>Ga0182739_1000030_pt1 | contig 380390 bp, 348 predicted proteins | sample eDN5th30CBELigBY_FD_128873 | JGI IMG/M metagenome (GOLD analysis project Ga0182739, IMG submission 128873) | Enriched backyard soil microbial communities from Emeryville, California, USA - eDNA 5th pass 30_C BE-Lig BY (version 2) (version 2) | ecosystem: Environmental > Terrestrial > Soil >... | reverse complement strand
GCCAGCCCCCGGCTGGCCGTAAACGCCGTCCTCAAACAGCTGTTCGCTTGCACCCCGAAAACGGCCGCCGCCATGGCTTGCTCCAACTTCGCTTACCGGCACAGGCACGCCACGGCCTCATGATTGCGATTAGTGGCGAAACACCCTTGCAGGTGTGGGAGGGCGGGAAAAGTTTTGGCCGATTTTGAGCAAGCTGGCTGGGCGAGTCAAATCGGGAGGCAAGCGAGCAGTTGTTCGAGCGCAGCGTTTACGGGCAGCCGGGGGCTGCCCGTTCGCGTGAGTTCTGCGAGCGCCCGATTTGGCTTGACCGGGCGGGAAGCTCCGGCGCAGCCGGAGCCGCAGCGATTGAGGCCAAAACTTTTCCCGCCCTCCCGCACCGGGTTAGGAACTCAAAGTTCCTCCCCGTACCCCCCGCCGCCCGGCGTTTCGATTTCGAACATATCGCCTGCCTGCAGCTCCGCCTTGTCGGCATGCTGCAGCGGCTCGATGCGTCCGTCGTTGCGGATGACGCGGGACAGGCCTACCGCACCCGGTTTGCCGCCCGCGGCACCGAAGGCGGGGTGGATCCAGCCGTTGGACAGCAGCGATACCGTCATCGGCTCCAGGAAGCGCAAGGTGCGCACGCCGCCGTTGCCGCCGTGCCAGCGGCCCGCGCCGCCCGAACTCTCGCGGATGATGTAGCGTTCCAGGCGAACCGGGAAGCGCAGTTCCAGCACCTCGGGATCCGTCATGCGCGAATTGGTCATCTGCGTCTGCACCACCGAAGTGCCGTTGAAGCCGCCCACCAGTCGGCCCTCGGCATCGAAGCGGCCGCCCGCCCCCGAGCCGCCCGAGACGGTTTCGTAGTACTGGTAGCGGGCGTTGCCGAACGTCACGTTGTTCATGGTGGGCTGGCTGCCCGCCATGACGCCCAGGGCGCCGTACAGTGCATTCGTCACGCAGCTGGACGTCTCGACATTGCCGGCCACCACCGCCGCCGGATAGCCCGGATTGAGCATCGAATCCTCCGGCACGATGAGCCGTAGCGGCTTCAGCCCGCCTGCATTGATGGGGATGTCGTCGTCCACCATGCTGCGGAACACATACAGCACCGCTGCCGTGGTGACGGCCTTGGGCGCGTTGAAATTATTGGGCAGTTGCGGCGACGTGCCCGTGAAATCCAGCGTCGCGCTGCGCGTTTCGCGATCGACCGTAAGCCGGACCTCGATGCGCGCGCCGTTATCGAGCAGTTGCGTGAAATGCCCGTCCTTGAGCATGGCGATCACCCGCCGCACCGACTCCTCCGCGTTGTCCTGCACATGGCGCATATAAGCGCGCACCACGTCCAGGCCGAAAGCCGCCACCATGTTCAGCAGTTCCTCGCGGCCCTTCTCGTTGGCGGCGATCTGCGCCCGCAGGTCGGCCAGGTTCTGATCGATGTTGCGCGCCGGGTAGCGCGCGCCGGCCAGCAGCTCGCGCATTTCCGCCTCGCGCATGCGCCCGCCTTCCACCAAGCGGAAGTTGGTGATCAGCACACCCTCTTCCTCGATGACCTTGGAGTCGGACGGCATGGAGCCCGGCGTCAGTCCGCCGATATCGGCGTGATGCCCGCGCGAGCCGACGTAAAAGAGAATGTCTTTGCCCGAGTCGTCGAACACCGGCGTGACCACAGTGACGTCGGGCAGGTGCGTGCCGCCCGCGTAGGGGTTGTTCAGCACGAACACATCGCCGTGCCGCAACTGCCCGGCATTGGCCTGGATAATCGCCTGTATGCTGGCGCTCATGGAACCCAGATGCACCGGGATATGCGGCGCGTTGGCCACGAGCTCGCCCTGCGAATCGAAGATGGCGCAGGAAAAATCCAGGCGCTCCTTGATGTTGACCGAATGCGCCGTGTTCTGCAGCCGGTAGCCCATCTGCTCGGCAATCGACATGAACAGGTTGTTGAAGATTTCCAGCATGACCGGGTCGGCGTCCGTGCCCACCGCGAAACGCTGCGGGCGGGGCTCGTACCTTTCCATGACCATGTCGCCGCGCTCCGTCACGCTGGCGCGCCACCCCGCATCGACCAGGGTGGTAGCGTTGGCGTCGCTGATCATGGCCGGCCCGTCGATGGCGTCGCCCGCGCGCAGGTCCACGCTGCGGTACAGCGGGCAATCGCGCCACTGCCCCTCGACATGAATGCTGACCGTGTCGAACGCGGCGGGCGCTTCGCGCCGATCGCCGCCGGATCGCGGCTGCGAGGCGGCGCCGATCCGGCTGGACTCGTCGCCGATGGCCTCGGCCACCGCCGATTCGATCACCAGGCGGCGCTCGGGCATCAGGAACGAAAAACGCTGCAAATAGGCTTTTTCAAAGGCCTCGCGCATGGCCTGCGTGCTGTCCAGCATGACGGGAAGCGCCGTGTCGGTACCTTCGTAGCGCAAATAGAATCGGCTCTCGATCCGGATGATGTCCGGAGAGATTTTTTGGGCCAGAAGATCGTCCCGGGCCGACTGTTCCAAGTCTTGCAGAACTTGGCGCGCGGCGGCTTCGCCGTCGGCGTCCCAGGGCAGCTCGACCGAACGTTCCCGCATGGCCGTGGAAGCCGCCAGGCCCATGCCGTAGGCCGACAGCACACCGGCCAGCGGGTGCGCCAGCACGCGCGGCATGGCGAGTTCGTCGGCCACGCGGCAGGCATGCTGGCCGCCCGCGCCGCCGAAAGTCGTCAAGGTATAGCGGGTGATGTCGTAGCCGCGCTGCACCGAAATGCGCTTGATGGCATTGGCCATATTGGCCACGGCGATATCCAGGAAGCCTTGCGCCAGCTGTTCGCTGGACACCACGCGCCCGGTTGCCTCGGACACTTCTTTGGCCAGTTGCGCGAAGCGCCGGCGCACCACGTCGGCGTCCAGGGGCTGGTCGCCGTGCGGGCCGAACACGCTGGGAAAATGCCTGGGTTGAATGCGGCCCAGCATGACGTTGGCATCGGTCACCGTAAGCGGGCCGCCGCGCCGGTAGCAGGCGGGGCCGGGGTTGGCCCCCGCCGATTCGGGCCCGACGCGCAGGCGCGCGCCGTCGAACTGCAATATGGACCCGCCGCCGGCCGCAACCGTGTGGATGCTCATCATGGGCGCGCGCAGCCGCACGCCCGCCACCAGCGTGTCGAAGGCCCGCTCGTACTCGCCGGCATAATGCGAGACATCGGTAGAGGTGCCGCCCATGTCGAAGCCGATGATGCGGTCGAAACCCGCGGCCCGGGAAATGCCGGCCATGCCGACAATGCCGCCGGCCGGCCCGGACAGCACCGAATCCTTGCCCTGGAAAGTCTGGGCATCGGTAAGCCCGCCGCTGGACTGCATGAACTGCAGGCGCACGCCCGGCAGCGCCTTGGCCACCTGGTCGACGTAACGCCTCAAAACCGGCGACAAATACGCATCGACGACCGTCGTATCGCCGCGCGCGACATAGCGGATCATGGGCGAGACCTGATGCGACACAGAAACCTGGGTGTAGCCCAGGCCCGCCGCCAGGGCCGCCAGCCTGGCCTCGTGCTCGCCATTGCGATAGGCATGCATGAGCACGATGGCGACGGCGGTAAAGCCGCGCCCGCGCGCCTGGCTCAACGCTTCGCGCGCCGCTTCTTCGTCCAGCGGCGCCACGACCGAACCATCCGCGGCCAGGCGCTCATCGACCTCGACCACATCTTCGTGCAGCAGCTCGGGCAGGACGATTTCGCGCTCGAACAGTTTGGGCCGGTTCTGGTAGGCGATGCGCAGCGCATCGCGGAACCCGCGCGTCACCACCAGCAGGACGCGCTCGCCCTTGCGCTCCAGCAGCGCATTGGTAGCCACCGTGGTGCCCATCTTGACGACGTCGATACGTTCGGTGGGCACGGCGTCGCCGGGCTTGACGCCCAGCAATTGGCGTATGCCCTGGACAGCGGCATCGGGGTATTGCTCGGGATTCTCGGACAACAGCTTGGCGGTGGCCAGCTGGCCGTCAGGCCGGCGCGCCACGATGTCGGTAAAGGTGCCCCCCCGGTCGATCCAGAACTGCCAGCGGCCGTCCTCTTCGCGAGCCTTGCTCGCCGCGCCGCTCATAGCGAAGAGGCTGCGCGCGCAGCCTGATCGTACAGCCCCGACAGCATGCGCAGGCGCTCGGCCACTTCGGAAAGCGCATCGTCGTTGGCCAGCTCGCCCTCGACGCCCGGAAACAGGCAGCGTTCGCGCACTTCGCGGAATTTGTCCAGCAATTCGCCGCCTTTTTCGGTCGTGCCGTAGAACACCTCTTTGCCGACCTTCTCGCCGACGACGAGCTTCATCTTCAGCAGTTTCTTGAGCGAATAGCTGATGACGTAGCTGTCTTCGTAGTTGAGGGTGAAGCAGATGTCGGCCAGGCGCTTCTGGCGCTGGCGGTGATGCACATGATGCAGCACCAGGATATCGGTGGAGGCCAGGTCGGATTCGCCGGCGGCGCGCATGCAGCGCACCACCCAGCGGCCGAACGCATTGTTGGCCACGATAAGCCCGAACTCCAGCTCGGACAAGGCCGGATGCAGGCCCGAGGCAAGATGGGCCGAAGACAATATGCGCAGTTGTCCGGGATTGCGCTTGCTACTCATCGTCGTCCTCCTGTTCGCCGGCAAGGCGCTCTTTGACGGGGGCGATTTCGGAAATCAGGTCGCGGATCCGCGCCTTGTTCGCAAGCGGCGCGACACTATGCGTGGCGCCGGGCTGCATGCGGGCGACGCAGGCATACACCACCTTGCCGTCCAGCAGCATCATGCATTCCTTGCAGGCGTTGGCGTTGATGCAGGAATAGCGCAGCGCCAGGGTCGGATCGAGGTGCTCGCGCACCCAGCGCAAGCCGTCCAGCAGCGACGCGGCCGCGCCGGCCGGCAGTTCGTAGCGCTGGATGCGTGTTGCGCCGGCGCCGACGCCTCGCTGCACATCCAGGCAAATCATAGTGGCGTGATTTTCAGTGTTCATGCTTGCCCCACTTGTTCATGGCTTGCCAGGGATTTCGCCTCCTCCGGCGTCAGGCGTTCGACCGCCTGGGTGGCCAGCGTCCACTGGCCGTCGCGCCAGGACAAAGTCTGGTTCAGCGTCCAGCCGTCGTCCAGGCCTGGATAATCGTCGCGCTGATGCGCCCCCCTGCTTTCGCGGCGAGCCAGCGCGCTGCGCGCCACCGCTTCGGCCACCAGCAGCATATTGCGCAGATCCAGGGCATCCACGCGCTCGGGATCCTGCGGGCCGGTGCCGCCGGCCAACGTCTGGCCACAGGTATCGCGCAACTGCGCAATTTCGCGCAAGGCCAGGTTCAGCCCCTCTTCGCTGCGGAATGGCCCGACGTGCGACTGCATGATTTCCTGCAGCCGCGCGATAAAGGCCGCGACATTGGCGCCTGGCGCGGGCGCTTCGCTTTCCTGATCCAGCATGGCCAGCGCCGGGGCGGCCAGCCTGGCGGCCTGCGCCTCGCCGGCCGGCTGCGCCGCCTGGGCGAAAGCCGCCGCCGAACGCCCAGCCTGCAGGCCGAAGGTAATGGCCTCGGTGATGGCGTTGCCCGAAAGGCGATTGGCGCCGTTGGCGCCGCCCACCGCCTCGCCCGCCGCATACAGGCCCGGAATGTCGGTCGCCATGCCGACGTCCACGCGGATTCCTCCCATATGATAGTGCGCAATGGGAGCGACTTCGATGTCGTTTTTGGTAAGGTCGATACCGTTGGCGGCCAGCTTGTCGATGATGGGGCCGAAGGCCTTGCGCAAATCCGCCTCCGGCACGTGCCTGAAGCTGAGGTAGGCGCCCCCGGCGGGCGAGCCGCGGCCGGCCTCGACTTCCTTCAGGATGGCGTAGGTGGCCGCATCGCGCGTTACCGTATAGCCCTGGTTCTCGGCGGCATGGCCGTATTTTTCCACGAACTCTTCGCCCAGGCCGTTCAGCAGGCGGCCGCCAAGCTTGTAGCGGAAAGGATCCCACATGATGGGATCGAAGCCCACCAGGCGCGGGGCCAGATGGCCGATGGGGAAGAACTGCACGAACTCCATGTCGATGAGACGGGCGCCGGCGCGCAAGGCCAGCGCATAGCCGTCCCCGCCCATGTTCAGCGAAGCGCTGTTGCGCTTGTACAAACGGGTCAGACCGCCGGTCGCGATGATGACGGCGCCGGCCCGTATGACCAAGCGCTCGCCGGTGGTCAAATGCAGCGCCACCACGCCCACGGCCCGGCCGCCGTCGATCAGCAGGTCCACCACCAGGATATCGCCCAGCCGCGCGATGCGGTCGTCGCGGGCCACCTGCGTGCGCAGGGTCTTGGCCACGGCCGGGCCGGTGTTGAGGTAGTCCACGTAGACGCAGCGCGGACGGTCGTGGCCCGGCGCATGGGCCTGGGTAAGATGGCCGTCCGCGCGCGCCCAGCCCACGCCCCAGCTGTCCATGAGGCGGATCGAATCGATGCCGCGCTCGCACAGCAGCCTGGCCAGCGGCTCGCTGCACAAGCCACGGCCGGCCTTCAAGGTATCGGCGTAATGATTGCGCCAGTCGTCGGGCGTTTGTTCGCCCAGCGCCACCGCCACGGTCATTTGCGCCATGATGGTGGCGCCGCCCCGGCCTATCAGGCTGCGGTCGGCCATGATCACCCGGCTGCCTGCCTGTGCCGCGGCGATCGCCGCGCTCATGCCCGCGCCGCCGGCGCCGACGATCAATACATCGGTTTCCATATGCACTATGTTTTCTGCGCTCATGCAGCCCCCAGATATGCTTTTTGCACCATGGGATCGGCGGCCAGCTCGGCAGCCGATCCCTTCAAAATGACATGGCCGTGCTGCAGCACGTACGCCCGATCGGCCAGTTCCAGCGCGATGCGCGCGTTCTGCTCGACCAGGAGTATGGTCTGGCCCGCCGCCTTCCAGCGGAACAGCACTTCATAGACCATGTCGACGAATTTGGGCGACAGCCCCATCGACGGCTCGTCGATGCAGATGAGCTTGCCGCGCCGCAGCCAGGCCCGGCCCAGCGCCAGCATTTGCTGCTCGCCGCCCGACAAGGTGCCGGCCGCCTGCTTGCGCCGTTCCGCCAAGCGCGGAAACGACTCGAAGACCTCGGCCAGATCCTTTTCGATCTGTTCCTTCTCCCGGCGCCGCGGATAGGCGCCCATGAGCAGATTCTCGTACACCGACATCTCGGGAAATATCCGGCGCCCTTCCGGCACGCTGGCCACACCCAGGTCGATGACGTCGGGTGCGGACAGGCCCTGGATGGGCCGGCCTTCGAGCACGATGCGCCCGCTCGAGGGCGTCACCAGACCCAGCACCGACTTGAGCGTCGTCGACTTGCCCGACGCATTGCCGCCCAGCACCGACACGACTTCGCCCGCCTGCACATGCAGGCTGACGCCGAACAGCGCCTGCACGGGGCCGTAGTGGACATCGATATCGTCCACCTTTAGAAAGGGAGTATTCATGTCCTTAGCCAAGATGCGCATCCGATGAATTGGGGCGCCGCCGCTCGCGGCCCAGGTAGGCCTCGACGACCTCGGGATGATCCAGCGCATGGTCGGGATCTCCCTGCGCCAGCACTCTGCCCTGGTTCAGCACCATGACGCGGTCGGCCACCTTGCGCACCAGCGACAGCTTGTGCTCGACGACCAGAATGCCCAGCTTGGGCCGCATGCGGCGCAAGGCCAGCAGCAGCTCCGTCAGCTCGGCCGTTTCCGTGGGGTTCATGCCGGCCGCCGGCTCGTCCAGCAGCACGTAATCGGGCTGGCCGGCCAGGACGCGGGCGATCTCGAGCCGGCGCCTATTGGCATACGAAAGGCTGAAGGCGGGCTGGTCCTTGCGCGGCCACAGCCTGTCGCCGAACAACTGCAAGGTTTCCCGCGCAATGTTCTCCTGGTGCTCCACACGGCGGCGCCAGCCGGCCGTGCCGAACAGGGTCGCGCACACTTCGTGCACGACGTTCGTCAGGGTTTTGCCGTGTCCGCCGGACAGCAGGTTGGCCTGAGTGCCCAGCATCACGCTGTCCCACACCGACAGCGCCGGAAACACCCGCGAAGTCTGGAAGCTGCGGCCCACGCCCAACCGGGCGATGCGTTCGGGAGGCAGGCGATCGATGCGCCGCCCATTCAGAAAAATGCGGCCGCTGGAAATGCGGTCGATGCCGCTGATGAGCTGGATGAGCGTGGACTTGCCCGCGCCGTTTGGCCCGACCAGCGCCAGGGTTTCGCCCGGCGCCAGCGCCAGGCTCACGCAGTCCACCGCCGTCACGCCGCTGAAATGGCGTGAAACGTCCTGCACGACCAATCCGTTTTCAATCTGTGCCATCATCGCGCCCCCAGCAAGCCTTGCGGACGCCAGCGCAGCATCAGCAACAGGAGCACGCCGTAGATGATCATGCGCCACTCCGCGAAGGAACGCAGCAGCTCGGGCACGATGGCCATGACGAAACCGGCCAGGGCAGCTCCGGTCAGATTGCCCAGCCCGCCCAGCACCGCCATGGTCAACACCAGCATGGAGGCCGGCACATTGAAGCTGTCGGGGCTGATGACGCTTTGCACATAGGCGAACAAGCCTCCGGCCGAGCCGGCCAGCGCGCCCGACACGGCAAAGCCCAGCATCATGTAGCGGCGCACCGGCAAGCCCGCGGCATGCGCCGCCAGGCGGTCTTCGCGCATGCCGCGCCATACCCGGCCCACGCCCGAATTGACCAGGCGCTGCGCCAGATACAGCCCGACCGCCGCGACCAGGGCAACCAGCCAGTACTTTTGCCCAATGCCGGCCAGGCGCAAGCCGCCCAGCCATTCGAATTGCGGCGCCGGAATGTTCAGGAAGCCCATGGGACCGCGCGTCACCGACAGCCAGGTCATGAAGATCAGGAAAAATATCTGGCCGATGGCCAGCGTGCCCAAGGCGGCGGTGTGGCCGCTGAGCTTGTACAGCGGCAGCGCGGCGATGGCCGCGATGGCGGCCGTCAGGATGGCCGAGGCCGGCAGCACGATCTCGGCCGGCAGGCCGTAAGTATGCGCCAGCACCGCCACCGTATAGGCGCCCACTCCGTAGAACGCCGCATGGCCGATGGACAGCACACCCATCGAGCCCGAAACCAGAGATACGCTGGACGACAGCATGGCGAAAATCATGCCGTACACGACTGCCTGCAACACATAGCCGCTATGCGTCAAAAACGGCAGCAGGGCCAGCACGGCGCCGCACAGCAGGAAGCCCCAGGGCGGCATTTCCCAGACCCGGTGCGCGCTGCGCTGGCTGGACACCGAGGCCAGCAGGCTGGTGCTGGGCATCGAGCCGCCCGCCGCCGAAGCGCCGCCCAGCGCGTCCAGGCGGCGGTCACCCAGCAAACCCTGCGGACGGAAAAGCAAAAACACCAGCAACAGCGAAAACGCCGTCAGGTCGCGGTAGCCTTCGCCGATATAGGCGCTTGCCAGGGTTTCGACCACGCCCAGCAGCATGCCGCCCAACACCGCCCCCGGTATGCTGGTGAGTCCACCCAGCAAGGCGGCCGAAAACCCCTTCAGGCTGAACGGCATGCCCATTTGCGGGAACACGCTTTTGAAATACAAGGCCACGAGAATGCCGCTGATGGCGCCCAGCACCCCGGCCAGCGCAAACGCCAGGCGCCGCACATTGCCTGTGCGCACCCCTAGCTGGGCCGCCGCGTCCCGGTCCTGGGCGGTGGCGCGCACCGTGCGCCCCATCCATGAACCGGCCAGAAACCACGTCAGCGCCAGGGCCGACAAGCCGCCCAGCACGAAGATCAGGATGTCGGTGCTGGTCAGGTAGGCGTTGCCGAAATAAAACGTGACCTCGTCGAAAGGCACGGGAAATGCCTGGCCCTCCGGCGACCAGATGATTTCCGCCAGTTGGTCGACGATAAGGCTGATGGCCAGGGTGGACAGCACGGGCGCAATGTAGGGGCCGTTTTCCAGCGGACGCAGCGCCACCCCTTCGAGCAGCATGCCCAGCACGGCAGCCAGCGCTATCGACGCCAGCGCGGCCAGCCACAGGGGCAGGCCGAAGACGGTCACCCCCGTGAACGCGAAAAAGGCGCCCAGCATGAACAAGCCGCCCTGGGCGAAGTTGATCAGGTTGGAAACGCCGAACACCAGGCTGAAGCCCAGTGCTATCAACGCATAGACCTGGCCAATGGCCAGGCCATTGACGATCTGGCTGAAAAAAAGTTCGATCATAAGAAGACCATGGCGAGGCGGCGTCGGAACGACGCGGCCTCGCCATGTGAGACGTAGTAGGAAGCCTTATTTGAGCAGTTCGAAATGTCCGTCATGCACGGTGATGAAAACCGGATCCTTGTGCACATTGCCGTTTTCATATTTGGTCACGCCCGTCACGCCGTTGTAGGCCGGGCCGTTGGCCAGTTCGTCGCGCACGGCATCGCCGGTAAGCGGCTTGCCGGACTTGATGACGCGGTCGATGGCCGCCAGGCCGACGGCCGTGGCATCGTAGGCCAGGGCGGCGAACAGGTCGGGGGCGCGGCCGTACTTGGCCTTATACGCATCCGTGAAGTCCTTGTGGGCGGGATCCGTCGCAATGAACAAGGTGTGCAGCACCATGCCTTCGGCATCCTTGCCGGCCAGTTGCAGGAACTTGGGCGTGGTCAGAGGAATGCCGCCGCCCACCGGTATGTTCTCGCCGGCCTGGCGCAATTGCTGCAGGAAGATGGCGCCTTCCTGGTAAGGCAGCGCCAGGAACACGCCCTGGGGCTTCAAAGCCTTGATCTTGCTGATGAAGGGGCGGAAGTCGCGCGAATTGGGCTGCACGCTTTCCAGCAGCAGCACCTTGCCGCCGTTCTTCTTGATGATTTCGGCGGTGGCCTTGCCCGTATACACGCCCCAGTCGTCCTGCGAATAAGGAATGACGATGGTTTCGGCCTTGAGCTTTTGCTGGATGGTGGCGGCGTTGTACGCGGCCAGCACGTCATCGGTGTTGTTCTGGCGGAACTGGTACTTGCTTTGCTTGGTAAACGCCGGGTTCGAGGACGTGGGGCTGATTTGCGGGATCTTGGCCTCGGTGAAAATGGGTGCCGCGGCCAGCGAGGCCGTCGTCGACCACGAACCGATGGCCAGCACCACCTTCGAGGCCACCAGCTTGCGCGCCACGGCCGCCGCTTCCTGCGGCGAGTTCCGGTCGTCTTCCACGATGAAGTTCACGGGCCGGCCATCGATGCCGCCCGCGGCTTTGACCTTGTCGAGGTAGAGCTCGGCGCCATTCTTGGAACTTATTCCATATTCGGCGAAATTGCCCGACATATGCGAGAAGAAGCCGACATTGATGGGTTCGGCGGATTGAGCCTGCGCGGCCATGAACACAGGCAGTATCGCTGCCAGAACTGCGGATTTAATCAAACGCATGGAAGTAGCCCTCGAAAAGTTTTAATTTTTATATTAACGTTTAACCAATAATTTACTAACGTATTATATGTAATAAGCACATATGGAATTCAGCTTAGCCGACCCCGCCCGATGCCTTGCCAACGCAACAGCAACCCCAGAGCGGGCATGGCCGGCGCAGCGGCGGAAAGACCCGGGGGTGGAAAATACGCCCGGATGGCAGCTTTTTACTTATAAATTACCGGCGAACTGGTAGCGGCTGCCCGGGTACCACATGACCGCCGTCGAGGCGACCTGGTCCTGGGACAGGGTTTTGCGATGCAGGACCAGGCAAGGCTCCTTAGCGGGAATCTTCAGCATGGCCGCGATCTCGGCCGGGGCCTCCACCGCTTCGATGCTGAAGCTCACCCCCTGCAGCGGCGCCGCCACCATCAGGTATTCATTGGGCGTGGATACCGAGAAATCCTGGCTCATGTAGTCGGGCGCCACCTTCGAATTGACCCAGCGGTCTTCCACCTGGATGGGAACGTTGTTGTCGAAATGGACGATGATGGAATGGAACAGGGCATGGCCGGCCGGCACGTCGAACTGCGCGGTGTGCGGATCCTGGGCCTTGACCTGCTCCAGCAGCCGCACCTGGCTGCTGTGCACGTGGCCCCGCGCGCGCACCTCGTCGGCGATGCTTTTTATGGCCACCAGGGTGGCCTGGTACTTTTGCTGAGCCACATAGGTCCCCGACCCTTGTATCCGGTTGAGGATGCCTTCGGACGTAAGCTCGCGCACCGCGCGGTTGACCGTCATGCGCGACACGCCGAACTGGCGCGCCAGCGTCAGCTCGGACGTGATCACATCCCCTTCGCGCCAATGGCCCGCGTGGATCTGGGCCAGCAAGTAATCCTTGATGCGTTGATAAAACGGTATCTCGGTGTTTTCCCGTATGTCCAAAATGTCTCCATCGAAATCGCCATAGCGGGCGATCCAGAAAATTAACTTAGTTTGCCCGGGTTCTTGTGTCAATGCACAAAACTTCCCGAAAAATCTCTTTGCAAAAGTTGTATAGACAAATTATCATAAAAATACAAAAGCTGGAAAACACCTGAATTCGGACAACTCAAGGAGACAGAACAAATGGTTCACTTCAAATCCAGGCAATTGGTGGCCGCACTGGCCGTATGCTCGGCCTTTGCCGCGCCGTCGGCCTTCGCCGACATCAAGATCGGCTTCAACGCGCCGCTGACCGGCTTTGCCGCTTTCGACGGCAATTCGGCCCTGGTCGGCGCCAAGCTGGCCGTGTCGGACGCCAACGCCAAAGGCGGCATCAACGGCGAGAAACTGGAACTGGTTGTCTATGACGACCAGGCCTCGGCCAAGGAAGCCACCCCCGTCGCCACCAAGCTGGTCGAGAAAGACCAGGTCGTCGGCGCGGTGTCCGGCTCGTATTCGGCAGCCACCCGCGCCACGGCCGGCATCTTCCAGAGCGCAGGCGTTCCCTACGTCGTGGCCTACGCCATCGACCCCAGCGTGACCCGCACCGGCGACTACATGTTCCGGGTTTCGGCCATGGGCGACGTCCAGGGCCGCGGCGGCGCCAAGCTGGTCAGCAACCTGGGCAAAAAGCGCGTCGTCCTGCTGACCCTGAAGAACGACTTCGGCCAGACCCTGGCCGCCGGCTTCAAGGACGCTGCTCCCAAGTTCAAGCTCGACATCGTCAACGAATACGAATACGGCATCAAGGACCGGCAATTCGGCGCGCTGATCGCCAAGATCAAGTCCGACAACCCCGAAGTCATCTACGCCTCCGGCTACTACTTCAACGCCGGCCCCCTCATTTCCCAGCTTCGCGCTTCCGGCGTCACCGTTCCCGTCATCGGCCAGGAAGGCTACGACGGCGAAAAATTCATTGAAATCGCCGGCCCGGCCGCCGAAGGCACGCTGATCACCACCTCGCTCGACCGCGATTCGGACTCTCCCGTTACCCAGTCTTTCCTGAAAGAGTTCCGCCAAAGCGCGGGATACGGCGCGGACATGGTCGGCGCTTCGTCCTACAGCGCTACCGCCATTCTCATCGAGGGGCTGCGCAAGACCAACGGCAAGGGCGGAGCGGCCCTGCGCGATGCCATCGCCGCCGGCACCTACGAGATGCCCATCGGCAAGCTGACCTTCAACGACCTGCACGAAGTCAACAAAGACGTACAGGTCCAGATCGTCAAGGACAAAGCCTGGCATCGGCATTCCGTCATTCACGACCCCGAGCTGCTGGCCGCGCCGACAAAGGCCGGCAAATAAAGCCCCCGCCCCGTTCCGCGCGACCGGGGCCGCACGCCGACAAGCCCCCGGCTTCCCGCCGGAACGCCGGGGCGACGACAAACCTACAAGACGAGCCGCACAAATGGCAGGAGCATGAAAAATGTCCGCTGATCTGAACGAGCGCATCCGCAACAGCGTCACGCCGGAGCAAATTGAAGCATTCCGGCGCGATGGCGCGATCTGCCTGCGTCAATTATTGAGTCCCGAAGAAGTCGATCTTCTCCGGCAAGGCATCGACGCCAATATCGCGCACCCCAGCCCGCGCGGCAAGGTCGCCAGCCAGGCCGACGACCCGGGCAGCTTCTTCCAGGACTTCTGCAACTGGCAGGAAAACGAAGCCTATCGCCGCTTCATTTTCGAGTCGCCCGTCGGCACCGCCGCGGGCTTGCTGATGGGCAGCCGCGAAGCGCGGCTCTACCACGATCACCTACTGGTCAAAGAGCCCTACACGCGCCAGCGCACTCCCTGGCACCAGGACCAGCCCTACTACAACGTGGACGGCCGGCAGAACTGCAGCATGTGGATTTCCGTCGACCCCGTGGCCCGCGAGTCCACCCTGGAATTCGTCGCGGGCTCGCATCTGGGGGCCTGGCTGATGCCGCGTTCATTCAAGGAAAACCAGGCCAAATGGTTCCCGGAAGGCAGCTTGAAAGACCTGCCCGACATCGAGGCGGCACGCGACCAATACCCCATCGTCGGATGGGAGATCGAGCCCGGCGATGTGGTCTGCTTCCATATGCTGACGCTGCACGGCGCCGGAGGCGTCGCCGAGAATCGCCGCCGGCGCGTGTTCTCGGTGCGTTTCCTGGGCGACGACATGCGCCATACGCCGCGTCAATGGACGACATCCCCGGAATTTCCGGGGCTCAAGGAAAGACTGCCAGCGGGCGCCGCCATGGACGACCCCTTGTTCCCCGTTTTATGGACCCAGCCTTCCTGATAAAAGGACGGACGGCCAGGCGCGCCAGCCCTCGGGGGCGAAAACGCGCCATGGCGGGCGCATACCTACTGCATCCGCCTGATTAAAAAATCGCTTTAGGAGTTTTTATGCTCTTCATGGAGCTGATCTCTCAAGGCCTGGTGCAAGGCAGCATCTATGCCTTGGTTGCCTTGGGATTGACACTGGTCTATGGGCTGCTGCGCATTCTGCACGTTGCGCATGCATCCTTCTTCACGCTGGGCGGTTATATAGGCGTGCTGGTCACCAACGCCACGGGCAGCCTGCCGCTGGCGTTTCTGATCGCCATGCTGGCAGCGGGCCTGATGGGAATCGCCATGTACCGGCTGTGCTACGAGCCCATTCTCAAGCAGCCTCCCTTTGTGGCGCTGATCGCCTCCATCGGCCTGTACATTGCGTTCGAAGAAGTGTTCCGCATTGTGTTCGGAGCGTCGGGCCTTTCGTACCAGGCTCCTCCGCTGCAGGAACACGTTCAATTGTTCGGCTTTCTCAATTTCAGCCTGGCCGAATTGATGGTCATGGCAAGCACCGCCATCATCATCGGCATCCTGGGCTATCTGCAAAACAAGACGCGGGTGGGCATTGCCTGCCAGGCCACGGTCACCGATCCGCAAATGGCTGAGTCCTTCGGCATCCGGCTGCGCACCGTGCGCGATCTGAATTTCTTCATCGGCTCGGCGCTGGCCGCCTTTGCCGGAGTCTGGGTGGCCCTGCTCAACAACCTGGTCGAACCCACCATGGGCAGCGTGCCTTCGTACAAGGGCCTGGCCATCATCGTGCTGGGCGGCATGGGCTCGGTGCGCGGCACACTGCTGGCGGCGCTCGTGCTTGGCGTCATCGAGTCCTTCGGCACCATTTACCTGAGCCAGTTCCTGGATCGCAACGCCATCGCCTTCGCCTTCCTGATTCTTGTCCTGATGTTCCGCCCTCAAGGGCTGTTCGCCAAAAAGTAAATCGACCATGGCTTACGAAATATCACTGCTAACCGCCATGAGCATCAGCGTCCTGTTCGCGCTGTCGCTTAATTTGATAACCGGCCTGTGCGGGCAGATCAGCCTGGGGCACGCGGCGTTCCTGGGCATTGGCGCCTACACCTCGGCCTTGCTGTGCAAAGCCGGCCTGCCATTTTTCGCCACCTTGCCCCTGGCCATGCTGGTGGCCGGGCTGGTGGGCGTCGTCGTCGGGCTGACCAGCCTGCGCGTGCGCGACGACTTCCTGGCCATCACCACCATGGGCGTCGTGTTCCTGTTCGTGGGCATCGTGCGCCAGCAGGACTGGCTGGGAGGGGAGATGGGCATTTCCAACATCCCTGTTTCCGGCCTCTCGAAAACCGGCTTCATGCTGCTGGCGCTGGGCCTGGCCGCCGCCACGGCGATCTTTTGCGTCTATCTCAAGAAATCCTGGATGGGCCGGGTCTTCAACGGCATTGCCGAAGACGAAGACACCATGCGCGTGCTGAGCATCGATGTGCCGCGCTACAAGCTGGCGGCGTTCGCCATAGGCACGGCCCTGGCCGGCCTGGCCGGCGCGCTGTACGGCCAGCACTTCAAGTACATAGGGCCCGACAGCTTCGGCTTCATCGAATCCATTACCGTGCTGTCCATGGTCGTATTCGGGGGCATTGGTTCGGTGCCGGGCGTAATCGTCGGCGCGGCCCTGCTTTCCGCATTGCCCGCGTGGTTCCAGGTCATCGGCGACTACAAGCTGCTGGTCTACGGCGGCCTGCTGTTCCTGATGATGCGCTTCTCGCCCATGGGCCTGGCGGGCATTGTCCGCAGCCTGCTCAAGCGTAAGGCCCCGGAAGCCAGCCCCGCGGCACAAGGAGTGGAACCATGACGGCATCCTCCCCCCTGCTGCGCGTTGCCAACGTCACGGTGCGCTTCGGCGGCCTGAGCGCGGTGGCCGACGTCTCGTTCGACGTGCGCCCCGGCGAACTGCTGGGCCTGATCGGCCCCAACGGCGCGGGCAAGACCACGCTGATGCGTTCGATCACCGGCGTGGTGCGGCCCACCGAGGGCAGCGTCAGCCTTCAAGGCGAAGACATCACCGCGCTGCCCATCCACAAGCGCATCCAGAAAGGCCTGGCGCTTTCCCAGCAACTGGTCAAACCGTTCCGCCAGATTTCGGTGCTGGACAACGTGGCCCTGGCGGCGGGCGCCCAGCATACGCACTCGCCGTTGCGGGCCCTGACGCGCCTTGCCCGGCAAAACGAAAACGCCGCCGCCCGCGAACTGCTCGAGCGGGTGGGCATTGCCGGCTATGCCGACCAAATGCCGGGCATCCAGCCGCTAGGCGTCCTGAAGCGCATGGAAATGGCGCGGGCGCTGGCGCTGAACCCCAAGCTGCTGCTGCTGGACGAACCGCTGGCCGGCCTGAACTCCAAGGAAGCCAATGCGCTGGCAAGCACCATCGCCCAGATCAACCAGCAAGGCATGACCATCGTCCTCATCGAGCACAACCTGAGCGAAGTCATGCGCATCTGCCAAAGGCTGGTGGTGCTGGACAACGGCCGCAAGATAGCCAGCGGCGCGCCGCGCGAGGTCATGGAACAGCCGGAGGTGCGCGCCGCCTACCTGGGCGATGCCGCCACGGCCGCCGAAGCCGAGCCCGCCACCGAGGGAGAACACCATGCTTGAAATGAAAAACCTCTCTTGCGGGTACGGCGCCTTCCAGGCCCTGGGCAATCTATCGCTGACCCTGCGTCCCGGCACCATCACCGGCCTGCTCGGCGCCAATGGCGCCGGCAAGTCCTCGACGCTGATGTGCCTGGCCGGTCATGTGGCGCTGCAAGGCGGCCAGGTCCTGTTCGAGGGTGAGGACATCAGCAATGCGCCGCCACACGAGCGCGTGCGGCGCGGCCTCGCCATTTCGCCGGAAGGCCGGCGGCTGTTCAAGGACCTCAGCGTGTACGACAACCTGCAGGTCGGCGGTCTGGTGCGCCCCGCCGCCGAGTTCGCCCGCAACCGCGACCACGTCCTCTCGCTGTTTCCCCGCCTTGGCGAACGGCTGCATTCCCTGGCCGGCAATCTTTCCGGCGGCGAACAGCAGATGCTGGCCATCGGGCGGGCGCTGATGACCCAGCCCAAGCTCATCATGATCGACGAGCTTTCCCTGGGCCTGATGCCCAAGGTCATCGACCTTTGCTACAAGGCGCTGCTACAACTGCGCCGGGACGGCATGACCATCCTGCTGGTGGAGCAAAACACCGAACGCGCGCTGTCCGTCGCCGACGACGTGTGCGTGCTTGAATCCGGCCGCGCGGTCTGGCAGGGCAACGCCAAGACCGCGGCCACCGACCCCGCGCTGACAAGCGCCTACCTGGGACTGCACTGAGAGCCCGGCGGGCATCCAACAACAAACAGGCAGCCACTCATTTCCCTAGGAACACACCATGAATACCATTGCCGAAAAGACCTCTCTTGATACCGACCCCCGCTACGATCCAAGCCGCGATATCCGCGCGCCGCGCGGCAGCCAGCTAAGCTGCAAGAGCTGGACGACCGAAGCGGCCTATCGCATGATCCAGAACAACCTCGACCCCGAAGTGGCCGAGAACCCCAAGCACCTGGTGGTGTACGGCGGCATAGGCCGCGCGGCCCGCAACTGGGCCTGCTTCGACCAGATCCTGGCGGAACTGCGCAACCTGAACGACGACGAATCGCTGCTGATCCAGTCCGGCAAGCCGGTGGGCGTCTTCAAGACCCACCCCGACGCGCCGCGCGTGCTGATCGCCAACTCGAACCTGGTGCCCAAATGGGCCAACTGGGAACACTTCAACGAGCTGGATCGCCAGGGCCTCTTCATGTATGGCCAGATGACCGCCGGAAGCTGGATCTACATCGGCAGCCAGGGCATCATCCAGGGCACCTACGAAACCTTTGTCGAGGCCGGCCGCCAACACTTCGGCGGCGACTGGGCCGGACGCTGGATACTCACCGCCGGCCTGGGCGGCATGGGCGGCGCCCAGCCGCTGGCGGCCACGCTGGCCGGCGCGGTGTCGCTGAACATCGAATGCCAGCAAAGCAGCATCGATTTCCGCCTGCGCACCCGCTATGTCGACAAGCAAGCCAAGGATCTGGACGACGCGCTGGCACTGGTCAAGCACCACTGCGAACGCAAGGAAGCCGTGTCGATCGCCCTGCTGGGCAACGCCGCCGAGATCCTGCCCGAACTGGTCAGGCGCGCCAAGGCCGGCGGCATCAAGCCCGACCTGGTCACCGACCAGACTTCCGCGCACGATCTGGTCAACGGCTACCTGCCCCTGGGCTGGAGCGTCGCCCAATGGAAAGACGCGCAGCAAGACGCCGGCCAGCACGCCAGGCTGACCGCCGAAGCCACCAAATCGTGCGCCGTGCATGTGCAGGCCATGCTGGATTTCCACGGCATGGGCATTCCCACGGTGGACTACGGCAACAACATCCGCCAGGTTGCTTTCGATGCGGGCGTCAAGAACGCCTTCGACTTCCCCGGCTTCGTGCCCGCCTACATCCGGCCGCTGTTCTGCGAAGGCAAGGGCCCGTTCCGCTGGGCCGCGCTTTCCGGCGACCCCGAGGACATCTACAAGACCGACGCCAAGATCAAGGAACTGTTCCCCGAGAACAAGCCGGTGCTGCACTGGCTGGACATGGCCCGCGAACGCATCGCCTTCCAGGGCCTTCCCGCCCGCATCTGCTGGCTGGGCCTGGGCGAACGCCACATTGCGGGCCTGGCCTTCAATGAAATGGTCAGGAACGGCGAGTTGAAAGCTCCCATCGTCATCGGCCGCGATCACCTGGACACCGGCTCAGTGGCCAGCCCCAACCGCGAGACCGAAAGCATGCGGGACGGCACGGACGCCGTGGCCGACTGGCCTTTGCTGAACGCGCTGCTCAACACCGCCGGCGGCGCAAGCTGGGTTTCGCTGCACCACGGCGGCGGCGTCGGCATGGGCTACTCCCAGCACGCCGGCATGGTCATCGTGGCCGACGGCAGCGTAGCGGCCGAAAAGCGCCTTGCCCGGGTGCTGGTCAATGACTGCGCCTCGGGCGTGATGCGGCACGCCGATGCAGGCTACGAGGCCGCCATCGCCTGCGCCAAGCGCCACGGCCTGAAGCTGCCCATGATCAAGTAACCCTGGAGCGCGGGCGGCAAGGCCCGCGCCCGGCTTGCGAAGCAGGAGTCAAGACATATGTATTACGTTGCCGACATGAACCGCTGGCAAGGCCGCGTGGATGCGGCCGAAGGGCCGGCAGGCCGGCGCTGGCACCAGGTCGTCGAACCATTGCGGGCCGACAGCCCGCCCGGCATCGCCCTGGTCGGCTTTGCCTCGGATGCCGGCGTGGCGCGCAACCATGGCCGCGCCGGCGCCCGCAAGGGCCCGCAGGCAATCCGCGCCATGCTGGGCAACATGCCGGTGCGCCACGTCGCCCACATCTTCGATGCGGGCGACGTCGTGTGCGAACCGCAGGCGGACGGCGACGGACTGGAAACGGCCCAGCACGAACTTTCCACCACCCTGGCCGGCCTGCTGGAACGCCGCATGCTGCCCATTACGCTGGGCGGCGGCCATGAAATGGCCTTCGGCTCGTTCGGCGGACTGGCCGGCCACATCGCCGCGCGCCCCGCCGGCTCGCCGCCGCGCATCGGCATCGTCAATCTCGATGCGCACTTCGACCTGCGCATGGACACGCGAGCCAGTTCGGGCACGCCGTTCCGGCAAATCGCCGAAGACTGCCAGGCGCGCGGCTGGCCATTCCACTACTGCTGTATGGGCGTCAGCGCATTCGCCAACACCCAGGCGCTGTTCGAACGCGCCGACGAACTGGGCGTGCGCTGGCGCGCCGACGAAGACATGGACATCACCCAGCGCGCCGCCGCGCTGGCGCAGCTTGCTGGCTTTCTGGACGAGGTCGACGATGTCTACTTCACGATCTGCCTGGACGTGCTGCCTGGCTGGATCGCACCCGGCGTCAGCGCCCCCGCGGCTTGCGGAGTGCCGCTGGATGTCATCGAGCCCCTGGTCGATCTGGTTGCCGCCAGCGGCAAGCTGCGGCTTGCCGACATTGCCGAGCTGAACCCGGATCACGACATCGACAACCGGACCGCGCGCGTCGCGGCGAGGCTGGTGGCGCGCCTGGTCGAACGCCTTGCCGCGGGCGCCTGAAACAGCCTCGAACCAAACGCCCATCACCATGACTACGAAAGGACGTCCAAATGGCTGAAACCCGCCCCCGGCAATGGGATGCGCTGTGGCAAAACACGCATCTGGCAACCCTGGCGCAGCCCGGCGGCTACGGCGAAATCCATGACGGCGCCATTGCCGTTCGCGACGGGCGGATCGCCTGGATGGGCAAGCGGGCCGACCTGCCGGCCGGCTGCCACGCCGCCGTCGAGCACGATGCCGGCGGCGCCTGGCTGACGCCCGGACTTATCGACTGCCACACGCATATTCTGTATGCCGGCAATCGCAGCGACGAATTCGAAGCCCGGCTCAACGGCGTCGCCTACGAAGAGATTGCACGCCGGGGAGGCGGCATTCTCTCCACGGTGCGCGCCACCCGCGCGGCATCGGAAGACGACTTGCTGGCCGCCAGCCTGCCGCGCATACGGGCCCTGCTGGCCGAAGGCGTGACGACGCTGGAGATCAAGTCCGGCTATGGACTCGACCTGGAATCCGAAGCCAAGATGCTGCGCGCGGCGCGGCGCGTCGGCGATACCTTGCCGGTGCGCGTCAAAACCACTTTCCTCGGCGCTCACGCCCTGCCCGAGGAGTACAAAGGGCAGGCCGACGCCTACATCGATCTGGTGTGCCAGAAGCTGCTGCCGGCGCTTGCGGACACGGGCCTGGTGGACGCGGTGGATGCCTTCTGCGAGAACATCGGCTTTTCCAGGGCCCAGACCGAACGGGTATTCCAGGCCGCGGCGTCGCGCGGCCTGCCCGTAAAGCTGCATGCCGAACAGTTGTCGGACCAGGAAGGCGCCGCCTTGACGGCGCGGTACGGCGGCCTGTCGGCCGACCACCTGGAATACCTGTCGGAACAAGGCATCGCCGCCATGGCGGCGGCCGGCACGGTGGCCGTGCTTCTGCCCGGCGCCTTCTATTTCTTGCGCGAAACCAGGTTCCCGCCCGTGCAGGCGCTGCGCGAGGCCGGTGTGCCGATTGCCATCGCCACCGATTGCAACCCCGGCACCTCGCCGATGACGTCTTTATTGCTGGCCATGAACATGGCCTGCACGCTGTTCCGCATGACGCCGCAGGAAGCTCTGGCCGCTACCACCATCCATGCCGCCAAAGCCCTGGGCCTGCAGGAAACGCTGGGCAGCTTGGCCGTGGGCAAGGCCGCCGACTTTGCGCTGTGGGACATCGACCGGCCCGGCGACCTGGCCTACGCCATCGGCGGCAACCCCTGCCGGAGCGTTGTCAACGGCGGCGTGCCGCGCCAGCCGGCGCTGGCCTGACGGACCAGTCTTTCGGGAACACTTGTTCCCGAAAACCCCGGCGTTCACCTCCCCGCACGACCGACCCCAGGCTCCGGCACCGGCACCGGCAGTGATCCGCCGATTATTTTTTCAGGCGCTCGGCGTGAAACTGCATGTGATCGGCCATGAAGGTGGAGATGAAGTAATAGCTGTGGTCGTAGCCTTCCTGGCGGCGCAAGGTAAGGGGCTGGCCGGCCTTGGCGCAGGCGGCTTCGAACTCTTGCGGATACAGCTGTTCGGGCAGGAAGTTGTCGGCCATACCCTGGTCGACGAGAATGCCGTCGGGAAACGGGCACGAAGACTTGGCCATCAGCAGCGAAGCATCGTGGCCGGCCCAGTCCTGGGGGTCGCTGCCCAGATAGGCGCCGAAAGCCTTGTGGCCCCACGGGCACTTGGACGGCGCGGCAATGGGCGCAAAGGCCGACACCGAACGGTATTTGCCGGATTGGCGCTGCGCCAGCACCAGCGCACCGTGCCCTCCCATGGAATGACCGGAGATCCCCACCCGCGCCGCATCGCCCGGCAAGACCGAGGTGGCAATGCCGTACAGTTCATCCGCCACGTAGCTTTCCATGCGGTAGTGCTTGCTCCAGGGCTCTTGCGTGGCGTCCAGGTAGAACCCCGCGCCGGTGCCCAGGTCCCAGTTGTCGTCCTCGCCCGCCGCGCCGGCCCCTCGGGGGCTGGTGTCGGGCGCAACCAGCATCATGCCATGCTGGGCGGCCAGGCGCTGCGCGCCCGCCTTGATCATGAAGACTTCCTCGGTGCAGGTCAGGCCAGCCAGGAAAAAAAGCACGGGAACGCGCGCCGCGCCGCTTGCGATGGCCGCCTCGGGAATGAATACCGAAAACCGCATGGGCAGCCCGATAGCGCTTGAATCATGTTTGTAAAAACGCTGTACGCCGCCAAAACAGCGATATTCGTTAAGCAATTCCAACTCGTGCGCCATCGGGCCGCCTCCTTGATGCATTGAAAAACTCGTCAACAAGCTGTAGTCGCCACGCACCCCGGTCGTTGGGGCCCGCGCACGCTGCGCCTGGTTCGTGCACTCGAATCGAATTGACCGGGCACTACACGGTATTATGCAATAAGTTCGCACGGCCCGAACGACGCCGGAACCTGCCGCTCCCGGCTTTGCCTGTCTTCGCAAAGCATCGAGCCTTGCTGCGGCGGCGCCTTGCGTTCGACCAATCCAACTCCAACGCGATCTCCTTGATGGATATCGACAGGCTCCAACCAAATAAACCGAACACTCCATGGCCAGATTGCCGCGCCTTTACGCCCCCGACATTCCGCAGCTTGCGCTGGCAAGCTTTGCCCAGCCCCTGGCCCATCCCGCGGATCCGGCCCCCGCGGCGCAACTGGACAAACTGGCCGAATGGCTGCGCGAAGTCGTGCAGGAACAGCGCGCCAGCGTGCATGGGTGGGTGCTGCTCAACGACAGGCTGGCGCTGCTGGCAACGCCAGCGGCGCACGACTCCGTGGCGCGGCTCATACAGGCCTTGGGAAGGCGCTACGCCAGCCGCCTGCAGCACGGCAGGGTGTTCGCGGGCCGCTATCGCAGCGCCCTGCTGCAGCCCGGGCAATGGGTGCTGCCGGCGCTGCTGTGGCTGGATTACCTGCCCGTGCAGGCCGGCTACATCGACCAGCCGCAGGCCTGGCCCTGGTCTTCAGCCGCCCACCATACCGGTGTCGGCGCCGACCCGACCGCCTGGCTGACCGACCATCCCGACTACTGGGTGAACGGCAACACCCCGTTCGAGCGCCAGGCCAACTACCGCCGGCTGCTGGCCCAGGGCCTGCCGCCGGCGCAGCAGCAGCGTTTGGAAAGCGCCCTGTTCGGTCAATGGGCGCTGGGCGACCCTGCTTTCCTGGCTAATCTGTCGGCCAGCGCCAGCCGGCGCGTAGCACCGGCGCCGCGCGGACGGCCGAAGAAGAAAGAAGAAAAGAAAGAGATGGGAGCCCCCACGCTGCACCGCTGACGCGGCTGGCTGCCCCCCGGGGGGGCGCTTTTTGCCTTGGGACGGCTCGGCCCCCTGCCGTTCAGCAGGGGCTGGATCAGGCCGAGTGTGGCGCTTTTTCCATAATCCAGACCATTTTCGACATGGCGTTTGGCGCGCGAAAACAGGCCATCCTGTTTTGGATAGCGATGCTTCCGATGAAAATCAGATTCGGTTTTATTTAATATAATTAATGATTTAAACATGTCCCCATTTTAGCATTTAGAATATTTAAAGCAAATAAAATAGGGACGCACCCTATATTTTTATGTTGTGGTGCAAAAAAAAACGCAGTATCCTCGACCTCTATCCATATAGCGTCGCTTTTCTTTGCGCGGAATTCCTGCGGAGCCCCACATGTCTCAATCTCCTATGTCCCTCTCTTCCCTGGAGAGTCACGCCGCCCTATCCCCTGCCGGACAGCCAGCGGCCCAGGGCCTCTACAACCCGCAAAACGAACACGACGCCTGCGGCGTGGGCTTCGTCGCCCATATCAAGGGGGTCAAAACCCATTCCATCATCCAGCAAGGCTTGAAGATCCTGGAGAACCTGGATCACCGCGGCGCGGTCGGGGCCGACAAGCTCATGGGCGACGGCGCCGGCATTCTCATCCAGATTCCCGACGCGCTGTACCGCGAAGACATGGCCGCCCAGGGCGTGACCCTGCCGCCGCCCGACGAATACGGCGTTGCCATGGTCTTCCTGCCCAAGGAAACCGCGTCGCGGCTGGCCTGTCAGCAGGAACTCGAACGCGCCGTGCGCGACGAAGGCCAGGTCGTGCTGGGCTGGCGCGACGTGCCCGTGGACGCCGACATGCCCATGTCGCCCACCGTGCGCGCCGTAGAGCCCGTCATCCGCCAGCTTTTCATCGGCCGCGGGCCGGACATCATGGTGCCCGACGCCCTCGAGCGCAAGCTGTACGTCATCCGCAAGACCGCCAGCCACGCCATCCAGCGCATGAGCCTCGCCCATGGGCAGGAATACTTCGTGCCCTCCATCTCGGTGCGCACCGTGGTGTACAAGGGCCTGCTGCTGGCCGACCAGGTCGGGTGCTACTACCGCGACCTGGCCGACCCGCGCGCCGTCTCGGCCCTTTCGCTGGTGCACCAGCGCTTCTCGACCAACACCTTCCCGGCCTGGCCCCTGGCCCACCCCTACCGCATGATCGCCCACAACGGCGAAATCAACACGGTCAAGGGCAACTTCAACTGGCTGCGCGCCCGCGAAGGCATGATGCAATCGGCCGTGCTGGGTGAAGACCTGCCCAAGCTCTACCCCATTGTCTACGAAGGCCAGTCCGACACCGCCACCTTCGACAACTGCCTGGAGCTGCTGGTCATGTCGGGCTATTCGCTGGCCCACGCCATGATGATGATGATTCCCGAAGCCTGGGAACAGCACGCCAACATGGATGAAAACCGCCGCGCCTTCTACGAATACCACGCCGCCATGATGGAACCCTGGGACGGCCCGGCCGCCATGGCGTTCACCGACGGCCGCCAGATCGGCGCGCTGCTGGACCGCAACGGCCTGCGCCCGGCCCGCTACCTGATCACCGACGACGACCTGGTCGTGCTGGCCTCCGAAGCCGGCACCCTGCCCATTCCCGAGCACCGCATCGTCAAGAAATGGCGCCTGCAGCCGGGCAGGATGTTCCTCATCGACCTGCAGCAAGGCCGCATCATCGACGACGACGAAATCAAGTCGCAACTGGCCAATGCGCGCCCTTACCGCCAATGGATCGAACGCCTGCGCATCAAGCTCGAATCGCTGCCCGCGCCGACGGTGGAATCCATCGCGCCGTCCAGCGTCTCGCTGCTGGACCGCCAGCAGGCCTTCGGCTGGACCCAGGAAGACTTCAAGTTCATCCTCCAGCCCATGGCCCTCAACGGCGAAGAATCCACCGGCGCCATGGGCAACGACGCGCCGCTGACCGTGCTGTCGAACAAGGCCAAGCCCTTCTACAACTATTTCCGCCAGTTGTTCGCCCAGGTCACCAACCCGCCCATCGACCCCATCCGCGAACAGCTGGTCATGTCGCTGGTGTCTTTCATCGGACCCAAGCCCAACCTGCTGGACATCAACAACGTCAATCCTCCGCTGCGCCTTGAAATCAGCCAGCCCGTGCTGGACTTCGCCGCCATGGCGCAAATCCGCAACATCGAGCAGATCACGGCCGACAAGTTCCGCAGCTACGAACTGGACATCACCTACCCCACCGCCTGGGGTCCGGACGGCATCGAAGCCTGTATCGCCGCCCTGTGCTCCAACGCGGCCGATGCCGTGCTCAGCGGCTACAACATCCTCATCATCACCGACCGCAACGTCGATAGCGAGCGCTGCGCCATTCCCGCGCTGCTGGCCACTTCCGCCATCCACCTGCACCTCATCCAGGCGGGGCTGCGCACCAAGACCGGCCTCATCGTCGAAACGGGCTCCGCGCGCGAGGTCCATCACTTCGCCCTGCTGGGGGGCTACGGCGCCGAGGCCGTCCACCCCTATCTGGCGCTGGAGTCGCTGGCCATGCTGGAAGACCCGGCAAAAGCCACCAAGAACTACATCAAGGCCATCGGCAAGGGGCTGAACAAGGTCATGTCCAAGATGGGCATCTCCACCTACATGTCCTACACCGGCGCCCAGATCTTCGAGGCCGTGGGCCTGAACTCCGCGCTGGTCAACAAGTACTTCACCGGCACCGCCAGCAACATCCAGGGCATCGGCATCTTCGAGGTCGCCGAGGAGGCGCTGCGCCAGCACCGCGCGGCTTTCAGCAACGACCCCGTGCTAAGCAACATGCTGGACGCGGGCGGCGACTACGCCTTCCGCATCCGCGGCGAAGAACACATGTGGAATCCCGATTCCATCGCCAAGCTGCAGCATTCCACGCGCGCCAACAACTACGGCACCTACAAGGAATACGCCCAGCTCATCAACGACCAGACGCGCCGCCACATGACCCTGCGCGGCCTGTTCGAATTCAAGGCGGATCCGGCCCGCGCCATTCCCCTCTCCGAAGTCGAGCCCGCCAAGGAAATCGTCAAGCGCTTCGCCACCGGCGCCATGTCGCTGGGCTCCATTTCCACCGAAGCCCACTCGGTGCTGGCCGTGGCCATGAACCGCATCGGCGGTAAGTCCAATACCGGCGAAGGCGGCGAGGACGAACTGCGCTACCGCGAAGAAATGCGCGCCGGCAAAAGCACGATCAACGACGGCGACACGCTGGCCTCGTTCCTGGGCGAAGAGCGCATCTCGGCCAATGTGAGGCTGCGCGCCGGAGACTCGCTGCGCTCGCGCATCAAGCAGGTGGCCTCGGGCCGGTTCGGCGTTTCGGCCGAATACCTGAGCAGCGCCGACCAGATCCAGATCAAGATGGCGCAAGGCGCCAAGCCGGGCGAAGGCGGCCAGCTGCCGGGCCACAAGGTTTCCGAGTATATCGCCAAGCTGCGCTATTCGGTGCCGGGCGTCGGTCTCATCTCGCCCCCGCCGCACCACGACATCTACTCCATCGAAGATCTGGCGCAGCTTATCCACGATCTCAAGAACGTCAATCCGCGCGCCTCGATCTCGGTCAAGCTGGTGTCGGAAGTGGGCGTGGGCACCGTGGCGACGGGCGTGGCCAAGGCCAAGGCCGACCACGTGGTCATCGCCGGCCACGACGGCGGCACAGGCGCTTCGCCCATCTCGTCCATCAAGCATGCCGGCACGCCCTGGGAACTGGGGCTGGCCGAAACCCAGCAAACCCTGCTGCTCAACAACCTGCGCAGCCGCATCCGCGTCCAGGCCGACGGCCAGATGAAGACCGGGCGCGACGTCGCCATCGGCGCACTGCTGGGTGCGGACGAATTCGGCTTCGCCACGGCCCCGCTGGTGGTGGAAGGCTGCATCATGATGCGCAAATGCCACCTGAACACCTGCCCAGTGGGCGTTGCCACGCAAGACCCCGAACTGCGCAAGAAATTCGAGGGCAAGCCCGAATACGTCGTCAATTTCTTCTTCTTCGTCGCCGAGGAAGTGCGCGAAATCATGGCCCAGCTCGGCATCCGCAAGTTCGACGACATGATCGGGCGCGTCGACCTGCTCGACATGCGCCAGGGCATCGAACACTGGAAGGCCAAGGGTCTGGACTTCAGCCGCGTCTTCCACCAAGTGCAAACCCAGTCGCCGCTGCACCAGGTCGAAACGCAGGACCACGGCCTGGACAACGCGCTAGATCACCAGCTCATCGAGCGCAGCAAGGCCGCCATCGAACGCGGCGAGAAGGTTTCGTTCATCACCCCGGTGCGCAACCGCAACCGCACCATCGGCGCCATGCTGTCCGGCGTGGTGGCGGCCAGGTACGGGCACGAAGGCCTGCCCGACGACACCATCCACATCCAGGGCAACGGCGCGGCGGGGCAAAGCTTCGGCGCCTTCCTGGCCCACGGCATCACGCTGGACCTCGTGGGCGAAGGCAACGACTACGTCGGCAAGGGCCTTTCGGGCGGCCGCCTCATCGTACGCTCGCCCAACGATTTCCGCGGTTTCGGCCCCGACCACATCATCGCCGGCAACACGGTGCTGTACGGCGCCCTGGCGGGCGAAGCCTACCTGAACGGCGTGGTGGGAGAACGCTTCGCGGTGCGCAACTCGGGCGCTACCGCCGTCGTCGAGGGCACCGGCGACCATGGCTGCGAATACATGACGGGCGGAACCGTCGTCGTGCTGGGCGAAACCGGCCGCAACTTCGCCGCCGGCATGTCGGGCGGGGTCGCCTACGTATGGGATCCGCGCAAGGTGTTCCGCAGCCGCTGCAACCTCTCCATGGTCGAGGTCGAGCCCCTGCTCAGCCACGCCGAGCAGATCGAGGCCAACCAGCTCGAGACCTGGCACAGCCAGAAGCGCGGCGGCCCCCGCGAAACGGACGAAACCATACTGCGGCGTCTGGTCGAGGACCACTACCGCTACACCGGCAGCTTCCGCTCGCGCGACCTGCTGAGCGACTGGGCGCAGGCGCGCAGCGCTTTCGTCAAGGTCATGCCCATCGAATACCGCCGGGCGCTGGGCGAGCTGTGGCGCTCGACAAACTCTGAACAAATTGCGGCCTAAGGAAAAACAATGGGCAAGATTACCGGCTTTATCGAATTCGAACGTGTCAAGGAAGTGTACGAACCGCCCGTGCAGCGGCTCAAGCACTGGAAGGAGTTCGTCGCCACCCTCACCGACGACCAGGCCAAGACGCAGGGCGCGCGCTGCATGGACTGCGGCATCCCATTCTGCAACAACGGCTGCCCCGTCAACAACATCATTCCCGACTGGAACGACCTGGTCTACCGCCAGGACTGGCAAGGCGCGCTGAACGTACTGCACTCCACCAACAATTTCCCGGAGTTCACGGGCCGCATCTGCCCGGCTCCCTGCGAAGCCGCCTGTACGCTCAACATCAACAACGACGCCGTGGGCATCAAGTCCATCGAGCACGCCATCATCGACAAGGGCTGGAGCCAGGGCTGGGTCACCCCCCAGCATCCGGCCCGCAAGACCGGCAAGAAGGTCGCCGTGGTCGGTTCGGGCCCCGCCGGCATGGCTTGCGCGCAGCAACTGGCGCGCGCCGGCCACTCGGTCACGCTGTTCGAAAAAAGCGACCGCATCGGGGGCCTGCTGCGCTACGGCATCCCCGACTTCAAGCTTGAAAAATCCCACATCGACCGCCGCATCACCCAGATGGAGGCCGAAGGCGTCGAGTTCCGGCCGTCCACCTACGTAGGCGCGGCCGCCGATGCGCCCGAAGGCCTGACCGTACGCACCCCCGAATCGCTGCACGAAGAATTCGACGCCATCGCCCTGACCGGCGGCTCGGAAACACCGCGCGACCTGCCCATTCCGGGCCGTGAGCTGCAGGGCGTGCATTTCGCCATGGAGTTCCTTGCCCAGCAAAACAAGGTCAATGCGGGCGATCGCGTACCCGGCCAGATTTCCGCCAAGGGCAAGCACGTCATCGTCATCGGCGGCGGCGACACCGGCTCCGACTGCATCGGCACCAGCAACCGCCAGGGCGCCCTCTCGGTCACCCAGTTCGAGCTCATGCCCAAGCTTCCCGAAACCGAGGACAAGGCCATGACCTGGCCGTACTGGCCCGCCAAGCTGCGCACGTCCTCGTCCCAGGAAGAAGGCTGCGAACGCGACTGGGCCGTCTCGACCACGGCGCTGCAAGGCAAGAACGGCAAGGTCGAAAAACTGACCGCCGTGCGCATCGAATGGTTCAAGGACAAGGCCACCGGCCAGATGAAGATGCGTGAAGTCGAAGGCTCGAAATTCGACCTGCCCGCCGATCTGGTGCTGCTTGCCATGGGCTTCACCGCCCCGGTCAAGAACGTCCTGGACGCCTTCGGCATCGAACTGGACACGCGCGGCAATGCGCGCGCCAATACCGACGACTACGCCACCAGCGTCGACAAGGTGTTTGCCGCCGGCGACATGCGGCGCGGACAATCCCTTGTAGTCTGGGCCATACGCGAAGGACGCCAATGCGCCCGCGCCGTCGACGAATTCCTCATGGGGTCGACGACGCTGCCGCGCTAGAAGCACGGACAGTGAAAACAACTGGCCCGCCATACCGGCCGGCTGTTTGCATGCCCAGGCTGGCGTGCGGACAGCCGGCCGTTCTGCATGGCCGGTTCTTCACCTATATATGCAAGAAACCCGCCAAACGGTCGCGGTCGAACTCGCCCGCCTCGCCCTGCGCCACGCACTGGCCGTGGTCCAGCACCAGCAGCGTATCCATGATCCTCTGCAAGAAGCCCAGGTTCTGCTCCACGACGATGAACGCCGCCCCCTGCTCGGCCCGCCGGCGCACGAACTGTGCCATGAGGTCGATGTTTTCCTGCTGCACGCCTTCGGTGGGCTCGTCCAGGAGCGACAGCGGCTTGCCCTCGGCCAGCACGCGTACGAACGCCAGGAGCTTTTTCTCACCGCCGCTAAGCGTGCCGGCCCGCTGCCGCAGGCGCTCCCGCAGGCGCGGAAACGCGTCCAGATACGGGCCGTAGCGCGACATGTCGCGCGACTCCAGATGAAGCAGCAGGTTGTCGGAGACCGACAACTCGTCGAACACCACGCCCTCTTGCGGCGAATAGGCCAGGCCCAGGCGGCTGCGCCTGAACGGCGCAAGCTGCCCAAGCGCCTTGCCTTGCCAGGCGACCTCGCCGGAGAACGGCTGCAGGCCGCCGGTCAGCAGGCGCATCAATGTCGTCTTGCCCACCCCGTTGCGCCCCAGCACGCCCAGCACCTGCCCGGCCCGCACGCCGCCGTCGATGCCGCGCAGGACGACGGTGTCGCCATAGCCACCCTCCAGGCCGGAAAATTGCAGCAGCCAGGGTGTAGTTGCGTTCATTTCGAGCCTCCCGCATACACCGCCTGCACCTCGGCGTTCCGCCTGACCTGGGCGTAATCGCCCTGCGCCAGCAAACGCCCCTGGTGCAGGACGTAGACATGGTCGGCCAGGGCCTCGACCGCCGCCATATCGTGTTCGACGATCAGGGCGCAGGCATCCAGCCGGCCAACCGTTTCGGCGATGACGCTGCCCAGATGGCGGGTCTCGTCCACGGACAGCCCGGCGCAAGGTTCGTCCAGCAGGAAAAGCAGCGGCTCGGCCAGGGCCGTCATGGCGAACTCCAGCATCTGCCTCTGCCCTTGGGACAACGCCCCCGCCGGCTCGTCCATGGTTTGGGCGAAAAACGGAAACGATCGGTGCATGAACTCCAGCGTCGGGGTGTTCCAGCCCCGCACGCTATTGCCCAGCAGCGCCCGACCGCGCGCGCGATTGGCCCACAAGGCAATGCACAGGTTGTCGCGGACGCTCAGCTCGGGAAACACCGAGGGTATCTGGAACTTGCGCCCCACGCCCAGGCGCGCCATGGCCGGCGCGCCGAAGCCGCCGACGTCGCGGCCGTTGAAACGCACGCTGCCGCGCGCCAGCGGCAGACGGCCGGTCAGCATATTGAAGGTCGACGTCTTGCCCGCGCCGTTGGGGCCTATCAGGCAATGCAGCCCCCGGCGTCCGGCCTGCAGACTCAACCCGTTCAGTATGCGCACCGGGCCCTGCTTGACATGAACGTCGCTGATGCTCAGCGCAAAGCCGCCGCCATCGCGACGGAAGGAAGCCTGCGGCGCCGCCCCGAAGCCGCCAACGGCAGGCACGTAGGCGGCACGCTTTGCCGCGCCCCGGACAAACCCCTTGCACGAATACCGCCAAAGACGCATCAACGCGCCGCCCACGCCCTCGGGAAAGCGCAGCACCACCACGATGAACACAACCGCGACAATGGCTTCCCAATAGGCGAACTGCTCGCGCAGCTCCGTGGACAGCAGGCCGATCGCCACGGCCCCCAGCAATGCGCCATAGGGCCCCGCGCGGCCACCCACCGCCGTCCAGATGACGAGTTCGGCCGACAGGATCACGCTGCTGGACTGAGGCGTGACCAACCCTTGTTGGGAGGCGAACAGGACGCCCGCCAGGGCGCCGAGAAAGGCGCTGACCGCCCAGGCCACGGCCTTGAGGCGATAGGTGTCGAAACCGAAGAACTGCAGTCGATTCTCGTTTTGCGCCGTCGCCGCCCACAAGGTGCCCAACGGGGTGCGCATCAGCCAGGCGACGAGCGCGGTGCTGGCCAGGCAGACGGCAGCGACCAGATAATAATGATGGGTGTAGCGATCCAGCCCGAACAGCACCGGAATATTGCCCACGCCATTGAACCCCCCGGTGACGCTGCTCCATTGATTGGCCAACTGATAACCGAACATGACCAGCGCCAGGGTGATCAATGAAAAATACGGCCCGCTTTCGTAGCGCCGCATGAACACCAGCACGCCGATGACGTAGGCCAGCGCGGTCGGCGCCAGCACGGCGGCCAGCAACAGCAGAGCCTGGACGGCCGGCCCGGCCTGGCTTTTAAGCGCGAAAGCCGCCAGGTACGCCCCCAGGCCGAAGAACAGGGCCTGGCCCAGCGACAGAAAGCCGGCCCGCCCCCAGGTCAGGGCAATGCCCTGGGCAACAATGCCGTACATCAAGTAAAGGCTCAGCTCGTAGGCGAAGAAATCGCCGAACAGCAGCGGAACGGCCAACAGGCAGGCCGCCAGCGGCGCCAGCCCGCTGGCCAGGACGGCGGCGTTGCCGCGGCGTGCGTCAGCGACGGGAAATAAGGCCATCGGGTTTCAACCACAGGAAGATTATGGAAACACCCAGCACCGCCAGGTATCCGGAAGTCTGATCGAACAGCGTCGCGAACAGCAACTGGGTGCCGCTGACGATACCCGTGCCCGCCGCAAGCCCGGCCAGGCTGCCCAGGCCGCCCACCACCAGAACGAAAAAACTGTTCAGCAGATAGTCCAGCCCCATGCCCGGCGCCACCCTGACCATAGGCGCCAGCAGCGCCCCGGCCACGCCGGCGCTGATCACGCCGCACATGAAGGCGGCGCAGGCCAGGCGATTGGTGTCGATGCCCACGGCCTGAGCCAGGGTGGGATTGCCGATCATGGCGCGCAGGCGCGCGCCGGTCGAGCTGCGCCAGTACCACAGCACGAGCACGGCAAACAGCACCACGATGGCCGCGATGAGGAACAGGCGATACCCCGGGTACTCGACCCCGAACACCGAGATGCCGCCCGATACGGGCGGCTCGACGTTCTGATAGCCCCGGCCGTAGACCAGCTCGACCAGCTTGCGCAGCAAAATGCTGAGCCCCCAGGTGGCCAGCAGCGTGTCGAAGGGACGGTTGTACAGCCGCCGGATCAGGACATAATGGGTCAGGCACCCCAGGACCCCGCACACCGGCACGGCCAGGGCAGCCCCCCATAATACGGACAGCCCCGCATTCTGCGCCGCGACGGCGCAATACGCGCCTATCATCAGGAACTCGCCGTGCGCCATGTTCATGACGCCCAGCATGCCGAACACTATGCCCAGCCCCAGCACGACCAGGGCCAGCACCAGCCCCTGGTACGCAAAATTAAGCAGGGTTACCGTCAACGCCGCATCCATAGGCAATGCTCCACGTAACTTGCAGGACTGCCGGCCTACTTGGCGCAGCTCTGGCCCGGCGGCACATTGGCAAACTCCTGGACGATGCGGAACGTCGAACCGTCGGCCTGGGCCAGGTAGATGTTCTTGGTGGTATAGCGCGACTGCAGCACCGTCTTGCCCCTGGGGCCGTCGTAGCTCACGCCCGCCGCCGCGGCCTTGTCCATGGCCTCGGGCTTGAGGCTGCCGGCCTTGGCCGCCATGGCTTCCAGCAGCAGCAAGCCCTCGTAGCACGACTCGGCCAGCCCGTTCAGCGGAGCCTTGGCGGCATCGAACTGGCTGGCGTAGCGTTTGGCGAACGCCTGGGCGTCGGGGCTGGTCAGCGCCGCGAAATAGCCGGACGACGAATACAGGTTTTGCGCATTCTGGGCGCCTATGCCCAACAGCGTGTTCTCCTCGAGCAGGGTGCACAGGCGCAGCACCTTGTCCGGCAGGCCAAAGCTGGCGAAGGCGCGGTTGAAGCCCACCGAGGCGCCGCCAACCAGCGTCACCAGCACCGAGTCGGCCCCGCTGTCGCGGATGCGGGCGAGGCTGGCGTCGAAGTTGTCGACCGTGAACGGCACGTACTCTTCACCCACCACGGTGCCGCCGCTGGCCGCAATGGCCTGCTTGCCCGCTTCGTTGCTCTTGCGCGGCCAAATGTAATCGTTGCCGATCAAATACCAGCGCTTGCTTTTCTTGTGCTCGGCCAGCCAGGGCACGACCGGCATCAACTGCTGCTGCGGCGTCTCGCCAATGACATACACCGCCTTGGAGCAGCCGCCGCCCTCGGTGACGGGGGTGTAGATATAGGGAATCTGCCCGTTTATCACCCCCGCCACGGCCTCGCGCACCGCCGAATCGTGCTGGCCGATCAGGACCTCGGCATGGCGGCCGCGCCATAAGCGCAGGGCCGCCTGGCTGGCTTGCGCCGGAGGCACGCCGGCGTCGGCCACCAGGGCCTCGAGCTGGCGGCCCAGGATGCCGCCGCGGGCATTGATGTCCGCAATGCCCATGTCGATGCAATTCCGGCTGGACGGGCCGAACAGGGCCGCGGGGCCGCTGAGTGGAATCAGCACGCCCACCTTCAGTTTATCGGCGGCGTAGGCAAACCGTCCCGCGGCCATGGAACCAGCCAATGCACCCAGGCCGTAATGTAGAAACTGGCGTCGCTTCATGCCTCTCTCCTTAAGTACGTGTATATCTGCTGCTTGGTCATGCCCGCCGGCGCCATGCGCGGCGGGCTTTTTGGGTTTTCGGATACCCGGGCCCGCTGCTATTGCATTGCACCGGCCGCCACGGCTTCCCGGCCGCGGAATTCGGGTTCGGGCATGGCCGGGAGCAAGGCCTCGATAGCCATGGCCACGGAAAGCAGCCAGCGGTCGCTGTGCGGCGGGCCGTCGATTTCCACTCCCACGGGCAGGCCCCGGCTAAGCCCCGCGGGCAGACTAATGCCCGGCAGGCCCGCCACGCTGCCCGGATCGGTATTGCGCACGAAGGTGGGAAACAAGGGAACCTGCTTCCCATTGAGCTCTGTGGTGGCGTCCTCACCGATGCGCGACGCCGGCAGGGGGGTCGTGGGGAAAATCATGCCGTCGAGCCGGTGGCTGCGGAAATAGTCGGCGCAGATTGCCTGCATATGCGAGCGCTGGCGCCGCGCCTGGCGATAAGCCTCGCCGCCCACCGCCCGATCGCCCAGTTGCGCGGCCACGATGGCCGCGACATCGGGGCTGCCTATGCCCGCATGCACGTCCGCCAGGGAAAGCGGCTGCCCTTCCGCCGCCAGGAAGGCCGGCAAATCCTGTTCAAGCTCGTAAAGCACCAGCGGAAAACCAATGGATTCGTCCAGCTCGCGATAGCGCGGCACATCGGCCTCGACCAAGACGACGCCCTGCGACGCCAGCGTCCGCAGCACCGATTCCATGACTTGCGCTGTCCCGGCTTCAAGATCGGAAAGCATGGAAGCGCGCGGAACGCCCAGACGCAGGCCGGACAGCTCGACCTGCGACAAGGTCTCGTCACCGGACAGAATCGCATCGAGCAAGGCAGTATCGGCCACGGTACGCGCCATCGGCCCGACCGCATCCCGCGTGCGGGACAAAGGCACCAGTCCATCGGCGGCATACCGGCCTATACTGGGACGCAAGCCCGCCAGGCCGCACAGCGCCGCCGGCAGGCGCACCGACCCGCCGGTATCCGTGCCCAGCGCGGCGGGCGCAAAGCCGGCCGCCACCGCCGCCGCGGATCCGCCGCTGCTGCCGCCCGGAATGCGCGTCAGATCGTAGGGGTTGCGCACCGCCCCGGTCACGGCATTGTTGCTGGTAATACCCATTGCCAGTTCGTGCATGCCCGTCTTGCCCGCCACCAGCGCCCCCGCATCGAGCAGGTCGCGCACGACGCCGGCATTTCCGGCCGGGCGGCGCCTGCCCAGCGCTCCCGTGCCCGCCGCGCACGGCAGGCCCGCGACGTCGATATTGTCCTTGATGGCCAGGGGCACCCCCGCCAGCCGCTGGCCGCCATCGGCCACCCGGCCCGACGCATCCACGGCCCTGGCCTGGGCCAGCAGCCGCTCGGGGTCTTGCGCCGCCCAGGCATTGACTTCGGGAAAGGCCCGGGCGCGCGCCAGCAGCGCCGCGGCATATTCCTCGCACGAAAAACGGCGCGCAAGCAGGCCTGCGCGCGCCTGCGCCACCGTCAGGCGAAACAGCTCCATTGTCGTCTCCTCCCGTTTGGTTATATAAGGAAGCTCTGAAGCCGCCGCGCCGCAGGCGACTGCGAACCCGGGCATTCAGGGATTCCCCCTGGAATTGGGATGAAGTTAATTATGTACAGATTATCCAAGTGCCACTATCCTTAAGAATGAGGAGGCCGGGCAAATGTATTTGTCATACCAAAAACAGCAAGTCCTGTCGCAACTGCTTGCGACATTGGCGGAAACACAAACCGAAAAAGACCTGCGCAACCGCATAGGCGACCCGCTGCTGAAGCTGCTGGACGCCGACTACTACGCCTCCTATGTCTGGGAGCCGGAACACAAACGGTTTGGGCGCTGCGTGTCCCTGAACATGTCCGACGACACACTGGCCTCGTACGACGCGTACTATCGGCACGTGGATGGCCTGACCCCTCTCATGGCGCGCAAGCACACCACCACTCTGGTCAATCAGGTCGTTCCCCAGGCAGAGCTGGCCAAGACCGAGTTCTTCAACGATTTTCTGCAGCGCGACGGGCTGTATTGGGGGCTGAACCTGTACATGTGGCAAGCGCAAAGCAACGTGGGCGATGTCCGCATCTGGCGCAACAGGCACCGCCCCGCCTTCGATGCCCAGGAAGCCAGCATGCTGGAGCTCATCCGCCCCGCGCTGGGCATTGCGCTGCACCGCGCCCGCAGCGCCCCGGCGGCGCAAGACGGCGCCAGTCACGCGGCCCCGGCCTGCCACAGCAGCCAGGAACTGGCCCTGGCGCGCCTGAGCCGCCGGGAGCGGCAAGTGGCCCTGATGGCGGCCAAAGGGCTGCCCGACAAAACCATCGCCAGGAACCTGGATATCGGCTTCACCACAGTGCGCACCCACCTGGGCCAGGTCTACCGCAAACTGGGGGTCGACAACCGGGTAATGCTTGCCGGCGCCCTGAATCGGCTGGATCCCGGCAGCCAATCCGAATGACCGCCAGAATGACCGCCTATTACTTGCCCAGGCAATTAATCGCGATACAATGCAGGGCTAACCACTAAGTGTCTTTCCCCGCATGACCTCTGACGCAACATCTGCTTCAAACCCGTTATTGCTGTTCAAGGACGTCGCCCTGGGCTATGGCGGCTTTACCGTGCTTGCGGACATCGACATCGAGGTACGCCGCGGCCAGGTCGTCGCGCTGATGGGCGGCTCGGGTTCGGGCAAGACCACGCTGCTGCGGGCCGCCACGGGGCAGATCCTGCCTCTGCGCGGCACGATTACCGCGTTCGGCCAGAATATCGCCGCCGCCAGCGCCGGCCAGCTGCAGGCGCTGCGCCAGCGCATGGGGGTTCTGTTCCAGCAGGGCGCCCTGTTCACAGACCTGAACGTCTTCGAAAACGTGGCCTTTCCCTTGCGCGAACACACCCAGGTGTCCGAAAGCCAGATCGTCGAGCGCGTGCTCGACAAACTCGACGCCGTGGGGCTGCGCGCCGCGGCGCACCTGAAAATCTCGGAGATCTCGGGCGGCATGGCCCGCCGCGTGGCGCTGGCCCGCGCCATCGTGCTGGAGCCCGAACTCATCCTGTACGACGAGCCCTTCGCCGGGCTGGACCCTATATCGCTGGGCATTACCGCGCAGCTCATCCGCAACCTGACCGACCGCCTGCATTGCGCCTCCGTCCTCATCACCCACGATGTCGCCGAATCGTTCGCCATCGCCGACACGGTGTACATGGTGGGCCAGGGCAAACTGCTGGCCAGCGGCCGGCCCGACGACCTCACCCAGTCGGCCGACCCCTACGTGCGGCAATTCCTGAACGGCGAGCCAGACGGCCCCATCGCCTTCAACTACCCGGAAACGCCGGCATTCGCCCAATGGCTGCAGCAGCACGGAGGACGCTCATGAACACGCTCGTTCGCGGCATCGGCCGGCTGGGAGGCCTGGTGCGCGGCTCCATCTACGGCCTGGGCGCCTTCACCCGCCTTTTCGCCACCATCCTCGCGCGCAGCGGCATCGCGCTCAAGCGCCCGGGCCTGGTTTCGCAACAAATCCATTTCATTGGCAACTACTCGTTGCTCATCATCGCCGTGTCGGGCCTGTTCGTGGGCTTCGTGCTGGGCCTGCAGGGTTACTACACGCTAAACCGCTACGGCTCCGAAGAGGCGCTGGGCCTGCTGGTGGCTCTGTCGCTCACCCGCGAGCTGGGCCCCGTCGTCACCGCCCTGCTGTTCGCCGGGCGGGCCGGCACCTCGCTGACCGCCGAAATCGGACTCATGAAGGCCGGCGAGCAGCTCGCCGCCATGGAAGTCATGGCCGTGGATCCCATCCGCCGCGTGCTGACGCCGCGCTTCTGGGGGGGCGTCATTGCCATGCCGGTGCTGGCCGCGGTATTTTCCATGGTGGGGATCATCGGGGGCTGGGTCGTGGGCGTGCTGCTTATCGGCATCGACTCCGGCGCCTTCTGGTCGCAAATGCAATCCGGCGTCGATGTCTTCAACGATGTGCTCAACGGCGTGCTGAAAAGCGTGATCTTCGGCATTGCCGTCACGCTCATCGCCCTGTATGAAGGCTGGAACGCCAAGCCCACTCCCGAGGGGGTATCGCGCGCCACCACGCGCACTGTGGTAAGCGGCTCGCTAGCGGTGCTGGGCCTGGACTTCCTGCTGACCGCCCTGATGTTCAGCAATTAACGATTAAGACGGAATAACCATGACGCGTGAAAAAACCGATTTCTGGGTCGGCCTGTTTGTCCTGCTGGGTATTGTGGCCCTGGTGTTTCTGGCCCTGCGGGCAGGCAACCTGAGCTCGTTTTCTCTTGCCCCCACCTATCAGGTGCAGGCCCGCTTCGACAACCTGGGCGGCCTGAAGGTGCGCGCGCCGGTCAAAAGCAGCGGCGTCGTCGTCGGGCGCGTATCGAGCATCTCGTTCGACAACGAGCGCTACCAGGCCGTGGCCACCCTGGACATGGAGTCGCAATACCAGTTCCCCGACGATTCTTCCGCTTCCATACTTACCTCGGGACTGCTCGGCGAGCAATACGTTGGCATCACGCCGGGCGGCGACGATAAAATGCTGGCTCAGAACAGCACCATTAAATACACTCAAAGCGCCGTCGTGCTGGAAGAGCTGATCAGCAAGTTCCTGTACAGCTCGGCCAGCAAGGAAGGCACGGCCAAGGACGCCCCCGCCGCCGCGACACCCGCCAAGCCCTGAGCCGCCCCCTGGGTCGCCGCCCGGGTTTCCGGGCAGGCCCGGCGGGCCGCGGCAAGCGGCTGGTATTATTCATCACTACATGAACATTCACAATAATATGAACCTGGACACCTCAAGCTCGAAACGCAAACGGATGGCGCGCTGCATTCCGGCCCTGGCCGCGGCTGCCTTGGCCGCCGGGTGCGCCAGCGTGCCCAACCCCAATCCCACAGATCCGCTGGAAAGCTACAACCGCGGCATGTACGCCTTCAACGACAAGGTGGACCAGGTGGTGTTCAAACCCATCGCCCAGGGCTACGAAACCGTTACGCCCAAGCCGGTTCGCACCTGCATCCACAATATGTTCAACAACCTGGCCGACGCCTGGTCGTCCATCAACAGCTTCCTGCAGGGCCGCGCGCACGACGGCATCAACAGCATGGGCCGGGTCCTGTTCAACTCCACCATGGGGCTGGGCGGCTGTATCGACGTCGCCTCCATGAACGGCTCCAAACGCATCGTCAACGACTTCGGCGTCACGCTGGGCGTATGGGGCTTCGGCCCGGGGCCGTACATCGTCTTCCCCTTCTGGGGCTCGACCACCCTGCGCGACGGCACCGCCTCGCTGGCCGGCCTGGCGGCCGACGCCTCGATGTATACGCCGATCTTCGCCATCGACAACGTGCCCCTGCGCAATTCCATCATCGTGCTCAGCCTGATCGACATGCGCGCCAGCCTGCTCAGCGCCGACAAGCTCGTCAACGACATCGCCCTGGACAAATACAGCTTCATCCGCGACGCCTACCTGCAGCGCCGCCAGGCTTTGGTGGAAGGCTCGCACGCTACCTCCCGGCAATCCCTGCCGGACTACTCCAGCGACGACCTGCCCGACTATTCCGACAACGGCGACGCGCCCACGGCGCCCGCCAAGCCGGCCAAATAATCAGGAAGTATTCTTATGCGTCATACCCTTTTTTCATTCTGCACCGCCAAGTTCCTCCGTCTTTTCGCCGCCGGCCTGCTGGGACTCGGCATTGCCGGCACAGCCCTGGCCGACGAGCCCGTCAACGCCAAGGGCGCGCCCAATGACTTCGTCAGCGCCGTGGGCAACAACGCCCTGGCCGCCATCAAGGCCGAGCCCGCCGCCAAGAACGGCGACCTTTCCAAGATCAACCAACTGGTCAACCAGTACGTCCTGCCCTACGTCGACCTGGAAAAAACCACCCGCCTGGCCGCCGGCCGCTACTGGCGCCAGGCAACGCCGCAGCAACAGAAAGACCTGACCGAAGCCTTCAAGGGAACGCTCATCCGCACATACAGCGGCGCGCTTTCCCGGGTCGACAATGTCTCGGCGCTGACCATTGCTCCGTTCCGCGGCGATGCCAATGCCGACGACGTCGTCGTGCGCTCCACGCTGTCGCAGCGCAACGGGCCGCCCGTGGGCGTGGACTACCGCCTGGAAAAAACCAGCGACGGCTGGAAAATCTACGACCTCAACGTCGAAGGCATCTGGCTCATCCAGAACTACCGCAACCAGTTCGCCGAGCAGATCAGCCAGAACGGCATCGACGGGCTTATCAAGGCGCTGAACGCACGCAACAACAAATAGGCGCCCCCGCGCCGCCCCGGCCTCCGGGGGCATCCGCCAGCCGGTCTGGCGGGCCTCCCGGCCAGCGGCAGCCCGCTTCCGCGCCCGCTCCACGCTGCCCCACACACCCGGCAAGGCGTTCGCACCTATAATAATAAGCTTGGCTCAATGATTAGTGCGCTGTTTGGTTGATTCGCATGCACGAACTAACCAAACAGCACACCTGCCAGGCTTTTTGCTTATTATGTCCGCGCTCAATCTAAATCACGTATCCAAAATCTATCAATCCAGGCAGCCGCTGTGGAAGACGCTGTTCGGCGGGGGCGGAGGCGCCGGCAAGGGCTTCCAGGCCCTGAACGACGTCAGCCTGAACGTCGAACACGGTGAATTCTTCGGCCTGCTGGGCCCCAACGGCGCCGGCAAGACCACGCTCATCTCCATCCTGGCCGGCCTGGGGCGCGCCAGCTCCGGCACGGCGGCCGTCTGTGGCCACGATGTCGTGACCGACTACAAGATGGCCCGCCGCTCGCTGGGCGTGGTGCCCCAAGAGCTGGTCTACGACCCCTTCTTCACCGTGCGCGAGACCTTGCGCCTGCAGTCGGGCTACTTCGGCCTGCGCAGCAACGACGACTGGATCGACGAAGTGCTGGCCAACCTGGGCCTGGCCGACAAGGCCGAATCCAATATGCGCGCGCTGTCGGGCGGCATGAAGCGCCGAGTGCTGGTCGCCCAGGCGCTGGTGCACCGCCCTCCCGTCATCATCCTGGACGAACCCACGGCGGGCGTCGACGTGGACCTGCGCCGCACGCTCTGGGAATTCATCTCGCGTCTGAACCGCGAAGGGCACACCATTTTGCTGACCACGCACTACCTGGAGGAAGCCGAGGCGCTGTGCGGCCGCATCGCCATGCTCAAGCAGGGGCGCATCGTGGCGCTGGACACCACCCAGGCCCTGCTGGCGCGCGTCGGCGGCGTCGACCTCGAGGACGCCTTCGTGCGCATCATGAACAACGACGAAATCATGGAAGAAGCCGCATGAACGCCCCCACCCTGCAACCGCGCGACGACATGGGGTCGGGCTTCCCCACCCTGCTGCGCAAAGAACTCCTGCGTTTCTGGAAGGTCGGCTTTCAAACCATTGCCGCGCCCGTCCTGACCGCCCTGCTGTATTTGCTGGTGTTCGCCCATGTGCTCGAAGGCCGGGTCCACGTATACGGCACCATTCCCTACACGGCATTCCTGATCCCGGGGCTCATGATGATGAGCATGCTGCAGAACGCCTTTGCCAACCCGTCGTCGTCGCTGATCCAAAGCCGCATCACGGGCAACCTGGTCTTCGTGCTGCTGCCGCCCCTGTCCCACAAGCAGATATTCTGGGCCTACCTGCTTGCCGCCATCGCCCGCGGCCTGGCCGTGGGCCTGTGCGTATGGATCGTGGCGCTGTTCTTCATTCCGCTGCCGCCGCACAACGTGCTGTGGGTGCTGGCGTTCGCCGTCATGTCCTGCGGCATCATGGGCACCCTGGGCATGATCGCGGGGCTGTGGTCCGAAAAATTCGACCAGCTCGCCGCCTTCCAGAACTTCCTGATCATGCCGGCCACCTTCCTGTCGGGCGTGTTCTATTCCATACACAGCCTGCCCCCGTTCTGGTTCGCCGTCTCGCGCTGGAACCCCATTTTCTACACCATAGACGGCTTCCGCTACGGCTTCTTCGGCGTCTCCGACGTCTCGCCCTGGCATAGCCTGGCCGTCGTGGCCGGCGTATTCGCCGTGCTGTGCATCCTCACCCAAAGGCTCCTGGCCTCGGGCTACAAACTACGGAACTGACCCCATGCTGCCAACTCCCGAACAAGTGCGCCAATACATCGCCGAAGCCCTGAACTGCGAACACATCGAGGTCCAGGGCGACGGTTCGCATTTCGAAGCCGTCATCGTCAGCCCCGCCTTCGAGGGCAAGCGCCTCATCGCGCGCCACCAACTGGTGTACTCCTCGCTGGGCGAACGCATGAAAAGCGAAATCCACGCGCTGTCGATGCGCACCCTGACTCCTGCCGAATACAAAGCCAATCCGAATGGATAAACTGCTTATCACGGGCGGCAACCGCCTGGACGGCGAGATCTCCGTCTCGGGCGCCAAGAACGCCGCGCTGCCCATCCTTTGCGCCAGCCTGCTCACGCCCGACACCATCGCGCTGAAAAACGTGCCCGCCCTCAAGGACATCGGCACCACGGTTCGCCTGCTGGGCCAGATGGGCGTGCGCATCACCCAAGAGGGCGACAACGCGCTCAGCCTCGCCGCCGGCGGCGTCCACAGCCTGGAAGCCCCCTACGACCTAGTCAAGACCATGCGCGCCTCGATCCTGGTGCTGGGCCCCTTGCTGGCGCGCTTCGGCCAGGCCAAGGTCAGCCTGCCGGGCGGCTGCGCCATAGGCCAGCGTCCCGTCGACCAGCACATCAAGGGGCTTGCCGCGCTGGGCGCGGAAATCAGCATCGAGCACGGCTTCGTCATCGCCAGGGCCAACCGGCTCAAGGGCGCGTCCATCCGCACCGACATGGTCACAGTGACCGGCACCGAGAACCTCATGATGGCGGCCGTGCTGGCCGAAGGCCAGACCGTGCTGGAAAACGCCGCGCGCGAACCCGAGGTCGCCGACCTGGCCGAGTTGCTCATCAAGATGGGCGCCCGCATCCAGGGCCACGGCACCGACCGCATCGTCATCGACGGCGTCGACAGCCTGCACGGCGCCGAACACACCATCGTGGCCGACCGCATCGAGGCCGGCACCTTCCTGTGCGCCGTCGGCGCGACGGGCGGCGACATCCTGCTGCGCAACGCCGCCCCCGACACCATGGGCGCCATCCTCGACAAGCTCCAGGAAGCCGGCATGGCCATCGAATGCGGCGCCGACTGGATACGCGGCTCGATGAGCCGGCGGCCCAAGGCCGTGGGCTTCCGCACCTACGAATACCCGGCCTTTCCCACCGACATGCAGGCCCAGGTCATGGCCCTGAACACCATCGCCGACGGCACGGCGGTCATCGTCGAGAACATCTTCGAGAACCGCTACATGCACGTGCAGGAACTGGGCCGCATGGGCGCCAAAATCGACATCGACGGCCACACCGCCGTGGTGACGGGCGTGCCGGCGCTCTCGGGCGCCACCGTCATGGCCACCGACCTGCGCGCCTCGGCCAGCCTGGTCATCGCCGGCCTGGCCGCCAGGGGCGAAACCACGGTCGAGCGCATCTACCACCTGGACCGGGGCTACGAACGCATGGAGCACAAGCTGCGCTCGGTCGGCGCCAATATCCAACGCATAGTACGAGAACAAGCATGAGCCTTGACAAGCCCCTGACCCTCGCCCTTTCCAAGGGACGGATTTTCGAGGAAACCCTGCCCCTGCTGGCCGCGGCCGGCGTGCACGTCACCGAAAACCCCGAGTCCTCGCGCAAGCTCATCCTGCCCACCAGCGATCCGGGCCTGCGCCTGATCATCGTGCGCGCCTCCGACGTGCCCACCTACGTGCAATACGGCGCCGCCGATTTCGGCATCGCCGGCAAGGACGTGCTGTTCGAGCACGCCGCCGAACACTCCGGCGGGCTGTACCAGCCCATCGACCTGAACATCGCCAAATGCCGCCTTTGCGTGGCGGTGCGCGAAGGCTTCGACTACCAGGCCGCCGTGCTGCAGGGCTCGCGCCTGCGGGTCGCCACCAAATACGTGCAGGCCGCGCGCGAGCACTTCGCCCGCAAGGGCGTCTATGTCGACCTCATCAAGCTGTACGGTTCCATGGAACTGGCGCCGCTGGTGGGGCTGGTCGACGCCATCGTCGACCTGGTGTCCACCGGCAACACGCTCAAGGCCAACCACCTCGTGGCTGTCGAAGACATCGTGCCGATCTCGTCGCGCCTCATCGTCAACCAGGCTTCCCTGAAAACCCGCTCCAAAGCCCTGCAGCCGCTGATCGACGCCTTCGCGCGCGCCTCGGCCCTCCAGGACTGATGGGTTGTTAAGGTATACACTCTTCATTTGATCGTCCTCGACAGATCCGCCTTCAGCTCCCGTTCGTTTATGCCCCTGATCAAACGCCTAGATTCCCGCTCCGACGATTTTGCGCAAACGCTGCGAACGCTGCTTGCCTTCGATGCCTCGCAAGACGAAGCCATCGAGCGCGTCAGCGCCGATGTCCTTAAAGACGTCCAGCACCGTGGCGATGCCGCCCTGCTCGAATACACCCAGCGCTTCGACCATGTGCAGGCGCAGTCCGTGGCCGAACTGGAAATCCCCAAGGCCGAATGGCAGGCCGCGCTGGCGGCCCTGCCCGCCGAGCAGCGCAGCGCGCTGGAAACCGCCGCCCGCAGGGTTCAGGCGTATCACGAACATCAACGCACCGAAACCTGGACCTACACCGAGCCCGACGGCACGGTGCTGGGCCAGAAAATCACGCCGCTCGACCGCGTCGGCCTGTACGTGCCGGGCGGCAAGGCAGCCTACCCCTCGTCGGTGCTCATGAACGCCATTCCCGCCAAGGTGGCCGGCGTTCCCGAGGTCGTCATGGTCACGCCGACGCCCAACGGCACGCGCAACCCCATCGTGCTGGCGGCCGCCGCCGTGGCGGGCGTGGATCGCGTCTGGGCCATCGGCGGCGCACAAGCCGTCGGCGCCCTGGCCTACGGCACGCAAACCATCGCCCCCGTCGATAAAATCGTCGGCCCCGGCAACGCCTACGTCGCCAGCGCCAAGCGCCGCGTCTACGGCACCGTGGGCATCGACATGATCGCCGGCCCCAGCGAGATCCTCATCATCGCCGACGGCACGACCCCGGCCGACTGGATCGCCATGGACCTGTTCTCGCAAGCCGAGCACGACGAGCTGGCCCAGGCCATTCTGCTGTGCCCCGACGCCGCCTACCTCGACCAGGTCCATGCCGCCATCGAGCGCCTGCTGCCCACCATGCCTCGCGTCGACATCCTGCGCAGCAGCCTGAGCAACCGCGGCGCCCTCATTCTGGTGCAAGACCTGGAGCAGGCCTGCGCCATCGCCAACGACATCGCCCCCGAGCACCTGGAAATCTCCACCCAGAATCCCGAACAGTGGGCCGAAAAAATCCGCCATGCAGGCGCCATCTTCATGGGGCGCTACAGCTCGGAATCGCTCGGCGACTATTGCGCCGGCCCCAACCACGTGCTGCCCACGGCGCGCACCGCGCGGTTTTCCTCGCCGCTGGGCGTGTATGATTTCCAAAAGCGCTCCAGCCTCATCAACGTTTCGCCGGCGGGCGCGCAAACCCTGGGGCGCACGGCCGCCATGCTCGCGCTGGGCGAAGGCCTGCAGGCGCACGCGGCCAGCGCCCAGTACCGCCTTACCGAGAAGCACTGAGCTCCGCACATTATCCGTACGGCCATCACTAACCAAGTTATCCGGAAAAAGCGACAACGCGGGGCTGCAGCACCGACAGCCCGGGCCGCTTTCCGGCACTGAACTAGATTACCGAGTCCTGACCATGCGCACCGCCGACATTACCCGCAACACCAACGAAACCCGCATCCGCGTCATCATCAACATCGACGGCACGGGCCGCCAGTCCATCAACACCGGGGTTCCCTTCCTCGACCACATGCTGGACCAGATCGCCCGCCACGGCCTCATCGACCTGGAAATCCAGTGCGACGGCGACACCCACATCGACGACCACCACACTGTGGAGGACGTGGGCATTACGCTGGGCCAGGCGTTCGCCGCCGCCGTGGGCGACAAAAAAGGCCTGCGCCGCTACGGGCACTCGTACGTGCCGCTGGACGAAGCCCTGTCGCGCGTGGTCGTCGACTTCTCGGGCCGTCCGGGGCTGGAATACCACATTCCGTTCACCCGCTCGCACATCGGGCGCTTCGACGTCGACCTCACGCGCGAATTCTTCCAGGGCTTCGTCAACCACGCCCTGATCACGCTGCACATCGACAACCTGCGCGGCGAAAACTCGCACCACCAGTGCGAAACCGTGTTCAAGGCTTTCGGCCGCGCCCTGCGCATGGCCATCGAACTCGATCCGCGCAGCGAAGGCGTCGTGCCATCGACCAAAGGCGTCCTCTAAACCCAACCGTTTTCCTGCATCGTGAATACTATCGCCATCGTTGACTACGGCATGGGCAACTTCCACTCGGTCGCCCGGGCCCTGCGCGCAGCCGCCCCCGACGCCGACGTGCGCGTCTGCAGCCAGGCCCATGAAATCCAGAACGCCTCGCGCGTGGTGTTTCCCGGCCAGGGCGCCATGCCGGACTGCATCCGCACCCTCGACGAATCGGGGCTGCGCGAGGCCGTGCTGGAAGCGGCCCGCAACAAACCCCTGCTGGGCGTCTGCGTGGGCGAGCAAATGCTTTTCTCGCGCAGCGAAGAAGGCGACACCCCCTGCCTGGGCATCTTTCCCGGGCTGGTCAAACGCTTCTCGGGGCCCCAGTACGCCTCGCCCGGCCACCCCAGGCACGACGAAGAACTGCTCAAGGTGCCGCACATGGGCTGGAACCGCGTGCAGCAGACCAGGCCCCATCCGCTTTGGGAAGGCATTGCCGACAACACCCACTTCTACTTCGTGCACAGCTACTATGCCCAGCCGGCCGATGCCGGCCTGACAGCCGGAACCACCCATTACGGAGTAAGCTTTACCTGTGCGGTCGCCGCCGGCAATATTTTTGCCGTGCAGTTCCACCCCGAGAAAAGCGCCGATGCCGGCCTGCGCCTGTACCGCAACTTCGTCGACTGGAACCCCTGACAGTTGCCTTAAACTTTTACTTTATCCTGCCTTTACGAACTTCGATCATGCTTCTCATTCCCGCTATCGACCTCAAAGACGGACAATGCGTACGCCTGCGCCAGGGCGACCTCGGCGACGCCACCATTTTCTCGGAAGATCCCGCCGCCATGGCCGCCCAGTGGCTCGAGCAAGGCGCCCGCCGCCTGCATCTGGTCGACCTGAACGGCGCGGTGGCCGGCACGCCCAAGAACCAGGCTGCCATCAAGTCCATCCTGGCAGCCATGGACGACCAGATTCCGGTGCAGATCGGCGGCGGCATCCGCGACCTGGACACCATCGAAAAATACCTGGACATCGGCCTTTCCTACGTCATCATCGGCACCGCGGCCGTCAAGGACCCCGGCTTCCTGCGCGATGCCTGCAGCGCCTTTCCCGGCAACATCATCGTGGGCCTGGACGCCCGCGACGGCAAGGTGGCCACCGACGGCTGGAGCAAGCTCACCCGCCACGACGTGCTGGACATCGCCCGCAAGTTCGAGGACTACGGCTGCGAGGCCATCGTCTACACCGACATCGGCCGCGACGGCATGCTGTCGGGCGTCAACATCGACGCCACGGTCAAGCTGGCCCAGCATGTCAACATTCCCATCATCGCCTCGGGCGGCGTCACCGACCTGTCCGACATCCGGGCCTTGTGCGAGGTCGAGGATGAAGGCGTCGAGGGCGCCATTCTCGGCCGCAGCATCTACGAAGGCACGCTGGATTTCGCCGCCGCCCAGGATCTGGCCGACGAGCTGGGCGCGGACGAAGCATGAACACCGCTGACGCGCTGAACGACACGGCGCTGACCCGGCGCATCATCCCCTGCCTGGACGTCACCGCCGGGCGGGTGGTCAAGGGCGTCAATTTCGTCGACCTCGTCGACGCCGGCGACCCGGTCGAAATCGCCCAGCGCTACAACGAGCAGGGCGCCGACGAGCTCACCTTCCTGGACATCACCGCCACCAGCGACAACCGCGACCTCATCCTGCCCATCATCGAAGCCGTGGCGTCGCAAATCTTCATCCCCCTGACCGTGGGCGGCGGCGTGCGGCAAGTGGCTGACATCCAGCGCCTGCTCAACGCCGGCGCCGACAAGGTGTCCATCAACAGCGCCGCCGTCGCCAACCCCGAGCTGGTCAAGGCGGCCGCCGACTATCACGGCTCGCAATGCATCGTGGTCGCCATCGACGCGCGGCGCACCTCGCAGCCCGGCGAGCCGGCCCAATGGGAAATCTTCACGCACGGCGGACGCAAGGCCACCGGCATCGATGCCGTGGCCTGGGCCCAGAAAATGGCCAGCTACGGCGCCGGCGAAATCCTGCTCACCTCCATGGACCGCGACGGCACCAAGGCCGGGTTCGACCTGGAGCTCACCCGCGCCGTGTCCGACGCGGTGCCGGTGCCGGTCATCGCCTCGGGCGGTGTCGGCAGCCTGCAGCACCTGGCCGACGGGGTTACCACCGGGCGGGCCAGCGCGGTGCTGGCCGCCAGCATCTTCCACTACGGCGAGCACACCGTGCGCCAGGCCAAGGAATTCATGAACCGACAAGGCATCAAGGTGCGACTATGACCACCGACTGGCTCAATGCCGTTACGTTCGACGACGCCGGGCTGGTTCCGGCCATCGCCCAGGACTTTCAAACCGGCCGCATTCTCATGGTGGCCTGGATGAACGCCGACGCACTGGCCGAAACCGCCGCCACGCGCCGCGCCGTCTACTGGTCGCGTTCGCGCGGCAAGCTGTGGCGCAAGGGCGAAGAGTCCGGCCACCAGCAAATCGTGCACGAAATCCGCCTCGACTGCGACGGCGACGTCATCCTGCTGACGGTGGAACAAAAAGGCGGCATTGCCTGTCATACAGGCAGGGAAAGCTGTTTTTTCCGGCGCCTCGAAGGCGAGGCCGGCCAGGATGGCTGGGTTACCACCGACCCCGTACTCAAAGACCCCAAGCTGATCTACAAATGACCGACTCCACGCACTCCGAAGCTGAAATCCTGTATCGGCTGGCCGATACGCTGGAATCGCGCCTGCCGCAAAACGGCGGCGACCCGGCCGCCTCGTACTCCGCCAAGCTGCTTGCCCGCGGCCCCGACGCCTTCCTGAAGAAAATCGGCGAAGAGGCCACCGAGCTCGTCATGGCCGCCAAGGACAACGCGCCGGACCGCATTGTCTACGAGATGGCCGATTTGTGGTTTCACAGCCTGGTCGCCCTGGCGCACTACGGCCTTCGCCCCGAAGACGTGCTGCGCGAACTGGCCCGCCGCGAAGGCACTTCCGGCCTGGCCGAAAAAGCCAGCCGCGGCGATTCCAAGTAGCACCCGGCGCGCGCGGCGCGAACACCCTGCACGATTCCCGCTGGTTGGGTAGAATGAGGGCCCTGGGACACAAGCGCGGCACAGCCGCTTAACACCGACAGAGTTGGGAGATAAAAATGGGTAGCTTGAGCATCTGGCACTGGCTGATCGTTCTGGTCATCGTGGCCCTTATTTTCGGCACGAAAAAATTGCGCAACATGGGCGAAGACCTGGGCGGGGCCGTCAAAGGCTTCAAGAAAGGCATGGCGGAAGCCAGCGGCGAAGCCAAAAAACCCGAGGCCGTCACCGAACGCGTCCAGGACAGCGACACCATCGACGTGGAAGCCAAAGAAAAGAAAGACGCCTGACGCCCCGCTGCGCCGCGCGCCCCCTGGTCGCCGCCTTTCCACCGGAACCCGGCGGTTCCCCACTCAAGAGCCCAGCTATCCATGTTCGATGTCAGCTTTAGCGAACTCATCCTGATCGGCGTCATCGCCCTGATCGTGATCGGTCCCGAGCGCCTGCCCACCGTCGCCCGAACTGTCGGCCACCTGCTGGGCCGGGCGCAGCGCTACGTCAACGACGTCAAGTCCGACATCCAGCGCGAGATGGAAAAAAACGATATCGGCGACCTGAAAAACCAGCTTGAAGACGCCGCCAAGTCGGTGAAGGACTCGGTGGCCGACGCCGGCAACAGCCTGCGCGAACCCATCACCGAGGCGCAAGATGCGCTAAAAAGCGCCAGCGAGGCGGTCAGCGCCAGCGCCAAGGCCCTGGCCGCTGAAACCCCCAGCCAGCCGGAAGCCGCCCAGGTAGCGGCTCCGCAATCCGCTCAGGCCGAAGCCATTGCCGCCGAAGCCACCGGTGCGGCCGCCATCGACCCGCATACGCTGCCCCTGCCCGGCTTCGACGAAGCGCGGGCGCCCGAAGCCAGCACAGGCAAACCCTCCACCGGAACACACTCGTGACGCAGGAAGACATCGGCCAGGGTCAGGACGACTCCCAGGAAACCTTCATCTCGCATCTCGTCGAACTGCGTTCGCGCCTGCTCAAGGCCGTCGTGGCCGTACTGGTCGTGTTCGCCGTGCTGTTCATCTATCCGGGCGCCTCCAAGATCTACGACTTCCTGGCCCAGCCCATGCTGGCTTCGCTGCCCACCGGCACGCGCATGATCGCCACGGGCGTCATCACGCCGTTCATGGTTCCCATCAAGGTCACCCTGATGGCCGCCTTCGTCATCTCCCTGCCGGTGGTGCTGTACCAGGCCTGGGCCTTTGTCGCGCCGGGCCTGTACACGCACGAACGGCGCCTGGCCCTGCCGCTCATCCTGTCCAGCACCCTGCTGTTCCTGCTGGGCATGGCGTTCTGCTACTTCGTGGTGTTCCGCACGGTCTTTCACTTCATCGCCACGTTCGCACCGCAATCCATTACCCCGGCGCCCGACATCGAAGCCTATCTCAGCTTCGTCATGACCATGTTCATTGCCTTCGGGGTCACCTTCGAGGTTCCGGTCATCGTGGTGCTGCTGGTCAAGACGGGCCTCGTCACCGTCGCCAAGCTCAAGTCGGTGCGCGGCTATGTCATCGTCGGGGCCTTCATCATCGCCGCCGTCGTCACGCCGCCCGATGTGCTCAGCCAATTCATGCTGGCCTTCCCCCTTTGCCTGCTGTTCGAACTGGGCGTCCTGGTGGCCAGCATGGTCTCCAGGAAATCCGCCAAGGCGGAATCGGCCGGCGAACTCACCGCCTCCGACACCTCGTCCGACAACTGATCCGCAGCGCCGGCCTGCTCAGCGGCGCCGCCCGCCCGGATGCGCCACGCGCGGGCGCACCCCCACCTTGGCCTGCAGGTGCAGCGGCTTGCCCGCGCGCAGTACGTCCACTTCAACATTGCTGCCCGGCTTCAGGGGCGCGATCTGGTTCAGGAAACCCAACGTATCTTCCACAGGCTGGCCGTTCAGCTTGACCACGATGTCGCCCACCCGCATGCCGCCGTTCCAGGCCGGCCCGTTGCGCAGCACATCGGCGATGATCACGCCCGACTCCCGGCCCAGGTTGAATGCCTTGGCCAGGTCGGGGGTGATGTCCTGCGGCTCGATGCCCAGCCATCCGCGTGTCACCGTCCCGGTGGCGATGATCTGCTCCATGATGGTGTGCGCCGTTTTGGCCGGGATGGCGAAGCCGATGCCCAGCGAGCCGCCCGACTCGGAATAAATGGCGGTATTGATGCCCACCAGCGTGCCCGACGAGTCGACCAGGGCCCCGCCGGAATTGCCCGGGTTGATGGCCGCATCGGTCTGGATGAAGTTTTCGTAGGTGTTGATGCCGAGCCGGTTGCGGCCCAGCGCCGACACGATGCCCTGGGTGGTGGTTTGCCCCACGCCGAACGGATTGCCGATGGCGAGCACCACGTCGCCCACCCTGGGCTCATGGCCCTCGCTGAAGGTGATGCTGGCCAGGTTGGGCAGCTTGATCTTGAGCACGGCCAGGTCGCTGTCGGGATCGGCGCCGATGAGCTCGGCCTTGGCCTGGCGTCCGTCGTTCAGCGCCACCTGGATGGCGTCCGCCGACTCGATGACGTGGTAGTTGGTCAAAATATAGCCGTCGCTGCGTACAATGACACCAGAACCCAGCGTGGTCGCCTTGCGGCGCTCGCTCAGGCCCGGGATGGCGCCGAAAAGGCGGGACAGCTCGGGATCGTTGAACAGGGGCACGAGAGGCTCGGTCACGTGCTTGGTGGTGTAGACATTGACCACGGCGGGCGCCGCGCGCGCCACGGCGTCGGCATACGACTGGATCGCGGGCGCGCCTTGCCTGGCCGGCGCCGCCCGCTCCGACCGCAGCCAGTCGGGGCGCAAGGTTGTCACGATGAACAGGATGCCCAGGCATACCGTCACGGTCTGGGCAAACAATAACCACAATCGACGCATAGGACTCACGGTAAAAAATGAATCAGGTTTCCACACACGACCTTTCCCGCTGGCTGGACGCCACGTTGCAGCCTCAGCGCTTTCGGGACTACTGTCCCAACGGGCTGCAGGTGGAGGGCAAGGACTCGATACGCCACATTATCACCGGAGTCACCGCGTCGCAGGCCCTGCTGGAGGCCGCCGCCGAACGCGGGGCCGACGCCGTCCTGGTGCATCACGGCTGGTTCTGGAAGAACGAAGACCCCTGCATACGCGGCCCGAAGCGCCGCCGCCTGGCGCTGGCCCTGGAAAACCAGCTTAATCTGTTCGCCTACCACCTGCCCCTGGACGCCCACCCGACCCTGGGCAACAACGCCCAGCTGGCGCGGGTGCTGGGCTTCGAACCCGACCGCGATGCCGATGGCAACCCCCTGACTTGCGGCCCCGACGGCCTGGTGTGGCTGGGCCGCAGCCGCGGCGCGAACAGCCTGGGAGAACTGGGCGCCCAAATTAACAATAGTTTACATCGGCAGCCCCTGGTTGTTGGGAATCCACAACAACCCGTCTCGCGCATCGCCTGGTGCACCGGCGGCGCGCAAAGCATGATGCAGGCCGCCGTGGACGCCGGCGCCGAGGTCTATATTACCGGCGAGGCCTCGGAACCCACCTTCCATCTGGCGCAAGAAACAGGCTGCGGCTTCATTGCCGCCGGCCACCACGCCACCGAGCGCTACGGCGTTCAGGCCTTGGGCCAGGCCATCGCGACCGAGTTCGGCATACGGGTCGAGTTCATCGATCTGGACAACCCCATTTAGGATTCCGCCGCTTCCTGGCTCATGGCGCCGCCATGAGCCAAGAGCCGTCAAGAATCCTCCCTGTCGCAGCGGGCCTTCGCCCCGAACCTTACCACCGTCCCGGCTCCCGGCGCGCTGGATGCGGGCCATTCACTTCTTGAGCAGGTCGCGGATTTCTCGCAGCAGCAGCACGTCGTCGGGCGTGGGGGCGGGCTCGGCCGCCGCTTCCTTGACCATCCGGCTGCGCGCCTTGTTGGCCGCCTTGACCAGGCAGAACACCACCAGAGCCAGCAGGATGAAATTGATGAGGATGGTCACGAAGTTGCCCCACCCCAGCACGTTGGCGCCCGCCTTGACCATGGCATCGTAAGTGCGCGGTCCGGCATAGTTGACAGGTTCCTTGAGCACCCAGAACAAATTGGTAAAATCCACCTGCCCGCCAAGAATGAAGCTGATAAAAGGCATGATCACATCCTTGACCAGCGAATCGATGATCTTGCCGAATGCGGCGCCGATGATCACGCCGACCGCCAGGTCTATCATGTTGCCCTTGACCGCGAACTCCTGGAATTCGCTGAGGAAACCTTTCACTTTGCTCATGTGTTTGTCCTTTGTCATTCACCCAACAGCGGGCTAACGCTATAATACGCGGTTAGAAGAAGATTCAATACACTAAAAACATTGAATGTCATGCCCTAAAAGGCATCAACAAGGATACAGAATGAGTCAGGATAATTCACCGATCGATGGCGCAGCTTCGGTTGATCCCAACCAGCCACCCGATCCCTCGCGTCGCACCTGGGTTGCTACCGCCTGTGCCCTGGGCGGTGTGGCTGGCGTAGCCACAGCAGTCCCCTTTGTGGGCTCTTTCGCCCCTTCGGAAAAAGCGCGCGCGGCTGGTGCTCCCGTCGAAGTCGACATCAGCTCCATTCCTCCTGGCCAAATGATCACCGTCGAGTGGCGCGGCAAGCCCGTCTGGATCGTGCACCGCACGAAGGCCCAGCTCGAAGGCATCAAGCACGACGACGCCCTCGTCGCCGACCCCAACTCCGACCGTCCCGGCTTCACTCCTTCCTTCGCCAAAAACGAATACCGCTCGCGCAAACCCGAATACCTGGTGGTAGTGGGCATCTGCACGCACCTGGGCTGTTCGCCCACCCCGCACCTGGCGGCCGTCGACGGCCCCGGCCTGCCCTCCCCCTGGGAAGGCGGCTTTCTTTGCCCATGCCATGGCTCCATCTTCGACCTGGCCGGCCGCGTCTATAAGAACAAGCCCGCGCCCGACAACCTCGAAGTTCCGCCTTACGCATTTTCTTCCGACGGCACCCGCATCACCATCGGCGTCGACGAAGTCAACAAGGCCTAAGTACCCATACACCACATCCACACGCGTCACAAACAGAACGCAGACAGAATAAAGGAACCGTTTCCATGGCTGGCGAGAAAACCGTCGAAACGACAGGACTTTTGGGATGGATCGACAAGCGCTTCCCGCTTACGACCCTCTTCAAAGAGCACATGTCGGAATATTACGCACCCAAGAATTTCAACTTCTGGTATTTCTTTGGCTCATTGGCGCTGCTGGTACTCGTCATCCAGATCGTGACCGGCATCTTCCTGGTCATGAACTACAAGCCCGACGGCAACCTGGCTTTCGGCTCGGTCGAATTCATCATGCGCGAAGTGCCTTGGGGCTGGCTGATCCGCTACATGCACTCCACCGGCGCCTCCATGTTCTTCGTGGTGGTCTACCTGCACATGCTGCGCGGCCTGTTCTATGGTTCGTACCGCAAGCCCCGCGAACTGGTGTGGATCTTCGGCATGGCCATCTTCCTCTGTCTCATGGGCGAAGCCTTCATGGGCTACCTGCTGCCTTGGGGCCAAATGTCGTACTGGGGCGCCCAGGTCATCGTCAACCTGTTCTCGGCCATTCCTTTCATCGGGCCTGAGCTCTCGCTGTGGATCCGCGGCGACTACGTCGTGTCCGACGCCACCCTGAACCGCTTCTTCGCCTTCCACGTCATCGCCATTCCGCTGATCCTCATCGGCCTGGTCGTGGCTCACATCATCGCCCTGCACGAAGTGGGTTCCAACAACCCGGACGGCGTCGAAATCAAGGCCGGCCCCAAAGACGCCAACGGCCACCCCGTCGACGGCATCCCCTTCCACCCCTACTACTCGGTGCACGACATCATGGGCGTGGCCGGCTTCCTCATCGTCTTCGCCGCCATCGTCTTCTTCGGCCCCGAAATGGGCGGGTACTTCCTCGAATACAACAACTTCATCCCCGCCGATTCGCTCAAGACGCCGCCGCACATCGCCCCGGTCTGGTACTTCACGCCGTTCTATTCCATGCTGCGTGCCATCACGGCCGACTTCACCTGGGTTCTGGCGGCCTGCTCCATACTGGGCGCCATCGCCCTGTTCATCAAGGGCAATCTGAAGGGCGCGTGGCGCATCATCGTGCCCGTCATCCTCATCCTGGTGGCGATCTTCATGCGCACCCTGGACGCCAAGTTCTGGGGCGTGGTCGCCATGGGCGGTTCGGTGGTCATCCTGTTCTTCCTGCCATGGCTCGACCACTCGCCGGTGCGCTCCATCCGCTACCGCCCCACCTGGCACAAGTTCCTGTACGCCATCTTCATCGTCGTCTTCCTCATTCTGGGCTTCCTGGGCACTCAGCCCCCCAACCCGACCTTCAACCTGATGAGCCAGATCGGCACCCTGATCTACTTCGGCTTCTTCCTGTTGATGCCCGTCTGGAGCCGCCTGGGCACTTTCAAGCCAGTGCCCGACCGGATTACGTTTCACGCCCACTAAGCCCACAAGACACACGGAATGATCATGATCAAAAAGCTGCTTGGTGCCTTTGCGTTAGCTCTTACCTGCTCGGCCGCCCTGGCGTCCGAAGGCGGGGTGAAGCTCGACGCGGCCCCGTACCGAATCAACAACATGGCGTCCCTGCAAAACGGCGCCAAGCTGTTCGTCAACTACTGCCTCAGCTGCCATAGCGCCAATTCCATGCGCTACAACCGGCTTACCGACATCGGCCTCACCGAAGACGAAATCAAAAAGAACCTGCTGTTCACGGCCGACAAAGTCGGCAGCCTCATGACCATCGCCATGCGCAAAGAGGACAGCAAGAAATGGTTCGGCGCCACGCCGCCCGACCTGTCGGTCATCGCCCGCGCCAAGTCCACCAATTTCGGTCCTTCGGGCGTCGATTATATCTACACGTTCCTGCGCTCGTTCTACCGCGACACCAACAAGAAAACCGGCTGGGACAACGCCGTATTCCCCAGCGTGGCCATGCCCAATGTATTGTGGCAGCTGCAGGGGCCCCGTACGTACAATCACGTAACCATCGCCGAAACCGAAAAGCCCGACGGCAAAACGGTCTGGACCCGCACCAGCACCGATTTCGACGTCAACGGCTTCTCGCAATCCAAGAGCGAAGAGCTGCAAAACTACCACGGCCACGCCGTCAATCATTCCACGTTCAAGCCGGTCGATGCGGCCCAGACGGCGGAATACGACAACAACGTCGCCGACCTCAGCAACTTCCTGGGCTGGATGTCCGAACCCGCGCAGCTGCTGCGCAAGAAAATCGGCTTTTGGGTGCTGCTGTTCCTGGGCCTGTTCCTTGTCGTGGCGTGGCGTCTCAATGCCGCATTCTGGAAAGACGTCAAGTAAAGTAAACTGTTGCGATAACCGGCAGCCTTGGTCACACTGGGCGCCGATCAGGAAATAGGCGTAGGATGTACGCCTATTTCCCTTTTCCGAGCAAGGTTTTGTTTGCTCGCGTTTTCATTATTCAGATGGGAAACCTCGCCATGATGGTGCTCTACTCCGGAACAACCTGCCCTTTTTCGCAACGCTGCCGTTTCGTGTTGTTCGAAAAAGGCATGGACTTCGAAATCCGCGATATCGATCTCTACAACAAGCCCGAAGACATTGCCGTCATGAACCCGTACGGCCAGGTGCCCATCCTGGTCGAGCGTGACCTCATCCTGTACGAATCCAACATCATCAACGAATACATCGACGAGCGCTTCCCGCATCCGCAGCTCATGCCGGCCGATCCCGTCATGCGGGCCCGCACGCGCCTGTTCCTGTACAACTTCGAGAAAGAGCTCTTCGTCCACGTGTCGATGCTCGAAAACCGCAACAACCCGGACGAAAAAGCGCTCGAGAACGCCCGCCAGAACATCCGCGACCGCCTGTCGCAGCTGGCCCCCTTGCTCATCAAGAACAAGTACATGCTGGGCGACGAGTTCTCCATGCTGGACGTGGCCGTCGCGCCGCTGCTATGGCGCCTGGACCACTACGGCATCGAGCTGCCCAAGAACGCCGCGCCCATCCAGAAATACGCCGAGCGCATTTTCTCCCGGCCGGCCTACATCGAAGCGCTGACTCCGTCCGAAAAGGTCATGCGCCGCTAAGCAGTCAAACCCCTAGACAAAAGGCCGCCCAGCCGGCGGCCTTCATTTTCCGCCGATGTCAGCTGAATCCTCGACCAAGCCCTACCTGATCCGCGCCCTGCACGAATGGTGCACCGATAACGGCTACACGCCGCACATCGTGGTCACCGTCGACGCCAATACGGTAGTGCCCAAGGCTCACATCCACGAAGGGCAAATCACCCTCAACATCGGCACGCTGGCCACCAACCGCCTCATCCTCGGCAACGACTACATCGAATTCCAGGCCCGCTTCAGCGGCGTCACCGAGCACATCTACGTGCCGGTGGCCGCCGTATCGGCCATCTACGCGCGCGAAACCGGCGCCGGCATGGGCTTCGAAGTCCACGAATCCAGCGCCTATCCAGGCAGCGAAAGCCAGGCCGAGCCTTCCACCGAAAAGCCCTCCGGCAAGCCCGGCAGCGACGGCCCCGAGCCCCCCGACGACGACCCCAAGCGCCCCCGCCTGACCATCGTCAAATAAGGCGCACGCCGCAGCCCGCCTATGCGGCGCACAGAAAAACCTAGTAGAATAACGCCTTTGCCGGCTTAGCTCAGTTGGTAGAGCAGCGCACTTGTAATGCGAAGGTCGAGGGTTCAACTCCTTTAGCCGGCACCAGATTCATGCGGGTACATACGCCAATCCTCCGGGATTGGCGTTTTGCTTTTCCGGCCTGCTTCAAAATAAGAATGGAACGCTGCGTCAGCGGCCGGCGGGCACCTTGCCAAATTGACCATGGGCTCATGTCGTATTACGATAACCAGAAACGTAATACCATCATTCTTGAGGCCCATCATGACGGAAGCCACCACTCTGACAGCCAAAGGGCAAGTGACTGTACCCAAAGAGATACGACAAAGTATGGGTCTGAAGCCCGGCGACAAAATCACGTTTTCTCTGCTCAGCGACGGGACATTGGTCGTGCGTCCCAAACTGCGGCGCGTGACGGACCTGGCCGGGTTGCTGCATCAGCCAGGCAGAAAGCCCGTACCTCTCCAGGACATGGCCGTTGATCTGTCGGCCGATGACACCGCCTCATGAGCATCGCCATCGATACGAACGTGCTCGTCCGGCTCTTGACCTGTGACGATGAGGCCCAGTGCGCGGCGGCGGTTCGGATCGTGCAAGCTGCCGCGGAAGATGGCACGCCAGCGCTGATTTCGTCGGGCGTGCTATTGGAGACGGAATGGGTTCTGCGCAGCCGCTACAAGCTTTTGCCAGCACAAATCCAGCAGGCCTTCAATGCGATCCTGGAGACACACGAACTCATCCTGCAAGAGCCAGCCACCGTGGAAGAGGCTCTCAGCCTATGGCGCAACTGGCCTGGTTCCGACTTCGCTGACTGCATGCATGTTGCCAACGCAGCTCAGCATGCGCGCACTTTGGTCACGTTCGATCAAGGTGCGGCACGGCTACCAGGCGCGGCAATCATACCCCTTTGAGCAGAACACGCCCGCTCAATACAGTTCATCGCACTTCAAATGTTCTCGCTGGGGCCGATACAATACAAGCGCTGGAAATAAGTACGATACGGTTTCACATCGCGGCTGAGCACACTTAAATTGGAAACCGCCGCATGAGCGCCAATGTAGAAATCCGGCAACGGCACATGGCGCGCCCCGCCACCATGGCGGTATGCACGAAAAGCGCGTGCCGCAAGTGCCGCACATGCCCAAGGCAACTGGCTACGCAGTGTATCGTAGACATCAAGCATCGCATTCAGTGCATCAACATCCGAACCGGGAATAAGCAACTCGGTGTAAATCACCAGATTGACGTGTAGAGGCGCTTGCTCGCTGCAACGCTGAAGCTGATCCACAGACCATTCGTGCCACGGGCTGTCTGGATCCATGCAATCAATCCAGATATTGGTATCAACCAGAAAACCAGCCGAACCATCGTACTGGGATAGATCAAGCATGGTCGTCGTCGGGGCGCAAAAACGCCATAATGTCTTCACTGCTCATCTGCCTGAATGATTCATCCAGACTCTTGCGCACTCTGGCTGCGGCGTCACGCAATGCTTTACGCCGATCCTCCGTCCCCGTGCCGGCTTTGCGGATAATTATCTTTCCGCCCTCCAGCGAAAAAGACACCTGGCTGCCTGGCAGAATACCGGCGGCATCACGCAGGCGCTTGGGAATGGTGACTTGCCCTTTTTCAGTGACTTGCATGGCCAGGCTCCGATAAAGTAAGAATTCCTAGTTGGAATCTTACTTATACCTGGAGACGAACGCAACACTGCGCGCGACAAAAGCTGTTTGGTTTCAGCCGACAAACGCCACCCATGGACGCGGCCAGCGGCGGTGTTAACATCGGCTTCATCACCGGCGTGCCAGGCGGCATTGCCGGCAACTCTTCAACCGGAGCGCCAATCTTGAAATACCGCAAACTCGGCCACGCTGGCCCCGAGGTCAGCCTCATCGGCCTAGGCACCATGACCTGGGGCGAACAGAACACCGAATCCGACGCGCACGAGCAGCTCGACTACGCCTTGTCGCGCGGCGTGAACCTGGTGGACGCCGCCGAAATGTACCCGGTGCCGCCCAAGCCCGAAACCCAGGGCCGCACCGAAACGTATATCGGCACATGGCTGGCCAAGACAGGCCGGCGCAAGGACATCGTGCTGACCAGCAAGGTCTCGGGCCCCGCCACCGACCCCAAGCGCCCAAGCCATATCCGCACCGGCCAGACGCATCTTGACCGCAAGAACATGACCGAGGCGCTGGACGCCAGCCTCAAGCGCCTGCAAACCGATTATCTCGACCTGTACCAGCTGCATTGGCCGGATCGCACCACCACCACGTTCGGCCGTCCTGCCTACCCTTGGCAGGACGACGCCTACACCGTGCCCATCGAGGAAACCCTGGAGGTGCTGCAGGACTTCGTCAAGGCCGGCAAAGTGCGCCAGATAGGTGTTTCCAACGAAACGCCCTGGGGGGTGGCGCAATACCTGAAGCTTGCCGAAACGCGCAATCTGCCGCGCATCGCCTCAATTCAAAACCCCTACAGCCTGCTGAACCGCAGCTACGAGAACGGCCTGTCGGAATTCAGTCATCTGGAAGGCGTGGGGCTGCTGGCGTATTCGCCGTTGGGCATGGGGGTGCTGGCCGGCAAGTACCTGAACGGGGCACGCCCCGAAGGCGCACGCATGACGCTGTTCACGCGCTTCGACCGCTACACCAAGCCCCAGGCCGAGCTCGCCACGGCCGAGTACGTGCAACTGGCCCGCGACTCGGGCTTGTCGCCCGCGACCATGGCGCTGGCGTTCGTGAACCAGCGGCCTTTCGTCATCAGCAACCTTATGGGCGCAACCCGCCTCGAGCAACTGAAGGAAAACATCGACAGCGTCGAAGTCACGCTGTCGCAAGACGTGCTGGACGCCATCCAGGCCATCCATCTGCGCTATTCGAATCCTTCGCCTTGACGAGCTGTCACAACCCCTCCGGCCCTCAACGGCCCCGGTCGTTTCGCGCAGGCCCAGGCGGACGCTACGGCCGGGCCTTGGCCGGGGATCCGCGGCGGAAGCCGCAAGAACTGTGGCACGGGATGTAGTTTGTTTTTCGCGGCTCGTGGCAAAATAAGCGGAAGCACCCCAACCCACCCGGTGCCGTACTCAAGGAGACAGCCATGATCCGTACCGCTGCGACCCTCTCGCTCCTGGCCACCTTGGCCGCGTGCACCAGCATCGAACAGCCTGCGCCGCCAGCGCAACCCTTCGACCCGGGCATTTGCAACGCGGATCGCATCAGCCCCATACCGGGCCATCATATTTCCCCCGAGATTGAACAGCGGGCGCGGCAGCTCAGCGGCGCCCGGGAAGTCCGCGTTCTGCGGCCCGGCCAGGCCATCACGCGCGAATACCGCTCGGAACGCCTGAACCTGCAACTCAACTCCTTCGACGTCGTCGTGCGCGCCTACTGCGGCTAGAGCCTGTCAGCACTTACCAATCGCGCCGCCAAACTCCCCCCCAAGCGTGTCTATTCCTCGGGCCAGCCAAGATTGCAAGGACGCATCATGTTGACACTGACTTCCCTCGGCGGAGCCGGCACCGTCACCGGATCCAAACACCTGCTCACGCTCGGTGAGCGGCGCATCATGGTGGACTGTGGCCTGTTCCAGGGGCTGAAGAACCTGCGGGAGCAAAACTGGGATCCCTTGCCGATCCCTCCTCAGGACATCGACGCGGTTGTGCTGACCCATGCCCACCTGGATCACTCCGGTTACCTTCCCCGCCTGATTCGCGAGGGATTCCGCGGACCGATCTTCAGCACGACCGGCACCCGAGACGTCGCCAGACTGATCCTGCTCGACAGCGCCCACCTCCAGGAAAAAGACGCCGAATACGCCAACCGCAAGGGCTTTTCCAAACACCGGCCCGCCCTGCCCTTGTACAACGTCCAGGATGCCGAACGCGCGATGCAGGCATTCCGGCCGATCGCCTTCAGCACGGTGGCGAAGCTGCCGGGCGACGCCGAATTGACGCTGCGCCACGCCGGCCACATTCTGGGCGCCGCCACGGCGGACATCAGTTGGGGAGGCCGACGCATTGTGTTTTCGGGGGATCTGGGCCGCTACGGGGATCCGGTGATGCCCGATCCTGAACCCGTTCCCTTGGCCGACCATATCGTCATCGAGTCCACCTACGGCAACCGCAGCCACGATCTGACCGACCCCGTACAACAGCTCGATGCCGTCATCGAAAGAACCGTCAAACGCGGCGGCACCGTGGTCATTCCCGCTTTCGCGGTAGGGCGCGCGCAATCGCTGCTGTACTTCCTCAACCAGCTCAAGCAGTCGGGGCGGCTGCCCTCCATCCCCGTATATCTGGACAGCCCCATGGCGATCAGCGCCAGCACCCTGCTGCCAGCCCACATGTCGGAACACCGCCTGACACCCGAGATTTGCCGCCAAATCGAACACATGGTCATCGTCTCCCCCGAAGTCGAAGACTCCAAGGCCATCACGGCCAGCCCCTATCCCAAGATCGTAATTTCGGCCAGCGGCATGGCCACCGGCGGCCGCGTGCTGCACCACCTGGCGGCCTTCGCGCCCGACCATCGCAACACCATCCTCTTTTCGGGCTTCCAGGCCGCGGGCACCCGCGGCCGCGCCATGCTGGAGGGAGCCAGAGAAATCCGGATTCATGGCCAATGGGTTCCCGTGCGTGCCGAAGTCGCCGAACTGCCATCGCTCTCGGCGCACGCGGACGCCAACGAATTGATGCGTTGGCTCGGCGGCTTCCAGAAGGCGCCGGACCGGGTGTTCGTCGTTCACGGCGAACCCCAGGCCTCGGACACGCTGCGCATGCGCATCGGCAAGGAGCTGGGCTGGCAAGCCACCGTGCCGATGCAATATCAGCAATTCAGACTGTAAGCCTGTCCGGGCCGATGGGCGCAAGCGCCCGCCTGTCGTGGATGGAATTTCGCTAAGCCGTGCCGCCGAACGAGAACCCCTGGCCAGGCGCCGCCGCCAGCAGGGTCTTGGTGTAGGCATGCCGAGGCGCAAAGAAGACGTCCTTGATCTCGCCCTGCTCGACCACCTCGCCCTGGCTCATGACGATGACGCGGTCGCAGATCTGGCTGGCGACGCGCAAATCGTGGGTAATGAACAAGATGCCGATGGACAGGCGCTGCTGGATATCGGCCAGCAGGTCCAGGATCTGCGCCTGCACCGAGACATCCAGCGCGGATACGGCCTCGTCGGCGATCAGCACCTTGGGCTCGCACGCCAGGGCGCGGGCGATGGAGATGCGCTGGCGCTGCCCGCCCGAGAATTCGCTGGGATAGCGGCGCAGCGCGTCGGGACTGAGCCGCACCAGGGTCATCAGCTCTTCGGCGCGCGCCCACGCCTGTTCGCGCGGAACGCCGAAATTGACCGGGCCTTCGATGATGGAGGCACCGACCGTCTGGCGCGGATTCAACGAGCGGTACGGGTCCTGGAAAATCACCTGAACCAGGCGCCGCAAGGCGGACAGGTGCTTGACGTCCTGCCGCGCGAACGAGTGGCCACCCGACAGAATATCGCCGGACGTCGGGTCGATCAGGCGCGCGATGCAACGCGCTACGGTGGACTTGCCCGAACCCGATTCGCCGACGATGCCCAGCGTCTCGCCGGGCCGGATCGATAGGGAGATGCCGCGAACGGCCTGGACCAGGCGGCGCCGGCCGGGCCAGCTGCCTGTTTTATAGGTCTTGCACAGATCGCGCACGTCCAGCAGCGGCGCCGCATCGCCAAGGGGCGGGCGCTGCGGGGCGCTCAGCTCGGGCACGGCCCCCAGGAGCATTCTGGTGTAGGCCTCGCGCGGCTTGGTCAGCACATCCAGCTTGGAGCCTTTCTCGACCATGTCGCCCAACTGCAGCACGACGACTTCGTCGGCGATCTCGGCGACCACGCCGAAGTCGTGGGTGATGAACAGCACGGCCGTGCCGTGTTCGTTCTGCAGCTCCAGGATGAGCCTGAGGATTTCCGCCTGGGTGGTGACGTCCAGCGCCGTGGTGGGCTCGTCGCAAATGAGCAGCGCGGGCTTCAGGATGAGGGCAATGGCGATGACGATGCGCTGGCGCTGCCCGCCCGACAACTGGTGCGGGTAGGAAGCGAAGACGCGTTCGGGATCCGGCAGCTTTACATGGCGAAAGATCTCAAGAATCCTGGCCTTGCGCAGCGCGGGCGTCATGGCCACGTGCTGCGACAGCATTTCATCGACCTGGGCGCCGCAGGTCATGACCGGGTTCAGCGCCGTCATGGGTTCCTGGAACACCATGGCCATGGACGTGCCGCGCAAACGGCGCAGCTTGTCCGACGACGCCCCGATCAGTTCCTCGCCCTGCAGCTTGATCGAACCGGCCAGGGGCCGGACCTCGTCGGGCAACAGGCCCATGACGGCACCGGCGATCACGGACTTCCCCGAACCCGACTCGCCGACCAGGCACACGACTTTTCCGGGAGCAACGTCGAACGAGACATGCCGCACGGCATGGCGGCGGTCGGCCCCCGCCGGCAGGGAAATCGTGAGATCGTCGATGGACAGCACGCTGGACGCGACGGTGGTTTGCAGGGTCATGCTTCGCCCCCTCGCTTGTTGAATTTGGGGTCGAGCACGTCGCGCAGGCCGTCTCCGAATATATTGACCGCCAGCACGGTCAGGCTCAGGAAGATGCCCGGCAGCAGCACGCCGTGGGGATATTGATTGAACTGCGCGCGGCCGTCGGCCATGATGTTGCCCCAGGTCGCCATTTCCGACGGCAGGCCGACGCCCAGGAAGGAAAGAATGGCCTCGACGAGAATCGCCGCCGCGCACACGAAGGTGCCCTGGATGATGAGCGGCGCCACCGCATTGGGCAGGATGTGCCGCAGCAGTACCTTCCAGGTGGGCGTATCCAGGGCGATGGCGGCCTCGACGTAGGGTTCTTCGCGCACGGTCAGCACCACCGATCGCAGCAGGCGGGCGACACGCGGAATCTCGGGGATGGCGATGGCGACGATGACCGTGGTGAGCGTGCCGCCGAACAAGGCCACCAGGCTGATGGCGAACAGGATGCCCGGAATGGCCATGACGCCGTCCATGATGCGCATGATCACGCCGTCGAGGCGGCGAAAATATCCGGCCAGCAGCCCGATGAGTATGCCGACGAATACCGCCAGCATTGCCACGGCCAGCCCCACGGTGATCGAAATGCGGGCGCCGTACAGCGTGCGGCTCCAGATGTCCCGGCCTAGGCTGTCGGACCCCATGATGTACAAATGATTGAAGGTGTCGCCGGCCAGGGTCATGAATTCCGCCCGCGTGCCCGGCAGCAGATTGCCGTTGGCCGGGTCCATGACCTGGGGATCGATGGTGCCGAGCCAGGGCGCGAAAATGGCCATCAGGATCAGGATCAGCAATACGGCGCCGCCGATGCGGACCGACCAGTTCGCAAGCACGCGGCGCATCAGGGAACGTCTGCGCCTGGGCCGGAGCAGCGCCTCGTCGTCATGCATGCCGGACGGCGGAGGAACGCTTGCCGCGACGGCGTCGTCGATGGTTTTCAATTGTTCGGCCTTAGTAACGCACGCGTGGATCGAGCACCAGATAGCTCAGATCGACCAGCAGGTTGATGATGACGTAGATCACCGAGAAGAACAGCGTAATCGCCTGGATGAGCGGAAAGTCGCGCGACAACACGGCATCCACCGTAAGCTGCCCCAGCCCGGGGATGGCGAACACCGTTTCGGTGACGACCACGCCGCCGATCAGCAGGGCCACGCCTATGCCGATGACCGTGGCGATGGGAATGGCCGCATTGGCCAGGGCATGCCGCAGCAACACACGTAGCTCGGACACGCCCTTGGCGCGCGCGGTGCGGATGTAGTCTTCGGTAAGCGCTTCGGCCACGGCCGCGCGGGTCACCCGCGCGATCAGCGCCACGTAGATGATGGACAAGGTGATGGCCGGCAGGACCAAATGATGCAGCCACCCCCAAAAGCCATCGTTGAAGCGCACATAGCCCTGGGTCGGAAACCAGTGCCAATGCAGGGCGAACGCCCAGATCATCAGGTAGCCGATGACGAACGAGGGAATGGAAAAACCCAGCACCGAAAACCCCATCAGCAGCCGATCGAGCCAGCCGCCGTGGCGCCACGCGGCCACCACCCCCAGCGGTATCGCAAGCAGAATGGTGATGACCAGTGTGAGCGCCGACAGGGAAACCGTGGGTTCGATGCGCTGCGCGATGAGGTCGGTCACCTTCATTTTCATGAAGTAGGACTCGCCCAGGTTGCCGTGCGCCAGCTGGCCGACCCAATGGGCGAACTGCACGGGCAAGGAAGCATCCAGCCCCAACTGCGCGCGGACACGGGCGATGTCCGCCGAAGTGCCGCTGTTGCCCACGATGACGGCAGCCGGATCGCCCGGCGCCAGGCGCAACATCAAGAACACGATCAGCGCCACAATGACGAGCACCGGGACGGTTGCCAGAATACGGCGGGCCAGAAGCACGAACATCTTAGTTCTTCTTGATGTTCCAGAACACGGAAACCGGCGAATCTACCAGGCCGCTGACCACGCCCTTGCGCACTGCCGTGAAGTTGGTGGACTCGCCCAGCGGCGCGTACAGGCCGTAGTCGAAGACTTCCGTCTGGATGGCCTGAGCCAGCTCTTTACGCTTGACCGGATCCATGGTGGCCAGGAACTGGCCTTTCAGGTCTTCCAGCTTGGGATCGGTGGCCCATCCGAACCAGCCTTTCTCGCCGTTGCCGGTCATGGGCGCGAAGAACAGCGGATTCATGGTGTCTGAAGCGCCCCAGCCTGTGACGAAAATGTTCCAGCCGCCCTTGTCGACCGGGTCCTTCTTGGCGCGGCGCGCAAGCAGCGACGGCCAGTCCATGGAAACGAGATCGACCTTGAAGCCGCCCTGGCGCAGCAATTGCGCCAATACCACCGGGAACTTGTTAAGCAGCGTGAAATCGGAAGGGTTCATCAGCACGATGGGCGTACCGTCGTAGCCCGCTTCCTTCAGGAGCGCCTTGGCCTTTTCAAATTGCGGCTTGCCGGTGAAATACGACGTTTTGTCCGTGGCATAGGTGGAGCCGCATGGGTAGATGGATGTGCAGGTGTTGTAGAGATCCTTGTTCACCAGTTGCGCGCGCATCAGCGCCAGCTGATTGATGCTCATGATGGCCGCCTGCGATATCTTGGGGTTGTTGAACGGCGGAATGAGATGGTTCAGATGCATGGCGTACGAACCCTTTGGAACTGGGCTGAGCATCTGTATCTTGGGGTTGGCCTTGAGCGTCGCGTATTGCTCGGGCGGCGTCCACGACAGCATGTCGACTTCGCCGTTGATCAGCGCGTTGGCCTGGGTCTGGCCGTCTTTCAGGATGATCCACTCGACGCGATCGACGTAGACGTTCTTGCCGCCCGCTGTTCCCGACGGGGCTTCCTTGCGCGGCACGTACTTGGTGTTCTTGACATAGACGACTTTTTCGCCGGGGCGGAATTCGTCTTTCTTGAAAATATAAGGCCCCGACCCGGTGTAGTCGCTGATCTGCTGGTTGGCCGGCGTGTTGGCGACGCGTTCGGGCATGATGAACGGGGGGCTGGAAGCCGGCTTGCTCAAGGCCTCGAGCACCATGCCGAAGGGCTTCTTGAACGTGATGGTGAAGGTCTTGTCGTCGACGGCCTCGAATTTATCGACGGCGGCCAGCATTTTTTGCCCGAGGCCGTCACGCTGCCCCCAACGCTTCAGCGAAGGAATGACGTCTTTGGTGGTCACAGGCTTGCCGTCATGCCATGCCAGTCCGTCGCGCAGGGTGAATGTCCATTTCATGCCGTCCGGGCTTTTGCTGTAGGTGTCCACCATTTGCGGATGCACGTCACCCTTGACGTCGACGCCGAACAGCGTGTCGTAGATCATGTAGCCGTGATCGCGCGTGACGAAGGCCGTGGTCCAGATGGGATCCAGCACCTTCAGGTCGGCCTGGGGCACCATGCGCAATACGTTCTTGTCGCTGTTCGGGGCCGCAAAAGCCATTGAGGCGGCCGTCAGCATGATGCCGGCGATCAATGGTTTTATCGCTTTTTTAAACATGTTTTGTCTCCATCGGGTGGGCGGGGCGGATACTGCGGATTTGGAGTGCGCTCACGGCCAATCAACCCCAAATTATTCTTTGTTTGCATCAAGTTGGCGATGGGTGAAAATAGCTATATGATGGCTATCATTAGTTGAACTATTCAAGCAATATCAACTGGCCCATACAGGCCTGCATCACCCACAACCCTTGCCGTTAAATTTAGTTGAAAATTTCAACTAAATTGTGAAAGAACGGCACGGGGCTTGTCAATACATGGTTTCCCCTTAAGCCGATCGGCTCGAACTCATCCAGTTGCCACGACCGAAAAACACAAGGGCCGCCAAAATTGGCGGCCCCCGCATTTGGGTAAACCCGTGCTCCGCGAAAGGCTTACGGCTTGAAAGCCGTATCGGAACTTATGCAGACCAGAGGGTTTTCAGGCGCTCCACACCCGCGCGCTGGGTAAGGATGTCGGGATGGTGGACATAAACGGTTTTGCCATCCCGGGTCTCCGCAGTAACGGGGTCGGCCGCCGGCCTGGGCGTGCCGTCGTCTTTGTTGCCCACCGCGATGCTGTTGATGCCGTACCATTCTTCGTCCGGACATCCACCCGGAAATTGAGGAACACCACAGGAGGAATGGCCGTTGTGTTCCGTGGGGTGGCCGGCTTTCCACCATTCGTCCGACCACTCGAACAAATAGCCGCCGGAGCACAGGTTCAGGCCGTGATTCCTGACGATGTCTTTCCAGTGCGCTTCGATGTAGTCGGCCTGGGCCTTGGCGTTGTCGGGCAGCTCGACGGGGGTGGAGCCCTGGCGGGTCGAGGCCGGGCAGCCGAATTCCGTGACCAGGAAGGGACGCTCGGGCAGGTTGGTAGTCTTGAATTTGGCGTCGTAGTCGGTGAACATGGTGTCGAAGCCGCTGGTCTGCGTGCCGCGGTACGAGTTCAGGCCGATGACGTCCATGTGGGGCATGCCCTTGCCGATATTGGGGTTGACCATGTCGTCAATGATGGTGGGCACGTCATGCACGGCGCAACTGGTCAGCTTGGTCGGCGCCCAGCCCTTGACCTTTTCGGCCAGGCCGTCTATCCAGGCCCAGAAATCCGGGTTCGGGGCGGTTGTATCGTTGTCGGCTTCATTGCCGATGATAAAGCCGATGAGCGCCGGGTGGGTGCCCAGCTCTTCGCACAGCAACTGAAACCCCTGCTCGATGCGGGGACGATCGGTGGAGCTCATGGCCTGATCGGGCGTCATGGGATAGGCAAGCCATACATAAATGCCCTTGTCGGCGCAAGCATCCATGAATTTGGTGTGGTACTGGCGGGCAGTATTGGAATCCCACGGAGTTGCCCAGGGCGACACCATATACAGGCGCACTGTATTGCAGCCCATGCCCTGCAGCACGCTTAAATCGCGCGTGAAGATGGGCTCCCAGAAGTCGGAGAAAAAGTCGCCGCCGGGAGGTATGCCGGCATCGCCGCCGATGGGCACGGGCGAATAGCACACGCCCTTGGCGAAGAATTCCGAACCATTGAGCATGATCTTGCGGTCCTGAACCGTGAAGGTAGAGCTGCCCGAGCTGGCGCCCATGAGCCCCTGGCCGCCCGTCAACCCGGCCAGTTCGGCAGTGTCGGATGAGCCGCCGCCGTTGCAGCCGGCAAGCAGGAAAGGCGTGGTCGACGCCGCCAAAGCCGTACCCAGCAGGCGCCGGCGCATTACGCCATGGGCATCCAGCATTGCAGGATGCCCAGCGGGGGGTTTCTTGTTCATGGTGAGGCTCCGTATCGGTGATTGTTGTAATGAGCGGCAAGTGTGAAACAAACGTTCACATAATTATGCCGATGGCTACCAATATGCTGTAACCCTCTAAACAGAGGGATTACGCAGCCAATATGCCCGCATCTACCGACCAACAAGCGCCATTACCCTGGAATCAGGAAGATTACGCCGAGTCCGCCCCCTGCAACGACGGATCGCGCCCGAGCCATAGCGCCATCAAGGCCGCCCGGTTGTGCACCGCGTACTTGCGGAATATGCGGGTCACGTACTCATGCGTGGTGTTGGGGCTTTGCCCGACTTCGGCCGCGATCTGCTTTTCCGACAGCCCCCGCAGCAAGCCCTGCAGAACGGCGTTCTCGGCGCGCGTCAGGGGCGAATTGGACAGCAGCAGCCCATGGCCCAGCATCTGCTGGCGATGAAACCAGCGCAAGCCGCGTAGGGCATAGGCGACGGCGTCGCGATCCTCCGGTGAAAACCCCGGCTCCCGATGGCTGCGATACAAGCCGAAATAGATTTCGGTATCCGCATTGACCGGCACCCCAGCCCAGATGGCGTCCCGGCGGCCGAGCGCCAGATAATAAGACCGGTAGTATTCGCCCTCGAACCATTCAGGCGGCACGATATCCACCAGCCTATGGGTGCGGAACCGGCCGGCCGCCTCGACATTGCGCAGCGTGGTTTCGTCCACCTTGCCGGTTTCCAGCAGGCGCCGCTGCTGCTGCGCGACCTCGCGCAGCCGGGGCGAGGTATCCAAATGATGAATCAGCCTGGGCCGCCAGCCATACACCGGATCGGCCGAATGTGAGTCGGCCATGCGCACCGCGCCCACCCAGGAAGCGCTATCGGCCCCGGCCAGATTGCACAACCCCTGCAGCAGATAAGTGCGGGCCTGATCGATGGCCGCCGCGTCCATGTCCGCCAGCTCGTCCCACAATCGATAGGTTTTTGCCAGCCGGACCGCATCCGGCACAGGCGCGGCCGGCTCCCCTCCTTCAAGATCCATAGTTCTCCTCCGGCCTCTGGAGCCTTCACAAACAGGTTCCGCGCCATCGGCCACCAAGCCGCGGCGAGCGTCTTGCCGGCACAGGCGGCACTGCGACGCGCCGCACGAAAAACACGCCGCAGGCATGCAGTAGAGCATTTTTTGCTTACAAAAGTTTCTAGTAATTACCCGAAGCGGGCCTGATTTCCCGCAAGCCCGCAAGCTCGAAGCCCTGGATCCATACCGCCGCCCCTCCTCCGAAATAATACAAATGCGACTTGTTTTTGTTATTATCAAATCCGGGTCGCCACTTGGCTGTCGCCGGCAAAAACGCGGCGCCATGCGCCAATACAGGCAACCTCACGGGCGAGAAGCACGAGCTGAGGCAGCCTTGCTGCCAATGCGGCGGGGCGTACCATCATGCAATCGGTCTTGGTCGGCTTCCAGTCCGCAAACATCAGGCAAGGCACATATGAATAGGTTGATGCACAGGGTTCGCCACGCCGCCCCAGTCGCGTCCCGCATCGCGGCCGCGCTGTTCGGCGGCTATGGGCTCGCGGCGCTGGGCAGCATTGCGCCGCTGGCGCTGCCCGTCAGCAAGCCGCAGGCGGTGCTGGCCGGCATGCTGGCCAGCTTTGTTATCTATGCCGGCGCCGTCATCTGGGTATTCGCCGCCAGCAGCGCCCGGCGGGCCTGGGCGGGCTTGCTGGTGGCCGCCGTCCCGCTGCTGCTGGCCGCCTTGCCCATCTGGCTTCAGGCAGGTATTTCGTGAAACCAGGCAACTCCATCCGCCGCGACGCGACGCCCGGCCTGCGCCAGAGCATGTCCAGCCTGCACACCTGGGTGGCCCTGCTGCTGGGCTGGGTGCTTTACGCCATGTTCCTGACCGGCACGGTGTCGTACTTCAGGGAAGAGATCTCGCAATGGATGCGGCCCGAGCTCGCGCCTCAGGTCCATGCCCCCGACCTCGCCCTGGCGGCCCAGCGCGTCGCCGACGAACTCAAGACCATGGTTCCCGACAGCCCGCAATGGAGCCTGATGCTGCCCGATGCGCGCAGCAACAGCGTCTATGCGTTCTGGCGCACAAAAAGAGGGCCGGGCGGCCGCTTCGAGGACGGGCGTTTCGACCCCGCCACCGGCAAGGCCATCGACGCCCGCGACACACTGGGCGGCGACTTCTTCTATCGCTTCCATTTCCAGTTCTATTACCTGCCCATCGTATGGGGCCGCCTGCTGGCCGGCCTGGCCGCCATGTTCATGCTGGTGGCCATTATCAGCGGCATCATCACGCACAAGAAGATCTTCATCGATTTCTTCACGTTCCGCTGGGGCAAGGGGCAGCGGTCGTGGCTGGACGCGCACAACGCCTTGTCGGTGTTCGGCCTGCCCTTCCACCTCATGATCACCTATACCGGCCTGGTGACCTTGATGGCGCTGTACATGCCCTGGGGACAGCAACTGGCCATCCACACCCCGACCGAACGGCAACAGCTCAGGGCGGAACTCAGCGCCTTCCTGCAGCCCGACAAGGCCACGGGACAAGCGCACGCCCTGGCCTCCATCGAAGACATGGTGCGGCAGGCCCAGGCGCGCTGGGGCAGCGGCAATATCGCCACGGTCACCGTCACCAATCCCAACGACGCCGCCTCGCGCGTCAGCATCTCCAGAGGCGAGGAGGGCCGGGTTTCCATGAGCCCGCAATACCTGCTCTTCGAAGGCAGCAGCGGCAAGCTGCTCGAAACGCACGACCACGTGGGTCCCGCCGCTGAAACACGCGGCGTCCTGTATGCGCTGCATCTTGGGCGCTTCAGCGACACCGCGACACGCTGGCTGTACTTCCTGGTCAGCCTGGCCGGCACGGCCATGGTGGGCACGGGCCTGGTGCTATGGACCGTCAAGCGGCGGCAAAAACTGCCCGACCCCGACCGGCCCTACTTCGGCCTGAGGCTCGTCGAAAAGCTGAACATCGCCAGCATCGCCGGCCTGTCGATCGCCATGGCCGCCTTCCTGTGGGGCAACCGTTTGCTGCCGGTCGGTCTTCCCGACAGGGCCTCGAGCGAGATCCAGGTCTTCTTCGTGGTTTGGGCCACCGCCCTCGTGCATGCCATGCTGCGCCCGTCCAAAGCCGCCTGGGTCGAACAGCTTTGGACGGCAACCGCGCTGCTGGCGCTGTTGCCGGTATTGAACGCCCTCACGACCTCGCGGCCGCTATGGCATAGCCTGGCGAACGGCGATTGGGTGTTCGCGGGCATGGACTTGACGTGCTGGGCCCTGGCGGCGCTGCATGCCGTGCTGGCCGTGCGCACGGCCCGGCACACGCGGCGCGTGCGGCCCGCCGTCGCGAAGAGCGAATCGCGGCGCGCGGCGGCCGACCCCGCTCCGGGCGAAGCATGATCCACGCATTGTCGCTACTACTGTGCCTGGCGGGCTTCGCCGCCCTGGCATGCGCCACCCAACGCCAGCAGGACGAACTTTTCGACCGCAGCCTGCCGCGCCGAACCACGATATGGCTGCGCGCGGCGGGCGCCGGCTTTCTTCTGCTGGCCCTGGCCGCGCTGCTGGCCTGGAGGGGCTGGGGGCTGGGGCTTGTCATGTACAGCGGCTATACCAGCCTCGCCGCCGGCCTGGTATTTTGCGCGCTGCTGGTTCACAAGCGCCGCCGGGCCCGCCCCCATCGTCAAGGGTGTTCTTGATTCAACCCTGCGACTGGCCGTGCACGTGGTTGATGGTGTCCAGGGCCAGGCTGGAATGCGCAAACGCCCCGCCCGCCCGCATTTCCGCGGCAACCCAAATGGCTTCCATGATTTCCTTGTCGGTGGCGCCCTGCTTGAGCGCGGCCTCGGTATGGCCGCGTATGCAATAAGGGCACTGCGTAACGTGGGCCACGGCAACGGCAATGAGCTGCTTGTTCTTCTTCGACAACGCGCCCTCGGCAAAGACGCTGGCGCTGAAAGCCCGGAAAGCCGCCATGGTGTCCGGCGCCAGCTCGGTTCTTTGCTTGGCCAGTTCCCTGGTCGCGGCGGGATACATCGATTGATCCATCTTCGTTCTCCTTCAAGTCAAAGGCTGTTGTTCATCCTCATTGCCAACCATGATAGCTCTTCGCTGTGCAGGCATGCCGGCTGGCGGGCTGAACCTCGATACCGCCCCCCCTCGAAAAAACCGAAATCTTAATGCTGGGACAAAGGCATGCCTTTGGTTCCTGCATAAAAGACGATCAGTTCCACAGGCTTGTCGCCGGTTATGCCGCGGTGCAGCTCGCCCACCATTTCGGGCAGCACCTGGCCCGGCGTCAGTTTCTGTTCGCGGCCGTCCGCTTTTTTCTGCACAGTCAGTTCGCCCGACAGCACGTAGGCGGCGTTGGGCATGGGGTGGGTGTGCCAGGGCAACGCCGAATGCGGAGGAATGGTGATTTTCAGGACGGTCAGCTCGGGAGGACCCGAGGGATACGACGCGTACGGCTTGCCGTCCCACGACGCGCTGCTGCGCATCAGGGTTTCAACGCGCACGGCGGGCGAAGCCGGATCCGCCGAGGCGGCTTGTGAAGGCTGCCCTGCCGTTGTGTCCGTTTTTGCCGACGGCGCCTGGGCGGGCGGCTCTTTGGCGCCGGCCTGTCCCGCCAGCAACGCCAGCGCCAGCCCGGCCGGCAGCAGCCATTTTTGATAAAGGCTTTGCATGATTCCCCTCCTGTGGGCCCGCCGAAGAGGAAGGCGGCGCGCGGGAAGCGCGCCGCCATCGGCAGGTAATGGAATTATGCACGAGACACCGCCAAGGAAGCGGGCTTTTGAAACGCAGGTCTCGTGAAGAACCCGGCCCCGTCAGCGAAAGGGTGAGGCCAACGGTAATGTCGGCGAAGGAAGGCGCGCATAGCGCGGCGCCCAGACAGGCCGCGAGCGCGGCCAGCGTGGTTTTCAAATGCATTGTCGTCTCCTGTGCGCCGCTTTATTGGATGGAAGGATTGCGGCTTGCGGAAAGCTTAGGAGCGCGGGTAACATCCCGCAATCCCATGTCAGGAATGTATTTCATGAATAGTGCTCATGACATAAACAATCTGGACCTCAACCTGCTCGTGGTGTTCGACGCGCTGCTGCGCGAACGCAGCGTCACGCGGGCGGGCCAGACCCTGGGCATCACGCAAAGCGCCATGAGCCATTCGCTGGCCCGGCTGCGCGCCTTCTTCGACGATGCGCTGTTCATCAAAAGCTACCGCGGCGTAACCCCCACCGCCAAGGCCGAGGCGCTGGCGGCCGATATCCACGCCATCATCGACGCGGTGCGCAACCGGGTGCTGTCGCAGGCGCAGTTCGACGCGGCGCAGGCCCGGCGCACCTTCAGCCTGTGCGTGACCGACATGGGCGAGCTGGTCTTCATCCCGCCGCTGCTAAGCCGGCTCAAGGAAGTGGCGCCCCATTGTTCGCTTCATACCCTGCAGGTTCCGCCCCAGCAAATGGAAGCCACGCTGGCCTCGGGCGAAGCCGACCTGGTGCTGGGCTCGGTGATGAACGCCCCCGAAGGGCTATACCAGCAAGAACTGTTCACCCACCCGTTCGTCACCATCGCCAGCGTGAAAAACCCCGAACTGGGCGACACCCTGTCGCTGGAACAGTTTTGCCGCATGCCTCATGTGGCCATAACGCTTTCCAGCCGCAGCCGACGCGCCTACGATTCGGTGGTCGAAGACGCCGGCATCAAGCGGAACATCGCCTTCACGACCCCGCACTTCCTGTTCGTGCCGCTGCTGCTCGATCACCACCCCGAGTTCCTGGCCACCGTCCCGCAATCCCTGGGCAGCGTCTTTGCGCGCCACAACCTGGTAAAGGTATTCGAACCGCCGATCGCCCTGCCGAAATTTTCGTTGCGGCAATACTGGCACCCGCGTTTTCATCAGGACCGCGCCATCATGTGGCTGCGCGGCCTGGTCAAGGAAACATTCCTGGAGCTGCCCGAAAGCATGCGTTAAAGAACCGCCATATATCATGCAATAAATGCATGATATTGATGCAAGCCATGGAATTGACGCATGAATTTCCCCCGTCTATCTTGACCGGACAGCGCCGCCGGGAGTGCGGACGCAAGATCGACAAGGAGACGAAGATGTTCATCAAGAATTGCTGGTATGTGGCGGGCTGGGCCAGCGAAGTCACCGCCGACGACTTCATCGCGCGTACCATCATCGGCGTGCCCATCGTCATGTGGCGCGACAGCGCCGGACGCCCCGTTGCATTCGAAGACCGCTGCTGTCACCGCGGCGCCCCGCTTTCCCTGGGGCGCCGCGAAGGCGACTTCCTGCGCTGCATGTACCACGGGCTGAGGTTCGACAACGCCGGCGCCTGCGTGGAAATTCCGGGGCAGGACCGCATCCCCGACTCGGTCCGCGTCAACACCTTCCCCATCATCGAGCAACACAAATGGCTGTGGATCTGGATGGGCGACCCGGCCCGCGCCGATCCCGCGCTGATTCCCGACACGCACTGGATGAACGACCCCGCCTGGCGCCACCTGGAAGGCTATACGCATTACGACACCAATTACCTGCTGATCGCCGACAACCTGCTGGACCTGGCCCACCTGCCCTACGTCCATCCCAACACCCTGGGCGGGCCGGCGGCTTACGCGGAAACGCAGGCGGAAATCGAGCCGCTGGAAAACGGGGTGCGCATCACGCGCTGGGCCATGGATATCGAAGCCCCGCCCTTTGTGCAGAAGGTCAAGCACTACGATGGCAAGGTGGATCGCTGGAACAAATACGACTTCGTCCTGCCCGGCCTGTTCCTGATGGACTCGGGCATGGCGCCCGTAGGCACCGGCGCCGCGGAAGGCAAGCGAGTAAACGCGGCGGAATTCCATGGCTGCCAGGCCCTGACGCCCGAAACCGAGCACTCCACGCATTACTTCTTCTGCCACCCGCACAACTTCGCCATCGACCAGCCCGAGGTCACCGCGTCCATTCACCAAAGCATCGTGACGGCCTTCGAGGAAGACCGCACGATGATCACCGCGCAATCGCGCAGCCTGGACCTGAAGCCCGACTTCAAGATGATTCCCATCCGCGCCGACCGGGCCTTGGGGCTTTTTCGCGCCCTGGTCAAGAAGATCACCGACGAGGAAGCCCGGGAAAGCGCGGAGGGCAGGAAGGAGATCGTGGCGGCCGAAACGCTTTGACCACACGCCAAAGCGCAAGCCTCAAACGTCAGCCCAAGGTCATCCGGCCCTTGGGCCGGAGTTTTTCACCGCGGCCGTCCGCGGATCGGGTTGCGGCGTTACCAGGAGCCGCGCTGCTCGGGCACCCGCTTTACCAGCACCAGCGCCACCAGCCTGATGACGGCCAGCGAGGCATACACCCAGGCCAGGATCCGCCCCATGTCGGTCTGATGCGCCAGGATGGCGGCGACCACCGAAATCGTGGCGATCGCACCGATCTGCAGCGACAAGGTGCGCAGCGCCGCCAGCATGGATGAAGATTCCGGCGCCAGTTGCAGGCCGGCATTGCGCATGGAGGGGTTGATGGTTCCGTTGCCGGCCCCCACCAGGAAGGCCGCGAAGGCCAGCCAGGCATAGGGGCTGATACCCATCGCCGGCGGCAGCGCCAGCAGCACGAGCCCGGCAATGGTGATGGCGCTGCCCACGTAAAGCGGCAGCCGGTAGCCCGTTCTGCGCAGCAGCACGACGGCCGTCAGCGAGCAGATCATCGCCGCCGCGCCCTGCGCGGTAAGCAGCGTTCCCGAACCCACCGCGTCGATGCCGTACCGGTTGGTGGCATACAGCGGCGCCAACGCCATTCCGCCTATGACGAAGCCGCTGTAGATCATGTTTACGAGGTTGACGGTTCCGAAATTGGGGCCGTAGATCAGCCGGGGCTGGATGAAGGGCGTGTCCGTCCGGCGAATATGGCGGAAGAAGCAGAACAGCGCCGCCAGGGCCACCAGCAGCGAAACCGCGAATCCGGCCAGGTCTTCCCCGCCCCGCCTCTCGCCAAGTATGGTGGCCGCCAGCATGCCCGCCAAAAGGCTGAGCCCCAGAAGCGCGATCCCCTGTATGTCCATCTTCCTGGATACGCTGCCCCTGGACGGCGCATCGTGCGGAATAAAGCGCCAGGCCAGCAGGAAAATCGCCGCGCCGAGCGGGACGTTCACGTAGAACACGTCGCGCCAGGACGAATACGCCACGAAATACCCGCCGAAGACCGGCCCCATCATCGCCCCGACCGGGAAGATGCTGCCGAACAGGCTGACATACCGGTCGCGCGCGGCCCCGAAATGATCGACGATGATGCCGGTGGCGGTCGGCGTGAACCCCGCGCCCCCCGCGGCCTGCACCGCCCGCAGGATGATCAGCAGGTAGATGTTGTCGGCCATGCCGCAGCCGAGCGAAGCCAGGGTAAAAGCCAGCGTGGATCCCATGAAGACGCGGCGGCGCCCGAAACGCTCGGCCAGCTTGCCGCTGATGGGCAGCATCAGCACGAAGCCGAAGGAATACGCCGTAATGGTCCAGCTCGTTAAATTGATGGAAGCCTGCAGGCCCTGCTGGATGGCATGCAGCGCGGTGGCGACGATGGTCGAGTCGATCGACATCATGAGCAGCGCCATGGCAATGACGGCGAAAACCGGCTTGCGGCGCACCGGCGCGCCGGCCGGACGGGCGGAATCTCGCATGAGAACCTTCTTTCTGTCCCAGTCCAAATTTCAGACTCTAACACCAGTGGGGCCGCCCGTGGAGCCGCCAGTCATTTTGAGAGCGCGGATCAAGAAACAACCGCGTTGGACGCGGCGCCGCAGGTTTGGGGCACGCCGACCTGCGCATCGGGCAAAAAAGCATCCGTTTCCGATGTTGCTGTGCAAACACACAGGGGTTAAGGCCTATTCCATTTTCTGTAAAAATATTTTACGCTTCAAGCATAATGCTGCATGCCATCGGTACGGTTTGGCCGAACAGCACAAAGGGGATCAAGGGCGCAGTCATAAAAGCCCAGGTCAAGAAGAATTGAACAATGCCAATTCAAACAACTGGAGAAACTCAATGGTAGAGGCAAGCACTATCGAACAGCGCACGGACGACCATGCGCTGGAAGCCGTCCCAGACAGCCAACGGCAAAACTGGCTGCAAATCACCTGGAGCACGGCGGGCATCGTCACCACCCTCATCCAGCTTTTCATTGGCGCACTGGTCACCTTCGTCGCGGGCATCAAAATCGGCCTCATGGCCGGCATCCTGGTCACCATCTGCGGTGCGCTCATCGGCTGGGGGGCCGGCCACATCGCCTACCGCACCGGCCTGTCCAGCAGCTTCATGTCGCGCGCGCACGGGTTCGGCGTGCGCGGGTCGGTCATCCTGGCCCTGGTCTTCGGCTTCATGATCATCGGCTTCCTCGCCGTTGAAAACGCCCTGCTCTACAAAGGCTTCCTCTTCTACCTCGACCTGCCCGACACAATGACGTCGCGCATCATCATCTACGGCATTCTCACCATTGCCTGGATCCTGCTGACCGCCTACGGCTTCAACATGGTCACCAAGGTGTCCTCCATCGCCCTCATCGGCTTCCTGCTGGTGCTGCTGTACATGGTCATCGACGTCATCGCCACGTCGGGGCAATCGTGGGGCAGCGTGCTGCAGTTCGGCGCGCAACTGCCGCCCGAGGCCCTGAAGGCCATGGGTGCCGACACCGACGCCGGCAAATTCGCGTTCGCGGTCAACGTGCTCATCGGCTCCGCCGGCGCCCTGGCGCTGGTCGACGCCGACCTGGGCCGCTACGCCCGCACCTCGCGCGACATCGGCATCGCCGCCCTGCTGGGCAACGTGGCCATGGACATCGTCATGCTGGTGGTGGGCGGTATCGTCATGTACGCCGGCATGGGGCAAATCGTCGACTACCACGTCACGGTGGGCGGCATGACCCACGCAGCCGCGCAAGCCATGGCGCTGCAAAGCCCGGACAGCATCGCCGCGGCCTTCATCATCTTCGGCGGCATCATCGGCACCATCCTCATGATCTTCGCCCAGTCCAAGGCCCAGGTCCTGAATACCTACAGCGCCTCGCTTTCGCTTACCAGCCTGTTCGACGCGCTGTTCAGCTGGAGGCCGGGCCGCCTGCTGTTCGTCATCGTGGCCAACATCATCGGCTGCATCATGCTGGTGGGCTCCATTCTCGAATGGTTCAATTCCTTCCTGACGGTGCTGGGCGTTCTGACCACCTGCTTCGCGGGCATCATGATCTCGGACTACTTCATCGTCAAGCGCACCATGCGCGCACGCGGGCAGGCCGAGACCAGCGTTCCCGACATCAACTGGGCAGGCATCATCACCCTCGTCGTGGCCTTCGTGCTGTCGCACTACGTACTGAACAAATACATCCACATCGAGTTCTTTACGTCGCTGCCCATCTGCATCATTCTCTACCCCATCCTGCGCCTGCCAACCCTGAAAAACGCCAGCTAAGCGCAACGCCATACCTGCGGCATCGCCTCAACATCGCGATGCCAAATACCTGCCGCTCACCAAACCATTGGAGAGCGGTTTTTTTTGCCTTGGGCATCCAAGGCAAAACACTAGTGATTACCCTCGGTTCGCGCCTGAATCCGCAAAATTTCTTGACGCTTAAAATACCTTTTCATATTATTCGACCAGCTGGTCTATTAATTAATCAACCCGGCGCCACACGGCATCCAGCCGGGCGGCGGTTGGCGGAGAAACAATGAAAGTGCAGGAAAAATGGCTGCGGGCATTCGAAGCGACCTTTCGCAAGTGCAAGGTCCAGCCGGGCGAGGTCGTGCGCATCCTGGCCGAAACGGAAAGCCGCGCCATCAATGTCGAGCTGGCCGAACTGGCGCTCGCCCGCATGGGCGCCATCCCCGTAAAAATCATCGTCCCCTCCCTGCCGTCCGACACGCCCGTTCCGGTGCGCTCCACCGGAGCCTCGCATGTCGTGCAGCACATGCCTCCCGTGCTGCGGGCGCTCTCGGGCCCCGGCCTGGTGGTCGACCTAACCGTCGAAGGGCTGCTGCACGCGCCCGAGCTGCCGCAAATCCTGGAGTCGGGCGCGCGCGTCATCATGGTCAGCAACGAACACCCCGAAATCCTCGACCGCCTCACGACCGACCTGGATCTGACCGCCAAGGTCAAGAACGGCGTGCGCATGCTGGCCAAGGCAAAGACCATGACCGTGACGTCGGCGGCCGGCACCCGGCTTGAAATCGCCCTGGCTGGCGCCCGCGTCGGCGGCGTATGGGGCGGCGCCGACCGCCCCGGCCTGGTCCAGCACTGGCCCGGCGGCCTGTGCCTGGCCTTTCCCAAGGCCGACGCGGTAAACGGCACCCTCGTGCTCGATACTGGCGACGTCAACCTCACATTCAAGCGCTATCTGGAAAACCCGGTCACGCTGCATATCGAAAACGACTACGTCACCCGCATCGAGGGAAAAAGCCTCGATGCCGAACTCATGCGCAGCTATATGGAAGCCTGGCAGGACCGCAACGCCTACGCGGTCAGCCATGTGGGCTGGGGCATGAACCCGCAGGCCCGCTGGGACGCCTTGCAGATGTTCGACAAGACCGAAACCAACGGCACCGAGCTGCGGGCCTTCGCTGGCAACTTCTTGTACTCCACCGGCGCCAACGACATGGCCGGCCGACATACCCTGGGGCACTTCGACCTTCCTCTGCGCCATTGCACCGTGCAGCTGGACGGCACCACCATCGTCGACAACGGCAAACTCTGCGAGGTATTCGAATGAACGGCACTCCTTCCTGGCTGGCCAGCGGCAGCGGCGGCACTCCCCTGATCCTGCTGCACGGCATGGGCTCGACGGCTGAAATCTGGCTGCCCCAGATCAACCATTTCGGCCGCTCGCGCCTGGCCGTGGCCTGGACACAACCCGGATTCTTCCCTTCGCCCGCACTAAAGCAGCAAAGCTGGAAAGCACTGGCCGACGCCCTGGAATCCATGATGCAGGCCATGGGCATCGACAAGGCGCACATACTCGGCCACTCAATGGGCGGCATGGTGGCGCAGGAGTTCTACCATTGTCATCCACAACGTGTCGCCAGCCTGATCCTGTCATCGACCAGCGGCGCCTTCGGCAGCGCGGATCCCCAATGGAAGGAAGAGTTCATCCGCCAGCGCCACGAAGCCATGGAACCGTTCGCCAATTTTGCCGAAGCCGCGCCTACTCTGCTGGCGGCCTTCATGGGGCCCGATACCCCGGCAAGCATGCGCGAACTGGCCAATGTGGCCGCGCGCGACATCACGACGCAGGACTACTTGACCGCCATGCAGCTGCTGGTCACCTTCAACCGCAAGGCCGATCTGGCAAAGATTGCCGTGCCCACGCTGCTGTTGGCCGGCGAGCTGGACAACCAGGCTCCGCCCAAGGGCATGAGGCGCATGGCGGAACAGATCCCCAATGCGCAATACCACGAGTTTCCCGGCCTGCAGCACATGGCCAACCTGGAAGCGCCCGAGCTATACAACCAGGCCATCGAGAATTTTCTGTCGGCACTGCGCTAGGACCTGTCAACAGTCCCTAATCCGCAAGGCCAGCATCACCCCTCAGGACAAGAACCAGCATGGACAGCAGTTACCTCAAACATTATTCCCAGTCCGCCGACGCCAACACCATGTTCGACGGCGCGGCCCTGACCGATCTGCAAAAAGAGCTGCTCGCCAAGGTCGACGAGTACGGCGTGGTCTGGGCCGAGCGCGCCTTCAAGCACGACCGCGAAGCCAGCTTCCCCACCGACAACTACAACGACCTGAAGGAAATGGGCTTCCTGGGCTTGTGCGTGCCCAAGCGCCTGGGCGGCATCGGCGCGGACTACCGCACCTACACCCTGGTGGCCTCGCGCATTGCCTACTACTGCGGTTCCACCGCCAACACCTTCAACATGCACAATGCGAACTCGCTGTGGACGTCCGGCATGGTCGACGACATGGACCTGACCGACGAGCAGCGCGCTTCGCACGAGCGCAACCGCGCCATCCACTATGCCAATATGCTGGACGGCAAAATCTACTCCCAGCCCTTCTCCGAAGGCAGCGGCGCCGCCGCCGGCAGGCATCCGTTCGGCACCATCACTTCCCGCAAGGACGACGGCTGGGTCATCAACGGCAAGAAGATCTTCGCCTCGCTGTCCGGCCATGCCGACTATTACGGCGTGCTTTGCACCGAGGACGTGCCCAGCCCCAGCCTGGCCGACACCATGTTCATGGCCGTGCCGGCCGACGCGCCGGGCGTGTCGGTCGTGGGCGACTGGGATCCGCTGGGCATGCGCGGCACCGTTTCGCGCACGCTGATCTTCAAGGACGTGTTCGTTCCCGACACGGCCCAGCTCATGCCGCGCGGCCTGTATATCAAGGCGGCAGCCCAGTACCCGCACATGTTCATGACGCTTACCCCCTGCTACATAGGCGTGGCCCAGGCCGCCTACGATTTCGCCGTGGCCTACCTGCGCGGCGAAGTGGCCGGCGTCAACGTCAAGCGCCGCATGTACCCGACCAAGCAGTTCGGCATCGCCGAAATGTACATCAAGCTGCAACAGGCCTGGGCGCTGTTCCATCGCGTCACGTCCGAATTCAAGCGCAATCCGACGCGCGCCGAACGCATGCGCGCCTACGCCTGCCAATACACCATCATGGAATACTGCGCCGAGATCTGCGCCGAAGCGGTTCGCGTCTGCGGCGGCCAGGCCATGCTCAAGACGTTCCCGCTCGAGCGCATGTATCGCGACAGCCGCTGCGGCGCGCTGATGCTGCCCTGGACTTCGGAAATCTGCGTCGACCGCCTGGGCTACGGCCTGCTTTACAACGAAGGCGAACGCGACGAATAAACGCGCCACAGCCCCAACGCGACATCCTCGATACGTGTTGACGGGCGCCAAGCCAAGGTGACCATCATGATCCACGCCAATACCCGCCACGCCGCGCCCGCGCAGCCCAAGCCCGAGCTGCGCCACGCCTTCGGACGCTTTCCCACCGGCATTGCCGTCATCACGCTGCTGGACGAGCAAGGCGCCCCCTATGGGCTCACCATCAATTCATTCGCCAGCGTGTCCATGGAGCCGCCGATGATCAGCTGGAACGTCATAAGGGGGTCGCTGGCCCATGCCCGGGTCAGCCAGTCCCTGCGCTTCGTGGTCAACATCCTGGCCAGGGATCAGCGCCACATCGCCCAGCAAATGACCGGCCCCGTCGAAACTCGCTTCGCGGGCATCGGCTATCGCGAAACCCAATCAGGGCTTCCCGTGCTGGACGATGCTCTGGCCACTTTTGAATGCGCCCTGCACGGCGCCATCCCCGCCGGCGACCATGACATCATCCTGGGCACGGTGGAAAACTTCGAGCATCGCGAAGGGCTTCCTTTGGTGTACTGGCAGGGCTCGTACGCCACCGCCGCGCACTACGACTCCGGACGCTGACGCGCCGGCGCCCGTTCCCGCAATACCCCGTTTTTCCTGCCGCACGCTTACCGCAACTTTCCACACCACGACAATAATCGGAGACACTCATGAAATACAGATACCTGTTGCCCACGCTATTGGCCGGCCTGGCCATGACGGCCGCGGCGCATGCCCAGATCAAGATCGGCATCATCACCTCCAACACGGGGCCGGTCGCCCTTATCGGCATTCCCCAAAAGAACACCATCCCGCTGCTGCCCACCCATTTCGGCGATCAGAAGGTCGAATACATTGCCTTCGACGACGGCAGCGACCCCACCACTACCGTCACGGTGCTGAAAAAACTCATCACCGAAGACAAGGTCGATGCCATCATCGGACCATCGAGCTCGCCCAATGCCATGGCGGCGCTGGACTTCGTCTCGCAAGCCAAGATACCCATGCTGGCGCCGGTCGGCACCATCGCCATCGTGCTGCCCATGGACGACAAACGCCGCTGGGTCTTCAAGACCACACAGAACGACGGCCTGGTGGCCAATGCCCTGATCAAGCACATGGTCGCGCACAACGTGAAGACCCTGGGCTTCATCGGCACGGGGGACACTTTCGGCGAGACCTGGCACAAGGTCATGACCGACCTTCTGGCCAAGACCGACATCAAGATCGTCGCCAATGAACGCTTCAAGCGTCCCGACACCTCGGTCACGGGCCAGGCGCTGCGCATCATCAGCGCCAAGCCCGACGCCGTGCTGGTCGCAGCCCCCGGCGGTCCGGCCGTTCTGCCGGAAGCCACCCTGGTCGACATGAACTACAAGGGCACCATCTACCAAACCCATGGCGCCGCATTGAACGAGTTCATCAAGCTGGGCGGCAAGAAAGTCGAAGGCACCGTCCTGGGCGGCAGCGTCATGCTGGTTCCCAACGAGATCCCCGACAGCAACCCAGCCAAAAAGGTGGCGCTTAAATACATCGCCGACTATAAAAAGCTGAACGGCGCCGAGCCCGCCACCTTCGGCGGCAATATGTACGATGCCGGCCTGCTGCTTGAGCGCGCTGTGCCCGTTGCGCTCAAGACCACCAAGCCCGGCACGGTGCAGTTCCGCGAAGCGCTGCGCGACGCGCTGGAAAACATCAAGGACCTGCCCGGCACCCAGGGCATCTACAACATGACGCCCGCCGATCACAGCGGCTTCGACGAACGCGGCGTAGAGCTCATCACCGTCAAGAACGGCGCCTGGGCCCTGGCCAAATAAGCCTTTGCCCCATACCGCGCCCGGCCCGGGTTCTCGCCTTTGCCCAGGCAGGCGGCGAAGACCCGGCCGGCGCATGTCCGGCGGACTGCCCGGCCGTGCTGGGCACTGGCGCCCGACAGCTGATGCAGCCAAACCGCAAACCATCATGAAGAAACACGAAAGATGAACGCAGAACCGTTCCAGACCCGCGCCGGCTACGCCCTGGTGTGCCACGAATACGGCAGTCCGCCGGACATGCGCTGCGAAACACGCGGCGCCGCCGGCCTGCCCGGCCCCGGCGAAGTCCTCATCGACATCCACTGCGCCGCCTTCAACTTCACCGACCATCTGCTCGTCCAGGGACGCTATCAGGACAAGCCGCCACTACCCTGCGTACCCGGCCTGGACGCCGCCGGCATCGTGCGCAGCGTCGGTGCCGGCGTCACCGCCTTCCAGCCCGGAGACAAAATCGTCTCCAGCGGCGTGGCCGGCGGCTGGGCCACCCAGCTCGTCGCCCCCGCCCATCGGCTGGTGGCCGTGCCCGCCAATGTCGAACTGGCCGATGCCGTGGGATCCATCAATTCGCACCTGACGGCCTATCACGGCCTGGTCGACCGCGCCCGCCTGGCGCCCGGCGAGCGCGTCCTGATCCTTGGCGCCAGCGGCGCCGTGGGAAAAGCCAGTGTGCAAATCGCCCGGCACCTCAAGGCCGATGTGTTCACCGCCGAACGCCGGCAGGACGGCAGCTTCGATATCGTTCACCTGGACAGCGGCGCACGCACGCATGCCGGGCAGGCGGATCTGAAGGACGGCCTGCGCGCGGCGCTGGGCAAGCGGGGCGCGGATGTCGTCGTCGATCCGGTCGGCGACCGCTACACGGAAGCCGCGGTGCGCAACCTGGCGTGGCGCGGGCGCCTGCTGGTCATAGGCTTCGCCGCCGGCGAGATCCCCCGCATCCCGACCAATCTTCTGCTGCTCAAGGGCGCGGCCATTGTCGGGGTTTACTGCGGCGGGCTGCTCATCCACGAAACCGAAACCTTTACCCGGCAACTGTCGGCCATGTTCGACATCATGAGTCTGGGCGCGCTAAGCCCCCTGCCCAGCGAAATCATCCCCGCCGAGAATTTCGGCCAGGCCTGGGAGCGGTTTTCCACAGCGCCCCGCGGCACCAAGATACTGCTGGGCTTTGCCTGATCCACTCGCAAACCCATAAAGCCCGTACGACATAAAAACAGTTGAGACACCCATGAGCACCAGCCATCACGACCTCGCCGCCGACATCAACGCGCAGCGCCCCGATGCGCCATTCCGGCCCGTGCGCTTCGCCCCCGTTGAAATCGCGCTGGAAACCCGAAGCGATGGATCCATCCTGCTGACCAACAAACAACCCCTGCACCCCCTGCCCGTGCGGCAGTTGTGCGACTACCTGCGCAGGCACGCGCAAGAGCGCCCGCAACAGACATTCCTGGCCGAGCCCGAGGGCGAAGGCTGGCGGCGCATCAGCTACGCCCAGGCTCGCGCCAGCGTCGACGCCTTGTCCCAGTGGCTGCTCGACCGCAGCGTGCCCGACGACCGCCCCATCTTCGTGCTCAGCGAAAACGGCATCAACCACGCGCTGCTGCAACTGGCCGCCATGCAGATCGGCATTCCCGTCATGCCGCTTTCAGCCGCCTACAGCCTGATGTCGGAAACCTGCGCCAAGATCCGCGACCTTGTCCAGCGGTTCCAGCCCGCCATCATCTATGCCGCCGATGCCAAGCGCTACGGCAAGGCGCTCGAGGTCGCCAGGCCGCTATGCAACGCTGTGATCCTCAGCGACGCCCCAAGCCACACCCTGGTCGACGTCTGCTTCGACGAAGCGCTCGGCACGCCCGCCGGCATCGAGGTCGAGCAAGCCTATGCCCGGGTGACGCCGGACGCCACCGCCCGGCTGCTGCTCACCTCCGGCTCCACCGGCGCGCCCAAGGCCGTCGTCATGACACAGCGCAATATCCTGACCTCGGGCGTATTGTGGGATCAGGTATGGCCCTTCCTGGCCGACGAGCCATTGACCATGCTCGACTGGCTGCCATGGAACCACACCGCCGGCACGCACGGCAGCTTCAGCATGGTGCTGCGCCACGGCGGCACCTTGTACATCGACGACGGCAAGCCCGTGCCCAAGCTTATCGAGCGCAGCATCCGCCACTTGCGTGAAGTCCGCCCCAACGTCATGATCAACGTGCCGCGCGGGCTGGACATGCTGGTGGCCTGCATGGAAGAAGATCCTTCCATCGCCGCCGCGGTCTTTCCCAACCTGCAGGTCATCATCTACGGCGGCGCCGCGCTGCTGCCCACCACCCTGCTCAAGCTGGAGCAGCTCAGCGTCCAGGCGACGGGGCAGCGGATTCCCGTCACCTCGTCGCTGGGATCGACCGAAACCACCATGCCCGCCACACTGGGCTGGTGGCCCTCGCAATCGCTGGGCACGCTGGGACTGCCTGGCCCCGGGGTCGAGGCCAAGCTCATCCCAGGCGAAAACCGCTACGAAATCCGTTTTCGCGGCGACAACATCACGCCGGGCTATTACCGGGATCCTCAAGCCAACCAGGCATCGTTCGATGAAGAAGGCTTCCTGATCACCGGCGACGCCGTCGTCTTCATCAACGACGAACAGCCCGAGCACGGCCTGCTGTACGCCGGCCGCCTGTCGGAAAACTTCAAGCTCTCCACTGGCACCTGGGTCTCGGTGGCCACTGTGCGCGAGCATCTCCTGGAGGCTCTGCACCCCTTGGCCGCCGACGTCGTGCTGGCTGCACCGAACCAGCTCGAACTGGGCGCCCTGCTGTTCCTCAACCTGGCCCAGGTGCGCAAGGCATTTCCCGGGCTGGCCGAGTCGGAACCTGCAAGAATCGCCCGCGACCCCCAAGTGCTGGCGGCGATCCGCGAAGGCGTGCAGCGCTACAACGCCATGTTCCCCGCCAGCAGCACCTGCATTGCCCGCGCCCTGGTGCTGGATAGGCCGCCCAGCCTGGACGATGGCGAAATCACCGACAAGGGCCACATCAACCAGCGCGGCGTGTTGAAGACGCGCGCCGCCGCCGTGGATCGCATGTATGGCGCCACGGACAGCCAGGACGATTGCCTGCTTTTCGCCGCCGCCCGATAATACGGGTACCGGGGCCGCCGCGGCGGCTCTTTTCTTTTCGAGATCCCACCATGTCTTCCAGGCTTCGCATTTTCGGCTCGCCCATCAGCACCTACTACAACAAAATCAAGATCGCCCTGATCGAACTGGATCTGCCCTTCGAAGAAGTTCCCTTCATGCCGGGGGCCGGCCACTGGCCGGAGTCGGGCAGCCCAAGCGGCAAGATTCCCTTTCTGCACACTGCCGAAGGCAAGCTCTACGAATCGCAGGCCATCATCGAATACCTCGAGGACATCCGCCCTCAAGCCAGTGTCTCGCTATTCCCCGGCAACCCCATCGAGCGCGCCCGTTGCCGCGAACTGATCCAGTACATCGAGCTTTATCTGGACGCCGCGGCGCGCCCGGTCTATCCGGCCGCGTTCTGGGGCGCACAGCTGAACCAGGACGTGCTGGCCGCCGCCCTGGAAAACCTGGAGAAGGGGCTGCGCACATTGGGCCGGCGCGCCGACCTGGAGCACTGGCTTTGCGGCGAACACTACACCCATGCCGACGCCGCCGCCTGGGTGCACCTTTCCGCCATCCGCCGCACGCTGAACATCGTGGGCGAAAAAGACTTTCTCGACAGGCATCTGCCCGCGCTGTCCGGGTATATGGATCGCGCCGCGCAGCGTCCCAGCACGCAGCGCATCGAAGCCGACCGGCGGGCCGCCGGCCGCGCCCTCAAAGAACAACAAACCACCGCGCAAGGCAATTGACCCTATGGCCCGTCCTCAAGCCGCCGACTACGAAGACCGCAAGAAAGACATCCTGCATGCCGCCGCCGTGCTCTTCGCCCGGCAGGGCTATAGCGAAACCCTGCTCGAGGACATCGCCGAACAATGCGGCATCAAGAAGTCCTCGCTATATCATTACCACCGCTCCAAGCATGCCATCCTGCAGGGACTTATCGAATCGAGAATCGAAGATCTGGCGATAAAGGTCGAGGCCGCCACCGCCGCCGGCACGCCCAAGGAAAAATTCCACGCCATGACGGCCACGCTTATCAGCGAATACATCAGCACGCCCGACGAAATCACGGTCCTGCTGAACCAGACCCGGCACCTGAACAAGCCCGCCATGCGCTCGGTGGCCGCCATGCAGCATCGTATCGTCAGCCGCATGGCGGCCCTTATCCAGGCATTGCGGCCCGACATCGAAATCACGCGTAAGAAGATCACGGCCGTGGCCATGCTTTACTTCGGCATGACCAACTGGATCCACGTATGGTACGAGCCTTCGGGCTCCATCAAACCGGCGGAGTTGGCTACGCTTATCGTTCATCTGTTCCTGAACGGCCTGAACGACCTGCCGCCCATGGATCTGCGCTAGAGCCTGGTTGATCCGCATGCATGACCTCGGCGCCTGAATGCGCCAAACAATACCCCGGGAGAACAGGCGGCAGCCCTCCCGGGCTCCTCGTCAATCGCCGCTGCGCTCCAGTTCCGCCAATTGCTGGCTCCATGACTTCACGCCCTTGACTGTCGAGGCGGTGATGGCCGCGCTTGGCGGACGGACAATGGCTTTCGGCACCTTGATGCCCGCCAGCACATCGTAGGCGCCGATCACGCCTTGAACGCCCTGTCCGACCGCGTCGTTCTGGAAGGTGGCGGTAATCGTTCCTTTCTTGACGCCCTGAACCCCGAAATCGTCGCCGTTCATCCCCACGATTGAAATATGGCGTCCGGCGATTCTTGCCGCCGCGGCCGCCCCGGCCGCGGACGGATCGTTGTAGGCAATGATGCCGGCCAGCTGCGGATTGGCGCCCAGCAGCGCCGTCGCGGCCACCTTGCCGCCCGCCGCCGAGTCCTCCCGGTTATCCTGCCGGCCTACAACCTTCAGGCCCATCTGCTCCGACCAGTATTTCACCCGCTGCACGAGGTATTCGATTCCGGGAACCGGCACGGCAAAGCCGATCAGGCCGATCTGCCCGCCGGGTTTCGCACTGGCCATCGCCTTGGCCATGGACCACGCCTGCCAATCGCGCCCCTGCATCACCTGGCTGACATAGCCCTCGGGCAAAGCATCGCTGGCCTGGTTGGTCACGTCGTAGCCAATGACCACGACGCCCTTCTCCTTGGCCTGCTTGATGGCGGGGCCCAGCGCCTTGGGGTCGAGCGGGTAAAGCAGGATGGCATCGGCCCCCTGGACGAGCAACTGCTTGAAATTATTGAGCTGCGTATTGATGTCGACATTGTCGTTCTTCGCGATGAAGCGCCCGCCCAGGCGCTTCGTCTCGGCCTGCGCCGCATCCTGCACCGCCTGCAGGTTCTGGTTGCCGCCCGAAGGATTCATGAAGCCGATGGTGAAGGACTTTACCGCCCCGGGCTTGGGCTCTGCATAATGGGTAGGGAGCGCGGCCTCGACCCCCTTGTATTCGGACAGCGCAACCGACGGCCCGCCCGGAGCGGCCGTAGGCGCTGAAAACGCAGCGCCGGGAATACCCAGCGCAAGCGTTGAAGCGGCGCCGAGAGCCAATGCAGTGTACACCTTGCGGAATTTCATGTTCCGCCTGGAAACTTGGGACATAGGAACACCTCCTGTCGTTTTGCTGCCGTTCAAGAAATGGTTCAACAACCCGAAGCAAGGACGACCCACGATTGCCGCCGTCAGGACTGGCGCACAAGGCGCCGCCGGCGCCGCAGGTCTCCCAGTAATTTGCGTAAAGGGTCCAGGCCGACCGCCAGGACGAGGATGATGCCGGTGACGACCTGCTGCCAATAGCTGGAAATCCCCGCCAGCCCGAGGCCGTTCTGGAGTATCCCGATGAACAGCACGCCCGCGGCGGTGCCGACGACGCCGCCAACGCCGCCCGAAAACGCCGTTCCGCCAAGCAGCACCGCCGCCGCGGCCTGCAGCGGCAGCGCCAGGGTAATCAAGGGGCTGGCCGCACCCAACTGACCCACCTGGATGAGCGCCGCAATGCCCGCGCACACAGCGCTCAGCGTATAGACGCCTATCAGGATGCGGGAGGTCCGGATGCCCGAAAGCCTGGCAGCCTCGATACTGCCGCCCGTCGCAAAGACGTCGCGGCCAAAATAGGTCCATCGCTGTATGTAGACGGCGATGGCCAGCGCGGCAAGCATGATCCAGATGGCAATGGGAACGCCCAGGAATGTTCCGTAGCCGATGGCCAGGATCACCGAGTCGTCGACGGCCAGCGTGCGCGTGTCGGACCATATGTTCACAACACCCGTGAAAGCGGTCATGGAACCCAGCGTGACGACGAAGAAATTCAGTCCCGCCTTGCCGATCAGCACGCCGTTCACCAGGGCGCCGCATGCCGCGGAAAACACCAGCACGATGGAAATCGCCAGCCAGCTGCTCGTCCCCGCCAGAAGCAGGGTCGCCAGCAGATAGCCGGAAAGACCCATTTGCGCGGCCACCGCCAGGTCGATGCCCGCGGAAACGACGACGAAGGTCATGCCCAGCGACACCACCCAAAGCACGGCGCTGCCGGTAAGCAGATTGCTGATGTTGGCAACGGAAAGGAAACCGGGCAATGCCGTAGAGAAAACGATGACGAGCACGATATCGATGATGACCACCGCCGCATACCGCTCGGTGCCGCGGATGAACTTTCGCACATTGCCCTGCTTTGCTGCGCCATGCGCTTTGGTCTCAGGCATCGGGCACTCCCGACATCATCGACGTGATCGTGTATTCGCTTGCTTCCCGGGCCGGAAGGTCGCCGACTATCCTCCCCTGGAACATCACCAGGATCCGGTCGGCAAGCTGAACCACCTCGTCGAGCTCGGTCGACGCGAACAGCACGGCGGTTCCGCCGGAGGCGATCTGGCGCAGCAGATCGTGAATCTGAGCCTTGGCCTTGACGTCGACGCCGCGCGACGGTTCCGCCAGCAGCAACAGCTTCAGCGGCTTGGCCAGCCATTTTCCAATCACGACTTTCTGCTGGTTGCCGCCGGACAAGGCCGACACGGGACTGTCGGCGCCTTCCATGCGTATGGATACCGACTCGGCCACGCGATTCACCTGTTCAAGCTCCGAGCGGTCGGGCCGGCTAAGCCGGAAGCGCTCTGACGTGCCGGGAATCAGCAGATTGTGCCTGACGCTCATGTTCAGCAGCACGCCCTGCCATTTCCTGTCGGCCGGAACGAACCCGATGCCGGCCCGGATGGCTGTGTTGATACCGGCATTGGTGAGGTTCCGCCCGTCGAGGGAGATGTCGCCGCGCTCGATCAGGCGCGCTCCGTAGATCGCCTCGAGCAGTTCGTTGGCCCCCGAGCGTGTCAACCCGGTGATGCCGACGATTTCGCCGGGCGCCACCGACAAGGTGGCGCTCTCGACGTATCCGGCGGTGAACACATCGCGAACCTGCAGGCGTGGGCGGCTTGCAGGCAGGCGGGACGGCGCGCGGACGGCGCTCGTCGGCGTAACGGCGTCGCCCACCATATCCGAGATCAGGGTGTCGCGCCCGGTATCCTTCACGCATCGGGTCGAAATGGTTTGTCCGTCCCGCAACACCGTGACTTCGTCCGCCAGGTCGTAGATTTCATCCATCCGGTGCGACACCAATATCGTTGCCATGGTGCCGCGTTTGCTGGCGCCCTTTACTGTGCGGAATACGGCCTGGACTTCGTCGCTGGACAGCGCGCTCGTGGCTTCGTCCAGAACCAGGATGCGCGCCCTCATCGAAAAAGCCCTGGCGATCTCCACCATTTGCTGCTGGTCGGGGCGCAGGGTTCCCACGGGCGCGTCCTCGGGCAGGTCAAGCTCGAGCGAATCCAGGACTTCACGCGCAGCGCGAAAGACTTGCGGCCAGTCGATGGCCCCGAACCTGCCGCGGGGCAGCCTGCCCATCAGGATGTTCTCCGCCACCGTCAGGGCAGGCGCCAGGGTGGTTTCCTGCGTCACGGTCGAAATGCCGTGGCGCAGCGCATCGCGCGGCTCTGCAAAGCTTACCTGCCTGCCGTCCAGGTAGATCTCGCCCGCGTCCGGCTTGAGCTGCCCCGTTGCAATGCGCAGCAAGGTGGACTTGCCGCAGCCGTTGGATCCGAGCAGCGCATGCACGCTGCCCGGTCCCGCGATCTTGAGCGACGCGCCGCGCAGCGCCTGGATGCCGCCGAAACTCCGGTGCACCCCGCGCAGCTCGAACAAGCTCATGGCGCCGTCTCCACGGCGTCCGCGTCGTAGCCGGTGGCATAAAAACATCGAATGCCGGACTCGACCCAATTGGGTTCCCGCCAATCGGGATGCCTGCCGCGGATGACGGGCTCCAGCCTGGCCACGACATCGTCCTCGGCAACCCCCGAATCCTTGAGCGCGCCAACCTGCCGGCCCATGTCGGCAAGGTATCGCTCGGCGATTTGAATCAGTTCGATCCCGCCGATATCGCCATGCCCGGTGACAACCGTTTTAGGCCCGAGGGCGGCGATGCGCCTCAGCACCCGTATCCACTTGTTGCCGTTCACATCCGCATCGTCCGGCGGAAAAAACGGCACGATGGGGAACACGCCTGTTTCGACCAGGTCCCCGACGAACACCACCTTTTCCTCGGGCAGCCAGACGACCTGGTCGCCCATGGAGTGGGCGGGTCCCATTTCGATGAGTTCGACGGCCCGCCCCCCGAGTTCCATGGTGAGCCTGCCGTCGTACACAAGATCGGGATCGACGAACTGGACGTCGACCAGGCACTTTGCCACATGCTCGCCGAACCCCCGGAACATGTCGAGATAGCCCGGGCCCTTGGCCCGCAGCTCGTCGCGCTGCCTGCGGTTGTAAAGGATGGTGGCCTCTCCGGCGAATACCTGGTGGCCGAAGCCATGCTCGGGATGGAAATGGGTAAGCGTGAGGAACAGCGGCCGGCCTTTGGCGATTTCGCGGGCCTTGTCCAGCACCTTGCGGGCGTTTTCGCGCCCCATGCCGGTATCGACGACCAGCACCGAGCGTTCGCCTTCAATGATGCCCAGGTTCGGCACCAGCGGTATTCGGTGCTGGTCGGGAATGATCCAGACGCCATTCGCGATTTCGTGCAGGCCCGCCATATCGATGATGGGCGCGGGATTGGAGACTGCGTTCTGCTCGGACATGACTATTGCCTCTCCCCCTCCGGTTTGCCTGATGCGCAGCTTGGTTGATTCGACGCGAACCAGCCGGCGGCGCACCGCTTTTCTCTTGACGGCCAATTTAACGACCGTCGGTCATTTTTACATCATCCTAGCAAAGCGAATCCCGATTATCAATACAGGATTACACTTCGGACTACACTTTTCATGCTTGCCTGATCACCCCGACACAAGGCCCGTTCATGAACAAAGCCAAGCCGGCCATCGCCCTTGCCATTGCCGCCGTCATCGCCATCGCCGCATTCGCCTGGTGGCGGTTCGGCCAAAACCCGGCGCCCAACGGCCTCGTGCTGTACGGCAACGTAGACATGCGACAGATATCGCTGGCCTTCAACTCCAGCGAGCGCATCGCCCAGGTGCTGGCGACCGAAGGCGAACAGGTCAGGCAGGGACAGGTGCTGGCGGTGCTCGACACCACCACGCTGAAGCTGCGCCTGCGCCGGGCCCGGGCCCAGGCCAATGCGCAGGAACAAGCCCTGAAGCGCCTGGAAGCCGGCACCCGCCCCGAGGAAATCGCTCAGGCCAGGTCGGCGGCGGCCGCCGCCAAAGCCCAGGCCGTCCGGGCCAAGGAACAATATCAGCGGCTGCGCAATGCCAGCGCCGATACGAACGGCCGGGGCATAAGCCGCGAGCAGCTGGACGCCGCCAAAGCGGACCAGGCCGTGGCGCTGGCCCGCCAGGACAGCGCCGACAAGGCCTTAGAGCTGGCCATCGCGGGGCCGCGCCGGGAAGACATTGCACAGGCCCGGGCCCAATTGGAGGCCGCGCGCGCCGACCTGGCCCTGGTGCAGCAGCAAATGGCCGACTCCGAACTCAAAGCGCCTGTCGATGCGGTCGTGCGCAGCCGCTTGCTGGAGCCGGGCGACATGGCCTCGCCGCAACGGCCCGTCTACGCCCTGGCGCTGACCAGCCCTAAATGGGTGCGCGCCTATGTTTCCGAAACCGGTCTGGGTCAGGTCAAGCCCGGCCAGGAAGCGCAAGTGTCGACCGACAGCCAGCCGGATCGTCCGCTGCAGGGCCGCGTCGGCTATATCTCGTCGGTCGCCGAGTTCACGCCCAAGACCGTCCAGACCGAAGACCTGCGCACCAGCCTGGTCTATGAAGTCCGCATCAACGTTGACGACCCCGACAACCGCCTGCGGCTGGGCATGCCGGCCACAGTCCGGCTGTCCGGCGCGGATTCCGCCCCGCAGGACACCGCAGCTTCGGATTCGGGCGGGAAGCCTCGATGAACGCCCCGGCGCCCGCGCTGCGCGCGCGCAATCTGTACAAACGCTTCGAGGTCAAGGAAACCCGGCAAAGCCTCTGCGCGCTGAACGGCGTCTCGCTGCAGGCGCGGGCGGGTGCCCTGACCGCCCTGGTGGGGCCGGACGGCGCCGGCAAGACGACCTTGATGCGCCTCGCGGCGGGCCTGATGCGGCCCAGCCAGGGGGAGCTGGAAGTGCTGGGCATCGACGTAGGCGAACGCCCCCAGGCGGTACAGGACCGCATCAGCTATATGCCGCAGCGCTTCGGCCTGTACGATGACCTGAGCGTGCAGGAAAACCTGGATCTGTACGCCGACCTGCATGGCGTGCCAAAAAACGAGCGCGCGCAGCGCTATGCGCGCCTCATGGAAATGACCGACCTGGGCCGCTTCACGCGGCGGCTGGCCGGCAAGCTCTCGGGCGGCATGAAGCAGAAGCTCGGGCTGGCCTGCACGCTGGTGCGCTCGCCCGACATGCTGCTGCTCGACGAGCCGACCGTCGGCGTGGATCCCCTGTCGCGCCGGGAACTGTGGGAAATCCTGGAGCAATTGGTGCGGCAGGAGCAACTGGCCATACTCGTCAGCACCTCGTACATGGACGAGGCGGCGCGTTGCGCCCATGTGGTAGTGCTGCACGAAGGCCGCGTCCTGGTCCAGGGCGAGCCAGAGAGCATCCAGCAAAAGGCCGACGGCCTGTGCTTTGTCGCCACGCCCCTGCCGGGCCAGCCCGCCCGCCTCCTGCAAGCCCGCCTGCTCGACGACCCAGACACCCTGGACGCCGTGCCGCGCGGCGGCCAGGTGCGCTTCATCCGGACCGCGGACTGCCTGCGGCAAGGCGACCCGGGCCTGGCATCCCTGCTTGCGGGCGCCCCGTACTCGCCGGCGCCTCCTTCGCTGGAGGACGGCTTCATGGTCGTCCTGCGTGCCTTTGCTGCCGACAGCCGCGCCGATGCACCGATGCGCGATCCCGATTCGGCGCCCGCGCCGGGATCCTATGCCCTACCCGACTCCGGGCCAACGGCCCGACCCATCATCGAAGTCAAGCAGCTGGTGCGCAAGTTCGGTGATTTCATCGCTGTGGACAACACCACCTTCTCGGTGCGGCGCGGCGAGATCTTCGGCCTGCTCGGCCCCAACGGCGCAGGCAAGACCACCACCTTCCGCATGCTGTGCGGCCTGCTTGCGGCCAGCAGCGGCACGGTGCGGGTGGCCGACTACGATCTGCGCACGGCGGGCGCCCAGGCCCGCCTGAAAATCGGCTATGTATCGCAGAAGTTCGCGCTGTACGGCAATCTGTCGGTCAACGAAAACCTGGCTTTCTTCGGCGGCGCCTACGGCATGCGCGGCGCGCGCCTGCGCGATCGCATCCTCGCCTCGCTGGAGCAATTCCAGCTGTCCGGCCACAGCCAGACGCCCGCCGGCCAGTTGCCCGGCGGCTTCAAGCAGCGGCTCGCCATGGCCGTGGGTCTGCTGCACGAGCCTGAAATCCTTTTTCTGGATGAACCCACCAGCGGCGCCGACCCGCTGGCGCGCCGCGAGTTCTGGCGGCGCATCACCAGCCTGGCCGAGCAAAGCACGACCATCATCGTCACCACGCACTTCATGGAAGAGGCGGAATACTGCGACCGCGTGGTCATCCAGGACGCCGGCCGCATACTGGCGATGGGCGCGCCCCAGGAAGTGCGCCTGCAGGCGGGCGGAAAGCAGAACGAAGCCATGAGCATGGAACAAGCATTCATCGGCATCGTGGAAGGCGCGCGCCGCGCCCGGAGCGGCACCGACGGCGCGGATTCGGCGGAAAGCCCGCTCGGGCATACGGGCACGGCCGGCAATGCCGCGCCCAGCGGGAGTCCTCCATGACCTTTGGCGCGCACGGCTTCTGGCGGCGGCTGGCCGCCCTGACAAAAAAAGAAACCCGCCAGCTGCTGCGCGACCGCGGCAACCTGCTGATGGGCCTGGGCCTGCCCATCGTGCTGATCGTCATCTTCGGCTATGGCATGAGCTTCGACGTCAAGAACGCCCCCGTCGCCATCGTCATGCAGGACAGCTCGCCCACGGCCCGGGAGGCCATTGCCGGCCTGAGCCTGTCGCCCAGCATCGCCCCCGTCATCGTCGGCACCATGCGCGACGCCGAACGGCTCATGGCGCGGGGCAAGGTCGATGCCATCGTGGGCCTTCCCAGCGACTTCTCGCGCAATCTGGACCTGGGGCAGGCTCATATCCAGCTCGTCCTGCACGGCACCGACGCCAACCGGGCGCGCATCATACAAGGCTATGTCGAGGCCGCCCTGGCGCTACGGCAGGCAAAGCAGGCCGATCGCAGTGCGCAAAGCCCGCCGGGGGCCATGGCGACGCTGGAGCCGCGCCTGTGGTTCAACGCCGCCAACACCAGCACCTGGTTTCTGGTGCCTGGCCTCATCGTGCTCGTCGCCACGCTGGTCGGTTCCTTTTTGACGGCGCTGGTCATGGCGCGCGAATGGGAGCGCGGCACGCTGGAATCGCTGTTCGTCACACCGGTGCGTCCCATCGAAATCCTGCTGGCCAAGATCATCCCGTATTTCTGCGTCGGCATGGCGGGGCTGGCATTGTGCCTGCTGGCCGCCCGTTTCCTGTTCCAGGTTCCCTTTTATGGGTCGCTGACAGCCGTCGTCGCGATCTCGATGCTTTACCTGCTGGTGGCGCTGGGCCTTGGCCTGGTCATTTCCTCGATCACGAAGAACCAGTTCATGGCCAGCCAGATCGCCCTGATTGTCAGCTTTCTCCCGGCCCTGATGCTGTCGGGCTTTTTGTTCGACCTGCGCAACATGCCCGCCATGGTCGAGGCGCTGGGCCATGTGCTGCCCGCGACCCATTATCTGGAAATGCTCAAAAGCCTGCTCCTGGCGGGCGACATATGGCCGATGATCTATCGCCACAGCGCCATCCTGCTGTTCTACGTGCTGCTGCTCATGGCCGCGGCACGCGCCAAGACCCGCAAGGAGCTGGAATGAATCCCGCGGCCACCGTCGCGCGGCTGCTGGCCCTGTGCCGCAAGGAACTTCTCATCATCCTGAAGGACCCGGCCAACCGCATCCTGCTGGTCGTGCCCATCGTGCTTCAGTCCCTGGTCTTCGGCTACGCCGCCACCTACGACCTGAAGCACGCCACCTACGCCCTGCTCGATCAAAGCCATGGCGCCGCGTCGACCCAACTGGCCGCCCGCCTGGACGCCTCGGGCGTGTTCGAACGCACGGCCACATTGCGCAACGAAGCCGACATCGCGCCGGCCATCGATGCGCAGCAAGCCCTGGCGGTGGTGCATATCGGACCGCGCTTCGACCAGTTGCTGCAACAGGGGCAGCCGGCCCCGGTGCAGGTCATCGTGGACGCGCGCAATTCCGCAACCGCCAACAACGCCCTGGCCTATCTGGCCGGCATCGTCGATCAGTTCAACGCGCAATGGCGCCGGCAGCACGGCATGGCCGGTCCGCCCGTCGTCATCGATACCCGCGCCTGGTACAACCCCAACCTGGATACCCGCTGGTACATGCTGCCCGCGCTGATCGCCGCCCTCAGCATGATCCAGACGCTCATGCTGACCGCCCTGTCGGTGGCGCGCGAACGCGAGCAAGGCACCTTCGACCAGCTTCTGGTCGCGCCCTACACGCCCACCGAGATCATGGTGGGCAAGGCGATTCCGCCCATCCTGGTGGGGCTGGCGCAGTCCGCCTTCATCCTGTTGGTCAGCGTCTTCTGGTTCCGGATTCCCTTTTCGGGCTCGCTGGCCGCGCTCTTTGCCGGACTGCTGCTGTTCACGACCGCCATCGTCGGCGTAGGCCTTTCCATTTCGGCGCTGTCGGCCACCATGCAGCAGGCCATGCTGTACGCCTTCATATTGATCATGCCGCTGATGCTGCTGTCGGGATTGGCCACGCCCGTCGAGAACATGCCTCAGCCCATGCAATGGTTCACCGCCGTCAACCCGCTGCGCTACGGCATCGACCTGGTGCACCGCATCTATCTGGAAGGTTCGGGCCTCGCCCCGTTGTGGAACGATACCCTGCCCTTGCTTGCCATATCGGCCGTCACCCTGCCCCTGGCCGCCTGGCTGTTCCGCCATCGCCTGGCCTGACTGTCCGACACAAGCCGAAAGCAAAGGGCGCCCCAACGGCCATGCCGTCCTGACGCCCTGAACACAGCCGGGGCCGCCGGCAAGCTCTTGCCCGCGCCGGCATACTGCGCATTACAGCGAAATCAGCTTGTCCCAGGGCGACTCGCCGCTCCAGTTGATGCATACGCTCTGGCGGCGCATATAGCCCTTCCAGGCATCGGAGCCGGCCGTGCGGCCGCCGCCGGTTTCCTTCTCGCCGCCGAATGCCGAGCCGACATCCGCGCCGGTCGTACCCATATTGACCTTGGCGATGCCGCAATCGCTGCCCGCGGCAGAAAGGAAATATTCGATATTGGCCAGGTTGGTGCTGTGTATGCCCGAAGCCAGGCCCTGGCGGACGTTATTGTGGATTTGAATGGCTTCTTCCAGCGTATCGTAGGCAATGACCGACACAATGGGCGCAAAGGTTTCGTGCTGGGCGCAATCCCAGCCAGGATCGACGTTGGTCAGGATGGCGCCTTCCACATAGTAGCCGGGGCGGTCGATGCGCTTGCCACCGTAGACCAGCTTGGCCCCCTGCGCCACGGCGCTCTTGATGGTCTGCTCGTAATGATCCAGCGCGGCCGCGTCGATCAGCGGGCCGACCACCGTGCCTTCCTCGCGCGGATCGCCGATCTTGATCTGGCTGAACGATTTCTTCAGCAGCTCGACCAGTTCGTCGTGCACGGAACGATGGACGATGAGGCGGCGCATGCTGGTGCAGCGCTGGCCCGTAGTACCGATGGAGCTGAACGTCACGCCCCGGGCCGTCTGCTTCAGGTCGGCCGTTTCGTCGACGATGACCGCGCTATTGCCCGAGCATTCGAGCATATAGCGCCGGCCCAGCGTCTCGCTGACCAGGCTCGCCACCTTCTTGCCAACGCCGGTGGAGCCGGTGAACGACACCAGGTTCACACGGGGGTCGCGCACCATTTCCTCGGCAACCGAATCGTCCTCGGGGATGAACAGCGAAAACACGCCTTGGAAACCCATTTCCTCCATGGCCTGGTTGGCCAGCTTCTGGACGGCGATGGCCGTAAGCGGCACTTTGGGACTGGGCTTCCAGATGACGGTATTGCCGCCGATGGCCGACAGGAAGCCGTTTTGCGCCCAGACGGCGGCGGGAAAGTTGTAGGCCGAAATCACGGCGGCCACGCCCAGGGGCAGCCACTGGTCGTACATGCGGTGCCTGGCGCGCTGCGACTGCTGGGTCACGCCGTACATCATGCGCGACTGGCCCGCGGCCAGCGTGGCCATGTCCGCGGATTCCTTGAGTTCGCTGCGGCATTCGGCCAGCGACTTGCCGGTATCCAGCGACACGATGGCGGCCAGGTCGGCCATGTTTTCATTGATCAACTGGCCGATGCGCAGGACAAGCTCGCCGCGGCGGGGGCCCGGCACCATGCGCCAGCTTTTCTGCACGTCGACGGCGGCGGCGATGATGGCTTCGTAGTCTTCCCGGGTCGATGCCGCCACTTTGGCAACAGCCTTACCGTCGGCGGGACACACGGCGTCGAAGGCGGGCCGCCCTTCAACCGGCCCCCAGCCCTTGGTATGCACATAGGTGCCGGAGTGCACGCCTTGCAGGCCGAATTTTTCCAGGGCGCTTTGAGTATCGAACATGGTGACTTTCTCGGGTGTGGATAATGGTTTCATAAAGTGCTCGCTATTTCTTTTGCAGGAACCCGCCTATGGTCTCGTCGGTATGGAATACCGGCTTTTCCGCATAGTGGGGGCCATCGTAGATTTCAATCAATACACTGCGTTCGTGCGCAATCGTGGGGCCATGGGCATTGCCCTTGGGATTCATGTAGAACGAGCCCGGGCGCAGGCGCAGGCCGACGTCGGTGTACTCGTAGTCGCCTTCCAGGCAATACATGAACTGGTTGGAGGCATGCGTATGCTTGACCGGAATGCGCCCGCCCTTTTCATATTCGAGCAGGGCGATGCTGGCTCCGGTCTCCTCGTTTTTCCAAAGGAAGTATTGGCGGAAGCCATAATCGGGAAAGGCTATCCATTTGTCCGGATCGAGCTGGTCGCGATTGATCAGAACCTCCAGCGACTTCATCGTGTTGGCGTCGAAACTCATGCTCAGGTCTCCAAGGAGGGGCGGCCGTCGGCCACCCATTTGTCGTATTCCCGCCGGCTTTCCGGCGTGGCGGGAAACAGGCCGAACAAAGACCTGCCCCGCGCAATATGCGCGGCAGCGAATTCCTCGTACTCGGCCGAATCGAATGCCTCGTCGGCGATTTCCCCGACCAGCGCGCGCGGAATCGCCACCACGCCCTCGCCGTCGCCCACAATGACATCGCCTGGATAGATGGCCACCCCGGCGCAGCCCACCGGGCCGTTCAACTCGATGGGGTGCATGGCGATGGGAGTGGCGGGCGGCGCGCTGCGCTGCTGATAGCAAGGCAGGCCTATCTTGCGGATGGCCGGCGCATCGCGATAGCCGCCGTCGGTCACCGCGCCGCTCACGCCCCGCGCCCGCAGCCGGGCCGCCATCAAATCGCCCATGGCCGCCGACCTTGCCATGCCCATGGCGTCGATGACCAGCACGGCGCCGGCGGGACATTCCTCGATGGCGCGCCGATGCAGGTTATCGTTGCGCCCATAGTTCGCCATGGTGTCGATATCCTCGCGCGCGGGAATGAAGCGCAAGGTATAGGCCGGCCCCACCAGTTGCGGCTGCTCGGGCGACAGCGGCGCGACGCCCAGCAGGTACACATTGCGAAAACCGCGCTTGAGCAAGGCGTTGGCCACATTGGCCGTGCCCACGCGAGCCAGCTTTTGCCGGATCGCATCGTCCAGTTGCGGTATCGCGGGCGCAGCGCTGCCCGCCGGCGCCGACGCGCCGGATGGTTCTTCGTTATTCATGATTCACCTTTTGACGGATCGCGGCGGCGTTTGCGCTATCGGCAACCGTCCGCCTCGTAATTGGTCTCTACATAAAGAAATCGGCCTCGGGCTCCATGCCCCACTGCGTGGTCTCGCCCGCCGTGCCGTTGAATACCGTCGGCTGGTGGTCCGAGTCGACCACGTCGCCGTCGGTGTAGTGCTCGATGCGGAAGCCGAATGCATCCTTCCAGTAGTCGAAGACCTGGCTGCCGAGAAGATGGCGGCCCACGCCGCAGTCCAGTTTCCAGTTCCTGGAAACCAGATAGTCGTGGCCGGCCATGATGGCGTCCATGTCCTGCACTTCGTAGGAAGTGTGATGCACCGTCACGGTATCCGACTGCAGGATGAGCATGCTGTGATGATCCACCGGCGTCTTGCCCCGGTTGCAGCGCAGGAACGTGCCGAATATCGGGCCGCTTTCGCCGGGAGGCGCGAAATGGTCGGAAGGCAGCAGACCGAAGCGCTCCTTCAGCCATGCCACGGACTCGTCGTGATTGGACACGTGCAGCACAAAGTGGCCAAGCCGGATCACCGGGCAGGGCTCTCGCTTGACCCGGATGGATGCGCCCACGCGCGGCTTGGCGTCGCCGGCATTGAATGCATGGGAAGCGCGGACGGGCAGCGGCTCTGCCCTGGCCCGCCCCCATACGGCATTGATCTCGAAGCCGTCCGGCATCGTCATGCGCACCTGCCAGCCGCCGCCGGGCTCGGTAACGGCTTCGACTTTCGAAGACCCGTTCAGGGCCGCCAGCTCGTCGAGGTCTTCGCGGGAGGAAACCTCGATGGCCGCGCCGACGAAACGCGCCTTGGGTCCCAGGCGGGTTTCATGAATGTGATGCTGCGCCCCGGTGCCGCGCATATACAGGGCCTTGTCGCCGCGCTCGACGAGAACCAGGCCGAAATCCGCAAGAGTTCGCTCCATGAGCGGCAGATCCGGTACTTCGTAGATTACTTTGGCAATATCGATTGCTGTAGCCATGAGTAGAACCTAAGCAAGAAAATCAAACGGGACGGAGGCGGCCGCACGCCGCAAAGGCGCACAACGCTTCGCCCGTCATTCAAGATGGGTCAGCCGGCCATAGCGGCCGCTGTGAAACAGCAGGGGCGCGGCGCGATTCTCGACCGGCCGCAGCTCGCAGACCTCGCCCACGAACAGCGTGTGATCGCCGCAGGGGTAGGCGTGCCGCAAATGGGCGCCCAACTGCAGCACCGCGCCGCGAACCACCGGCACCCGGCCCAGCCGTTCGAACTCGGGCGCGCCTTCGGCCATGGGCTTGCCGGCGAAATGATTGCTGGTGTGCTGCTGGTCGTGCGCCAGAACGCTGATGCCGAAAAAGCCCGACTGCTGGATCTTCTCGTGCATGCGCGCCGTGCAGGCCACCGACACCAGAACCAGCGGCGGCTCCAACGAGCCGGACATGAAGGCATTGGCCGTCATGGCATGAGCGTCGCCATCGGTTTCCGTCGAGATGACGACTACCCCGGTGGCGAACTGGCCCATGGCATCCCGGAACTGGCGGGGAGTGAACCGGGGCTCATCCGGCAAGGAATTGAACATGCTGGCTTGCACCCTGGGCGTGGAAGTATTCAATGCAGTCATGGCTCGGCCTCCCGGCGCTATTAACGCTTGCCCAGAACGCTGACGTCGTCGGGGTTGACCAAATCCGGAACCGTCCAGCCGTCCAGGTCGTACTCGTCCAGGCACGACTTGGCGAAGGCCTTGAACTGATCCAGGTTGCCCGACCCCTGCGCCGCCCAGAGATTGGTCAGGCGCGTCACGTCGTTGCTGCCGATGTAGTTGATTTCGTAAAGCTCGTGGCGCGAACCGAACTCCGTGCCGATGGCGTCCCACAAAGCTTTCATGACCTTGACGCGCTCGACGGCATCGATGCCGCCCGAACCGCGCACATATTGGTCCAGATAGCCGCGCACCTCGGGCTGCTTGAAATCGTTGGCATGCGAGTTCAGGTAGATGAGGCCGCTGGCCACGATCTCTTCGATGATGTTCTTGATCTTGGGCATGGCCAGCTGGTTCATCACTCGGTACGCGCCGGCGAAATGCGCATCGGGGCGGATCATGCCGTTCCAGGGCTGCGAGCTCTTGGCCATGGCGTCGGAAAGCGCCCAGAAGGTATTGCGCCAGGCAATGACTTCACCCAGCTTGGACTGAACGCCGTGGAAACCGTTGGCGCCAGTGATTTCCAGGGCGCGCGCCAGCAGGCCGGTGATGAAGTCCAGCTTGACGGCGAAACGGGTGCAGCCGTGCATGGAAGCGCGCTCCAGATAGCCCGAGCCGGTGTTGAACTTGTTGGAAAGATCGACGTTGTTGTGCATGAACACGTCTTCCCAGGGCACGAACACATTGTCCAGTACCAGGATGGCGTCGTTCTCGTCCAGGCGGCTGGAAAGCGGGTAGTCGAAGGGGCTGCCCAGCACGGCGGCACGGTATTCGTTGGACACGCGGCAAAGCAGCTTGACGCCGGGGGCTCCAGTAGGAACGATGAACACGGGCGCGAACTTGGGATCCTGCATCGGTACCTGGGTAATATGGGCCACGAACGTATAGTGGGTCAGGGCCGAGCCCGTCGCCACGACCTTGGCGCCGCTTACGTAAATGCCCGCATCGGTTTCCTTGACCACGCGCACGAACACGTCGGAGCCGTCAGCGGTGGGGCTGGAACGGTCGACCGGCGGATGCATGATGGCGTGATTCACGTACCAGGTCTTTTCCTGGGCCTTGCGGTACCAGTTGCGGGCGTTCTGCTCAAAACCCTGGTAGAACCCGGCGTTGGCGCCCAGCGTGCCCAGGAAGCAGCCTTTGTAATCGGGCGAACGGCCCATCCAGCCCCAGGCCATGCGCTGCCACTCGGCGATCGCATCGCGCGAGGCGACCTGCTCCTCGATATTGGCCGAAGCACGATAGAAGCGGTGCGTATAGCCGCCCCATTCGGTCGGCGTGGTCAGGATGTCTTTCCTGGCGGGATCGTGCAGCGCATCGTACATGCGCGCAATCATGCGCGCCGAATTGCGGAACGCCGGATGGTCCGTGATCTTCTTTACGCGCTCGCCGTAGATCCAGACTTCGCGGCCATCATCCAGGCTATCCAGGTATTCCTGGCCGGTGAACGGAATGTAGTCCTTGTTCGCGACGCCGCTGGATAGTTGCGTGGGTGCGTTCATAAATTTCTCCTGAAAACCTGTATGTTCAAAGCTGGACGGGCCGCTTGCGCAAACCCGCATATATCGTGATGCGGCGATCGATGGAACTCAAAAACTGAATTGCATTCTCACACCCGCCATCCTATGTGTCGAATGAATAATCACTGGTTTTTTATAACCAGCCGGTAATGGCCGGCGCACTCATCCGGTTCAAGCTCATGCCTTGCTTCGACGCCGCATCGATGCGCTAGCGGCGCGTCAAGGCCATGGCAAAGATCAGAATTGCGCCGATCACCATGGTTTGCGCGTAAGCGCCTATCTGCATCAGGTTCATGCCGTTCTGCACGAACACGATCAGCAAAGTGCCCACCACCACAGCCAGGGCGCGCCCCACGCCACCGGAAAGCGTGACGCCGGCGATCACGCAGGCCGCAATGGACTCCAGCGGCAGGCTCGCGCCGATGTTCGACTCGCCGGTATCCAGCCGCGCCGTCAGCAGCAGCCCGGTCAAAGCCGCCAGAACCCCGGCCACGGCGAAGGCGGCAATGATGACGCGCCGGGTGCGTACCCCCGACAACTCGGCGGCACGCAGATTGCCGCCGGTTGCGTACAGATGGCGTCCGTAGCGCGTCCATTCGAGCAGCACGTAAACCAGCACGACCATCAGCAGCGCGACCAGCACCGGGATCGGCACACCGTAAATCCGCCCGAAGCCGAACGAATTGCCGAACTCGGGCGGCAGCCCGTAAATGGGAACGCCGCCGCTGATGAACAAGGTAATGCCGAACACCACCGAGGACGAACCCAGGGTCATCATGAAAGCGGGAATGCGCAACACGGCGGTTCCCCAGCCATTGACCAGGCCGACCAGGCCGCCCGCCGCCAGGCCGGCCGCCATGCCGGCAACGATAGCCAGCGTGGGCGAGTCGGGCATCGCCGCCAGGACCTGGGCCATGACCGAGGCGCCCACGACCGAGGCCAGGGCGACGATCATGCCTACCGACAGGTCCAGGCCGCCGCAGATCAGCACGATCAACTGCGCCAGCGACACGATCAGCAAATAAACCGACTGGCGTCCCACATTGGTCAGGTTTTCCAGGCTGAGGAAGCCGGGCGCGAAAATGGAAAAAATCACCAGCGAACCAATGAACAGGAACAACAGGACGGCTGTCGACCTGTGCTGGCGTAACCACGGCAGGACTCCGGGCTTTGTGCCGGGCGAAGCGGGCGTGGCGCTTTTGGCTATTGTCATAGTACTCATGGAAAAGCTCATTCAAAAAAACTGCTCGAGGATGGCGTGCTCGTCGAACTCGTCACGCCCAAACCCGGCAACCGTGCGTCCGTCGCGCATGACCAGCAGACGGTGCGACATGCCGAGCAGCTCCGGCAGATCCGATGAAATCAGCAGGATCGCGGCGCCCCTGGCGCTCAGCTCGCTGAAGTATTTATAGATGGCCTGGCGCGCGCCGACGTCCACGCCCACCGTGGGCTCGTCAAAGACATAGACATCGATATCTTGCGCCAGGCCTTTGGCCAGCAAGGTTTTTTGCTGATTGCCGCCCGAGAAGTTGGACACGGGCTCGTGCGCCCGGGAAAACGGAAACTCAACCTGCCTGGACAACTCGGAAACCAGCCTGCCTTCCTGGCCCGGCCTGCGAAAGAAGCCGCGATTGCGGCCGAACATCAACGACGACAGGCCGATATTGTCGAACGCCGAACGCATCATGGCGAGGCCATCGTGCTTGCGATCCGCCGGCGAATACCAAAGCCCGGCCCGGATGGCATCCGCGGGATGACGAAAGACGACTTTGCGTCCGTCCAGCAGGACTTCGCCGGCAGCGGTTCCAATGGCGCCGAATATGGTCTGGCCCAGCTCGCTTTTGCCGCAGCCGACCAGACCGGCCACCCCCACGATTTCGCCGGCCCGGACCTCGAGGCTGGCATCCTTCACCCTCCCGCAAGCGCTGGACAGATGCTTCAGTTCCAGGCGAATCTTGCCCGGCCGCCTCGCGCATTCGGGGTAGATATCCGAAGCGGTGCGTCCCGTCATCAACTCGATCAGGGCGTCCGCCTCGGTATCGGCAGGCACGGTCGCCACCTGGCGGCCATCGCGCAGCACAGTCACCGTATCGCCGATTTCGGGTATCTCGTGCATGCGGTGGGTGATGTACACGATCGAGGTGCCGGCCGCCTTCAGGCGGCGCACCAGCGCGAACAGCGCCTGCGTGTCGTGTTCGGTCAACGATGCGGTGGGCTCGTCCAGGATGAGCAGGCGCGGCGCCTGCCCCACGGCCTTGCAGATTTCCACCATCTGCTGCTTGCCCCGCGACAACTGGGAAACCAGGGCATCGGCGTCCAGGTCGAACCCCAGGTCGGCGATGAGCCTGGCCGCCTTGGCCCGCATGGCCGACTTCGCCAGGAAGCCCAGCGTGCCGACCGACTCTTCGCCCAAGGCGATATTGTCGGCGACGCTTAAATGGGGAATCAGGGAAAACTCCTGGAACACCGCGCGGATGCCCAGCGCCCGGGCCCGCGCGACCGTCGCCAGCTCGACGCGCTCGCCCATGATTTCGAGATGGCCGTCGCTGGGCTGGTTGGCCCCGGCCATCATCGAGATCAGCGTGGACTTGCCCGCCCCGTTCTCGCCGAACAGCACATGCACCTCGCCCGGCATCAAGTCGAGGCCGACGCCCTGCAAGGCCTGGTGGGCGCCATAGCGCTTGCCCAGGCCGCAGGCCTTGAGCACCGGTGCGCCGTTCGTCCCAGGCGCGCCCGGGGCGGCAGCAGCCATTTGGCTCATTTTGCCGTGACCTTGAAGACGGGCTTGAAGCCATTGGGCGCCAGCACGGTATCGATCGGCAGATCCTTGGCTTCAGCCTTCTGGTACACGTGCCCCAGCGGGCCGACATTGCGCAGCACGTCTTTGTTCTCGATCAGGCGGACGGCCTGGTCGACGGCAATGCGCCCCACCAGCACCACGGGCGCCATGCCCGCCGCTTCGATCCGGCCCGCCTTGACGCCCTCGTACACCCCGGGGGTCGTGTAAACAGAAACCACCTTGACCTTGCCTGCCAGGCCCCGTCCGCGCAATACCGGCACGGCGGCTTCGGCGGTGACCGCCGTGCCCACGACGTAGTCGAGATCCTTGTGAGTCTGCAGCAAGTCTTCCACCAGGCGCGCCTGCACCTCCTTGCCCGTGTCGCCGTACTTGGTCTCCGCGATTTCCACGGCACTGCCCTGGATGCCCTTGAGGAAGCCCTGGTTGAACAGCTCTACCCAGCCCGCGCCCGCGGGGCCTGGCAGCCAGGCGATCTTGACCTTGGGACTGCCCGCGGGATGCTTCCTGGCCAGGTACTGCCCGGCGCGAAAGCCTTCGTCGCTGGGAATGGTCAGCACGTGCGCATCGACGTCCTTCGAGGCAATGCCGTTATAGGCGTCCACTACGTACACGCCTTTCTTCTTGAGGTCGGCCACGAGATTGTTCAGCCCGTCCTGCGAGATCGAGCCGATGACCACGGCCTTGGCTCCGCCGGCCACGCAATTTTCGATCTGCGAGATCTGGTTGTTCAGCTCGGTATAGCCGCCCGCATCCATGACCTGCAGGTTCACGCCCAGGCGCTTGGCCTCCTCGGTCACGCCGTAGTCGGCGGCCAGCCAGAACGAATCCTTCATGTGCGGGAACGACACGCAGACATTCCAGGGCTTCTCGGCCTTGGGCAAGGCCTCGTACTTGGCTGGCGTGCGGCTGCCGTCGGGGTTCATCATCTCGACGTCCAGCGGATACCAGGCCGCATGCGCCGCGACCGAACCCATCAGGAGCGCCGCCGCCCCCGCTGCCTGAAAGCCCATCGTCCATTTTTTCACTTCCGTCTCCTCGTTGGTTGGTCGGCCGGCTTGCGGAAACCGCACAGTCCCGCGGCAAGCCGTTATGCAATCATGATTGCGATGGCGTAGTTTCTGACGAGGAAAAGGTTAGGTCTATTGAATTTTGACGTGGGATTTATTACCATTAGGTTATATAAAATTCGGCGCAGCCCTCATGGCCAAACTAAATTGGTACATCCGTTCCAACCTCAAGTTCAGCCATCTCCAGCTATTGGTGGCTCTGGACAACTTTCGCAGCATCGGACGCGCCGCCGGCTACCTCAACGTCAGCCAGCCGGCCATCTCCAAGGCCCTGGCCTCGCTGGAAGCAAACCTGGGGTTTTCCCTATTCACCAGAACCACACGCGGCATGGAGCCGTCCGAGTACGGCGAATGCCTGGTTCGGCACGCGCGCGACATCCTGCGGCGCATGGTCAGCATCGAGGAAGAACTGCTGGACATTGCCGAAGGACGCATCGCCCGCATCTCCATGGGCGTGCTGCCCGCAGCGGCCGGGGTGCTGGTGCCGCGCTTCGTCACCGACCTGAACAAGAGCAACGCCGACATCACCCTGTCGATCCGCGAAGGCACCATGGACGCCCTGGTGCCCATGCTGCGGGCCGGCGACATCGACTTCGTGCTTGGCAACCTGCCCCAGCGGCCGCTGGGCGCCGAATTCAAGACCGAGCTTCTGTATGAGGATCCCATTGTGGTGGTCGCGCGCAAGGATCACCCCCTGACAAAAATCGACAACCTGCAATGGGATGCGCTGTCGGGCTGCTCGATGATCCTGCCCACCCAGGATGCCTCCACCCGGGCGTCCATCGACGACTTCCTCGCCCGGCACGCCGTCGATATTCCACACCGGCACCTGGAGTCGCTGTCGACCTTCACGAATGTGGGCGTCCTGCAGTTCACCGATGCCGTGGCCTTCCTTTCGCGCGTACTGGCCGAGCATTTCCAGCGCATGGGCCTGCTGGCGATGCTGCCGCTGGGCCTGCCCGACACCTGCATCCATGTGGGGCTTACCTGGATGGGCGACCGCAAGACAACCAAGGCCCACGAAATCGTCAAGGAACAAATCCGCAACACGCGCGACGCGCTTCTCAGCCAGTTGTCGGCTTAGCCGCTTGGCTGGCTCGAGCGTTCAACGCCGGATGCCCGGACTCGCCAGGCAAGACGCACACCGCAGGAACAACCGTAACCATCACGAGGCCGGGCCAGGACGACAACAGCCTCTGGCGCGGAACCGCGCCGGCGCCCCAGGTCACCGGGCCGAACCGGGCTCGGGAACGTAGACGACGGTGCCGTCCTTCATGCGGTAGGCCACGCCGGCCTTGGAGCCCTCGCCCTGCCCGGTCTGCCCGTTGGCTTTGTAGCGTTCGATCTTCTCGCCCTTCTTGACGATCATTTCCATCGTTTCCTTGCCTGGATCCGTGATGATGGTCACGTCTTTCTTCGTAAAGGGATCCAGCAAGGGGTTCTGGGCGATGGTGATCAACAGCGCCGCGATGATCACCAGGAAGATGTCGATCAGGTTCACGACCGACAAAATGGGGTCGTCGGACTCCGTTTCCTCCAGGAACTTCATGCCGTCTTTCTCCCGGCCGCGTGCGCGTCGAAGCGGGCCGGCGCCTGCAGCCAGGCCAGTTCCTCAGCCAGCCAGCGCCGCTTCACGGAAACGATCCAATAAGTGATGGCGGCGGCAATGAGGGCCAGGATCACCGCCGAGAAGGCAATGGCCAGGTTTTCCGACACCGAAGCCAGATTGCCGTCCGAAAGGCCCTTCAGCGCCGGCCCCATGGGAATCATGGTGGCGACCAGGCCCAGCATGGGCGTTACGCGAGTGACGATGCGCGGCACTTCCAGCAGCTTGTGCGCGGCCACGTCCAGGTCGTCCTGCGAGGCATCCGGATTGGCATGGGCCCAGCGCAGCAGCTCGAAGCTGCGCTGGCGATGCGAAGCGCCGTCGATGGCCTGGCCGCGGCGCTGGGAATAAGCCATGGCAAACGCGCCCAGCGCATACAAGGCATACAGGAACAGCACCGAAATGGCCACCAGGGTGGGAATCAGAAATACCTGTCCCACCTGGTACATCAAGCTTTCAAGAACATGACTCATGCAACTTCCTTTTCATTACAGCAATGGAATAAATTCGTTGCGGGCCCGATTGCCCGCAGCCGGCGTCCAGCCAGCTGGATCCGTGGCCATCACGCCGGCCTCGTCTTCGCCCCGCCTGGCGCTGACACTAGGGCCTGTTAACAGGCCCTAGCCCGCCCGCACGCGCACCGGCCGCGCCTGGCGCAAGGCGCCCGCGGCGACGACCAGCAGCAAAAAGGCCAGCACGAAATACAGGGTATGGTCGGGCTCGGCGTTGGCGCCGACTTTCTCCAGTTTCATGCCGGTGACCTGCTCCAGTGCCGCATCGTCCGGCGCTGGCTGCTGCTGTGCCTGAGGCTGCTCGGGCGCCCGGTTCGCCTGGGCAGTATCCGGCGTTGGCGACGCCAGCATCTCGGCCTTCACCGGCTCGCCGGCCGCCACATACTCCAGGAAGCGGGCGTTGTCGCTGCGCACGTCGTAGCGCGCCGCCAGGTCGTTGTAGCGCTCCTTGAGCATCTGCACGGTTTGCGGGTCGGCCTGCCAATACCCCTGGCGCGCGGCCTCCAACATGCGTTCCATGGTCTGGGCCAGTGCATGCGGGTTTTCCTTCTCGAACCACTCCTTCAGGCCCAGCTTGTATTTGTCGTTGACATATACGTCGACCATTTCCTGCCACTGGTCATCGCGCACGATTTCGCGCGCCACCGAAGTCCAGCCCCAGAAATTATTGGTGGCGTCCAGCACGCTGAGCGTTCCAGCATAGCCTTCGGCCATCAGGGCCTTGATATAGCCCGGATGGAACTGGCGCGTGGCCAGCTCCTTGGCCAGGAAGCCGGCCGCGCCCTCGACCTTGCCGGCCCCGCCGCCGCGCAGGTTGGAGATATACAGCTCGGGCGCCTTGCCATCCAGGCTGCGCACGGCCAGGCCGATGCCGCCCAGGTACTGGAAGGGGTCGTCGGTGGTCAGCATGCCGTAGGTATTGGAGGTGCGCGACAGCACGGCGCCTTCCGTGCCGCGCAATTGCTCGGCATACAGATTGGCGGCGCTGCCGGCGACGCCTTCCGCCCCCCACTTGCTTTCGTCGGGACCGTAGGCGAATTTCATCTTCGACAAGTACAGCGCGGCCAGTTTTTTATCGCCCTCTTCCTTGCCGTTCCAGGTGTCGGTGGCCAGCGTGGCATCGTCCAGGCCCGTGCCATACTGCCCCGACGCCGACGAGAAGATGCGGGTCTGGCCGGCCAGCTTAGCATCGCCCGGCGCCACGCCCTCCTGCCTGAGCCGGGCCTCGATGCGCCTGGCGTTCTCGGCAACCGGGTTGTCGGCCTCCTCGGCCAGGGACGCCAGCTGCGCCGCGTGCGCCAGTTGCTTGAGCACATTGGGGAAGTGATCGCGATACAGGCCCGTGGCCGACAGCACCACGTCCACGCGGGGACGGCCCAGCGTCTTGCGATCCACCAGCTCCACACCGACCACGCGCCCGCCCTTGTCCCACACCGGCTGCACGCCCATCAGCCACAAAGCCTGGGCTTCGAGCAGGCCCTGATGGCGCATGGTTTCCACCGACCATAGCGAAAACGTGAGCTTGCGCGGCAAGCGGCCGCTGGACTGGCGATGCGCTTCCAGCAATTGCTCGGCCGCCTGGCGGCCGGCTTCCCAGGCCTGCCTGGTGGGCACGCGCGACGGATCGAACCCGTACAGATTGCGGCCTGTCGGATAAGCCTCGGGGTTCTTGATGGGATCGCCGCCGTAAGAAGTCGGGATATAGCGGCCCGCCAGTGCCGCGATGACGGCCGGCATCTCGTTGGCGGCGCCGATGTCGGCATACCAGCCGCGCGCCTGCTCGAGCATGGCCTTGAGTTGCGGCGATACGGGGCCGGGATCCTGGCCGTCCACCACCACCTGCTTGAGCAGCGCATACGGCGCCGTCTCGGCCAGCTTGTCGTAATCGCCGACGACGGCTTCGTCCAGGTCGGCTTGCGCGGTGCCGGCGTTGGCGGCGGCGGCCTCCCAGAACGGATGGCCCAGCATCAGCAGCACGGTGGAAAGCCTGTGCCTGGTCTCGGGCGCGCGGCCCAGGGTGTGCAGCCCCAGCGGCTGCGCCGTCTGGGCCAGTTCATGCAGATGGCTGTGCAGCAGGTCGATGAAGGCCGGGAACTCGGCGGCCGCGCGCTCGCGCGTCCAGCCCAGGTCCGGCAGTATGCGCTCGCTGGCTGCCCGCTCCAGCAGGTCGGCCTTGATCTGGTCGCGCACCGCGCCCTCACCCTGGTTCAGCCACTGGTGCAGCAGATTGTGGGTTTCGGTGAGGGCGTCGTGCAGCCCGGCCGGCTGGAAGGGCGGCGGCTGATGGCTGACAATGACCGCCCGGCCGCGGCGCCGCGCCTGCTGGGCTTCGCCGATGTTGTCGGCGATGTAGGGATACACCACCGGCACATTGCCCAGCACCAGCATGGGATAGTCGTACACCGACAGGCCTCGCTCCTTGCCCGGCATCCACTCTTGCGAGCCGTGCGTGCCGAAATGCACGAAGGCATCGGACTGCTGCTGCTCGCGCGCCCACAAGTAAACGGCCAGGTAGAAATGCGTGGGCAGCGCGGAGGTCGAATGGTACAGCGCCTTTTCCTTGTCCTCGGACTGATCGCTGCGCGGCGGCTGCGGCATGATGGCGATATTGCCCAGCAAAAGGCGGGGAATCACGAAATACGCGTTTCCGCCTTCGCGCACCACCATGCGCGACTTTTCGGGCTCGCCCCAGCGCTCGAGCATTTCGCTGCGCACTTTCTCGGGCTGCGCCTCGAACCAGCGCACGTAATCAGCCAGCGGCAGGCAGGCCGCCAGGCCATCGTCCAGCAAGGGCTTGAGCATGTCCGGGCGGTACTGCGGCGCCAGCAGGCGCTGCAGCTTCTCGATCAGCGCCGGCTCGTCGATGGGTTGCGTCGCGTACCCGGCTTCCTTCATGGCGGCCAGCGTGCCCATGAGGCTGTGCGGCAGGTTCATGAAAGAAGCCGACAGATTCTTCTCGCCCGGGGGGTAGTTCCAGAAAAACACGGTGACCTTTTTCTCGGCATTGGGCTTGCGCTGCAACGCCGCCAGCCGCAAAGCCTTGCCCACCACGGCATCCATCTGCGGCGCAATGGGCGTAAGCTGCTGGTCCTTGGCGTCGAAGGCCGACGCGATCTGGATATCGGTAATGCCCGTGTATTCGGACTGCGACATGTAGAAAGGCACGTCCATCATCTGCACGCCCTGCGGGTCGGCCTCCCATTGGCTGGCGTCGCCGCGCCGGTAGGGCGTGGCCTGGATGACGGGTATGCCCAGTTTTTCGAATTCGGCGCGCGGCCCTTCGGTGCTGAGCATGATGCGTGTGCTGATGAGGACACTGGCCAGCGTCCGGCCTTGCGGCGCCAGCATGCGCTGGTTGGCGGTGTCGTCGGATACCGAATGGTAATAGGCAATGGGCACGGCGCCGGCGGCTTCCACCCGGGCGATGATGTCGTCGATCAGCCGGGTCTGCATGGCCGACACGTACTGCTGGTGAAAGGAAATTCCCACGATCGGCGCGTGCTTGTCCGGGTCGACACCCTTCCATTTCAGGTACGCCATGGTATCGGCAAACAGCAGCCCCGGCGCCTTGGGGTGATAGATGGCGGTTTCGGGAAACTCGACCGGGTCGGCGATGCCCTGCGGCTCACGCCCCGCCAGCAAGGCGGCGACGGTGGCGAAGAAATTCTCGAAGTTCGCGCGCCCGCCGTTGGAGTAATAATCGGCCAGCCGCACGCCCATTTCCTTGCTCAGGCCGCTGGCCGACGGCGACTTGTCGTACAGCCAGGCCATGGGAACCTTCAGGCCCGGCAATGCCTTGACCAGCTTGGCCCGCACCGCGCTTTGCTGGTAGGTGTCCACAAAGACGATGTCGTAGCCCTTGAACAGCCCTTCATCCACGTCGGCGGGCAGGTCGCCGATATAGCGGTAGTCCACCTCGATGCCATAAGGCTGGGCGATGGCGCCAAGCACCTGGAACTTGCCGGCCGGCACGTTGCTGGTGGTCAGGAACAAAGCCGTCGCGGCCGACGCCGCCATGCTGGCCGCCCCCAATGACAAACCTGCGGCCAAAACCACTGCCCGCCGCGCATAGGCGCCCCATCGCCGAACCTTGTTGAACATTGCCATGCCTTGAATGCGCACCGCGCTGGAAGCCCACAGGCCGTCCAGCCGCGATGCTATCCGGATCCGATCCAGGCTCCGCCCTTCGATGCGCGCCCACCCCAAGGGCCCGCAACGACGCGGCCTGATCCCGGCCGGTTCCGATTGATTGTTTTTGACTTGGGAAACCTCTGGACGAGCCGCCCCGCAACTCACCAAGCGGATTCCCAGGCCACAGATATTATCATAATGATAATGATTCTTAAAATTATTAATTAAAGAGTACGGGGAAACGCCTCACGCCATCGCCGCCGCGCAGAACATATCCAGCTTCGGCCTGGGAAAACGCCGGTCGCGCCGTCCGCGCGGCGCCGCGATGGGCACACAGGCCGGATCAGACCTTTCCCTTGCCCAGGCGCGTCGCCATGGCGATTCCGCCCAGTGCGCACAAGCCCGTCGCCAGCCAGGTCCATTGCCAGCCGCCGGCCTGGGTCGCCACCCAGGCCACCAGGGGAGGCCCGGCAAACTGGCCGAATGACGAACACTGCTGCAGCCAGCCAATGGAGGTCGACGTCGCGCGCACCGACGGCGCCAGGCGTATTCCCAGCAGGAAGAGCGTGGTGGGAATCAGCCCGCCCACCGCGGAGAACAGCAGCACGGAAATAAACTTGGCGGTGGCGGGGATGTCGAGCGCGAAGGCGCAAAACGCACCGGCAGCCATGACGGCAAACCCGGTGCACAGCAAGACCGGCGGCTTGACCCCGCGCTGCAGCAGACGTCCCGCCGCCAGGTTGCCGAAGGCGTTCGAACCCGCCACGATGGCCGTCATGACGCCCGCCGCCGTTCCCGAAATGCCGGCGGCTACGTAAATGGAGGGCAGAAAGCCGATGATGGCCACCCACTGCCCTGAATAGGCGCCGAAGCACAACGCCGCGAACCAGATATCGCGCGAGGTCAAGGTGGCCTTGACGATGCCCCAGCCCGAATCCGCCGCCGGCCTATCAGGCTGCGGCCCGGCGGCTCTGGCGGAATCCGCCGGCACCCACCGGGCAATGGCGGCCAGCATAACGAAAGTCACTGCGGCCATCAGCCACCACAGCAGGCGCCAATCGGCCAGGCTCAGCAGCCAGGAACCGAACAGCAGGATGATGACGGTGCCGATGGGCATATAACAGCCCCACACGCCCAGCACCCGCGCCAGCACCGCAGGCTGGACCAGGCGGCGGATGAGGCCGGGCGCGGGCATGGTCACCATGAGAAAGCCGCAGCCTTCCAGGGCCCTGAACACCAGCAACGCCGTCTTGTCGCCGAAAACCGTGCCGCCGGCCGAAGCCGCGCTCAACAGCAGCAAGCCCACCAGCACGCAGCGCCGCAGGCCGATCTTCTCGGCGAAAAGCCCCACCGTCAGCCCCAGGGTCATGCCTGCCATCTGCACCAGGGAAAGCAGGAAGCCCGACTCCACCAGGCTCAGGCCCAGTTCTTTTTGCAGTTCCGGCAAGGCGGGGGGCAGCTTCCAGATATGCAGGGCTGCGCATATTCCCGCCAATACGACGAGGTAGGCGGCCTGGTTGGACGAGTCGGCGGGGGCGTTGACGGTTGCCTGCATACGGTTCTTGGATTTCCACGGCGAGGAGGGTGGCGACAAGCGCATTAAAACACGGCATGCACCCTGCCACGATGCAAGCCGCCGCGGCTGGGCGCGGCCTGATCGAATCCTGCGCTGGACGCCGGTATTGTGGCACACTGTCGTAATATGCCAATTTATTAAGTACACAAACAATATCCATGCAGCCGCAACAGAACACCCCCCAGCCAAACGCCGCTCCCTCCCGCTCCACCGGCGGACTGATTCTGGTGATCGCGCTCATGCTGGTTGCGGCCAACCTGCGTCCCGCCCTGATCAGCCTGGGGCCGGTTCTCGATTCGGTTCAAAACAGCCTGCACCTGTCCGCCTCGGCCAGCGGTTTTCTCATCACCCTGCCCATTCTGTGCTTCGGCATCTTCGCGCCCTTCGTGCCCAGGCTGCTGCGCTACCTTTCGAGCGAACGCATCATTTTCCTGAGCTTGCTGCTCCTGGCCTTCGGCATTGCGCTGCGCAGCCTGTTCGGCATCACGGGCCTGTTCGCCGGAACGCTGGTCGCCGGCGCCAGCATCAGCGTCATCATGGTTCTGCTGCCCAGCATCATCAAGCATCATTTCCCCACCCAGGCCGGCATGATGATGGGGCTGTATTCCACGGCCCTGTGCCTGGGCGCGGCCATCGCGGCCGGCGCTACGGTGCCCATCCAGAACCTGCCCGGCAGCGGCTGGCGGCTTGCTCTGGCCTTCTGGCTGATTCCGGCCCTGGCCACCGCCCTGATCTGGTGGCCCCAGATCCAGCCCGGCCCCCTGCAGCAGGCCAAGGCCCGCGCACCGGCCCCCCGGCTGCGCTCCAGCCCGCTGGCCTGGCAGGTCACGCTATTCATGGGCCTGCAATCGGCCATCGCCTATTGCGTTTTCGGCTGGCTGCCTTTCATTCTCATCGACCGCGGCCTCACCCAGGTCACCGCCGGGCTGGCTCTGTCGGTGGCCATGGGCATGCAGTTGATCACGTCGCTGTCGGCGCCGTGGATGGCCACCCGCGGCAAAGACCAGCGCTGCGCCATCGGCGTGCTGGTCGTCATGACGCTGGTCGGTCTGCTGGGCATCATCTACATGCCGCTAAGCCAGGTATGGCTATGGACCACGGTCATGGGCTTGGGGCTGGGCGGGGTGTTCAGCATCGCCCTGGCCCTGCTGGTGCTGCGCTCGCCCACGCCGCAAATCGCGGTCGCCCTGTCTGGCATGGCGCAGGGCGTGGGCTATATCGTCGCCGCCGTCGGCCCCTTCGCGGTGGGCCTGCTGCACGAGCTTACCGGCAACTGGCACGCCGTCGCGGTGTTCTTCACCCTGCTGCTGACAGGCAGCTTCCTCTTCGGGATGGGGGCGGGACGGTCCATTTACATAGGCATGGAAAAGCCGACCCGAAGGCCGGCTCAAAGCTGAATCACGAGCGCGGGCGGCGGAAGCTTCCTCAACGCTACCGCACTGTTCGGCTAATTCGCCTCAGCGCGCTAGGCCGCCGTGCTGGCCGCCACGTCTTTTAGTGGAATCGCCGGATCGGCCGCCCTTTCCATGGGGATGGGAGTGCGGGCCGTAATGAGCTTGCGGGCGGCGATGTGGTCGGCGGCGGCATTGATGGACTCGACCGACGTCAGAACGTCGCCCTCGAAATACAGCACCGAGAACTTGCCCTGGGAAGGATCGCCGCGCACCACGCGGACATGATCCTGCTCGGGCACGCCCGCTATCTGGATGCGCACGGCGCCCTGGTCCGACCAGAACCACGGCAAGGCCGTATAAGGCGCAGGCTTGCCGGTCACGGTAAGGGCCGCGCAGCGCGCCTGGTCGTTGGCATTCTGCACCGACTCCAGACGGATACGGCGCCCGAGCGCCGCCGACGGAAACGCCGTGCAGTCGCCGATGGCCAGGATCGCCGGATCGCTGGTGCGCATATGGGCGTCCACCACCACCCCGTTATCGCACGCCAGGCCGGCCTGGCGCGCCAGATCGTCGTTGGGCACCGCGCCGATGCCCACCACGATGACGTCGACGGGCAGGTACTCGTTACCCACCCAAACACCTTTCACCGCCTCGCCCTGAACGTCGACGCGGTCGATGGCGGTTTGAACGCGGATGTCGACGCCCGCCGCGCGGTGCTTTTCCAGCAGATAGGCGGACACTTCCGGCGAGGAAGAACGCCCAAGCAGCCTTGGCGCCGCCTCGAGCAGAGTTACCGACTTGCCCAGTTGCGCCGAGGTGGCGGCGATTTCAAGGCCGATGAAGCCGCCACCGACCACCAGCAGGTTCTGCGCCGATTGAAGACGCTCGCGCAGGCGAGCCGCGTCGTCCAGCGTGCGCAAGGTAAAGACGTTGGCATGCCCGCCTTCGAACAGCGGCAGGGTGCGGGCCCGCGTGCCGGTGGCCAGCACCAGCACGTCGTAGGGTATGCGCTCGCCGCCTTCCAGTCCGATGGTCTGGCTGGCGCGGTCGATGTCGGCCACCTTGCCGCCCAGGCGCACGGCGACATTGTGGTCGGCATAGTAGCTGGCCGCGCGCAGCAGCGCCGCCTCGGGCGCGTCGTCTTTCAGGTAGGTCTTGGACAGGGGCGGCCGTTGATACGGCAAGTGAGCCTCATCGCTCACCAGCAAAAGCTGAATGTCTTCCTTCGATTCGATCATGCTGGCGCAAAACTGCGCCGCCGCATGCCCGCCGCCCACTACGACTATCCTCTTCACCACGCCACTCCTTTCTTGTCCATTCATGACTGCTCGCCCCGCCCGGCCAATCCCGCCGGCGCCTACCGGCCCGCCAGGTGTTCATGCACATAGGCCGCCGTCGCCTTTTCGACATTGGGCAGATTGATGTGCAGCCGATGTAGCAGTTTAATCAAAACCTCGGTTTCCTCGGGAGAGATGCACGAGAGCAGCGCTCTTTCCCGCTCGAGCGCCACCATCTTGATCTGGTCGTGCTTCTCGCGTCCCGCCTGGGTAAGCGTTGCATAGCGCACCCGGCCATCCGCGGGGTCGGTCGAAAACGTGATCAAGCCTTTTTCATACATGCTCTTGAAGCAGCGGCTGACCGAGCCTTTGTCCATGCCGATCAATTTGCACACCATGTTGACCGATACTTTTTCGTCGATGGCCAGCATGACCAGCACACGCCAGATTTCGATGCCCACCCCGAAATGCTTGCGATAGACGGCGGCCGCGCCCGATGCCATCTTGGTCGCGATGAAGGTGAAATACGCGGGGGCATAGTGGCCCAGGTCGATACCGGTCGAAGTCCAGCCGCCCGACCATGAGCCGGGGCCGGCCTTGCCCGCCCGCGCAGGACGCTTCCTGGCGGCAGCCTTCGAACCGCTCCCGGCGGCGCTCATGGTGCTTCGTACTTCGTGCTCTGCGGGCGGGCAAACATCTTTCTTCATCGTCGAAAAAATCCAGCAGCAGAGCCGCCGTGGCTATTGCTGCGTTTCAGGCAAATAAACCGTAATAGTATCGTGCTCGTCCTTGACGACCAGCTGACACCCCAGGCGGCTGGTTTCCCGCAAAGGGCTGGCCGTGCAGTCCAGCATTTCTTGTTCGGGCGGGCTGATGGGCGGGAACTTGCCGCTGTCGGCCTCGTCGACATAGACGTGACAGGTCGCGCACATGGCGGCCCCGCCGCATTCGCCCACGATGCCGTCGAGCCCGTGATTCACGGCGGCCTGCATGACGCTGGTGCCGGCCGGAACCTCCAGCTCGGTGACCGAGCCCGAACTATGCACATATTTTACGTTAACCACTTCTTCATCCTTTCAAACTTTGGCCGCCCCGCCGCGGATGGTGCCGCAAGCGGGCCGGGCTCATGGATCAACCGGACAAGGCTTCGGCAAATCAATGGGGAATCAAGCGAAGGGGCAGCGACTCCAATGCCCTCAGGGTGTTGTTCAAGCGGCGCACCGGCTCACCCGTGATCTCGATGCGCTTCACCCGCTTGGCAAGCGCGGAAAGAATCAGTTCGCCTTCCAGGCGCGCCACGGTCTGCCCGACGCAGCCATGGATGCCCGAGCCGAAAGCCATGTGGCCGACCGGCTTGCGCTCGATGTCGAAGACCTCGGGATTGGGCCACTGGCGGCCATCGCGGTTTGCCGCGGCCAGGAAGAAAATGACCTTGTCGTTTTCGCGCATGGGCACGCCGTAGAATTCCAGCGGCTTGTTCACCGTGCGGAAGAACGTCTGCACGGCCGACTCGAGACGCAGCGATTCCTCGAAGGTCTGGCGGGCCAGCGCGGGCGCCGCCGCCAGCTTGGCGTACTGGTCGGGAAACATGGCCAGGCAATACATGGCGTTGCCGATGCCGTTGACCGTGGTGTCGACCCCCGCCGACAGGAAGGAACGTACCAGCAAGGGCGCGTCTTCGGGGGGAATCTCGCCCGCGTCGGCAGCCTGGTAGACGAGGTCGCCAAACCCGCCCGGACGCAGCTCGGAGCGCTGGCAGTGATCCATGATCCACTCGCGCACCGGCTCGTAGCGCTTTACGGAATCGAGAAACACGTGGTTGCGCGGGCCGAACGCGTTGAACACCATGTCTCCGTACAGCAGCAGCGTTTCGCGCCCCTCTTCGGCCAGGCCCAGCGCATCGGGGAACACCCGCAGGGGAAACACCTTGGCCAGATCCTTGATGGCGTCGATCTCGCCCTGCTCGACCAGGCGGTCGACCAGCTTGTTGGCCTGGATTTCGAACTCGGCCTTCACGGTCTGCATCATTTTGGGGGACAGGATGCGGGAAAGCACCGTGCGCGAACGCGTATGCAGCGGCGGGTCGGCCTCCAGGATGAGGCTGGGCGGACGGAAGGGCTTTTCAGTGCGGAAATTGGCCAGCCCCACGCCCGCCGAGGAAATGAAGCTTTGCCAGTCGTTCAGCCCCACCTTGACCGGCTCGTGGCGCGCCACGCCCCATAGCTGGTAGGGCTCGAGCCAGACCACCGGGCCGGCCTCGCGCATCTGCTCGTGATACGGATACGGCATGTTGAGAAAATCGTCGGAAAACGGATCGATGTCCAGACGCGGCGCGTCGATGTCGTCCCGGACCTGGGTTTGGGTTTCGCTCATGGCTATCTCCTGCCAAAAAAATTCACTCGTCTACGCCGGCGCATCCGCCACGGCTATATGACGATCCACGATGCCGGGATCGGCCAGCAGTTCAGAGGTTGGCCCCTCGTGAACCACCGCGCCATGATCCAGCACCACCGCCCTTTGGGCAAATTGAAGCGCTTCCTGCACTTTCTGCTCTACAAATAGAATGGCGACGCCTTCCTCGCGGCTGAGCGTATCGAAGGCGTGCATCAATTCTTCGCAAATAATCGGCGCCAGGCCTTCCAGGGGCTCGTCCAGCAACAGCAGCCGCGGCCGCCCCAGCAATGTGCGCGCCACCGACAGCATCTGCTGTTCTCCGCCGGAAAGCTCGGCGCCGCCGTTGTTGCGGCGTTCGTGCAGGCGGGGAAACAAGCGATAGGCGCGATCGACGTCGCGGGCCGGCCGGCTGCGCAAGCCCGCGATGAGGTTTTCCTCGACGCTGAGCGAAGGAAAGACGTCGCGCGTCTGCGGCACATAGCCTATGCCCATGCGCGAGCGCGCCACCGTGCCGCTGCGGGTAATATCGGCGCCGTCCCAGCTCAGCGTTCCGCTGCGCCGGTCGGTAAGCCCCATGATGGTCTTGAGAGTCGTCGACTTGCCCACGCCATTGCGCCCGATGAGGCAGACGCGCTCGCCGGCGTGAATCTCGAGAGAAACCCCGTGCAGCACGGTCAAGGGCCCGTAGCCCGCCTCGACCTTGGAAAACTCCAGCAGCTTGCTCATGCCTGCCCCCCCTTGCCCAGGTATACCGCACGCACGACCTCGTTGCCGCGGATCTCGGCCGGCGCGCCGTCGGCCAGGACCGCGCCATTGGCCAGCACCAGGATGCGGTGCGCAAAACGAAAGACCAGCTCCATATCGTGTTCGATGATGACGACGGCCAGGTCGGCGGGCAGGCGCTCCAGTGCATCCAGTATGAGCTGGGCCTCGGATTTTGGCACGCCCGCCATGGGCTCGTCCAGCAGCAGCACCCGCGGCTTCAAGGCCAGGGCCAGCGCCACTTCGACCAGCCTCTGGTCGCCATAGGCCATTTCGGACGGCGTGCGCTGCGCGGCCCGCGACAGGCCCAGATCGCGCAGAATCGCCAGGGCTTCGTCCAGCACCGCGCCGTAGGAATTTTTGTGGCGCCACATATTGCCGATGCTGCCGTCGCGCTGGTGGATGGCCAGCGCCAGTTGATCGAGGACGGGAATATCGGGCGCCAGCTTGGATATTTGAAAGGTACGGACCAGGCCATGTCCCACGCGGCGGTAGCCAGGCCAGGACGTGACATTGTCGTCCGCCATGAAGATGCGGCCGCCGTCGGACTGCAGCGCCCCGGCGATCTGGCTGACCAGGGTGGTCTTGCCCGCGCCATTTGGGCCGATGATGGCCAGGCGTTCTCCGGGCTTCAGCGTAAAGGAAACGTCGTCCGTGACCTTGAGCCCGCCATACGCTTTGCTTAGGTGTTCGACACGCAAAATGCTCATGCACGCCTCCCGAAAACCGCCAGCACGTTATTGCCGAGGCGGCGCGCCACAAGCTGGATGACGCCCTTGGGCAAAAACACGACGACCATGAGCAGGACCCCGATGACGAACAGCCAGTGGAACGGATTGGCGGTGGCGGCAAAATGGTGAATGCCCGAGAACAGGGCCGTCCCGACGATGCCGCCCACCAGATTGCCCGAGCCGCCCAGCACCAGCATTACCAGCGCCTCGGCCGACAGCTCGAAACCCAGGCTGTCCAGCCCCACGATTTGATTGACCTGGGCGGTGATGCCGCCGGCCAGCCCGGCGAACACGCCGGCCAGGACATACAGCTTGAGCAGTTGCGGATAGATGCGCGTGCCGTTGGCGCTCATGCGGTCGCGGTTTTCGCGTATGCCCATGCAGCACAGGCCGAAGGGCGAACTCATTATCCGCTGAAGCACGATGAAACTGAGAAGCAACAGGATCATGCTGTACCAATAGCCGGTTACGCCGAACATGTCGAACTCGAAGCGGCCGAATATGGGCGAGACCGTAAAGCCCGAAAGGCCGTCGTCGCCGCCCGTGATGAAGCTGAGCTTGCTGGCCAGGTTCTGCATGATCTGCACGACGGCGATGGTCAGCATAAGAAACGCCAGCCCCTGGTAGCGCACCAGGAAAGCGCCGGCCACCAGCGCCAGCAGGCCGCCGGCAGCCGCCGCCACCAATAGGCCGGCCAGCGGATCGCCGGTAAGAAACTTGGCGCACAAGGCCGCGCCATAGGCCCCGACGCCATACATGGCGGCGTGGCCCAGCGTGGGCAGCCCCGCGTAACCGGTAACCAGGTCGAGCGACATGACCAGGATGGCAAGCGTTGCTATGCGCGTAAGCATCAACAAATTGCCGGGGAACAGCCAATACAGCGCAACAATCAGCACCAGGCCGGCCAGATGCCACTGCCAGGGAAAATAGCTGCCGCGGCCGATGGGCGAAGAAGCTTGGGACAACTGCATCATCGTCTCCGCAAAATGCCGTTGGGGCGCACGGCCAGCAGTATGATCATGGCCGCGTAAAAGAAAAAGTCGCCGAAGCCGGACGCCAGGTATTTGCTGGCGGTATCCACGATGCCCAGCAACAGCGCGGCGCACAGCGTGCCAGACACGCTGCCCATGCCGCCCACCGACACCACGACCAGCATGAGCACCAGGTACTTGAGCGGATAGTAGGGCTCGAGCGGCATGAGCTCGGCCCCCAGCACTCCGCCCAATGCGGCCAGGCCGGCGCCGAAGGCGAACGTGGCGCATTGGACCAGGCGGATATTGATGCCCAGCGACGACGACATGGGGGCGTTGTCCACCGAGGCCCGCAGCCAGATTCCGAAGCGTGTCCTGGCAATGATGAGCCACAACAGCAGCACGACCGCCAGCCCCAGAACCACCACCATGACCCGCTGCGCGGGCAGGGTGCGCTCGCCCAGCGTGACCGAGCCATGCAGCCAGCCCGGCAGGGGAATCTGCTGGATGTAGGCGCCCGCGAAAAAGCTGGCCACCGCAATGGCCGCGAACGTGAAGCCTATGGTGAACAAGACCTGCTGCAGTTCGGACTTGGCGTACAGGAAACGGAACACGAAGGTTTCGAGCACGGCCGCCAGCGCCATGGTGGCGACGATGGCCAGGACCACGCCCGCGAAGAACGGGAGGGCCTCGACCCGGATAAGCCAGGCGGCGACATAGCCGCCCGCCATGGCGAAGGCGCCATGGGCCAGATTGATGAAGCGCATCAGGCCCATGGTGACCGAGAGGCCTACGGAGATGACGAACAGCACCATTCCGTAGACGACCCCGTCGATCAAGATATTGCTCAGCTGCAGCACGTCCGCTCCTGCGTAACGATATTAAAGACAAGCCCCACGCCCCCTAGTGTCCTGTCTGGTTAGTTCGATCACTTATATTCGGATGCATGGGCTTGTCAGGCAAGGCGCAAACCACAGTGATAGCCGTAGCTATCGCGAGGATTTGCAACGCCGCATGGCGAGCCCAGGCGCCGAAGATAAGGATCAGAATTAGCCAGGCAGGGCACTAGGAGGAGCGTGGCGCCCGGCCGGGCCTTATTCCAGGCCGTGGTCGCCCTGAGGCCCGAAGTTTTCGATTTCCTTGTTGATGAGCTTGCCGTCGCTGCCGCGCTCGACCGTGCGCAGATAGACGTTCTGGGTAATGTGGCGGGTCTTGGGGTCGATCTTGACCGGTCCGCGCGGACTTTCCCAGGCAAAGCCCTTGATCGCCGCAATCGCCTTGGCGCCGTCCCTCTTGCCATCGGTGGCCTCGACCATTTTCTGGATGACGTGCATGCCGTCGAAGGCCCCGACCGATGCGTAGTTGCGCAGCGCATCCGGAGCCTGCTTTTTCATGGCGGCGTCGAAAGCGCGATTGGCGTCGGAATCGTGCGCGGCGGAATAATGAAACGAGGTATGCAGCCCGATTGCCGCATCGCCGAACTTCTGCAGGTCGAATTCGTCCATTTCGGCCGTGCCCAGGAACTTGATGCCCGCTTCACGCAAGCCGTTCTGGTTGTAGGCGTTGACGAAGCCCAGGTTGGGAGGCCCGCCCGGCAGGAAGACGTACACTGCTTGCGCGCCGCTGTTCTTGATGCGCTGGGCATAGGGGCTGAAATCGTTGGTGCTGAGCGGCATGCGTATGCTCTCGACCACGGTGCCGCCCGCCTTGGTGAAGGATTGCGTAAAGGCCTTTTCGGCGTCCACGCCGGGAGCGTAGTCGCTGACGGCCGTGACGACCTTGGTGATGCCGTTCTTGTGCGCCCAGTTGGCAAGCGGCACGGTGTCCTGCCACAGCGTGTACGAGGTGCGCACGAAATAATCGGACTTGGTGGTAATGACCGAGGTCGCCGCGTTGAAGATGACAGTGGGAGTCTTGGACTGTTGGATCAGGGGCGCCACGGCCATGGCATTGGGCGTGAACACGAGGCCGCCCAGGTAGTCCACCTTGTCGTTGACGATGAGTTCCTGCGCGGCGGTTTTCACGCCGCCGGGGTTGGGGCCGCCGCTGTCGCGGTAGATGATCTTGATTTCATGGCCGCCGAACTTGCCGTTTTGCGTGGCGAGATACGACTCGGCGCCGTCCTTGAACAACTTGCCGTAATGCGCAAAGGGGCCCGAGAACGGGGCGATGATGCCGACCTTGACGGGATCTGCCGCGGCATACCCGGAAATCGACGCGGCCACCAGCGCGACGGCGCCCAAGCTGAGTGCTTTCATGTTGTCTCCTGAATTGTGATTGTTGTGCAAGTTCGCAGCCGTGCAGGGAAAAACAAACACGGCGCACTTGTCTGCAAAAAATTCTATGCGCAAAAAGTTGGTAAGTCAACTAGTTGCAATACCAACAATTTAAACTTTTTGATACGAAATTTGCGGGCACAGGCTGGACTCGTACCCGCGACATCCCTATCATGGGCAATACCGCATGACCCTTATCCTCTGACAAGGCAACCCGCTATTCCACCTACAAAAAGGAGCCAGCCATGGGCATCATCAGCATGATCGTCGTCGGATTCATCGTAGGCCTCATCGCCCGCGCCATCATGCCGGGCGAGCAAAAACTCGGCATCATCCTCACCGTCATCCTGGGTATCGTGGGTTCGCTCGTGGCGGGCTATCTTGGCGCAGCCGTGGGCCTGTACGCGCCGGGCGAAGGCGCCGGCTGGATAGGCTCCATCGTGGGCGCCATCATCGTGCTGTTCGTCTACGGCCTCATCGCCAAAAAATCCTGATCCGCGCAATCAATGCAGCAAGCACACTCCCCGCACGCCAACCCCGTGCAGGGAGTTTTCGTCATTACCCAAAATGAGCTCCGGCGATTCCACTACCTACCCTTCTGTGCGCGGCCTGGAGCGAGGGTTGATGGTATTGCATGCCCTGTCCGAAATGGGCGAAGGGACGAGTGCACAACTGGCAAAAGCCACCAAACTCCCTCGTCCCACTGTGCATCGGCTGCTTGAAACGCTGCGCATGGCCGGCTATGTCACGCGCCCAGGCCTTCGGGACACCTACCGGCTGACGCTGCTTATCCGATCTCTGGCCGACGGCTACAAAGACGAAGACTGGATCTCCGAGATTTGCCGCCCGGTGCTGGCAGAACTCTGCGATACCGTCGTATGGCCGACCGACATCGCAACTTACGATAACGGGGCCATGGTCATCCGCGCAACGACGCATCAACGCAGCGCCTTGTCCATTACCCGGGCGACCGCGGGCTTGCGTGTTCCCATGCTTAGCACAGCCACCGGCAAAGCGTATCTTGCTTTCTGCCCGCAAGCCGAACGCACCGCAATTCTCGAAATGCTGGCGCTGGGGCCAGACCCCGATGGGGAAGCGCTGAAACTTCCCAAGGAAGTCGAGGCCGAGCTACTACTTACACGCCGACGGGGCTACGGTCTGCGCATCAAAGGGCAGGTCGAGAAAATTTCCACCATAGCCGTCCCATTGATGGCCGGAGAACACGTGCTTGCATGTTTGAATCTGAACTGGATTACATCGGCCATGGAAGCTGAAACAGCGGTACGCCGCTATCTACCCCCGCTGCGCGATGCCGCAAGCCGGATCGAAGCCGAATATTCGCGCTACAGCGCAGCGTGTCGCAATCCTTCCCCGCCTAAACGCAGCTAGCGCCCTTCTTCCTTCTTCCCGCAAAGTACCGCAACCGCCAACGCCCAGCGCAGAGCGGCGGCGCGGCTCTTTCTGTGCCGGCCATATTGCATGCCTACGCCATGCTCGCAACAACGTCCATGCAATGAACATTTTTTTCAGAGTTGTGCCGGCTTGTCATATCGCTTCCTATTATCTGCATGTGGGCGCTAAGCACATTTCGCCACCGTCCATCAAATCCGCGCATACAAAAGGGGGCATGCATCATGCAGCACATATCCAGCACGACAAGCACCAGACCTGTCATCGATTACAAGAATTTCTACAATGTCGGGCCTGGCACATTAGCCGGCCGCTACCTGCGGCAGTTCTGGCATCCTGTGGACACTTCCGCCAATATCGCCGCAGGCAGGGCGAAGCCGATCAAAATACTGGGAGAAGACTTCACGCTTTATCGTGGAGCGACAGGCAAGGCCCATCTCGTAGCCCCACACTGCCCACATCGCGGCACCCAGCTATCGACCGGATGGATCGAGGAAGACTCGATCAGATGCCTTTACCACGGATGGAGGTTCTCAGGCTCTGGCCAATGTGTCGAACAGCCCTCGGGCAGCTCCGAACAAGCGGCTCGGATCAAGATTGCCGCCTACCCGACCGAGGACTATCTGGGCCTTATCTGGGCCTACCTGGGAGAAGGCGAACCGCCGGCATTTCCCCCCGTCCCCGTCTTCGAGGGCGAGGGAATCACCGAGTCATTCGTGGAACCGATGGGATGCAGCTACTTCCAAAGCTGGGAAAACGACTGGGACGACTGTCATCTGTCATGGACTCATCGAAGGGGCGGAATCCACGTCGGATACGACATGTCCAGCATCAAGTTCGAAGAAACCGACTACGGAATCGTAAAGCGCGGCACCAAACTCGATGGCGACCAGCGCACCGTCGTGCTGTTTCAACCGGCAACGGTGCGCCTGCTCGTACCCTCTCCCAATGCGCTCTCGTACCAGGGAGCCGGCCCGGCCCTGCGCGACACCTACATCTTTCACACTCCTGTGGACGATGAAAACCATTTGTTCATTGCTACGCAACAAGTCAGGCTTCTCCCAGGGCAAGAGGAAGCCTACAAGAAGCAATACGAATGGTATCTGCAGCAACGCGCCCAGCATCGCTCCATCAAGGACGTAGGCGAGGACATCGTCGCCGGCCGAATTTCCATTGCCGACGTGCTGGATCATCCCTACCTGGTGCTGGTGGAAGACTATGCCGGACAAGTGGGCCAGGGACGCATCGCCAACCGGGAGGCCGAGCGCCTTGCACGCACGGATGCCGGTGTGCAATACCTGCGCCGGCTCTGGACCAGAGAGCTTCAAGAACTGGCCGAGGGTCGCCAGACCAAGCGTTGGACAGTCATGCAAAACATGCCTGGGTCGGAAGCAAACGAGCAGGCACTATTGAACAACACGGGGACTGGGGCAAAAACCGCCATGGACACCCGTGCCGCCATAGATTGATACCGACCAAACGGCTCACCTGGAGACTATCAAATGAATGCTCGCACAATACTGCTCGCGGCCGCCATCGCCAGCGCCTCGCAAACGGCCCAGGCCGACATCAATATCGGAGTCATCGCTTCTTTGACGGGGCCAGCGGCGATCCTTGGCACCGACATCAAACGTGCTGTCGCGTTGATGCCGGATTCCATCGACGGAGAAAAAATTCACTATACCGTGCTTGACGACGCTAGCGACCCGACTACGGCGGTCAAGAACGCCCACAAGCTGATCTCGGAGCGGAACGTAGACGCGATCATCGGCCCGAACACCAACCCGACGGCAGCCGCCGCCACACCGGCTGCCAGCGACAGCAAGACGCCCATCGTCATCATCACACCCTATATTCCCCCGAAAGACAAACGCGCGTGGGTGTTTCAGTCGACCCAGTCCGTGGGATTGATGGCGCAGTGCATTGTCGAGGACATGGTTGCACGCGGCGCAAAAACTGTTGGCTACATAGGCTTTGCCGACAGCCTCGGCGACATCTGGTATTCAGAGCTCCTGAAAGCCGTTTCGGCGGCCGGGATTACCGTGATAGCCGATGAGCGCTATGCTCGCTCCGACACCTCCGTTGCCGCCCAGACACTGAAGCTGCTCACTGCCAAACCCGATGTCGTACTCGTGGGCGCTTCCGGTACACCGGCCGCATTGCCGCCCATCGAGTTGCGCCAGCGAGGCTATAAGGGAAATATCTATTACACCCACGGCGTAACCAGCAAGGATTTTCTGCGTATCGGCGGCAAGCAAGTCGAAGGCGCGCTGATCCCGGTCGGCCCTGTACTGGTTGCGGATCAACTTCCGGATACCAGGCTCAGCAAGAAAACAGGTGTCGACTTCAACAATGCCTACGAAACGAAATACGGCCCGGGTAGCCGCTCGACCTTTGCGGGGTCAACCTGGGACGCCTGGCTGCTTCTCGCCAACGCTATCCCACCCGCGCTCAAGTCCGCCAAACCAGGTACGCCTGGATTCCGCCAGGCATTGCGGGACAACCTGGAGCGCACTCGAGAACTGCCGGGCGTCAACGGCGTCTACAACATGACCCCGCAAGATCATATCGGGTTGGATCATCGCGGCCGTGTCCTGGTCGAAGTCAGGCACGGTCAATGGAAATACATAGGCGCAGAAGCCGAGCGACGCACCATCGCCACGAGCAAATAGCGGCCAAAGCCAACCCGGACGGCCAGGCCGCTACAAGCCGCTACAATATCCTTCTGTGATCACGACTGCCATCCAGGAGGGGCGCATGACCGACTCCCGTTACCAAAGCGCATACAGCCCCGCGCGCTTCTGGCGCAAGCTGGAGCCGCGGGTTCGCAGCATCGGGCGCGAGGTGCTTGAAAAAGCGCTGTGCCTGTACTACGCCACGCAAAGCAGCGCAACGCCGGCCTGGGCCAAGCGCGTCATCTATGGGGCGCTCGGCTATCTCATCCTGCCGCTGGACGCCATCCCCGACTTGACCCCCATACTGGGCTATACCGACGACCTCGGCATCCTCGCGGCCGCCCTGGCCACGGTTGCCGTCTACATCACCCCCGACATCAAGGCCCAGGCAAACGACAAGCTCGAACAGTGGTTTGCTCCCCGGGCGGCCCGCACTTGAGCCCGCATCCGGATACGCGCCACGCGGCTGGCGGCACGGCCGGGCAAATACGTATCCGTGCTCGGGCTGGACACTCGCATGAATAGCGGCTCCCCGCTCAATACATACTGGCTGGCCGAAACCCTGCGCTTGCGCGAAGCACACTGGGGGCCGCTGGACGACTCGCGCGAACTGCGGCAGGTGCGCGCATCGGGCGCGGACTTTCCTCAAAAAATCCTGCTGCGCGCCATGCTGATCGGAGGCCGCGAAGGCATCGATCGCATTCTCCTGCACTGGCGGCAAATCGCCAGGCTGACGCTTGCCGGCATGCTGCTGGCCGCCATCCTGGCTGGCGCCGGCACGGCCCTGGGCGCGCTGGGCGACGGCGCGCGGCCGGTCAACCTGCTGCTGGCCGTGGCCGCCCTGCTGGGGCTGCACGCCATCACCTTCATCCTGTGGCTGCTGAGTTTCGCGCTCGATGGCCGAAACACCGGAGCCTGGCTCGGCCGGGCCTGGCTCTGGCTGACTCAAAAGCTGGCGCGCGGGCCCGACAGCGGCCTGGCTCCCCGAGCCCTGGCCGAACTGCTGGCGCGCCACGGCAGCCTGCGCTGGATCCTCAGCGCCGTCAGCCACGGCCTGTGGGTCGGCGCCATGCTCAGCGCGCTCCTGACCATGCTGGCGGTGCTCTCGGCCAAGCGCTATGGCTTCAACTGGGAAACCACCCTGCTGTCGCCCGACACCTTCGTGGCGCTGACCAAGGCCCTGGGCTGGCTGCCGGGCCTGTTCGGCTTCGCCATGCCCGGCGACGCCGCCATACGCGCCAGCGACGGCCTGCATGCCTTGCCCGAATCGGCGCAGGCGCTTTGGTCGAGCTGGCTGATAGGCTGCCTTGTCGTCTACGGCCTGCTGCCCCGGTTGGCGGGCTTTCTGGCAAGTATTTTCATCGCGCGGCGCGGCATCGCCTCCATCGCCATCGACGAAAGCCTGCCGGGCTATGCCGAACTGCGCGAGCGGCTGCAGCCCGCCAGCGAAAAAATGGGCATCGACGCGCCGGCCGGCCACGACGGCCTGGCGCAAGGCCAGCATGCCTTGTTCAACGGCGACGACAAGCCGGGGCCGTCGATGGTCGGCCTGGAGCTGCCTCCCGGCCTCGCCTGGCCGCCCGCGCCCGTGCCCGCGCACGTCCACGATCTGGGCGTCGTCGATACGGGGCCGCAACGCAAAGCGCTGCTGGACTACCTGCACGCCCAGGCGCCGGACAAACTGCTGATCGTCTGCGACGGACGGCAGACGCCGGATCGCGGCGCCATCGGCCTCGTGGCCGAAGCCGCAAGCCTGGCCGGCCAGACCCGCATCCTGCTGCTTGCCTCCCCCGGCAACACGCAGGAAAGCCGCCTGCCCGCCTGGCTCGAACGCCTTGCCGCGGCCGGCATCAGCGCCGGACAGGCCGGCACCGACACGCCCGCCGCGCTGGACTGGCTGGCGGCCTCGACACCAGGAGGCTCCGCCCATGCCTGACGCCCGCGACGATTGCCTGCGGCTGGCGGTGGTGGGGCACACCAACACCGGCAAGACCTCGCTGCTGCGCACGCTGACGCGCGACCCGGAGTTCGGCCAGGTGCGGGACAGCCCGGGCACCACCCGCCACGTGGAGGGCGCGCGCCTGCTGGTCGACGGCAAGCGCGTCGTCGAACTGTTCGACACTCCCGGCATGGAAGACGGCATCGGCCTGCTCGACTACATGGACCTGCTGGCCGAGGGTTCGCCGCGCCTGGACGGCCCCGACCGCATCCGCCGCTTCCTGGACTCCCCCGAAAGCCGGAGCCGCTACGAGCAGGAAGCCCGAGTCGTGCGCAAGCTGCTCGAATGCGACGCGGGCCTGTATGTCGTGGACGTGCGCGACCCCGTACTGGGCAAGCACAAGGACGAGCTCGCCATCCTGGCCGCATGCGGCCGGCCCTTGCTGCCCGTGTTGAATTTCGTGCACGGCTCGGCCCCGCATGCCGGCGCATGGCGCGAAACGCTTGCCCGCCTGGGCCTGCATGCCATCGCGGAATTCGATACGGTGGCGCCGGCGCTGGACGGGGAAACCCAGCTTTACGACAAGCTGGGCCTGCTGCTGGATACGCACGCGGCCCTGCTGCAAACGCTCAAGGCCGATGTCCTGCGCCAGCGCCGGATACGCCGGACCGATGCCGCCCGCCTGATCGCCGAACTGCTGGTCGATGCAGCCGCATACCGGCTAAGCAGCCTGCCGGACGACGACGCCCTGGAACAGGCCACGCAATCCTTGCGCAGTGCGATCAGCGAACGCGAAGCCGACTGCGTGCGCGCGCTGCTCAAGCGCTACAACTTCCACGCCAGCGACTTCCCCAATCACCCGCTGCCTCTCGAAGGCGAACGCTGGGGCATGGATTTATTCCATCCCCAGGCGCTCAAGGACGCCGGCCTGCACATGACCAAAGGCATTGCCGCCGGGGCCATGGCGGGCGCGACCGTGGATCTGTTCACTGCGGGCTTGAGCCTTGGCGCGGCGGCGCTGGTGGGCGCGGCGGCCGGCGGACTATGGCAGGGTGTGGATCGCTACGGCAAGCGCATCCTGGGCCGCCTCAAAGGCTACCAGGAACTCAGCGTCGACGATGCCGTGCTGTGCCTGCTGGCCTTGCGCCAGGCGGCGCTGGCGCGCGCCCTGGAAACGCGCGGCCACGCGGCGCAAGCGCCCATCAGCCTGAGGGATGCAGCGCCGGGGCGGCAAGACGCCATTGACGCCCCGAACACCCCCCTTCAGGAAGCCGCGCACGACGGACTCGCCGGGTTCGAAGCCGGGCTGCGCAAAGGCCGCGTGCCCGACGCATTGCAAGAAGCCCGAGGCCACCCTGAATGGTCGATGCCGGGGCGGAGCGGCACAGCCGGCCCCCGCCGCGAGCAGGTCGTGCGCGAGCTGGCGGAGCAACTTGGCGCAATGCTGTCACCGCCTGGAGGCGCCGCACCATACCATCGTGATCGCTAAAGCAGCCCCGCCGCGTTCAGCGCCTGGGTTTCCTTCCAGGCCCGCCGTATGAATTTCGCCGCCTCGACATTCTGCTCGAACAGATTGTATTTGGCGCCCAGCCCGTAATCGGCCAGGTTGATCATTTCGGTGGTAATGTAGCGCAGCGGGCTGTTCGCATGCGTGGCATGGTAGCGCAAGGCCTTGCGTATGGCCTCTTTGGAGGGCTCCAGCATGTAGGCATGCCACGGCGAATGCCATTCGCCGGGCTTGGGCCGCACAATGGGATACTGGATACCGCGCGCAAAAGAACCGTCGTCGTTCTTCACCCACAGGTTTTCAGGCTGGTTGGGCCCCACCGTGCGCAGCTGTATCCACTTGACGATGCCCAGGCCAAGCCACTCGTCGCACAAGGAGCCTTCCTCGAAAGGATCCAGCACCATGGCCCCCGACTCCGCGGCCTCACGGCATTCGGAAATATCCAGCTCGCGGGGATTGCCGATCTTGAAGTTCACATGGCTGTAGTCCATGGTGTAGTTGAACGGCACGCCCTGGGCCTGGATGCGCCGCGCGATGGGCGTCACGCGCGCCATGCTCTCGGTCCACATGTTCACGTGCAGTTCGAACGACGGCTCCACGCCCAGCTGCAGGCCGCGCTCGTAGACATCCATGTAGTGCGCCACGATTTCGTCGTCCGTCAGGACATGGCCGTCGGCATGGTGCGTGAAGGTCATGATGTTGTGGCACTTGGCGCCCACGTCGCGGCAGATTCCCAGGTTGTCGTACATCAGGGCCTCGTCGCGGCCCAGCATGTAGAACCAGCTTGCCGTATGCACGGGCAGATCGTACTTTTGCATGGCCCGCTCGTACTCGGCGAAGTTCTCGCGCAGCGGGATGCGGTCGAAATAGTCGAAGACCCCCGACTCCTTCACCAGGCGGAACTGCTCGCCGATGGGCAGTTCGTCCAGCGAAACCGGCCTGTCCAGCGACGACACCTGCACGCCGCGCCCGTTGCAGCCCAGCAGGAACGGAAACTCGCCGTTGGCGGATGCGACCGCCCCGCCGTTGCCCCCGGCCGCCATCAAGCCAATGCCTCTTCTTTTTTCGGCGCCGACTCGGCCGCGATCATGGACTGCACCATTTTTCTCATGCGCGTGGGCGACGCATCGATGGCCAGCTTCAAGGGGCGATGGTCGGGATACTTGCGCTCGTTGATGTGGATGGCTTCGAGAATGGCCTTGTCTTCCTGGAAGGCCGAACGGAACTCGGCCGACAACGCCTTGTTGGTTTCCTCGTCGGCGCTGAAGTTCTTGACGTGCAGCCAATGGTCGATGGTGGTGTTTTCGTCGACGGGCGTCATGAAGTGACAGGCGTAGATCTGGATGCAGTCGTCGCGGTTGCCCTCTTCCGCGCCCGTTCCGGTTGCCGCGCTGCCAAAATCGATGATCGCGATGCTGGGCGCATGGTAGTGGTAGTAGTGCCAGCGATCCACATGCCCCTTGAAATTACCGAACTTCTGGAACAGAGGAATGGCCGGCGCATCGTTGATCCAGCGCCAGGTCACCAGACCGCCATCCTGCTTCTCATGATGCACGGGCACGTCCTCGCCGGCCGATGAACCCAGGGTGGTCAGGTGCACGAAGTTGACATGGGCAGGATCGCACAGATTGTCGGCCAGGTTCAGGTAGTGGCAGCCGATCTCCAGCGCATCGCCTTCCACCGCGCTCCAGTTTGCGTCGTGGTACTGCGGCAGGTCATAGACCAAAGACGTATCGGCCAGGGCGGGGTCGCCCATCCACACCCAGACCAGCCCCATGTTTTCGTGGGTGGGGTAGGTGGCGACCGATGCGTTGGACGGAATGATGTCCTGTCCCGGCACGCGCACGCACTTGCCCGAGCAGTCGAACTGCAGGCCATGGTAGCCGCACTCGAGCGCATCGCCTTTGAGCCGGCCCTGCGACAAGGGCAGCATGCGGTGCGGGCACATGTCCAGATGCGCCACCACATTGCCGGCGCTATTGCGATACAACACCAGGTCCTTCGCCACGACGCGCCGCTTGTGCAGCCCGCCGGCGGTGATGTCGCGCGACCACGCCAGCGGATACCAAGTGTTCAATACGTACTCAGCCATATGTCCTCCGAATCGTTGTTTACGCCCACTCCGGGGCCAAGGTAACAGTCAGGCCGTCCAGCTCTTCGGCCATTTTCAGTTGGCACGACAGCCGCGATGCCGGTTTCAGCTCGCAGGCGTCGTCCAGGATTTCCTCTTCGTCTTCTTCGATGGCCGGCAGGCGATCCAGCCACGCATCGTCCACGTAGACGTGACAGGTGGAACAGACGCAGCAGCCGCCGCATTCGGCCTTGATGTCCAGCCCCGCCTCGCGGATGACCTCCATGATCTTCCAGCCCGGCGTCGCTTCCAGCTCGTGCTGCCTGCCCTCGCGGTCTATGACGTTGATCTTCATGCCGCCACCCCCAGCTTGCTGACCAGCGCGGTGGACGTGGTGGTGTATTGGAACAGCACTTTCTGTCCGGGATGGGCGATGCGCTTGGCCTGCTGGGCCATAAGAGCGGCCTCGTGGAAGCCCGACAGAATCAGCTTGAGCTTGCCGGGATACCAGTTGATGTCGCCGATGGCGAAAATGCCGGGCACGCTGGTCTCGAACTTTTCGGTGTCGACCACGATCCGGTTCTCGTGCAGGTTCAGGCCAAAGCCGGCGATCGGCCCCAGCTTCATGGTCAGGCCGTAGAACACCAGCAGGTTGTCGCATTCGTGGTGGATTTCCTCGCCGCCATCGGTGGGCTTGATGCTCACGGCTTCGAGCTGGCCATCGCTGCCGTGCAGGCCGCTGAGATTGCCGGCAATGAACGACAAGCCGCCCGCATCGACCATGCCGAAGGCCTTGTTGACCGAATCTGGCGCAGCCCGGAACTCCTGGCGTCGGTGCATCAAGGTGGTGGATTTGGCCAGCGGCTGCAGGTTCAGCGTCCAGTCCAGCGCCGAATCGCCGCCGCCCACGATCAGCAGTCTCTTGTCGCGGAAGTTCTCCATTTTGCGCACCGCGTAGAACAGCGATTTTCCTTCGAATTCGGCCGCGTTGGGCAGGGTTACCTTCTTGGGCATGAAGCTGCCGCCGCCCGCCGCGATGACGACGACGGGCGCTTCGAACACCTTGCCCCCGTCGGTGCGCAACAGCCAATTGCCGTTTTCCAGCTTTTCGAGCGACTCGACCATTTCGCCGTAGTGGAACTCGGGGTCGAACGGGCGGATCTGCTGCAGCAGCCTGTCGGTCAGTTCCTGGCCGGTGCATGAAGGCGTGCCCGGAATGTCGTAAATGGGTTTTTCGGGGTAGAACTCGGCGCATTGGCCGCCCGGCTTGTCCAGCACGTCCACCACGTGGCACTTGAGATCCAGCAGCCCAAGCTCGAATACCGCAAACAGGCCGCAAGGCCCTGCGCCGACGATCACCACATCCGTTTTGATTGCGTCCATGTTTCCTCCATCCTCAAGGCCGGCAACGGCATCAACCGCTGAAACCGCCTGCCGAAAATCCTATTTAATTTATTTAGTGCTCACTACATTAATGAGTATAGTATACTGACTTGACGCAAGTGAAAAGCTTTTTTTGCTGCAGAGCCGTCCCAAGGTAAAAAGCGCCGCCTTGGGGGGGCAGCAAGCCGGGCAAGCTACGCGCGCGGAAGCGGGCCAGCAAAGGCAAAACCCCGTGGTTGCAAAGGCTTACAGCTGTGCTTTAGACTGAACGCTGATTTTTTTCCCCTTACAGAGAAAACCCATCACATGACAGCCCGAGACGACGAACAGCAAGCATCCGGCATCGCGAGCACGCCCGACATCACCGTCGCCACGGAAAAAAAGCCGCGCCCCCGCTCGGCCAAGACCACGCGGGGCAATATCCTGCGGGCAGCCAAGAAAATCTTCTCCAAGGACGGCTACGACGGCGCGCGCGTCGACAAGATCTCGAAAGCGGCCAAATCGTACGACAGCCTCATTTATTATTATTTCGGCAGCAAGGAAAAGCTGTTCGTCGAAGTGCTGGAAGCCGCCTACAAAGACATCTTCGAGGCCGAGCAAAAACTGCCGCTCGACCTAAGCGACCCGGTCGCCTCGCTGCGGAAAATCGTCGAGTTCCCATTCCGGTATTACCTGGCCAACCCGGAAATCATCGTGCTGCTCGGCACCGAGAACCTGCACAAAGGCAAGCACATCGCCAAGTCCAAGACCGCCGACCAATACGCCAGGCCGGCCATCGCCATTCTCAAGCAGGTCGTCCAGCGCGGCATCGAAATGGGCAAGTTCCGCAACGACGTCGACTGCGAAAAACTGTACATCGCCATGACGTCGCTGGGGTACTTCTACGTTTCCAACCGCTACACCTTCTCGTCCTTCCTGAACACCGACCTCATGGAACAGGGCAATGTGGACGCCTGGGCCGGCTACGTCAGCGATCTGCTGTTGAAATCGGTGCTGAAGTAGCCACACAGCCACCCTTGCGGAAGTTCCACCCAAAAAAATCCCATCGAGTATGACATGAACAGCGCACAAGACCTTGGCGATGTTCATGTGCTACGTCCATACTCTGCCAACACCCATCGCCTCAGCCGACCCAACAGCTTGATCCAGTTGATCTTTATTCGCTAATAAACGAAAATGGCTTCATATCGGATAGAACACTACCTGACAGCTGACGAGCAGAACGATCTCTACTTGAAGTGGCTCAATCGCCTACGCGACCGTCAGGCAAAGGTAGCGGTGATCCGGCGAGTGAACCGGATCGAGCAGGGCAACTTCGGCGACCACAAGTTCTGCCGTGACGGCGTCTGGGAACTGCGTGTCGATGTGGGGCCTGGCTACCGCGTGTACTATGCCCAGGCGGGGCACAGAATCGTGCTGCTGCTATGCGGAGGAGACAAACGCACGCAGAACGCCGACCTCGACCGGGCAGTGGGTTATTGGCAGGACTGGCAACGGAGAGATGACGATGAGAAGCAAAGGACATGACGAGGCAATGGCCGAGCTGTATCGCAGCGACCCGATGCTGGCACTGGATGTGATCAACGGAATACTGGAAGACGGCGATCAGGCGGAACTGCTGTCCGTGCTGCGCCAGCTTGCGCAGGCGTTTGGTGGCGTGCAGGCGGTAGCGGAACAGGCTCGGCTGAATCCGACGCAGCTTTACCGCACCCTTTCACCAAAGGGCAATCCGGCTTTAAATAACTTGACCGCCATCCTCAAAGCGATGGGACTGCGACTGGCGGTGCGACCGATATCCTGGAGCAACAAGTAAAAGGCAGAACCGCTGAACGCTGAGGCGCCGAACCCTAGATGGCCTTGGCCTCCCGCAAGGCCGCGATCGCCGCAGCATCCAGCCCCAGTTCGCCCAATACGGCCTCGGTGTCCTGGCCCAGCGAAGGCGGCCCGGCATCGTAGCTTATGGGCGTGCCCGAAAAGCGCATGGGGCTTGCCACCAGGTCGACGTCGCCATAGCCCTGGGACGGCACACTTACCCGCATCGACCGCGCCTGCACCTGCGGGTCGGCGAATACCCGGTCGATGGTGTTGATGGGCCCGCAGGGAAAACCGCTTTCGATGGCGACCTGGCACCACTGATCCACGGTCTTCAGGCTCATTCTTTCGTGCAGCAGGCCGATCAGCGCCTCGCGGTTCTGAACCCGCAATGCATTGCTGCGGAAGCGTTCGTCCTGCGCCAGGCCTTCGCAGCCGGCGGCGCGGCAAAATGCCGCAAACTGCGTGTCGTTGCCGATGGCCAGCATGACGTGGCCGTCGGCGCAGGCAAAGGGCTGATACGGCACGATGGACGGATGCGCGCTGCCGATGCGCTGGGGAACCAGGCCGCCCAGCACGTAGTTGCTGGCCTGGTTGGCCAGGGCGGCAACCTGCACGTCGAGCAGGGCGATGTCGATGTGCTGCCCCTGCCCCGACTGCGTGCGATGATACAGCGCGGCCAGGATGGCCGATGTCGCATACAGGCCGGTCAGGACGTCCACCACCGCCACGCCCACTTTCTGCGGCCCGCCGCCGGGTGTGGTGTCGGGCTCGCCGGTAATGCTCATGAGCCCGCCCATGGCCTGGACCAGCGCATCGTAGCCGGGACGCTCGGCGTAGGGACCCGTCTGGCCGAAACCGGTAATGGAACAATAAACAAGCCTCGGGTTGACCTTGGAGAGGCTGTCGTAGTCCAGCCCGTATTTCTTCAGTCCCCCGACCTTGTAGTTTTCGACCAGCACATCGGCCTTGCGCACCAGCTCCAGCAATACGGCGCGGCCCTGCTCCACCGTGAAGTCCAGCGTCACCGAGCGCTTGCCACGATTGCAGCAGAAATAATAGGCAGCATCCTTGACGCCTTCGTCCACGCCCTGAACGAAGGGAGGTCCCCAAGTACGGGTATCGTCGCCTTGTCCCGGACGTTCGACCTTGATGACGTCGGCGCCCAGGTCGGCCAGATTCTGCGTCGACCAGGGACCGGCCAAAATGCGCGACAGATCGAGTACCGTCACGCCTTGCAATGCTGCTGCCATGCCTGTGTTTCTCCGGGCTGATTAATGTTCGACCACCGGCACTTCGGTGGCGGGCGGGGTGTTGCGGCTGCGCTGGCAACGCACGATGCCATCGATCATGACCATGCCCACGCCGGGCAGGTCGCCCAGTTGCACGCTTTCCAGCAAATTGGAGCCGGCCGTGTGCTGAGCGCGATCCATGAACACGAAGTCGGCGCTGCGCCCCACCTCGATCAGGCCGCAATCCAGGCCGCGCATGCGGGCGGTGTTGCCCGTGGCGAAACAGAAGGCGATTTCGGCGGGGATGTCGGCCAGGCTGGAGAGCTGCGCCACCATGCGCAGGATGCCCAGCGGCTGAACGCCGGAACCCGCCGGCCCGTCGGTGCCGAGAATGACGCGATGCAGGCACTTGAGCTCGTGTGCGTGGCGGGCAGTGAGAATGGCGATGCGTTCGTTGCCGTTGTGCACCAGCTCGATGCCGCGCGACGAGCGTTCGCACAGTTCGCAAACCTGTTTGTAGGGCAGCGAGGTATGGCCGCCGTTGATGTGGCCGATGATGTCGGAGTCGGCCTCCAGCACCACATCTTTGTCGATGAAGCCCGAACCCGGCACGGACGGACCGCCCGTGTGAATGGTGCTTTGGATGCCGTACTTGCGCGCCCAGGCGACCATCTGGCGGGCTTCGTCGCCGGCCTTGACGCTGCCCAGGCCGATTTCGCCCAGCAGCTTCACGCCCGATTCGGCCAGTTCCTTGAAGTCGGATTCGACCATGCCTTTTTCGATGACCGGCGCGCCGGCATGCACCTTGACACCGCCGGGACGGAAATTGTCGAAGGCGCGCTGCGAGGTAATGGCCAGCGCCTTCAGCCCGAGGATGTCCTTGGGCCGTCCGGGGTAATGCACCTCGCCGGCGGAAATCATGGTGGTGACCCCGCCGTTCAGCGAAGACTCGATCCAGCTGAGCTGGTTCTGGCGCGGCGTCCAGTCGCCCGCCACGGGGTGGACGTGGGAGTCGATCAGCCCGGGGGACACCGCCGTGCCGCGGCAATCGATCACTGTTTTGGCGCCTTCGACGTCGCAATCCTTGTAGCGGCCGACGGCGGCGATGCGGCCGTCGTTGACGACGATGGTGTCGGCGTCGAGGATGGGGTTTTCCATATCGCCGGACAGCATCAGCCCGACGTTCTTGATGACCACTTTGCCCGATTTGGCTTCTTGTACGGATACAGCCATTGCAATCTCCTTTTCAAGCCGGCTTAGCGCAAGCCGTCTTCGCCCTTGATTTCACTTGTCTGCAGGCCGCCCACGCGCGGCAGCGGCCGGCCCGAATCGGTCACCGCCACGGCCACGACGATTTCGTTGGCGCGGGGCGCATCGGAAACCCGCGCCTCGATGGCATCGAAGTGGCTGCGCACGAACGCGGCGTCCTTGTGGCCCAGGGGCACGTCGATGGCCGAGCCCAGGCTGCCCATCTTCTTGGCCGAAGGCACCAGGGCGGCGCCCTTTTCAACCGCCTTGCGCAGAGGCTTGCCCAGCTTGGGATGCAGGATGGCCGCGGCATGCTCCAGCTCGCCGGCCTCGCCCACAATGGCGCCCTTGCCGTAGCTTTCGGCCTGGCCGGGCTGGATGCCCAGGGCCTGCACGCACTTGTCACCCAGCAGGCCGCCCAGCTCTTCGCCGATATCGGAAAGCTCTTCGAGACTTTCGACGTACTTGCCGGCGAAGGGGTTCTCGATGACGGCCATGGCCACCGCGCGCCGCGTGGCGGGTTTTACTTCCTTGTTCATTTCAATGCGGGTCTCGTCGACCACCACAACCAGTTTGCGGATCTTTGCCTTCATGATTTTGTCCTCTCTCTGTTCAAGTTTTTGCGCCGGGCCGCCCGGCCCGCGCTGACCGGTTCAACGCAAGCCGTCGAACTTGCTGATCTGCTCCGGCTTGAGACCGCCGACGCGTTCGTGGATGCGCGCGCCGGTGGACATGGCCAGAATGAAAACCACTTCGTCGGCCGCCGGCGCGCCGGGCACGTAGACTTCGATGGCGTCGAAGTGGCCGCGCACATAGCTGGCCGTAACGTGGGTCAGGGGCACATCCAGCTTCGTGCCGGGCGCCCCGACCTTTTTCGTCGAAGGCACGATGGAAAGCGCGCGGCCCGCCTCCAGGCCTTTCTGGCCGCCGCCCTGGCCCTGCTTGTAGCTGTCCCGGTCGCCCTTCCAGCCCAGCAGTTCGCGCATGGCATAGCCGCCCGGCACGTGCCACAACGCGCCGTGCTCGAGTTCGCCGGCGGCGCCCACGATGGCGCCCTTGCCGTAGCCCTCGATGTCGTCGGCCTGAACCCCCATGGCGGCCACCAGCCTGTGCGCCATTTCCAGGCCCACCGCGTTCAGCTCTTCCATCATGGGCAGGATATTCGGCTCGTAGCGGCCCGCATAGGGGTTCTTGAGCACCGCCGCCACGGCGCCGCGGATCAACGGCTTGCCGGCCACCGGACCGAACTCGTGATAAATCGTCTCCGCCTGCGTAAGAACGGTACGCACCTCGATCAACTCTGACATACGCTTCCTTTTTTGCTCATGATATTCAAACGCTTGCCGCGTCCTGTCCACCTGACAGGAATTTGCGGCTCAATTCATCCAGCCCAACCACGGTCATTGCCCCGCGCAGCGCCAGCACGGCGCCGTGTATCACCCCTTCGCGCAGCAGGGCGCCGGCCCTTGCCGCGCCTTTTTCCAGCGCGGCCCGCACCTCGTTGTACGGCAGGTCGCCCACATCGACGGTCACGGGCAAATCGCCCAGATCGGTGTCGTCCTTGAGGCTGGAGGCCGGCGCCCGCCGCACGGCGGGGTGGTCGCTGTTGACGGCATTGGCGACGATGGTGGCGGCGGCATCGGCCGTTGCCGCGTTCGAGGCAAGCACCGTGACGCTGTCGGCGATTCCCAGGCTGAAGCTGCGACCGCGCCAGCCGCTGGTGGCGATGCCGCGCACCGGCAGCGCCGCATCGATGACGAAACCGCCGTCGAGCTGGAGCTCGTCGGAACCATCGAAACGGGCAAGATCCGTGAACAGGCCCACCTTGTAGCTCTGGCCTGCCGAAAGATGCAGGGCGATGTCTCCGCCATTATTGACATAGGCGCGCTCGACGCCGGCCTCGTTGCGAAAGAAGGCGATGATCTCGTCGGCCACCGCGCCGGCCACCGCTGCCATCGGGGTGATGAACTGGGCGCTGTGCGGCCCGCAGGCTTCGTACATGCGGCGCGCCACCGGCCCCTGCAGGGTATTGGCGCCGCGCACCGGCTGGCGCAATTGCGCCAGTTCGGCCACCAGTTCGGGCAGGATGGCGCCAAAGCGCAGCCAGGCGTTTTCGGTGGCGCGCCGCACGGCGTCGGCGTCGCCGCCGGCCTGGATGATCAGATCGATGGGGCCGTGCTGGAAATGCCAGCGGCCGTCGTCCAGCGCAAGCCGCATCGCGCCCGAAGGCGCGACGACAGGCTCCTGCATGATCGCCACGGCTGCCTCGGCCATGACCGCCTAGGCCAGCATAGGCTTGTTGCCCAGGGGCCATGGGCTGGCCGGGTCGTGCCAGTCGATGATGCGGTGGTGGTGATCGGTCTTCATGATTTCGTCGATCGTGCGCACGTTGTCCATGTGCCCGCCCAGCCGCTCGTAGTCGGCCAGCGCCATGGTGAACTCGATAGGTGCCACGATGGCCGGGGTCGGCACGTAGCCGAAAGAGTTGTCGGGCATGCGCATGACGTCGACCATGACCGTGATGCCGCCGCCGGCCCACACATAGGCCGGCGCCCCGCCGCACGTAACATTGGTCAGCGCCTGCTTGATGGAATTGGTCAGCCAGATGGGGTTTTCGGTAACGCCGGCCCGCAGCGAACCGCCGGCCCCGCCCAGGAACATGACGCTGCAAAGCGATGGCTCGCAGTTCTCGCCGATGCGGTCGACCACTTTGCGCAAGACCTCCGGCATGGGCTTGGGCTGCGGCTGAAGCGCTTCGTCCAGCTCGAAATACTCGGCGTGCTCGCCCGTGGTCGAGGTAATGAGCAGGCGCAAGCCGGGATGCGCCACCTTGGGGTCGAAGCCCTCGATGATGGATAGCGGGTCTGAAATATCGGTGCCGCCCCAGCCATTGCCGGGATTGGCCACCTGGAAGTAGCGGCCCGGCGTGGAACGGCGGCCCTTCATCTTGATGCCCGACGGCACGGTATCCAGGCAGCGGCCGGCCTGGTGCTCGGTGAGCACGCCGGTGATATGGTCGTCCACCACGATGACCTCGTCGACATGGCCGAACCACTGCTTGGCGAAGATGCCGATGGTGGCCGAGCCGCAGCCGACCCGCATGCGCTGCTCTTCCTTGCCGTCCACAATGGGCGCCTTGCCCGCCTGCACCACGAGCTGGGCGCCGCCGTCGATGGTGAGCTCCACGGCCTGCTTGTTGCCCAGGGCCATCATGACGTCGCAGGTGATGCGGCCTTCTTTTTTGCTGCCGCCCGTAAGGTGATGCACACCGCCCAGCGACAGCATTTGCGAGCCGTATTCCGCCGTGGTGACGTGGCCGACGATCTCGCCCTTGTGGCGGATGTTGGACTGCTCCGGCCCCAGGTAGCGGTCGGTGTCGATCTTTACCTTGAAGCTGCAGTAGCTGAATATGCCTTCGGTGACCACGGTCACCATGTCGACGCCGCGCGCCTTGGAGGCCACGATGAAGGGCGCCGGCTTGTAGTCGGGGTAAGTGGTGCCCGACGCTACGCCGCTGACGAACAGCTCGGTATCCGGACCCGCTTCGCTGGTGGCGGCCACTGCCGCTTCGCCAGCCGCCGGCTGGCCGGAAGCGTCTTTGCCGGACAGCCGGCGCATGACGACCACGGGGTCGACGCGGGTAAGCACGCCGTCGACGTTGCCCCAGCGGTCGCAGGCGCCCGTGCGGCCTTCGGTAATCTGGCACAGCACCGGACAGGCGTTGCACTCGACCTTGTTGCTGGCCATGTTGGCGCTGCGCGGCTTGGATTTTTCGAGCACGGTGGGTCCGGCCGAAGTCGGCTCCAGCGAATCGAGATTTTCCATGCTGTGATCCACTTTCGTATGCTCAGTCATCATTGCCGTGCGCTCCTTGCGTATCGTCTTGCTCATGGCGCCGGGGCCGATTCCGACCTCTCGGGAGCCTGGCGTCATTGTGTATTTAATGTAGCGTTTACTAAAAATTGTAGCGGCTACTACATTTATTGCCGATCATAGCCTAAAAGCGCATGGGCGGCAAGAATTTTCAACAGGGTGATGGGGCGCGAAACTCAGGCTCCGCCTTGCGCCAGGCGCGGACGCCCCCGGGGGAGGCGCGTGTCTGGCGCTACTTAACAGATAGCGGCGGCTATCGTGGCTTACCCCTGTGCGTCCAGCCCCTATGCCGGCGCGCCGGTCACGCCCCGGCTGGCGGCGACCAGCCCGGCCAGTTGCTCGACCGTCAGCACCTCGGCGAACAGGGCTTGCATATTGTTCAGCGTGGCGTTGTGCTCGGCATCGGTAAGGGTGGCGTTGCCGTCGGCCATGAAAATGACCTTGTAGTTGCGCTGCGCGGCGTCGCGCGCCGTGGATTCGGAGCAGCAGTTGGTCATGGTGCCGGACACGATGACCGTGTCGATGCCGCGCCGGCGCAGCAGTGCATCGAGCTCGCAAGTGCCCGGGACGAAGGCGCTGAAGCGGGTTTTGTCCACGATTTCATCCCCGGGCCGCACATCCATGCCCGGCCACAGATCGAACCCCTCGCCACCCCGGGTAAAGGCTTTGCGCGAACCCTCCTTGGCCGCGGGACTTGAAATGACGTCGTACCAGAACGACCAGTTCACGGGCTCGTTCTCGTCGTAGGTGTAGCGCAGATAGACGTTCAGCCCACCCGCCTCGCGCACCAGCGCCGACGTCCGGTTGACGTTGTCCACGATTTCGCGGGCCACGGGGATTTCCACCGCCGCGCCCGGAGCCACGAACCCATTCTGCATGTCGATGATCAAATGCGCCGTTTTGGCGGGATCGAGAGTCTCGAGAATGCGCTCGCGCCCCCGATGCGCACGGCTGCGCTCCACGATTTCCGGAGCGAGATTGATGGCGTGCATGGTGATGCCTCCTTACAGATTTCAGGGCCACCCGGCGGATGCTCCTCCGGGCAGGCGTATTTTTCCAAAATGGGAGCCAGCAAGGGCTCAGGACGATTCCAGGGCTTTTGCCAGCGCCGGCTTCGCGTCGCCATGATCGGCCTGCGCGGGGACGCGCCTGGGCTCGCGCCACGATCGCGGCAAAGGTAGCCGCAGCAGCCGGCCGAATATCCCTTCGGGCATGACGACGACCGTCAGGACGAAGAACATGCCCAGCATCAGCAGCCAGTATGGCCCCAGGGCCGACGACAGGAAACTCTCGACGAACCGCACCAGCACCGCCCCCAGGAAGGCCGCCATCAGGACGCCGCGCCCGCCCACGGCCACCCAGACCAGCACCTCGGTCGACAGGGCCGTACCCGTGATGGCCGGCGATACAAAGCCGAACTGGGCCGTGAACAAGGCGCCCGCATAGCCGGCCATGGCGCCGGAAATGGTAAAGGCCAGCACTTTGTAGTCGATGGTCCGATAGCCGAATGAGGCCGTGCGGTCTTCGTTGTTGCGTATGGCCGCCAGCACCGTTCCCAAAGGCGAGCGCTGAACGAACAACGCCGCCAGGTAGATGAGCAGCGCCGAACCCAGCACGACGTAGAAGGTTTCGTTGGTGGACAGCATTTCGTCGCCCACGCGCCAGTTGGCCATCAGGGGCGGAATGCCCAGCAGACCGTCGAAGCCGCCGATGAAATCCGTATGCTGGGCGACGATCTCGACGATCATTGCCGCGCACAGCGTGACGATGGCAAAGAACGCGCCGGACAACCCCCGTCCCACGAAAAGCAGCTTGCCCAGCACATAGGCCAGCAGTGCCGGCCCCGCCGTCGCCAGCAGCAGGCCGACGGTCTGCGACCCGCCGAACCAGGTAAACCTTTCCAGGGTGGTCAGGCCCATCAGATAAGCGCCAAGACCAAAGAAAATCGCCTGGCCGAAACACAATATGCCCACCTGCCCCCATATGAAGGACAGGCTCATGGCAAGTATGCCGAAGGTCAGGTATTGCCCCAACTGGCTGACGCTCCATTCGTCGGCGAACAGGGGCACCAGCATCAGCGCCGCCCACAGCGCCACGGTCAGGGGCCGGCCCATCGATACTCGGCTAGTCATTTCAACGCTTCCTTCCAATCAGGCCTTCAGGCCATATGCGGATTACGACGATGGCAAGCAGGAACACCGCCACCTGTGAGGCCACCTGCGTGTCGACCGACGCGATGACGGTGCCCGTCGTGCCGATCAGGGCCACGCCCAGCACCACGCCCAGCAAATGCGCGATGCCGCCCACCATAATGGAGAGGAAGGCCGGTATCAGGAACCCGCCGCCCATTTGCGGATCCACGCTCATGATGGGCGCCATCACCGCCCCCGCCAGGCCCGCCAGCGCCGCGCCGAAGGCGAACGTCCAGCGGTCCATGCGGCGCGTGTTGAGGCCCAGCGAAGCCGCCATCGGCCGGTTGGCGATGACCCCGCGGATGGCCAGGCCGATATGGGTGCGGTAGAACACCCAGAATGTCGCGAAGCTGATCAGCAGGGCGACACCCATGATGAACAGGCGAAACGAAGGGTAGACCACGCCCAGCACGTGAACAGGCTCGGGCAAGGGATTGACGATGCTTTGCGACGTCGGGCCGAAGACGATCACGATCAGTTGTTTGAGCGCGATGGAGATGCCCCAGGTCGCCAATATGGTGTCGATGAACCGGTGATAGACGTGCCGGATCACCAGTTCCTCGAGAATCAGCCCCACCACCGCCAGCATCAGGGGCGCGATGAGCAGAGTCAGCCAGTACGGCATATGAAGCTGCTGCACGGCCACGACGCTGTAGGCGCCCAGCAGGAAGAACTCGCCGTGCGCCATGTTGATGACGTTCATCAGCCCGAAAATAATGACCAGGCCCAGGCTCACCAGCAACAGGCTGAGCGAATAGCTCAATGTATCGAGCCCCAATTCGACTGCGAAGGTCATACGTATACCTCGATAGGTTTTTGCTTCATACGGACAAATACCGATGAATGGGCGACGGATCGGTGCGCAGCTGCTGCACTTCGGAGGTTTCGTACGCGATGGCGCCGTTCTCCATGAACAGGCAGCGCTGCGCCATGCCCAGCACCAGTTCCATGTTCTGCTCGACCAGCAGGATGGTCAGCCCTTGTTCCCTGGCGATGCGCGCCAGCACTTTGCCGATCTCCTCCACGATGTTCGGCTGTATGCCCTCGGAGGGCTCGTCCAGCAGCAGCAGCCTGGGCTGCCCCACCAGGGCCCGCACAATGGCCAGTTGCTGCTGCTGTCCGCCCGACATGCTGCCGCCGCGCTGCTTGCGCCGCTCATGCAGCACCGGAAACACCTCGAATGCCCAGTCGGGCACCTTCTGCGGCAGGTCGGGCCGGCCCAGCAGGCCCATCAGCAGGTTTTCCTCAACGGTAAAGTCCGAGAATATCTCCCGCCCCTGGGGCACATAGCCCACACCGCGGCGCGCCATCTCGTAGGGCTTGCGGCCCGCGACTTCCTCGTCCGCGAAGTTGATCGAACCTTCCGACACCGGCACATGGCCCATCAGCGCCTTCAGGAAGGTCGTCTTGCCCATGCCGTTGCGCCCCAGCAGGGCAACGACCTCGCCCGGCTCGATGTGCAGCGAAAACCCATCCAGAACCCGGCTGCCGGTCTGATACCCGGCCACAAGATTGCCTACCTTCAACATGCTACGGCCCCTCCCAGATATGCCGCGACGACTTCCGGATCCTTCTGGATCTCCTCCAGGCTGCCTTCCCGCACGACCTTTCCGCGCAGCATGACGACCAGGCGGCATTCCAGCGCCCGCACGAAACTCATGTCGTGCTCGATGACCAGCACGGTCTTGCCGAATTCGGTCTGCAGACGCTTGACCAGCTCGGCCGTTTTCTGGGTCTCGGGCACCGACATGCCGGCCGTGGGTTCATCCAGCAGGATGAGATCGGCGTCGAAGGCCAGCAGCATGGCGATCTCCAGCCATTGTTTTTCGCCATGCGCCAGGGTCTCGACCTTGGCGGTCGCCTTGTGGGCAAGCCCGCACAAGTCCAGCAGCGAAGCCAGCCTGTCGGTGTTCCGGGAAAACAAGGTGCCCAGCAGGCCCGATTTGCGCTGCGACGCCGCCAGCGGCACGATGAGGTTCTCGACCACCGACAGCTCCGGATACACGCCCGGAATCTGGAACTTGCGGGAAATGCCCAAATTGGCGATGCGCCAGGCCGGCAGGCCCGTGACATCGCGCCCGTTCAGCAGTATTTGCCCCTGGTCGGGGCGCAGGCGCCCGGTCACCAGATTGAACAAGGTGGTCTTGCCGCAGCCGTTCGGGCCGATGATGCAATTCACGCTGCCCCGCTCGAGCGACAGCGACAAGTCGTTAAGCACGGTAAGGCCGCCAAACCGCTTTACGATGGACTTAATTTCCAGCATTCTTTCCCCCGGCTGCGCGGCGCTCATGCCTTGGGACACTGCAGCGGCGCCACCACGCGGCCGACGTCCTTGAGCACCACCATGCGCCCGCCCTGCGCCTGGGCGATCAGGATGTTCAGGTCGGCATGGCGGTCGCTGGCTCTAAGCGTTACCTCGCCGTTGCCGGACATCATGCTGTGGCCCACCAGGGCGTCGGTGATGGCTTCCTTGTTGTCGCTGTTGGCGCGCTTGACGGCCTCGACGTAGAAGCGGGTAAGCGTGTAGTGCGCATCCACGGTATTGCTGACGATGGTGTCGGGCCCGTACTTGGCGCGCATCTTGGCCACCAGCTCCCTGGCCTCGGGCTTGTCCAGCGAGGCCGTGAAGTTGCATACGGTAAGAATGCCTTCCGACTCTTCATTGGTCAGGCCGGCCAGGTAGTTTTCGCTGAACCCGAAGAAGGCGATCTTGATCTTGTCTTTCAGGCCAGCGGCGACGAACTGCTTGACGAAGGTGATGGCGTCGGCGCCCACAATGGAAACGACCACCATGTCGGCGCCCGACGAGGCGATCTTGCGGATCGTGCCTATGTAGTCCTTGACCCCCCATGGCGCGTACTCCTCGGCGACTATCTGCGCCCCGCCCTGGCCCGCGATGGCCTTGATGGACTCGTTGATCTTGCGCGGCCAGACATAGTCGCTGCCGATGAGGTAAAGCTTCTTGGAACCGTGCTGCGCCACATAGGGAATGAAGGTGTTCACCCATTGAGCCGGCACCGAGCTGTAGAAAGTAATGTAGCGGCTGCAGGTTCCGCCCTCGTAGTCGGTGGCGTACAGCAGGGGCGTTTTATAACGCTCGACCAGCGGACGGATGGCGTCGCGCTCGGCGCTGGTGACCGGCCCGATGATGGCATTGACCTTGTAGCGGCGTATCAGTTCGTTGGTGCGCTCGACGGCGGTCTTCGGGTCGGTGCGGGTGTCGGCGCGGATGATCTCGAACATGCGCCCTCCCAGCACCCCGCCGGCCGCATTGGCCTCATCCAGCGCCAGGCGCGCAGCATGGCCGCCCTGCTCGCCCAGGGCCTCCAGCCCGCCGGAGAAAGGCTGCAGTATCCCCACCTTTATGGTCGGCGCGGCCGCCCGGGCAAAGCGCGGCAGGCCCGCGAGTCCGGCGGCGGCCATGCCGGCCGAAGCCAACAGCAAAGAACGGCGGCGCGCGGCGTGATCGTCCAGTTTCTCATGTTCCATCGTTGCATTCCTTCAATAGTTGTCTTTCACACAGGAAACAGCAATTTCATGGCCGGCGCGCTTTTTGCGAAGAGCCTTGCCCGCACGCCGGCGCGCATCGGAAGCGCCGCTCAGGCGCACTCCAGAATTTGGATGGGCTGCCGCGCTTCAAGCGCGGCAACGGCGGATGCGGAAGTCGATACGACGCCGAAATGCGTGGCGATGTCGTAAAGGGAGGACTCCTGCTCGCGGGGGCCAGTGGCGGCAACGCAATCCTGCAGGACGATGACGCGATAGCCCAGGAAGAACGCATCGTGCACGGTGGAGCGGACGCAGATGTTGGTGACCACGCCCATGACGACCAAGGTGTCCACGCGCAGGTCCTTCAGCGTGAGATCGAGGTCGGTATTGAAGAAGCCCGAATAGCGGCGCTTGATCACGGTGAAATCCCGCGGGCCCTGTTCCAGCTCGTCCACGATCTGCGAACCCCACTGCCCTTGCATGCAATGCGGCGTGCGCTTCAGGAACTCCCTGTCGCACGCGAGATTCGGCCTGTGCATGTCCACGATGTGCACCACGGGCGAACCGGCGGCACGGGCCGCGCGCATGACCGCGTTTTGCGGGCCATAGAGCTTTTCGGCGCCCGGCAGCACCATGGCGCCGCCGTTCGTACAGAAGTCGTTCAGCATGTCGACGACGAGTACCGCGGTGCTCCCGGGTTCGAGCACGACAGGCTCGTCCCGCGTCTTGTGTTCAGCAAATGATTCGGTCATGTTGTCTCCACCGTCCGTTCAGGCGCATTGTGTCGGTTCTTCTTTTTGCGCAGATTATCACAAGCCAATTAATTTGTTTAGTACTCACTACATTAATTGCATCGAAAGCAGGGGAAACCCCAATCTTCCACCATGTTCCTGATGCTTCGTCCATCCAAAAAAAACGCCGGCAGGCGCGGCGTTCCAGGAAATGGCGGCGTTGCGCGGCCGGCTCAATCGCCGGGCAGGCGCGCGACGGAGCGCAGGGCGATGTCGACGATAAAAGTTCGCCAGTGCTCCAGTTCGCCCTGGCCCCGCAGATTGGAATTGAGAAACACGCTCAGGGTGTAGTGGTTGGACAAATAAAAGTAGCCCAGTGCCGCGATTTCGATATACAGGTCGCGGGCGCTGATGCTGCCGCGAAAAAGACCTTTCTCGACCCCCGAGCGCAGCACCTGGTCGAGCACCCCCACCGCCGGCGACGACAGTTCGCTGGCGCGGGCGGATTTCTTGATGTGCTTGCCCTTGAGCAGGTTCTCGCTATTGAGCAGGGTAATGAATTCGGGATGGTCCAGGTAATACTGCCAGACGAAATTCACCACTGTCGTCAGCGCGGCGACCGGGTCTTCGAGATCGATGTGGATGTTCGCCTCGGCCTCGTTCATCTTTTGGTAGGTGGCTTCCAGCACTTCGACGAAAAGCTGGGCCTTGCTGCCGAAGTAGTAGTAGATCATGCGGTCGTGCGTGCGCGACAGCTTGGAAATGCTTTCGATTTTTCCTTCGGTGAAGCCGTTGCGGGCGAACACCCGGGTGGCGGCGCGCAAGATGGCGTCCCGGGTTTTGTGCGCGCGCTCCTGGGCGCCCCGCGTTGCCAGCTGCGCCGGCGTCTTGCGCGCGGAACGCGCCGCCGGCTTCCTGGCCGGCGCGCTTTTGGCCGCGGCCCCTTCCTCGTCGGCGAACGCCGTTCTGACTTTTTTTATACCTGTAACCATAAGGCCGGCCATTAAGATGAATGCCCCAATTCTTGCATCAAAAAAAAATGTAGTCAATACTAAACAATTTGGTATTTACTACATTAATTTTATGGTCTACCATGCGTGAATCCGTCGCCGGCCGGCACACGCGCCGCGCGCGCAGAACAACAATCAGCAAGGAGCCGAAATGACTCACGTAGTAACCGAAGCCTGTATCAAATGCCGCTACACCGACTGTGTCAGCGTATGCCCCGTCGACTGTTTTCACGCCGGCCCCAACTTCCTGGTGATCGACCCGGAAGAATGCATCGACTGCGCCGTGTGCGTGGCCGAATGCCCGGCCAACGCCATTTACGCCGAGGAAGACCTGCCCGAAGGCCAGGAAGTCTTCATCGAGCTCAATGCCCAGTTGTCCCAGCAATGGGAGGTCATCTCCGACAGCGAAGACCCCCTGCCCGACGCGGACGACTGGAAAGACAAAAGCGATAAACTCGAATTCCTGGAACGCTGATTCGCCGCGAAGGTTGCGCTGCCCGAACCGGCAGGCGGCTGGCGGCCGCCGAACGCGTTCGCATCCCGCAACGCACACCCATGGTCATCAAGGACACACTCCATGCACAACAACTGGATTGCCGGCGAATGGATCGGCGCTTCGAATAGCCAGAACAATCTCAATCCCTCCGACCTGGACGACGTCGTCGGCCAATACGTCCGGGCCTCCGAGGCCGACGTCCAGGACGCCATCGCCGCCGCGCACGCGGCCTGGCCGTCCTGGTCGCTCGGCACGCCGCAGCAGCGCTTCGACGCCCTGGACCGGATCGGCGCCGAAATTCTCGCGCGCAAGGACGAACTGGGCGAACTGCTGGCCCGCGAAGAAGGCAAGACCTTGCCCGAAGCCATTGGCGAAGCGGCCCGCGCCGGACAGATCTTCAAGTTCTTCGCCGGCGAAGCCCTGCGTATCGTCGGCGACATCCAGGCATCGGTGCGCCCCGGCGTCCAGGTCGAAGTCACGCGAGAACCCATAGGCGTGGTCGGCATCATCACACCCTGGAATTTCCCTATTGCCATTCCGGCCTGGAAAATCGCGCCCGCGCTGGCCTACGGCAACTGCGTCGTGTTCAAGCCGGCCGACCTCGTTCCCGGCTCGGCCTGGGCGCTGGCCGACATCATCAGCCGCAGCGGCCTGCCCGCGGGCGTCTTCAACCTGGTCATGGGCCGCGGCTCGGTCGTAGGCGCGGCGCTCATCGCCGACCCGCGCGTCGACGCCATCACCTTCACGGGTTCGGTGGAAACGGGCAGGCAGATATTGCAGCAAACCGCCGCCCTGCAAAAGAAAGCGCAACTGGAACTGGGCGGCAAGAACCCGCTCATCGTCCTGGACGACGCCGACCTCGAAACCGCGCTCAACTGCGCGATACAGGGCGCGTTCTATTCAACGGGGCAGCGCTGCACGGCCAGCAGCCGCATCATCGTCGAGCGCGGCATCTACGACCAGTTCACCCAGACCTTGGCAGAACGCACCAAGGCCCTGCGCGTGGGCCACGCGCTGGCGCCCGAAACCCAGATCGGCCCGGTTTCCGACGAGTCCCAGTTGCAGCAGAACCTGGAATACGTGGCGATCGGCAAGGCCGAAGGCGCGCGCCTGCTTTGCGGCGGAGAACGCCTGCAGGCCGCCGGCAACGGCTATTACTTCAGCCCGGCGGTATTCGCCGACGCCACGAACGACATGCGGATTTCACGCGAGGAAATCTTCGGCCCCGTCGCCAGCGTCATTCCCGCCGACGACTACGAGCATGCCGTGGCCCTGGCCAACGACACCGAATTCGGCCTGAGCTCGGGCATCTGCACGCAATCGCTGAAACACGCCACCCACTTCAAACGCGCCAGCCAGGCCGGCATGGTCATGGTCAATGTCGCCACCGCGGGCGTGGACTACCATGTGCCCTTCGGCGGGCGCAAAGGCTCCAGCCACGGCCCGCGCGAACAAGGGCGCTATGCGCAGGAGTTCTTCACGGTCGTGAAGACCGCCTACACGCTGGCCTGATCCCGACATCGGGCAAACCCCAGGGCCGCACCTACAGCAGCACGGGCTCGTCGGGCAGGTCGTTGCGGTTTTCCCGCCCTTCGGGCAATGGCGGGCAGTACAAGGCCAGGGCCTGCTCGATGGCGGCCACAGCATCCAGCAGGCCGGCCGCGTAGTCGCCATGCTGCAGCCGGTTCTGCAGCTTGGCGATCACGCTTTCCCAAATCTGCGCCGGCGCCGCAACACCCCGGTCGGCCACGATCTCGATGCTGTGCCGGTCCAGCGCCAGGTACAGCAAAACACCGGTATTGAACGGAGTGTCCCAGACCCGCAGGCGCCCGAACACCTCCAGGGCGCGCAAATGACTGTCGCGCTCGTGCGCAGGCGCAACCGCCTCGACTGCCACCATAAGTTCGCCGGTGTGGCCCTGTTCGCTTTGGCGGATGCGCTGCGCGATGTCCGACAACACCTGGGGGGTGAAGTGCTTGCGGCGCAGCCAATGCCCTTCGGCAAACGCCCACCCGCTCAGCTCCTTCCATTTGCCGCCGTCCTGACGCACATCGACCTCCTGCTTATGTTCTGGTTACGGCCATGGCGCACAGCGCGGCCGGACACTGCCATGTGTTCATCGCCGGCCGGCCCTACCAGCCGCCGGAAGCGCCTCCGCCTCCGCTGCCGCCGCCACCTCCACCGAACCCGCCGCCCCCGCCGAATCCACCGCCGCCAAACCCGCCGCCTCCGCCGAAGCCTCCCAATCCTCCCAGGCCGCCGACGACGCCGCCGCGGCGCGATGCGCGGGCTCCGCCCCGGCCGGCGCCCAGCGCCCGCCCAACCAGGCTGATGAGCAGCGCCGCCACGCCCCCCAGCACGGCCGCGCCCAGGCTGCCGAACAGCAGGCCGGTAAAAACGCCGATGACGATCAGGGCCAGCAGCGGCGGCATGACCAGGGAAAAGAAGGCCAGCGGCAGCAGCATGACGCCGGGCCCCTCGACGGAAGAGGAATCCGGCGCCGCCTGTTTGGGCGGAGGAGGCAGATCCTCGCCGTCCACCAGCTTGACCAGGCTATTCACGCCGGCGGTAACGCCTCCGGCAAAGTCGCCCTGCTTGAACCGGGGCGCAACCTGCTCACGGATGATCCGGCCGGCCAGCAGGTCGGGCACCGCGCCCTCCAGCCCATAGCCCACCTCGATGCGCAGCTTGCGGTCGTTCTTGGCCACCAGGAAAAGAATGCCGTCGTCGACGTTCTTGCGGCCCAGCTTCCACTGCTCGAACGCGCGCACGGCGTACTGCTCTATGCTTTCGCTGCCCGTCGTGGGGATCATCAGCACGGCGATCTGCGCCCCCTTGCGCTGCTCGAGCGCGGCAAGGGTCTTGGTGAGCTGGTCTTGCGTGGCCTGGTCAAGCGTATGCGTGGTGTCGGTGACGCGGGCGGTAAGCGCAGGAATGGCGGCCTCGGCGGCTCGCGCTGGCAAGGCCTGCAGGCACAACGAGAACAGGGCGGCCGCCATCGCAAGCCACATCAAGCCAGACCGCGCGGCGGCCCGCGGCAAGGCCGCTGGACGGACTATCGCCACAGCCATCCGGCTCTTTCCTTCTTGAACACTGTTTGCCATGATCCAGACACCGATTGATGTTGCCAAATGCCGCCGCTGCACCGCCCCTACTTCGCCGCTGCGGGCGTCGGCACGTCGAACTTGACCTCGGGGTCGCGCATGATCTGGTCCTGCTTGTCCATGCCGTAGTTCTCTTTGACGTGATAGCCGAAAATCTTCGCGGTGATGAGGGTGGGGAACTGGCGAATGGTGAGGTTGTAGGCCTGTACCGCCTGCACATAGCGGCCACGCTCGGTCGCGATGCGGTTTTCAGTGCCCTCCAGCTGCGTCATGAGGTCGCGGAACAGCCCGTCGCTTTTGAGCTGGGGATAGTTTTCCGACACGGCAATAAGACGCGACAGCGCGGACGACAACTGGGCCTGGGCCTGCTCGAACTTGGCCATGAGCTGGGGGTTGTCCAGGTCGCTGGCCTTGATCTGGATGCTGCCGACCTTGGAGCGCGCCTCGGTGACCTGGGTCAGTACGGTGCGTTCGTTCACCATATAGGCATTGACCGAGTTGACCAGCTTGGGCACGAGTTCGGCCCGCCGCTCGTACTGGTTGAGGGTTTGCGACCAGGCGGCCTTGACCTGCTCGTCCTGGCGCTGGATTTCGTTATAGCCGCAGCCCGAAAGCAGGCAGACAATGGGAATCAACAACAGAATCAGCAGACGTTTCATGGTTGCGGTCATTTCCGGAACAAGGTTGGCAAAAAGGGATGCCGCCCGTGAAACGAGGCCGGCTACCTATCGCACGCGGCAACGGCAACCCCCCCGCCGGGCGGGCTGCGCCGCAGGCGCGAACGACAGGCAAATTACAACAGGTAAAGCCCGGCTTGCCAAGAACTTCGGCGCAAATCCGCTTCCCGGGCTCGGCGGGCAGGCCACCGCATATAAATGCGCGAAAAAACCCGCAACTGCGTTACAATGGCAAGTTATGCGCCGAGCCAATCAGCGCATGACACGTGTGAATGTGTTGAAGATGTGTACGCAAGAACGCTTGCCGCGCGCAAAAAAACACACGCGAAGGTTCGCTGCCGCAAATACGCGGCGGCAAATTTGCAACAGCATTGCAACGGCGCCGCAACGGCGGCTCGCCGCGCAACGACGCACGAATTCCTTGTTTTTACTTCGTCCGCCTAGATTGGTGTCTCTCGACTCGAGCGATAGGCTGTCGCTGGAGTTATTCTTGAATACCCAAACTGATTTTGCCTCCCTCGGGCTGGCCGAACCCCTTTTGCGCGCAGTTTCCGAAACCGGGTACACCGCGCCCACCCCCATCCAGGCCCAGGCCATCCCGCAAGTGCTCAAGGGCGGCGACCTGCTGGCCGCGGCGCAAACCGGAACCGGCAAGACCGCCGGCTTCACGCTGCCCATCCTGCACCGCCTGCTCAGCAGCCCCATGGCTGCGCGCAAGCCCGGCCGTCCCCGCTGCCTCATCCTGACGCCCACGCGCGAACTGGCCGCTCAGGTCGAGGAATCCGTGCGCACCTACGGCAAGCACACCGCCATACGCTCCCTGGTGATGTTCGGCGGCGTCAACATCAACCCGCAAATCAACGCCCTGCGCAAACCCGTGGACATCCTTGTGGCCACGCCGGGACGCCTGCTGGATCACGCCCAGCAAAAAACCGTGGACCTGTCCGGCGTTGAAATCCTGGTGCTGGACGAAGCCGACCGCATGCTGGACATGGGCTTCATCCGCGACATCCGCCGCATTCTGGCCCTGCTGCCCAAGCAGCGCCAGAACCTGCTGTTCTCGGCCACGTTCTCCGACGAAATCCGCGAACTGTCCAAGGGCGTGCTGAACGATGCCGTCGAAATCTCGGTGGCACGCCGCAACACGACCTCGGAACTGGTGCAGCAAAGCGTCGTCATGACCGAACAGGCGCACAAGCGCGACCTGATCAGCTACATCATCCGCGAAAGCGGCTGGCACCAGGTGCTGGTGTTCACCCGCACCAAGCACGGCGCCAACCGGCTGGCTGAAAAGCTGGTCAAGGACGGCCTTTCGGCGGCCGCCATCCATGGCAACAAAAGCCAGGCGGCGCGCACCCGCGCCCTGGCCGGCTTCAAGGACGGCAAGGTCGCCGTCCTGGTCGCCACCGACATCGCCGCACGCGGCATCGATATCGACCAGCTTCCCAACGTTATCAACTTCGAGCTGCCCAACGTGCCGGAAGACTACGTGCACCGCATCGGCCGCACCGGCCGGGCCGGCAGCGAAGGCTCGGCGCTTTCGCTGGTGGACCGCAGCGAAATCAAGTTCCTGAACGCCATCGAAAAGCTCATCAAGAAACCCATAGACCGCACCACCATCGACGGCTGGACGCCCTCCATGGTTCAGCCCGACTCGCACCACTCCGATCGCGACGACCGGCCGCCGCGCCAGGCCCGGCCCGGCGCATCGGCCAGGCCGGACGGCGCGCGGCGCAATGGCCGTCCGGGCGGCAGCCCGGCAGGCCGCGGCAGCCGCCCGGCCTCGTCGGGCGACCGGCGCGAAGGCGCCGGCAGCCGCGGCTCGCGCGCGCCCCGATCCGGCGCCCCCCGTTCTTAATCCGCCCTTGGCCGCATCCGCCTGAAAATCCGTCATGAGCATTGACAACGAAGTCGCCCGCCGGCGCACATTCGCCATTATTTCCCACCCCGACGCGGGCAAGACCACGCTGACGGAAAAGCTGTTGCTGTTCGCGGGAGCCATCCAGATCGCCGGCAGCGTCAAGGCCCGCAAGGCCAGCCGCCATGCATCGTCCGACTGGATGGAAATCGAGAAGCAGCGCGGCATTTCGGTGGCCTCTTCGGTCATGCAGATGGAGTACCGCGACTGCGTCATCAACCTGCTCGACACCCCGGGGCACCAGGACTTCTCGGAAGACACCTACCGGGTGCTCACGGCGGTGGATGCCGCCCTCATGGTCATCGACGCCGCCAACGGCGTCGAGCCCCAGACCATACGCCTGCTGCAGGTTTGCCGCGCGCGCAACACGCCCATCATCACCTTCATCAACAAGCTCGACCGCGAGGTTCGCGAACCGCTGGACCTGCTGGCCGAGATCGAAGCCCACCTGGGCATGGACGCCGTGCCCTTCTCCTGGCCGGTCGGCATGGGTCGCTCCTTCGGCGGCGTGTTCGACATCCGCCACGACCACATGCGCGTCTTCAAGGCGGGGCAGGAGCGGCGCGGCGACCAGGACGAGATCATCGCGGGCCGAAGCAACCCGGACATCGCGCGGCGCTTCGGCGACGCCTACGCCAAGGCCGACGAAGAGATCGAGCTCCTTCAGGAAGCGGCGCCCGCCTTCGACCAGGAAGCCTTCCTGGCGGGCCGGCAGACCCCCGTGTTCTTCGGTTCGGCCATCAACAATTTCGGCGTGCAGGAAGTCCTGGACGCCCTGGTCGAGCTGGCGCCCCGGCCCGGCCCGCGCGAGGCGCTGGAGCGCATCGTCCAGCCCCAGGAACCCAAGTTCACCGGCGTGGTCTTCAAGGTGCAGGCCAATATGGATCCCGCCCACCGCGATCGGGTGGCGTTCGTGCGCGTCAGCTCGGGCCGCTTCGAGCGCGGCATGAAGCTCAAGGTCTGCCGCACCGGCAAGGAAATCCGTCCCAACAACGTGGTGTCCTTTTTATCGCAGCGGCGCGAACTGGTCGAGGAGGCCTACGCCGGCGACGTCATCGGCATCCCCAACCACGGCGTCCTGCATTTGGGCGATGTCCTGACCGAGGGCGAGAACCTGCACTTCACGGGACTGCCGTTCTTCGCGCCCGAGCTGTTCCAGGCCGTGGAAGTCAAGGATCCGCTGCGCGTCAAGCAATTGCGCATCGGCCTGACCCAGCTTGGCGAAGAAGGCGCCATCCAGGTCTTCCGCCCCGAGGCCGCCGGCGGCGCCCTGCTGCTGGGCGCGGTGGGTCAGCTGCAGTTCGAGGTGGTGGCCCACCGCCTGAAGACCGAATACGGCGTCGAGGCGCGCATGATGCCGTCGCGCTACAACATGGCCCGCTGGATCACGTCGGAAGACCCCAAGGCGCTGCGCAAGTTCACCGATGCCAACGCCCAGCACATCGCCTACGACGTCGTCGACGCCGTGGCCTTCCTAGCCAGCTCGCCCGCGCAGCTGCGGGTGGCGCAAGAGCTCTACCCGGCCATCGAATTCCATGCCATGCGGGAACACGCCGGCAAGGTGTTCGGCGCCGCCGCCTGAACGGATCGCCGGCGTGCCGCCGGATGGCGCGCCCGCGAATGCGGCATGACCTTGCCGCGCAAGGCCGCCACGGACAGCTCAGGCCCGCACGGTATCGCCCGCTTACGTTCTAACAAATGCTTACACGCCTTGGCAGAATTCAAGGCTTTATACTAACGGACACTCTGAATATTAAGGCTACGAATGTCCTGGCGTTCCCTTTTTGCACTACTCATCGTTGCCGTGGCGGCATCCGCCTGGGGCGGCTTGCGCCTGGGCAACTGGCTGGTGGCCCACGGCCCCGCGCTTGCCAAGCCCCTGCCCGACCGCGTCGAAGTCTCGTCCGTTCCTCTTCTGGATGCCAACGGCAAGGCCGTCGTCGCCCAGCCTCCCCAGCCCCTGACCAGCGGCGGCCTCGGCGTTCCCCAGGCTCCCGCCGAGGTCGCCTGGGAAATCCCCGCCAAATCGCTGGACGAAACCAAGGCCAACCAGGTCGTCGCGGTATCCACCACACCCATCACCATGGTCGAGGCCCAGCAAATCGCCAAGAACAACGATAGCCGGCATCTGGTCGGCATCGGCGATGTCGGCAACCTCATGGGGGCGCAAAGCGGCGGCGCCAAGCCCCCGCTGCAGCCCATCGACGCACCCGAGCCGCCCCCGCCCCCGCCCAATCCATCGACCGCGCCCGAGTCGACCGCCTGGCAGGCCAGCCTGCGCCAGGATCTCCAGGCCTGCAGCGCCGAAAGCTTCTTCGACCGGCCCAGTTGCGCCTGGGCGGCGCGCAACAAATACTGCACACCCCACCAGGCCTGGGGCACCATCAAGGACTGCCCCTCCAAAAGCTTCTAGTGCCGCCCCGCCAGGCCGCGCAAGCTAGGCGGCAACGCCTGAGCGCGCCAGGCGGCGCGTCGGCAAGCCTACGGACCTGATACATATGCAACAAGCCCTGACCGGAGCACCGGCCAGGGCTTGAATGTTTTTGCGGCGGGAAGCCCGCGCCTGGCGCAAGGCAAATACATGGGCCTGCGTGGCCCGCCCGGAATTACCCCGACTATTCGTCCATCTGGGTTTGCAGATAGTTTTGCAGACCCACTTTTTCGACGAGCTCGATATTGGTTTCCAGCCAATCGATATGCTCTTCGGTGTCGTCCAGAATGTCCTGGAACAGGTCGCGCGATACATAGTCGCGCACCGACTCGCAGTACGCCATGCCTTCCTTGACCGTGCTTTGGGCGCCGCTTTCGAGCTTGAGGTCACAGGCCAGGATTTCGGGCACCGACTCGCCGATGAACAGCTTGTGCAGGTCCTGAAGGTTGGGCAGGCCGTCCAGCATGAAAATGCGCTGGATCAGACGGTCGGCGTGCTTCATTTCGCCGATGGATTCATCGTACTCGTGCTTGCCAAGCTTGTTGAACCCCCAATGATTAAGCATGCGCGCGTGCAGGAAGTATTGGTTGATCGCCGTCAACTCGTTCTTGAGCTGCGCGTTAAGGAATTGAATTACTTTTTTATCGCCTTTCATGGCCATGCTCCCAAGTCTTGTAAAGCCGGCAAGGCGCCGACAGAAACCGCTGCATCAAAGGCGGCCTGCAGTGGGCCGGGCGCTTCAATGCCGGGCAGGCGCTGCGAAACCAGCTTGAAATTCCCCCTGGGCGCCTTCCCGTGACCAATAGGCTAACACGGCTATTCGGCAAAAAACATCGAGGCAGAGCGCCCGATTCCCGGTATGGAACAAAGCAATGCGTGACAAGGCACAAATGGGAATGAAACTGTTTATTGAAACGGCTACTTGGCAAAAGCCGTAAACTGGAGCCGGAACAGTCGGAGGAAGAAGGAAATTGCCGGAATTTCAAGGCAAACCGACGGCCTGATCGGCTTGGCGACGCACGGAATTTTCATTGAAACCGGCGCCGGATTTATTGTAACCAGTTACGACAAGTAGCCGGAAACGCGCGCGAGGACGCACTCGAACACCGCGCTAGCGGCTGTTTGGTTAGTTCAGGTATGTAGAGAGGCATGGACTTGCCAGGCAAGGCGCCAGCCGTGGAGATAGCCAGGCTATAAGGGTTTGTTGGGCGCCATTCAGGCGCGCCGCGCGATTTCCTCGATCATGACGACCGAGACGGAAGCATCGTTGGCCGCCTCGACGACCAGGGCGCCGAGTTCGGGCGCGGGGATATGGCCGGCATAACGGCCGCCCGGCAGGTACTCGGCCGCCGTTTCGGCGCAATGCCCGCAGCAGGTCGCGACCCCAAGCTGCCCTTGAAGGTCGGACATCGTGAGCGCACCGTCCGCGACTGCGGATTGAACCTGGCGCTCGGTGATAGCGTTGCAGATACAAATGAACATGAGAACAATTATCATCTGATCGTCATAAAAAAGCAATCGCCCAAAAGATTTATTTTGTATCTGCGGCCAAAATCGCACGTTTTTCCGGCAAGACCAAGGGAAGACCCTAGGATCATGGCCGGCCTTGGCAACTGAGGCGGCCATACGCCGGATCTGGGCGCGTCCGCCCAAGCCGCATACCAGTGGCGCAACTGGAGGAAGCCGGCTGCGCTACTTGGCGGAAAGCCCCGGGAAACTGCGACCTTCAGCGCTTGAGCTGCGCCCGCGCCTTGCGCAGAGCGGCGGTTTCGATGCCCGCCGCTTCGCGGTACTTGGCCACCGTGCGCCGGGCGATCACCACCCCTTGCTCGGCCAGCCGGGCCATAAGCTGGCTGTCCGACAGCGGCTTCTCGGGCTTCTCCTGCGCAACCAGCTTCTGGATCAGGCTGCGCACCGCCGTCGCCGACGTGGCATCGCCACTGTCGGTATCCAGGGCCGCGCCGAAAAAGAACTTGAGCTCGAACACCCCCCAGGGGGTCTGCATATACTTTTGCCGCGTCGCGCGCGATACCGTGGACTCGTGCATTTCCAGCTCCAGCGCAATATCCCTCAGCAACAGCGGACGCATGGCCTGGGGCCCCTGCTCGAAAAACGCTTGCTGGCGTTCGACCACCACCTGGGCGACACGCAATATGGTCTCGAACCGCTGAGCCACGCTTTTCACCAGGCCATGGGCCGATTGCAACTGGCTGTGCAGATCGGGGCCGGGCCTTGCCTCGGGCGCCGCGGCGCCAGCGACACCATCGGAGTCCACAACCCCGGCCGATTCGCCGGCCTCGGCGGCAACGCCGCCGTCGTCGCCTTCCCCCGCATGGCGCACGCTGCAGGCATTACGCGCCCGGCCCTGCGCGGCCGCGCCGGCGTCGGTTCCGCGCGCCGGACGGCTTTCGCGCAGCAGTTTTTCATACAGGGCATTGACGCGCACGCGAGGCACGACATTGCCGTTCAGCCGCGCCTGCCAGTGGCCCGCCACCTTGCGCACGATGATTTCCGGGTTGACGTAGTCGGCCTGCGAACCCGCCCACGCCCGGCCCGGCTTGGGATCCAGGCCAAGCAGCAGCATGCGGGCCGCGCGCAGTTGTTCTTCGGTGCACGACAGGGCCTCGCGCAGGCGGTTGAGATTGCCTCCGGCCAGCAAGTCCAGATGCTTGTGAACCAGCTTGCGTGCAAGCCCCAGCACTTCGGGATCGGCCGCCCCCTTGTTTTGCTCCAGCTGCAGCAACAGGCATTCGCTTAGCGACGACGCGCCAACCCCCGGCGGATCGAACGACTGAAGCAGACGCAGTGCGGCCCGCAGCTCATCGATATCCACATCCAGCTCGTCCGGCAGGTCGCCAAGAATTTCCTGCAACGGCGTCACCAGATAGCCGTTTTCATCGAGGTCGTCGATCAACACGGCAAGCAGCGCCCGGTCGCGCCGCGAGGCATGCGTCAGTTGCAACTGCTTCAGCAAATGCTGCGCCAATGAATCGGGCGCGCTGGACTCGAACGGCGCGTAGTCGTCATCGCCCTGACCCTGGCTGGCGCCGCCCGGCACGGGCGAATCGCCGTGCTCGATAGGCACAGTTTCCGATACCGCCGGCATCGCTTCGGTGTCATACTCTTCATCGAGCTCCAGCAGGGGGTTGTCCTCCAGCGCCTGCGCCAGCTCGGCTTCGAGATCCTGCGCCGAAATCTGCAGGAATCGAATCGACTGCTGCAGTTGCGGTGTCAGTGCCAATTGCTGGCTTTGGCGAAGCTCTAAAGATTGACGCGATAGCATAGGTAAAATAACCGGCATGAATTCGATCACACAACACCAGCCCACCCGCCAGGACGACGCCGTACTGCGCAACACGCTATTAAAGCTCACTGCGGCGCAAAAAATACTCTGCACCGTCGTGGTCGCGGCCGTCGCCCTGATTTGGTACGACCTCCTGAACCGCCTCATTGCCTTCGGCCGGGGCCTGGACTACACCGGCCTGCATGCGCTGGGCGCGCAGATCGTCGAGTTCCTGAAACACTACAACCCGTTTTTCTGGTGGGGGGTGGTGGCGCTGTGTACCCTGATTATTGCCTATTTTCTGTACGGTTTTATCCAAAGCACCCGGCGTTGGTCGCAAGCCAGGCTGGTCAGCGCCGAAACCCTGGCCGAGCTCCTGAAACATTTGTCGGCGCCCGCCCGCGAGGTACTGAACTGGGCCTGGCAAGACAGGCGCGACCCCATGACCGTTGGCGATTTGCAACGCGCCCACCGCGAACTACGCGCGGGGCGTTTCGGCAAAATCCAGCTTTCGGCCAGGCATGCCGCGCTTCTCGACAGCGAAACCCCTTGATCCGGCGCCGGCCCGCCCTTGCCAAACGGGCCAGAATGTGTTTGACTATCAATCATGAATCCCGCGCACCATTCCTTTGCAAACGCCTCCAGCCGCCACGCGGCTGGTTCGGCTGCGGGTACCCTTCTTCTTGCGCGCCTTCCCCTGGCGCTGTCGCTGCTACTACCGATCGGTTGCCGAGCCTAGCGCTCCGTGGCAGTTCGGCAGCCTGTATCCGCCACCTTGTTTTCCTCTGTATTGCCGTGGGCCCCTAGCCCGTGATCCGGGTTTCACCCCAGGCTCTTCGGTAATAAAATAACGTACAGACTCAGTCAAATAGGTGCACCAAATGCTCTCCAATCCATCCGACAAATATCGCCCATTTGTGCCGTTCGCGCGCGACTTCGCCGAGCGCACATGGCCCAGCAAGCGGATTACCCATCCGCCCATCTGGATGAGCACCGACCTGCGCGACGGCAACCAGGCGCTGATCGAACCCATGAGCGTCGAGCGCAAGCTGCGCATGTTCCAGCAGCTCGTCAAAATCGGCTTCAAGGAAATCGAAGTCGGCTTCCCCTCGGCATCGCAAACCGATTTCGACTTCGTGCGCAAGCTGGTCGACGAAAACCTCATTCCCGACGACGTCACCATCATCGTCCTCACCCAGTCCCGCGACGACCTCATCCACCGCACCGTTGAAGCGGCCGCCGGCGCCAAAAAGGCCATTGTGCACATGTACAACGCCTGCGCGCCTGCCTTCCGCAAGATCGTCTTCAACATGAGCAAGGACGAAGTCAGGGATCTGGCGGTAAACGGCACCCGGCTCATCAAGAAGTACACCGGCGAACACCCCGAAACCTACTGGCGCTACGAGTACTCGCCCGAAGTCTTCAGCACGACCGAGCCCGAATTCGCCCTGCAGGTATGCAACGCCGTCACCCAGGCTTGGCAGCCCACGGTCGAGTCCAAGATCATCTTCAACCTGCCCGCCACCATCGAGGCCACCACGCCCAATATGTACGCGGACCAGATCGAATGGATCAACAACCGTCTCGAACACCGCGACTGCATCGTGCTTAGCGTCCACCCGCACAACGACCGCGGCACCGCCGTGGCGGCGGCCGAACTGGCCGTCATGGCCGGCGCCGACCGCATCGAGGGCTGCCTGTTCGGCCACGGCGAGCGCACCGGCAACGTCGACCTGGTCACCTTGGCGCTCAATCTGTACACCCAGGGCATCCACCCGGGCCTGGACTTCTCCGACATCGACGAAGTCCGCCGCTGCGTCGAATACTGCACCCAGTTGCCGGTGCACCCGCGTCATCCGTATGCGGGCGACCTGGTCTTCACCGCCTTCTCGGGCTCGCACCAGGACGCCATCAAGAAAGGCTTTGCCCAGCAACAGCCCGACACCCTCTGGGAAGTGCCCTACCTGCCCATCGACCCGGCCGACCTGGGCCGCAGCTACGACGCGGTCATCCGCGTCAACAGCCAGTCGGGCAAGGGCGGCGTGTCGTACCTGCTCGAACAGGAACACGGCCTGGTCCTGCCGCGCCGCCTGCAAATCGAATTCAGCCGCGCCATCCAGCGCGTCACCGATGAAACCGGCCGCGAAGTCACCGCCGGCGACGTCTACGACCTGTTCAACAAAGAGTACCTCGACCTCGAAAAACCCTGGAAGCTGGTGCGCCACCGCATCACCGGCGATCCCAAGGCCCAAACAGGCCGCCAGTTCGCCATCGACGTCGAACTCGAGCACGACGGCGCGGTTCGCCATCTCAAGGGCCAGGGCGACGGCGCCATTGCGGCATTCGTCGACGCCCTGAACCTTGGCGTGCGCATCATGGACTACCACGAGCACGCCATCGGCACCGGCACCGACACTCGCGCGGCAAGCTATGTGGAACTGCGCGTCGGCGACTCCAGCTCCGGCTTCGGCGTGGGCGTGCATGCCGACATCGTCACGTCGTCGTTCCTGGCCATACTCAGCGCGGTCAACCGGCACTTCATCAACAAGGCCGCCGAGGCCATGGCGGCCTGAGCGCGGCAGACGCGGCACACATCGGGCGAACCTCACGGTTCGCCCGTTTTGTTTGCATGGCGCCCACGGCCCGGCGCGCCTTTTAGTACACTTGGATTCGTAATCCAGCACCCGAATCGAAGGCTCATCATGCAAAAAGACGAACTGCTGTGGCGCGACTGGCATCCCGTCATGATCGTCGCCGACATGGCGGCAAACCAGTCGTATCAAACCACCGTTCTGGGCGTTCCCATCGTCTACTCGCGCGACACGCAAGGCTATCACGCCCGCCGCGTGCAGGGCGACGGGCCCTGTGCCATCAAGGAACGCTACGCCACGGTATGGGTGTGCCTGAGCCAGGATCCGCTGGATTTCTTCGCCATTCCCGAATTCGACGAGCCGGACCGCCGCGTGCTCGGCGCCGGCTCCATCCGCCTGCACGTGTCCGGCCTGCGCGCGGTCGAGAACTTCCTGGACATGGGCCATTTTCCCTATGTGCACGACGGCTACCTGGGCAGCGAACCGTATACCGAAGTCCTGCCCTACGACGTCGACATCGATCCGCAGACCAACGAAATCTACGCCCGCAACTGCCGCTTCGTGCAGCCCCGCGCCTCGGCCATCGCCGACAAGCCCATCGACGTCAGCTACATCTACCGGGTCGCCCGGCCATACGTCACCCTGCTCTACAAGACCTGCGTGCCGGCCCCCGACAGGCAGGACGTGATCGGCCTCTTCGTGCAGCCGCTGTCCGAGGAATGGTGCGTCGCGCATACCGTCATGATCTACCTCGACGACGTCAACAGCGACGAAGAATTGCGAAAGTTCCAGCAGACCGTCTTCGGCCAGGACCTGATGATCCTCATCAACCAGGTTCCCAAGCGCATGCCGCTGGAAACGCGCCACGAAGTTCCGGTGCGGGCCGACGCCATGTCGTCGGTCTACCGGCGCTGGCTGCGCGACAACAAGATCGCCTACGGCACGTACTCCGAGCCCGAAACCGCAACGGCCGGAGCATAAGCATGGCAGTCCTGGATCCCCACACCTGGTACCCCATCGCCCGCAGCGAGGAAGCCCCCCGTCGCCACGTCTACCAGGCCCAGCTGTTCGGCTACGAGTTCGCCGTCTGGCGCGACGACCATGGCGCCCTGAACGTCTGGGAAAACCGCTGCCCGCATCGCGGCCTGCGGCTATCGCTGGGCGTCAACAACGGCAAAGAGCTGCGCTGCCAATACCATGGCTGGACCTACGCCAGCCAGACCGGCGCCTGTACGCACGTGCCGGCCCACCCGTCCCTTGCAGAGCCCACCAAGGCCTGTGCCCGGCCCATCTCGACCATCGAGCAGGCAGGCTTCATTTGGATAGCGCTCGACCCCCAGACCACCCAGCCCGGCTTCACGCAGGCCCAGGCCGACGCCCGGCTCAGCCTGCGCAGCCTGCCGATCAACCGCGACATGGCCGCCGTGCGCGAAGCCCTGGCCAGCTACCGCTACGCCATCCCCGGCCGCGACGGCGCCATGGCGGCAAGCAACGATTCCAGCCAGGCTGCACCGCACGTCGTGGAACTGCGCAACCAGCCCGAGGCCTCCCCGGGCAGCGCACCGGCCGTCCTGCACTTCCTGCTGCAACCTGCCACAGAATACAAAACCATCGTGCATGCAGTCGCCTCCGGCATCGACGGCGACCCGCTGCAAATCCGCAAGCACCACAACCGGCTGATGAACGCCTTGCGCGCCGAACTGGAAAGCGCGGCGCCGCCGGCGGCACAGGCCTGCGCCGATCCGGCCATTCCCCTGTACAAGCTGCTGCCCGTGCCACGCCCCGCCAAACAAAAGTTCGACTGCCGCATCGTCGGGCGCCGCGTGGAATCCGAGGGCGTCATTTCGCTGGAACTTGCCGCCGCCGACCCCGCCCATCCCCTGCCCGCTCTGGCTGCGGGCGCGCACCTGAACCTCACGACGCCCAGCGGGCTGACGCGCCAGTATTCAATCGTCAACGGCCCGTCCGAACGCGACACCATCACCATCGGCATCAAGCTCGAACCCGATTCGCGCGGCGGCTCCCGATCCATGCACGAGGCCGCCACGGAAGGTGTTGTCCTGCAGGCTTCGGTGCCGCGCAACACCTTTCCGCTCGTCCCCTCGGGCAAACAGCCCATACTCATCGCCGGCGGCATAGGCATTACCCCGCTGCTCTCGATGGCGCAAGCCCTGCAGGCCATGGACGAACCCTTCGAGCTGCATTATTTTGTGCGCGCCCCCGAATACGTTTCGTTCAAGGCCCGCATCGAGGCGCTGGGCGGAGCCGTGCACCTGCACATGGGCCTGGACGCGGCGCAAACCTCGGCAAAGCTTGCCGGGATCCTTGCACCGCGCACCCTGGGGCAATCCAAAGTCTACGCCTGCGGGCCCGGGCCGATGCTCGACGTGGTGAAACGCACCGCCCTGGCCGGCGGCATCGACGACAGCGACATCCATTTCGAGTACTTCAAGAACGACGCGCCGCCGGCATCGGGCGCGCCCTTCACCGTGCGGCTCGAACGCTCGGGGCGCGAGTTCGAGGTCGCCAACGGCCAAACACTGCTGCATGCCCTGCACGAACACGGCATCGAGCTGGAAGCCTCGTGCGAGCAAGGCGTATGCGGCACCTGCTTCACCAATGTGATCGCGGGCGATATCGAGCATCACGACCTCTATCTTTCCGCTTCCGAGAAAGCCTCCGGCAAGTGCATCATGCCCTGTGTATCGCGTGCGCGTTCCGGCACGCTGATCCTCGACCTGTGAGACGCGCACCATGATTAAGCTTTTTGACTTCGAACTTTCGGGCAACTGCTACAAAGTGCGGCTCATGCTGTCGATACTGGGCCTGCCCTACGAAACCGAGAACATCGAATTCTTCCCCGGGCGCCAGCACAAATCGGAAGCCTTCCTGCAGATCAACCCGCTGGGCCAGTTGCCGGCCCTGCAGGACGCAGACCTGACCCTGCGCGACGCCCAGGCGATACTCGTATACCTGGCCAGCCGCTACGACCCGAACCGGCGCTGGTACCCCGCGGAGCCCGAAACCATGGGCAGGATCACCATGTGGCTGGCCTTCGCCGAAGGCCTGACCAACTCGATTTCGTCGGCGCGCCTGCACGATCTGTTCAACTACGATTTCGACGCCGGCAAATGCCGCCAGCGCGCCCACGAACTGCTGCGCGTCTTGGACGAGCACTTGTGGTTCGAGGAAAGCCAGGGCCGGCAATGGCTGTGCTCGGCCGATCACGCCACCATTGCCGACATCGCCTGCTTCCCCTACGTCATGCTGTCCGACGAGGCGGATATCTCCCTCATCGACTACCCGGCCGTACGACGCTGGACCGACCGAGTCAAGCGCCTCGAAGGCTTCACGCTCATGGCCGGAATCTTCCCGACATCGGCCGCCCCCGCTCAGCGGGCCGCTGCTATCTAGGGCCTGTCGATACTCAACAAGCCCTCACACCCAGGAGACAAAATGGAACGCCGTACCGTATTGAAAGCCATGCTTGCCGCGAACATGACGGCCCTCCCCTTGGCGCGGGCGCTCGCCGCCGGCGATCCGCTGAAGGTGGGATTCATCTACCTGGGCCCCGTCGGAGACTGCGGATTCGCCTATCAACAGGACCTCGGGCGGCAGGCGCTGGAAAAAAACATGGGCCGGCAGGTCAGCGTGCGCGTCGTGCCCGACACCAACGAAGGCCCCGACGCCGAGCGCGTCGCGCGTGAATTGACCCACGACGGCTGCAAGCTGATTTTCGCGGCCTCGTTCGGCTACATGAACCCCGTGATGAAAGTCGCGCGCCAGAATCCCGGCACGTACTACACGATAGCCAGCGGCTATCGGACCATGAAAAATTTCGGCGGCTACAACGCCAAATGGCAGGAAGGCAGCTACCTGGCCGGCATTGCCGCGGGCAAGATGACCAAGTCCAACATCATCGGCTACGTGGCCCCGCATCCGGTGCCGGACGTCATGTGGGCCGTCAATGCCTTCCAGCTTGGCGCCCAAAGCGTCAACCCCAAGGCCCGGGTGCAGGTCATTTTCGTGAACTCCTGGTACGATCCAGGCAAGGAACGCGAGGCAGCCCTTACCCTGATGAACCTGGGCGCCGATTTCATGACCCACTTCACCGACACGCCCAGCGTCGTCCAGGCCGCCGAGGAAAAAGGCGTCTGGTCGATCTCCTTCCATTCGGACATGTCGAAATACGCGCCGGTGAAGTACGTGACCGGCATCACGCACAACTGGGGAAACTACTTCACCCAGGTTGCCAAAAAAGTGATTGCCGGCACCCAGCAGGGCGAGCTGTATTTCGGCGGCATCAAGGAAGGCGTGGTAAAGATGGCGCCCTTCGGCCCCCATGTGCCGGCGGACGTCATAAGCGCAGTCAAGGCCAAGGAACAGGACATTGCGTCGGGCAAATTCAACGTGTTCGCCGGCCCGATCAAGGACCAGGCCGGCACCGTGCGCGTTGCGGCCGGCAGCGCCTACCCCGAAGCCGACCTGGGCAAGATGGACTGGTTCGTCCAGGGCGTGACCGGCAGCACCGGCAGATAAGGCAGCGGGGGCTGGCGCCCCCGTTCAGCTACCAGACAGGGGCCGGCTCCCAGGTGACGTCGGCGCCATGCTCGAGCGAGATGCGCAGCATGGCCAATAGCGGAAAGGCCCGCTGGCGAAAGGTGACAGGCCGCGAAATAGGATGTTCGCGCGCATCGTTCTCGTCGTCGCTTTCTTTGAATTCTGCGGACGTGTCGATGGCCATGGCCTTTTCGATTCCGGCAATCGCCGCCGTCAGGTCGGCGTAAGTAATGACTCCTCGTTCAGGCAAGGTATCGGTGTAAGGCTTGCCGGCAGCCTTGAGAATCGGCAGTGCATGCTGGGAAAACATGAGCACTTCCGCGGCGGGTTTGGAGTGAAAGACGATCAGCATATTCGGTTTCCCTCAATAGACGAATACATACACTACCCTAACATTCGGCGTCTGCCAAGCGGCACTATAGGGCTTTACTTTTCATGTAGAAAACGGCATGAACAAAGCCTTTGCACTCTTGCGCGGCGGCATGGCCGCCATGCTGCTGATCGGCGCGGCATGCGCCGCAGCGGCGCGCGCCGAGCCCGTCTGCCGGCCTTCCTCGCTGGGCTCGCCTTGCGCCTCGGGCGGCATTGCCACGCAGGCCGACCTCGAACCCGGGCTCAACCTTGGGGCCGGCAATCCCATTCACATCGTCACCGGCAACAAGTACCAGCACGAGCGCGATCTACTGCCGTTCCTGCACTCTCCTTTGCTGGAAATCTCGCGCCACTACAACGCGCTCGACCGCCGGCCGTCGGTGCTGGGCCAGGGTTGGGCGCTGGCCTACGACACGCGGCTGCACGTGTTCGCCGATCGCTGGCAAATCGTGCAGGCCGACGGCAGCCGCATCGTCTTTTCGGGCGCAGGCAAGAACCAGCGTTCCAACCGGCACGGCACGGTCCAGCGCAATGCCGCGCAATGGTTGTGGACCTGGCCCGATGGGCGCCAGCTTGTGTTCGACCGCCACGGCCGGCTGGCGCGGCTTGCCATGGGGCCGCCTTCGGCATCGGCCGTAACGCTGCACCGCCACGACGAACCGGGGCCTCTGCTTGGCGCCATACGCGCCATCGTCGACGACAACGACCATACGCTGGCGTTCCACTACAGCATTCACCAGCAGCGCGCCTATCTGGATCGCATCGCCACGCCGGCCGGCACATTCCGCTACCATTACGAATCCGCCGACCCTGCATCGCCGGGCCCGCTGCGGCTGCGCGCCGTGACCCGTCCCGACACCATGCAGCGCCGCTACTTGTACGAGGCGCAGCGCCAGGGCGGCAACCCTTTTCACCTGACCGGAATCGAAATCGCGCCCGCCGAAGGCAAGCCGGCGCTGCGGCTCAATACCTGGGCTTACGACCCGCAAGGCCGGGCCGTGCTGTCCATCCAGGGCGCGCCCGATTCCGGCGCCAACGAGATCCACATCGACTACGTCCGCACGCCGGACGGCGAACGCAGCGGGCTGACCATCGTACGCGATGCGCACAATCGCGAAACGCGCTTTCGCACATCCTTGCAGGGCGGGCGGCATGTCCTGCTCGAGGCCGGCGGGGCCGGCTGTCCGGGTTGCGCCGCGCCGGGCAGCGTAGGCCGCTACGACATCCACGGCAGGCTCATCCACATCAACGGCATGGCGATACGCCGGCACGCGTCGGGCCGGATCCGCCAACTGGCCCCCGTGGCACCGGGCTGGCCGGGGCTGGCCCTGGACTACAACCAGGTGGGCCTGCGCACTTCGTGGCGCTCGATGCCGACGGGGACCGAACGCACCATCTACGATGCGCAGCGCCGACCGCTGCGCCGGCTTTTCGGCAACGGCGGCCATTGGGATTACAGCTACGACGCAGCGGGCAGCCTCGCCTCGGTCGTGGCCGCCAACACACCCAGCACCCAAAACATGCCCCCACGCTGCGCCGCTACGCAGCTTGCTACCCCCTTAGGAGAGCCTTTTTGCCCTGAGGCGACCCAACGGCAAAAAACCACCCTGTCCCGGCCGGAGGCCGGCGTATTGCGCATCGGCCATCCCCACGAAACCGAAACCCGCCGCTACGACAGCCGGCAACGCCTCGTGTCGCGCACCGTGCAACGGCCCACCCTCGCCACGCCCCACCACGAGCGTTTCGAATACGATGCGCAAAACCGCCTGATCCGGCATCATCTGCCCGAAGGCGGCCGGCTCAGCTATCTGTGGGGCCCGCAGCAACGCTTGCTGGGCATAACGTGGCACGACACGCAAGGCAGGCGCCATACCGTCGTTCAAAGCCATCCGTCGCAGCCCGGCTACCAGTACGGCAACGGCCTGCGGCTGCACGCCACCCTGCACCAGGGCCAGGCTCGCCAACTCGTCCTGCGCAACGAACAAGGCGGGCTTTTATGGCTGCAGCGCCAGGACTACGACCAGAACCATCGCGTCAGCCTCGAAACCCATTACACGCCGGCCGCCGGCTACGCCGAGACCTGGAGCTACGCCTACGACGCCGCTTCCCGCCTGGCCGGCGCGCAAGGCGCACACCGTCGCCTTCGTCCTGGCGGCGCGCCTCCGCCTGTACCCGACCCGGAACCTAGCGGCGGCCAGGCCGGCGCATCCGGAACGACACACTGGTATGCCTGGAACGACGACGGCTCGCTGGCCGCCCGGCGCACCGATGGGACAAGCTACCGGCCCAAAGCGGAATACGACCGCAGCGGTCTGCCAGCCGTGCTGGACGGCCACGTCACGCATTACGGCCCGAACCGCCGGCTGAGCGCCGTCGAACAGAACGGCACGGTCCTGGCCAGCTATGCCCACAACGCCTTCGGCCACCGCGTCCACAAGCGTACGCCCGCCGAACTGATCGACTATTTCTACGCCGAAGGCAGGCTCGTGGCCGAAGCGCGCCGGCCGGCCAATGCCGAGGCGGCCGCCGGCATTACCCGCCGCTACATCTACGCCCACCATGTGCCGGTGGGGCTGGTGGTGTACACCCGGCAAGCGCCGCAAGGCACGCTGTACGCCATCCACGCCGACCTGCTCGGCGCGCCCCGCCTGCTTACCGGCCAGGACCAGGCAGTGCGCTGGTTCGCCCGCTACAGCCCCACCGGCGAGGCCCAGCGCCTGGCCGGCGACATGACCCTGGATCTGCGGCTGCCCGGGCAGGTCTTCGATGCCGAAACCGGCTGGCACGACAATCTGCTGCGCACCTACCTGCCGGCTTCGGGGCACTACCTGGAGCCCGACCCCCTGGGGCCCGCGCCCGGCAGCCAGGCCCGCGGCTACGCCAACCAGCAGCCGCGCCGCTACGTCGATCCGCTGGGCCTGCTGCTGTTCGCCTTCGACGGCACCCGCAACACTCCGCAATCGCAGACCAATATCTGGAAAATGAGCCAGCGCTATCTGGACGGCCAGGTGTTCTATCACGCCGGGCCGGGCAATGCCGCCGCTTCGTACCCCGACTGGGACAGCATTACGGCCTACAGCGCCTCGCGCATCCTGGATGCCCAATGGAGCAATCTGCTTGCCGCGCTGGACGGCGAGCCCTTCGACCCGGCCCAGACCATACCCATAGACATCATCGGCTTTTCCCGCGGGGCCGCCCTGGCCCGCCACTTCGGCAACCTGGTCGACAACCACGTCGCCGACGGGCTTTTCTCGTACCAGGACGAACGCCTTGGCCTGGTCACGGCCTGCGTCGACCTGCGCTTCATGGGGCTGTTCGACACGGTGGCCCAATTCGGACTGGGCGGCATCCGCAATGCCGACTACGACCTGAGCATCGCTTCCTCGTGGGGCTGGGTGGCCCATGCCGTGGCGCTGCAAGAGCACCGCCGCTATTTCCCATTGAGCTCCGTACAGGGCGGCGAAGGCCTGAACACCATCGAAGCCCCGTTCATCGGCGCCCATGCCGATATTGGCGGCGGCGCGGCCCATACGGAAGACGCCACATCCGGCGGCCTGCAAGGCGATCTGTCCGACGTCGCCCTGAACTGGATGCTGTGGCAGGCCCGCTCCATGGCCTTGCGGTTCGACGCCGGCCCCGCCGAGCAAAGCGAGATCACCCACCCGGTGGTCCACGACCAGCGCACCACCGGCACGCGGCCGCAAGGCGGCGACCGCCGCGTCGACGCCGCCGACGGCACCTTGCTGCACGGCAGCCAGGCCGAACACCCGCGCCTGGGCCAAAGCCAGCGCCTGGCCACCGAGCCCCTGATCGACCGCTACGAAGGCTGGCAAGTCAGCACCTCCAACGAAGTCGGCATCGTCGACATGTCCGGCTACGCGCTGTGGCTGCAAAACGAGTTGGGGTGGCGCGATCTGCCGGCTTAGGGCGGCACCCATGTATGCTTTGGTAACAAAACCGGCCCGGAAGGCGAAAAGCGCGCCGCAAAAGAAATCACGCTATCATTTAACTCTTTGCGGCCGCAGCACCAGGGCGGCACAGGCCCACGGCCGGGCGTTTTCGCACCCGGTTTGCACACGCCGCGCTCCTTACCTTATCCGACTGTCTTATGCTTTCTGGGCAACAACAAAAACTCATCTCGATCATCAGCGCCGCGGTAGCGCAAGCCGCCCCCCAGGCCACGCCCAATATCCTGCTCGAACGGCCCAAGGTCGCCGCGCACGGCGACATCGCCACCAATGTGGCCATGCAGCTGGCCAAACCGGCCAAGCGCAACCCGCGCGAACTGGCGCAGCAAATCGTCGACGCCATCATGGCCCACCCCGAAGCCGCCCAACTCGTCGCTTCCGCCGAAATCGCGGGGCCCGGCTTCATCAATTTCCGCCTGACCGCCGCCGCGCGCCAGGCGGTGCTGCATGCCATACAACAAGAGGGCGACCGCTACGGCACCCTGCCGCCCAACCACGAGAAAGTGCTGGTCGAATTCGTCTCGGCCAACCCCACGGGGCCCTTGCACGTCGGCCACTCCCGCCAGGCCGCCCTGGGCGATTCGCTGTGCCGCCTGTTCACGGCGCAAGGCTACGACGTCACGCGCGAGTTCTACTATAACGACGCCGGCAATCAAATCGACAACCTGGCCGTCAGCGTGCAGGCGCGCGCAAGGGGTATCGCGCCCGATTCGCCCGATTTCCCGGCCGACGGCTACAAGGGCGACTACATTGCCGAAATCGCCGCCGACTTTCTGGCCGGCAAAACCGTGCAGGCCGCCGACGGCAATTCGGTGACCGCCAGCAAGAACCTCGATGACCTGGACGACGTCCGCCAGTTCGCCGTCGCCTACCTGCGCCGCGAACAAGACCTGGATCTTCAGGCCTTCAACCTCAAGTTCGACAATTTCTACCTGGAAAGCTCGCTGTACACCAGCGGCCGGGTCGAAAAAACCGTACAGACCCTCATCGCCGGCGGCCACACCTACGAAAGCGAAGGCGCTTTGTGGCTGCGCACCACCGAGCTGGGCACTGGCGACGACAAAGACCGCGTCATGCGCAAAAAGGAAGGCGGCTACACCTACTTCGTGCCCGACGTGGCCTACCACGTAGCCAAGTGGGAACGCGGCTTTCATCGCGCCATCAACATCCAGGGCAGCGACCATCACGGCACCATCGCACGGGTGCGCGCCGGCCTGCAAGGCCTGAACCTGGGCATCCCCAAGGATTTCCCGGCCTACATCCTGCACAAGATGGTGCGCGTCATGCGCAATGGCGCCGAAGTCAAGATCTCCAAGCGCGCCGGCAGCTACGTCACCATGCGCGACCTGATCGACTGGGTCGGCCAGGATGCCGTGCGCTACTTCCTCATCCAGCGCCGGGCCGATTCCGAATTCGTCTTCGACATCGACCTGGCCCTGTCCAAGAGCGAAGAAAACCCGGTGTACTACATCCAGTACGCCCATGCACGCATCTGCTCCATGCTGGGCCAGTCAGCCGAGCTGGTCGGCCAGTTGCCCCAGGCCGACGTCAGCGTACTGGCGGCGCCCACCGAGTTCGCCCTCATGCAGCGCCTGGCCGAATACCCCGGCATGGTGACGCTGGCGGCCCAGGAACTGGCGCCTCACCATATTGCCTTCTGGCTGCGCGACTGCGCCGCCGATTTCCACGCCTGGTACAACGCCGAACGGGTGCTGGTCGACGACGCCGGCCTGAAGCTGGCCCGCCTGCGCCTGGCCCAGGCAACCCGCCAGGTTCTGGCCAACGGCCTGGCCCTGCTGGGCGTATCGGCACCCGAAAGGATGTAAGCTCCCAAACGGAGATTAGCTTTTACTATGGCACGAAACAGTCGCAAATCCTCAAGTTCGAAATCCGGGGGCAGCACGCTGTTCGGCATGCTGGCCGGCCTGATCATCGGGCTGGCCATTGCCGCGGGGCTGGCCTACTACGTCACCAAGGCGCCCATGCCTTTCGTCGACAAGGTCACGCGCGAGAAGCCGCAAACCCAGATACCCAGCAATGTCGACCCCAACGGCGCGCTTTACAGCAAAGACGACTCGGCGCCTTCGGACAGCCCGCTGGCCAATGCGCCGCGCCCCCTTTCGCCCGGCGAAGCGCCCGCGCCCTCCATGAACGACGAGATCGGCGCGCTGCTGGTCACCTTGGGCGCGCCCGAGCCCGGCGCCGATAAAAAAGAAGCGCCGGCCAAAGAGGCTCAGGCCGCGCCCCCTTCCAAATCTGCGCCGGCCTCCCCGGCTCCAAAGACCTCCGAAACCCCGAAACCGGCCGCGCCGGCGGCGCACCCCGCGGCCAAGGCCGAACCCGCCAAGCCAGCCAAGCCGGCCTCGACCCAGACCACCTACTACCTGCAGGCCGGCGCCTACCGGTCGGCCAACGACGCCGATGCCGTCAAGGCGCAGATCCTGATGCTGGGCCTGCCGGTGCAAGTGCAAAAGGCCCAGGTCAACGGCGCTACCATCAACCGCGTGCGCGTCGGCCCCTTCAAGGGCATCGACGAAATGAACCGTTCGCGCGCCCGCCTCAGCGAGGCCAAGATCGACTCGTCGGTGGTGCGCCCATGACTCATTCGCAATATCGTTTGAACTTGCCGGCTTCCATCCGGTCATAACCCATTCGGTCAGGCGCCGAAAAGTTCAAGTCTTCGAATCCACCAAACAGCACATCAAGCTCAGGATGCATAGCCATGTCGTTTAAAAACCTGTTTCTTCGCACTTTCGCCATCGCCGCCCTTGGCGCCGCCTCTCTGTTCGCGCCTCTTGGCCAGGCCCAGGCCGCCGGCCAGCAGTACGTCACGCTGAACCCGGCCCAGCCTTCCGACACGCCGGACAAAATCGAGATCCTGGAGTTTTTCGCCTACAGCTGCCCGCACTGCGCCGCCATGCAGCCCATGGTCGAAAAATGGGCCAAGACCCTGCCCTCCAACGTCGTCCTGCGCCAGGTTCCCGTAGCCTTCAACGCCAGCATGACCGATCTGCAAAAGCTGTATTACTCGCTGCAGGCCCTGGACCGCATGGACCTCAACGACGAAGTCTTCAAGGCCATCCACACCGAGCACAAGCGCATCTTCGAAGCCAAGGCCATCGCCGACTGGGCCGTCAGCAAAGGCATCGACCGCGCCAAGTTCGAAGCGGTCTTCAATTCTTTCGGCATCAACGCCAAGATCAAGCGCGCCAACGAACTCACCCAGTCCTACCAGATCGAGGGCACGCCCAGCATCTCGGTGGGCGGGCAATATGTGGTTTCGCCTTCCATGACGAACAGCTACCAGGGCACCATCGACGTGGCGCAAAAGCTGCTCGACGGTCTGCTCAAAGACAAGAAGTAATCATGTCGAAGGGGGTGTTCGGCGAACCGCCCGAACGCCCCGGCGCGAGTAGCGTTACGACCCGCCGCGCCTTGCCGGCGCGGGTTCCCGGCCGCAGAACCACGCTCAGGGCATCAAGCCCGCGCTTTGTCCAGGGCCTGGGCCAGGTCGGCGACCAGGTCCTCGACGGCCTCCAGGCCGATATGCAGGCGCACGACCGCGTTGTCGCCGCCGCCCCAGTAGCTGTGCTGGGTCAGCGGCGCATGTTCGACCAACTGCACCAGGCTTTCAAAGCCGCCCCACGAATAACCGATCCCGTATAGCGTCAGCGCATTCACGAATCGCCGCGCCTGCGCGTGGTCGAGCGCCAGCTCGACCGACAGCATGCCGTTCGAGCCATGGCAGTCGCGTTGCCACAAAGCATGGCCTGGATCCTGCGGCCAGGCCGGATGGTAGATGCGCGCGGTTTCGGGGCGTGACGCCAGGAATTCGCAGACCCGCAAGGCGTTTTCGGCGTGCTGGCGCATGCGGATGGGCAAGGTGCGCACGCCGCGCAAGGCCAGCCAGGCATCGTCGGCGCTTATCGAATACCCCATGGCATAGTGGGTTTCGTTGAGACGCCGCACGAGCTCGGGGTCGTTGGCCATGACCGCGCCCAGCATCAGGTCGGAATGCCCGCCTATGTACTTCGTGCCCGCCACCGCCGAAACATCGACCCCCAGGTCCAACGGACGGTAGACATAGCCCGCGCCCCAGGTGTTGTCGGCAGCAAGCACCAGTTTGTGCCGCCGCGCGAACTCGGCCAGCGCGGGAAGGTCAAGCATTTCCATGAGCAGGGAGCCCGGCGACTCGACATACAGCATGCGCGTATTGGGCCTGACCTGCGACTCGAGCGCCCCGGGCTCGGCGCGGCAGTACGAGACCTCGATGCCCATGCGCCGCAGCACGGTCTTGTCCAGATGGCGCACCGGGCCGTATACGCAGTCGGCCACGATGACGTGGTCGCCGGCGTTGAGCAGAGCCATGAAGACCAGGGTGACCGCCGAAAGGCCCGACGGCGCCAGGAAAGCGCGCTGCGTCCCCTCCAGTTCGCAAAACACCTCTTCCAGCGCGGCATGCGTGTCCATGCCGGAGCGGCCGTAGGTGGCGATGCGCTCGCCGTCCGCCTTGTCGGCCAGGGCATGGTCCAGCGCCTCCAGGCTGGCGAAGCGGACCGTGCTGGTCCGCATGGAAGGCAGCGCCACCGGCGCCGACTGGGTTTTGGGATTAAACTCGGCAATGCCCGAATGCAGCAGCTGGGTTTCTAGACGCGTGGTACCGGTATGAGCCATGACTTCCGAGGTTGGTTTGGATGGTTCGCAAAAATACCCTGAGCGCGGCTGCGCTTGGCAGCGGGCTCGGGCCATGTCCAAAACTACCACATTTTGCCCGTCCAATCCGGCGCAACGCCGCGCGCCAGCCTCGCACAACGTACTTATTCGCCATGCTCACCCCTGAAATCGCCCTGTCTTTCTTCGGCATCGCCATCCTGCTGGCCCTGGCCCCGGGGCCGGACAATGTCTTCGTGCTGATGCAGTCGGCCATGTGGGGACGCCGCTCGGGCATGCTGGTCGTGCTGGGCCTGTGCACGGGCCTGGTCGGCCATACTGTGGCCGTGGCCGTCGGGCTGGCCGCGCTGTTCGCCGCTTCCGAAACCGCCTTCATCGTGCTCAAGCTGGCCGGGGCAGTCTACCTCATATACCTGGCCTGGGGCGCCTTCCGGGCCAGGCCGGATACCCACGCGGCCTCCAGGCCGCCGCGCCAAAGCAATGCCACGCTCTACCGGCGCGGCATCGTCATGAATCTCACCAACCCCAAGGTGTCGCTGTTCTTCCTGGCCTTCCTGCCGCAGTTCACCTCGGCGGCGCGCGGCTCGGTGGCGCTGCAGACGCTGAGCCTGGGCCTGCTGTTCATTGCCGCGACCTTACTGGTGTTCGGCTGCATCGCTTTTTTTTCCGGCGTCTTCGGCGAGCTGATACAACGCTCGGCCAAGGCGCAGCGCCTGCTCAATTATTTTGCCGGAACCGTGTTCCTGGGCCTGGCCGCCAAGCTGGCCTTCGCCAGCCGCTAGAAGCCTGGGCGGCCGGCACACCGTCGACAGGCCGAGCTGCCCTAGGGCCTAGCCCGCCAGGCTGAAGCGGAAGACGCCGTCGCCGCCGAGCTCGCGCTTAAGCTTGCCCTGGTAATACAGGGCGTGCAGATGCGCCAGCGCCTCGCCGATGGCGAAGGTGATTTGATGCGTGTCCAGCTTGCGGTGGAACATGATGGGCACGATGTCGTTGGCGCTGCGGGGCGTGCGACAGGCCGCCATGACTTCGTCGAGGCGCTCGGCATGATGGGCGTGCTGCTGGGCGATGCGCTCGTGCAGTCCCTTGAAAGGGCGGCCGTGCGACGGCAGCACCACAGTGTCCTCGGGCAAGCCGTCGAACCGCTTCAGGGACTTCAGGTACAAGGGCAGCGGATTGGCCTCGGGCTCGAAGCTGAACACGCTGACGTTGGTCGAAATGCGCGGCAGCACCATGTCGCCGGAAATCAGCATTTGCAGCGTGTCGCAATACAGCGCGGCATGCTCGGGCGAATGGCCGTAGCCCACGATGACCCGCCACACGCGGCCGCCGATGGCGATCTCGTCGCCATCCATGATGCGCCGGAAACTGGCCGGCGCATCGGGCACCAGGCTGGGGTAGTACGAACCGCGCTTGCCGATTTCCTGAATGGCCTGCGGGTCGGACAGGCCGTGGCGAACAAAATGCGCCAGGGCCATATCGCCGCCGGCGCCGCCCTCGACCTGATTCTGCAAAGGCGCGCGCGACCACAGGCGCGCCGTCATGAACTCGGTCATGGTGATCCACAACGGCGCGTTCCAGCGCTCGCAAAGCCATTGCGCCAGCCCCACATGGTCGGGATGCATGTGCGTGACCAGAACGCGCAGCACGGGCAGGCCGTCCAGTGCGGTTTCGAACACTTGTTCCCACAGCGCCTTGACGTTGTCGCGCGCGACCCCGGTATCGACCACCGTCCAGCCCTGCCGGCCGTCGATTTCGTCGCGCAGCAGCCATACGTTGATATGATCCAGCGCGAACGGCAGCGGCAGGCGGATCCAGCGCACGCCGTCGCCCACGGTCAGCGCGCGGCCGGGTTCGGGAACGGCCTCGCCCCAGGGGTAGGTCAGTTTCTGTTCGTTAGGGTTCATCCAGCATCTCCAGGCTTTTCAACGGTTTCGGGTAGTTTACGTTACCGCCGCCGCTAACGTAATATAAGTGCATAGGTGTCAGGCGAAGCACCCCTCCTGCAAAAAGGGCGCTGAGCCTAGCGCCGCGGCCACCCCATGGTGCCCCGCACACTGGAAGGAAGACGGACATGACTATTCCGGGCCTGAACCTGGACCTTGGCCAGGATCTCGACATGCTGCGCGATGCCGTCCGCCGCTTCGCTCTGGCCGAAATCTCGCCGCGCGCCGCCCAGATCGACAAAACCGACCAATTCCCCATGGATCTCTGGCCCAAGCTTGGCCAACTGGGCCTGCTGGGCATTACCGCCGACGAAGAGTACGGCGGCCAGCGCATGGGCTTCCTGGCCCACATGATCGCCATGGAGGAAATATCGCGCGCCAGCGCGGCGGTGGCCTTGTCCTACGGCGCGCACTCCAACCTGTGCGTCAACCAGATCAACCGCCACGGCACCCCCGAGCAAAAGCGCAGGTACCTGCCCGCGCTCATCAGCGGCCAGCACGTCGGCGCGCTGGCCATGAGCGAGCCCAATGCGGGTTCCGACGTCGCCGGCATGGCGCTGCGGGCCAGCAAAACGGGTGACCGCTACGTGCTGAACGGCACCAAGATGTGGATCACCAACGGGCCCGACGCCGACACCCTGGTGGTATACGCCAAGACCAATCCCGAAAAACACCAGCACGGCATCACCGCCTTCATTGTCGAAAAAGGCTGCAAAGGTTTCAGCGTCGCCCAGAAGCTGGACAAGCTGGGCATGCGCGGCAGCCATACCGGCGAGCTGGTTTTCCAGGACTGCGAGGTGCCCGAACAAAACATCCTGGGCGGCCTGGATCAGGGCATGGGCGTGCTCATGAGCGGCCTGGACTCCGAACGCGCCGTGCTGGCGGCGGGGCCGCTGGGCATCATGCAGGCGGTTCTGGACCTGACTCTGCCCTATGTGCGCGAACGGCGGCAATTCGGCCAGCCCATAGGCCAGTTCCAGCTCATCCAGGCCAAAATGGCCGATATCTACACCACCCTGCAGGCCAGCCGGGCCTTCGGCTATGCGGTGGGACGGGCGCTGGACCAGGCGGGCGACAAAGAGCAGCGGCGCGGGCTGCGCAAGGATTGCGCCGCTGCCATTCTGTTCTGCGCCGAAAACGCCACCCGCCTGGCAGGCGAAGGCATCCAGATACTGGGCGGCAACGGCTATATCAACGACTACCCCGCCGCGCGCCTCTGGCGTGATGCCAAGCTGTACGAAATCGGTGCCGGCACCAGCGAAATCCGCCGCATGCTCATCGGGCGCGAACTGTTCGGCCCGGCGCCCTGAGCCGCAAAAGCCTTACAATGGGGCGAAACCCCAAAGCGGCTGCGCCGCGGCAGAACACACATGAGCTACTCCGGCGATCACCAACGCATCGAGCCCATATCGCGCAATGCCTTATCGCCCCAGGCGGTAGCGCGCATCATCCTGAACGGCTTCGATCGCCACTACGCTCTGTTCCGCTACGGCGCGCAACGCGCCAAGGCCTTGTTCGAATCGGGCAACTGGCTCGCCATCCAGCAGCTCTCGCGCGAGCGCATCGAATACTACGATACACGCGTGCACGAATGCACCACCACGCTCGGCTCGGCCCTGAAGGACAGCCGGGCGCGGCCAGGCAACGCCGCCGCCGGGCGCGAGCTCAGCCCCGAGCAGCAAGCCTTCTGGCAGGAAACCAAAACCGAATACATCGGGCTGCTGGCCGGCCACAAGCAGCCGGAATGCGCCGAAACCTTTTTCAATTCGGTCTCGTGCCGCATCCTGCACCGCGACTACTTCCACAACGACTTCCTGTTCGTGCGGCCGGCGGTCGCCACCGAATACATCGACAGCAAGCTGCCGGCCTATCGCGTGTATTACCCAGGCACCGAAGGCCTGGAAAAATCCCTGCTCAACATGGTGGCCGATTTCGGCCTGGCCGCGCCTTTCTCCGACCTGCCCGCCGATGCGCGCCGCGTCGCCCGCATGGCCGTGCACGAGCTGCGCCGTCGCATTCCCCGCGACAGCGGCCAGCGCCTGGCCCCCGACTGCCAGATCCACGTCCTGAATTCCCTGTTCTTCCGCAACAAGGGCGCATACATAGTAGGCCGCCTCATCAACCAGGCCGCCGTCTTTCCCTTCGCCGTCGCCCTGCTGCACACGCCCGCCGGCCATATCGCCATCGATGCGCTGCTGCATTCCAGCGACGACCTGAGCACGCTGTTCAGCTTCACCCGCGCCTATTTCCTGGTGGACATGGAAGCGCCCTCGGCCTACGTGGACTTCCTGAACACGCTGCTGCCGCGCAAGCCCAAGGCCGAGATCTACACCATCATCGGCTTGCAAAAACAGGGCAAGACCCTGTTCTACCGGGACTTCCTGCGCCATCTTGCGCACTCGCACGACAAGTTCGACGTCGCGCCCGGCATCAAGGGCATGGTCATGACGGTGTTCACCCTGCCGTCCTACCCCTATGTGTTCAAGCTGATCCGCGACCGCATCGCCAAGCCGGGCATGGACCACGCCACCGTGCGGCGCAAATACCAGATGGTCAAGAAACACGACCGGGTGGGCCGCATGGCCGACACCTGGGAATACTCGCAGGTGGCGCTGCCGCGCGCGCGTTTTTCCGATGCGCTGCTGGACGAGCTGCGCCGCGAGGTTCCGGAACTGCTGGAAGAGGCCGGCGACGTCATCGTCCTGCGCCATGTGTACATCGAGCGGCGCATGACGCCCCTCAACCTGTATCTGGCCCGCGCCTCCGACGCCGCGGCCGAGGCGGCCGTGCGGCAATACGGCGACGCCATCCGGGAGCTTGCCGCCGCCAACATCTTCCCCGGCGACATGCTGTTCAAGAACTTCGGTGTCACCCGCCTGGGGCGCGTCGTGTTCTACGACTACGACGAAATCCAGCGCATGACCGAAATGAATTTCCGGCGCATTCCCCCCGCCCCGTACGAAGAGGCCGAGCTGGCGGCCGAGCCCTGGTATTCCGTGGGCCCCAACGACGTCTTCCCCGAGGAGTTCGCCACCTTCCTGCTCGGCAATGCCCGCATCGCCCGCAGCTTCACGCAATACCACGCCGACCTGCTGCAGCCCGAATGGTGGCAGGCCTGCCGCAGCCGGGCCAACCTGGGCCGGATCGAAGACATTTTCCCTTATGATGACAGCCGAAGGCTGCACAATGCTAAAGTAGTTCCACCCACACCCACATAGCAAATGGTTAGTGCGCTGTTTGGTTGATTCGCCGAATTCAAATGCACGAACCAAACAAACAAAACACTGGATTGTTGATTCGCAAGGAGTTACACATGTCTGATCCTATTGTCCTAGTTTCCGTCGCCCGCACGCCCATGGGCGGCATGATGGGCAGTCTCTCCGGCCTGGCAGCCCACGAACTGGGTTCCGTCGCCATCAAGGCGGCCGTCGAGCGGGCCGGCATCGCAGCCGACGCCGTCGACGAAGTCATCATGGGCAACGTGCTGCAAGCCGGCCAGGGTCAGGCCCCGGCCCGCCAGGCGGCATTGGGAGCCGGCCTGCCGAAAAGCGCGGGCTGCACCACCATCCACAAGGTCTGCGGCTCGGGCATGAAGGCCGCCATGTTCGGCCACGACCTGCTGCTGGCCGGCAGCGCCGAAGTCGTCGTCGCCGGCGGCCAGGAAAGCATGAGCAACGCCCCATACCTGTTGCTGAAAGGCCGCCAGGGCTACCGCTACGGTCACTCCACCGTCTACGACCACATGGCGCTGGACGGCCTGGAAGACGCCTACCAGCGCGGCACGGCCATGGGCGTGTTCGCGGAAAGCTGCGCATCCAAATACACGTTCACGCGCGAAAAGCAAGACGCCTTCTCGCTGGAGTCCCTGCGCCGCGCCCGCGCCGCCACCGAGGACGGCAGCTTCAAATGGGAAATCGCGCCCGTCACCGTTGCCGGCCGCAAGGGCGATACGGTCATCGACATCGACGAAGGCCCCACCAAGGCCATGCCCGATAAAATCCCCACGCTCAAACCCGCCTTCAAAAAGGACGGCACGGTTACGGCCGCCAACTCGTCCTCCATTTCCGACGGCGCGGCCGCCATGGTGCTCATGCGCGAATCCACCGCCAAGAAGCTCGGCGCCAAGCCGCTGGCCCGCGTCGTCGCCCACAGCCAGCACTCGCAGGAACCGGAATGGTTCACCACCGCGCCGGTCGGCGCCGTGCAAAAACTGCTGGCCAAGACCGGCTGGGCCGCCAAGGACGTCGACCTCTACGAAATCAACGAAGCCTTCGCCGTGGTGACCATGGCCGCCATGACCGAGCTCAGCCTCGATCCCGCCAAGGTCAACATCCATGGCGGCGCCACCGCGCTGGGCCATCCCATCGGCGCCTCGGGCGCGCGCCTCATCACCACCCTGGTGGGCGCCTTGCGCAAAACCGGCGGCAAGCGCGGCATCGCCACGCTATGCATCGGCGGCGGCGAAGCCGTGGCCATGGCCTTCGAAATGCTGTAACTAGGCAAGGGGGGGCGGCACGCCCCCGCCGTCCGTCCTGGAATTGCCATGCCCGCCATCGAATCCCGGATCGACCCCGCCTCGCGGACCTTCCGCGACAATGCGCAGTCCATGCAGCACGCCCTGGACGACTTGCGCAAGCACCTGGCCCATGCGCGCCAGGGCGGCAGCGAACAGGCGCGGCAAAAACATACGGCGCGCGGCAAGCTGCTGCCGCGGGAGCGGGTCATGCGGCTGCTGGATCCCGACAGCCGCTTCCTGGAGCTTTCGCCGCTTGCCGGCCACCAGCTCTACCACGAAGACACCCCGGGCGCCGGCCTCATCACGGGCATAGGCCGTGTTGCAGGCATCGACTGCGTCATTGTCTGCAACGACGCCACCGTCAAGGGCGGCACCTACTACCCGGCCACGGTCAAGAAGCATTTGCGCGCCCAGGAAATCGCCCAGCAGAACCGCCTGCCGTGCATCTACCTGGTCGACTCGGGCGGGGCGCACCTGCCCCATCAGGACCAGGTATTTCCCGACCGCGACCACTTCGGACGCATCTTCTACAACCAGGCCGTCATGTCGTCGATGGGCATTGCGCAGATCGCCGTGGTCATGGGCTCGTGCACGGCCGGCGGCGCCTACGTGCCGGCCATGTGCGACGAATCCATCATCGTGCGCAACCAGGGCACCATCTTCCTGGCCGGGCCGCCCCTGGTCAAAGCCGCCACCGGCGAAATCGTCTCGGCCGAGGACCTTGGCGGCGGCGACGTCCATACCCGCCTGTCGGGCGTGGCCGACCACCTGGCCGACGACGACGACCACGCCCTGCAACTGGCGCGCAACGCCGTCGCCAGGCTGAACCTGCCGCCGTCGCCGGTTCGCGGCGCGGCATTCGCCGAGCCGCGATACGATCCGCAGGAGATCAACGGCATCGTCCCCGCCGACGCGCGCCGGCAATACGATGTGCGCGAAATCGTCGCGCGCCTGGTCGACGGCTCGGAGTTCGACGAATTCAAGGCCCGCTACGGCACCACGCTGGTAACCGGCTTTGCGCGCATCGAGGGCATGCCCGCCGGCATCGTCGGCAACAACGGCATCCTGTTTTCAGAAGCCGCGCAGAAAGGCGCCCATTTCATCGAACTATGCTGCCAGCGCAAGATCCCGCTGGTATTCCTGCAGAACATCACCGGCTTCATGGTGGGGCGCCGCGTCGAGAACGAAGGCATAGCGCGCCACGGAGCCAAGATGGTCACCGCCGTGTCCACGGCGGCCGTCCCCAAGTTCACGGTCATCGTCGGCGGTTCGTTTGGCGCCGGCAACTACGGCATGTGCGGACGCGCCTTCAACCCGCGCCTGCTGTTCATGTGGCCCAATGCCCGCATTTCGGTCATGGGTGGCGAGCTGGCCGCCAGCGTCCTGGCCACGCTGCGGCGCGACGGCCTGCAGGCCAAAGGCCAGCCCTGGAGCGCCGAGGAAGAAGAAGCCTTCAAGCAGCCCATACGCGACCAATACGAACACGAGGGACACGCCTTGTATTCCACCGCCCGCCTCTGGGACGACGGCATCATCGAGCCCGCCGACACCCGTTCGGTGCTGGCGGCGGGGCTGCGCATGGCGCAAAACGCCCCTATCGAGGAAACCCGCTTCGGCCTGTTCAGGATGTAGGCGGCGCCTAGGAGCGTGGGCGGCAGAAACGTTCGAGGCGAAAAGCCGGCTGCGACAGGGCAGATTTTTGACGATTTGCCGGCCCATAGTGGTTCTATGGGCCAAGAAGCGGCGGAAATATGAACGGAGCAGACGGCTTTGCAGCCCGGACGGTTTCTGCCGCCCACGCTCCTGGCCTCGCATTGTGCCGGCCAATCGAAACCCGTAGAATGACGCTTGCGAATAATTCTCAACGCGCCTCTTTCGGCGCGCCCTTCAAATGGCGTTTTCCAAGCACCGCAAATTCACCGCATGGGTGGGACTGCTGGCCATCTGGCTGGCCGTGCTCATGCCGGCGATTTCGCAAAGCGTGCAGCACGAGCAGGGTCGGGAACTATCGCTTTCCATCTGCCTGCCGGGCCAGGCCTCCTCGCAGCTCAGCCTCGATTTAAACACCGACGCCGACCCCGGCCATCACCCGCAAACCGATCACAGCCTGAAGGCCTGCGCCTACTGCGGGCTGCTGGCCGCCCATGCGCCGCTGGCGCATGCGGTTGCCGGCGTGCAGGCCGGCGTAGCCGCCTGGCGACCCTTGGCGACTCCTCCTGCCGCCACGGTCGCGGCAGCCGTCCCCGAATACCCCTTCGCGCAGCCTCGCGCACCGCCTCTTCTGTCCGCCTGAGCCCTTCTCGCCGTCCTCCGCACCGCGCCGGCCCTTGGCCGTAAAGCGCCGCGGGCGTCGCTTCCAGAACCTTTGACAGAAGACCATCATGAACCCTATAGCCATCGTGCGCGCGGGCCGGAGCCGGCTCGCGCACGCCCTGCGCCTGGCCGTGCTGCCGTGCCTGCTGGGCGGCATGCAAGCCGCCCATGCGCAAACCAGCGATGCGGCCGGCCCCACGCCTGCCGCCCCGAATACAGCCTCCCAAGCTTCACGCACAGGCTCCGCCGCCAATGCCCCCGAAGCCATGCTCGCGCCCATCACCGTCACCGCCGGGCAACCGGCCAGCGGGCTGGACCCCCAACTGCCCGTCGCCGTGCACGTTACCGGTCCGGACGAGTTGAAGCAGATCAATATGATCAACACCGAGGACGCCCTGAAGTACCTGCCCAACTTCGGCATACGCAAGCGCTACATCGGCGACCAGAACTCCCTGATCTCCGTGCGCGGCACCAACAACTCGCAAAGCGCACGCGGCCTGGTGTATGCGGACGGCATGCTGCTCAGCAACTTCCTGGGCAACACCTACAGCTTCGCGCCCAAGTGGTCCATGGTGTTCCCCGACGACATCGAACGGGTCGAGACGTTTTACGGCCCTTTCTCGGCCCTGTATCCGGGCAATTCGATGGGGGCGACCGTGGCCATCACCACCCGCATGCCGACCAGGCTGGAGGCCTCGGCCAAGAGCCAGTTCTTTTCCCAGCACTTCGACCTTTACGGGATCGACAAGGACTTGCAAGGCTCGCAGCAGACAGCCAGCATCGGCGACAAAGTGGGCAGTTTGTCTTTCCTGATCGGCGCGGATCACCTGGAAAACACCAGCCAGCCCATGCAGTTCGCCACCCTGAAGCCATCGGCGACGCCAGCCGGCAGCGGCTACACGCACGTCCGCGGCGCGCAGCCCTACATCGACCAGTACGGCAAGCCCGGCCTCATCGTGGGCACCAGCGCCGAAGGCAGCGTCAGGCTGGTTCAGGACCAGTTCAAGCTGAAGCTGGCCTACGACATCACGCCGACGCTGCAGGCCGGTTTTTCCATGAGCTACTGGAACCGCCGCTACGACAGCCGCAACGACACCCTGCTGTACGACGATGCCGGGCGGCCCGTGTACGCCGGCCAGGTCGATATCGGCGGCCAGGCCTATACGATAGACCCCGGCGCCATGGCCGACAGCAGCGGCCGCAGCGAAAGCGCGCTCTATGGCCTGTCGCTGAAGACCCGCCACGCCCAGGGCTGGAACTACAGCCTGAACATGTCCAGCTTCGCGCTGATGAACGACACGCAGCGCACAGCCGACCTGGCCGGCCCCAACAACGGCCCCGGCTCCCTGGCCAGCAACCAGGGCAGCGGCTGGAAAACGCTGGAGGCGCAGGCCAGCTACACGCCGGCCGGCCATACCCCCGGCTCGCACCACATCGTGCTGGGCTATCACTTCGACCGCTACCGGCTGGACAGCAACAGCTTTGACACCGGCAACTGGCGGACCGGCGGCGCCGGCGCCCTTGCCCAGGCATTCCAGGGCACGACCAGCACGCAGGCCCTCTACGCCCAGGACGCCTGGCTGCTGGCGCCGCGCTGGACGCTGACGACCGGCCTGCGCTACGAGCAGTGGCGCGCCTACCAGGGATCGCGCGCCAGCGGCGGCGCCACGCTGGACTATGCCCCACGCAGCCAGAACGCGCTCTCGCCCAAGGCCTCCCTGGCCTATGAGCTGGGCAAGACCCTGACGCTAAGCGCATCGCTGGGCAAGGCCTACCGCTTTCCCACGGTCAGCGAGCTGTTCCAGGGCAGCGTGGCAAGCGGCGCCATCATCAACAACGACCCCAATCTGAAGCCCGAAAGCACGCTCAGCAAGGAACTGGCGCTGGACTGGGACGCGGGTGTGGGCCAGGTGCGCGTGGCGCTGTTCCAGGACGACGTCAAGGACACCCTGTACTCCCAGACCGACACCACCGTCTACCCCAATATCACCAACATCCAGAACATCGACAAAGTGCGCAACCGGGGGGTGGAACTCGACTTCCAGGGCTACGACGTCGGTGTGCGGGGGCTGGACCTGGCGCTGGGGGCCGGCTACACGCACTCGACCATTCTGGAGAACTCGCGCAGCCCGGAAACCGAGGGCAATCTGTTTCCGCGCGTGCCGCGCTGGCGGCTGAACGCCTCGGCCACCTGGCACTTCAACCAGGACACCGCGCTGACGGTCGCCGGGCGCTACTCGGGCCGGCAATACAACACGCTGACCAATACCGACACCAACCCCGATACCTATGGCGGCTCCAGCACCTTCCTGATCGTGGACGCCCGCCTGAACTACCGCTGGAGCCAGCACGTGGAGGCCAGCCTGGGCATCAACAATATTTTCAACAAGCAAGCCTTCATCTACCACCCCTATCCGGGCCGCACCGTGCTTGCCGAGCTGAAGATCAGGCTGTAACGCCCGCCGGACAGTCACGATACGACAAGCGTTTATACTGGAGCCAGTGACACATTCCCGAATTGCCCGCAATGGCAATTCGGCGTAAAGTCAGATCAAGTAAAGTCGAATCAAACTTTACCGGTTAACCCGTTTACCCCGTGTAAACATTTCCAATGGGCAACCTGAGTCACCTATGTTCGATATCCTGGTTTACTTATTCGAAAACTACTACACGCCGCAAGCCTGCCCCGACGCAGACGTCCTGGCGCACAAGCTGGCCGCGGTGGGGTTCGAGCACGACGACATCGACGAAGCCCTGGGCTGGCTGTACGGCCTGGCCCAAACTACCGAGCAATGCATCGCGCTGGCTCAAACGCCGCAAAGCAACAGTCGGCGCATCTTCACCGAACAGGAATACCAGGCCCTGGGCACCGAGGCCATAGGCTTCATCAGCTTCCTCGAAAGCTCGGGGGCGCTGCCGGCGGTGTTGCGCGAAATCCTCATCGAGCGGGCCCAGGCCACGCACGAATCGCCCATTCCCCTCGAAAAAATCAAAATCATCGCCCTCATGGTGCTTTGGAGCCAGGAGGCCGAAATCGACCACCTGGTGCTCGAAGAACTGCTCACCGACGACCACTCCCGGCCCTCGCACTAGGGCCTGTTAACCCTTGCTGTATTCGTCCCAGGCTCTGCGAGCCAGACAGGGCTATACGGGGCGGTTCGCCCCCAGTCCCAGCGGCCCCCTGCACGACGGGTCGCTGGTCGCCGCCATGGCCAGCTTTCTCGACGCCCGCGCCCACCAGGGCCGCTGGCTGCTGCGCATCGAGGACATCGACACGCCCCGCGCCGTGGCGGGCGCCGATCGCCTCATCATGGGCCAGTTGCAGGCCCTGGGCATGCACTGGGACGGCGAGCCGGTCTGGCAGTCGCGCCGCCACGCCCTGTATCAATCGGTGTTCGACGCCTTGAACGCCCAGGGATGCGTATACGGCTGCGGCTGCACCCGCCAGGAAATCGGCCAGCGCGCCTATCCCGGCACATGCCGCAACGGAGTGCGGCCCGGCAGGCCGGTGCGCGCCTGGCGCTGGCGCGTTCCCGAGGGCATGGTTCACTTCCATGACCGCTGGCTCGGCCCGCAGCAACAGAATGTTGCAAATACGGTGGGCGATTTCATCGTGAAGCGCGCCGACGGCCTGTGGGCCTACCAGTTCGTCGTCGTCATCGACGACTGGAAGCAGGAAATCACCGATATCGTGCGCGGCGCCGACCTGCTCGACTCCACCGCCCGACAGCGGCTCCTGGCCGGCCGCCTGGGCGCGCCCTGCCCTGATGTCATGCACGTGCCGCTGGTCCTCGACGAACACGGGCACAAGCTTTCCAAGCAAAACCACGCCCCCGCGCTGGACGGCTCCGATCCCCTGCGCACCCTGGACCGCGCCTGGCGCAGGCTGGGGTTCGAGTCCCTGCCGGGGGCGGAAAACATCGAGGCATTCTGGAAGGCCGCACTGCCGCAATGGGCCGCCCGCTTCAACATTTGATATATTGAATTAGCGGATCATCCGGCCAAACAGCCAGGTCATCGTGGAACACACGCCCGCCGGCGCCCCGGACAGCCGGGCATTCCGGGGTCGAAACATAGTTGTTTCCGCCTCCCGGTGGTGCTTTCTGTCTGGTGCGACTTGCATTGTGCATTTGTCCCCCCGTATGATCCGCGCTATCGCTGCTGTAAATGCAGTTACTGGATATACATGGACAAAACGCTGATCATTGCCGAGAAACCCTCGGTTGCCTTAGACATCTCCCGGGCCCTGGGCGGGTTTACGCGGGAAGGCGACTACTTTGAAAGCGAGCAATACGTGCTCGCTTCCAGTATCGGCCACCTGCTGACCCTGGTGGCGCCCAACGACCCCGTGCGCGGCAAATGGAGCTTCACCCACCTGCCCGTCATTCCTCCCCAGTTCGAACTCGGGCCGGCCGACAAACGCTCGGCCGAGCGCCTCAAGCTGCTGGTCAAGCTGCTCAAGCGCAAAGACGTCACCGCCGTCATCAACGCCTGCGACGCGGGCCGCGAGGGCGAGCTCATCTTCCGTTACATCGTGCAATACGCGGGCGTCAAAAAGCCCGTGCAGCGCCTGTGGCTGCGTTCCATGACCCAGGCCGCCATCCGCGAAGCCTTCCAAAGCCTGCGCGACGACGAGACCATGAAGCCGCTGGAAGCGGCGGCTCGCTCGCGCGCTGAAGCCGACTGGCTGGTGGGCATCAACGGCACGCGCGCCATGACCGCCTTCAACAGCAAGGACGGCGGCTTCTTCAAGACCCCTGTCGGCCGCGTGCAGACCCCCACGCTGGCCATCGTCGCGGAACGCGAAGAGCGCATCCGCCGCTTCGTCCCGCGCGACTACTGGGAGGTGCACGGCACCTTCGTCGCGGCCGCCGGCTTCTATACCGGCCGCTGGTTCGACCCCAAGTTCACCAAGAACGAGCAGGATCCCGAGCAGCGCGATTCGCGCCTGTGGTCGCTCAATGCGGCGCAAACCATCGTCGCCGCCTGCCGCAACCAGCCCGGCAAGGTCACCGAAGAATCCAAGCCCTCCACGCAGATGTCGCCGGCGCTGTTCGACCTTACGTCGCTGCAGCGCGAGGCCAACTCGCGCTTCGGCTTTTCGGCCAAGACCACCCTGGCGCTGGCGCAAACCCTGTACGAGCGCCACAAAGCCCTTACCTATCCGCGTACCGATTCGCGCTACCTGCCCCAGGACTACCTGCAAACGGTCAAGCAGACCGTGCAGGCGCTGTCCCAGGGCGGCTCTTCGGCCGCCGCCAGCGTCCAGCCCTTTGCCGCGCAACTGGGCAAGACAGACTGGATCAAGCCCAACAAGCGCATTTTCGACGACAAAAAGGTTTCCGATCACTTCGCCATCATCCCCACCCTGCAGATCCCCCGCGATCTCAGCGAGGCCGAAGGCAAGATCTACGAACTCATCGCCCGGCGCTTCCTGGCCGTGTTCTTTCCGGCTGCCGAGTTCCGCGTCACCACCCGCATTACCGAGGTCTCGGGCCACCACTTCAAGACCGAAGGCAAGGTGCTGGTCGAGCCTGGCTGGCTGGCCATCTACGGGCGCGAGGCCCAGGGCGACGACACCACGCTTGTCGCCGTAGCCGACAACGAAACCGTCAAGACCGACGAAATCGAGGCCAAGGGGCTGGTCACCAAGCCGCCCGCACGCTACACCGAGGCCACGCTGCTGTCGGCCATGGAAGGCGCGGGCAAGCTGGTCGACGACGAAGCCCTGCGCGAAGCCATGTCCGAACGCGGGCTGGGCACTCCGGCCACCCGGGCAGCCATCATCGAGGGCCTGCTCAACGAAGGCTATCTGCGCCGCGAAGGCCGCGAGCTCGTGCCCAGCGCCAAGACGCGCCAGCTCATGACGCTGCTGTCGGGCCTGGGGGTCAACGAACTCACCTCGCCCGAGCTCACCGGCGAATGGGAGCACCGCCTCAAGCAAATCGAACAGCGCCAGCTCGACCGCGACGAATTCATGCGCGAAATCGCGCAAATGACCCAGGTCATCGTCAAGCGGGCCAAGGAATACGAACGCGACACCGTGCCCGGCGACTACGCCACGCTTGCCACGCCTTGCCCCAAATGCGGAGGCGTCGTCAAGGAAAACTACCGCCGCTACGCCTGCACGCAATGCGACTTCTCCATCGGCAAGCACCCGGGCGGACGCACCTTCGAAGTCCCCGAGGTCGAAGAACTGCTGCAAAAGCGCGAACTGGGCCCGCTGTCGGGCTTCATCAGCAAGATGGGTCGGCCTTTTTCCGCCCTGCTGCGCATCACCGACGAATTCAAGCTCGAATTCGACTTCGGCCAGAACGACGCCGAAAACTCGGAGCCCGTCGATTTCTCCGGCCAGACCTCGCTGGGCGCCTGCCCCAAATGCGGCGGCCGCGTGTTCGAGCATGGCATGAACTATGTATGCGAGAAATCGGTCGGCCCGGAAAAAACCTGCGACTTCCGTTCCGGCAAAATGATCCTGCAGCAAGAGGTCGCGCCCGCCCAGATCGTCAAGCTGCTGGCCGACGGCAAGACCGACCTGCTGGAAGGCTTTGTGTCCAGCCGCACCAATCGCAAGTTCAAGGCCTACCTCGTCAAGCAGCCCAACGGCAAGATCGGCTTCGAGTTCGAAGCCCGGCCCGAAAAACCCGGCGCCAAGAAAACTGCGGCCAAGAAGGCGGCAAGCACGGCTGAACCGGCCACGACGGCCAGCGCGGCGGCCAAGGCGCCGACCAAGGCCGCGGCTAAAAAAGCGCCCGCCAAGAAAGCGGCGGCGAAAAAGACGGCGGGAAAAACAGCGGCCAAGAAAACAGCGGCCAAAAAGGCCGCAGCCAAAAAAACATCCGGCGCCGCGCTGGACGAGAACGACCCGCCGTTCTAAAGTACGCAACGGGCCGGCCCTCGCCGGCCCACCATGCCGAACCACCGGCGGCCAAACGCCCGCCGACCCTTGAACCCGAACCACCATCGCCTCCACGCGGCAACCATACCTTTACCGCCACCCTATGACATCCGCCTCCGAGCCCTGGCATTCCGTAAGACAATCCACCCTGCACGGCAACGGCGTATTCGCCGCCCGCGACATTCCCGCCGGAACCCGCATCCTCGAATACGGCGGACGGCGCATCACACCCGAGCAGGCCGACGCCATGCATCCGGTCAACCCGGACGATCCCTTCCACACCTTCTTCTTTGCGCTCAGTTGCGGCAAGGTCATCGACGGCGGCAATCGCGGCACCGACGCCCGCTGGATCAACCACTCGTGCGCGCCCAACTGCGAAACCCAGGAAAACTCCGCCGGCACTCGCGTCTACATCATGGCGCTGCGCGATATAACGGCCGGCGAAGAGCTGTTCTACGACTACGGCCTGGTCATGGAAGGCAAAATCACCAAGAAGCTGCAAAAGCAATACCAATGCCTTTGCGGCAGCAGCGAATGCCGCCACACCATGCTGGCCCTGCCGGAAAAAAAGGCCAAAAAGAAAAAGTCGAAAAAAGCTGCCGACGGCCGCAGTGAAGGCAAGCGCAAAGCCAAGGACGGCAAGGACAAGCCGCAAAAAGACAAGGGCGGCAAGAAAGACAGGCCAGAAAAAGTCGGCAAGAAAAAAGCGACAGGCTAAACGAAACCGAAAGCACCCAAGCTGAAACTGCACAAGGCCAGAGAAGGGATTTCGCCACTCATCGCCACCGCAAGGCCGGGGAGCGCCTGTGCCGGCAAGCGAAGTTGGAGCAAGCCATGGCGGCGGCCGTTTTCGGGGTGCAAGCGAACAGCTGTTTGAGGACGGCGTTTACGGCCAGCCGGGGGCTGGCCGTTCGTCCGAGCTTTTGCCGCCGGGCCGCCCCAAGGCAAAAGGCGCCCCCTCGGGGGCAGCAAGCCACGTAGTGGCGAAGCGTGGGGGCACTCTATATGAGCGCCCGAAAACGGCTGACGGCATGGGAAGCCCCGGCACCGCCGGGGCCGCAGCGACCTGAGCGCGCCGGTGCAGGTGCTCCCTGGCCGCTCAAGAACCCAAAAAACCATCCGCCACAACAAACCGCAACCCAATAACAAGGATCTAGGGCGAATACGGGTCAAAGGCTGGCCAGCCTGAACGGCTTCACAGCGAACATAAACACATCAAGCGCCGCTTGGGTCGAAATGCCTTGCCAAGCCCTGCCAGCACTCGGAATAATCGGCCTGCAATTGCGAAGACTCCAGCGCAAAGCGTGTCGGCTTGATGACAGTGCGGGTTTCGAACATGAACGCCATGGTGTCCTCGACCTTGTGCGGCGCCGACGTGTCGGAGGCGGACGCCTTCTCGAACGTGTCGGCATCCGGGCCATGCGCCGTCATGCAATTGTGCAGGCTGCCGCCTCCCGGCAGGAAACCTTCGGCCTTGGCATCGTAGACGCCCGTAATGAGGCCCATGAATTCGCTGGCGACATTGCGGTGGAACCAGGGCGGCCGGAAGGTGTTTTCAGCCACCAGCCAGCGCGGCGGAAAGATGACGAAATCGATGGTGTCTACGCCCGGCGTATCGCTGGGCGACTGCAGCACCAGGAAGATGGATGGGTCGGGATGATCGAAACTGATCGAACCTATGGTGTTGAACCGCCGCAGATCGTACTTGTATGGCGTGTAGTTGCCGTGCCAGGCCACCACGTCCAGCGGGGAATGATCGATATCGGCCCGCCATAGCCGGCCGCCGAACTTCGACACCAGCTCGAAGTCGCCGTCGATATCCTCGTAGGCCGCCCGCGGCGCAAGAAAATCGCGCGGCAGGGCAAGCCCGTTCGAACCGATGGGCCCCATGTCGGGCAGCTGGAAAGGCGCGCCGAAATTCTCGCAGACATAGCCGCGCGCCTCGCCGTCGGGCAGGTCGACGCGGAACCGGACGCCCCGCGGCACCACGGCGATTTCCAGCGGCTCGATGTCGATGACGCCCATCTCGGTGGCCAGGCTCAGCCGGCCCTGTTGCGGCACGATCAACAGTTCGCCGTCCGCATTGTAGAAATAGCGGCCCCGCATCGACGCATTGGCGGCGTACAAATGAATCGCGCAGCCGCTCATGTGCTCGGGCGAGCCGTTGCCGGCCATGGTCACCAGCCCGTCGACGAAGTCGGTCGACGCCGAGGGCATGGGCAGGGGATCCCAGCGCAGTTGATTGGGCGGTGTGGGCGGAACGGCGCCGAAATCGCCGACGATGCGGTCGTTCTCCAGCGGCGTGAAAGGCTTGTGCACCGCAGCCGGCCGTATCCGGTAAACCCAGGAACGCCTGTTGTGGCTGCGCGGCGCCGTAAAGGCCGTGCCTGACAATTGTTCGGCATACAGGCCGTAGGCCGCGCGCTGCGGCGAATTACGGCCGACCGGCAAGGCGCCGGGCAGGGCCTCGGTGGCATGCTCGTTGCCGAAGCCCGACATATAGCCGGCGTTCGATGGCATTGCGTGGCTGGACGCCGCGCCGTTTTTCTGTGTCATGGTCATTCCTCAACCCGCCACGGCCGTGGGGCGGGCACGCTGCGCCGGGGTGTTCGCAGCGCCCTCTTGCTGCGCGGCGGCTTCGGCCTGAGCCTCCTGCTTGATCTGCTGCTCGATGAGCCAGCGGAACTGGCCCAGGGCGGAGTCCAGGCCGCAGGCGACCGGCTCGAACGAGGGGTCGGCGGCGATGTTCTCGGCCTGCGAGGTGATGATGGCGCGGTCTTCTTCGAAGGCCGCCAATATGCTGGTGTACAGCGCCTCGCTGACCTCGAGCTTGTCCTTGTCGAAATTGCGCGGCTGGGCAAAGAAGTAATGGCAGGTGTTCTCGGTTTCAGGCGTCACCACCTGGCAATGGCGGAACTCGATACCGCCTTCCCGGTTGCCTTTTTCCGCGCCCTGGCCGGCCGGGGCAAAGCCCGAATCCATGATCAGCACGCCGGGCAGCAGAAAATCGTAATTGTTCCAGCGGTCGACATTGCCCGTCATGCCTTTGGCCGCCAGCAGCTTGGCCACGAACGGCGCCGCCGGCCTGTCCATGAACCAGCGCGTAATACGCAGGCCGCGCGGCAGGCGCTCTATTTTGGAGCGCAGCTGCGCGTACTCTTCCGAGCCGCCCAGGGTATTGGGATGCACATAGGAAAGATGCGAAAAATCCAGCAGATTGTCGTTCACCAATTGATAGTTGACGTCGTAGTGCAGGCGGCCCGGCTTGGTGCAGGCCCAATCCGGATCGTCCAGCCAGTGCGTGTCGGGGATCAGGCTTTCGTCCGCGGCAGCCGCATCGCCCATCCATAGCCAGATCCAGCGATGGCGCTCGACCACCGCGTAGCTGCGCACGTGCGCCTTGGGGGGAATCTGGGACTGGCCGGGAATCTCGATACAGGCGCCGGCTGTATTGAAGAGAAAACCGTGGTACATGCATCGGACGTTATCGCCCTCCTTCCGCCCTATGGACAGCGGCGCGCCGCGATGGCAGCAGCGGTCGTCCAGCGCGTGGATGGCGCCGGCCTCGTCACGCCAGAACACCAGCCTCTTGCCGCAGATGGTACGCGCCATCAATCCATCCGCCTCGACTTCATGCGACCAACCGGCCACATACCAGCAGTTCTTCATAAACATGATTCCAGTCTCCGTAAGCTCGCGCCTCAGGCGCTTTGCGCAGCCCGCGCAATCAATGCCTTGAGCCGGTCTGCGTCGTCGATTTCCAGCATCGCCAGCAGGGCGAAACGGCCCAGCAGCGTCAAGGCTTTTTGTTCGCCGGCCTCGCCAAGAACCCGGCACAATTCCGTATACACGGCATCCAGTTCGAGATCGTTCATGCGGACCTCCGTTGGGTTGTCTTGCCCAGCAGGACGGCAAAGGCGTCCACGAGTTCCTGCCCCCGCAAGGCAAGCCAGCGGCCGAAGACATGGCCATCGGGCCGCACCACGTAGACCCCACCCGCCTGGGCGCCATAGAGCCCGGCCACCTTGCCATCCGGATCGACAAGATATTCGTCGCCGCTTGCGCCTTGCTCACGGCCGCATACAGCCAGGGCGCGAACTCCAAGACCGGACTCGCGCAAGCTTGCGACGGCCTGGTTCAGGTCGGCCGGCAGTCCGGCGGCATCGCCGAAGGCCAGCACCAGAAACTGGCCTGCCCGGACCAGTTGCGTGACATGCACGGTCGACTCGCGCCCCTGGGCATCCACATGCCGCAATGGCGCGCTTTGCAAAACTGCGCCGCGGCGCGGCCCCGCGGTGAACCGGGCGTCGTGGTCGCCGGCGGCGACGGCCGGGGAATCCTCGTAGTGGATGGCGCTGGTCTGGCGCGGATTGATCAGGGACCGGACGCCCGGGGTGTCCAGGGCCAGGTCGAGCACCGCCTCGCGCATCATCTGGAATGCGAACGTGGGCGGAGCCATGAATTCGGTGCTTTTCATGCCTTGCCTGAGGTTTTCACGCGCCGCGAAAACACGCTCGACCGAGTACGAATCGAGCAGGGAAGGATCCGCCCGCCCCTTCATGACGGCCGCCAGCTTCCAGGCCATGTTGTCGACGTCGTCGATGGCCGAGTTGGCGCCGCGCACGCCGAAGATCGGCACCAGGTGCGCCGCATCGCCGGCGAACAGCACGCGGCCGTGCCGATAGCTGTCCAGCGTGAGCGCATTGGCCTTGTACAGCGAGATCCACAGCGGCGACCATTCGGCGGTCTCGCCTATCATTTCGAGGTGCGCCTGGACCCGCGGCAGGACGTTCTCGGCCTTGACGGCTTCTTGAGGGTCTTCGTCGTCCCGGATCTGGTAGTCGATGCGCCAGATGTCGTCGGGCTGCTTGTGCATGAGTATGGTCGACCCCGGATTCGACGGAGGGTCGAACCAGGCCAGCCTTTCGGTGGGCAAGGCGCTTTTCAGCGCGATGTCCGCAATGATGTAGATGCCTTCGTAGGCGGTGCCCTGCAGGTGCAGGCCCAGGGCCTCGCGCACCTTGCTGCGGCCACCGTCGCAGGCCATGACCCAGTCGGCCTGGATGCGGTATGGCTGGCCGTCTTCTTGTTCGACGTCGAGCATGACGCCGCCGTCCTGCGGCGCAACGCCCGTTACCCGATTGGCCCAGCGTATGTCGGCCAGCTCGGAATAGGATTCGAGCGCATGCACGAGGTATTCCTCGATGTAGTACTGCTCGATGTTGATCATGGGAGGAAGATGCTGGTTGGCATCGTGCGGCATCGAAAAATGCAGCACCTCCTGGTTGCGGTAATACGAGCGGCCGCCCGTCCAGGGCAGGCCTTTTTCAAGAATCTCGCCAACGGCGCCCAGCCTTTCGAAGATTTCCAGGCTGCGCCGTGAAATGCAGATGGCGCGGCTGCCGAAGCAGACGGAATCGTCTGCCTCGATGACCACAGACGGGATACCCTGCACCGCCAGGGCCAGGGCGGCGGTAAGACCCGCCACCCCGCCGCCGACAATGACAACACCGTGATGCTCGGTTTCCGAACCCTTGCGCGGCCTGGCTTGCCGCTTGATGAACTCGAAGGGGTATGGCTTTAATTCTGTGGTCATGCCGCGCCTGCCTGCTTACTTGCTTGTTGCGTACTGCGGGTTATGGATGGACAGCGACTAATCGATGTACTTCCACTTGCCGTGTTCGATCTTGACCATCACCTGGCTGCGGGCATCCGCGCCGTTGTGATCCTTGACCGACATGGTGTAGACACCCTGCGTCAGCACCAGGTCCTTGACGTTTTCAAGCGCATCGCGCAGGGCCACGCGGAATTCGGGCGTACCCGGCTTGGCTTTCTTCATGGCGACGGGAATGACATTCTTCAGGAACAGGGTTACGTCCCAGATCTCGGCGCCGAACAAGGAACGCGAACCCGGGCCATGGATTTTCTCGAATGCCTTGATGTAGGGCACCGCTACGGCTTTGCTCGCGTTGCTGTCGGGCAACTGCTCGGCAACCAGCATGGGCGCCACGGTCATGAGCGTGCCCTCGATGGCCTTGCCGCCAATACGCAGGTAGTCGTTGTTGGCCACAGCCTGGGTTTGATACTGGGTGCCCTTGTAGCCGCGGTTCGTGAGTTCGATCTGCGGCATGGCTGCCGGCGTGCCGGACGCTGCGATGAACACGGCGTCGGGCTTGGCCGCGATGATCTTCAGAGCCTGGGAAACGAAGCTGGTGTCGGTGCTGCCGAAACGTTCGACGCTGACCACCTTGATGCCCGCCGCGGGCGCGTATTTCTCGACGTCATTGATGAACACCTGCCCATAGGCATCGTTCGCCCCCACGACGGACAGCGTTTTTTCGCCCCGCTTCTTCATGGTGTTGAAGATGTTGTCGAGCTGGATTTTTTCGGAGGGCGGCATCTTGAAGACCCAGGTGCGCGCGCCTTCCTGGGGATAGATAATGGCGCCGCCGCCCGACAGGGACAGCATAGGCGTTTTGGTTTCGCCGGCAACCTGCATGGCGGCCAGCGCGGTGGGTGTCACCGACGGCCCCACCAGAATATCCACCTTGTTCTCGCTGGTGAGCTTGCGGGCCGCCAAGGCTGCCTTGGTGGGGTCGGAGGCGTCGTCCAGCACGGTGACGTCGATTTTTTGCCCGGCGATTTCCTTGGGCCACATTTCCAGGGTTTGCTTCTCGGGGATGCCCAGCGAAGCGGCCGGCCCCGTCAGCGACAGAATCACTCCCACCTTGACGTCGGCATGAGCCGAGCCAAAAGCCGCGCATACCGCCAAGCCTACCAATAATTTACGAACATTTCGCATTGTTGTCTCCGGTCTTGTGAAAAGTGTTATTTTGAACTTTTTTATTATCTAATGATAAACAAGTCTAGATTTAAGAAATTAAATTGTCAACGCATTTATTTTTGTGAGACGATTCCTCCTAAGAAACAGCGCCTGTCAAGCGCCACGATTTTCACTACGGAAGCCTGTTTGTCATGTCATCTTCTCCCTCGGTCATCAACCGCGTCCTGGCCATTCTGAATCTATTCGGAAAGCACAAGCCGCTGGTCGCGATCGAAGAAATATCCACCGCGCTTGAAATCAGCGCCGCATCGGCTTACCGCTACGCCAGCGACCTGACCGAGGCCGGCATGCTGTCCAGAACCTCGGGACGCTACCGGCTGGGGCCGAAAATCATCGAGCTGGAATACCTGATTCGCTCGTACGACCCCATTATCCAGGCCGGACACGACCTGATGCACGGCCTGGCCGAGATGACGGGCTGCACCATAATGCTGTGCAACATCTACGACAAAACCATAGTGAACGTATTTCAGGTGCAAGGCAAGCAGCCCGTCGCGCCCCTTACGTACACCAAGGGCCTGCGGATGCCGCTGTTTCTCGGCGCCCAGGCGCATATCGTGCTCGCGTACATGAACCGGCGCAAGCTCAAGCGCTTCTACGAGGCGGCGCTGGAAGACCCCGCTACGGCCCAGTCGGCGCGCGCGATCGGTGACGACTGGCAGACCTTCACCAAGGCGCTCAAGCAAATCCGCCATCAGGGGTATTACATCTCGCACGGCCAGCTCGACGCGGGCGTGACCGGCATCGCCGCCCCCGTGGTCAGCGGCAAGGAAATCCTGGGCAGCCTGGTGCTTACCCTGGACACCGACAAGCCCGCCGCACTGAGCGAGGAAACCCTGGTGGGCCTGGTCGTGCAGACCGCCAGCGAAATCTCCAGGCGCATGGAGCCGGTTCCGGGGCTTACTTGAACGCCGTCTCGATGAAGCTGCGCAGCTTGCGTGAATGCAGGCGCTCGGGCGGCATGTCGCGCAGGCCTTCCAGCGCCCGGATGCCGATGTGCAGGTGCTGGCCCACCTGGCGCCGGTAGAAGTCGCTGGCCATGCCGGGCAGCTTCAGCTCGCCGTGCAGCGGCTTGTCGGACACGCACAGCAGGGTGCCGTAAGGCACGCGAAAGCGAAAGCCGTTGGCCGCAATGGTGGCCGATTCCATGTCCAGGGCGATGGCGCGCGACTGCGACAGGCGCTGCACGGGCTCGTGGTGGTCGCGCAGCTCCCAGTTGCGGTTGTCGATGGTGGCGACCGTTCCCGTGCGCATGATGCGCTTGAGCTCCCAGCCCGACAGTCCCGAGGCCTCGGCCACCGCGTCTTCGAGGGCGACCTGGATCTCGGCCAGGGGCGGAACCGGCACCCATAGCGGCAAGTCGTCATCCAGAACGTGGTCCTGCCGCACATAGCCGTGCGCCAGCACGTAGTCGCCCAGCCGCTGGGTAGTGCGCAGCCCGGCGCAATGGCCCAGCATGAGCCAGGCGTTGGGGCGCAGCACCGCCACGTGGTCGGTGATCGTCTTGGCGTTGGAGGGCCCGATGCCGATATTGATCAGCGTGATGCCGCTGTGATTCTCGCGCACCAGATGGTAGGAAGGCATTTGCGGCATGCGCGTAGGGGCCGGGCCGCTGGGAACGGCGCCGGCTCCGCGTTCGGTCACCACATTGCCCGGCTCGACCAGGGCGGTATAGCCGCCTTCTTCCTTGGCCAGGGTCTCGCGCGCCCACTGGCAGAACTCGTCGATGTAGAACTGGTAGTTGGTGAACAGCACGAAATTCTGGAAATGCCGGGGCGCCGTGGCCGTATAGTGCTGCAGGCGATGCAGCGAGTAGTCGACCCGGGGCGCCGTGAAAGGCGCCAGCGGCTGCGGCTCGCCGCCCCGCCCGCGCCAGGTGCCGTTGACGATGGCGTCGTCGGTGACCACCAGGTCGGGCACATCGAAATGGTCGCGCAGCGAATCGCCCAGCGCATCCGAATACTGCCCTTCGACGTACTGGCCGTCGGTAAATGCAAAATGCAGCGGTATCGGCATGTCGGATTCGCCGATCTCCACCGGCACGCCGTGGTTCTTCAGCAGCAGCCCGATCTGCTCGCGCAGGTAATCGGCGAACAGGGAAGGCTGGGTGATGGTGGTCATGTAGTTGCCCGGCTCGACCACATGGCCGTACGACAGGCGGCTGTCCACTTCCTGGTAGGTGCTGACCTTGATGCGTATGGCCGGGTAATAGGCCCGGGCGCGCTGGCCCGGCGTGAACCGGCCGGCCGCATAGTCGGCGAAGGCCGCGCGGATGAAAGCGGTATTGCGGTCGTAGATTTCGATCAGGCGGTCAACGGCGGCCTGGGCGTCGAGATACCCGGTAAACGGAATGAACTGCGGCAGCACGGCCGGGCCGGCATAGCCGGAAGACTCTTGCATGAACGACTCCACGATGCGGCATGATCAAAAACAGTAAGCGAAGTATATAGCTAGAGAAGGCGGCAAGCCGCACTAGCGGCGCAGCGTGGGGGCACTCATCAGACCAACTGATCCATGAAGGAGGCGAGGGCGATGTCGCGTTCGGTGACGCCCTTGGCATCGTGGGTCGTCAGGGTGACGCTTACCCGGTTGTATACATTGCTCCATTCGGGGTGATGGTCGAGCTTCTCGGCCTGCAGGGCGGCCCGCATCATGAAGCCGAAGGCTTCGTTGAAGTTCTTGAAGATATAGGTCTTGTGTATGGCATCGCGCGACTCGACCGCCGACCAGCCTTCCAGAAGCAGCAGCGCCGACGGAGCGCCGATGAGTTTGAGCTGAGCTTTCATGATTCCGGCTCCTTGATTGCGGATGAATGATGGAAACGCACGGCTGCCGGCCAGCCACCGATAATGAACTTTAAGTAGCAAGTCCTTGAACTTCGCTGATATTGAGTCCTTCTACTCTACAGTCCATACTAATAGTAATTGACAACTGTTGCCATACTATTACCTTCTTTTTGGCTATTTTTACCCAAGGATCCCGATATGTCACAACGAACCCAGCAGCATGGGCTGCAGATTGCCACCGTACTGCACGACTTCATCCAGAATGAAGCCCTGGCGGGCACCGGGATCTCCGCCGACGCCTTCTGGGCCGGGTTCGCCAAAATCATCAACGACCTGGCGCCCAAGAACCGCGCCTTGCTGGCCGAACGCGACCGCCTGCAGGCCGAAATCGACGCCTGGCACCACCAGAACCCCAACGGCTACAAAGACCTGCAGGCCTACCAGGCCTTCCTGAAGAAAATCGGCTATCTGCAGGACGCGCCCGACTCCGTCGCCGTCGACACGCAGAACATCGACGTCGAATTCACCAGCCAGGCCGGCCCGCAGCTGGTCGTCCCCATTACCAACGCACGCTACGCCCTGAATGCCGCCAACGCGCGCTGGGGCAGCCTGTACGACGCCCTGTACGGCACCGACGCCATTCCCGAAGACGACGGGGCCGGACATGCCGGCGGCTACAACCCCGTGCGCGGCGCCAAGGTCATCGAATTCGCCCGGCGCTTCCTGGATCAAAGCATTCCGCTGGCCAGCGGCTCGCACGCCGACGCCGCCCGCTATTCGGTGGCCGACGGCAAGCTCGAAGTCGAAATGCACGACCGTTCCAGCACCTCGCTGGCCCGGCCCGGCCTGTTCCTGGGCTACCGCGGCCAGGCCTCCTCCCCCGAGGCCCTGGTGTTCCGGCACAACGGCCTGCACTTCGAAATCCAGATCGACAAGAACAGTCCCATCGGCCAGCAGGACGGCGCCGGCATCAAAGACATCCTGCTCGAGGCCGCGCTGACCACCATCATGGACTGCGAGGACTCCATCGCGGCCGTCGATGCCGACGACAAGGTGCTCGCCTACCGCAACTGGCTGGGCCTCATGAACGGCACCCTTACCGAAGAAGTCGCCAAGGGCAGCAAAACCTTCACCCGCAAGCTCAACCCCAATCGCAGCTATACCGACCTGCAGGGCAACACCCAGACCCTGGCCGCGCGTTCGCTCATGCTCATCCGCAACGTGGGCCACCTCATGACCAACCCGGCCATCCTCGACGCCGACGGCCAGGAAGTGCCCGAGGGCATCATGGACGCCGTCGTTTCCTCGCTCATCGCCATGAGCGACCTGAAGCTGCGCGGCAACTCGCGCGCCGGCTCCATCTACATCGTGAAGCCCAAAATGCACGGCCCGGCCGAGGTCGCCTTCACCAGCGAGCTCTTCTCCCGCGTCGAGTCCCTGCTCGGCATCGCGCCCAACACCATCAAAATGGGCATCATGGACGAAGAGCGGCGCACCAGCGTCAACCTCAAGGCCTGCATCGCCCAGGCCACCGCCCGCGTCGCCTTCATCAACACCGGCTTCCTCGACCGCACCGGCGACGAAATCCATACCTCCATGGAGGCCGGCCCCATGGTGCGCAAGGGCGACATGAAGCGCAGCGTCTGGATCGACGCCTACGAACGCAACAATGTGCAGGTGGGCCTGCAGTGCGGCTTGCGCGGCCGCGCCCAGATCGGCAAGGGCATGTGGGCCATGCCCGACCTCATGGCCGACATGCTGGTGCAAAAAATCGGCCACCTCAAGGCCGGCGGCAACACCGCCTGGGTGCCGTCGCCCACCGCCGCCACCCTGCACGCCCTGCACTATCATCAAATCGACGTCCAGGAAGTACAGCGCGGCATGGAAGGCCAGAACGAACCCCTGCTCGAGAAAATCCTCACCATTCCCGTGGCGGCCGAGCCCAACTGGTCGGCCCAGGAAATCCAGCAAGAGCTGGACAACAATTCGCAAGGCATCCTGGGCTACGTCGTGCGCTGGATCGACCAGGGCATAGGCTGCTCCAAAGTGCCCGACATCCACGACATCGGCCTCATGGAAGACCGCGCCACGCTGCGCATTTCCAGCCAGCACATGGCAAACTGGCTGCGCCACGGCATCACCACCAAAGAGCAGATCCTCGAAACCATGAAGCGCATGGCGGCGGTGGTCGACAAGCAAAACCAGGGCGATCCGGCCTATCGGCCCATGGCGCCCAACTTCGACGACTCCATTGCCTTCAAGGCAGCGTGCGATCTGGTCTTCAAGGGCCTGGAACAACCCAACGGCTACACCGAGCCCCTGCTGCACCACTGGCGCCAGGTCGCCAAGGCGCGCGGGTAAGGCCTTGCATTGCCCACAGCCCCGGAATCCTCCCGGGGCCGGTTCGCAACCGCCAAGCAAAACGCCGCCTTCATGGCGGCGTTTGCGCAAAGCACGCCTCTTCGGGCGGCCGCTACCCTGGGCCGTCCGAAAAGCGCGGCAGATTCCAGCGATAGCTTAGCGACAGATAGCGCAACGCGAAGCATATGACGATGCCCACCCAGGGCACCCATTGCTGCGGCCAGGCGAACGTGTCTCCGAGCACCTGGATGACGGCGGCCACCAGCGCCGCCGATGCGTAGATTTCCTTGCGCAATATCAGGGGCGTGCGATTCAGCAGGACGTCGCGCAGCACGCCGCCGCCGACGGCCGCGGTAACGCCCAGCATGACCGCCACCTCGATGTTGTGACCGTAGACCAGAGATTTATGGGCGCCGAATACCGCAAAAAACCCCAGACCCAAGGCGTCAAAAAGCTGCACGGGATTGGTCATGCGCTTTACCAGCGGATAACATGCAATGGTCAACAAGGACGCCAGCACGGCAACCGCCAGATAGCGCCAATCGGACAAACCCGCCGGGGGGATGGCGCCGATGGCGACGTCACGCATGATCCCACCACCGCAAGCCACGATATAGGCGATCGACAAGACACCGAACAAATCGAGCCGTTTCTGCCGGGCCGCCACCGCACCACTGATGGCGAACGCGAACGTGCCCAGCATGTCGAGCGCCGTAAAAAACATATGCTCGTTCATGCCTGCATCAACCCTTGCACAGCCACGCCGACGCAGCGGTCAGCATGGACTGCAGCCCCGTTTTCAACGTGGGGTCGAGCACCGGTGCGAACTTGGGCGAATGGTTGCTGGGAATGGCGTTGAGCTGGCCGCTTGCGACCGCGTCGTCGTAGGTTGCGGCATCGGTGCCGCCCACGAACCAGAACACATAGGGAACCCTCCAGGCGCGCCCGAAGATGCTGAAGTCCTCGCTGGCCGCAGCCGGCGGGGTTTCGTAGGCGCAGTCGCCGAACTGAGCCTTGAACGCGCCGGCCACCTTCGCGGTCGCCTCGACATCGTTGCGCGTCAGCGGATAGCTGCTCAGCGGCGTGAACTCGGGCTCCCGAGGCGAATTGGACGCCGCGCATTCGGCGCAACATATGCGCCGGATCGCCCCCAGCACGTGTTTGCGCACGTTTTCGTCGTAGGTGCGCACATTGAGCTTGAGCGTCGCCTCGTCGGGGATGATGTTTTCTTTCGTGCCCGCCTGCAGCGCGCCTATGGTCAGTACGGCGCTGTCGGCAGGCGCGATCTCGCGCGACACCACGGTTTGCAGCCGCATGACGGTGGAAGCGGCCATGACGACCGGGTCGATGGCGGTTTGCGGCTGGGAGCCATGGGATCCGCGCCCGAAAAGCCGAACCTTCAGGCTGTCGCCCGCCGACAGGATGGTTCCGTCGCGATACCCCACCGTGCCAGCCTTGCCCACCATGACATGCTGGCCAAGAATGATGTCCGGCTTGGGGAAGCGCTGCATCATGCCATCGTCGATCATGCTTTGCGCACCGCGGCCAACCTCTTCGCCCGGCTGGAACACCACCATCAGTGTCCCCGCCCACGCATCCGTATTCTGGGCAAGAAGCTGCGCCGCGCCAAGCAGCCAGGTTACGTGCAGGTCGTGGCCGCAACTGTGCGCCACGCCGGTATCGAAGCCGTCTTCATCCTTGGCCGTAACGGTGCTGGCATACGGCAGTCCGGTGGCTTCGGCCATGGGCAGCGCGTCCATGTCGGCGCGCAGCATGACGACGGGACCCTCGCCATTTTTCAGGACGCCGACAACCCCGGTCGCCCCGACTTCGCGCGTTACCGTGTAGCTGCCAAGGTTTTCCAGGAAATCGGCGACAATGCCGGCCGTACGCACCTCTTGCATGGAAAGTTCGGGGTTGCGGTGCAGGTCTTTGTAGATGGTTTCGAGCGCCGGCAGCATGGCTGCAGCGGATGCCTCAAGAGCCTGGGTCAGAGGATTCATGTTTTTTCCATTGCACGGTCGGCGCCAGCGGTCGATGCGCCAGGCGCCTTGAAAATGCGCATTCCAACAGCCGGATTGAGGCGGAACCCGCCGCAGCGCAAGCGGATGCGTCAACGCTGGAAATCAATGCTCGACAATTCGTATCATATACCTTCGAGTCCCGCGCCGGACACCGCCCTCCGGCCGCGGCGATAAGTACCTTCAGCGGCGGCCCCCGTCCCGTCAACCAAGCCGCTGGCGAATGATTTCAACGAATACGCCGGCCCCGATCGGCGAGGTGTCATCGTCGAAGTCGAACTGCGGATGGTGGCAGGTCAATCCATTGTGGCCCAGGTAGAAATACGACCCGGGCCGTTCTTCCAGCATGAACGCAAAATCCTCGGAAGCCATGAGCGGATCGGCGTCCTCGGCCACGTTTTCCTCGCCCACCACGCTTGCGGCCGCCCGCCGCACGACCTCGGTCTGCTCTTTGGTATTGATGGTGGGAGGCGAGGACTGCAGATGCTCGAACGTGACCGCGCAGCCGTGAGTCTGCGCCGCGCCGTCGCAAACCGCCCGCATGCGTTGCAGGATCAGCGCCTGCGCCTCTTTGGAAAGCGTGCGCACCGTGCCTTCCAACTGCGCGGTTTCGGGGATGACGTTGATGGCCGTTCCGGCGTGGAACTGGCACACGCTGAGCACGGCTGAATGAAACGGGTCGACGTTGCGGCTGACGATACTCTGCAGCGACTGCACGATCGACGCGCCGACCACGATAGGGTCTATCGATTTATGCGGGAATGCCGCGTGGCTGCCCACGCCCTTGATATGGATGCGGAACAAATCGCAGGCCGACAATATGGCCCCGACCCGCACGCCGATCTTGCCGGCCGGGATGCCGTTGTTGTTGTGCAGGGCATAGATTTCGTCGCAGGGAAACTGCGTGAACAGTCCCTGGCGCACCAGTTCAGAGCCGCCGCGCAATGTTTCTTCGGCCGGCTGGAAGATGAAGTGCACGGTGCCCTTGAAGTCGTCATGGGAAGACAGGTACTTGGCGACACCCAGCAATATGGACGTATGGCCGTCGTGGCCGCAGCCATGGAACACATTGTCGTGCACCGACTTGTGCGCGACATTGCCGGTTTCCTGCATCGGCAGGGCGTCCATGTCGGCGCGCAAGCCTATGGTCATGCCCGGCCCGCGGCGGCCGCGCAAGGTGCCGATGACGCCGGTCGTGCCGCCAAAGCCGGCAACCACCTCGATGCCCCAGCCCTGCAGCAGCGCCGCGACCTTTTCGGCGGTTCTGTGCTCTTTGAAACCCAGCTCCGGGTATCGGTGTATGTCGCGCCGCCAGTTCCTCATATCGGCGCCCAGCGCCTGTACTTCAGGATTCAAGCCCATTGTTCCAGCTCCTCGGATATTCAGGATTTGCGGCAAGGCGGGCCAGGGCGCCCTGGTCGGGCATACGGGTCCGCCAGGCGCGCGCCAGCTTCGGATTCCCGCCAGCATAGAATGAAGAATATCGTAAAAGTTGAAATTTTCAACTAATTTTATTATGCTGGATTTCCCTAGGAGCGTAGTCGGTAGAAACAGTCCGGGCTCCTGGAACCTGTTGACGCTCTGCCAGAAGATAGCGCCACGGCCGGATGCATCCGAGCCGATAGGCCCGGCCGCCCTTCGGCGCCGTTGAACCCTAAGCTAAAATGCTGGCTTGCATACCAAAAGAGGCTTAACGAGCGTGGCAAAAAAACCTGTGCAGGCCAAGCCCAGCAGCACCGGCTTCACCGACTACCTGAGCTTCAAGCTCGACCTGGTCAAGTGCGAGATGCTGCGCGAGGCCAATCTGGTTTACCGGCGCGAGTTCGGGCTGGACGTCCGTTCGTTGCGGGTGCTGCGCGCCATTTGCGACAACCCCGGCGTCACCGCCACCGGCCTGCGGGATCTCACCCTGGTCGAGAAAACCATACTCTCCAAGGAACTGGCGCAGCTCATCGGGCTCAAGCTGATCCGGCGCTCCATCCACCCGGTCGACGCCCGCAATCACCAGTTATGGGCGACAGCGCGCGGAAAAAGCCTGCGCGCCGCCAGCGACGACCTGGGGCACACCATGGAAGACGCCATGCTCGCCACCCTGCTTTCCTCCGACGAGCGCAGCACCCTGAACCACCTGCTCGACAAACTGGCCTATGGTTTTCTGGAAGGGGGCGAAGCCGGAAGCGTCATGGACGACGCCCACCAGAACTGGCAGGCGAGCAAAAGCTGATACCCAGCCTGGCCGAGGCCGGCCAACACCTAGAGGCCCGGGTTCACACTCCTGAAAGCAGGACGCCAGCCGGTGTGGCGCCTGACCCTAACCGCGCAGCTTGGCAATGACCTCGTCCAGCCGCGCCAGCATCAGGTCGATTTCATCCGCGCTCACGTTCAAGGCCGGCATGAAGCGCAGCAAGTCGGGACGCGGCGAATTAAGCAGCAGACCTTCGGGATTCCAGTCGCGCGCCGTCTCGACGATGCGCGCGCCATCGGTGCGATCCATCTTGAGGGCGCGCAGCAGTCCCACGCCGCGCTCGCCCTTCATGCCCCACTTCCGGGACAGGGCCAGCAGGCCCTGGGACAATTGATCGCCGCGCGCATTGACGGAGTCCAGGAAGCCGGGAGCCGTCACGGCGTCGAACACAGCTATGCCCACTGCCGTGGTCAGGGGATTGCCGTTGTACGTGCCGCCCTGGTCGCCAGGCTCGAAGCAGCAGACTTCCTCGCGCGCGCACAAGGCCGCCAGCGGCACGCCGCCGCCTATGCCCTTGGCCAGGGTCATGATGTCGGGCACGATGCCGGAGTGTTCGTAAGCGAACAGCTTGCCGGTGCGGCCCATGCCGGTCTGCACTTCATCGACGATCAGCAGCAGGCCGAGATCGCTGGTCAGCTTGCGCAAGGCCTGCATGAACTCGGGGCTGGCCGGAATGACGCCGCCCTCGCCCTGGACAGGCTCGAGCATGACGGCCACGGTCTTGTCGTCGACCAGCGCGCGCACGGAGTCCAGGTCGTTCAGGTCGGCCTTGGGAAAGCCGTCGACCTGGGGTGCGTAAATGGTGTCCCAGCCCGGCTTGCCCGACGCCGACATCGTGGCCAGCGTGCGTCCGTGGAAGCTATGGTCGAAAGTAATGATCTTGTAGGCGCCATTGCGGTGCAGACGGCCCCATTTGCGCGCCAGCTTGATGGCGCCTTCGTTGGCCTCGGCGCCGCTGTTGGCGAAGAACACCCGGTCGAAGCACGAAGCGCCCGTGATGCGCTTTGCCAAGTCCATGGACGGCTGGTTATAGAACGCCGGCGAAGGATTGATCAATTGGGCGGCCTGGCGGTTGATCGCCTCGACCACTTGCGGCGGGCAGTGCCCCAGGCTGTTCACCGCCCAGCCCTGCATGAAATCCAGGTAGCGCTTGCCGTTATGGTCTTCCAGCCACGCCCCCTGGCCTCGAACGAACACCAGATCCGGGCGCGAGGTGATTTCCATTAATGCATTAACGCCCGACTGATCGAATTCCATGTTTGCTTCCTGTAAAAAGACGGAGCGGCAGCCCATCGTGCCATGGGCGGATTTTAGCGCAACGCCGTCCCCCGGCGCAGAAGCCGCAGGCCGAACACATTGATGGCCAGGCCCAGCATCACGGCGACGCCTCCCAGCCACTGCAGCGCCCCCAGCCGCTCGTCCACCAGCAGCATGGCCGAGACCAGGCCCACCACCGGAACCAGCAGGCTCAGGGGCGCGACCTTGCTGACCGGGTAGCGTGTCAGCAGCTTGGCCCACAGCACGTAGCCCAGAGTCGTGGCGATCAGCGCCAGGTAGATCAGCGCCGAAACTCCGACCACGCTAAGGTTGGCGAGGCTGTGGTAAATGGCCGCCTTGCCCTCGAAGGCCCAGGAAAGCAGAAGGAAGGGAATGGGCGGCACCACCGCGCCCCAGACGACCAAGCCAAGCACGTCGACCTTGTGAACGAATTTCACCACGATATTGCCGCAGGCCCAGCAAAATGCCGCGGCCAGCGTCAGGACGAAGCCCAGGACGGTGACATTGCCCGAATGCGCGCCGCTTTCGATCAGCACCAGGCCCGCCGCCGCAACCGCCATGCCCAGCACATTCTGCAGGCGCACCCGCTCGCCCAGCAGGATGGCGGCGATCAGCACCGTAAAGAAGGCCTGCGACTGCAGCACCAGCGAAGCCAGGCCGGCCGACATGCCCACGGTCATGGCGGTGAACAAAAAAGCGAACTGCCCGACGCTGAGCGTCATGCCGAACAAGATCAGCAGGCGCCACGGCACCGCCGGGCGCGGCACGAAAAATGCCGCCAGGGCCACCAGCGCAAAACGCAGGCAGCCCAGAAGAAAAGGCGGGATTTCCTGCAGCCCGACCTTGATCACCACAAAGTTTACGCCCCAGGCCACGATGACTATCAGTGCGGCAAGACTGTCCTTCAAAGGCATTATCGTCCTTCCAGTGCAGCGTTCCGGAGAACCTCCCGGAACGCTATGAGCAAGGCATCGATTATCGGACAATAATTGAGTGTCCGCTACAAATCATTTGAATGCCGGCATCCCGCCATCGCCGCCGTACATTCCTCCGGATCCGTAATCGCTGTGCATGTCGATCTTGACCGTGCTGGGATCCACTGTGGATTCCCCGCTCTTGTAGTGCGTGACCGTGGACGGGAACATCAGCACGATCAGCACCATCAGCAGCTGGATGCAGATGAAAGGCACGGAACCCCAGTAGATCTGCCCCGTGGTGACCTTCTTGATGATCCGGCCGGTCAGCTTGTCCTTGTAGTCGTCTTTCGGGGCCACCGAACGCAGGTAGAACAGCGCGAAGCCGAAAGGCGGATGCATGAACGACGTCTGCATGTTCACGGCCAGCAGCACGCCGAACCAGATCAGGTCTATGCCCATCTTGTCGGCGACCGGTCCGAGCAGGGGCACGATGATGAACGCCAGTTCGAAGAAATCCAGGAAAAAGGCCAGGACGAAAGTAAAGAGGCTGACGATGAGCAGGAACCCGATCTGGCCGCCGGGCAGGCTCACCAGCAGGTGCTCGACCCACAGGTCGCCGTCGACGCCGCGAAAGGTCAGCGTGAAAATGGTCGAGCCGATCAGGATGAAAATGACGAACGACGTCAGCTTGGTGGTCGTGACCATGGCCTGCTTGAGCAGGGTCATCGGCAGGCGGTTGCGCAGCACCGCCATGGCGATCGCGCCCACGGCTCCCATGGCCCCGCCTTCGGTGGGAGTGGCGATGCCCAGGAAGATCGTGCCCAGCACCAGGAAGATCAGGAACAGCGGCGGGATCATGACGAAGGTGACCCGCTCGGCGATGCGCGACAGCAGCCTCAGGCGCAGCATCTTGTTCAGCACCGCCAGCACAAAGGCGGCCAGTCCCCACACCAGGACGCTGATGACGATGCGTTCGTCGATGGCCGTGCCGGGAGGCAACCAGAGCTCGCCCACCCAGGCGGCGGCCGCGACACTGATGGCCATCAGCACCAGCAGGGATCGTGTGCCATGGCTGCCGCTGGGCTCGATGAAGGTGCGGGCCTCCGCGGGAATGGCGGGCGCCGCCTTGGGCCGCAGCAACGACAGGATCACCACGTACAGAATGTACAGCCCCACCATGATGCCGCCGGGAATGATGGCGCCGCGATACATGTCGCCAATGGAGCGGCCCAGCTGGTCGGCCAGGACGATGAGCACCAGAGACGGCGGGATGATTTGCGACAAGGTGCCCGACGCCGCGATCACCCCGCTGGCCAGGCGCCGGTCATAGCCGTAGCGCAGCATGATGGGCAGCGAGATAAGCCCCATGGAAATCACCGAGGCCGACACCACCCCCGTCGTGGCGCCCAGCATGGCGCCCACCAGCACGACGGCAATGGCCAGGCCCCCGCGCAAGGGCCCGAACAATTGGCCTATGGTTTCGAGCAGGTCTTCCGCCATCCCCGACCTTTCCAGGATGAGCCCCATGAAAGTGAAGAACGGAATCGCCAGCAGGGAGTCGTTGGCGATGATGCCGAAGATGCGCTGAGGCAGGGCCTGGAACAGGTCGGGCGTGAAGAACCCCAGCTTTATGCCCAGAAGCCCGAACAGCAGGCCGTGGGCCGCCAGCGTGAACGCCACCGGAAAGCCCAGCAGCAGGAAAATAACCAGGGTGGCGAACATGACGGGCGCCATATTCAGCATAAGAAAATCCATGATCAGCGCCCTTTCTCTTGTTCTTGGTGGGTCAGTTCCGCAACGCCGGCGATTTCCTCGGCCAGCAGTTCCTCGGCCGATTTCGCGTCGTGCTTGCGGGTTGGATTGGGGCAAGCCCCCGCCAGGAAGCCCACGCATTTGATCAGATGCGAAATGCCCGCAAGTATCAGCAGTACGAAACCGCAGGGAATCAGCAGCTTGACCGGCCAGCGTATCAGCCCGCCCGCGTTGGAGGACATTTCATGGCTCAGGTACGAGTCGGCGACCATGGGCACGGAAAGCCACAGCACCAGCGAACACACCGGCAGCATGAACACCACGATGCCAAAGACCTCGACCCAGATATGCGCCCTTTCGGGCAGGCGCGACGACAGAATATCGACCCGCACGTGCTCGTTGTTGAGCAGGGTATAGCCGGCGCCCAGCAGGAACACGGCGCCGAACAAATACCACTGCAGTTCCAGCCAGGCATTCGAACTAAGATCGAAGGCCTTGCGGAACACCGCGTTCGTGGAACTGACGACGACCACCACCAATATGACCCAGGCAACGGTTTTCCCGACCCAGTTGTTCAGAGCATCTATACAACGCGATAGTGCAAGCAAGCCGCGCATGGCTCCTCCTTTTTTTAAAATGCCTCGTCCCTGCAGGGCCCGGTCTGCGCGGGCTCCGCATTCTCTTATTTTTAATGTCCTGCGTTCCTAGTCGCTGTGGATTCGCCTCCAGGGCGTTGCGCGGCGCTCTATCCACGCCAGAATTCCGTACAGCGCCAGTCCCATCACAGCCAGGAGGAAAAGCGCGGCAAACACGCGCACGGTGTCGAAAGTGCCCTGGGCGCTCATGATCACGTAGCCCAGGCCGCGCTGCGACGACACGAACTCGCCCACGATGGCGCCCACCAGGGCCAGCGACATGGCCACCTTCATGCCGGCAACCATGGACGGCAGCGCGCATGGCAGCTTGACCTTGAAGAAGAAGTCCCAGGCCGAGCCCTTGAGTACCTTGCCGAGATCCGTCACGTCCTGGGATACCGACCGCAGGCCATGCACGGTGTCGACGATGATGGCAAAGACGGCGATCAGGCAGGCGATGGCGATCTTGGGCTCGGCGCCGGTGCCCAGCCAGACCACGAACAACGGCGCCAGGGCTACCTTGGGCACGCTGTTGAAGCCGATGATCAAGGGATAGAAAAAGCGTTCGAACATGCGCGACCCGACCAGCGCGATGGCGATCAGCACCCCGCCGATCACCGACAGGGCAAAACCGGCCAGCGTCGTCATCAGGGTATACAGGCTATGCTGCATGTACCATGGAAATTCGGCGGCCAGCTCGGCGAATATCTGCGACGGCAGCGGCAGCATGATCGGGCGCACATGCAACAGCCGGCACACCACTTCCCAGACCACGAGCACGACGATCAGCGCAAACAGGCCCGCGGCGCCCGTTCCAAGGCGATTCATCTGGTTCTTCATACCGCCCCCTTTTCATTGAGCAAGCCCATTTCCTCGAACAGGCCGCGAATGTGGGCGACGTAGCGGCCGAACTCGGGCGTTTCGCGCACCGACAGCGGACGCGGGCGCGGCAGATCGATGGTTATCGTCTCGACGAGGCGGCCGGGCCGCGGCGAAAAGACCATGACGACATCGCCCAGGAACACCGCCTCGCCAATGCCGTGCGTGACGAACAGCACGGTATTGCGGGTTTCGAGCCAGATGCGCTGCAGCTCGACATTCATCTGGTCGCGCGTGAACGCATCGAGCGCGCCGAAAGGCTCGTCCATGAGCAGAAGCTTGGGGTCGTCGACCAGGGCCCGGCAAATCGCCGCCCGCTGCCGCATCCCGCCCGATAGTTCGCGCGGATAGCTGTTGGCGAAGTCGCGCAGGCCGGTCAGGTTGAGCAAATGCTCGACCTTGCCGCTGTAGGACGACGCCTGCTTCTTGGCGAACTCGATGGGCAGGAGAATGTTCTTGCGGATCGAGCGCCATTCAAGCAAAGCATCCCTTTGGAACACCATGCCGATGTCGTCGGGAGGACCTTGCACCGGGCGGCCATTGACGACCAGGTCGCCCTCGGTGATGTCCTCGAGCCCCGCCACGCAGCGCAAGAATGTGCTCTTGCCGCAGCCGCTTGGTCCGAGAATGCTGACAAAGCGCCCAGCCTCGATCTCGGTGCTGACGCCGGCCAGCGCCTGCACGCCGCGGGACCCCGGATAGACCTTGCGCAGATTGCTTGCAGAAACAGCGGCAATACTCATTTTCCGGACACCATGGCGTCGTATTGCGCGGGATGGACCATGCCCGTGACATAGTAGTCGTCGGCCTTGCGCTTGTTGCCGATGAGGCCCACCGACGACAGCGTCTTGACCGCCTTGACCCAGTTTTCGGGAACAGGGGCTCCCATGGGCGTGCCTGCGGGCGGCGTTCCGAAGTAAGGCTTGAGCGCGTCGATCTGGCCGCGCAGCACCTTGCGATCCAGGCGCGCCTGGGGCCGCTGGGCAATGATGGCGTCGACCGCCTCGTCCTCATGCCCGTCGTAGATGTATTGCCATGCGCGGGCCGTAACGCTTGCGAACTTCGAGATGGCCTTGCCGCGCGACTTGAGCTTGTCCTCGCTGGCGAAAATGCCGAAGCTGGGCATGTTCAGGCCGTAGTCGGCGAAGCTGATCGCATGCGAAGGACGCGACTGGGAAACCACCGGCAAGAAGAACGGAATCGTCGAGACCGCCGCATCGGCGCGGCCCACGGCATAAGTCGTGGCCTTGCTGGCGGCATCCACGTTCAGCAGCTCCAGGTCGCTGCGCGTGATGTTCCCCGCCTTCAGGAAGGAATCGATGAACGGCGCTTCGAGCGAGCCGGCGGTATAGACCACCTTCTTGCCCTTCAGGTCGGCCGGCCCCTTGATGTTGGAATCGTCGGGCACCAGCAGGCCAATGTCGCTGCGGCGGGCGAAAACCGCCACGGCCTTGACCGGCAGGCCTTTGTCGCGCGCAATCATCATCGACGCCAGCGACGCATGGCCGACGTCGAAGCTGTCGCCCGAACCCACGATCTGCACCGTCGTCACTGACCCGTTGCCGTCCTCGAACCGCACATCCAGGCCGGCCTTCTTGTACCAGCCCTTTTGCTGGGCCAGATGGAATGCCGCATGCACGCCCCACGGCGTCCAGTCCAGGCGCACATTCAGGGGCTCCAGGCTCTGCGCCGAAGCCGCCACGGCCATCAGACACCCGGCCGCCGCCGTCGCAATGCGCATCCATGCTGCGGAGACTATATTTTTCATGATCAACCACCTCGCCTGTTTTATAAGGATTTACTGTTGTACGTTGGCATTAGCCGCCGGCCTTGCCGCTGAAAAAACGCTTGACCCGCTCCCAGAGCACGCCGAGGAACATCTTGAAAGGATTGAACTGCGCCTGCTGAAATGGCTGGCCCTCGTCCGCCGGATGTTGAAGCCGCAGCACCACGTTGCGGCCGAAATCGGCGATCATGCGGCGCACGAAATCCTGCACCAGCCCCGATCGCGAAAACTGCGCCAAAGGCCCCTGCAGCGAATACAGCAGATCCACTTCGACCCTGGCGGCGTTTTCGCCAACCGCCATGACCCGGTAGCCGACGTCGCCCTTGGCGCGCGACTGGCTCAGCGAGTCCTGGCCAGCACCGCGCAGCACCGCCGACATCTGTTCGTCGTTGCGCTCGAGCTGCGCCGCGCCGTTGAACGCCGCCGCCATGGGGCCGAACTTGACGGCGATCTTGCCTTTGACGCGGTCTCCATCCTGCTCTTCGATGACTGCGCCCGGAAGACAGCTGGCCACAGCGGGAAGATCCGCCATGAAAGCCCATACCTGGGCGGCGGCGAACGGCACGTCGAATCCGCCCTGGATGCTGGACCCCTTGCCGGGCGCCGCGGCGCCCGTGGGCTCGGCTGTTGCAGGAGCTGCGGGAGCGGCCGGGGCGGACGGCTGCGCGGCGGCAAAGCGGGTAAAGGTCGCAGCCTCTTGCCCGGCCGCCTCGGGCGCCGTGAACCTGCCTTCGGCCGCCGCGCCGCGCAACGCCTCGACCGCGGCATCGGGCCGCTCGTTCAGGCTGGTCAGCACCGACATGACTGCGGCGGTAATGCCCTGGTAGCCGGTGCAGCGGCAAATATTGCCGGACAGTTCGATGCGCACCCTGGCCTCGTCGGCCTGGGGTAGACGCAACACGATGTCGCGGGCCGTGGTCAGCATGCCCGGCGTGCAATAGCCGCACTGCAAGGCATGCTTCTGGTGGAATGCCTCGCGCAGCCGGGCCATGATGGGGTCGTCGTCGTAGCCTTCGATGGTGGTGATGCGCTTGCCCTCGCATGCCACGGCGAACGTGATGCAGGAACGCACCGGCTGGCCATCGACCAGCACGGTGCAAGCGCCGCATACGCCGTGCTCGCAGCTCAGGTTGGTGCCGGTCAGACGGATCTCTTCGCGCAGGAAGTCGCCCAGATGCGTGCGCGGGGCCACACTGCCGGATACCTGGCGACCATTGATTTCCATGGATACTTCAGTCATAGGGATTCCTTTATTCGCCCAGCGCCTGGTGCAGGCAGCGCTCGATGACCGTGGCGCGCAAGGCGCGGTCGGCGGCATCCTTGCCCGGCGCGACGGCGTCGAGCGCCGCCAGGATCGACTCGCGGTCGGCCGCCTGCGGCCCTTGCTCGGCGACGCACCCGGCCAGCTCCGTCAGGTAACAGGGCGCGCCGTCCAGCGCCCCCACCGCGATGCGGGCGACCCGCGCCTCGGCATCGAAATAGGCGGAGCAGCTGGCCTCGGCGAACTCCCCCGTTTTGCGGCAGAACTTGTAATACCCCCAGCGCACGCCGGCATGCTGCCTGGGAACGTGAATGGCTGCGATCAGCTCGTCGGCAGCCAGGCCGGTGGTGTATGCGCCTTGCATGAATGCCGGCATCGCCACGCGCCGCGTTCCCGAGCGCGAAACGATTTCAATGTCGGCGCCCAGCGCCGTGGCGGCCAGCACCCAGTCCGCTGCCGGATCGGCATGGGCCAGGCTGCCGCCCAGGGTGCCGCGGTTGCGCACGGCGCGATACGCGATACGCCCCGCGATGTCCTGCAGCATGTGGCCGCGCAGCGGCGCGAACACCCCGTCCTCGATTTCGGCGTGGGTGACGGCGGCGCCCACCCGCAAGGACTTGTCGGACTCGACGACAGTGCGCAGCGCCTCGATCCCGGAAACGTCCACGATGGACTCGGGCCGGGCCAGCCGCAGGTTCAGCATGGGGCCCAGAGACTGGCTGCCCGCCATGACCTTGCAGGCCGCCCCCGGCGCGCTCAGTGCGTCCAGCGCCTGCTCGACCGTGGTGGCGCGCAGGTACTCGAATTTTGCGGCTTTCATTGGGCGCCTCCCGCTTGCGCAGCGGCCCCGCCCCGCGTATGCCGCCCTTCGAGCGCCGCCATGAGGCGGTGCGGCGTGAGCGGGGTTTGCGAGACTTCGACGCCGAACTGGCGCAGCGCATCGTTGACCGCGCCGAAAATGACGGCGGGCGGCGCTATGGCGCCTCCTTCGCCCACCCCCTTGGCGCCGAACTCGGTATGCGGCGACGGGGTTTCGAAATGGTCGAAGCGGATGTTGGGCACCTCGGTGGCGCCCGGCATGACATAGTCGGCCAGCGTGGAAGCCAGGGGCTGGCCGTACTCGTCGTAAGGCATTTCCTCGTACAGCGCGGTGCCTATGCCTTGGGCGATGCCGCCTATCGCCTGGCCTTCGACGACCATGGGGTTGATCATGACGCCGCAGTCCTCGACCACGACGTAATCCAGTATTTCGATAGACCCGGTGCCCGGGTCGACGGCAACCACCGCGGCCTGGCTGGCGTACGAGAAACTGCCCGTATCGGTCTTGGGCTTGTAACCTACGCTGACCTCCAGCCCCGCCGGATCGACATTGGCCGGCAGCAAGTGGGGATTCAAATACCAGGCGTTGGCCACTTGGGCCAACGGTATGCTTTTGTCGCCCGCGATGGCCAGCCCGTTTTCGAAGCGGATCAGGCCCGGTTCAGTCGCCATGAGGTGGCCGGCAATCTTTTGCAGACGGGGCAGCAACTGCTTGCAGGCCGTGGACACCGCGCCCCCCGACATGACCATGGAACGCGATGCGTACGTGCCCGTGGAATACGGTGTGCGGCCGGTATCGCCATGCACCATGCGAACCCGGTCCACGTCCACGCCCAGGATCTCGTTGACGATCTGGGCGAAGGTGGTTTCCATGCCCTGGCCGTGCGAGTGCACGCCTACGCGCAACTCCACGCCCGCATCGGGCGTCATCCGCACGACGGCCTGGTCGAAGCCCGGAATGACCGGCGTGCCCCAGGCCGCGAACACGGAAGTGCCGTGCGCCGATTGCTCGGTGTAGGTCGCCACGCCCAGGCCGATGACACGGCCGTCCGGCTCGCCGCGCTTCTGGCGCTGGCGCACCGCCTCGACATCGACCATTTCCAGGGCCCGGCGCAGGCTGGCCGGATAATTGCCGCTGTCGAAGTGCTTGTTGGTAACGTTGACGTAGGGCATTTGCTCGGGCTGCACCAGGTTTTCCAGGCGCACTTCCCAGGTTTCGCGGCCCACTTCGCGCGCCAGCGCATCCATGGTGAGCTCCATGGCGAAGCACACGCCGGTGCGCGCCACGCCGCGATAAGGCAAAAAGCCCGGCTTGTTGGTGGCCACGCAGCGGGTGGTGCAGCGATAGCCCTTGAACGCGTAAGGCCCGGGCAGATTGCCCAGCGCCTGTCCGGCTTCCAGGCCGGTTGTGAACGGCCATACCGAGTACGCGCCGCCGTTGATGTCCACCTTGGCGTCCAGCGCCAGCAGCCGCCCGTTCTTGTCGGCATAGGCAGTCATTTCGTAATGATGCTCGCGAGTATTGGCGCCGGCGATCAGGTGCTCGCGCCGGTCTTCCAGGTAGCGGAAGGGCTTGCGGTAGGTCTTGGCCAGCCATGCCACGCACAGCTCTTCGCGCTGCAGTATGCATTTGTAGCCGAACCCGCCCCCGACGTCGGGCGATATGACCCGGATCTGCTCCTGATCCATGCCAAGAAACTGCGCCAGGCCGGTGCGGATGAGATGCGGCACCTGGGTCGAGGTATACACCACCAGTTGATCGGCCTGGTGATCCCAATACGCCATGACCGCCATGCCTTCCATGGGCAGCATGCACTGGCGCGACAGGCTGATCTTGCGGGTCACCACCACTTCGGCCTGCGCCGCCAGTTCGTCGAATTCCTTGTTGGCCGACAAGGTGACGAAGACGTTGTCCTTCCATTCGTCGTGGATGAGATTGGACGTGGCGGCCAGGGCGCTGCCCACGTCCACATAGACAGGCAGGTCGTCGTAGTCGACCTCGATGAGTTCGGTCAGGTCCTCGGCCTCGGCGCGGGTGGGCGCAAAGGCCATGGCCACCGGCTCGCCCACGTAACGCACCTTGCCATGCGCCAGGGGCGGCTGCGCCGACACCTGGTACGAAGGCAAGGTGGAATCGGCAATGATGTCCTGCGCGTCGGACATCGATTCGCGCAGGAACACATTGGGCCCGGCCTGCTGGGCGATGCGCACGCCGCTGATGCGGGCATGCGCAAGCGGGCTGCGCAAGAAGGCCACTTCGTTGATGCCCGGCATGCTCATATTGCCGATGAAGTTGCCCTTGCCCTGCAAATGCCGGGCATCTTCCTTGCGCAACAGCCGGGCGCCCACGCCTTGCGTCTTGGCGGACGCAGCCGGTAAATCGGTGAGTTTCATAACCTGACCTGCCTGTTGACTATCACCACTTGCTTCCTCGATGAGTTTCCTTGAAGACTAGCGCTTCGCCAGCGCGTTGAACGTGAAGTTGTCCAGCGCGCTTTCGGCGACGCGGAACCAGCTCGCCTCTTCTTCCTGGTATTTCTTCCAGCCCGGGTAGATTTTGGCGAAGTCGGGATTCTTGGAGGAAAGCTCGCCCCACAGCACCTGCGACTCTTTATAGGCCGCTTGCATGACGTCCTTGGGAAAGTACGCCAACTTGGCTCCGCCCGCCACCAGCTTGCGCAGCGCCGCCGGATTGTGGGCATCGTAATTGGCCAGCATGCGCAGCGCCTGCTCGTTGCACGCGCATTCGAATGCCGCTTTGTACATGGGGGGCAGGGCCTCCCAGGCCTTGTCGTTGACCATGGTGGTGATGGAGGCGCTGCCTTCCCACCAGCCGGGTGAATAATAATAGGGAGCGACCTTGTTCAGGCCCAGTTTTTCGTCGTCGTACGGGCCTATCCATTCGGCCGCGTCGATGGTGCCTTTTTCCAGCGAAGGGTAGATGTCGCCGGGGGGAATCTGTTGCGGAATGGCGCCCAGCTTGGTCAGCACCATGCCGCCGATGCCGCCGATGCGCATCTTGAGCCCATGCAGGTCGGCCAGGGACTTGATTTCCTTGCGGAACCACCCGCCCATTTGCACGCCCACATTGCCCGACACGAAGTTGACGATGTTGTATTGCTTGTACATGGCGCGCAACTGCTCCAGGCCGCCGCCGTATTGGATCCAGGAATTATGCTGGCGCGCGTTCATGCCGAACGACAGGCCGGTATCGAACGCAACGGCAGTGTTCGTGCCGATATGCGCCGTTGCCAGAACGTGGTTGCATTCTACGGTCCCGTTGCTGACGGCTTCCATGTTCTGGGCATAGGGAACGATCTCGCCCCCGGGGAAAGCGCGTATCTCGAATTTGCCGTCGGTCAGTTGGCCGACCCGCTTGCAGAGCTCGGCAGCCGAGCCGTAGATGGCGTCCAGGCTTTTGGGCCAGCCGGTCGACATGCGCCAGCGCACGGCAGGGGCGTTTTGCGCAATGGCCGGCACTCCGACCGTGGCCAGTCCGGCGCCGGTTGCGGCGGCGACTTGTGTTAAAAAGCGGCGTCGTTGCATATGCGTATCCTTTTTATAGATTGAATTGATGGCTGGGCCTGTGCGGGCAACCATTGCGCAACGGTCGAAAGCCTCCTCGCCTTCGGCGGTCACGTCCGTCTTTGAAACACCCAGCGCAGGGCTTTGAATACCACGCCTTGATCCCCGCTGGAATTGTCAGCACGCTGAGTTATTTGTTAGTATGCTGATCAATAAAATAGGTGTCAACGAGGGTAAATACGGAGATTTCGCGTATCGCGCCACCCCGCAACGCAACAAGAATCCTGCATGAAACTTTGGCCATAACCTAGAACGGGCGCTGCATTTCCGGCAAACCAGCTGTGTCCGCCCAGGCATCCTTCCCGCGCGTGGCATCCATCTTCCCCATTTAGTGAAAACCCCAATATTTGGACCGATAAATATACAGCATACTGATTATATTAGTCAGCACACTTGAAAATAAACCCATCATGAACTGGATAAGAATCGCAAGCGTCGGCCAACTGGAAGACGACGAATCCCTGGCCATCGAGGTCGAAGGCAAACAGCTGGCGCTGCATAAGACCGACGGCGAATTGTTCGTTTCAGACAATATCTGCACGCACCAGTACGCCCTGCTGTCCGACGGCTTCCTCGAGGATGGCTGTATCGAATGCCCCTTGCACCAGGCCAAGTTCGACCTGCGCACGGGCCGGGCCATGTGCGCGCCCGCCACGGTGGACGTGCAGGTCTACTCCGTCAAGACGGAAGGCCAGGACATCTTCGTCGGCCTGCCGTAACTCCACTATCCCGGATACCAGCATGACCACTGTTTCATCCATTCTCGTCGCAGGGGCCGGCCAGGCGGCCGCCGTGGCCGTCGCCGCCCTGCGCGACCAGGGTTATGGCGGGCGCATCGCCGTCGTCGGCGACGAGGCGCACGCCCCCTACGAAAGACCCCCTTTGTCCAAGTCCGTGCTGGCGGCCGTCGGCGCGCCCGAGCCCGCCATTTCCGTCAAGGATCCCGATTTCTTCGCCAGCCAGCAGGTCGACCTGCGTCTAGGCACGCAAATTACCGCCATCGATCCCGCCGCCCGGCAGGCCACGCTGTCCGACGGCGCCAGGCTGGACTACGACTATTGCCTGCTGGCTACCGGCGGGGCCGCCCGTACGCTGCCCGCCTTTCCGCCCTCCTCGCCGGCCGTATGCTATTTGCGCACCCTGGACGACGCCCGCGCCTTGCGCGGCCGCCTGCAGCCGGGCACGCACATCGTCGTCATCGGCGGAGGATTCCTTGGGCTGGAGATCGCCTCGACGGCGCTCTCCCTGGGGGTGGAGGTCTCCATCGTCGAAACCGCGCCGCGCGTGCTGGCCCGCGTCGTGCCCGAAGCCTTCTCGAACTGGCTGCAAAGGCGCGTGGAACTGTCGGGCGCCAAACTGCATATCGGGCAGGCCATAGCCGATGTCTGGTTGTCCGGCTCCGCCCAGGCGGCCAGCACCATCGCGCTGTCGAACGGCGTGCAACTCGAGGCCCGGCTGGCCGCCGTGGCCGTGGGGCTGTCGCCCAATACGCAATTGGCGCGCGACGCGGGCCTGCGGATCGACACCGCCACCGGCGGCATCCTGGTCGACGAACATTGCCGCAGCAGCGACCCGCATATCTACGCGGCCGGGGACTGCACCAGCCAGATCCGCGCGGGCTGGACTGCGCCGCTGCGCCTGGAATCGTGGCAAAACGCCAACGAACAGGCGCGCATCGCCGCCTGCGCCATGGCAGGGCGCAACACCACGGCGGCGGCCTACCCCTGGTTCTGGACCGACCAGTTCGACTGCAATATACAAATGCTGGGCCTGCCCCAGGATGGTCTGGAATACATCGTCCGGGGCAGCATGGATCCCGCCCAGGCCGCTCCCCGCTTCATCATGCTGGGGCTGCTTCAGGGCAGGCCACGCCACGCACTCGCCGTCAACGCCGGCGCCGACCTGCGGGCGCTGCGTCCCTTGCTCGAAAACGCGCTCCCCATCGATCCAACCCGGTTCTGCGACGAGGCCGTCACCGTACGCGCCTTCGCCAAGGCGGCGCAGGCTTCGGCCGCCGCGCCGAACTAGCGGATCACCCCGATTCCACAGGAGGCCTTCATGTATCAATCTCAATCCGTCATCGGACAAACCGTCGGAGCCAAGGACGCGGCGCTTGCCGACTGCGTCTGGCCGGCCGACGGACTCAACGCCATTCCCGACTGGGTCTATACCAGCCAGGAAGTCTACGACCGCGAAATGGAACGCATTTTCCACGGCGACACCTGGAATTTCGTGGCTCTGGAAGCCGAGATCCCCAAACCGGGCGACTACAAGCGTTCATACGTGGGCGCCACCCCGGTCGTCGTGACCCGCGCCGAGGACGGCTCCATCCACGTCTTCGAAAATCGCTGCGCCCACCGCGGCGCCGAGTTCTGCCGCAGCAGCCAGGGCAACGCCAACGAATTCGTCTGCCCATACCACCAGTGGTCTTACGACCTCAAGGGCAATCTGCAGGGCATTCCGTTCAAGCGCGGCGTCAACAAGGCGGGCGGCATGCCGCGCGACTTCCGCAACGAGGACCACGGCCTGCGCAAGCTGCACGTCACCGCCTACCATGGCGTGGTGTTCGCCTCGTATTCCGACAAGGTCGAGCCCATCGAGCAATACCTGACACCCGAGATCCTCGAAGATTTCAACGTCGCCTTCCCGGGCAAGCCACTGAAGATCCTGGGCTACTACCGCAACGAGGTGCCCTGCAACTGGAAGATGTACCACGAGAACCTCAAGGACCCCTACCACGCAACGCTGCTGCACTCCTTCCTGGTGGTGTTCGGCCTATTGGTGGCCGGCAACAAGTCCATGATGCTGGCCGACTCCACGCATGGACGCCACGGCATCATGGGCTCGGCCAAAACCGACGACCTGTACGCCGACGTCAACCCCGAAACCAAGAAGGAAATGCGCTCGTTCAAGGACGGCATGCGACTGCGCGACGAGCGCTTCCTGAACTTCGTCAAGGAATTCGACTCGCCCTGGTCGGTCACCATGCAGACCGTCTGGCCGAACCTCGTCGTCCAGCGCGAAATGAACACCCTGGGCGTGCGCCAGATCGTCCCCAACGGCCCGAACAGCCTGATCATGAACTGGATCATGTTCGGCTACGAGGACGACACCGAGGAAATGACCCGCCACCGCCTGCGCCAGGGCAACCTGATGGGGCCTTCGGGCTTTCTGGGGCTGGAAGACAACGAGGCCATGAAGTTCGTTCAGGAAGGCGTGCGCCGCTCGAGCAGCGACATCAACATCCTCAAGCTGGACTCCGGCAAGGTAGGCACTTCCGAGTCGCTGATCTCGGAAGCGGCAATCCGGGCCATGTACCAATACTACCGAGGCGTAATGGAATTCTGACATGCTCAACACTATGAAAACCGATTATTCCTACACCCCGTCGCGCATCGACCCCGCGCAGTCCCAGCTGCTGCGCGCGCAAATCAACGAATTCCACGCCGAATACTGCGCCGTGCTCGACACCGGCGACGTCGAGCTCTGGCCGGAGTTCTTTACCGACGACGCGCTGTACCGCATCACTTCGCGCGAGAACGCCGAACTCAACCTGCCGGTGGGGCTGGTCTACGCCGAAGGGCGCGACATGATGCATGACCGCGCGGTCGCCATCGCCCGCACGCAAATGTTCGCGCCGCGCCATACGCTGCACCTGGTCACCAACGTGCGCATCATCGACGAAACCGACAGCGGCGAAATCGAGGCCCAAGCCAACTTCCTGCTGGTGCAGACCCTGATCGAAGGGCCGTCCACCGTGCATCTGGCGGGCCGCTACTACGACCGCTTCGTGCGCGCGCAAAACCATCGCCTGCTGCTCAAGGAGCGCCAGGTCATTCACGACACGGCCATCCTGGCCAACGACCTGGTCTATCCGGTCTAAAACAAACCCGGGCGGCCAAAGCCGCCCGGTTTCCCTGGGGAACAGCGCCGGCAAGGCGCAAGGCGGGCCTACAGCTTCGCCAGTTCGCCCAACGCCTCGTCGCGGTTCATCACCGCGGCATACTTTTGCTCCATGTCGAACAAATTGGCCTTGTGCGGGTCGAGCGCGCGGTCGCCCACGCAATCGGCCAGCACCAGCGGGCGGAAGCCGAACTGCATGGCGTCGACCACGCTGGCCCGCACGCAGCCGCTGGTAACCGCGCCCGCCACGACCAGGGTCTGCACGCCGCGCTGGGCCAGCCAGGCGGCCAGCGAGGTGCCGAAGAAGGCCGAAGGCACCGTCTTGCGCACCACCAGCTCGCCCGGGGCGGGCGTGAGCTCGGGCACGATGGCGCTGTTGTGCTCGTGCTCTTTCAAGGTAAGCATGCCGGGCACTTTCAGGCTGAAGATATTGTTGTCGGCGCCATCGTCGGCAAAGACGATGCGCGTGTGCGCCACCGCCCAGCCCTGCTGGCGGGCCTGGGCCAGCAGCGGCACGGTATTGGCGATGGCTTGCGCAATATTGCCGCCGCCGAACACCGCCGGGTCGGCAAACCCGTTCACGAAATCGATAATGAGCAGGCCTATGGGCTTTTTCAGCTCGAACCGCACGCCGAAACCCTGGCGCGCATACGTTTGAATATCGCCGGCCTGGGTCATTTCACACCGCCGTCGAGCACCTTGCCGTTGCGCACCATGTCTTCGCCATCCAGCCGCACCGTGCAGTTGCGCAGCGGAATGTCGATATGGCAGGCGGTGGTCCGGCTGCCGCCGGCCTCGTTGTTGGGCCCCAGGGAAAACAGGAAGTTGCCCTCGAAGGCCCGGGCGTCCATGCCTATGGTCTGCTCGCGGTCGTACAGCGACAACGCGGACCAATGGCAGCGCGGCTGCAGGCCCCAGCCTATGTGGGAAATCGCATAGCCTTCGGGGTCGTTGAACGACGCCATGTAGTCGCGCAGCAGCGCGGCGTCCACGCCGCCTTCGATCCGGGTGGCATAGCCGTTTTCCACCGTCAGCGCGATGCGGCTGGTGGTGTAGGACTTCTGCGGCAGCAAGATATCGCCCACGTCGATCACGATGCGCCCGTTCGCTCCGCCCTCGTCGGGGAAGGTCAAGGCAAAACCGCTGGGCCAGTGGTCCCAGCGGCCGGGCTCGTCGACGAAGCCGTATTCGCTGATCACCGGGAACTGCCCCAAGGGGCAGCGCAGATCGGTGCCGGCCTCGGAAACGACGCTCATTTCCTTGGCCGCGCCGATGCGCGCCGCCGCCGCTTTCACGCGGGCGCGGTCCGCCTCGGTCGGCACGGTGCGCACCAGGATCTCGGGCGGCTCGACCGCCAGCAGGATCTTGGTGCCGGACTTCAGGATCTCGTGCTGCTCCGGCGAGAACAGCAGCGTCATGAGATCCAGCACCAGGTCGCTTTCTTTAAGGGCCGCGATGGCGGGACGATTGCCGGTAAGCGGCGTGGTCCCCAGATAGGCCAGCGGATCGCGGCTCAATGCCTTTTCGGCGTTGACCGGCGGCAGGTCCAGGCGGTTGACCACCGCTCCCAGGGACTGCGTGGCGATCATGGCCGCCGACAGGGTTTGCGGATGCGTGGCCGAACTGGTCAGTATCGTGACGCTTTGGCCGGCTTCCAGATTGGAAAGCTTCAAGACCTGCTTCCAGGCCTCGACAAGTTGGTAATCGCTGACAGGCATGATGTTCTCCCCCTATTTGCGGGCGGCCTCCGGCCGCCGGAATCAGAATCAGAGCGCGGCGCCCAGGAAATTGCCGAACGCCTGGTAGAAGCCCTCTTCGTTGTCCCACGGAATCATGTGCCCCGCGGCCGGCACGCGAATGGTCTCCACGCCAGGCAGCAGGCGGCGTATTTCGGCGACATCGTCTTCCAGGATGACGTCGCCGCGCTCGGCCGCCATGAGCAGCGCAGGTACCTTGATATGCGGCAGGTCGGCGTGGATGTCGTCGGTGTGGAAGCCTTCGAAGCTCGTCAAAATGGCGCGTTCATCGCATGTGTGCAGCCACTCGGCCCGCAAGGCCAGTTGCTCGTCGGTCCAGCTTGGACAGAACGCCCGCATGGCCTCGAGGTCGCAGCCTTTGCGCGCCAGCGCCATGGAATCCACGTACCACGGCAGTTTGGAGGGGTAGGCGCGCCGCCCCGGCCCGGATACCGGGGGATCGACCAGCCCCAGCCGGGTCAGCCCCGCCGGCGCCGAACGGGCCGCCCGGATGGCGATGCGGGCGCCCATGGAATGGCCGACGATGCTGTATCGGGACAGGCCCAGCGCCTTGGCAAAGCCGACGACGTCGGCTGCCTGCGCGTCCAGGCTGTAGTCCAGCGTGTCCGACGCCTCGGACAGGCCGCGTCCGCGTATGTCCAGCACATAGGTGTCGAACTGCTGCCCGAAGCGCTCACCGACGAACCCCCAGGTTATCGCCGGGCTGGTGATACCCGGCACGATGATGACGGCGTCGCGCCGGGCGCGTGCGCCTTCCGCTCCGCCGTAGCGCAGGTAATGCTGCCGGATGCCGTTGGCGTGAACGTTCGCGCCGTATAGATATGTACTCATGCTTGGTTTCCCCGATTAAAGCTTGAACAGACGTTCCGCATTGCCATGGCAGACCAGGTGCCGCGTGGCGTCGTCCATGGGCGCCTGCTCGATGAAATCCGCCGCTATCGAACTGGACTCATAGGGGTAGTCCACCGAGAACATCACCGCCTCGGGCCCCATTTCGGCAATCGCGCCCATCAAGGCCCCGGGGGAACACACGCCCGAGGTGGTGATGACGATGTTCGTGCCGATGTACTCGGACGGCGCGCGTTCCAGCGTAACGCCATTCGGATAGACGGCAAAGCGGCTATCGAAGCGCCAGCGCTGGAAAGGCAGGCCTTCGCCCATGTGCCCAAGTATTATCTTCAGGCGCGGGTAGCGGTCGAACACGCCGCCGAACAGCAGGCGCAGCGCGTGGGTTGCGGTTTCCACCCCCCAGCCCCAGGTGGCGCCCGCTATTTCCGGGTGTCCCGAATAGGCATAGGTGGCGCCATAGGCGTCGAAGGGATGCAGGTAAAGCGGCACGTCCAGCGCCTGCATGCGCTCCCAGAACGGATCATAGGCCGCCCCGTCGTAATAGACGCCGTTGGTATGGCCGTTGACCAGCGCCCCCTTGAAGCCCAGCTCCTTGACGGTGCGCTCCAGCTCGTCGGCCGCCGCCTTGGGATCCTGCATGGGCAGGCTGGCGAAACCGCCGAACCGGCTTGGATTGCCCGCCACCTTGGCCGCCAGAAAATCGTTGTTTTCGCGGGCCCGGGCAATGGCCACGGCCGTGTCGGGCTCGACCTGCACACCCGGTCCGGTCTGGGAAAGAATGACATAGTCGATGCCCGCCTGATCCATGTCCTGCAGGCGCATTGCGTCGAAGTCGGCCAGGCGCGCATTGAGCTGGGCGGCGGCCGCCGGATCGATCTGCCCGACGAAGGCCTTGGAGTACGCCTCGAACCCCACTGCCGAAAAATGTTCCTCAAACGCAATCTTTCGTATTCGACTCACTACAAATCTCCTCGTATCACTGACAGCCGCATCGCTTTGCAGCCATTACGGAATGGCAAATTTTTCTCAGTACACTAACAATAATGGCGGCGATTTTCCCTCGCCGGAAAAATGAGAAATACCTGCCTTGGCCGCGGTACACATGAATTCCGGCATGCAGACCCAGGACTTCCCGTGCCGCGGCATTAGCGGATGTGGATGCGGATTAAGTCAGTATACTGACAATTTATTTGAATTTCCATGGTTTGCCATATCGGGCAAACCCTTAAAAGGAAACCGAAAACAGGCGTCTAGATGGACTTGAGCACGGCCCGGCCGTATTGATTATTGGCGTCGACCAGTTCGACCAGCAGCGACATGAAGATTTTGCGGTCGCGCAGCGACAAGGGGTCGAGCAGGCGCTGCTGGGCGCGGGCCATGCCCTGCTTGAGCAGCTCCATGACGCGCTGCCCCTCCGGCGTTATCGCCGCCTGGCGCGAACGACGGTCCAGCGGATTGATCCGCCGCTCCAGCAGGCCTTTTTCCTCGAGGCGCTTGATGACGTCGGCGGACGTGGTGCGATCCAGGCCCACCTCGTAGCCAATGGCCGTCTGATCCAGCCAAGGGTTGGCGGACAGCACGGTCAGGATGCCGTATTGCACGGGCGTCACGTTCTCTTCCTTGCACTCTTCGAAGAACATGGCGTAGTGGATTTGATTCAGGCGGCGTACCAGGAAGCCCGGGCGCGCCCACAGGCCTTGACTGAAGGGCTCGAGCGCCGTATCGTTTTTGGCGGAATCGTGGCTATTGGAAAAACCATGCCTGGCGGTGGATCTGGGTGCCGCGCTCTCGGCCGCTGCAGCATCGTCGGCCTGCGCTGCCTGCATCAACCGCTTGTGTGCCTCTGTCATATTACCGTCGCCCTCGCAGGTTCCAATCGTTCGAAATACTCAGTATACAGAGCATTTTACCTTTATGCAGCAACAACCATGGCGCCTGGATGGCCGCTCGCTGAACTTCCTTCATCACTATCGCATCATTCCGCAAACAATTCTCCTTGCGAGAAACTCCGGCCGCCGCCGTTGCCTTGCCGCTGCGTATCGGCCCTGGAAAGACTGCCTACCCGCACCCCCAGCAATCGTATGCGGTGATCCAGCACGACACGCTTCAGGCATTGGCCCGCCGCGCGATGAATCTCCTTGCCGTCGGCCGTTTGCACAGGCAGGGTCAGGTCGCGCGTCACCGTGCGGAAATCGTCGAAACGCAGCTTGATGCCAATGGTGCGTCCCATATAGCCCTTGCGATCGAGGTCGCCGGCCACCTGGGTGCACAGGCGCAGAAAGACCTCCGACAGCATGGCCCTGTCGTGCACCACGTGCAGGTCGCGCTCGAACGTGGTTTCGCGGCTCAGCGACTTGGGCTCGGAATGCGTCACCACAGAACGATCGTCCTGGCCGTGAGCTACCTGCAGCAGCCAGCGCGCATAGGTCAGGCCAAAATGCTCCTGCAGCAGGTCGGGCTCGGCCCCGGCAAGCTGGGCTATGGTCTCGATGCCCAACGCCTGCAGCTTGACGCCCGCCTTGGGGCCTATGCCGTTGATCCTGCGCACCGGGAGCGGCCAGATGCGAGAGGGCAGGTCGTCCATGGTCAGCAGCGTCAGCCCGTCCGGCTTGTCCAGTTCGGAGCCTATCTTGGACAGCAGCTTGTTGGGCGAAATGGCAATGGAGCAGATCAGGCCGCCCGTCGCCTGCTTCACCGCCGCCTTGAGGCGCTGCGCGATTTCCAGGCTGGGCTCGGGGTGATCCGTCAGGTCGATGTAGATTTCGTCGATGCCGCGGTCTTCGATGCGCGGCGCCAGCTCGGCCACGGCCGCCTTGAACAGGCGTGAATAGTGCCGGTAGGCGGTAAAGTCCGCGGGCAGCAGGATGGCGTCGGGGGCCAACTGCGCCGCCTTCATCATTCCCATGGCCGAAAACACGCCCAGGGCGCGCGCTTCGTAGGTAGAGGTGGTTACGACGCCCCGTCCCACGTAGTCGCGCAGGCGCGCATACGTTCGGACGCCGTCTTCGCCAGCGCCAGGCTGATGCACCGAACGCCCCCCGATCACCACCGGCTGCCCGCGCAATTCCGGATAGCGCAGCAGCTCCACCGACGCATAAAACGCATCCATATCCAGATGCGCAATGCGGCGTTCGGCACGAGGGGAAGTATTGGTTGGATTCATGGTGCAAGGACGGCAGGCGCCATACGCAGCGCCACGGCCTTCAGTGTATCGCCAGCGGCCGCGTGCCGCACGCCTTGTGGCCGGGCGGAGCCGCAAGGCGGGATTCCCGCCATCGCGGCGGCGCATCCGAATCAGTCGGCCGGCGCGGCAGGGACGCCGTGCCGTACGCGATAATCGGTGGGACTCATGCCGTAGCGCGCCCGGAACGCCCGGCTGAAGTGCGCAATGCTGTTGAAGCCCCAGCCATAGGCGATCTGGCTGACCCGCCGGCGCGTGGTATTGTCGACCAGGTCGTCGCGGCATTTTTCCAGGCGGCGCTGCAATACGTAATTGCCCACCGACATGCCTTCGTCCGCGAACAAGTCGTTGACGTAGCGCGCAGAGCAGCCCAGCAGTTCGGCGACGTCGGCCGACGCGACCGTTCCGCGCAAACGCGACTCGATGAACAGCTTGGCCCGGTACAGCAGCGCCGCGCGATGCGAAGACCTGCTGGCATCCACGGGCCCGCGCTGCGAGCTGAAGGCCATGGCCAGCAGATCGACCGTCTGGTCGACCAGCCTCTCGCCGATAAGCGGATCGACCCGCTTGTCGAGCCTGGAAAGGCCCAGCAGGAAGCTCGAAGTCAGCTTGCCCACCTGCTCGTCCGACGACAGCTTGACAGCGGTGTATCTTTCGAACGAACCCAGGCGCTGCCGCAGCAGGCTGCGGGGAATCTGGTAGATGACTTGCGAGAATTCGGTGTCGAAGTACAGCGAATAAGGGCGGGTGGAATCGTGGAAGGCGAAATCCCCCTTGCGCAGGACGACTTCGCGGCCATCCTGCACCACGCGCTCGACGCCGGATGTCACCAGCGTAAGCAGGACGACGTCTTTGTGGTGGGAACCGATATCGGCGGCCGAGCGGCTGGCCCGATGCCTGGTGGCGGCGACGTGATGGCAGGATATGGCGCCGACTTCGCTGACCGACACGGCCCCCCGGAAGTTCGAGGGCAGCGTGGTGACGCAGGGCACGAAGGTGCGGGAGATCGTGTCCTGCCAGTAGGACGACGGATCCTTGTTGCGTAAACGGGAGGTTGAATAGAGTGACGGCATGTCATCCTCGATCGAGAGTCCGGGCCGCTGCCCGGTCTGCGGCAAACGCCACCTGAAAAGCCAACATCGGGAGCCGTGCCGCAGCTCCCGATGCTCTCGATGTATACCATGATTGCCCGGCGCCGGAAATCGGGATAATCAGCGATCGGGGGGCCGCTCGATGTCGGCGCGAGCGCCCCCCCCTGAAACATCATGGATTACCCGAACCGCGCAACCAGGGCCTAATCGGTCGGCACCAGCTTCCACTTGCCGCCTTCGATGCGGATCATGGCGACCGCCCGGGCGTCGAAGCCCGCATGATCCTGCGGAGTCATGTTGAGCACGCCATTGGCGACGGCCAGGTCCTTGGTCTGCTCCAGCGCGTCGCGCAGGGCCGAGCGGAACTCCTTGGTGCCGGGCTTGCCCTGCTTCAAAGCCAGGGGAATGGCGCGTTGAAGCAGGCGTCCGGCGTCCCAGACGTGCGCGCCGAACGGCGACACCGATCCCGCGCCGTATTTAGCCTCGTAATGCTTGATGTAGTCCAGGGCCACGGCCTTGGCCGGATGGCTGTCGGGCAGCTGAGCGGCAACCATGGCCGGCCCCACGGCGATGAAGGTGCCTTCGCAGCTCTTGCCGCAAACCCGCAGGAAGTCCTGGTTGGCAACGCCCTGCGTCTGGTAGATCTTGCCCTTGTAGCCGCGCTCCACCAGCGCCATCTGCGGCAGCGCCCCGGGCGTTCCCGAAGCGCCGATGAAGACGGCGTCGGGCTTGGTGGCCATGGCCTTGAGCACGATGCCGGTGACCGAGGAATCCGTACGGCCATAGCGCTCGTTCGCCACCACCTTGATGTGATGTTTCCCGGCCATCTGGGTCAGTTCCTGAAGCCAGCTGTCGCCATAGCCGTCGGAAAAGCCAATATACGCCACGGTCTTCACGCCATGGGCCGCCATGTGCCTGACGGCCGACTCAGTCAGCAACGAATCGTTCTGCACCGTCTTGTAAACCCAATGGCGGTTCGCATCCATGGGCGAAACAATATGCTTGGAAGCCGCCACGCTGATCATGGGCACGCCGGCCGGACCCACAGTGTCGATCATGGCCAGCGAATTGGTGGTGATGGTCGAGCCGATGATGGCGTCGACCTTGTCTTCGTTGATCAGCTTGTGCGTGTTCTTCACCGCCACCGTGGTGTCCGACGCATCGTTGAGAATGATGTAGTCGATCTTCTGCCCGCCGATCTCCCTGGGAAGCAGGGCCGCGGTATTTTGTTCGGGTATTCCCAGCGACGCGGCCGGCCCCGTGGTGGACAGCGTCAGGCCTACGCGCACTTGGGCGTACAACGCGGTCGAGACGAACACACCGGCAAGGACGGCGCTCAAGCGTAGTAAGTTTCTCAAATCAGTCTCCTTTTGATTTATAAAAATACGATGCAATATTCAGGCGCTTCGGCGCAATCGCCATCGAATCGCCATCACAACAGAATCCATTACCATGCAAGGCCTTACAGATCCAGGCACAACACCGGATCGCTGGTTCTGGAAACGCACACCATCATCGACTTGCCCGCCGCCCGTTCCTCGGCGGACAGAACGTAGTCGAAATGTTCGGGAGTGCCCGAACAAACACCGGTTTCGCAAGTACGGCAAGTTCCCTCGCGGCACGAAAAGGGAATGCTGAAACCGTTTTCCTCCAGGACTTCCAGAATGCTTTTGTCGGGCGGCACCATGAACGAGACGCCGCTGCGCCGCAACTGGATTTCGAACGCGCCGGACTCGGCCGGCCGCGCCTCGGTGTCGGGCGCGGAAAACCACTCGAAATGCGCGATGCCGTCGTGATGGCCGGCGCAAGCCGCCTGCACCGCCTGCATCAAGGGCTGCGGCCCGCAACAGTAGATCTGTTCGCCCCGGCCCAGGTCGCGCACGAAATCCCCGGCCTGCAGGTGGCCGCCGCGCTCGTCGTCGAAATGCCAATGCACGTTGGCGCCGCCCAGAAGCCGGATGTCCTCGTACAAGGCCGCGCGCTGCCGGCTGCGCGCGGCATACACCAGCCGCCACGCGCGCCCGTTGGCGCAGCACCACCGGATCATGGACATGATGGGGGTAATGCCTATGCCTCCGGCAATGAACAAATAGGATTCGGCCTGCGGATCCAGGGGGAAGTTGTTGCGCGGCGCGCCGATCTGGAACTGCGCCCCCTGAGCCAGCCTCTGGTGCACATAGTCCGAGCCTCCGCGCCCATCGGCGGCCCTGCCCACCGCCACGACGTAGCGATCGGTTTCGCGGCTGTCGTTCAACAGCGAATAATGCCGGATCAGGCCGTTGGGCAGGTGCATCTCGATATGCGCCCCCGGCTCGAAACGCGGCAAGACGCCATCATGAACGTCCCGCAGCTCTAGCAGCACGACATCCTTGGCCTCCGCCACATAGCCGGCGACCTTCACCGTGAGCTTTTCCGTTGGCGCAAGACTCATCAGCAATTTCTCCTCGCCGGCATCAGGCCACCGCCGCCGAGGGCTTGCGGTGCACCTGCTGGGCCTGCAGCGCCGGCTGTTGCTGCTGCTCCTGCGCAATCAGCTTGTCCAGCGTCCAGCGGAAGTGCGACAGCGGGCCGTCGGCGGCGATGGCCAGCAGTTTGAACTGCGGGTCTTCGTCCAGCACCCGCTGCTGGCGCTCGATGATGTGCTTGTCCTCCATGAAGCCTTCGATCAGGCTGTCGTGCAGGGAAAGCGTGACGTTGTAGTTGTCGACCTCGAAGTTGTGCAGGTAGCTGAAAAAGAAATGCGTCGTGCTTTCGGTTTCCGGGGTGATGAACTGGCAGTTGCGGTATTCCTTCGCGCCTTCCCGGTTGCCCCTTTCCGCGCCCGAACCGGCCGGCGCAAACCCGCTCTCCAGGAAAAATATTCCCGGGATCTGCATGTGGCCCACGTTCCACCTATCCACATTGTCGTCGTTGTCGATGACCTTGCGGTGGAAGGGCGGCGGCGCGCTGTTCATGTGCCAGCGCGTCACCCGGAAGCCGCGCTCCAGGCGCTCGACGGACGCGGGCTTGGTCTTGTAGGCGTATTCCTCCGAGCCGCCCAGCGTGTGGGTGTGCACCCAGGCCAGGTGGGCGAAGTCGCTCAGGTTGTCCACGATGAGCAGGTAGTTCGAATCGTAGTGGATGTAATCGGGCTGCCCGCGCCAGGCCGGATCGCTCAAATAGGGGAAGTCGATGATCTGGGACTCGTCGGCCAGCGCCGGATCGCCCATCCATATCCAGACAAGGTGGTCGCGCTCGACGATGGGGTAGGAACGCACCCCCAGCTTGGGCGGTATCATTTCCTGGCCGGGAATCTCTATGCACTTGCCCGAGGCGTCGAACTTCAGCCCGTGGTACATGCAGCGCACGCTGTCGCCTTCGCGCCGGCCCAGGGAAAGCGGCGCGCCCCGATGACAGCAGCGGTCTTCCAGCGCGACGACTTTTCCGCTTGCCCCGCGAAAGAACAAAATGGGCTCGTTCAGCAACTTGCGGGACAGGAACTTGTTGTCGATCAGTTCGTAGTCCCAGCCTGCCATGTACCAGCAGTTTTTTAAAAACATGTTCATCTCCTGAAAAGATCCAACCCGGGGAGCAGCCAGCCGCATCAGCGGCGCAGCGTGGGCGCTTGCGGTGCCCCAAAGGCCAGGCGCAGCGTGAATATGGAGACGAGTATAGGAGTGAAGCAGGGCCGAAAGAGCGGCCCGGAAAGGCACTTGGCAAGTTTGAAAACAGGGGTGTCGGGCTGCCCGAAACGCCTCATTCAAGCGCCGGCAAATCCCGAAATATTATTTATTTTCAATATCTTGCCAGAAACCCTGGAGCTTGAGGGGTCTTCGCGGCATGAAGGAACGCACAGCGCGCCCGACCATGGCGGTCAAGCTTTTGTTCCATCCTGGACAACAGAATTTCAGGGCCCGGCGGCAGGAGCTCGGGCGGCTTCAGGCGGCTTCGTTGCGCAAGGCCATGATAGGCCCCATGGCGGGGTTCGCCGTCTGGCTTTTTTCCTGGGTATAGGCATGCTCGCGGAACAGGAATTCGGCCCGGTCGCCCTGCCCGGCCTCGATGGCCTCGACGATATTGTGGTGCTGGCCATGGGCATAGAACAGGAAGTCGAACATCCGGTCTTTGCTGGTGCTGGAAAACGCAATGCTCTTGGGCGCGGTGAAGGGCACCAGGTTGCAGCGCTCGGTCAGGCTTTCAAGCAGCGGCATCTGGGCGGCTTCCATGATAAGCAGATGGAAGCGGGCGTTCATTTCCGCATAGCGCAGCTCGTCGTCCTCTTGCAGCACCCGGCCGGCGAAGATGACATCGCCTTCGTACAGGCAGGCCTTCAGGGCGGCAAGCAATGCGGGCGACGCCCCGCGGTCGGCCACGGTGCGCGCGGCAAACCCCTCCAGCACCGAACGGATGCGCAAGGCGTCCAGACTGTGCTGGGTGGTAAAGGCCCGCACCGAATAGCCGCGCTTGCCGGCAGGCACCAGCAGGCCTTCCTGGGCCAGGGCCGGCAAGGCCTGCCGCACAGGGGTGCGCGAGACGCCAAGGCGCGCGGCCAGTTCCGCCTCGGGCATGCGCTCGCCGGGCACGAGCTCGCCCCGCAAGATCATTTCACGCAGACGCACGATGACGGATGATGGCTGAGTCATGGAATCGAGGGGCTCGGGCCCCCAAAATAAGCCTTGCTCGGCCTTATTGCACAAGAGCAAGGCTTCGCATTGGCCGGAAGATCAGGAAAACGACTTTCTTTTGATGATCATAACAAAAAAAGAATCCCAAAATGGATCCAAATATAGTATATTCTGACAAACAAACCCGATAAAACCTATTATTTGGGATCCCAAATAATAAAACCAAAGGACAAACAGGCCCTTTTCCCCCGAAAACGGCCCAAGGCATCGGAGCTCCTATCTTGGCCAAGAACAATCTGAACGTGGTGGTCGCCGGCATCCGGCAGCTTACCCCGCGAATCCGCGAATACCTCCTGCGCTCGCAGGACGGCGGCGCGCTGCCCCCCTTCGAACCCGGCGCCCACGTCGAACTGCACACCGAATCGCCTGTCAGCGGCCCCATCGTGCGCCACTACTCGCTGATAGGCGGCGCCGGCAACTGGGACGACACGCCCGACATCTACCGCATCGCCGTGCAGCGCGAAGACCGCCAGCGCGGCTCGGCGCACATCCACGACACCTTCGCCATCGGCACCACGCTGCAGGTTTCCCACCCCAAGAATCATTTCCCGCTGGACAGGCGCGACTCCAAAAGCCTGCTCATCGCCGGCGGCATCGGCATCACCCCCATTCTGTCCATGCTGCGCAGCCTGGTCCGGCGCGGCCGGAATTTCGAAATGGTTTATTCGGGGCGCGTCGCCGCCGACATGGCCTATCGCCAGGACGTCCTGCGCCTGGGCGCCGGCAATGCGCGCATCCACGTCAGCGGCGCCGACAGCAAGAACCTGCTCGACCTGCGCGCCCTGCTGGCCAGCCAGCCCGAAGGCGCCAATGTCTACGTCTGTGGGCCGGCGCCCATGGTCAAGGCCGCGGAACAAGCCGCCCAGGAACTGGGCTGGGACCCGTCCCGCATCCGCAACGAACTCTTTTCATCGGGGCCGGGCGTCGACGACGTCGCCTTCGACGTGGAGCTCAAGGCATCGGGCCGGCGTATCCACGTCGGGCGCGACACCAGCATCCTCGACGCACTGACTGCCGCCGGCGTGCACGTGCTGTCGGACTGCCGCCGCGGCGAATGCGGGCTCTGTCCCCTGGATGTCCTGGACAACGACGGCCAACTCGTCCACCGCGACCGCTATCTCGACGAAGAGGAGCGCGCTTCCGGCAAAACCCTTTGCATCTGCGTTTCACGGACCACCGGATCACGGCTGGTCCTGGACGCCTGACACCCCATAACCTGGAGAAAGACCATGAGCTATACCGATGTTGACTTCACCTTCGAACCCGGCGGATACGCCGACAATGCCACGCCGCTCGTCAAGAACTGCTGGTACGTGGCCGGCTTCAGCTCGGAAATCTCGCGCGACGTCATCAGCCGCCGCTTCCTGGGCACCGACGTGGCGCTGTACCGTACCATGGCCGGCGAGCCGGTGGCCGTGCGCAACCGCTGCCCGCACCGCTCTTTCCCCCTGGCCAAAGGCCGCCTGGAAGGCGATGTGCTGATCTGTGGCTACCACGGCATGCAATTCGACCCCTCGGGCCGCTGCGTCAACATGCCCTCCATGCCCATCGTGCCGGCCAACGCCAACGTGCGCTCGTTTCCCATTGCCGAACGCGGCCCCATCGTCTGGATCTGGATGGGCAACCCCGACCTGGCCGACGAAAGCAAAATCCCCGACACCAGCTGGCTGGCCGACCCCGCCTGGAAAAGCGTCTGCGGCACGTTCCCGCTCAATTCCGACTACGTGGCCATGCACGAGAACCTGCTCGATCAAACCCACTTCCCCTTCCTGCATCCGGGCACCGTGGGCACGCTGGAATACGCGCGCTCCAAGCTCAAGGTGCGCCAGGAGGGCGACGTCGTCATCATCGACCGCTCGCTGAAGAACTCGCCGCCTCCGGGCATCTACGGCATTCCCACCAACCTCATGCACAAGAACGTCGACCGCCTGTCGGAAGCCCGCTTCGCCTCGCCGGCCGTCCATACCGCGTTCGCGCAGATCATCGACCACGAGCCCGCCGCAGGCAGGCCCTCGATCTACCGCTTCAACATCACGCACCTGATCACGCCCGAATCCAACGGACGCATCCACTACTGGTGGTTCAACTCGCGCAACTTCGACCTGGACAACGCCGAAACCGACAAATTCCTTTACGAAGCCTCCAACAAGGCTTACCTTGAAGACGTCGACGCGCTCGAAGCCATCCTCAATGTAGTGCAAACCGATGTCGAGCCCCAGTTCGACCTGAACTTCGCCCCGGACAAACCCGGCCTGATGATGCGCAAGGTGCTGCATCAACTGGCATCGGCCGAGGCCAATTACCAATACGCCTGAGCGCCAAGGCGCATCAACTCATTACGGAATCCATCATGGCTAAAATCATCGGCTGCATCGGGACCTCGCACGTTCCAACCATCGGCGTCGCCTACGACAAGGGCCGTCAGAACGACCCGGCCTGGGCGCCTTTGTTCGAAGGCTACAAGCCGGTGGCCGCCTGGCTGGCCGAGAAAAAACCCGATGCGCTGGTCTTCATCTACAACGACCACGCCACCACCTTTTTCTTCGACATGTACCCCACGTTCGCGCTTGGCGTCGGCGAACGCTTTCCCGTGGCCGACGAAGGCGCGGGACTGCGCAACCTGCCCGCCATCAAGGGCAATGTCGACCTGCAATGCCATATCGCCGAATCGCTGGTCAACGACGAATTCGACCTCACCATCTTCCAGGAAAAGCCCATCGACCACGGCTGCGCCTCGCCCCTGCCGCTGCTCTGGCCGCACGAGCCGGACTGGCCCGGCGCCATCGTGCCCATCGCCGTCAACGTGCTGCAATACCCGCTGCCCACGGCCCGCCGCTGCTACAAGCTGGGCCAGGCCATACGCCGCGCGGTCGAGTCCTATCCCGAAGACCTCAAGGTCGTCATCGTCGGCACGGGCGGCCTGTCGCACCAGATCCACGGCGAACGCACCGGCTTCAACAACGAGGAATGGGATCTCGAGTTCCTGCGGCAGCTGCAGTTCGAGCCCGAAAAGCTCACCCAGCTGACCCATGCCGATTTCGTGCGCCTTGGCGGGGCGGAAAGCGTGGAACAGATCATGTGGCTGGCCATGCGCGGCGCCATGCCCGAGAAAATCCGCAAGCTGCATCAGAACTACTACCTGGCCACCACCACGGCCATGACCGTCGTCCTCTTCGAAGAAGGCGAAGAGCCTGCGCAGCAGGCGGCCCGGTCCAGCACGGCCAGCGTGCCCGCATAAGGAAGCAAGCCATGAATCCGCAACTGAAAGGCATCGAACAACTGAGCGGCACCTATGCCTTCGACATCCGCATCAGCAATAAAACGCTCAAGCTCAACCGCTTCCTCTGGAAAATGATCGGCAAGGAATGGCGCGAACGCTACCTGGCCGACCCCGAGGCCGTCATGCAGGAGGCCGGGCTGAACGACACCGAAAAAGAGCTCCTGCGCAAGCAGGACTGGCTGGGCCTGGTGCAGTACGGCGCCAATTTCTTCGTGCTGGAAAAATTCGCCCGCGTGGCGCGCAAGACCAATCTCGAGGTCTACGCCATCATGCGCGGCGAAAGCTTCGAAGAATTCATGCAGACGCGCCGCGTGCCCGAATCGCGCTAGGGCCTGTTGACAGACCCTAAACCCTGGGGCTGGCCCGCATAGCGGATCAGCCCCGATGGCCGGGCGGCACCCGGCCGCCAGAATCCGATAACAATCCATGGAGACAAGCATGACGTCGACGCCGCGTCCCACCTTTCCCTTGAACGCCTGGTACGTAGCCGCCTGGGATGCCGAAGTCGGCCGCACGCTGCTGGCCCGCAGCATCTGCGGCCAGCAAATGGTGCTTTACCGCAAGCAGGACGGCCAAGCCGTGGCGCTGGCCGACGCCTGCTGGCATCGCCTGGTGCCGCTGTCGCTCGGCACACTGGTGGGCGACGGCGTGCGCTGCGGCTACCACGGCATGCATTTCAACGCCGACGGCCGCTGCACCCACATGCCCAGCCAGGAAACCATCAACCCCTCGGCCTGTGTGCGCTCATTTCCTGTCGTGGAGCGCCACCGCTTCGTGTGGGTCTGGCCGGGCGACCCGGCCCTGGCCGATCCCGCCAAGGTTCCCAGCCTGCCCTGGATGGATGACGCCGACTGGGCGGGCGACGGCAGCATGGTCGAGGTCAAGGCCGACTACCGGCTCATCCTCGACAACCTCATGGATCTTACTCATGAAACCTATGTGCACGGCTCCAGCATCGGCAACGAGGCGCTGGCCGAAGCGCCCTTCGATGCCGTGCACGGCGAAACCACGGCCACGGTGCGCCGCTGGGTGCTGGGCGAAGAAGCCCCCGCCTTCTGGGGCGCCCAGCTCGGCAAGCCCGGCCCGGTCGACCGCTGGCAGATCATCCATTTCAAGGCTCCGGCAACCATACTGCTCGACGTCGGCGTCGCCCCGGCCGGCAGCGGCGCGCCCCAGGGCGACCGCAGCCAGGGCGTGGGAATGTGGGTCATCCACATTCCCACCCCTTCCACCGAAAAAACCAGCTACTACTTCTGGTGCCACCTGCGCAACTACCGGGTGCGCGAACAGCGCATTACGCGCGAAGTCCTGCAGGCGGCGCGCGGCATTCTGCTCGAGGACGAAACCATCATCGAAGCCCAGCAGCGCGCCATGGACGCCAATCCGGGCCGCGAGTTCTACAACCTGAACATCGATGCCGGCTCTCTATGGGCCAGGCGCCTCATCGACGGCATGGTGGACAAAGAGCTGTCCGGCGCGCAGCAGCCAGCCGTCGTTCCCCGGGAGGCTGTCGGCGCATGAATACCCACGACACTTGGCTCGACGCCACCGTCCTGGCCGTCCGCGACCTCACGCCCACAGTGCGGGAATTCCAGCTGCAATACCCGCAAGCCGTGCACGCCGACCCGGGCGCGCACATCGACGTCCAGGTCATGGCCAACGGCCAGCCCGACTCGCGCTCGTATTCCGTCGTGCGCTGCGAAGGCGCCAATGCAACCATCGCCGTCAAGCATGTGCCGAGCAGCCGCGGCGGTTCGCGCTATATGTGGTCGCTGGCGCAAGGCGCGCGCCTCAAGGCCACCGCGCCGGCGTCCGACCTGGCGCCCGTCTACGGCTCCGCCCGCTATCTGCTGATCGCGGGCGGCATAGGCATCACGCCCCTGCTCAGCGTGGCCCGCGCGCTGGCCGGCAGCGGAGCCGACGTGCGCATGGCCTACGCCGTGCGCACCGAGGCCGAACTTGCCTATCTGGCCGAGCTGCAGGAGCTGCTGGGCAACCGACTGCGCGTTTTTGTCTCCGCCCGGAACCAGCGCATCGACATTCCCGGCGAAATCGCCGCGCTGGCCGACACCGACCAGCTCTATCTTTGCGGCCCCATGGGCCTCATGGAAGCCGTGCGCACGCACTGGTTCGCGGCCGGACGCGCAAGCTCGCGGCTGCGCTACGAAACCTTCGGCTCCAGCGGCCGCTATCCCGCGGCGGACTTCACCGTCCGCCTGCCGCGGCTTGGCCTGGAGATCCAGGTGCCGGCGGAACAATCCATGCTCGACGCCCTGACCGAGGCAGGCGTCGCCATGGTGTCCAACTGCCGCCGCGGCGAATGCGGGCTGTGCGCCGTCGATGTGCTGGCCACCGACGGCACGGCCGACCACCGCGATGTCTTCTTCACCCGCGAGCAGCATGCCCAGGGCGGCAAAATATGCACCTGCGTATCGCGCATGGCGCAAGGCAGCATCACCATCGAACCACCCTGGCGCGGCGACCCCGACCTGGCGCAAACGGATGTCCTTGCGTCATGAGCCGATACTGCCGTACAAAGAATAGCCACAAAGCGTAAACAACTATTGATTTTTTCCCGCCAACCAGTAACATTCAGTGGACTGTACAAGACAGTCCGAACGGCATCCAAGCCTGTAGTTACGAAACCCAAAGGAGCATGCAAATGGCGTCAAACCGAGGCGTGGCTTACGTTGGACCCGGCAAGGTCGAGGTCCAATCCATTCCCTTCCCCGAACTGGTCACCCCCGCCGGCAAGACCGCCGGCCATGGTGTGATCCTCAAGGTTCTATCCACCAACATCTGCGGCTCGGATCAGCACATGGTGCGCGGACGCACGACCGCTCCCACCGGCCTCATCCTGGGCCACGAAATCACCGGCGAAGTCCTTGAAGTCGGCCGCGATGTCGAGAACATGAAAAAAGGCGACCTGGTCTCGGTGCCTTTCAACGTGGCCTGCGGCCGCTGCCGCACCTGCAAAGAGCAGGACACCGGCGTCTGCCTCAGCGTCAACCCTTCGCGCGCCGGCGGCGCCTACGGCTACGTCGACATGGGCGGCTGGATCGGCGGCCAGGCCGAATACGTCATGGTGCCCTACGCCGATTTCAACCTGCTCAAGTTTCCCGATAAAGACCAGGCCATCGCGAAAATTCGCGACCTCACCTGCCTGTCCGACATCCTGCCCACCGGCTTCCACGGCGCCGTCACGGCCGGCGTAGGCCCCGGCAGCACGGTTTACGTGGCTGGCGCGGGCCCCGTGGGACTGGCGGCCGCGGCTTCCGCCCGCCTGCTCGGCGCGGCCGTCGTCATCGTTGGCGACCTCAACGCCGACCGCCTGGCGCACGCCAAGAAAGTCGGCTTCGAAGTCGTCGACGTCTCGCTCGACACCCCGCTGGGCGACCAGATCGCCGCCATCCTGGGCACCCCCGAAGTCGACTGCGCCATCGACGCCGTCGGTTTCGAAGCGCGCGGCCACGGCCACAGCGGCTCGCAAACCGAGGCACCCGCCACCGTGCTGAACTCGCTCATGAACATCACCCGCGCCGCCGGCAAGATCGGCATTCCGGGCCTGTATGTCACCGAGGACCCCGGCGCCCACGACAAGGCCGCGCAAACCGGCTCGCTCAGCGTGCGCTTCGGCCTGGGCTGGGCCAAGTCGCACAGCTTCTTCACCGGCCAGACTCCGGTCATGAAGTACAACCGCGCGCTCATGCAGGCTATTTTGTGGGACCGCATCAACATCGCCGAAGTCGTCGGCGTGCAGGTCATTACGCTGGACGACGCCCCGCGCGGCTACCACGAGTTCGATCTTGGCGCACCCAAGAAATTCGTCATCGATCCGCACAACCAGCTGGGGCATCTGCGCAAGGCGGCGTAAGGGGTAAATAAGCCCCTGCACTGTGCCGCAATGCGGCATGCCGTTAACAAGCAAGGCCCGCACAAGCCTTGCCTGCCCAGGCTGCCGACAAACCCTCGGGTAAAACCGGGGGTTTTTTCATATTCACTACGGATTGGCCTGAGCTTTCGCGGCGGTTTTATCGGAACAGCGTATCGATGTAATCGGCGCCGATGCCGACTTTCTCGTAATGGTCGCGGCACATCTTGATGTAGTCGTGTACGTCGAAATAGCCGTTGGCGTCGCCATTGTCGTCCAGCCAGATCAGCGGGCCCTTGACGATGAAGAAGGTCTTCATGGGGTCTTTGTGTTCGTAGGCAACCAGCGTATGGCCTTCACCCGGGGTTTCATAAACGAAATCGCCGGCGGTGGCGGTCCAGTCATGTTCCAGGTAGCCCCATTTGCCCGAGATGGTAAAGGCGAAAACTTCGTGCGGGTGGTAGTGGCGATTGACCAGTCCGGCGGACTTGGCCATGAGGATGTCGGCCCATTTGTTCTGGGTGGGCGAGATCCACAGGGGGCGGGACGATACCGTGTCGGAAAAAGGCACGTAATACCGTTCATCGTCGGTCGGGGCGTTGGCGATATAGGCTTCGGGCAGGGCGTCCGGCTTGAACACGTCGGAAATGGCGGGGATGTCTTTCCAAAATTCGGTAGTGGGTGCGTCGGCCATAGTGGTCTCCTGGTCATGAAAACAGTGCGCGATGCGATAACCGCGTATGAACGGTTTATTCCGCTTGGAAACCAGATAAGCTTAACGCAAACACAAGCCTTGGGCCGTTTTTTTCATCGCCAAACCTCGCTTGACCTCGGCCCGGGGTCCGAGGCTTGCGCTTTGGCGTGCGGTCAAAGATTAGGCAGTTCGGCCGCCCTGGGATCATCCTTGAATTGAAATGCCTTCTGGAAGGCGGGCCGCTCGCGCATGTGCTCGTACCACTCTTTCAAGCGCGGATAGGTGCCGTCCGGCATGAAGTCCGGCCGCAAGTTCATGATGCGGTCGATGAACGGCACCATTGCGATGTCCGCCAGGGAGTATGTGCTTCCACCGAGCCATTTGCGTTCGGCCAGGTTCGACTCGACCTGGTTCAAACAGCCTTGCATCTTGTCGACCGCGTCGCGCAGCTCATCCTCGGTGAAGCCGCCCTGGGCCATCTTCTCCCAGCGGTCACGGCGCTCTTTCGTGGGTATCCGCGAAAGCGTTTCCCGCAGCTTCTCCGAATCGAGGCCCGCCGATGCACGGCCTCGGAGCTTTTGCCATGTCGGAGCGTAAACCGCCTTGTAGGCGACCTCGTCCGAATATTTGATCCACAGGCGCATCTGGTAGCGCTCGTAGGGGTCCTGCGGCTTCAGCGGGTTTTGCGGAAAACAGTCGTCGAGGTATTCGATGATGATGGAAGATTCGACAACGGGCCGCCCCTCGTGCAATAGCGCGGGCACCACGCCGTTCGGATTGATGGCAAGGTACTCGGGCCGGTGCTGTTCGAACTTCTGCAGATCCAGCATGTGGCTTTCGAAGGGAATGCCCTTTTCATACAAGCACAGACGTACTTTTTTTGAACATGTGGAGGCTAGGCCATGAAACAAGTGGATGCCATGGCCAGAGGTTGAAAAATTCGGTTCGCTCATCAGGTGTCCTGTGAAACCCCGGTGCTCGAGACCGAGGGAAGAAATTGCCGCCGGCGGACCGTGCACTAGCCCGCCTGACTCTGAGTCAAATGCTGATCCGGACAATAATATTGAGCGAAGCCCGCCACGTCAACCGGTCTTTTTCTTCCCTTGCAAGGCATCGACAAACTGGGGCCAGACGAATTTTTCGCCGACAGGGTAAGCCACGCCCAGCTCCTGCATGCGATCCACGAAAGCGTCCTGCAGCTGCGCTGTGGCGCTGGACATCAGCGGGGCGATATCGACATCCTGCAGAGTCTCGACCACTTCACGCATCTCGGCGGCGCGGCGGCGGCCGTGTTCGGCGACGCGGCTGATGAGGTAATCGGGCAGTTCTTCCGTCCAGCCCATGCTGGGGAAGGTTTCGGCCAGCGAAGCCAGCACTTCCTTCTCGGCGCCGTAGCGGCGCGCCGCGGTCATGCATTCCACCGTCAGGGCCTCGATGCCCTTGATCATGACGCTGCGGCACATCTTGATGGCCGAGGCCACGCCCACCCTGGTGGCCACGGCCCGCGTGCGCAAACCCAGCTTGTTCAGGCTTTCCGACAGCACGGCCGCTTGCGCGCCGCCCAGCAGCATGGGCACCTTCAGCCCATAGGGCGGCACCGGCGCCATGACGGCGGACTCCACATAGAAGGCGCCCGAACGCTCGATGGCGTCGCGGTCGATGCCCTTGGTGGCCGGCGACACCGAATTGATGTCCATGAAATACTGGCCCGGCTTCAGGAACTCGGCGGCGGACTCCGCCGCCGCGCGGGCGGAACTGGCCGTTACCGCGGAAATGACGAGATCCGCGCCACGCACCGCGCTTTCAAGACTGTCGTGCAGCACGACGCCCAAGGTCTCGGCGCGCTCGGCCAGGGCCGGACGCAGGGCAGCGTCGCCGACCTTGATGTCGTAAGTGGAAACCTTGGCGCCGGCCTTGACGCAGCCCTCGGCCAGCAGGGTTCCAGCTTCGCCGAAGCCCACCAGGGCAATGCTGTTCAATGTGGGAAGCGTTGCACTCATTTCATTGATCCTTGTACATGATGAATTCGGCTTCGCGCTGGGCGATCCGCCAGCCTTGTTCCGTCTTGACGAAGCTGTCGTGGAACTCGCCCAGCACCTGGCGCGCGTTGGCCTTGCGGCCGAAGGCCTCGACGGCTTCGCCGGCGCTGGTGCTCCATAGCACCAGATAGCTCACCGCCTTGGCCGAGCCAGCCTGGGTATCGATGAACACGGTATTGCCGACCACGTGCCGGGTAATCCGGTCGGCGGGCCGGCCCTGGTAAGAGGCCAGGATTTCAGCACGCCCGCTCAGCCAGGCGCCGCCCGGACGCGCCAGGCGGCCGTCCTCGGCAAACAGCTCGGCAAAGGCCTGGTAGTCTTGCTGGTCGACGCAATAGGCCGAGCGCGCCACCAGTTCGCGGCATGCCGCCTGAACCACGGCGAGTCCTTCGGGGGATTCGATATTGCTCATGAGTTCATCCTTGTTCTTGATATTCCATGCCCCGGCGCTGCGCGCCAGCGCGAACCCTATGCGGCCAGCCACCGCGCCAGAATATCCGACACGGCCTGCGGTTTTTCCATGGTGGACATATGGCCGCAGTCTTCGATGGCATGCAGGGAGCCAAGCCCTGGCGGCACCAATGCCAGCATGGCTTCGTGGCGCGGCAAGGGGCTCCATGAGTCCTGACGCCCGCAAATGAACACGGTGGGGCAAGCCAGCGCCCGCAATACCGGCGTGGCATCGGGGCGGACCAGCAGCGCCTTGATTTGCGCTTCGAATTGCCCTGGCGTGCGGCGCTCGATCATGTCCAGAACGGCTTCATACAAGGGGGTGCCGACCTGATCGGGATGAACCATGCCCGGCGCCCATAAGCCGCCCATGGCGCGCATGCCCTGCTCTTTCGCCACGGCCAGAAGCTTCATGCGCTTGTCGCGCTCGGCCTCGGCGGCCTCCCCCTTGGCAATCGCTTCGTAGCCGGTGTCCAGCAAGGCCAGGCGCTTCACACGCTGCGGAGCCTGGCGAACGACCTCCAGGGCGACCCGGCCGCCCATGGAGTGGCCGGCCAGCGAGAACTCGGGGTAAGGCGCCGTTTCAAGCACCTTTTTCGCCATGCCGGCGATGGAATCCAGGTCGTTGTAATCGGGAACGAACGTATCAGCGCGTAACGCCAGCGCCTCGCGCTGATCGGCCCATACGGCTTCGTCGCACAACAGGCCCGGAAGCAAAACCAGTTTTTCTTTCGACATATCTCTACTTTGCTATGTTATTTGCCCGGCCAGACGCGCTGCGGCACGTGCACATGGCCGTCGAACAGCCAGCGCGCGGTGCGTATCAGGGCGGCGCTGCTTACTTGCACCGAACCGCCGCTGCGATCCAGGTTGAGCTGCACGCTGAGTTCGCCGGTGGGGTGCTCGATGCCCAGTGTGGGCGCATCGCCTGCGGGCATGACCGCCACGCCTTCGCACACCGAACCGGGCACGGCCACGGCCGTGGCGACGCTGACCGCGCCAAGCACGCCGATGGAAGCATGGCAGCGATGCGGAATGAAGCTGCGCGTGTTGATGGCGCCGCCTTGCGTGGGCGGCGAAACCAGGCACATCTTGGGCACGGTGCGCGCGGCCACGTCGCCCAGGTTCATCATGGGCCCGGCCTTGAGCCGAATGGCCTCGATCCGCTTCTTGAGTTCGTCGTCGGCGTCCAGCTCGGCGCGGGTTTCGTAGCCGCTGCGCCCCAGATCCTGGGCCCGCATCAGCACCAGCGGCATGCCATTGTCGATGCAGGTTACCGCAATGCCGTCGATGACATCCTGGGCATTGCCGGTGGGCAGCAAGGCGCCGCAGCTGGAACCGGCCGTATCGCGGAACTCCAGGGGAATGGCCGCGGCCGTGCCGGGCACACCATCGATGCGCTGGTCGCCGTCGTACTCCACATGGCCGCCGGGCGTGGCCACCGAGGCCACGGCGATCTGCCCGGTGTTGACCATATGGATGGCCACGCGCGTCGTGTCGCCCGTGGCGGCGATCATGCCGGTCTCGATGGCGTAGGGCCCGACGCCCGCCAGCATATTGCCGCAATTCTGGCCGTAGTCGACGCGCGCTTCGTTCACCACCACCTGGGCGAACAGGTAATCAACGTCGGCATCGGGCCGGCTCGAGGCCGAAACAATGGCCACCTTGCTGGTCAGCGGATCGGCGCCGCCTATGCCGTCGATCTGGCGGATGTCGGGCGAACCCATCACGGCCAGCAGCACGCGGTCGCGCACCGCTGGATCGGCGGGCAGATCCGAAGCCAGGAAATACGCGCCTTTGGAGGTGCCGCCGCGCATCTGCACACATGGAATCCGGACTTGCATGGCTGCTTCCTTTGCCGCGTTAAATATCTTCCAGGGAATCGACGTAGCGCAGGCCCTTGGCCTCGAGCTTTTCGCGCATCTTGTAGTAGTCGAGCCCAAGGGTTCCACCGGCCAGGACCTTGCGGGTCACGGCTTCCTTGTCGAGCCGGGCCTGCGACGCAACCGCCACCTTGGCCACATTGGCAACCGGAACCACCACGACGCCGTCGTCGTCGGCGACGATGACGTCGCCCGCGTGGACGATTTGCTGGGCGCATACCACCGGCACGTTCACCGAGCCCAGTGTTTCCTTGACCGTGCCCTGGGCCGAAACCGCCTTGGACCACACGGGGAAGCCCATTTCCTTCAAGGCCTTGATGTCGCGGCAGCCCGCGTCGATGATCAGGCCGCGCACGCCGCGCGCCGCCAGGGAGGTTGCCAGCAGCTCGCCGAAATAGCCGTCCAGGCATTCGGAGGTGGGCGCAACCACCAGGACGTCGCCTTCGCGGCATTGCTCGACGGCCACATGCAGCATCCAGTTGTCGGAGGGCGCCGTCAGCACGGTGATGGCCGAGCCCGCGATCGCGGCGCCATCCCAGATGGGACGCATATACGGGGCCAGCAGGCCCAGGCGGCTTTGCGCTTCATGCACGGTGGCCGAGCCGGCCTTCTGCAGGATTTCGATATCGGCCGCGCTGGCGCGCGGCACATTGCGTACGACGACTCCACGTATCATGACAGGTCTCCGACGACCGAAGGCGTAAGGCGCATATAGCCTTCGGCATATTCAATATTGCGGGCGGCGGTGATGCCGATGTTGCGCTTTGCCTGCACGCCGCGCTGCAGCGCAACGCGCGTGTAGTATTCCCACAGATGTTCCTGCCCCGCCATGCATTCGATGGCCTGGCGCTTCAGGTCCCAGACATCGGTGATGTCAAGGAAGGTATTGGGAACCCACTCGCACTGTTCCGTTTGATGCGGCTCGAAGGCGTATACAGGCGGGGCGCCCACCACTTTCTGGCCCGGATTGTGGCCTTCGGCCTGGGCGATGACGCGCGCTTCCTGCGCCACGTGCATGGCCAGCGGGTGGTCGAAGTTGTAGGGGTCCTTGACCGAGTGGCTCAGCACGAATGCCGGCAGCACGTCGCGGTACACGTCGACCAGGCGCATCAGCGCCTCGTCGTTGACGCGCATGGGGTAGTCGCCCAGGTCGAAGAATTCGATTTCGGCGCCCAGGATGTCGGCGGCCTTCTGCGCCTCTTCGCGGCGCGCCTCCTTGACCTTGGCTTCCGTCATGTTGCCCTTGCGCCAGAGCTTGGCCGACTCGCCGCGCTCGCCGAACGACAGGCAGACGACCTTCATGCGGTATCCCTGGCGAACGTGGGTGGCAATGGCTCCGCCCGACCGCCATACGAAGTCGGCCGAATGGGCGCTGATCACAAGACCCGCCTTGGGTGTTTTTATGGTTTCAGTCATGTTGTATCCGTATAAGCTTGAACAATGAGGTGGCGGAGCCCAGTATGCCAAACAGGGGCGGGGCCCCGCCAGTGACTTTGCCTTTCATGTCGTGCGATTCGCTTATAGCAAGCCGCCGCGCGCCGCGGAGCCTCAGGGCTCCGCGGCCAGCCCGATGAGGCGGGCCAGTTGTTCGGGGTCGTCCAGCAAGACGCTGCTCTGGCCCTGCCAGCTGATTTGCCCGCGATCCAGGACGATGGTTCTTTCGGTAAGCTCCAGGGCCAGCTCGGCGTGCTGCTCGACCAGCACGATGCCCATCCGCCCGGCCTGGCTCAGCTTGCGGAAGGCATCGACCAGGCCGTCCACGATGACCGGGGCCAGGCCCTCGAAGGGCTCGTCCAGCAGCAGAACCTGGGGGTTGCCGATGAGGGCGCGGCCGATGGCCAGCATCTGCTGCTCGCCGCCCGACAGTTGATTGCCCATGTTCCGCCGGCGTTCGGCCAGGCGCGGAAACAAGGTGTAAATGCCCGTCATGTCCCAGTCGCCGGAGCGCGCCGCCACACGCAGGTTTTCTTCCACGGTAAGGGAAGGAAATATGTCGCGTTCCTGCGTTACCAGGCCAAGCCCGGCGCGGGTGCGCTCGTGGCTGGCCACGCGGCCGATGTCCCGGCCCTTGTAGCGGATGGCGCCCGAATGCTGCGTGGTCAGGCCCAGCATGGTGTTCAGCAGCGTGGTCTTGCCCACGCCGTTGCGGCCCAGGACGCTGAGGGTTTCGCCGGCATCCAGCGACATCGACAGGCCCTCGAGCACCACGGTTTCGCCATATCCGGCAACGATGTTTTCAATTTCCAGCAAATCAGGCATGTGTGCGCTCTCCCAGGTAAACCGCGCGCACCCTTGGGTCGCTGCGCACTTCTTCCACGCTTCCTTCCACCAGCACGGCGCCCTCGACCAGCACGGTGATGCGCCGCGCGAAACGGAACACCAGATCCATGTCGTGCTCGATTACCAGCGTGGCGACATCTTCGGGCAGGCGCTCCAGCAGGTCGAACAGGCGATGGCCCTCGGTGGAAGGCACGCCCGCTACGGGCTCGTCCAACAACAGGACACTGGGTTTCAGCGCCAATGCCAGTGCAATTTCGATCAGGCGGCGCTGCCCGTAGGCCAGCGAAACGACGCTGCGGCCGGCCAGATCCAACAAGCCCAGCGAACGCAGCAGGTCGGCCGCTTCGTCCATGAGCGCCGAAGACTGTGTAACACCCGAGAACAGGCGGCTGTCGATGCCTTCGCGGGCGGACAGGGCCAGGCCGATGTTCTCGCCCACCGTCAACTGGTTGAACAAGGAATTGATTTGAAAGGTGCGCGCCAGGCCCAGCTTGACGCGCCGCTCGGAGGCCATGCCGGTGACATCGCGCCCCGACAGCAGGACCTGCCCCCTGGAGGGCTTGAGCAAGCCGGTGATCAAGTGCACCAGGGTGCTTTTGCCCGCGCCGTTTGGCCCGATGAGGGCATGCCGGGCGCCGGGCGCGAGCTGCAGGTTGACGTCGCGCGTTACCTTCAGCTCGCCGAATTGCTTGCTTAAACCGCGCAGTTCCAGTGCGATGGTCATTTTGCGCCCTCCTTGCCGCTTATCCGGGCCACCCATCCGGCCACGCCGTCGGGGGCATAGCGCACAATCAGTATCAGAACCACGCCCAGCACGGCCAACCAGTTGGTGGGATCGAGCGCCGCGGCCCGGTCGGACAGCACCACGAAGATAATGGCGCCGAAAAAGGCGCCGTACAAACGGCCCGTGCCGCCCAGGGCCAGCATGACCACCACGTTGGCCGACAAGGTGAACGACAGCGAGTCCAGGCCCACGATGCGATTGATCTGGGCCGACAGGCCGCCGGCCACGCCCGCGATCGCCGCCGATATCGTGTAAAGCACCCACAGGCGCCGCTCTACCGTAACCCCCAGCATGCGCATGCGCACCGGATTCTCGCGTATGCCCTGAGCGGTGAGGCCGATAGAGGAGTTGACCAGCTTCTTGAGCAGGGCGTAGATGAGCGCCAGGACCACACAGGCATAGACAAAGGCGGTGTGGCCGTAGATGTCGAACTTGAACAGCCCGAATATCGGCGAAATATCGTAGCCCGCCAGGCCATCGTCGCCGTTGGTGACCGACTTGGCCACGTTGGCCAGCTCCAGCAGCAGGGTCGCCACGGCCAGGGTCAGCATGAGCTGGGTGAGCCCCGTGGTGCGCAGCACGGCAAAGCCCGAGACCAGGCCCACCACGCCGGCCACCACCGCCGCCACGAGCAGCCCGCTGAGGGGCTCGGTGGACACATGCAGCGCATACAGGGAGGCGGCGTAGGCCCCCATCCCGAAAAAGGCCGCGTGGCCCAGGGACTCGACCCCGCCATAGCCCTGGGCCAGGTCCAGCGACAAGGCAAAGACGGCCATGACGGCCACCACGGCGGCAAGCGCCAGGTAGCCCTCGGCGAAAAAGAAGGTCAGCACGGCGGCAAGCACCAGCAGCGCGTCCACCCAGGTATAGCTCTGGCGCCTGAACGAGGCGATGACGAGGCCGGCGTCGGAAAGTTTATTCATGGTTTCTCCGCGAATAGAAATTTGTTGCCGCGGCTACCCGACGCGGGACACGAGGCCCCGCGGCCGCAACAGCAAAATGGCCAGCACAGCAAGATAGATGATGAAGCCGCCCAGCGCCGGAATGTAATACCGGCCCATGGTGTCGATGACGCCCAGCAGCAAGGCCGAATACAGCGAACCCTTCAGACTGCCCACGCCCCCGACTGCCACGACGATAAGAACCAGCACCAGGTACTTGAGCCCGTAGTAGGGCTCCAGGGGCAACATCTGGGTGCCCACGGCGCCGCCCAGGGCGGCCAGGCCGCAGCCGATGGCGAACGTAACGGCGAACACCGCAGGCACATTGATGCCCACGCAACGCGCCATGCGGGGGTTGTCGACCGCCGCGCGCAGGCGGGCGCCGAAGGTGGTGTATTCCAGGCACAACCACAGTACGCCCGCCACCACCACGCTAAGCACCAGCACGAACAGGCGATAGACGGAAATGTTCAGGGCGCCCAAGGTGATCTGCCCCGTCAGGACGGACGGCAACACGATGCTCTGGATCTGCGGGCCGGCAATGTTCTTGACAACGGCGGTAACCACGAAGGTCATGCCCAGGGTCATCAACAATTGCCCCAGCGCATTGCTCTTGTACACCCACTGGTACAAGGTGCGCTCCAGGACCAAGCTGATAAGCATGGTCGCCGCCACGCCCAGCACCAGCGCGGCGAAATAGTTCAGGCCGACATGGCTGGCCAGCCACAGCGTGATGAAGCCCCCGACCATGGCAAAGGCCGAGTGCATGAGGTTGACGACCCGCATCACGCCCATGGTGATGGTCAGACCGACGGAAATAAGGAACAGCATCATTCCATACGACACACCGTCGATCAGCAGCGTCAGGAACGTGGAAAATACATGTGGCATTGAAGAAACTCGATTCGCAAATGGCGGCCGCGCCGGAAAGAAATGCCCCCACGCTGCACCGCCAAAGCGGCTTGCCGCCCCCAAGGGGGGCGCCTTTTGCCTTGGGAGCGGCCCGGCGACAAAAAGCCGCTGAGAAACAAACGCGGCCAAATACGAAACTGCAGGAGCGGAAGCGGCATCCAGCCCGCAGGGCCGGATGCCGGACTGCTTGTTACTTGGCCGACGCGGCGCGCTGGGCGTGCCAGGGCTCGACCACCGCCGTGTAGGTCTTGAACGGAACGTTGCCCAATACGCCATCGACTTTTTCAATGCGGCGCATATAGACGTTTTGTGTGATTTCACGCGTCTTGGGGTCGATGGTGACCGGCCCGCGCGGGCTTTCCCACGAATAGCCCTTCACCGCGGCAATCGCCTTGTCGCCGTCCTTCTTGCCGCCGGTCGCCTTGATCATTTTTTCGATCAGATGCATGCCGTCGTACACCGCCAGCGACGCCAGGCTTGGCAGGGCGCCGTACTTGGCCTTGTACTTGGCCACGAAGTCCTTGTTGGCGGGGTTGTCGAGGTAGGGTGAATAATGCTGGGCCGTGACCATGCCGATGGCGCCGTCGCCGATGGCGGGCAGATCGGATTCCTGGGTTTCGTTGGTGGCCATCAGGGCGACACCCTGCTTGGCCAGGCCGCGCGCATAGAAGGCCTTGATGAAGCCCGCCGACATGGGGCCCACCGGCATGAACATGAATACATGCTTGACGCCCGAGTCGCTGACGCGCTGCAGATAGGTGGAAAAATCGGTCGTGCCCAGCGGAACCTTGATGGCCTCGACGATCTTGCCGCCCATTTTCGTGAAGCCCGCCGTATAGGCGTCGATGGCATCGTGGCCCGGCGCGAAATCGGCCGCCACGATGACCGCCTTGCGCGCGCCCTGCTCGTAGGCCCATTGCGTCAGGGGAATGTTCAGCTGCCACTGGGTAAAGCCCGCCCGCACGAAGTACGGCGACTTGTCGGTCACGCTGGAAGTGCCGCTATTGCCCATGATGTACGGGGTTTTGGTTTCGTTGACGATGTCGGCCGTGCCCATGATGGTCGGGGTGAACGCACCGCCGATCAAGTACTGCACCTTGTCGCGCACGACAAGTTCCTGGGCCAGCTGGCGCGAGCGCTGCGGGCTCGAGCCGCCTTCGTCGCGCTTGACGATGGTGATGGTATGGCCGTCGATCTTGCCGCCGTGTTCGTCAAGGTAAAGGCCGACGCCGCGATCGTATTCCTGGCCCCACCACGAATAGGTGCCCGAATACTGGCTAAGAAGCCCGATCTTGATTTCGTCGGCATGGGCCGGGGCCAGGCCCAGCATGTTCGCGGTAACGAACACAGCGGCGCCGAGCTTAAGACTGTTCATGAGTCTCGAGTTCATTGATAATCTCCTGGAATTCACTGGATGATCGGCGGTGCGGCGCACCGCCGGCAAGCGGCTTATTTAGCTTTTTGAGCCGCGTGCCAAGGCTCGGACACGGCCTTGTAGGTATAGAAGGGCACATTGCCCAGGGCGCCGCCCTCGACCTTCTCGACCTTGCGCATATAGACGTTCTGGACGATTTCACGCGTTGCGGGATCGATGGAAACCGGGCCGCGCGGGCTTTCCCACGCATAGCCCTTGACCGAGGCAATCGCCTTGTCGCCGTCCTTCTTGCCGCCGGTGGCTTCTATCATGTGGGCGACGACGCCCATGGCGTCGTAGGCCGCCATGGAGGCCAGGCTGGGCAGCGCGTCTTTGCCGAATTTGGCCTTGTACTTGGCCACGAAGTCCTTGTTGACCTTGGTGTCGAGGTAAGGCGAATAATGCAGAGCGGTAATGATACCCAGCGCCGAATCGCCGATGGCCGGCAGGTCGGATTCCTGGGTTTCGGCGCCGGCGTACAGCGCAACGCCGTCCTTGGCCAGGCCGCGCTGCGCATAGGCCTTGATGAAGCCCGCCGACATGGGACCCACCGGCATGAACATGAATACGTGCTTGACGCCCGAATCGTGGATGCGCTGCAGATAGGTGGAAAAGTCGGTGGTGCCCAGCGGAACCTTGATGTTCTCGACCATGGTTCCGCCCAGCTTCTTGAACGTGTCGTTGAAGGCGTTGACGATGTCGGCGCCCGGCGCGTAGTCGGCCGTGACGGTAACCGCCTTGTGCGCGCCATGCTCGTACGCCCAGGTGATGAGGGGCACACAGTAGGTCCACGAGGTATAGCCCACGCGCACGAAATACGGCGACTTGTCGGTCATGTTGGCCGTGGCGCCATTGACGAACACATAAGGGGTCTTGGTTTCGTTGACGATGTCGGCCGTGCCCATGACGGTCGGAGTGAAGGTGCCGCCCACCAGGTATTGCACTTTGTCGCGCACCACCAGTTCCTGGGCCAATTGGCGCGCGCGCTGCGGACTGGCGCCGCCTTCGTCGCGCTTGACGATGGTAATGGTATGGCCGTCGACCTTGCCGCCGTGCTCCGAAAGAAAGAGCTCGGTGCCGCGATCGTATTCCTGGCCCCACCACGAATAGGTGCCCGAATACTGGCTCAGAAGCCCGACCTTGATGTCATCCGCCCTGGCGGGAGCCGCAAGCACCACGCTCGCTGCGGCGAACAGCGCCGCCCCCATCCCCAGATACTTGCTACGCAGTAAATGCATGCCTGTCTCCAAAATGTTGTTGATCTTTTCAGCGCATGGGTTTGCGCCGAATTGACGCTTATGATCGCATCGCCGCCCCGACGCGACCAATGCCAATCGGCACAGAAGGTATGCGTTTTGCTTATAAGATTGGAGGGTACAGGCTGTGTCCGAAACCTAGCCGTCGTTCTGGCACAAGGTGCGCAGCTCAGCGATGAACGATTTCATGCTGGCGCCCAGGTCGCTGTCGGCGCGCATCGTCAGCCCAATGTGGCGGCTGGTTTCCTTGACGTCGACGGGCAGCACCTGCAGCAGCCCGGCCGAAATCCCGCGAACGATCTGCCGGCGGGACAGCAGGGCCAGGCGGTTGCTGTCCATGAGCAGCGCCTGCAGCACCACGGCGCTGTTGACTTCCAGCGGCGCATGCGGCGGCGCGACGCCATCGGCGGCGAACGCGCGCTCGAAGGCCGCCCTGGCCGGCGTGCCGCTCAGCGGCGCTATCCAGGACTCGCCCACCAGTTCATGCAGGCCGGAAAGCGCCTTCCCGACAAGGGGATGGCTCTGCCGCACGACCACCGAAAGCGTGTCCTCGAACAAAGGCTCCTGCACCACGTCGGCATTGGGCTGCTTGGCCCGCAAGGCACCGACAATGACATCGACGTCGGCATGGCGCAATTGATGCATCAGCGCATCGTAAGTGCCATCGACAATGGTGACGTTCAGATCCTTGTGCAGAGCCAGCACCCTATCGACCGCGCGCGGCACCAGCACCCCGGCCGAAAGCGGCAACGAGCCGATGACGATGCGGCCCGTCATCCGGCCGTGCAGCGCCATCAGGTCTTCCTCGGCATGCCGGAATTCCGCCAGGGCCAATTTGCTGCGCCGCAAGACCGCCTCGCCGCTTTCCGTCAGGCGCATGCCGCGCACGGAGCGCTGGAACAGCTTGACACCCAGCATGTGCTCCATCTGGCGCAGCGCCTGATTGACCGCCGGCTGGCTCACGCCCAGCCGGCCTGCCGCAGAACTCTCGCCGCCCGTTTCGCAAAACGCAATATACGTTTCCAGATGGCGATAGGCGCAAGCCCCCGCAAAACGGCCTGCCGAAGGCCGGGCCGGCGGCACGCCCGATTCGACGGCGGCGGCCGACTCGCTTTCGGCCAGGACAAGCTGCGCCATCGCACGCTCGGCGCGGTGCACCAGCAGGCGTCCTTCGGCGGTGGTAAGCATGCCGCGCGCCGCGCGTTCGAACAGCGCGACCCCCAGGCTGCTTTCCAGCTCCCGGATAGCCCTGGCGATGGCGGACTGGGACAGCGGCAGCAACTGCGTGGCCTGCGCCGTGCTGCCGGTCTTGCTGACCGCCAGCACCGAACGAAACTGTTTCAGATACCGGGCAAGCAATAAAGACCTGCCGTGCCTGTCGCGCATCCGGCCCACCCTCCTTTTTCGACTTTGCGCCCGCGTCGGCGCACCCCACGCGTCATCATACTCAAAGCCGGCGCGCCACGCCTGCCCCGCCCCATTTTGTCGCACCGCGCCCGATCGAGGTGCGCGAGCGCCCAGGCCCGGAACACCGGGCCTGGCCCGCCGGCTTCGGTGGCCTCCGTCATACAAGACCGGCAAAAACCCCTCCATTCCTGTCGGCTCCCAACCCAATCATCCCCCATGGGAATCCTGGCACGGTACTTGCTTAATCAAAATTATGACGCCGGCCCGCGCGGCCAGACGACACTGGCGGAGACCACCGCATCGAGATGAGACTTCGCAGCAAAGGAATCAGGAACAACCATGAACATCGCCAAGCCCTCCAACACCATCGGAAACACCGGTTCAGCCGCCAATCCATCGCGCCGCCGCTGGCTCGGAAACACCGCGAAAGCCGCCGCAAGCCTGGGCGCCATCGCAATGGCCGACGCCGTTCTCAAGCCGGCGGCCTGGGCCGCGGGTTCGGACGCCCCGGAAAAGCCCGAGGTCAGGATCGGCTTCATCCCGCTGACGGACTGCGCCCCCGTCATCATGGCGTCGGTGCTGGGGCTGGATAAAAAGCATGGCGTCACCATCATTCCCAGCAAAGAGACCTCATGGGCGGGCCTGCGCGAGAAACTCGCCAGCGGCGGCCTGGATTTCGCCCACGTCCTCTACGGTTTGATCTACGGCATGCACCTGGGCATCGCGGGTCAGCAGCACGATATGTCGGTTCTGATGGGCCTGAACCAGAACGGCCAGGGCATTACCCTGTCGAACCAGTTGCGCGATGCCGGCGCCGTCGATGGCGAAAGTCTGAAAAAAGCCATTTCGGCCAACCCCAGAACCTACACGTTCGCCCATACCTTCCCCACCGGCACGCACGCCATGTGGCTGTACTATTGGCTGGCCGCCTACGGCATCAACCCTATCGAGGATGTCCGCGCCGTCACCGTGCCGCCCCCGCAAATGGTTGCCAACATGCGCATCGGAAACATGGACGGCTTCTGCGTGGGAGAACCCTGGAATGCCCGCAGCATTGCCGACAAGGTCGGCTTCAGCGCAGCCACCTCGCAGGACATCTGGGCCGACCACCCCGAAAAAGTGCTGGGCGCGCGCACGGATTTCGTCCAGCAGCATCCCAACACCGTCCGCGCCGTCATGGCCGCCATTCTGGAAGCCGGCAAATGGATAGACGGCTCGCCCGAAAACACGCGCAAGACCGCGCAAACCATCGCAGCAAAGTCGTACGTCAACGTCAGCCCAGACATCATCGTCGACCGCATGCTCGGCCGCTATGCCAATGGCCTCGGCAAGACGTGGACGGACAAGCACCCCATGCGCTTCTATGGCGAAGGCGCGGCGACGTTTCCCTACCTGAGCGACGGCATGTGGTTCCTGACCCAACACAAGCGCTGGGGCCTGCTCGACAAACACCCCGACTACATGGCCGTCGCCAGACAGGTCAATCGCATCGACCTGTACAAGCAAGCCGCCACCGCCGCTGGAGCAGCGCTGCCCGCATCGGAAAGCCGCTCCAGCCGCCTCATGGACGGCGTCGTATGGGATGGCAGCGATCCCGCCGCCTATGCCGACGGCTTCACGATTCACGCTTCAACCTAGCACAGGAAAACCATGGATACCCTTGCCGCCCCGCCCGCCACTCGACCAAGCAACCCCTCCTGGCTCAATCGCGCCGCCGGCGTGTTTGCCGCCTGCGCCGGCCCCGCCGCCGGCGGCGCCATGCTTGTCATCGCATGGCAGCTGATCAGCCTGCGTATTCCGGAAATTCCCGGGCCCTGGCCCACGCTGGCCTCCGCCATCCAGGTGTTCGAACACCCCTTTCATCGCACCGGTCCGAACGACGTCGGCATGGGCTGGAACATCCTGGCCTCTCTGGGCCGCGTCGCGATGGGCTTTCTGCTAGCGGCGGCCGTCGGCATTCCCACCGGATTCCTGATTGGCCGCTTCAAGACCCTGAACGCCATATGCTCGCCCGTCATCAGCCTGCTGCGGCCCGTCTCTCCGCTGGCCTGGCTGCCCCTGGGCCTGCTGCTGTTCCGCGCCGCCAACCCCGCCGCGATCTGGGCCATTTTCATCTGTTCCATCTGGCCCATCATCATCAACACGGCCGATGGTGTGCGACGCATTCCGCAGGACTATCTGAACGTGGCCCGCGTGCTGAACCTCTCCGAATGGAAAGTGTTCAAAAGCATACTTCTGCCTTCCGTCCTGCCCTACCTGATCACCGGCACACGCCTGTCCATCGGCACAGCCTGGCTCGTCATCGTGGCCGCCGAGATGCTGACCGGCGGCACCGGCATCGGCTTCTGGCTTTGGGACGAATGGAACAACATGAATGTCGAACACATCCTGGTCGCAGTATTCGTCATCGGCGTGGTCGGCATGCTGCTGGATGCGGCCCTGCTGGCGCTGGGCCGGCGCTACAGCCACAAAGAAGGGTAATGCCATGAACGACAAGTACGTCAGCATCGAATACGCGGGACAAACATTCGATACCCGCAACGGCCCGTTCGTGGCCCTGAGGGACATCAACCTCGCCGTGCGTCAGGGCGAGTTCGTGTCGTTGATCGGCCATTCGGGCTGCGGCAAATCCACGCTGCTGAACCTCATCGCCGGTCTGGCCCAGCCCACCGAGGGCGTACTGCTGTGCGCCGGCCGGGAAATCAAGGGGCCGGGCCCGGATCGCGCCATGGTCTTTCAAAACCATTCTTTGCTGCCCTGGCTCAGTTGCTTCCAGAACGTCTACCTGGCCGTGGAACGCGTATTCTCGAAAACGGAAAACAAGCGCCAGCTTCGGGCCAGGACCTCGGCCGCACTGAACATGGTCGGACTGCGGCACGCCGAACATAAACTGCCCCACGAAATTTCCGGCGGCATGAAGCAGCGCGTAGGCATTGCCCGGGCCTTGGCCATCGAACCCAAGGTACTGCTCCTGGACGAACCCTTCGGCGCACTGGACTCGCTGACGCGGGCGCATCTGCAGGACGAGCTGCTGCGCATCGTAGCGAGCACCGGCACGACGGCCATCATGGTGACCCACGACGTCGACGAGGCCGTTCTTCTGTCGGATCGCATCGTCATGCTGAGCAACGGGCCGGCCGCCACCATAGGCGAAATACTCGACGTGCCTCTTCCTCGTCCGCGCAACCGCCTGGCTCTCGTCGGCGACCCCGGCTACGCCTCGTGCCACGCAGCCGTCATGCGTTTTCTGCATCAACGCCGCGTCGATCCACGGGCAAGCGTAGAGCCCGCCGCAACCCTCGTCGCCCCGCAAACAAAAACGACGGAAGCGGGCCATATGGAAAGAATGGAAAGAAACGAAAACCCAACTGTGGTGGAAGCATCATGAACAGAACCATGAAACTCGTGGTCGTCGGCAACGGCATGGCCGGCATTCGAACCCTGGAAGAGCTGCTCAAGCTCGATCCCGACCTGTACGACATTACGGTGTTCGGCGCCGAGCCCTACCCCAACTACAACCGCATCCTGCTGTCGCCGGTGCTGACCGGCGAGCAGACCATCAAGGACATCATCCTCAACGACATCAGCTGGTACACGGACAACGGCATTACCCTGAAGATGAACTGCCGGGTCACGAAAATCAACCGCGCCCGCAAGGAAGTGGTCGCCGACGACGGCAGCGTCGTCAAATACGACCGCCTGCTCATCGCCACCGGCTCCAATCCGTTCATCCTGCCCGTGCCGGGCAACGATCTGGAAGGCGTGCTCGCGTTCCGCGACATTCGCGATGTCGACCTCATGATCGACGCCGCGGCGCGGCTCAAGCATGCCACGGTCATCGGCGGCGGCCTGCTCGGCCTGGAAGCCGCCAACGGCCTGGCTTCGCGCGGCATGAAGGTATCGGTCGTACATCTGGGCAACGCCCTGCTGGATCGCCAGCTCGACACGGCCGCCGCCCGCATGCTGCAGACCAGCCTTGAAAAACGCGGCCTGGATTTCCTGATGAACCGCCAGACCGAAGCCGTGCTGGGCGATGCGCAAGGCCGCGTCTCGGGTCTGCGCTTCAAGGATGGTTCCGAGCTGGCCACGGATCTTGTCGTCATGGCGGTCGGCATCCGGCCCAACACCGAGTTGGCGGAACAAGCCGGCATCTATACGGATCGCGGCATCGTCGTCAACGACACCCTGCAAACCTACGACCCCAGCATCTATGCCGTGGGCGAGTGCGTCAGCCACCGGGGCGTCGCCTACGGCCTGGTCGCTCCGCTGTTCGAACAGGCCAAGGTCGCCGCCAATCACCTCGCCTTCCACGGCATCGGACGCTACGCGGGCAGCGCCACCTCCACCAAGCTCAAGGTCACCGGCATCGACGTGTTCTCCGCGGGCGATTTCAACGAGGGCGACGGCACCGAGGCCATTACTCTGGCCGACCCGGTGGGCGGCGTCTACAAGAAGCTGGTCATTCGCGGCGACAAGCTGGTCGGCGCCTGCCTGTACGGCGACACCGTGGACGGCGCCTGGTACTTCCGCCTTATCCGCGAAGCCAAATCCATCGCCGAGCTGCGCGAGAGCTTGATGTTCGGCGAGGGTGCGCTGGGCGACACGGGCCATGCGGGCGAAAGCAGCGTGGCCGGCATGCCGGACAGCGCCGAGATCTGCGGCTGCAACGGCGTGTGCAAAGGCACCATCGTCAAGGCGATCCGCGAACAAGGCCTGTTCACCGTCGACGAAATCAAGAAACACACCAAGGCAGCCAGCTCCTGCGGCTCGTGCACCGGCCTGGTGGAACAACTGCTGATCAGTTGCATAGGCGGCGCCGCCGACATCAAGCCGAAGTCAGAAAAGCCCATGTGCGGCTGCACCGAATTCACGCACGGCCAGGTCCGCAAGGCCATCAGGGAACAGCACCTGACCTCCATCGCCCAGACCCTGCGCTTTCTGGAGTGGGGCACCGTGGACGGCTGCGCAAGCTGCAGGCCCGCGCTGAACTATTACCTGACGTCCACCTGGCCGGGCGAAGCCAGGGACGATGCGCAATCCCGTCTGGTCAACGAAAGGGTGCACGCCAACATCCAGAAGGACGGCACCTATTCGGTCGTGCCCCGCATGTGGGGCGGCGTGACCAGCGCCGCCGAACTGCGCCGCATCGCCGACGTGGCCGATAAATACCAGGTTCCTATGGTCAAGGTAACGGGCGGCCAGCGCATCGACCTGCTGGGCATCAAGAAGGAAGACCTGCCCAGCGTCTGGAAAGACCTTGGCATGCCGTCGGGCCACGCCTACGGCAAGACGCTGCGCACCGTCAAGACCTGCGTGGGCAAGGAGTTCTGCCGCTTCGGCACGCAGGACTCCACCGGCATGGGCATCGCGCTGGAAAAGGAACTGGTCGGCATGAGCAGCCCCCACAAAGTGAAGCTGGCCGTCTCGGGCTGCCCGCGCAATTGCGCCGAATCCGGGATCAAGGACATCGGCATCATCGCCGTGGACTCCGGATGGGAGCTGTATGTAGGCGGCAACGGCGGCATCAAGACCGAGGTCGCGCAGTTCTTCGCCAAGGTGCAAACGCATGACGAAGTGCTGGAATACAGCGGCGCCTTCCTGCAGCTGTATCGCGAAGAAGCGTTCTACCTCGAGCGCACCTGCCACTACCTGAACCGGGTCGGCCTGGACCACGCCAAGGCGCGTGTGGTCGACGACCCCGCCGGCCGCGCCGAGCTCTATGCTCGCCTGAAGTTCGCGCTGTCGTTCACGACCGACCCCTGGGCCGAGCGCATTGAAAGCCCCGCAGTGCGCCGCGAATTCGAAGCGCTTCACATCTAGGACGACCATGAATACAGCCTTGCTTTCCGAATGGACGCCCGTGTGCAATATCGGCGACATACCCACCCAGGGAGCCCGCATCGTCAAACGCGCGGGGCATGACGACATCGCCGTGTTCCGCACCTCGGACGACCGGATCTTCGCCATCGTGGACTGCTGCCCCCACAAGGGCGGCCCGCTTTCCTGCGGCCTGGTTCACGGACACGCCGTCACCTGCCCACTGCACAGCTGGACCATCAACCTGGAAGACGGCCAGGCGCACGCACCGGACGAAGGCCGGGTTCACAAGATAGCGGTACGGGTCGACGGCGAACGCATCTACCTGAACCTTTCCACACAGGGCTGAAGCCGTGAACGCACCGGCCGCAACCGCATCGGGGCCAAGGCCCGGCGCCGCGATACGCAGCGTCGCATCGATTTGCTGCTATTGCGGCACCGGCTGCGGCGTGCAAATACACGTCACCGGCCAGCAAGTGATACACATTGCCGGCGACCCCGACCACCCTTCGAACCGAGGCAAGCTGTGCAGCAAGGGCATGTCGCTGCCCGCAACCGTGCGCAGCGACGGCAGCCGCATACTGGCCGCGCAATGGCGCCCCGGCAAAGGCGAGGCCCTTCGGCCCATCGCACTGGACGCCGCCTTCGATGCCGCCGCCGGCAAACTGGCCCAGGTCATCCAGGAACACGGCCCCGATGCCGTGGGCTTCTATCTTTCGGGCCAGCTCCTTACCGAGGACTACGCGGTCTTCAACAAGCTGGCGCGCGGCCTGGTCGGCACCAACAACATCGACACCAATTCGCGGCTGTGCATGTCCAGCGCGGTGTCGGGCTACAAGGCCACGCTGGGCGCCGACGCCCCGCCCGCCTGCTACGAAGACCTGGATTTCGCCGACACCGTCATGATCGCCGGCTCCAACATGGCCTACGCCCATCCGGTGCTGTTCCGCCGCCTGAGCGCAGCCAAGGCGGCGCGTCCGAAGATGAAAATCATCGTGGTCGACCCGCGCCGCACCGACACCTGCGATATCGCCGACCTGCATCTGGCCATTGCTCCAGGCACGGATGTGGCCTTGTTCCACGCCATGCTGAACGTGCTGGTCTGGGAGGATTTGATCGACAAACGCTACATCGAACAGCACACACAGGGCTTCAAGGCGCTCAAGCAGCGCATCCATGAATTCACGCCGCGTGCCGTGCAGGACATCTGCGGCGTGCCGGCCGACGATATCGTTCAGGCCGCGCGGTGGTTCGGCCAGGCCGGATCGGCCCTGTCTCTCTACACTATGGGGCTCAATCAATCCAGCAGCGGCACCGCCAAGAACGCGGCGCTCATCCATTTGCACATGGCCACGGGGCAGATCGGCATGAAGGGCGCGGGGCCTTTTTCGCTGACCGGCCAGCCCAACGCCATGGGCGGGCGGGAAGCCGGCGGCATGGCAACTCTGCTGCCCGGCCACCGCGACCCGGCCAACGCCAAGCATCGCCAGGAAGTCGCCGATCTTTGGGGCGTGGAGGAGCTGCCAAGCGCCCCCGGCCGCACCGCTATCGACATGTTCGACGCCGTGCTGGGGGGCAGGATCAAAGTGCTCTGGATCGCCGCCACCAATCCGGCCCAATCCTTGCCGGATCAGGCCAGGGTGCGGGCCGCGCTGCAAAAGGCCGAGATGGTCATTGTCCAGGAAGCCTTCACCAACACGGAAACCCTGGCCTATGCCGACCTGGTTCTGCCGGCGGCGACGTGGCCCGAAAAGGAAGGCACGGTCACCAACTCCGAACGGCGGATCAGCCGCGTGCGGGCGGCCATCGCGCCGCCCGGCGCGGCAATGGCTGACTGGAAGCTGGCTTGCGCCGTCGCCCGGCGACTGGCCGGGCGCATCGCGCCGGCCAAGGCCGCTTTATTCGATTACGCCGACGAAGCGCGGATTTTCGACGAGCACGCACGCAGCACCAAGGGACGCGATCTCGACTACAGCGCGCTGAGCTACGCCGTGCTGGACGCCGAAGGCCCGCAACAATGGCCTTACTCCGCCAGCCGGCAAGGCGCCGCGCGCCTGTACGAAGACGGCCGCTTTCCCACCGAAACCGGACGGGCCGGCTTCCTCGACGTCGGCTATACGCCCGTCGCGGAAAAAGTATCGGCGCAGTTTCCGCTGCACCTGACCACGGGCAGGCTGCGCGATCAATGGCACACCATGAGCCGCACCGGCCTCGTACCTTCCCTGACGCGGCATGCGGAAGAACCGTTCATTGCCCTTAACCCGGCCGACATGCGGCGCTATCGCCTCGACGACGACGCGCTGGTCAAGGTCAGATCCCGCCGCGGCCATATCATCGTGCCCGCCCGCGCCTCCCTGGACATTCAGTCCGGCCAGGCCTACATGCCCATGCACTGGGGCAGCGGCTTCGTGGCCGGCGAAGGCGTCAACGCCCTGGCCGGCAATGCGCGCGACCCCATCTCGCACCAGCCGGAACTCAAGCACAGCGCCGTCGGGATCGAAGCCGTGAAATACCCCTGGCAGGCCTGCGCTTGGGTGCGCGGCTCGATAAGCCCGTGGCGAAGCAAACTCGCCAGATGGCTCAAGGTGTTTCCCTACGCCGTGCTTCTGCCCACCGCCGTGGGCGGCGAAGGGGTTCGGCTACGGCTGGCGGCAGCAAAGGCCGCCGACCCGTCCCTGCTGGCCGAGCTCATCGGCGACCTTAACCTGGAACACGCCGACCTGGCTTTCGACGATCCGTCGCGCGGGCTGGTGCGCCGGATCCAGCGCGCGCAAACAGGCATCGACGCCTTCCTGCTGGCCGGCGATACGCGCGCCCATGAAACCTTGCTGATGTGGGCCGATAGCGGCATCGCGCCCGAAAATGCCACGCAAGTCCTCATGGGACGGGGCCCCGCCGCAAGCCGCGCCCGCATCGTCTGCACCTGCGAGAACGTGAGCGACCAGGCCATCCTGCAAGCTGTCGCCGAAGGCCAGGATCTGGCGCAGATCAAGGAAACCCTCAAGTGCGGCACAGGCTGCGGCTCGTGCCTGCCCCAGATCAATCAGATGCTCAGGGCGTCCTCGCCCTCGATCGCGTCATGAATTCAGGGCCTGTCAACCCAACGGACTGACAGGCCTAGCCCAGCAAGGCCACCGCCTTTACCTGGGCCACGACAGCCGTCCCCGGCCGGATATCCAGCGCGTCTCGCGAACGCGCGGTAATCCTGGCCAGCAGCGTGTCCCCGCCCGGAAGCGTAAGCCGCAGCAAAACATGTCCCGGCGTATCCGTCGGCGCCACCTCGTCCACCGTCGCGGGCAGCAGGTTCAAGATGCTGCTATCGGCGCTGGCGGTAAGCGCCACGCTCACGTCGCGCGCATTGATCCGGCAACGCAATCGGCAGCCAACCGCCTCGGGGCGCTGCGACACATACAGCCGTCCGCCCGCGAAATCCAGCCGCGTCAGGCCATCTCCTTCATGACTGCCCACCCGGGTCTCCAGCACCACGCCAGCATCGTCCAGGAATATGGGAGGCAGGTCGGTGCGCGCCAGCGTATCGCGCAGGCCGCCGCTGGCCGCCACGCGGCCCGCCTCCATCAGCACCAGGTGGTCGGCCAGGCGGGCGACTTCGTCGGGCGCATGGCTGACGTAAAGAACCGGGATATCCAGCTCGTCGTGCAATCGTTCCAGATAGGGCAGGATCTCTTGCTTGCGCTTGATGTCCAGCGCCGCCAGCGGCTCGTCCATCAGCAACAGGCGCGGCCGCGTCAGCAGGGCCCGCGCCACCGCCACCCGCTGGCGCTCGCCGCCCGACAGCTTTCCGGGCGAGCGCTCCAGCAGGGCGCCGATGCCCAGCAGGTCGACAATGCCGGCAAACCCCTCGCCCGCCTTGTTGCCCGACCGCTTCATGCCGTACTCCAGATTCTTGCGCACGGACAGGTGTGCGAACAGGCTGGCCTCCTGGAACACCAACCCCATCGGCCGCTTGTGCGGCGGCAAGAAAACCCCTTTGTCCGTGTCCTGCCAGACCTGGCCATCCACCACCAGGCGTCCCTGCGAAGCGCGGTTCAGCCCCGAAACGCAACGCAGCAGCGTCGTCTTGCCCGAACCCGAGGGCCCGAACAAGGCCGTCACGCCTTTTGCCGGCAAATGCAGATCCACAGCTAGCGTGAAACCCGGATGCTCCACCTTGAAACGCGCCTCGATCATACCGACCATCCCTGCCTGCCGCGCCGGGTATACAGCAACAGCAGCACCAGGAAGCTGATCGCCACCATGATGCCCGCAAGCCAGTGGGCCTGGCCGTATTCCATGGCTTCGACGTGGTCGTAGATCTGCACCGAGGCGACCCGGGTCTGGTCGGGAATGTTCCCGCCTATCATCAGCACCACCCCGAACTCGCCCACGGTGTGGGCGAATCCGAGTATCGCCGCCGTCAGGAAACCCGAACGGGACAAAGGCAGGGCAACACTGAAAAACGCATCCAGCGGCGAAGCGCGCAGGCTGGCGGCCGCTTCCAGCGGACGCTCGCCCATGGCCTCGAAGGCGTTCTGGATAGGCTGGACCACGAACGGCATGGAATACAGCACCGACGCAACCACCAGGCCCGGAAACGTGAACGGCAGCAGGCCCAGCCCCAGCGCCTGCGTAAGATGGCCGACCGGCCCGTTCGGGCCCATGACCACCAGCAAGTAGAAGCCCAGTACCGTGGGCGGCAGCACCAGCGGCAATGCCACCAGCGCGCCCACCGGCCCCTTCCAGCGCGACGGCGTGCGCGCCAGCCACCAGGCTATCGGCGTTCCCACCACCAGCAGAATCGCCGTTACCACCAGGGCCAGCTGCAGCGTGAGCCAAAGCGCCGAAAGATCGACCGCACTCATGAAACGCCGCCGTGCTTACAAACCGTAGCCGTAGGACTTGATGATGGCGTGGGCCTTGTCGCCCTTCAGGTACTTGAGCAGAGCCGTCGCGGCGGGATTGTCCTTGCCCTTCTTAAGCAGCACGGCATCCTGCAGGATGGGATCGTGGAATTTCTCGGGCACGATCCAGGCCGAACCACTGGTGATCCTGCCGTCCTTGAACACTTGCGACAAGGCCACGAAACCCAGCGGCGCATTGCCGGTCGCCACGAACTGGTAGGTCTGGGCGATGTTTTCGCCCTGAACCAGCTTGTCCTTCCATTTGTCCGTCACGCCCAGCTTTTCCATGGTCTGCACCCCGGCGGCGCCATACGGCGCGGTCTTGGGATTGGCAATGGCCAGATGCGCCGCATTGCCGGTCTTCAGGATCTCGCCCTTGGGGTCGACCAGTTTGTCGTCCTTGCTCCACAAGACCACCGTGCCCTTGGCATAGGTGAACCGGCTGCCCGGCACCGTGGCCTTCTCGGCGTCCAGCTTGGCCGGCGTTTTGGAGTCCGCGGCCAGAAACACCTCGAACGGCGCGCCGTTCTGGATTTGCGCAAAGAACTTGCCGGTCGAGCCGAACGACAGCTTGGCCGTATGGCCCGTGTCCTTTTGGAACTGGGCGGCAATGGCCTGCATGGGCGCCGTGAAATTGGCCGCGACGGCGACCTGGACCTCATCGGCCATGGCCGGCATCGAGACGACCACCGCGGCAGCCAGGGCGATGAATTTATTGCGGATCACAGACATTTTTCCTTCCTCTTTTTGACAATCAAAGACACACGATGACGGACGAGGCCTTGAAGATAGCGCAGGCTCGTCCGCCCGGCGCAAGTTCGAGCCGTTCGGCGCTGTCCTGGGTAACCACGGCGCAGACCGACTTGCCTTGCGCAAGGCTCAGGACGACTTCGGTATTGACGGGGCCGGCATGAACGCGCTCGATCTCGCCCCAAAGCTGGTTGCGCGCGCTCGTGCGCACGTCCGCGTCCGCCATCAGCAGCACCGACGAGGACTTGACCAGCGCATAGGCCTCTTTGCCGACTTCCAGCTCCAGGGTTTCGGCGGACTCGCGGGTAATGACCGCCACGATTTCGTTCACATCGTCCAGCCGGATGCTTACCTGGCAGTCCACCTCGCCCATGCGCAGTCCCGAAACCACGCCGGCGAACTGGTTGCGCGCACTGCTGCGCATGGACATGCGCCTGAGCAAATGGCGGAACTGATCGAAGCTGCCCGCCTCGCCCTCGTTCATGCCCGCGGCCAGACGATCCAGGGCGCTCTGGTATTCCGCCTCCAGGGCCCGGTACAGCGCCACGACACGCCGGCCGTAATCGGTCAGCTGGGTCCCGCCGCCGTGCTTGCCGCCCGCGGTGCGAACGACCAGCGGCTGGTCGGCCAGGTTGTTCATGGCATCGATGGCGTCCCAGGCCGCCTTGTACGACAAGGGCACGGCCTTGGCGGCCTGGGTAATGGAACCATGCTGCGCAATCCCTTCGAGCAGGCGGATGCGGGTGCCTCCAAGAAAGGCCCCCAGCTCCGTTTCGACCTCCAACCGCCCTTTCAGACGCGACTCGTTCTTCATCACGATACCGCTATATTGTTGACTATATAGCGGTGACTATACCGCAAACTGGCGGCAGCGGCCAAAAGGCAAAAAAACTATATGACTCGAACCCGCGGTTCGCCGGCTTCGAATTGGCCGATCACGGCCGCCTGGCCGAAACCTTCGGAATGAAAGACATCCAGCACCCGAGCCGCCGCTTCCGGGGCGCAGGCTACCAGCAGGCCGCCCGAGGTCTGCGGATCCGTCAGCAGAGCGCGGGAGGCGTCGTCCAGCCCGATGGGCAGATCGACGGCGGCGCCGTATGCCGCCCAGTTGCGGCCCGACGCACCGGTAATCACTCCCTGGGCCGCCAGTTCGCAGACGCCCGGCAGCCACGGCAAATCGTCCAGGCGTATGGTTGCGGTCAGCCCCGCTCCTTGCGCCATTTCGACCGCATGGCCAAGCAGGCCGAAACCCGTCACGTCGGTCGCGGCATGTACGTCCGCCAGCGCCGACAACGCAATGCCCGGCGTATTCAAGCGGGTCGTGCAGGCCAGCATGGCCGCATAGCCCGCCTCGTCCAGAATGCCCTTCTTGAGCGCCGCCGACAGCACGCCGACGCCCAGCGCCTTGCCCAGGATCAGCACGTCGCCGGCGCGGGCGTCCTTGTTGCGCTTGATGCGATCCGGATGCCCCAGGCCCATGACCGCCAGCCCGTAGATGGGCTCGACCGAATCGATGGAGTGGCCGCCCGCAACCGGAATGCCTGCCTGGACGCAGACCGAAGCACCGCCCTCGAGGATGCGCGCAATGACGTCCCTGGGCAGGACATTGATCGGCATGCCCACGATGGCCAGCGCCATGATGGGCGACCCGCCCATGGCATAGACGTCGGACAGCGCGTTGGTCGCCGCAATCCGCCCGAAATCGTAGGGGTCGTCAACAATGGGCATGAAAAAGTCGGTCGTGGCAATCAAGGCCTGCTCGGCGTTCAGCCTGTATACCGCAGCATCGTCCGAGGTCTCGGTGCCCACCAGCAGGTTCGGATACGCCTGCCCCATCGGCATCTTGGCCAGCAACTCGGAAAGCACGCCCGGCGCGATCTTGCAGCCGCAGCCTCCCCCGTGCGAAAGAGAGGTCAGTCGCGGTGTATCGGTGACGGCTATCGATGGCGTCATGATGGTATCTCCAGAGTGTAGGGCTGCGCTTTCCGCCTCGGGACGGCCAAGGCGAAAGGCGGAAAGCAGCAGGAGTCGAACCTACCTGGGAGCGTCTGACGCCCCCAACTGGGTTTGAAGCCCAGCCGCGCCACCGGGCGCGAATGCTTTCCAGTGAAACCGTATGATAGCCCTCTCCCCGCGCAAGCGTCCCGCTGGCGGAGCCTTGCCTGCCTGGCTGATTCCTGCGCCGATTTCCTGACGGATGATCGCAAACCTCGGTGCACAGGCAACGAAAACCGCCGAAGCCCCGGGAAGTCAGCCGTGCCCATTCTCCCCGAAAAACACCGCGCCGACGCCGCGCAGCATATGCCGGTCGCGCACGCGGCGGGTGTAGCCAACACGATCAAAAAACTCCAGCACCTGGACGGCACGCTTGCGACCCAGGCCGGTAGCATCGCGGAACTGGGCGGCGCCCACGCCATCGGCGCCGCCCAGCTCAGCAACCAGGGCCGCCATGGCCGCCACCTGCTCACGGTGGTAGAACAAGTCGCGCACAATTTGCTGCACCTGGCCGTCGCGCACAAGCTTGCGCAGCAATTGCCGCAACACGTCTTCCTGTTCACCAAGTTCGGAGGCCAGGTCGCGCACCCACGGGGGTTCGAATCCCCCGGCAAGAATCAGCGGCAGCACACGCCCGGCCAACGCACTTTCCGCCTCCGACATGGCCACGGCGTGGCCGGGCAGCCTCAGCCAGGGGCCGTTGCGCTGCACGCGGCCCTCGGCCAGAAGCTCGTCGCACAGCGCCAGCCACAGCGCTTCGGGCAGGGCCGGCAAGGCCATGCGCCGCAGCCGCGACGCCCCGACACCCGCTTCATCAGGCGCAGTCTGATGAAACTCCTGCAGCGATTGCAGCGCCCGGCCGCCCAGACGTTCCCAACTGGTGCGCAGGATCAGCGTGCGAGGCGCCTGCGCGCCCTGCCCTCGGATCCAGACGGCACCGTCCGGCGCCGGCAGGGTGCCTGCGTCTTTTCCGGCCAGGCGGGTCAGCCGTTCTTCGTCCAGCCCCTGCGGAGCCTGCGCCAGCAAGGCCTCGATACCCTCTCCGTCGAGCATGGCGGACACCGCGTCCAGCCAGGCCAGCCGCTGCGGGGTGCGGCGCTTGCGGTCAGGCGCGTTGGGATCCAGCACCCGGCCTCCGCCCACGGTACGGTTGGCCTGCGGGTTGCGCACAATGTAACGGTCGCCCGGCATGGCGCAGACCGGCTCGTCGAACACCCACTGCACCAGGCCTTCCCGTCCCGGGGCCAGCGACTCCGGCGCCAACGGCACCGCATGCGCCACATAATGCGCCGCGCCCAGGTGGATGTGCAACGGCGACCAGGCCTGGACGGGGCTGTCCGCCGACGGCAGCAGCCGCAAGACCGCATCGACGTGACGCGACGGCGCAAAGCACCGGGCATCGGCAATCCACGCCCCGCGCTCCACTGCCTGCTTTTCGATGCCCGCCAGGTTCAGCGCGCAGCGCTGGCCGGCGCTGCCGGAGGGACTGGCCCGGTTTTGCGCGTGGATACTGCGCACACGCACAGGCCTGCCCGCCGGCATCAGGCGCAAGCAAGCCTCTTCCTGCCCGGCCAGCACCCGGCCGCCATGAACCGTGCCGGTCACTACCGTGCCATGCCCCTGCAAGGTAAAGACTCGGTCCACCGCCAGCCGGAACAGGCCGTCGGCGCCGCGCGCCGCCATGGCCTTGGCACTGTCGTGCAGATGCGTTCGCAATGCATCCACACCCGGCGCATCCGCTGCCGCCGCATCCACGGGAAAGACCGGCGCCCCGCGCAGAAAGGAATCCGCCACGAGTTCCTCGACCTCAAGCCTCGCGGCGGTGAGCCGCGCCGCATCCACCCGGTCGATCTTGGTAATCGCCACGACCCCGCGCTCGACACCCAGCAATTCCAGGATGGCCAGATGTTCGCGCGTCTGGGGCATGACGCCGTCGTCGGCCGCTACCACCAGCAGGCCGAAATCGATGCCGCTGGCGCCCGCCGCCATCGTATGCACCAGGCGTTCGTGCCCGGGAACATCGATGAAACCCAGCACGTCGCCGTTGTCCATCGGGGTGTAGGCGTAGCCCAGTTCGATGGAAATGCCCCGCGTCTTTTCTTCCTTGAGCCTGTCGGTCTCCACGCCGGTAAGCGCGCGAACCAGCGTGGTCTTGCCATGGTCGATGTGGCCCGCCGTCCCCACTATCATGCGGACAGCACCCTCAGCTGCTCGACGAAAGCCTTTTCGTCATGCTCTTCCAGGCAGCGCAAGTCCAGCCATAGCGCGTCGTTGGCAATGCGGCCGATAACCGGGCGCGGCAGGCCCCGCAAACGCGCCTCGAGCTTGTCCAGATGGCGCCCTTTGCCGCCCGTGCCCACGTAGTCGATCTTCAGGCCATGGCTGGGCAGTTGATCCACCGGCAAGGCCCCGCTGCCGATCTGGCTGAACAACGGCACGTCCTGCACGGCATAGGACTGGCCCAGCGCCTTTTGCAGCACAGGCTGCAGGCGCGAGGCTTGCAGCGCCATGTGTTCGCGCGGACGAGTCAGCAGGCGCAGCGTCGTCAGGCGGTCGGCCAGGAACTCGGGCGCCTTGTACAAGGCCAGCACAGGCTCCAGCGCCGCCAGCGTCAGCTTGCCTACACGCAGGGCGCGCTTGAGCGGGTTCTTCTTGATGCGGCGGATGATGTCGGCGCGGCCCACCAGCAAGCCGGCTTGCGGCCCGCCCAGCAACTTGTCGCCGCTGAAGGTCACGATATCGGCGCCGGCCTGCACGGTTTCACCCACGGTGTCTTCGCGAGGCAGCCCCCACCGGCCAAGATCCACCAGCGTGCCGCTGCCCAGGTCCACCGCCGTGGGCAGGCCATGGCTACGGGCTATCGCCGCCACCTCGGCAACCGGCACGCTTTTCGTGAACCCTGTGACCGCATAGTTGCTGCAATGCACTTTCATCAGCATGGCCGTGCGCGGTCCCACGGCATTGGCGTAATCGGCCGCGTGGGTGCGATTGGTCGTTCCCACCTCGACCAGGCGGGCACCGGCGCGCTGCATGATGTCTGGAATGCGGAAAGCGCCGCCTATCTCGACCAGTTCTCCTCGCGACACGACCACCTCGCGCCGATTGCCCAGCGTGTTCAGCATGAGCAGCACGGCAGCGGCATTGTTGTTGACCACCGTAGCCGCCTCGGCGCCCGTCAGCTCGCAGACAAGCTGCTCGACAAGGTCGTCGCGGTCGCCGCGCCGGCCCGTGGCAAGATCGAATTCGAGATTGGCAGGCGCGGTAAGCGCCCGCATCACGGCCTGGACAGCGTCGTCGGGCAGCAAAGCGCGCCCCAGATTGGTGTGCAGCACCGTGCCGGTAAGGTTGTATACGGCCTTCAGGCGCGGCGCCGAATCGCGCTTGAGCCTGTTGCGCAAATCCAGCGCCAGCGTCTCGGGCAACAGGGTCTTGCGCGCCACCTCGCCGCCCAATACCTGTCGGCGCAGATCATCCAGTTGCTTGCGCAGCATGGCCGTTACCTGGCTGCGGCCGTATTCGGCCAGCAACAGGACGACCGCCTGCGTATTGAGCAAGCGGTCCACGGAAGGGATGTCGGCCGCGGAGGCGAGCGCGACCTTGGATTTACGGGCGGATTCCATGTTCACCCCTGGGAAGGCTGCCACAGCAAGGGGTTGCCGCTGGCGCGCGAATACCCTTCCTCGCCCATGAGTACATCGAGCGGCAGGCTTGCCAAGTCGTCGGCCACGGGCTCGATGTTGAAGTCTTTTTCCTGGTAGAAGATTTTGCGGTAGCTGCGGCAATGCTCGCAGGACTCGGCCTTGACGCCTTCGCGGCCGCCTTCTATGGAATGGTAGGCAATACCCTTGGTCTGTTCGCAATGCGAGCAGGTCACGCGCACCAGATGCCATTCCGTCGCGCACAGCGAACAGCACAGATAGCGGCAGCCATCTTGCGCGCCGCCGATGCGAACCACGCTGGCAACCGGCAGGCTGGCACAGACCGGGCATACGCCGAACGGGCTGACCACCGGCAATTGCCGCTCGTCGAAGCGGCTGGCCAGGTCGATCCAATAGACTTGCAGGGCCGCCATCACGAAAGGCGCGATGGTACTGTCGATGGCGTCATCGCGTTCGGCCAGCACCGCATCGGCCATGGCTTCGAGCTCGTCGGCGCCGCTGGCGGCCAGGGCCTTGAGCTCGGCACAGACCTTTGCCGCCGGATGCGGAATGCCGGCCGCCAGCAAGTGGTCGAGCAGCTCGGCCAGCATATTGCGCCAGGCCGGATCGCGCCGCCACCCTATGGCTTGCAGCGGCGGCATGCCATGCGCCTGCGCTTGCGAGATGTGTTCTTCGGAGGCTTCGGGGGCCGAGAAGCCGGCCAGGACATGCGCTTGCGCATCGACCAATTGCGCCATCAGCAGCAGATAGTCGCCCGCCGCGTTATCCGGCGCCAATTGCCGCAAGCGCGCCGCCCTGCCGGCAAGAACCGACGCCCGATCGGGCAAGCGGACGCGGGGAATGGAAGTGCGATCCAGGCTTTCGATCTCGCCGCGCGGCAAAATTCGCTGCAATATGCTCTCCTAAACAAATATGGCTGCCTTCCGCAAAGCAGGGCAGCCACACGCCAAACCAGGATGGCGAAGCAAGACGCTATTTCCGGGCGGGCAGTCCGAACACCTGGCGAAACCAGGCCCGGTGATGCTTCCAGGCCCAACCCGGCGACACCGTGCCTTGCGTCATGGCATGCACCGACCCCTTGACCCAGACGGCTGCATAGATATGCACAATGATGGCGCAAATCAGCAAAAATGCAAACAGGGCGTGCAGCAGCGAAGCCAGGCGAATTGCCCCGATGGGGAAGACCGCCCCGAAATACACGCGCCACATGACCACGCCGGTAACCAGCAGCACCAGCAGGAACAAGACCAGCGCGAAGAACAGCACCTTCTGGCCGGCGTTGTAGCGGCCCACGTCGGGCAGCTTGTCTTCGCGCCCGTTGACGACATCGCCGAACTGCCGCAGCCACTGGGCATCCTGCCGCGTCATGAGGTTGTGCTTCCACATGCGCACGGCGAACACCGCGAAGCAGACGACCATGAGCAGGCCCACGAACGGGTGCAGGATGCGCGTCCAGGTGCCGCCGCCGAACAGGCTGGTCAGCCAGTAGAACGCCGGATGGAACAGGCCCAGCCCGGACAGCGCCAGCAGTACGAAGGTAATGGCGATGATCCAGTGGTTGGCGCGCTCGCCCGGCGTATAGCGCAAGATGGTTCGGGGCTTCTTGACCTCATTCATGATGGATTTCCTCCTCGGCCTTGCGCTCGTCGTCGGCATCCGACTCGAGGGGGCCCTTGGTCATGTAATGGAAGAATCCGGCCAGCGCCGTAGCGGCCATGACGGCCACGCCCAATGGCTTGGCAACGCCCTTCCACAGCCCGACCATGGGGCTGATGACGGGATCCTTGGGCAGGTCGCTGTATAGCCCGGGCTTGTCGGCATGGTGCAGCACGTACATGACGTGCGTGCCGCCCACTCCCTGCGGGTCGTACAGGCCGGCATTTTCGAAGCCGCGCGATTTCAGGTCGACGATGCGCTCGGCGGCGTGCTGCCGCATGTCTTCCTTGGTGCCGAACACAATGGCGCCGGTGGGGCATGTTTTGACGCAGGCTGGCTCCTGGCCCACCGCCACCCGATCGGAACACAAGGTGCATTTGTAGGCCTTGTGATCGTCTTTGGATATGCGCGGAATATCGAAGGGACAGCCGGTGATGCAATAGCCGCAGCCGATGCAGTTTTCTTCGTGGAAGTCCACGATGCCGTTGGTGTATTGCACGATGGCGCCCGGCGACGGACAGGCCTTGAGGCACCCCGGATCCTCGCAATGCATGCAGCCGTCCTTGCGGATCAGCCATTCGAGGTCGCCCTGGGGGTTCTCGTACTCGGCAAACCGCATGACGGTCCAGGACTTGTCGGTGAGGTCGGCGGGGTTGTCGTAGACGCCCACGTTGACGCCGATTTCGTCGCGCAGATCGTTCCATTCCATGCAGGCTGCCTGGCAAGCCTTGCAGCCTATGCATTTGGTGGTGTCGATAAGCTTGGCGACACTGCCGGCCGCCGGCGCACGCACGCTGGGAGACGGAGTAGTGGTGGCCGAGCGCCGCTTGATATCGAGTGATTGCAATGCCATGGCTGCGCTCCTAGACCTTCTCGACCTTGACCAGGAATGACTTGGTCTCGGGTGTCTGTGAATTGCCGTCGCCGACGGGCGGGGTCAGCGTGTTCGCCAGGAAACCCGGCTTGGCGATGCCCACGAACCCCCAATGAATGGGAATGCCGACCTGATGCACCGTTTTTCCCTCGATGGTGAGCGGCTTGATCCGCTTGGTGACCAGGGCAACCGCCTTGATATAGCCGCGGTTGGAAGACACCTTGACCCGCGAACCGTTGGGTATGTCCAGCTCCTTGGCCAGGGCCTCGCCGATTTCGACGAACTGCTCGGGCTGCAGAATGGAATTGATCCGCAGGTTCTTGGTCCAGTAATGGAAATGCTCGGTCAGGCGATAGGTGGTGCCCACGTGAGGGAACTGCGCAGCCTTGCCCATGGTCGCCAGGTCGTCCTGGAACACCCGCGCTGCGGGATTGTTGGTGGCCCGGGGCTCGTCGGGACTTAGCGGGTTGTAGCCCACCGGCGTCTCGAACGGCTCGTAGTGCTCGGGGAAAGGCCCCTCGGCCATGCTCTTGCGAGCGAAGAAGCGGGCCACGCCCTCGGGGTTCATGATGAACGGCCCCATGCCTCCCGCCGGATTTTCGTCCAGCTTGAAATCGGGGACATCGGCGCCGCCCCAGGTCTTGCCGTTCCAAGAAATGAGGCTGCGCCGCGGATTCCACGGTTTGCCTTGGGGATCGCAAGACGCCCGGTTGTACAGCACGCGCCGGTTGGCCGGCCAGGCCCACGCCCAGTTCAGAGTCTGGCCGATTCCGGTGGGGTCGCTGTTGTCGCGGCGGGCCATGAGGTTGCCGGCGGCCGACCAGGCCCCGGCGTAGATCCAGCAGCCGCTGATGGTGGACCCATCGTCGCGCAGCTCGGAGAAGCCGGCAAGCTGTTCGCCCGCCTTGCGCAACACCTTGCCCGCCGGGTCGGTCAGGTCGACCAGCGCCCGCCCCGTGTACTCTTTGGCAAGCTCTTCGGCCGTGGGGTATTCAGGATTGGAATACGGCCACCACAGCTTCAGGATGGGATCGGGATACTTGCCGCCCTCGGTCTGGTAAAGCTTGCGCAGGCGCACGAACAGCTGGGCCATGATCTCGATGTCGCTTTTCGCCTCGCCCGGAGGCTCGGCCCCTTTCCAGTGCCATTGCAGCCAGCGGCCCGAATTGACCAGCGCGCCTTCCTCTTCGGCGAAACAGGTGGTGGGCAGCCGGAACACCTCGGTCTTGATGCTGGCGGTGTCTACGTCGTTGTGCTCGCCGACATTGCGCCAGAACTCGGCGGTTTCGGTGGCCAGGGGATCCATGACGACCAGGAACTTGAGCTTGGAGAAGGCGTCGAGCAGTTTCTTTTTGTACGGCGCGGCCGCCAGGGGGTTGAAGCCCTGGCAGATGTAACCGGTCATCTCGCCCTTGTTCATCAGGTCGAAGACCTGCAGCATGTCGTACGTCTTGTCCAGCTTGGGCAGGTAGTCGAAGCCCCAGTCGTTCTCGGCGCTTACCGCATCGCCCCACCAGGCCCTCATGAGGCTGACATGGAATTTTTTGTAGTTGCTCCAGTAGCTGAGTTGATTGGGCCGCAACGGCTTTTGCGTGCGCGCGCCGATATAGGCGTCGAACGACTGCTCGGCCTGCCTGGGCAGGGTCAGGTAGCCCGGAAGGAGGTCGGTCATGAGGCCCAGGTCGGTGAGGCCCTGGATGTTGGAATGGCCGCGCAGCGCATTCATTCCGCCGCCGGGCACGCCGATATTGCCCAGCAGCAGCTGCACCATGGCGCCGGTGCGGATGATTTGCGAACCGATGGTGTGCTGCGTCCAGCCCAGCGCATACAAAATGGTGGCCGACCGGTCGGTGCCCGACGTGGAGGCCAGCATTTCACAGACTTTCAGGAATTTTTCGGGAGGCGTGCCGCAGGCCCGCGAGACCATTTCGGGCGTATAGCGCGAATAGTGCTTCTTGAGCAGTTGATAGACCGTGCGCGGATGCTGCAGCGTGGGATCGACCTTGACGTAGCCGTCTTCGCCGCGCTCGTACTCCCAGGAGTCTTTGTCGTAATTGCGCTTGGCCTCGTCGTAGCCGGAGTACAGGCCATTCTTGAAGGCGAAGTCTTCCCGCACGATGAACGGAAAATCCGTGTAGTTGCGCACGTATTCGTGCTGGATCTTGTCGTTGTCGAGCAAATACTTGATGACCCCGCCCAGGAAGATGATGTCGGTTCCGGTGCGTATGGGCGCATAGAAATCCGCCACGGACGCCGAGCGCGTAAAGCGCGGATCGACGACGATGAGCTTCGCGTTGTTGTGGGCCTTGGCCTCGGTGACCCACTTGAACCCGCAAGGGTGGGCCTCGGCCGCATTGCCGCCCATGATCAGCACGATATCCGCGTTCTTGATGTCGACCCAATGGTTCGTCATCGCTCCACGGCCAAACGTCGGGGCAAGACCTGCCACCGTCGGGCCGTGTCAGACACGCGCCTGGTTGTCGAACCCCAGGATACCCAGGCTGCGGATGACCTTGTGCGTGACGTAGCCGACCTCGTTGCTGCTGGCTGAGGCCGCCAGCATGCTCGTGGTCGTCCATCGGTTGACCACCTTGCCGTCGTCGGTTTTCTCGACGAAATTGGCGTCGCGGTCGTCCTTCATGAGCTTGGCGATGCGGGTGTAGGCTTCGTCCCACGACATGCGCTGCCACTTGTCGGAGCCGGGCGCGCGGTATTCGGGATATTGCAGGCGGTTGGGGCTGTGGATGAAGTCGACCAGCGCCGCGCCCTTGGGGCACAGCGTACCGCGGTTGACCGGGTGGTCGGGATCGCCTTCGATGTGCGTGATGCTGGCCGTGGCGTTCTTGGCGCCATCGCCCAGGCTGTACATAAGTATGCCGCAAGCCACCGAACAGTAAGGACAGGTATTGCGCGTTTCAGTCATGCGCGCAAGCTTGTACTGCCGGACTTCGGCCAGGGCCGGACTGGGGGCGGCCCCCAGTAAAGCCAGGCTGGAGCCCGCCAGTGTAGTACCTGTCACCTTGAAGAATTGGCGCCGAGTCATGTTGACCATGGAGCTCTCCAGAGGAAGAAGGAAATTGCGCGCCCGCGCGCCCGCTTACTACCCTTGCCGGGGAAACGCCCTGTCGGCATTCCCGATACGGCTGAGTATAGGCCTCGCCGCATAAAAATACCAATCAAGAAGGCATCCCGTTTCATGCCCCAGACAAGAGGGCGGCAAGGTTGCAAGCAACCCCGCCGCCCTCTGCAAAACCATTGCCCGGTTGCCGGGCGGGGTTCAGTCCCGCTTGGGAATATTCAACCCGCGCGCGACGGCCGGCCGGGCAAGAAAGGCGTCCAATACACGCACGACATTCGGGAAGTCGGCAATGCCGACCAGGTCGCCCGCCTCGTAGAAGCCGACGAGATTGCGCACCCAGGGAAAGGTGGCGATGTCGGCAATGGTGTATTCGTCTCCCATGATCCAGGCCCGGCCCGCCAGGCGCTGCTCGAGCACGCCCAGCAGACGGCGCGATTCGGCGACGTAGCGGTCGCGGGGGCGCTTGTCTTCGTAGTCCTTGCCGGCGAACTTGTTGAAGAAGCCGACCTGGCCGAACATGGGGCCGATGCCGCCCATCTGGAACATCACCCATTGCAGGGTTTCATAGCGTCCGGCCACATCCTTGGGCATGAACTGCCCGGCCTTCCCGGCCAGGTAGACCAGGATCGCACCCGACTCGAACAAGGGCAGCGGCTTGCCTTCGGGCCCGTTGGGATCGAGGATGGCCGGAATCTTGTTATTGGGGTTCAGCGACAGAAACTCGGGGGAAGTCTGGTCGTTGGCGTCGAACCGCACCAGGTGCGGCTCATACGGCAGCCCCATTTCCTCGAGCATGATGGAAACCTTGACCCCGTTGGGCGTAGGCAAGGAATAGAGCTGGAGGCGGTCTGGATGCTTGGCTGGCCATTTCTTGGTAATGGGAAACGCGGAGAGATCGGTCATGATTGAAAGATTGAAAAGTGCCTGCGTTGGGTCGGGAATGAACGGGCGCGGCAATAAAACGCGCCTTGCGAAAACAACAGGCATTATGGCACGGCGCATCCCCGGCATGAGCGGCGCCGTACAGTCACGCCAAGCCACATGAACCGCCGCCGGAGACGTTGCCCTTTCACAAGCGTCGTCGCCCCCGGAATTCCTGTGCGCAGCAGGTTTCACACGTTGTAAATCCTGTTTACTTATAGTAAAAACGGGCAGCGCGTCGTTCCGCCCGCCCTTCCGCCCTACTCGTCGTCGCACTCACAAACACGATCATGGCAACCGTGCCGTGCGAGGCGTGGTTCGCTTGGCAGAGCGCCGGAAAATCCCGGCCGAAGATCCCGAAACGTCCGCCGCGCGCATTCATAAGACAAACAGGCACATCACTGCCAACGCATCAAATGGGGAAATCATGAGAACTCGAAACAGGCTTGTCCTGGCAATAGCCCTTGCCCTGGCCAGCCATTGCGCTCAGGCGCTGGAATACCGGCTGGCTTACGGTTCCGATGGCCAGCCGGTATTCCGGGCCCGCTTCATGGACGTGGGCGACGGCCCGGTCATGGACGACGACGACGAGGTTACGGAATCCACCTGGAACCTGGACGGCCAGCAAAAAGACAAGATACTCCAGGCCCTGAATCGCTGGGCCGAAATCATCAAGCCAGTCCCCGGCCAGCTTCCGGCAATCATCAACATCGGCACCGTCGACGACAACAACGCCTTCGGCAGCAGCACGGCCGTACCCGATGGGCAGACCAGTCTGACTCAGCTGCAGCGCGTACTGTTCGGCATGACGAACCCCTCGCTGACATTCGGCTCCCACGCACAGTTCGTCATGGGGAAAATGAACTGGGACTTCCTGGAGTCCTATCTGCCTTCCCAGTTGCCGCGCGCGCAATTCGGAGCGGATCTTACCGCCGTCGCCTTTCATGAGCTGGCGCACGGCCTGGGCATCCTGGGCGTTGCCACCGACCGTGGCCCGAGCCGGTATACCCCCTATTTCGCAGACGTATTGGATTCGTGGACCCAGCACCTGCGTGACGACAACGGCAATCCGGCCCGGCCCGGACAAGCCATTTATTGCTCCGGCTGCAATAATCCCTATACACCCGACAGTTTCAACGTGGGAAGCGACAAGGCTTATTTCACGGGCAAACACGTTCAGGAGGTGCTGGCCGGCGCCATGCCCGGCCTGCCGGTTCGCATACACTCGGAGAGCGGCCGGATCGATACCGGATACATGGCCCATATCGAGCTCAAGAACAGCCTCATGAGCCACCAGGGCTATCGCAACTACACGCAGTTCATGGAAGCCGAACTGGCTGCAATGCAGGACATGGGCTACAACATCGACCGGCGCAACTTCTTCGGCTATTCCATCTACGGCAACGGCCAGCAACTGGTCAACACCAACGGCTACTTCCTGCGCAACGACGCCGGCACCGCCTACGTGTCCGGCCAATACAACACCGCCGTCCTCGGCCTGGGCCTGCACATCTACGGCAGCTACAACACCGTTTACCAGCAGGCCGACCTGCTTACCAAGGGCCCCGGCGGCGCGGGCGTGCGCGTGGACGGCGTCGGCAACACGCTGGTCGTGCAGCCCGGCACCCGCATCTACGCCGACGGCCTGAACGGGCGCGGCATCATGTTCACCTACGGCAAGAACCATAACCTCGTTCAGCGCGGCGACGTGCAGGCCCTGGGCGAGCTAGGCGTCGGCGCGAGTTTCGACTTTGGCAACAACGCCATAGGAGATGAAGCCAGCTACCGGGGTTCATACATCTATTCGATCAGTGGGACACTCTTGCCCCCCCTCGACGAACTCAATGGCGCGCTCGTCGACAACTTCGACCTGACCGGCAGGCTGGCGGGCAGCGCCGCCGCCATCTATATCTCGCAGAACGCCCTGGTAAGCAACATCAACATCATGCGCGGCGCGCAGATCCAGGGCGATATCCACTCCGATTACAAAGAGCAGAACGGCAGCGGAGAGCAGCGCCTGACCTACATCACCTTCGGACAACTGGCCGACGGACAGGGCCGCGCCACGGGCCGGCCCGACCCGGACTTCGCCTTGCGCTACGACGGCAATATCCAGGGCATCGACAATCTGGTCGTCAACGCCAAGGGCGGACGCACCTCGCTGAACGGTTCGCAGGAACTCTACGGCGTCGTGGTCGACTCGGGCGCCACCTTGGGCGGCAACAGCACATATACCTTGAACGCCGACGGCGCCTTCGCCAACCACGGCACGGTCAGCCCAGGCAATTCCATCGGCACCATCGCCATCAACGGCGATTACGAGCAGTCCGCCACTGGCAATCTGCTCATGGAAGTCAACAACCACGGAGCCCATGACACTCTCATTGTCAGCGGCACGGCGGAACTGGACGGCACGCTGACCCTGGCCGCCGCTTCCGACTGGTATGCCACCGGCGCCACCTTGACCCTGGGCCTCGGCGACCTGGTGCAGGCCGGTTCCACCACCGGAACCTTCGTATCCCTGGGCAGCGTCATCGCGTCGCCGACCCTGCTCGCCACGGCAAGCACGCTGGGAGGCAACAACTATCAATTGAGCATTACGCGCCAGGGCAACGCCTACAGCCAATACGCCTCGAGCGACAATGCGCGCCAGGCCGGACGCGCGCTGGACGCCATCGCCGGCTATGCCGGACCCGGCATCCAGCCGCTCTACCAGACGCTGGACTTCTCGGCGCCAGACGGCAGCATCATCGCCGGCGCTCTGCCTCAGTTGTCGCCCGAAGCATACAGCGCCATGGCCGCCAGCTCGCTCAACCGCGAACGCCAGATCGCCGGCCAGATCAGCGCACGCGGCCAGGCCCTCCGGCGCGACGCGGCGGCCGACGGCCAATGGCGCGGCTTTGCCATTCCCTTTGGCGGAGGAACCAGCCAGAATCCACATGGCACGCTGATCGGCCAGAACGCCTCGAGCTACGGCGTGACCTTCGGCGCCGAAAAACTCGACAGCCAGCATCCCGACTGGTCATGGGGCGTATACGGCGCCGTCAGCGGCCAATCCGTCAATGTCAACGACGGCCTTCATGCATCGGGCCGCAGCACCGCCTTCAACCTGGGCCTGCAGGCCGGCTACGCGCCCGATCCCGCCTCCGGCCCCTATCTGTTCGGCCTGGGCCAGTTGGGCATCGAAGATGCCCACTTCACCCGGCGCCTGGCCATCGACAGCTACTCGGCCAAGAACCAGGCCGACTGGACGGCCCTGAACGGCACCCTGATGGCCGGCGGCGGCTATCGCTGGGCATTGAGCCGATCGTTTAGCCTGGGTCCGATGGCCACCTTGAACTACACCCGCCTGAACCGCCCCGGCCTGACCGAATCGGGCAACGACGCCAGCCGCCTGCGGCTTTCGTCCTCCCACTTCGATTCGCTGCAGTCGAGCATCGGCGTAAGCGCCAGCCTGAACCTGGCGCGGCCCAGCGGCGCACTGTTGACCGCCAATCTGCAGGCCACCTGGGATCGCGAGCTGCTGGACAACGACTATGTGCAGCAAGCCGCTTTCGCCGACTATCCGCAGGCCTCCTTCGCCAGCCGCAACAAGCTCGCCGGACGCGACGCCTTGGGCCTGGCCGCGGGCCTTACCTACCAGGTCGACAAGAACTTCACCGTGGGCGCCAACGTAAGCAGCCAATTGTTCCGGGCGGGCTATCAGTCCGTCTCGGGCAATCTCTCGCTTTCGCGGCGGTTCTAGGAACTCGGTCGATGGCTGCGCGGCAGGGTGGCGCGCAAAATGCCGCGCCCGACCCGCGCGGCCCAGGCTCCAAACGTAACCAGCCAGGCCGCAAGCGCTACATATAGAAACACTCTGGCGATGGGATCCAGAAAAGCGAACCCCATCGCCCTGCCCATTTGATGCGTGCTGGCCGCGTACATGCCCAACGGAAACACCGCGCCCCAATAAAGCGCGTCGTATTGCACGGGAAAGCGCCGGTAGCCGTGGCGCCATATTTCCAGCACCGCCAGCATCGGTATCCACCAAGTTCCCGTGGCCCAGTAGAAAATGGTGAATCCCTTCAGGAACGGCTCGAGCGAAGCCAGATAGGGAATCCGGCCCGCATGCAGAATCAGCATGGAGCCGGTCAACGCCGAAATGGCCATGGCGCCCATATTGATCCAGTACGGCGGCACCAGGTCTCCGGGTGAAAACCGGAAAAACGTATCGCGGTAGAAAATCAGCGACACCATCCAGATATACAGCATGCCGCCCCACAGCCACATCGACAGGGCGAAGAAGACCATTTCGATTTGCTGCGGCGGGCTTGCGTATGGCACGAGAAGCAGGCTCAACGAAGCCAGCGACTGGGTCGCCACCACCGCCAGCAGCCAGCCGCCATTGATGCCGCGCCGTAGCGACGGCTTGCCGGGCTTGATGATCAGGGCAATGAAAATGACGTAGGTCAGGCACACCCACAGGCCCAGCGCCACGCCCCACAACAGCCACGCCGCGCGCTCGTTGCCCGCCAGGGTAAGAAACTGCTCGCCAAGAATGCCCGAGGCGGCAACCGCCGTGAAGAACCCCCAGCCCCGCAGGTGATCGACGAGGTCGCCGCAAAACCGCCTGGGCCAGAACACGGCCCGCGTCACCATGAGCACCCACAACACGCCATACATTGCAATGTTCAAATGGAACAGCCCGCGCGCCAACGGCGCCATGCCCAGCATATCGGCAGCCAGCGACACAATGCCCGTGGCCATGACCATGCCGAAATACGCCGGCGACATGGCGGCCAGCGAAGCCTTGCCCGCTATTTTCCAGGCTGCTTCATGCCGCTTCATCGAGATCCCCCCCGCTGGTAATATGCCGCAGCTCTTCCAGCAGCTGCACGGCCGTGCGCGGCAAAGACCCCCTGCGGCGGCGGAACACATAGAAGTGCCGGCTGAGCTGGGCGCCCGGAATCGGCAGCGGCGCAATGGTGTTCACCTCGCGCTCGGCCTCGTACAAAGGCATGGGCAGGCTGCTGAGGAAATTGGCCCGCAGCACCAGGGCCTTGATCGTGACGATCGAGCGGGTTTCAACCACCACCTGCGGCGGCGGCATCCCCGCCCCGGCAAACAGCTGGTGCAGCTCTTCGCGCGGTTTGGTGCCGCGCGGCGGCAAAACCCAGCGCTCATGCCGCAGGTCGGCGAACGACAGGCCCTCCCGGCCCCAGAGGGGATGCCTGGTGGAGGCGACGATGCCGCTCAGGTCTTCCCAGCCCGAATCCGCCACCATGCTGATCTCGTCGGTTTCCTCTTGGGAAATGCCGATGGCCAGGTCGATTTCGTTCTTGATCAAGGCATCGGCCAGCACGTCGTCCACGCCCTCCATGATTTGAATCTGCAGGCCGGGCCAGCGCAGCAGCAGGCGCTCGATGGCGCGCGGCAGCGCCGCGCTGGCGACGCTGGCAATGGCGCCCACGCGTACCGTGCCCTTGCTCAGGCCCCGCAGCGCATCGATTTCGTCGAGAGCCAACGCCGATTCTTCCTTCAGCAATTTCGCATGCGGCAAAAGCGCCTCGCCGTAGGGCGTAAGCACCATACCCTTGGAGTGCCGCTCGAACAAAGGCACGCCGACCTTTTCTTCCAGTTGCCTGACGCTGCGGCTCAATGCTGGCTGCGTAATGTGCAGCGCCTGCGCCGCGCGCCCGAGGCTGCCGGCTTGAACAATGGCCAGGAAGGCCGTGAGCTGTCGAATATCCAAAGTCATGCCTTATTTTTATGACTTTAATCAAAAAAAGCAATATTCAAGCATGGTCAGGCCAAAGATAATTTTTCAAGCAAGATCAAAAAAACGGAGACACCATGCGCGATCAGCGATCCATCGCACCTGAAGCCCAGACTCAAGCCAACACAGTACGAACCGCCGTATTCAACCTGTTGCGGTCATTCGGCATCGACACCATTTTCGGCAATCCCGGCTCCACCGAATTGCCCATGTTCCGCGACTTCCCGGAAGACTTCCAGTACATACTGGGCCTGCAGGAATCGACTGTCGTCGGCATGGCCGACGGCTACGCCCTGGCCTCCCGCAACGCGGGATTCGTCAATCTGCACTCGGCGGTGGGCGTGGGCCATGCCATGGGCAATATCTTCACCGCCTATAAGAACTGCACGCCGCTGGTCATTACCGCCGGCCAGCAGGCGCGCTCCATCCTGCCTTACGAACCCTTCCTGTTTTCCCAGCAGGCGGCCGAATTGCCCAAGCCCTACGTCAAATGGAGCTGCGAGCCCGCAAGAGCCCAGGACGTGCCGGCCGCCATCGCGCGGGCCTACTACACCGCCATGCAGGCGCCGTGCGGCCCCGTGCTGGTGTCGGTGCCGGTCGACGACTGGGACGCGCCCGCCGAGCCCCTCCCGCCTCGCCGCGTCAGCCGCAGCATCAGCGCCGACCCGGAAGAACTGAAAATCGTCGCCGACGCGCTGCGGGCATGCGCCCGCCCGGCCATCGTCGTCGGCGCTGGCGTCGACCGCGACGGCGCCTGGAACCAGACCGTGCAATTGGCCGAACGACACAACGCGCTGGTCTGGGTGGCCCCGCTTTCGGGACGCTGCAGCTTTCCCGAAAGCCATCCGCTGTTTGCCGGCTTCCTGCCCGCCAGCCGCGAACGCATCGTCGACCTGCTGGTCGGCCACGACCTGGTCCTGGCATTGGGCGCCCCCGCGTTCACCTACCACGTGGAAGGCTTCGGCCCGCACATACCCGCCGGCTCGCAGCTGTTCCAATTGGTGGACGACCCCACGCAAGCCGCCTGGGCGCCGGTGGGGACGGCCGTGGTAACGGGCCTGCGGCACGGCATCGCGGCCCTGCTGGACGATTCGGCCGGCGTGCAGCGTCCCGCGCCCGCCGGGCGCCGCCCCGCGCCGCTGGTGGAAATCGGCGCCACCATCACACCGGCGCTGGTCATGCACACCCTGGCGCAGCTGCGTCCCCGGGACAGCATCGTCGTCGAAGAATCGCCCAGCAGCCGCACCATCATGCAGGCCCACCTGCCCATCGACCGCCCCGAAAGCTTTTACGCCTGCAGCAGCGGCGGCCTTGGCTACGCCATGCCGGCGTCGGTGGGCGTGGCGCTGGCCAAAAAGGACCGCAAGGTCATTGCCCTGGTGGGCGACGGTTCCACCATGTACGCCACCCAGGCCCTTTGGAGCGCGGCGCAGCTGAAACTGCCCATCACCTTCATCGTTCTCAACAACAGCCGCTACGAAGCGCTGAACAGCTTCGCCCCCGTGTTCGAACTGGACAAGCCCGTCGGCACCGACCTGCCCGGCCTGGATTTCGTGACCATCGCCAAGGGCCATGGCTGCGCGGCCCAGCGCGTATCGCAGCCGGCCGGCCTGAAAGCCGCGCTGCAAGCCGCCCTGGACAGCCATGAACCGACACTGCTGGAGATCATCGTCGACTGAAAAAGCAGCACCCCGCCGGAAAAGCAATATACCGATCCATAAACAAAGGAGACAACCATGCCGGAAAGCCGATTCAATTTCCAATCCGAACTTTCGGACAATGTACGCAACCGCTTCTACATCGACGGCCAGTGGACGGCGCCCAGCACGGCGCAGAAGCTCAGCCTGGTTTCACCCGTCACCGAAGAACTAATGCTGCAGGTTCCGGAGGCTTCGGCCACCGAAGTCGACCTGGCTGTCAAAGCGGCCCGCAAGGCTTTCGACGAAGGCCCCTGGCCGCACTTGGCGCCGCAGGAACGCGGCGCATACCTGCGCAAGATCGCCAGCGAAATGCGCAAGCGTGAATCCCTGTTCGCCCGGGTGTGGAACGCCCAGGTCGGCGCGCCCATTTCGTTCGCCACCTATCTGGTTCCCACCGCCATCGCCCTGTTCGAATACTATGCCGGGCTGGCCGAGACCCACGAATTCACGGAAGAACGGCAGTACGGCGACGGCGCGGTGGCGCGCGTGGCGCACGAGCCGGTGGGCGTGGTGGGCCTCATCACCCCCTGGAACGCACCATTGATCCTCCTGTCGTACAAACTGGCCGCCGCGCTGGCCGCCGGATGCACGGTCGTTTCCAAGCCCTCGCCCGAAACACCCCTGGACGCCCTGCTGCTGGCCGAGTGCATCGACGCGGCGGGACTGCCTGCCGGTGTCGTGAATATCCTGCCCGCGGGGCGGGAAGTGGGCGACTATCTCATCCACAGGCCCGAATTCGACAAGATCAGCTTCACCGGCAGCACGGCGGCGGGCAAGGCCATCGCGGCCGCCTGCTCCGAACGCATCGCCCGGGTCAACCTCGAGCTTGGCGGAAAATCGGCGGCCATCGTCCTGGACGACGCCGACATCGGCTCGGCCATCCAGACCATCGTGCCGTTCTCCATGCCGTTCAGCGGACAAATCTGCTTCTCGCTGACTCGCGTCCTGGTTTCCAGGAAAAACATGGACGCCTTCCTCGAGGCCTTCGTGGCCGCGGTGGAATCCGTCAATGTCGGCGACCCCGCCAAACCCGAAACGCAGATAGGCCCCCTGGCCACCCGGCGCCAGTTCGATCGCGTCATGGGCTATATCGACAAGGGCGTCAAGGAGGGCGCCGTGCTGAAAACCGGCGGCAAGGCCGTCGACACGCAAGAGCGCGGCTATTATGTGCAGCCCACGGTGTTCGCCAACGTCGACCCCGGCATGACCATTGCCCGCGAGGAAATCTTCGGCCCGGTCGTCTGCGTCATTCCCTACGAGGACGAAGAAGACGCCATCCGCATCGCCAACGACTCCAGCTACGGGCTTAGCGGCGCCGTATTCACGCGGGATGCCGAACGCGGCTACAAGATGGCGCGCCGCATCCGCACCGGCAACGTCTCGGTGAACGGGCTGGTGGTGGATCCGGGTATTCCGTTCGGCGGCTACAAGCAATCGGGCGTCGGCCGCCAGGGCGGCGTGGAAGGCCTGAAAGCCTATCTGGAATGCAAGGCCGTCTATATGCCGGCCTGAGCCAAACGACAAGCGGGCGAAAAACAAAACCAATGCCCGCTCCTTGCAACACATGGAGACAAACACATGACTGTTCAAAACATCGCAATTCAAGGCGGCATTCAGCAAACGCCGCGGGCCGGCATCTCGAAAGCCAACCAGCGCATGCTGCTTTCGTGCTTCCTGGGCACCACCATCGAATGGTACGACTTCCTGATCTACGGGTTCCTGGCGCCGCTGGTCTTCAACAAGCTGTTCTTCCCCGAGTACAGTTCCTTCGCGGGCACGATCGCCGTCTTCGGCATCTTCGCCGTCGGCTTCGCCGCCCGTCCCCTGGGCGGCATGTTCTTCGGCCACTTCGGCGACCGGCTGGGCCGCAAGCCCATCCTCATCGCCACGCTCAGCCTCATGGGTCTCAGCACGACCGCCATCGGCTTCACGCCAACCCACCTCCAGATCGGCATCGCCGCTCCCGTCATTCTCGTCGTCTTGCGCTTCCTGCAGGGCTTCGCTCTTGGCGGCGAATCGGCCACCGGGCCGCTGCTGGCGACCGAAAGCGCCCCCGACGGCAAGCGGGGACTGTTCGCGGCCTTCGTGCAGTCGGGCGCGGCGGCCGGCACGGTGCTCGGCGCCCTGGCCGCGTTTGCCGTGGCCATATTGCCCAACGAGCAATTGCTGTCCTGGGGCTGGCGCATTCCCTTCATCGCCAGCGCCATCATCTTCGCCATCGGCTTCTATGTGCGCATGAAGGTCGAGGAATCGCCGGTATTCCTGGCCGCCATCAAGGACACCGCCCCCGAAAAAATCCCCCTGGCCAAGGTGTTCCGCCACCAGAAGCGCCCCACCCTGGTCGTGCTGCTATGTGCCATGGCCGAGTCCTCCACGTTCTACTTCACGTCCATATTCGGCCTGTCCTACGGAGTTTCCACCCTTCACCTGGATCGCGGCACGCTGCTGGCCGGCGTGGTCATCGGCAATGTCATCGGCATCGCCACCAACCCGCTGTTCGGCTGCCTGTCCGACAAAATCGGCCGCAAGCCGCTGGTGTTCGGCTCGTATGCCCTGTCGGCGCTGTATGTCCTGTTCATTTTCTTCCCGCTGCTGGCCACCGCCAACCACGCCGTCATCCTGATCGCCATGGCCATTCCGGGCGCCATCCTGCAGCCCATGTCCCTGGCCGTCACCGGCAGCTTCTATCCGGAACAGTTCAACGACGCCAAGCTCAGGCTGAGCGGTGTTTCGGTGGGCCGGCAGTTCGGCACCATTCTCGGCGGCGGGCTCATGCCCATGATCGCCACCGCCCTGCTGGCATTCGGCGGCGGCGCCCTGACCTGGGCCGTCGCCTATTTCGTACTGATCTGCATCGTGGCCTGCAGCGCCGTGTTCAGCACCCGCGAGACCTCGCACGGCACGCTGCAGTAGCCTCCGCGCCGAAGCGGGTGGACGACGTTCGCCCGCTTCGATCGACGCATACCTTGGCAACAACGGCACCTTACCAGAGCAAGGGGCCGCCGGCCCGCCATCAATGCTGCAATTGCGCCAGGGAGTCCGGTGCCGAGTCCGTCGACACCATGTTGCGGCGGGCGAACGACACGGTGACAGCGGCCAGGAACAGCGCAGCCGCCAAGGCGAAGAAAGTGTATTTCGGTGCGGGATGGATGCTGTGCAGAACCCCGATCAGGAACGGCCCCAGTATTCCCCCAACCCGGTTCAGTGCGATGGCGACTCCGACCCCGGTGCCTCTTACCTCGGTCTGATAAGACATGGCCTGGAAGTTGTTCATGACGGCCTGAGCCCCGAACAGGAAGAATCCCGTCGCCGCGACCAGCCCGATAATGACCCACTGGTTTGAATACATGCCCAGGCAAATCATCGCAACGCCCGCAAACACATAGCCGACGGCCATGGAAATTGCGCGGCTGTTGATGCGGTCCGCGAGCCAGGCGCAGGCCAGGGCATTTCGAACTCGGCGGCCGCGCAGCGCTCGGTGTCTCCACGCAAGGCCAGGTACCGGATCGACTCGGGAAACCACGCCTATGCGGCCACGACAAGGCACAGGACGCCAACGACGTAGATCCATTCCCAACCGTATCTCTGGCCCAGGGCGATGCCGATGACGCCGGCAAAGATCCCGCACGCAGCTGCGCCCGCCGTCGGCGCCGACCAGATAGCGCCCACGCACGGTGCGCTTGGCCGAGGCCGCAAGATCCGTAACCAGCGCGGCGACTTCGTGGCCATCATCAGTGAACCATTCGAGCCGGGTGCTGACGCAAATCGGCACGCTGGACTTCGCGATGGGCCCCTTTCCCTCGCAGGCGCTCAGCAAGGAATTCAACATCGAGCCCGTTTTCACAGGAACCCAAACCGTGGTCGGCCGGCGCAATCACCCCCTTTGCGGCGCCAGCTCCCTGGCCGATCTCGTCGACGCCGAGTGGATATTGACGGGCGCCGCCGGTCCCCGGGCTACGGAATTCGAACAGCAGTTCCGGAACAACGGCCTGCCCATTCCCCGCGCCGATGTGAAATGCGAATCGCTGCTTGCCCTGGTTTCCCTGCTTTCAAGCAGCGACCTGCTGGCCTTTCTGCCCGAACAATGGGCCGGCTCCCCACTGACATCGCACGCGCTAAGCGAAATACGCGTGCGCGAAAATATCAGCGCGCCAAGAATCTGCCTGATCCGCCGCGAGGGCCTGCCGCTGACGCCCGCCGCCGAGGCATTCGCCAATGCCCTCATCCGCGAAGCCGGCCAGCTGCGCTGATGGCGACAGGCGGTGCACAACCGGGCCTTTGTTCCTCAAAGCGCCGTCAGATATTCCAGCGATCCGCCGTGGCGGCCAAATGCATTCTTAGCGTGTCGAACTCGTTCTGCAGGCGGTGCAGCAGCATCACGTAGCCTCCCAGTTGCGGCGGCGCCGGATCCGCCATTTGCCCGGACGCAGCGACAGCGTCTTCCTGGAGGCGGGCAACGGTGCCGAACCTTAGTGCGCGCGCCATGCCGATCAGCATATCGTGCAGGCGGCGATTCTCGCCGGCCAGTTGCTGCTGCATGAACATGCGGGCCTCGTCGTCCCCGGCCTGCGGACGCATGGCGGCAAGCACCTCGAGCAAGCTGATGCCGACCCGCAAACCATGCTGGATTTCCTCAAGCTGCGCCGCCGACACCTTGATTTCGCGGGCAACCCACGGCATCAGCGTACGCAGTTGCACCAATTGAGCGCTCAACCGCACCAGAGCCGCTTGCAGCTCGCCCTTTTCGACAAAGGCCGGCGTGACGATCAGGGCATATGTCCTGGCGCAGCCGCGCAACACATCCGCCAACTTGTAGCGCCACGAATACGTGGCATGCAGCGGAAAGGCGAAGGAAAACAGCAAGGCAATGGCTATGCCCACCAGAACGTCGACCGAACGCCAGAGGCCATCGGCCATGGGGCTGTCGCCATGGCCCGCGACGATCAGGATGGTGATTGCGGAAAGCAGGGCAATATACCCGCCTTTGCCGATGGCATGATATGCGCAGAACCCGCAGGCGACCAGGATAAGCAGATAGCTGAGCAGCGGCTGGTGCAAATACGATTGCTGCAATATCACCAGCAACCCGATCGCCGCCCCGATCAATGTGCCGAAAGCGCGCTCGGCCGCCTTGCGCCGGATATTGCCGTGATGCTGCAGGCCTCCGATGACAACCAGCACGGTGATCGAAGCCCATTCTCCATGCGGCAGATTTATGCCGGTGGTCAAGGCGATGGACGCAAGCAAACCCAGCGCAACCCTGACCGCGTGAAGCAGATTCGCATGCCGGTAGCGGCGCGCGGGGTCCTGCACCTGGCGGAGCATGCCCCGCCATATCGACAGGATACGGGAAAACAGTGGGTGGATCATAGACAGGCACCGGCGCCAAACGGGACTCCAGTCTACCGCAGCCCCCGGGCGCGCTAAAATCAGACCCATGCACATACTTGGCTCAACCCTGATTCGGCCAGAGCCACCCCTATGAGGAAATAGCGCCATGACGACAGACACCCCAACCATCGACCAACAACCCGCCCACAACGCCATGGCGCCGGACGACACTCCGGAACTGCGCAAGCTTTACGCGGATTTCGAGTCGTTGCACCTGATGCCTCTGTGGACCCAGCTGGGCACCCTCATGCCCCGCCACCCCGCACCGGAAGCCGTGCCGCATGTCTGGAAATGGTCGCAACTGTATCCGCTGGCGCAGCGGTCCGGCGATCTCGTTCCCGTGGGCCGCGGCGGCGAACGCCGCGCCATCGGGCTTGCCAACCCGGGCCTGGGCGGGCGCCCCTACATCAGCCCCACCTTGTGGGCCGCCATCCAGTACCTTGGACCCAAGGAAACCGCCCCCGAACACCGCCATGCTCAAAACGCCTTCCGCTTCGTGGTCGAGGGCGAAGGCGTCTGGACCGTGGTCAACGGCGACCCCGTGCGCATGAGCCGCGGCGACTTCCTGCTCACCCCGGGCTGGCACTTCCACGGCCACCAGAACATCACCGACCATCCCATGGCCTGGATCGACGGGCTCGACATCCCCTTCTCCTACCAGAACGATGTCGGCTTCTTCGAATTCGGCTCGGAAAAGCTTTCCGACGAAACCACGCCCGACTATTCCCGCGGAGAGCGCCTGTGGTGTCATCCCGGCCTGCGCCCGCTTTCGGGCCTGCAGGACACCATCAGCTCGCCCATCGGCGCCTACCGCTGGGAACACACCGATCGCGCCCTCGCCGAACAGCTGCGGCTCGAAGATGAAGGCCACCCGGGCGTCGCCGAGCCCGGGCACGCCGCTGTCCGCTACGTCAACCCCACTACTGGCGGCGACGTCATGTCCACCATCCGCGCCGAATTCCATCGCCTGCGCGCCGGCGCCACCACGGCCGTGCGCCGCGAGGTCGGTTCCACCGTATTCCAGGTGTTCGAAGGACGCGGCTCCGTCGTGCTCAACGGCGTCGAGCACAAGCTCGACATCGGCGACATGTTCGTCATTCCTTCGTGGGTCTCGTGGTCGCTGCAGGCGGAAACCCAGTTCGACCTGTTCCGCTTCTCCGACGCCCCCATCATGGAACGCCTGAACTTCGCCCGCACCCAGATCGGCTGATCGCCGGCGCCAACCGCGTCGGCGGCAAAAAACCAACGGGCTCGTATTTTGTACGAGCCCGTTTTTATTGCGCTTGCGGTGTGTGGATCAGACGAATTCGTCCACGTTGCCGCCCAGCATGCCGTTGGGCGAGCGGCTGGAAGAGGAGCTTGCCAACGCCTCGGACACGCTTTGCGCCGAAGCGCCGACCGTGCTTTCGGCCTGCTCGGCCTGCAACTGCGCAAGCTGGGCCTGCAGCATGGTGATTTGCGCCTGGATGAGCTGGGCCTGCTCCTGGCTGGCCTGCGACGAGTCCTTCTGCACGCTGGCCAGCTTTTTCTCGAGCGCGCTGATCTGTTTTTGCAGTGCCGCTATTTGCGAACTGTTGTCGCCGCCCGCATTGCCCACCGACGACGCCGCGGCCGAACTGATTGCCGATACCATTTCATGTTTCCTTGCTGTATGCATGACGAGGCATGCCTCTGGGCCGGAAGGAGCCCTCCGGCCGGGAACCGCGTAAAGCCGGCCGGAACAAGGAAGCGCGCCGTTCGACTTTACAGCTTGAACAGGTTTACGGCATTGGTTCGCCCAATCTTTAGCCGGTCGGCCTCGCTGATGGATGCCGCATCGAACCAGTTCGCCGCATGGTCGATGTTCTCGAACGGCCAATCCGTGGAGAACAGGATGCGGTCGGCGCCGATTTCGAGAATGGCGTCGATGAGGGTTTGGGTGCGGAAATTCCCGGAAGTCGTCAGATAGAAGTTTTCCTGGAAGTACTCGGCGAACGTGCGTTTGGCCGGGTAAGCCTTGGGCGCGTCGGTCCAGCCATTGCGGTTGTCGATGCGCCACATGCTGTACGGCAGGCCCTCGCCCATATGGCCCAGGATGATCCGCAGGCGCGGATAGCGGTCGAACAGACCCGAGCCCATCAGGCGCAAGGCATGAACGGCCGTTTCCTGGCCGAACGCCCAGGTCGGACCCAGCAGCCAGGGATGCCCCTCGTAGATTCTGGCCCGCGACAGAAGCGGATTGCGGGGATGCAGGTAAAACGGCACGTCCAATTCTTGCACGGTCTTCCAGAAACCGTCGAACTGCGGGGCATCGTAATACACCACGTTCTCGGGGGTATCCACTTGCGAGAAGCCATTGACCAGCGTGCCGCGGAACCCCAGGTCCTTGACGCAGCGCTCCAGTTCGCGGGTGGCCCGTTCCGGATCCTGCAAGGGCAGCGCCGCCAGACCCTGGAATCGGTCGGGGCGCTTGGCCACCTGCTCGGCCAGAAAATCATTGGCCCGCGTGGCGATCTCGCACGCCTTGGCCGTGTCGTGTATGGCCTGAACCGCTGGCGCGTTCAGCGAAAGCAGCATCATTTCCATGCCGTATTCGTCCATCAGCCGCAAACGGTATTCCTGAATGTCGAGCAAACGCTTGCTCAGCTCTTGCCAACTGTTATCCGGAAGGAACCCGGCCGAATCGTTCAATGTTTCGGGAATGGCAAAGTGTTCCTCCAGACCTATTTTTCCTTGCATGACCAGATCTCCTCTAAGTTCGGATAGTGCTACCAAAGTTTTGGGCGGATACCGCTGCCGGATTCCGCCGCCGCAATAAAAACCGGATGCTAATACTGCCCCTTGGGCTCCAGGCCAAGCATTTGCTGGCCCACCATGGACGATACCGCGTCCCAGTTGAGGCTTATGTGCTTGGCGATGGCGTTGCCGTCGCGCCAGAACCGCTGGATAGGCTGATCCAGCGCCAGCCCGTTCCCGCCCACATTGTCGAACACCGCGTTGATGGCATCGCGGGCCATGCGCGCGGCGAAGGCGTGATCGCGCCGATTGCGGATCCGGGTTGCAACGTCGATGGCATGCCCTGCCGCCGCCATCTGCTCGACCTGCGCCGTGTCGCGATAGATGAGCAGGCGAGCGGCATCCAGCAGGGCCGTCGCTTCCGCCACCCGGGACTGGACCGGGAAGAACTCGCGCAGCTTGCCGCCCCCGCCCGCCACGGCGCCGCGCGTCACCCGAACGCCCGCTATATGCATGAACTCGTCGATGGCGCCTTGCGCGGCGCCCAGGATGGGCGCCACCAGGCATACCGGCACGGCCGAAAGAAACGGTATCCGGTATACCGGATTGTCGTTGGTCAAGGAACCTGGCGGGTTATTCGACGAAGCCTGGGCGAAGGTCAGTTTGCGATGGGCCGGCACGAACACCGGCTTTTCGATCCACACCGTCTTGGAGCCCGTGCCCGCCTGGCCGGCGGTAAACCAGTCGTCGTCGATCTCCCAGTCGGACCTGGGCACCAGCAGGAAGCCGGCATGCTTTTCCGGAATCTCGTCGTCCGGCGGGAAGAACACGCCAATGAACGCCCACGAGGAATTATCGATATTGGACGACCAATGCCATTTGCCCGACACCAGGTAGCCGCCGTCGACCTTCTGGGCGTCGGTCACCGGCGCATAGGAGCCGCACAAGATGGCGTCCGGATTCTCGCCCCAGACATCCTCCTGCGCCTGCAGGGGGCAAGTGCCCAGCAGCCACTGGTGCACCATGCCCAGCGAGCAGCCCCAGGACGACGAGGGGCAGCCCCGGGCCAGTTCGCTGATGATGTCGATGAAAGGGGTGAAACCGTACTCGTACCCGCCGAACCGGGACGGCTGCATCAACCGGAAGAAGCCCGCCTCGCGGAACAAGGACGTGGTGTGCTCGGACACACGGCGCTCCGCCTCTGTGCGGCGCGCGTTTTCCTTCAGGTAGCCATCGGCCAGATCACGCGCCCGGCCCAACAGCGCCGCACACTCGGGGGCGCCCGGAGCGGACGTGCGCCGCGCCGGCGTATCAAACCATGCCGCTTCCGGAGGAGTGAAATCGCAGGTTTCTGAGTGATTCATGGGTTGCCTCGATGTTTTTAGGAATGACTCTGTCCAGCTAATCTAGTCCTTTTTATTTGTATTTTCAAATAAAAATTGCAGTTTCATCGTAAATTCAGTGTAAACCCTGAAAGATTCGAATAGGTGCTTCCATTACGCTACAGCCACTGTAAACCCTTTTATTCTCAATGCACTGCACCATTTACTCGGACAAGGGTAAACCCCATGAAACAAAGCCATGACTCTTGCCTTGCTTTGGAATAAACTAAAAAAACAAGTTGCGTAATCAATAAATATTTATCTTGCAGTACTCAAGGTGTCATCGCCTTGGCCACTGGAAACCACGGAGAAAGCCATGACTCCAGCAACGCATGCGGCAGCGCCCCCGCCTCCCCACGTCCACAGCGGCGATACGGCGGCCATCCACCACGACCCGCGCGACCTGCGCAACGCCCTGGGAAAATTCGCAACCGGCGTCTGCGTCATCACCACCCGCGGACCGGACGGCAAGCTCGAGGGCCTGACGGCAAACTCCTTTTGCTCGATCTCGCTCGATCCCCCCATCGTGTTGTGGAGCCTGCGCAAAGACGCCGGCAGCCTGTCCACTTTCAAAGAGGCCTCCCACTTCTGCATCAATGTCCTGCACGCGCGCCAGGTCGGCATGTCCCGGCACTTCTGCAGCCCCCAATTGAACAAATTCGACGGCGTGGCGGACGAATTCACCGAAGGCCTGCAGGGCATACCCGCGCTCAAGAACGCCCTCGCCACCTTCGAATGCGAACAGCTCGAACACCATTCCGTCGGCGACCACATTGTTTTTTACGGCGCGGTAAAGCGGTACACCTATTCGCAAGCCACGCCGCTGGCGTTCCACTCGGGCGCCTATACAACCGTACAACCCTTGTCGGATTGACCGGCTGGCCGGGCGACGCAATCATTTTTATATCGATCAAATTTATATGTATTTTCAAATAAATTTATCAAGACAATTTCATCCAGGCAAAACTCTTCAATCAACTTAATTTTCAATATTTTCATTAATTTAATTAGGAAATTCATTACCAAAACCTTTGAAACGGTCTAAGTAAATTCCCCAATAAAATTTCATTTACAAATAAACAACTAGCCAATAGCATCTATAGATACAAGAAAAAAAGTCGTGCATGCCACTGCGGATCCTTCCATCACCAGCCGCGGCGGCCCAATAAACGCAACGCATTTTTTGCGGAATATCCGCTCAAGGAGACCAACATGTTGAAGGCAATAACAACCGCACTGTTCGGCCTGGCTCTCGTGCAAGGCACGGCCCATGCCGACGACTCCATCAAGATCGGCTTCATCGCCAGCCTGTCGGGCAGCCAGGCAGTACTCGGAAGAGACCTGCTCGATGGCTTCAATCTTGGCCTCAAATCGCTGGGCGGCAAGCTGGGCGGGCATGCCGCCGAGGTCATCGTCATGGACGACCAGGGCAAGCCCGACGTCGGCGCCCAGGCGGCGCAAAAGCTCGTCGAGCGCGACCGCGTTCCCATCGTGACCGGCATCAACCTTTCCAACGTGCTGCTCGCCGCCGTGCCCAAGGTGCTCGATGCCGGCAAAATCTATATCAGCCTCAATGCAGGGCCATCCGAACTGGCGGGCCGCGACTGCTCGCCCCATTTCTTCAGCATCGCGCACCAGAACGACACCGGGCCCGAAACCCTGGGCCTCTACCTGAACAGCATCGACGTCAAAAACCTGTACATCATGTCGGCCAACTTCGCCGCGGGCAAAGACATGGTCGCCGGGCTCAAGCGCACCTATAAGGGCAAGGTCGACGCCACGGTCTACACGCAATTCGGGCAGCTCGATTATTCGGCCGAACTGGCCAAGCTGCGCAGCGTCAACCCCAAGGCCTTGTTCACGTTCTATCCAGGCGGCATGGGCGTCAACTTCTCCAAGCAAATGGATCAGGCTGGCCTGAAAGGCAAGATCCCCGTGTATTCCTCCTTCCTGCCCGACCAGGACTCCCTGCCCGCCATGGGCGACGCCGCGCTGGGCATGGAATCCACCGGCTACTGGAGCGTCAAGCTCGACAACCCCCTGAACAAACAATTCGTGGCCGACTTCGAAAAAGCCTACAACCGAATCCCTTCGACCCGGGCCGCCGTAGGCTACGACGGCGCGCGCATCATCGATGCGGCCCTGAAGGAAAACGGCGGCAAATTCGGCTCGGCGGACGCCTTCGCCAAGGCCATGCACAGCATCGACTTCAAGTCCGTACGCGGCAGCCTGAAGTTCAACACCAACAACTTCCCTATCCAGAACTTCTACCTGTTCAAGGTCGAAAAGAACGACAAGGGCCAGTTGGTGAATGCCGTGGTCAAGACCGTCGCCACCGCCTACGCCGATTCCTACGTAGGCCAGTGCAAAATGCCGAAGGCCAAGCCCTAAACCTCAATGCGAACAGATAGCGAACCGATATCATGACCCTATCCCTGTTCATCGAACAAGCGCTCAATGGCCTGCAATTCGGGGTCATGCTGTTCCTGATCGCCGCGGGGTTCACACTGGTGTTCGGCATCATGAACCTGGTGAACCTTGCGCACGGCTCCTTCTACATGATCGGGGCCTACCTGTTCGCGACCATCCTGCAAAGAGTCGGCGCATTCTGGGTCAGCGTGGCGCTGGCGGTCGTCCTTACCGGATTCGTCGGCGCCCTGCTCGAACGCGTGGCGCTCAAGCCCTTCTATCGCCGACCCTATCTGGATCAGGTGCTGGCAACGCTGGGGCTCATCCTGTTCTTCAACGAGCTTACCCGCATCATCTGGGGGGCCCAGCCGCTCAGCGTCCCGCTGCCCGCGGCGCTGGCCACCTCGGTGCCCATCATCGGCAGCCTTTCCTATCCCACCATCAGGCTCGTCATCCTGGCCATCGGCGTCCTCGTCGCACTGCTTCTTTATCTTATCGTCGCCAAAACGCGCATGGGCATGCTGGTGCGGGCCGGCGCCAGCAACCGCACCTTCATCGGCGCGCTGGGCATCAACGTCAATACCGTTTTCTCCTGCGCGTTCAGCGTCGGCGCGGCGCTTGCCGGCCTGGCCGGCGCCCTGGCCGCCCCCATACTGGCCGTCGAGGCGGGCATGGGCGAAAGCGTGCTTATCTTCGCGCTCATCGTCGTGGTCATCGGCGGCATCGGGTCGTTTCGCGGCGCCTTCGCGGCCGCCATCCTGGTCGGCCTCATCGACACCTTCGGCCGCCTGCTGCTCTCGCCGCTGCTCGGCGACATTTCCGTATACCTGCTGATGGCGGTCATCCTGTCATGGCGCCCTCAAGGCCTGTTCCCCGCCAATGGATAAGTCGATGCAACCACCACCTCCCAAGCCATCGAGCCGGTTCGCCGCCATTCCCCGAATTCCGCCGGGAATCCTTCTTGCCGTCATAACCCTGGTTCTCGCGCTGTTCCCCGTCGTGGCGTACTACATCGACACCCCGTTCTATGTAACGCTGCTCACGCGCATCATGATCTTCGCCATCATCGCCATAAGCCTGGGCTTCATCCTGGGGTTCGCGGGGCTGGTGTGCTTCGGCCAGGCCGCCTTTGCGGGAATCGGCGCCTACGTGGTCCTCATCATGTCCGACCACGTCCGGAACGGCGTGCCGCTCCTTACCTGGCCCTTCACCATACCCAGCAGCGCCAGCGCGTTCATCACCTGGCCGGCGGCCATGCTCGTCTCCGCGCTCGCGGCCCTGGTCATCGGCCTTATCGCCCTGCGCACCCGGGGCGTGTATTTCATCATGCTGACCCTGGCCTTCGCCCAGATGATCTACTTCTTCTTCGTCAACCTGGACGCCTACGGCGGCGAAGACGGCATGCGGCTGCACGACCGCTCCAGCACGGCGGGGCTGCTCAACCTGGACAACCATGTCGTCTTCTACTACGTTACCTTCGTCATCCTGGCGCTTGTCTATATTTTCCTGCGACGACTGGTGGACTCGCGCTTCGGGCTCGTCCTGCGCGGCAACCGGCAAAACGAACGCAGAATGGCCGCGCTGGGCTTTTCATGCTTCAAATACAGGCTCACGGCCTTCGTCATCTCGGGCGCCATCGCCGGTCTGGCCGGCGCGCTCATGATCAACCACGGCAAGTTCATCAGCCCGGCCTTCATGCACTGGGTCCGTTCCAGCGACATCATCGCCATGGTGGTCCTTGGGGGAACCGGCAACCTCATGGGCCCGGTGTTGGGCGCGGCGGCAATCCTTGGGCTCGAAGACGTACTGTCCAGCTACACCGAACACTGGCAAATCGTATACGGCCCGCTGCTGCTCATCTGCGTTCTCTTCGCACGGCGTGGGCTGTACGGCATTCTTACCGGACGCGGGGGCGACAATGACTGACCTTCTGCGCGTAGACAACCTGTCCAAGCGCTTCGGCGGCCTGCTGGCCAGCAATGCGCTCAACCTTCAGGTAACCCAGGGCGAAACCCACGCCCTCATCGGCCCCAACGGCGCCGGCAAATCCACCCTCATGAACCAGCTGTCGGGCGAAATCGCCCCCAGCGAAGGCAATATCTTCTTCAAAGGCCAAAACATCACCAGTCTGCCCGTGTACGAACGCACGGCGCTGGGTATCGCGCGCTCCTACCAGCTTACGACCATCTTCAACGGCTTTTCGGCCCTGGAAAACGTCATGCTGGCGGTCCAGGCCCACCAGGGGCACAGCTTCCACTTCTGGTCCAGTGCCCGCAAAGAGCAGCGGCTGCGGGAACCCGCCGCCGAGCTGCTCGCCCGCGTCGGCCTGCAGGAACGGGCCAATGTCGTGGCAGGCGGCCTGGCCCACGGCGAGCAGCGGCAGCTCGAACTCGCCATGGCCCTGGCCTCCGAGCCCGAACTGCTGTTGCTGGACGAGCCCCTGGCCGGCATGGGCGTCGAAGACAGCCTCCAGATCATCCAGCTGCTGGAAGCGCTTAAAAAGGATCACACCATCCTGCTCATCGAGCACGACATGAACGCCATTTTCAGTCTCGCCGACCGGGTATCCGTCCTGGTGTATGGCACCGTCATTGCAACAGGCTCGGTCGACGAAATCCGGGCCAACGCCGAAGTCCAGAAAGCCTATCTGGGCACGAAACAGGAAGGGCAAAGGTTCCAGCATGCTTAAAGTCGAAGACCTGCAATCGGGCTATGGCAGAAGCCGCGTGCTGTTCGGCATTTCCCTGGCGGTGGAACGGGGCGAGGTCGTCACCATGCTGGGCCGCAACGGCATGGGCAAGACCACGACCATCCACACAATGATGGGCATCGTCCAGCCCACAGCCGGAAGCGTGCTGTTCGACGGGCAGCCCATAACCGGCCTGCCGCCCTACCGTATCTGCCGCCTGGGCATCGGGCTGGTGCCCGAAGGGCGGCACGTCACGCCCAATCTCACCGTCGAGGAAAACCTCGTCGCCACGGCGCGCGGGCCCGGCCCCTGGAACCTCGCGGAAGCCTACCGCATGTTCCCGCGCCTGCACGAACGCCGGCGCTTCATGGGCGGGCAGCTTTCGGGCGGCGAGCAGCAAATGCTGGCCATTTCCCGAGCGCTGCTCACCAACCCGCGGCTGCTCATCCTGGACGAAGCCACCGAGGGGCTCGCCCCCCTCATCCGCGAGGAAATATGGCAATGCATCTGGGAGCTCAAAAAGAAAGGCCAGTCCATACTCATCATCGACAAGAACATCGACGCGCTGACGCAAATCGCCGACCGTCACTACATTATCGAAAAAGGACAAGTCATCTGGCACGGAACCAGCGAACAACTGCAGTCGCACCCCGAACTCAGCCAACGGCACCTGAGCGTTTGAATCCCGGCGCCGCCGCCGGGCCCGGCGCCATATCGTCGGGATGCCGGTAAAATCCGGAGCAGGCTGAAATTTTATAAGACCACCAACGCATGAAAACCGACAGCGAATTCAAGCTAGACGAATACGCCCTTGAAAAGGCCGTGCCCTATTTGCTCAATCGGGCCGGCGTACGCATCGGCGAAACGTTTTCCAAAGAGCTGGTCAAATTCAACCTGACCCTGCCCATGTACCGGGTGCTGGCTTCGCTGCTGCGCATCGACGCCCAGCGCATGACCCACTTGGCCGAATACACGTCCATCGACATCTCCACCCTCTCCCGGCTCATCGCAGCCATGGAAAGAAAAAAGCTGGTGCGCCGTCAGCCCGGCGAAACAGACCGAAGGTCGGTTCACGTGGTACTGGAGGAAGCCGGCAGAGATCTGGGCATGCGCGTCGCCCCGCTTGCCGACCTGTACGAAAGGGTGGCCCTTTCAAATATTTCGGCCGACGAAATCGCCACGCTGAAGCGCCTGCTCGTGCAAATCTACGACAATATCGGCTCCCTGGGCCGCCCCTGAGCCGGCATCGCCTGAAATACGGGTCCGCCACAACCATCAACGAACACGGCCGGCAGTTGCTAGAATGGGTGTAAATACATAAACACCATCAGGGGCGAGACATGGCTGCCAAAGTATTCCTGGACTACGACCAAGAAGCGCTGGATCGGGCGTTCGATCAACAAGCATGGGCGTCCAACGGCGCCGAAACCCTCGAACACTACAAAACCCTGGGCGAGCAGGCGCGGGCCAGCCTTCCTTGCCGGCTGAACCTCCAGTACGGCGCCGGCCCCGACGAATTCCTGGATTTGTTCCCCGCCGGCCCGGCACCCGCCCCCGTGCATATCCACATCCATGGCGGCGGCTGGCGCCTGCAACGCAAGGAAGATGCCTCGCACGCCGCGCCCGCGATCACGCAGGCCGGCATGCATTACGTCGCGCCCGACTTCAGCGCCCTGCCCGGCCGGCGGCTGCCCGAAGTCGTCGACCAATCGGCCCGGGCCGTGGCCTGGATCCACCAGCATGCCCAGGCACTGAACATCGACCCCGACCGCATCTTCATTTCAGGCCATTCATCCGGCGGGCATGTATGCGCCGTGCTCCTGACACTGGACTGGTCAAAATACGGCCTGCCGCCGGACGTCATAAAGGGCGGCCTGTGCATCAGCGGCATGTACGACATGGAGCCAGTGCTGCTGAGCGCGCGGCGTTCGTATGTCGAGCTCGACCCCCAGGAGGCACGCGCGCTCAGCCCCGTGGCAACGCATGCGGCCATCTCTTGCCCGGTAAGCATTGCCTACGCCCAGAACGACAGCCCCGAATTCATCCGCCAGGCCCGGCAATTCGCCGACGCCCTGACGGGCGCCCGGCTACCTTGCGAGCTGATCCAGGTTCCCAATACCAACCATTACGAAATCATCGGCCGGCTGGCATCGCTTGCGCAAACATGCCGCGCATTCGAGGCGGGCTTCGCCAACGCCGCAAGGCCCTGACCCAACCCACCACATTTCCGGAGCACTCACCATGGCACGCCTGCGGCATTTTGCAATTTGCGTCAACGACCTCGAAGCAGCGGCCCGCTTCTACCAAACGGTCTTCGGACTGGAGCGCGTCGGCGAAGAAATCCTGGACATCGGCTCGGGCATCTACCTGAGCGACGGCGTCGTCAACCTGGCCCTGCTCAAGGGCACCCCCGGCGCAAGCAGCAGCGACTTCGTCGGCGCGCATCACTTCGGCTTCATCGTCGACGATACCGAAGCCATGAGAAAAGCCATCGAAGAAAACGGCGGCTCGTTCTTCTTCAGCCTTGGCGACCCGGCCAAGCAGAATTTCGAACTCAAGTTCAAGGACCCCGACGGCATCATCTTCGACATTTCCGGCAAGGGGTGGCAGGGCACCGGCAAGACATAGCCGGGCCCACGGACATCTCTGCGACCGATACGCCTGCCGGCCTAAGAACCGCTAATCACGCCGCGCTGTATCTGGTCGCGCTCGATCGACTCGAACAGCGCCTTGAAGTTGCCTTCGCCGAAGCCGTCGTCGCCCTTGCGCTGGATGAACTCGAAGAAAACCGGGCCCAGCAGGGTCTGGGAAAAGATTTGCAGCAGCAGGCGCCGGTTGCCCGGTTCGCTGCTGCCATCCAGCAAAATGCCCCGCATGCGCAGGTCGTCGACCGATTCGCCGTGACCCGGCAGGCGGTCTTCCAGCATTTCGTAATACGTGTCGGGCGGCGCCTTCATCAGCTCGACACCCGCCTTGCGCAAGCTGTCAACGGTGGCGAACAGATTGTCGGTGAGCATTGCAATATGCTGAATACCTTCGCCGTTGAACTGCATGAGGAACTCTTCGATCTGGCCGCCCCCGCCCGCCTCCTCGTTCAGTGGAATGCGGATCTTGCCGTCGGGCGCCGTCATGGCCCGCGAAGTCAGGCCGGTGTATTCACCCTTGATATCGAAGTAGCGGATTTCCCTGAAATTGAAGATCTTCTCGTAGAAGCCCGCCCAATAGCTCATCCGGCCACGATACACATTATGCGTAAGATGATCGATGACCTTGAGCCCGTGTCCGACTGGATGGTGGTCGACGCCCTCGATGAACTCGAAATCGATGTCGTAGATGGCCTTGCCTTCGGCAAACCGGTCGATAAGATAAAGCGGCGCCCCGCCTATTCCCTTGATGGCCGGCAGGCGCAGTTCCATGGGGCCGGTCGGCAGGTCCAGCGCCTGCGCCCCCAGCTCAAGCGCGCGGGCATAGGCCTTGTGCGCATCCTTCACCCGGAACGCCATGCCACAGGCCGAGGGGCCGTGCTCGGCCGCAAAATACGAGGCCACGCTTTTCGGTTCGTTATTGATGATGAAGTTGATCCCGCCCTGGCGGTACAGCGTAACGTCCTTGGAACGATGCACGGCGACCTTGGAAAAGCCCAGCCGCTCGAACACCGGCTCCAGGATATTGGGAGTCGGAGAGGCGAATTCGACGAACTCGAAGCCCATCAAACCCATCGGGTTTTCAAATAAATCGGCCATTGCAATTCCTTTGTTAAATATAATCACCATCAAAGCAGCCGCCTTCCCGCGCCTCCTCTCGTACCACCGGCCTGAAATGCCTGACCCAGGTGCCTGGCTGTATATACAGCCCCAGCAAGGCCTTCCATTGAGGGTATACCGCCGACTCCCGAAACCCTTCGATATGATGGGATAAGGACTCCCATTCAACTACCAGCGCATAATGGCGGGCCGCCTCAAGACATTTTGTCAGACAATGCGAGCGATATCCAGGCGCATTTTCAAGCAACACCACAGCTTCGGAAAACGCCGACTCGAAGCGCTCGGCAATGCCTTCGTCATCTTTCAATACAAGCAGCGCCAACTCGAAAACACCGCCTTCTTGATGCGACTCTCCCAGAGTAAAACCAGGCGCCCTAAAAATTTTTTTTCGCTTATTCTTGACACCCAGGCTCATTCAACTATCCGGCCGGTTTTCAAATAATACAGCGCAAACAGTAGGTAAGCCGTTCCCCAGATCAACTCGCTTCGATTCGCGTAAGCCTTGGGCTGATTGAAACACCCTTCAAGAAGAATACCGGCCGGCTTGTTATCATTGCCGTCCTGATTCGTCACATAATTCAACAGCCCATCGATAAAGGACTCGGTAAGATCTGAGACCTCCTTCGCCTCGCGCGGCAATGGCTGCAATATGGAAATCCGCGCCAACTGCTCGGCAACAATCGCCGCTGCCGATGTATCCAACGGCACTTTCTGCGGTGATTCCTTTATCTTGGGATCCTTGAAATCCCATGGCGGAATCCGATGCTCATTCGAATTGGAAATCCAATAACCCAGCAATTTTTTCCCCATCGCCAGATAACGTGGTTCACGAAGCTCTTCCCAGGCGCGCAAGTAGCCGGCAATCGCCCAGGCCTGCCCGCGAGACCAGCAACTGTCGTCATGCGCACCGAGCAGCGTATAGTGCCTCAGTTTTTTACCAGTTCGGGCATCGTAGTCTATGAACTCAAGCGTAGAGCCATCATCAAGGACAAAGTCACGAATGGACAGGTCAAGATGCTTACGCGCACCTTCGATAAATGTACTGTCCCCGGTTTCCTTGTACGCCCACCAGTCGAGAATCAGATTGGGATGAACATTGTCAATACAGACCTTGTCCCGCCCAGAAATAGTCGTGGAGCGAACCTGAACCTGAGTGCCGATGGGCATGGCCCCATTGGACGCCATGGCCATGGATCGGACAGAGTAGGCTCCCGCCAACGCCAACGTACGAAACCTGGACTCGCCAGTCCACGCATATTGTCTCGCAGCGGAATAATAAAATCGATGGGCGCGGAACATGTCGTCACGCTCGAGATACTGACGCAACCTCTCCGTACGCGCGGCCGACTCATCAAGCAGATCCTGCCTACCAAGTAGCTCGCCCGCAATACGCAAACACTCTACCCAATGGCCCCCACACCAATCGCCATCGGAAGTTGTATCCCAAACACCCTGCTCTGGGTCGCTATGATATGGCCATTCATCACCAATGGCGCTTCTTATGCTCAAAACACGATCGCATAGATTGTCGAGCGCGCTTTGCCAACTTTCTTTGAATTCCATCGCATTGTCCTCAACGCTATTGAGCCTGGATTATCTGAAACTTCCCGTCCTTGACCTGAACCATGACCCTGGCCTGGCTGTTGAAGCCATTATGATCTGTTGGTGACATCGAGACTACGCCATTGCTAACCGGAAGATTTTTTATGCTCTCGAGCGAGTCACGCAAAGCCGCACGGAATTTGGCCGTTCCTGGAGTTGCCTTTGCAAGCGCCGACGGAGCGGCTGCTTTCAACAGCAACGCAGCATCCCATAAATGCGCCGCGAAGTTCGTGCGCGTATTGACACCATACTTCCCTTCATACGCACGCACGAATGCCATCGCCTGGGCCTTGCCGGGAAATGCATCGGGAAGCTGTTCTGCCACAACAATAGGGAAGGCTGGCATGATTGCACCTTCGGCGGCCTTTCCAGCCATACGGATGAAATCGGGCGTGGCAGTCGCGTGCGTATGATATATAGGCCCTTTATAGCCTCGGTCAACGATTGCCAATTGAGGCACTGCCGCCGCTGCGGAAGTCGCACCCACAACCACCGCATCGGGTTTGGCGGCGACCACCTTCAGGGCTTGCGACAGCACCGACGTATCGGTACGGTTGAACCGCTCGACGGCCACAATACGGATATTCGCCGCCTTTGCCGCTTTGCTGATCGCCTGAAGCCAGGTCTCACCCAGCGAATCGGAAAAACCGATAAAGCCTATGGTTTTGCCACCATTTGCCTTGATACGCTCGACAACGCCATCCGCGGCAATCTGGAACGACCACGGAGACTTGAAGCTCCATTTTTCCTGCTCCGGCGGCAAGTCGAATGCGGCCAGACCAATATGCGGTGTTTGCGTCTCCAATGCCACCCCGGCGACGGCAATGGTTCCTGGTGTCGCCGTAGAACCGATCAAAAGGTCGACTTTGTCCTCGAAAACCAATTTCTTCGCGTTCTTCACCGCATTCGTCGGGTCGGTTCCATCATCGAGAACGATATATCGTACCTTTTCCCCTCCTATCTCCGTCGGGAGGAGAGGCACCGTATTTTTCTGGGGCAAACCCGCTGATGCCGCCGGGCCTGTCAAAGCAAGCGTAATGCCCACCTTTATATCAGCATGAGCTACGGTAACCGTTGCAAGCGCTAGAACTGCAATCGCCGCTGACTGCTTGAAAAATTCCATCTTGTCTCCTCGGTGGGTTTATTATCAATCCAATTACTTTCATTTGTAAGTATATTATCGAGCTTCGAAGAAAGTTGCAAGCATCGTTTCGCAACGATCAGGAACACATTACGCTTACAATCGCCCTACCCCATTCCACCGTATAAAGACCACTATGGTTCCAAAAAAAGACAGAAATCGCCGTACCGAATTGGCACCTCAAAGCGAGGCGAGCCACCAGCTTGATGAGTTGAAGCTCGACGACTATCTCCCTTATCAATTCTCGGTGTTGTCCGGCTACCTTAGTCAAGTTTTGATGAGCCAATACGGCGAACCATTCAACCTAACAATCCCAGAATGGAGGGTCGTTGCCTTTCTTGGCAACAAAGTCGGTCTGTCGGCAGGAGAGATTTCCGAAAGCACCAGACTGGACGAGGTAGCCATCCACCGAGCCGTGAAGTGCCTGCTTAAGAAAGGCCTTCTGACTCGTACGATCGCGAACGATGATAAGCGGCGCAAGCCGCTTGCCTTGACCAAACAGGGCCAGCGGGTTTTTCTAGCCATAACACCGCTTGCCCTGGAACTCGAAAGAGACATGCTGAATTGCCTTAGCAGCCGCGAAGCGGCGGCGCTAAGAAAAATCATGGCGAAACTGAAAAAAGATTTTCTAGGTGGCTAGCGCGCTATCTCGGCGGCCCGAACGGCTATATGCGCGGCCTTTGCCCGGGAGCTTTCGACACTTACCGGCGGGCCCGCGGGCGGCGGCATAGCGCCCAGGCGCAAATCAGCACGGGCACGCCCAGCCCGATCCAGGCCACCCCATCATGCCAGCCGTCGCCCAGCAACCCCGCGACCAGCCCGACAAGAGTCATCACAGCCAGCGCCGCAGGCCAGCGGAATATGCGGCCATAGCCCCGCGCAGGCGGCCTCACGACAATGCCCCTTTGTGCACACGGCCCGCGCCCGCAGCCAGGGCCACCGCGCGGGGCTTGCGCAGCCACAAATACAAACCGCTGCCCAGCACCACAATAGTAATCAGATCCAGCAGCGCCCAGAGTATCTTCATGGGCATGCCGCCGTAATCGCCGAAGTGCAGGGGCTGGGACATATAAAGCGTATTCAGGTACCAGGGCGGCGGCACGCTGCCGACCACCTTGCCGGTAAGCGCATCGGCCAGCACGGGTTGATACAGCCGCGACGTCAGCGGAGTATTGCCCCGCATGTAAATCGCGTAATGATGCGGCGTGCTGCTTATCGTGCCCGGAAACGCCACGAAGCTGATGGTCATGCCCGGTTCAGCGGCCTGCGCCGCCTTGGCGGCAAGCTCGAGCGACGCCAGGGCATCGGGGGAAGGCGGCTTGCCGTCCTTGTACTGCGCCAGCCACGGCGCAAGATGCGTGCTCTGCCAATAGCCGACCAGCGGCACGGACAAAGTATTGACTACCCCTGTCAGGCCGACCACCAGCGCCCAGCCCAGCGTGACAATGCCCAGCACATTGTGCAGATCCAGCCACCGGACGCGCGCCGAGCGCCCGCTGCGTACCGTGCCGAACTCCAGCTTGCGCATGAACGGGGCATACAGAACCACCCCCGACACGAGGGCCAGAACAAGCAGCAACCCCATGAAGCCCAGAAACAGCATGCCCGGCACGCCGGCGAACAAGTCGATGTGCAGGCGCGTCATCCAGAACATGAAGCCCTGGTTGAAATCGGGAGCGCCCAATAGCCTGGCGGTGCGGGCATCGACCAACGCCACGTCGAAACGCTCGGTTTCGTTCAGCTTGTCAGCCAGCGATACGTACCAGAACGTATCGTCGTCCGGCTCCTGGCTAAGGTACAGCACTGGCTTGCCCGGAAAACGCGCCTTGGCCGTTTCCAGCACCTTGTCGATACTGGCCCGCGGCGTATCCGCCGGCATTTGCGGAGCTTCCACTTCCGTTCCCAGCAAATGGCCGATCTCATGATGAAAAATCAGCGGCAAGCCGGTCAGGCACAACAGCAGCATGAAAACGGTGCAGACCAGGCTGCTCCATTTATGCAGCCAAGCCCAGTATCGCAAGGTGGCGGTCTTCATATCGAGCCTTCAGCCGGCGGGCCTAGAAGCGCATGGTGGCGTTGAGGCTGATGCTGCGCGCGTCGCCCGCCTTGATGTAGTCGGCATACTGATACATCCAGTACTTCTTGTCGGCGACGTTGTTCACCGCAAGGCGAAACGTCGTGTCGTAGCCGCTGATCTGCGTGTCGTAGGTCGCGCCGACGTCGACAATCGTATACCCGCCCACCTTGATATCGTTGGTGGGCCGCAGCATGGTGCTGCCGGTGTATTTGGCATCGGCCGAAATCTTCAGGCCGGAAAGCTGCGGAACGCGATACGAAATCCGGGCCGCTGCCACGAACTTCGGCGCTCCCGCCACACGGTTGCCGATATTGGCCGCGCCCCGCTTATATTCGGAATCCAGCAGCATTACGCTGCCGCCCACGTTCCAGTTGGAACCCAGGCGGGCCGACGCCCCCAGTTCCGCCCCTTGGTAGGTCGACAAGCCGTCCTGCACGAGCTCATTGGCGGCATTGGCATACTCCGCCTTCCTCTCGATGCGGAACAATGCCGCGGTCGCCGCCCAGCGTTCGTTCTCCGTCTTCACGCCGACTTCGTATTGCCGGCTTTTCAAGGGGTTGAGCTGCGCCCCGTAGTTGGCGTAGCCGATGCCCACCGAAGTGCCCTGCTCCAGCGATTCAACGTAGCTCGCGTACGCCATGGTTTGCGGCGCAAGCTTGTACATCAAGGCCACGGTCGGCGTAACCACGCCGTTCTTCTTGTATGACGAGTATTCAGCACCGGCGGCGGTAAAGGCCTTTTGATCGTAATTGGTATAGCGCAGGCCGCCCAGCACCGACCAGCGATCCGTCAATTGCACCGTATCGCTGGCGAAGATGGCTTTCTGGGTAATCTCGGCGCCGCGATACAGGCCCAGGCTGTTTACGGTGCCGACGCTGTAGAAGGAATTGGTGTTTTGCGTCCACAACGAACCCGTTCCCAGCTTCCCCGGATAGCCGCCGTTCGCATAATTGCCCAGGCTATAGTCGTTTTTCTGTTCCTGCCACGATACGCCGATCACGACATCATGCTTGAGCGAACCGGTCTGGAATCGGCCTTGCGCCATCGCCTGCCACAGATTGAATTGGTAGGCTTCGCCGTAATCCGAGCGGGCGTCATCGTAATTGCCCAGGTCGTCCTGCAAATACAGCACCTCTTCGTTGCGCCGCGTCTTGGTGGACGATTGGCTGTAGCTGGTGCTCAACGTCCACTCCGGCGAAATCTCGTATTTCAGCCCCGTGGAATAGAACCGGAAGGCATTGTCGGAATACGTGCCATTGCCCACCAGGCGCCCATTGTCGTTGCGCACCGGCGAAGGCAGGTTCTGCCCCGCCAGTTCCGAGGTGGTGATGGTGGGCTCGGTGTCGGAAGCCTTTCTGTCCTGGTAAATGCTCTGGAAATCCCAGGTCAGCTTGTCCATAAGCTTGGCATCCAGCGCCAGTGAAATCGAATCCCGCTTCAGCCGGCCGTCGTTGTTGGTGGCGCCCTCCTCGTGCGTGGCATTGAGCCGGTAGCCGAACCGGCCATCGTTGCCCGCGCGCCCGCCCAGATCCACGCTTTCGCGCCACAGGCTCTTCGAGGTGTACCCCAACGTCACGGCGCGCACCGGCTCGTTCGTGGGTTTCTTGGTAACGTAATTGACCAGGCCGCCCGGTGCGCCAAAGCCGTACATGAAGCCCGATGCCCCCTTGAGCAGGTCGATCCGCTCGAATTGCTCGTAGGGCAGCGTGGTGACGTAGCTGATGAACGGCTTGCCGTCGATGCGAAAGGAGTTCTGCCAGTCCAGGTCCAGACCGCGCACGGTCAGGTAGCTGGCCCAGGCGCCGCTCGCGGCGCTGTTGTCGGAGACCGAGGCGTCCAGCATGAAGACATCGCCCAGCTTGTTCACCTGGCGGGATTCGATGTCGGCGCTGGTCACGACCGACGACGAGAACGGCGTCTCGAGTTGGCTGCGGCTGCCCAGCGCGCCGCTATCCACCGGCGCCTGAAGATGCTGCAGTGTGTCGTCCACGGCCGTGCCGGTAACCGTCACGGACGGCAGTTGCGTTACGGACTTTGCGGCTGAATCCGCACTTTGCGCCCAAGCAGCCTGCCCCGCGCCCAGGCCCGCCGCGACCACCACCGCCAGCGGCGTGCGCGTCAATATGGACAGACCTTTCCCTACGTTTCTTCTTGCAGCCGGCATAAAAATCCTGATCGAGTAGATAATTTCGGTCAGGATTATAAATTAATATCGAGAATGCAACTAATTCTTATTGATAATAAGGTTACGTGCGTGGCCTTTCACAACCCCGATGAGCCCGGCGCAGGCCCCGGCGCCGCAACGGCCTCCCGCCGCAACAACTCGCGCTTGCGATCCACCCCCCAACGGTAGCCTGAAAGCTGCCCATCGCGCCGCACAACGCGATGGCAGGGAATGGCGACGGCAATGCGGTTGGCCGCGCAGGCCCCCGCAACCGCCCGCACGGCCCTGGGCGCGCCGATGCGTTCGGCGATCTCGGCATAGCTTGCCGTAACCCCGGGTGGAATTTCACGCAGCGCCTGCCAGACCCGCTCCTGGAAGGCGGTGCCCCGCACGTCCAGCGGCAAATCCAGACCTATCGACGGCGCTTCGACAAACCCCACGACCCGGGCCATCAACTGCTCGAAGCCCGCGTCGCCGCCAATCAGTTGCGCCCTGGGGAATTGATCCTGCAGGCTGCGCACCAACGCATCCGGATCCTCGCCCAGCAAAATGGCGCAAATGCCCCGCTGGCTCTGGGCGGCCAGGATGGCGCCCAGCGAACACTGACCCACCGCGAACCGGATCACCGCGCCCGTGCCGCCAGCCCGGTAATCGCGCGCTCGCATGCCCAGCAGCCGTTCCGAGGCCTCGTAGAACCGGCTGTTGGAATTGAACCCCGCGCCATAGATCGCATCCGTAACAGAGGCCCCCGCCACGCTCAACTCCTCACGCAGCTTGCGGGCCCGGTAGGCCGAGGCATAGGCCTTGGGCGTCAGCCCCGTTTCCGCCTTGAACACACGATGAAAATGAAAAGGGCTCATGCCGGCCAAGGCCGCCAGCTCGTCCAGATTCGGCGGAGTCTGGGCGGATTCGATCAGCCGGCAGGCCCGCGCCACGAGCTCCGCCCGCCCCGGGCCTTCGCCGGCCCCAGCCTCCCCGGCACGGCGGCTGGGACGATAGCCCGCCGCCTCGGCGCCCTCGGCCGTGTCGAAGAACTCCACGTTCTCGCGCTTTGGCAAACGCGCGGACGAGCCCGGACGACAATACACACCGGTGGTCCGCACCGCATAAACAAAACAACCGTCCGCCGCCGCATCACGCCGCTGGACGGCCCGCCAACGAGCTTCGTCCGTCGAGTATTCCGCAGAAATCAAAACGCTGGTATTCATGGCTGCCATCCCGAAAACTTGATCCATGGCGACAGCTTAAACCCGAATCCCATCGCAAAGAATCCGATTCTTGCGGTGGAATTTTTTAAGAATCGAATACAGCTCACTCAGCCATACGCTGCAGCGCTTCCAGTTCCAATTCATCGAAACCCGCCGCACGCCGGGCATCGAGGTTGAATGGCCCGCGCAGGCGCGGCGCTCGATACTGCCTGGCCATTGCTTCGTATGTGTCCAGGGCGTCACGCCGCTGTTGCAGGCAAAGCCATTTGTACCAACGATTACCAATGGCCACATGGCCGACCTCATCGCGCAGAATAATGTCCAGTATGGCCGCGCTTTCGTTATCGCCCGCCTGAGCAAGACGATGCCGTATCTGCGGCGAGACATCCAGGCCGCGCGCCTCCAGCGTACGCGGCACCAGGGCCAGCCGCGCCAACAAATCACTCTGCGTCTTTTCAGACATTTCCCACAAGCCATTGTGAGCGGGAAAATCCCCATAAACATGGCCCAATGCCTGTAAACGGCGTGAAAGCAGATCAAAATGCGTCGCTTCTTCGAACGCCACCACGCACCAGTCCTGGTAGAACGCCTCCGGCATGCCAGGGAAACGCCACATGATGTCCAGCGCCAGGTTAATGGCGTTGAATTCAATGTGCGCCAACGCATGCAACAGCACGACCCGGCCTTCTATCGTCGACATGGTGCGGCGCGGCACACTTGCGGGCGCAATGAGTTCAGGGCGCGCAGGCCTGCCCGGAATGCCGGGCGGAACATCCAGGCGCACATCGACATCTATGTTCACCAAAGCGCGCAACGACCAAACCGCCGCGCATTTTGCCTCGGCATCTTGCAATGCCAAGGCATCGAGCGCCCGTCGGCGCAGTTCCCCTTTGTTTTCCATCGTGCAAGATCTTTCCATTTTTCGGCACGCGGCATCCGCTTCTTTTTCGCTAAGTTAGCATACTAAGAACCCGAACCCTCCGCATCCAGCATCGCCCCTATCTTTCGGCGTACCCATGTGGCGCCCACATCGCACACCCCCGAGAGCTCGGTCTTGACGTTCGCATATTGCTCCAGCAGCGGCTCGATCTGCTCAAGCGCAAAGACGTCCTCCTCGCGCGTGTCTTCGACGGCTTTTTTAAGCCACGCATCGAATTGCACCGACTCTGTATGGAAATTGCGGCAGATGCCGCTGAAGTCGTGCGAAGTCGTGGCGGTTTCAGGGGTAACGCCATGAAGATGATTGGAGATCCCCAGCAATGTACGCTCGCCCTTGGAGGCGCTGGTATAAAAATGGAAAAACGTAATAACCAGACCCGGTCCCAGGAATTCGGAACCCAACTCGATATCCATGGCGCCCTCGAAACCAGGGAACCCTTCGCGGATATAAGGCATTGCCGGCGCCTGGTCCAGCAGCCAGCGGTAAACGGCGATAGGTTCTTCACGCACCTGGTTGGGCGGCGCTTCCGCCGCATCGGGCGCGGAAATTGTCTTGCCATGCAGATAGCCGATATGGCTGAGATCCATGACGTTGTCGATAATCAATTGCCCGCGCGCCTTGATGGGCGTAATACCGTTAGGCACCAGCCGCCAGCCGGGCAGATCGATGCCGGCACGATCCAGCGCAGGTAAAAGCGACAAATCAGCCTTGTCCGCATCACCCATCCATATCCATATCAGGCCGCCTCGCTCCACGACAGCGTAAGTACGCTGCTTGAATGCCTTCGGCGCATTGCCCTGGGCGGGGATCTTCGTGCACCGCCCCTCGCAATTCAGGGTGTAGCCATGATACGAACACTGTATGGAGTCGCCGACCAAAGCGCCGTTTTTCAATGGATAGTGCCTGTGCGGGCACAACCCCCACATCGCCACCGGCGTTCCGTCCTGCTTACGATACAGAACAACGGGATCATCCAGAAACGTCCGCTGCAAAGGCTCCCGGCCGACCTCTTCGGCCCAGGCGGCCATATACCACGCATTTCGTACGTACTTTTGTCCAGCTTTATATGGATACATAACTGAAGCCCTTCTAAAAGCATTGTGACCCTGCCGCGCGACGCATCAACCGCCTCGAACGTTCTGCTCCATGAGCGAGGCCATGACCCGTCGCGCCCTGACCGCCGCGCCGTCGCTTTGCAGCAGCACCGATTCGGGCTGCCGGCCATCCGGCAACTCCATATACCTTTGTTGCGCCTCGATAATGGGCTTGTCCTCGGTGAAGAACGCGCTTTGCACCATGCTTTGGAATTTCTCGCCGAACTCGGCTTCGTCGCGGCGGAATGTTCTTGCCATTTTCCAGAAGTAATGGCTGCGGTTCTTGCTTATAGGGGTAATAAGATGCGCCGCCAGGGTATTCACCCCTTCTTCCTTGCTACCGCCGAGCCGTGTCCCTCCAACTTCCACACAGATGGACGAAGGCGGATTCCACGTCGTGTTGGACCACATGTCTATGGTGTCCCCCGGCGGCTTCCCGCTGAAGGCATTCCGGATAAGCACGGTTGGCGGCTCACTGGGACGCTGGTTGAATGCGTGGACGGTATTGCCCTCTTGTTCGACCGAAAACTTCACCCGTTGATTGGCCCCGGGGTTGGCGAGGTTCGGATGCAGGAACTCGGCATGGCTCAAATCGAGCAGATTGTCCGAAACCAGGGTGTAGTTGGCATCCAGTTGCATATAGCCTTCGGCATAGGCGTACTTGCCGGGCTCGTCCAGAAAGCCGAAGTTGACAATCCGCGCCGGATCGGGCCCGGCATCGCCAAACCACATCCAGACGATACCGTTGCGCTCAGCCAGCGGGAACACGCGCGCCCTGGCCTTGGCGGGTATGGCGCCATTTCCGATCGGGTTTTTTACACAGGCGCCGGTTTTATCGAATTGCAGACCATGGTACGGACACTGCACGACATCGCCGAAGCGCTTTCCGCTATGCAGCGGCGCAAAACGGTGGGGGCAACGGTCGGAAAGGGCGACAGGCTCCCCGTCCTGGGTACGGTACATCAGAACCGGCTCGTCGAGCAGGGTTCTGACCATCAGTGCCTGGGTCAGCTCGTGGCTCCAGGCGGCGGCATACCACTGGTTCGGAAGGTACTCCATGTTGATCTCCTTTGGTCTCTGTTTCAGCCGTCTTGCCCGGTCGAGCGCCCCTTTGCGGGCCATTGCCGAGCCGGCAGCAGGCGGGCCCGGCACTCTCCGAAGCCGATGGACACGAATCCTTTTTGGGCCGCCCTGGCGGTAAGAATGATTTCATCGTCGTCGGCAAGCCAAAGGCGGCTTTCTCCGTTGGCCAACATGAAGGGCACGCGCCCCGCTTCGGTTTTTTCCGTCAGGCAGGCCATGCTGGCCGGGCTCGGCCCCGACACCGTACCGCTGCCCAAAAGATCGCCGGCCTGCAGGTTGCAGCCGTTGCTGGCGTGGTGGGTCAGCATTTGCGGGAACGTCCAATACAAATGGTCCAGATGAGTATCGACGATGCGCTCGGGCGGCTGGCCGGCCCGGCGCATGCTCGGAGTATGCAGGCAGGCTTGCAATGCAAGGTTCAACCGACCCTGGGCCGTATGCCGTGCGGAAGCCAGATAGGCCAGCGGCGCCGGGTCGCCCGCCGGGGCGGCTTTGCGAAATGGCGCCAACGCCTCTTCGGTGACGATCCAGGGCGAAATCGTCGTGCCGAAGCTTTTACCCAGGAACGGCCCCAGCATTTGCTCCCACCACTGGACCTGCTTGCTGGACCAGTCGTTCAACAGGCAATAGCCAAAAATATGCGAGGGGGCGTCGTCCAGCGGAACCGGCTTGCCCAGTTCGTTGCCCTGCCCGACAAAGGCGGCCAGCTCCAGCTCGAAATCCAGGGCTTGCGCCGCGCCGAAACAGACCTGGCCGTCGGCCCCGCGCCACTGGCCGTGGGGCCGTTGCACATGGTGACCGCTTACGCGTATGGAAGAGGCGCGGCCATGATAAGCCACGGGCAGGCTTTTGAATACCGGGGGCAAAGGCACCTCCAGGCCCTTGAAGCGGCCATGGCGTTCAGTGTGGTACGCGGAAGTCAAGAAGTCGGTATAGTCGCCGATTCGGCAAGGCAGGTGCATCTGCACGTCGCTTGCGCGAACAAGCACCCGTCCGCGCCAATCCGGTGTGGCGATTGCCTGGCTGTGCTGCCCGTCCAGCAAGCGGAAGGCCGCGTTGCGCAACGCCTGCGCCACGGATTTGCCTGCGGCCATCAATGGGTTGAGCGCACGGCTTTCCACGCAGGCGCGCAACAAGGAGGAAAGCCTCTCGTCGGGAATAAGCCGCATCTCAGCGCACTCGGCCAGATCAAGCACCTGGTCGCCGATGGCGATGCCAGGACGCGGCGCCAAAGAACCATCCCGGGAAAACAGGCCTACAGGCAGGTTTTGCAAAGGGAAATCCTGCTCCGGGACATTGGCGGACTCGACCCAGCTTCTCCGCTGCGGATCGTGCGTTTCATTGATCACGTCAGCCCTCCTGCCTGCGCTTGATCCAGGCCCGCAGTTTCTGGTGCGCCGTATCGCGGGCGTGTTCCAGAAAACCGGGATCGCCTACGGGGGTGGTGAGCTCCAGCCGCAACCCATTCGGGTCGAAGACATAAATGGACTTGACGAAATGATGGTCCGTCACGCCGACAACCTCGTAGCCCGCCCCGGCCAGACGTTGGGACGCCATCTGCAATTCGGCCTCCGTATCCACCTGGACGGCGATATGGTTGACCCAGCTTGGCGTATTTGGAGACGGCAGGGCTTTTTCATTGTCGCCCAGATCAAAAAACGCAATGCACGAACCATCGGCCATTTCAAAAAAAATATGCACGTAAGGGCAGTATTCGCCGGTACTGGGCACGTTATCGGCCTGGATGACGTGAACCAGCGGCAGACCCAGCAGGTCTTCGTAAAAGTGCCGGGTTTCTTCCGCATCCCGGCATCGGTATGCGAAGTGATGCAGTTGCTTGATGCGGATTGGCGCAGAATTGATGGGCATTTGATTATCGTTCCGGTTATGGCCATTTATTGCGCGACGTAGCGCCACTTGCCATCTTCGATACGCACCATGACCTGGCTGCGCGCATCGGCGCCGTTGTGATCGGCGGGCGTCATGTTGTAGACCCCTTGCGTCAGGACCAGCTCGTGAGTGTGCTCGAGCGCATCGCGCAAAGCGGCCCGGAACGCGGGAGTTCCCGGTTGGGCCGTTTTCGGCACCCGCTTGGCCGCATCTTCCAGCAGCAGAAGAGTGTCCCAGGCGCAGCCGCCGAACAGCGAACGGCTGCCCGGCCCATACTTGGCCTCGTAAAGGTCGACATAGCGTTTTCCGGTTACCTTCGTCGGATTGCCGTCGGGAAGCTGCTCGGCAACCAGGAACGGCGAAACCGGCATGTACGTGCCGTTCAATGCCTTGCCCCCCAGCCGGAGGAAGTCGTTGCCGGCGACCGCTTGCGTTTGGAAAATCATGCCGTCGTAGCCGCGGCTCTTGAGCTCCAGCTGCGGCATCACCGCGGGGCTGCCGGCGGCAACGATCAGTATGGCGTCGGGCTTGGCATGGATAAGCTTCATGGCCTGCGACACGAAGCTGGTGTCGGCTGCGCCAAAACGCTCTACGCGAACCAAATCAATACCCGCTTTCCCAACGGTTTTCTGTGCAATGTCGACAAAAGTTTGCCCATAGGCGTTGCTCATGGCCACAATAGCCAGGCTTTTTTTGCCCTGCTTTTTCATGGTGTCGTAGATCATGCCTAGAGGAATTTCCTCGGGGGGCGGCATTTTGAACGCCCACTTGCGTATGTCGTCCTGCGGATTCACGATGGCGCCGCCGCCGGCAATGGAGATAAGCGGAGTATGGGTTTCGGCGGCGACCTGCAAGGCCGCCAGCGTGGTGGGCGTCACCGAGGCTCCGATCAGGACGTCGACGTTTTTCTCGGTAACGAGCTTTCGGGCGGCGGCGGTGGTCTTGGATGGGTCGGAGGCATCGTCCAGGATGGTGAGGTTCACCTTATGGCCGGCTATGTGTTTTGACCATAATACAATGGAGTCGCGCTCGGGAATGCCTGCGGACGCCGCCGGTCCCGTCAACGAAACAATGACCCCCACATTGATGTCGGCATTGGCCTGCGTAATTGCCATCATGGTGGTGAATCCCAGCATCAGCTTGAATAACAGTCGCATTGCCTCTCCTTTAAAAATTACTTTTTTATCCATAATGGATAAAAACAGTCTATTTTTTATTGTCAGGCAAGTCAACGATATTTACTGCTACATAATCCGTGTTTTCCCTTAAGGTATTTCCACTATGTCCCGGCCTTCATTCGTCATCAGTCGCGTCGTCGACATCCTGAACCTGTTCACCAAAGAAAAAATCCACGTAACCGTCGACGACATCGCCGCTGCGCTGGACATGAGCATTGCCTCGACCTACCGTTACGTCAGCGACCTTTCCCGCGCCGGCTTACTGTTGCGCAACTCGTCGGGACGCTATCGGCTCGGCCCGAAAATAATCGAGCTCGAATACCTGATCCAGTCCTACGACCCCATTCTCAGGGCGGGCAGAGACTTGATGGAAAAGCTGGCCACATCCACGGGCTGCAACGTGCTGCTGTGCAATATCTACGAATACACCATCGTCAATATGCTGCACATCACAGGGGCGTACCCGATCAAGCTTTCATACACGAAAGGGATGAGGATGCCGTTGTTCAAGGGCGCGCAGGCCCATATCGTCCTAGCCTACATGAACAAGCGCAAACTCAAGCGCCTGTACGAAGCGGCATTGGACAATGAAGAACAGCGAGAAGACGCGCTGGCCATAGGCGCCGATTGGAAGGCCTTCAACAAAGAACTGAAAGCCATTCGAGCCGCCGGCCATTACATCTCGCACGACCAGCTCGATCCGGGCATAACGGGCATTGCCGTCCCGGTATTCAGCGAGAACACCGAAATCGTGGGCAGCCTGGTACTGATTTATTCCACCGAGCATGCACCCGATATGGCCCCCGAGGTCCTGGCGAACCTGGTGATGCAAAGCGCGGACGAGATCAGCACGCGCATACAGCAGGCAATTTAAGGCGCCGTACTTCAAATCGGGGATTCCGCCGCTCAGACACCATGCGCCCCGGTCCTTCGGGCGGTCAAGGCCGTCAGGACGGCGCAGATTGCCAGCAGCGCGGCGCTCGCGACGAATGTGCTCTGATAGCCGGTGTGGTCGAACAGCAGGCCGCCCGCAGTGGAGCCCAGCGCAATGGACAACTGGACAACCGCGACGAACAGGCCGCCGCCGGCTTCGGCATCTCCGGGGAAGACCCTGGCAAGCCACGCCCACCAGCCCACAGGCGCGGAAGTGCCCGCCAATCCCCACAAACCAAGCAACACGACGACGGCAGCCATCCAGCCGCCAAGGGCGATCAATGCCAGGGCCGTCACGGCCATCAGCAACGGAATGACGATCAGCGTCTGGTAGAAGCCCCGCTGCAGAGCTCTGCCGATAAGCACCGTGCCGATGAAGCCCGCTGCGCCGATCACGAGCAAGATGAGCGATAGCGTGGCCCCATGCGCTCCCGTGACCGTCTCCAGAAACGGCCTTACGTAAGTGAACAGCGAAAACTGCCCCATGAACAGCAGGCTGCTGGCCAACATGCCCACGGCAACGCCCGGGCGCTTGAGCAGTATGAATGCCTTGAACAGATTGCCGGTGCCGGGCGCACGCTCCGCCGCCGGCATGGAAGGCAGCGTGATCCATTGCCAGACCAGTGCAAGCAGGGCGACAGGCACAAGGCAAAGAAAAGCGCCGCGCCAGCCGATAACGGTACCCAGATAAGCGCCCAATGGCGCAGCGACCACCGTAGCCAGCGCGTTGCCGCCATTGACGATGGCCAGGGCGCGCGGGACATCCCGCGCAGGCACCAGTCGGATGGCCGTGGCCGCCGACATGGACCAGAAGCCGCCGACGACCACGCCGATCAGCGCCCGTCCCAGCATATAGACGAGATAATTCGGCGTCAGCGCGATAATGGCGCCGGACACGCCCATGGCCGCCGTCAGCAGCAGCAAAAGCGCCTTGCGGTTCAGGCCGCCGGCCAGCGCGGATATGAACAAGCTCGTGAGCACGGCGAATGCGCCGGAAATGGCGATGCCCTGGCCCGCCATGCCTTCGGTGACCCGCAGGTCGTCCGCCATGGGCGTCAACAAGCTGACCGGCAGGAATTCCGATGCGATCAGCGCGAATGCGCAAACCGACATGGCGAAGACGCCGCTCCAGGACGCCGGGTGTCCTGCGACATCGTTATGGGTTTCGGCATCGCCCATCCGGGCGTCGATCACTGTGGCAGTCGCGGAAATCGATTCATTCATAGCCGATATTCTGGCGGGAGCCTGACCATCCTACTAGCTAATCAATACTTAAAACCCTTATAAGTTGTACTAATAAATAATTCATGGGAAACTGAAAACGTGGCCAAACGCAACTTCAACGATCTCCTGTCATTCGTCACCGTGGCGCGCGAGGGTAGCTTCACGCGCGCGGCAGCATTGCTGGGTGTCACCCAGTCGGCGCTCAGCCAAGCCATCAGCGGTCTGGAAGCAAGGCTCGAAATCCGCCTGCTCACGCGCACCACACGGAGTGTGTCGCCCACCACGGCGGGAGAACGGCTGCTGAACGCGATCGGCCATCGCTTCGACGAAATCGAGGCGGAACTGGACGAGCTCACCGACCTGCGCGACAAACCCGCGGGCACGGTGCGGATCACCTGCGGCGACTATGTTCTGCACAGCATTCTGCTGCCCAAGCTCACGCCGCTGTTGCGCGAATACCCTGACATCAAGCTGGAGTTCGATGTGAACTACGGCTTCCGCGACATCGTGGCCGATCGCTTCGATGCCGGCGTGCGCCTGGGCAACACCATCGACAAAGACATGATCGCCCTGCCCATCGGTCCGCCGCTGCGCCTTGCGGTCGCGGCCTCGCCGGAGTACTTTGCCGCCCACCCTGTTCCCAAGACGCCTCGCGACCTCACGGCGCACCGCTGCATCAACCAGCGCATGCCCACCTCCGGCGGGCTGTACGTCTGGGACTTCGAACACCGTGGCCAGCAGGTAAACGTGCATGTGGACGGCCCGTTGATCTTCAACACCACGCAGCCCCAAGTGGATGCGGCGCTGGCCGGACTGGGTATCGCGCTGCTGCCGGAAGATGAGTTGATGCCGCACATCGAAGCCGGCCGGCTTGTCTCCGTGCTGCAGGACTGGTGCCCGAAATTCACGGGTTACCATCTGTATTACCCCAGCCGCCGACAGCCATCGCCCGCCTTCTCGCTGGTCGTCGACGCACTGCGTCTGGCTGGCCCCGTCAGGCGCAGTGCCAAGGGCAAATTCTCATAGCATCGGAGACGAACTTGTTGAGCCGGATTGAACCACTACTCGATCCCTTCCCGCCCGAAGATCCCCGATTGCCGCCGCGCGGCCTGCTGCCATTCCTATGGTGCTGCACACGGGGCTCCCGGCGCTATCTGCTTGCGCTGGCGGTATTGAGCGCCGGGGTATCGATCTACGAGGCGTGGCTGTTCGCCTTCCTGGGGCAAGTGGTGGACCTTCTCTCCGCCTGGCAGGTCGGCGGGCCGGCATCGGCCCATGAGCGCCAGGTGCTTTGGGGCATAGGCATTGTGCTGGCGGCCAGCATCGTGCTGGTAGCCCTGCGCACCCTGGTGCAGCACCAGGTCCTGGCCGTCAACCTGCCGCTCCGGCTGCGCTGGAATTTCCACCGCCTGATGTTGCGGCAAAGCCTGTCTTTCTTCGCCGACGAATTCGCCGGACGCGTCACCACGAAAGTCATGCAGACCGCGCTGGCCGTGCGCGACGTGCTTCTCACCGTGTTCGAAATCGTGGTCGGCATCGGCGTGTACTTCTTCACCATCATCGCGCTGGCGGGCAGCTTCGACTTGCGGCTGATGATTCCCTTCATCGCGTGGATCGTGCTGTACGGGCTGGCCATGCGCTACTTCGTGCCGCGCCTGGGCAAAGTCGGGCAGGAGCAGGCCCACGCCCGCTCATCCATGACCGGCCGCATCACGGATGCCTATGCCAACATCGCCACCGTCAAGCTGTTCTCGCACACTCGTCGCGAAGCCCGGTTCGCGCGCGCGGCCATGGAAGACTTCAAGGACACCGGCTATCGCCAAATGCGCCTGGTCAGCCAGTTCGAGATCACGAACCAGACCCTGGTCACGGGGTTGATTCTTGGCGCGGGCGGCTACGCCCTGTGGCTCTGGCACGGCGGCCAGATCGGCGCCGGCGCGGTCGCCGCCGTGACCGCAATGGCCTTGCGGGTAAACGGCATGTCGCAGTGGATCATGTGGGAACTGACCTCGCTGTTCGAGAACATCGGCACCGTGCAGGACGGCATCTCCACACTGACGCGGCCGGCCCAGGTGCAGGACGCGCCGGGCGCCCCCGAACTGAAGGTGGCACACGGCAAAGTGGCGTTCGACCGCATCGCCTTCAATTACAACGGCGAACGCCAGGTATTCGACGGTTTGAACCTGACTGTGCGCCCCGGCGAGAAAGTCGGACTGGTGGGCCGTTCCGGAGCGGGCAAATCCACCCTGATCAGTCTGTTGCTGCGCTTCCATGACGTGAATGGCGGCCGCATACGCATCGACGGCCAGGACATCGCCCACGTCACCCAGGACAGCCTGCGCGCCGCCATCGGCATGGTCACCCAGGACACGTCCCTGCTGCACCGTTCGATCCACGACAACATCGTGTATGGCCGCCCCGATGCCAGCGACGCGGAGATCCAGGCCGCCGCCATCAGCGCCCAGGCCCACGACTTCATCCAGCTATTGAGCGACCCGCAAGGCAACAGCGGCTACGACACCCTGGTGGGCGAACGGGGCGTGAAGCTCTCGGGCGGCCAGCGCCAGCGCATCGCCATCGCCCGGGTCATGCTCAAGAACGCGCCCATCCTGCTGCTGGACGAGGCAACCAGCGCGCTCGATTCCGAAGTCGAAGCCGCCATCCAGGAAAGCCTTTACAAAATGATGGAAGGCAAGACCGTCATCGCCATCGCCCACCGCCTTTCCACCGTCGCCGCCATGGATCGCCTCATCGTCCTGGACGAAGGACGTATCGTCGAGGAGGGCAGCCATGCCGAGCTGCTGGAGAAAAACGGTATGTATGCAAGGCTGTGGCGGCGCCAGAGCGGCGGGTTTCTTCAGTAGGAGCTAGACACTCCATAACGAGCCACCATCTGCCTTGGCAATTTTACCTGCTGCCCGGTTCGAGCCAAATGGCCAGAATTGCGCGCTTCATCGCCGTTGAATGTCGTCTTGGACGCGTTTCTTCCATAAAGCCCACGGACGCTCGATCTGGGTTTCAATATTGCGGCACGCGGCATCCGCCTCTTTTTCGCTAAGATAGATTGCCTCGCCCAGACGAGATGCTTCAAGTTGCAGGCATGCATTGGCTTCCGTGTACACAGCGCGATATACCGCATGTTTCAAGGTCGGGCCTACGACGGTAGATCCGTGTCCGCGCATCAGCACCAATGTTGAATTGCCAAGCTTGCGTGCCAAAGCGGATCCCAGGTAGCTATCACGAATCAACAGGTCTGTCGCGTCGCCGGCGACTTCGCGGATTTCAAAGACAGGTGTTTCCTTGCCCAGGAAGCCGCTCATATGGCAGAGCGGCCTGAGTGGAACATTCTTCACCACGCTGAACGGCAGGACGGTAGGCGAATGGCTGTGAACGATTGCATGCACGTCTTGGCGAGACCTGTAAATTTCGCCGTGGATGAATCGTTCGAGGTAGACAGCACGGCCACCGCCATCGATTGGAACGCCGTCCAAAGAAAATTCGATGATGTCGCCACGGGTAACGGTACCAGGCGCCATATTCCGGGCAAGAAGAAACTTGTTCGGATCTTTGTCATGACGGACACTGACGTGGCCGAACGCATCGACAATGCCCTGATCGAACAGAATGCGGTTAGCGTAGACGAGATCGTCAATCAATGCCGCGTCGGGCGGCGCAATGGGGTTGGGGTGGCTGGCGGACATACGTTCCGGATCCTCTTCAATGGGCCGCGGCACCACGTGCCGCGGGTATAACGAATCAAGCGCTATAGCCTTTTCGTATACGAGAATGAAATGACATTGTCTTGAGCATACGGATTAGCCCCTGTGCTAATCCCCGTGCCCGTAACTTGCACACGTGGCGATATTGCCCACGAAAACGACAATGCTGAACTCTTGTCGATCTTATAAGTGCCACCCAACGTGTAGGTACGATTGGCTGGAACCGGAACCAGGAATCCGAATCCGGTGTTGTCCGACGACATGAGTTGATCGGTGTACTCGAAGCCGCCCCGGACTGTGATCCGGTCGGTCAAGTCGTATTGCACGCCAAAGCGATAGGCATTGATATTGTTGAAGCCCTGGCCCGCCCCGTTGGGGCTGCCGAGAGGTTCGGCAAAGGTAACCGGGTTTCCCAGGACATGCGTATCGCCGTAGTTAAAGCGGATCCAGTCGAATCCCAGCAGCCATTTCGGGGTTGGCCGGAAGGCAACGCCAATGCCGTACTGCTCCGGCTCTTCGAACCGTGCTCCATCCGCAAAAATCTTGCTGTACCGGCTCCAGGAAGAGTACGAGATCTTCGATGAATAGAACGCGCCCAGGGCAAACTGTGATGTGATCTGGCTCATCCAGCCAACCTTGAAACCGTAGCCTGGCGCCCAGGCACGCCCCTGGTTCGACTGGCTGGTCTGCGCCTCAATGCCTTTGGCATCAAGCGTAGAAAGTGCGCCGACCAGCGCCAATGAGATGGCGTTGTTCTTCTGGCCTCCAAGGCCGAAGCGGTATGCGGCGGTGGGCGCAACGTGCAGGAAGATGGCCTGGGCGGACGTGTCCGAGTTTCCTGGAATGCTGCCAAATGGCGTTCCATAATCGATTTGCGCCCCCGATGTCCAGGAAGCCACACCGAATACAAGAGAGGGAGATAGCGAATGCACGTAACCGAATTCCGGTAGCGGCACGAATCCCGTCTTCCCGGCGTAGGTTGTGCCATTGCTTGTCGACCCGGCATTGATGATAAGCAAGCCACCGCCGATATCCAACCGATCGCCTGAAAAGGCGATGCCGGCCGGGTTCACTGCCGGCGCAAGGCCGGATTCTCCGGTCGCTATGCCGACCCCGCCCATGCCCTGCTCTCTCGTTCCGTATCCCGTCGTGTACAACCCGGTTCCTGCCCAACAAACGTCCGCCATGCCAGCCGAAATCGCCATGGCCACGCAAATGCTGGCAACAGGTTTTCCAAGCTTATATTTGAATAGATTGCTCACTGTCTCCTCCTTATATTTCGATTCATATGGCCGCACGAATCCAAGCGATCAGAAGGCCGCCCCCTGATCGGCATTTCCAGCAGTGCTGGCCGAAAAAATTTTGGTTTTAAGCGCTGATGTCCGGGAACTGATCCCAACGGAAGCGGGTCAAGTCAAGCGGGGCGTGCGCCACGCCGCAGTGTGAACATACGCGACGGCTGGCATCCGCATTGAAGCGATTCGAGCCGATCCTGTATCCAGCCTGTGGCGACTGCTTTGCGTTGTCCCAGGTATAACGGTCCACCTCGTTCCCACAACTTTCACAAAACCATGCAATGGCCTCAAGCCCCGAGACACGTGCTTTGTAGCGAAGGTGCAACGACTCTTGCGAGCACTCGATGCGATGCGGGATGCCGCCCGGAACATACACATGATCCCCAGGACCAAGCTCGAAATAACGTATCGAGGAGTCGCGAAATACCACCTTCGCACTACCCGACACGGCAGCCAGAACAGTATCTTTCTCGCAAATCAGGTAGAACGGCTGATCAACAGTATTCAGGCTTGCATGAAGCTGCGGATCCACGTCTTCCTTCAATAAAGGCGCTTCATCGTAATCGTGATACTTCGCTTTTTCGCGAAAGAGGTTCAATTGGTTTTTTCGGCGAATTTCGATCGAACTCATTTTGCTGCTTCCTCCAGTGCGGCACGCGCCTCTTCAACGACGCCAGTGTTGAACATATAACGATCCCATCCCCAGATATACGTCGGAAACGGTTTGTTGACGCAACCACACGCCTTGCAGGTGCGCAGCGCTTCGCTTTCGTTGTACTGGGTTGCCCACTTTGCACTGTAGTCAATGGTTGGCATTGCGGGAAATTGCCTGCGATCATCAGCACCGACCTGCCCTGGATAATCAATCCGGTCTATTTCCGCGCCGCACCCTTCGCAGATGAATGCCAGCGCCTCGGTCTGCCCCGGGCCCTCCATCTGCCTTTGCGTGATCGACATGACGGCAAAGAACTCATGCGTCGCCCCCCATCCGCCAACGCCGTGCGTCCTCGAACCAACCGCAACATCGCCAGATCGAATATCGCCCGTCGATCCGAACGACACCATGATCTCGTCGACCGTATTGGTGTGTTGAAAGTAGCCAATTCCCGGTCCGCCCGGAAAGCCGCGCATGGATGCGCAGGCCGGCACCATATCGCCGGCCCCGTCATAAGGGAACAGCGGAAGCAGTTGCGCATTCGAGTGCCTAGCCTGCAAGTACACATTGGTCTTCATCGGGTGCTTCCCAGGCTTTGGCGCCGGCATTACCGGCTCGACATTCTGTGAATCATTCATCGTTCATCTCCTCAAGTTTCTACGCCTCCGGCAGCGATGCGACTGCTGGGGCTCTTCTCCAACATGACAGGACCCAGCCAGCATTGGCTGCACCCCAGCCAACTATTTCAGGTGTTCGCGCAGGAACTGAAGCGTCGCGTCATCGGCGGGTCCGGCCGCGCCCTTGACATAGGTGCTTGCGCCCAGCCTGGCAAAGGCGTGGCCCACCCCTTCGTAGAAACGCACGTCGACATTGGACTCCTGGCCAAGGCGACTGGAAATGGCTTCCTGCACGTCCAGCGGATTCAGCGGGTCGTCCTTGCCCAGATGCATCAACAACGGTTTCTCCGGTGCAACCATGCTTTCCAGCAACGGCGCCAGGCCGACACCGTAATAGCTGGCCACCGCGTCGAGGCCCAACTTGAGCCAACCAATGAACGCGACGCGCCCACCCAGGCAGTAGCCAACCATGCCCACTTTCCTGTGCCGCTCGCGCAACCCGGTCACCAGAACGCTCAGATCGCCTATTCCCCGCTCGATGTCCTCGCTATAAAGTTGCGCCAGCCGCATTGCCTCGCCTCGGGATTCCGGCAGCTCAGGATCGAGCTCCACTCCCGAGCGCAACCTCCAGAACAGATCGGGCGCAATCGCGTGAAATCCATTTTCCGCAAAACGATCGACGGTTTTACGGATGTTGGCGTTTACGCCGAATATCTCCTGGACAACGATGACAGCCGGAGTTTGGCTGTCCCGGTCGCCGGCGGCATAACACTGCATATCGCCGTCGGGCAGATTCATCACTTCGTTGAAGCTCATTACTTTCCTCTCAATGTACGGAAGACTGGGAAATCGTCGCTGCCGCCTCTGACAAAGCCTGGCGCAACGGAACGCCAGGATCCGCGAGCCTACTTGCGTCAAGTGGCAAGCCACGCTGCAAGGCACGGCGAAGCAACGTCATGTTGCGGCCTTCGTTCAGCGTCACCACGCCAATCAGGCGCTGCCGATAGAGCTGAAAAACTGTCATGGCTCCGGCTTCCGCGCCCGGCCGCGTAATCGTCGTGTCCGCAAGCTCGCCATATCCCGCGATCTGCAGATTCCAGTCGAACTGATCCGACCACAACCACGGGAAGCCTGCTGGTTCGCACGACTCTCCTCGCATAGCTTTCGCTGTTGCAATGGCTTGTTCGATCGCCGGCTCCCACGCCTCTAGCCTGCGTATGTACAGCGGGTGGCTAGGCAGCCCTTGATGCCGATTCGCCACGTCACCCGCCGCGAAACAATATGGATCGGATGTCCGTCCCAGCGCGTCCGCGACAATCCCGTCCCGAATCTCGAGCCCGGCCTCTCGCGCCAACGTCGTGTTGGGAATCGCGCCGACGCCAACCGCCACGCAATCAGCTTCGACGAGTGTGCCGTCATCGAGCTCCACCGCGCGAATCCGCTGCTCTCCATGGAATGCATGCACGGTCTTGCCTAAGATCAAGTTGACGCCTTCCGTCTGGAACTTTTCTTTCACTGCACGAGAGATCACCTCCGGCACCCCACGCGCCATCAGCCGCAGGCCGGCCTCGACCACGGTTGCCTTGCAGCCGGCCTTGCGCGCTGTAGCGCTGACCTCCAGCCCAATGAAGCCACCGCCGACAACAACAATCTTTTTGCCTGGGCCCAGCTCCGCCGACAACGCCAAGGCATGATCGAAGGTGCGCAGATAATGAATACCCCCTAGCGTCGCTCCTGGTGTCGACAATCTTCGCGGTGCAGCGCCCGTTGCGAACAACAAGCTGCCATACCCCATACACACGCCCGACGCCAACTCCACTACCCGGGTAGCCGGGTCCACACGCACGGCCCTGGCCGGAATAAACGGCGTCACGCCGGCAGCCGCCAGGTCGTCCGCGCTGCCGAACAGGAGCTGTGGCTTATGCTGGCCGGGCAGGGCCGCCAACGTGGCCTTCGAAAGCGGTGGCCGCTCGTATGGCGTAAACGATTCCTCGCCGATCAGCGCAACAGATGGGCGATCTACGTTTCGCGCCAGTTCGATTGCGGCAGCGCCGCCGGCAGGCCCGCCCCCGATTACCACGTAATCAAACTTCTTCATTCATAGTCCTTCAAGACGCCTGGGTTTCCGAACTGCGCCGTGCCAGAAGCGTGATCCATTCAGCAGCCCATTCACGCGCAATGTCCTCGGGGTATATCCCCGAGCGCCGATCATGCTCGAGCCGCTCCCCCACACGCTTGGCGCCCAGCGCCTCGAAGAGCTCATCGAACCGCTTGCCACCAAAACAGAAGGTGTTCGGATACATGCTGTCCCCAAGGCTGATCACGCCGTAAAGAACTCCCTTTAGACTTGGTCTGCTTTTCTCGAGCTCGGAGTAAAACGGTTTGCCGTTGTCCGGCACATCTCCCGTTCCATGCGTCGACGTGCATATGAGATACGAACCCGGTTTCAGATCCGAGCTCGTTGCTTTGTCCATCAACATGATCCTTGGGATATAGGCGGCGTCTTCGAACACAGCGGCAACTTCATCCGCCACAAGCTCCGCCGTCCCGCTCATGGTGGCGACAAGAATGGTGATTACGTGACTCACTGACAACGGCTCCTTCGATAGCAAGGCAATGTTCTCGATGAGTGCAATTCTCCGATTTCGACAAACACTTGTCAATTAGGGTAAACAGGGGGCAGACAGCATCAACGCGGCATGGGATATTTCGGTCACCCGCTGGGCTGCAGCAAACAGGCTAAGGACCGTGTCCTTGCATCGCCACGCCCGAGCCGTCACCTATTGCAGGCACGATGCAGCATCCCGACGGGCAACATCATTCTTAAACTATTTGCTCAAGGAAATGGAAATGGTCAAATTCGTGGAGCTGGATCCTGCTGTCGGGATCCGCGATCAACTGGCATCGTCGGTCGAAGGGCCGCTGACTCTCGCCAATGTGTTTCATGTCGCCGAAGCCGACGTCGATGCGTTGCTGGCCGCCTGGGAAGACGACGCCAATTACTTCAAATCGCAGCCTGGGTTCATTTCAACGCAGCTGCATAGAGGCATAGCAGGCAGTACCACATTCCTGAATTGCGCAATCTGGGAGAACATAGAAGCGTTTCGCGCCGCCTTTAATAATCCTGTTTTCCACTCGAAACTCGGAAACTATCCAGAAAGCGCCGCCACATCGCCCCACCTTTTCCAAAGGCTTACCGTCAAGAACTTGTGCGTCGCCTGATTTCAGGACAACGCCGCGAAAAATTTGAACGATAACCCCCGACGCGCGATGCTTGCCCCCAAGAGAACAAGCATCGCGCTCATGAATCCAGCTTAGCCAAGCTCCATGATGGAAGCCGGCCGGGAGCCAAGCCGCCTTGCCCCCGAAGACGTGCATACAACCGTATCGCCCCAGTAAATTCTCTTCGATCTGTCCTTGTTGCTTATCTGCGGCTTGACGATAAACACGGAGTTTTCCTCCAGCCGCCAGTTTGCCATTACGTTATCTCGCGGTGCATAAATGCAAATCGGCGAATCGTCGCCAAGACCACGTGCATGAATCAGAATGGAACAATCCCAGTTGTCATCCGACATCGAAGCCACCCTCGCGGCGAGGTTTCCAATAGTCTCGCCCGGACGCAATAAGTCATAGCAAACAGCAATAGCTTCCTGCTGCCTGATGAACATTCTTCGATACTCATCAGGGGCTTTCCCAATAAAGAACGGCTGCGTATTTTGCGCCACGTATCCCGCCCATCGCGCTTCCGCCTCCACTTGAATCATATCCCCCGCCTGCAATGGCCTGCGCGTTGGCATATAGGCATTGGACGGAGGCTGTGGCCAACCGGCAGACCACAGAATCATCGTTGGAATCTCACCGCCGGCTTCGATCATGGAAGCGAGCATACGTGCATAAACCACGTTTTCAGGAACACCTGGGCGCGCTTCATTGGCCAAGACATCGATCGCGTGTTCAACCAGTAAGTCAGCCTTCTTTATGAACGCGATTTCTTCATCGGACTTAATGAAACGCGCTTCCTCCATCAATGGGTTGGCATTGACGAGCTCGACATGTGGCAGTCCCTGCCGCAGCCGTTCCACAATCCCATGCGACGTGATGCCTTCAGGAAAACGGGTATTGCCAGATAGCCCCGTCACACCCAGCCGCCTCAATCCGCTTATCTCCTTCAAGCGATCAATGACCGTATCCGTGAACCCCCATCCCGAAGTGATTTGGCGAATATCGCTTACCCAATCCTGCCTCGCCAACCAGGTTTTTTTGGGAACATCAGGACTCGTAATTGCTGTAACCTCGCCCCCAACCGGAAAAACGGCGGCCACCATGCAATGATTGCCCCCCAGGCCAGTCAAATAGCGGACATTCGCCTGGAACATGTCGAACATACCCGTATTGGGCGGCGCAAAAATCGCGTCAAGGCCATCTCTGCGCATAAGCTCACGCACACGGGCCCACCGGCGCCCACGTTCATCCAATGAAAACTTGGGAACTTCATAATCTCCCCCCGGCATCAATACTCTCCTTCATTGTGTGATCGCCGGGGCCGGTCCGCATCATCCGCCGCCCAAGTAACTTTAGCAGCCGCACGCATACATCCCGCTCGACGTTGACAAGACGCACCATTCACTTTGGCGTCCCGATAATCGTGCAGGATAAAAGATTAAATTGACATTGACAAGTACTTGTCTATTTTTTATTATGTATCGAGCAGCGTAAGTTGCCAGCCTTTACAAGTTGGCAATCTGCCACTGGGCTTCAGCCCATGTCACGGCTCTTCGGTATCCAGACCCACGGAGGAAAGCACATCCCCGCGGAGACGGGTAACGACCTGTAGCGCAACTTGGATGTCGGCAATGTCGAAACTTTCCGCCAATTTGTTCGACCAAACATATTGAAGCTTGGTAATGGTACGAAGCTTTCTTTTTCCCTTGGCCGTGATCGCAACGAGCTTGGCGCGCCGATCTTCTGGATTATCCCTAAGCTCAATTAACTCGAGCTCTTCAAGGGCTTGTACGTTCCAAAGAGCGCCCTGCCGCGATAGACCTAATTCCCTGCCAAGCTGGGCAGCCGTCCTCGCCTGCCGGGAAACCATGTGAAGCAGCTGCCACTTGACCGCACTGATATTGGGATCTTTCGCGACCAACGGACCCGCCTCGAGGAAGTCGGCATTGGCCCTGAAGATCAGCAGGATCAGATCCGTAATCAGATTTCCCCCGGGGCTGTGCTTGAGTCCTGGATCGGTGTGCAGCTTGTTTTGCATTGTTTCGGTTGGAGAGATTTACTGGGAAGGGGGTTACATTGTTCCGCTGCGATCGAGCGGAGCACGTAATTGGAAAGTATATGTCAATGTCACTGATTTGTATGACGAAGCAGTCATGGCCCCATCGAGAAAATGTTCTGCAAATCCTAGGCCCTATCACGCCAAGCCGGCAAGCCTATCAGCTGCGGCCTGCAACCCGCCCAGAATGCTGTCGGCCAGGCCTTCGGGAAACCCTGGCGGCAGCTTGGCACGAACCATACGCACGACATCCGGTGTGCGTGCGACCAGGCCATCGACCACAAACCGCGCCCCCCGGCCATCGGTCGTCACGACGCCGTAGCGTTCGCCTAGGGCCAACCAGTGCCGGCGCTGGATGTCGCGCATGATCCAGTGCGAGTTCTTCGATCGTACCGCCATGGCCATCTTCGCCCGGAAGGGCGATAGCTTCCCCGGCCCTTCCCCTAGAATTGGATAGGCCGACAATACATCGTACAAAGGCGCGAGCTCGTAAGAACCGCCTGGACGCAGAAACAGGCTGAAATTCTTCGCATGGCCATCCGTCGCACACAGCATCCAGAACAACACCTGGGACTGGAAGAACACCCGCCGATCCCGCTCCGACTGACGGGATGTCTCCAACAGGCTCATGATGCGCTCCACTCCAGGGCCGCCATCGGCCTCGTACTTCAAGTGTGGCGGCGTGCCGGTAGCCTGGCACATATCTTCCTGCGGCAACCGCACAAGCCAGGGCGTCTCGTTTTCGTTGTTCGACCACATTCTGTCGAACCGCTCCACCGCAAGCACCTTCATGTCCTCGAACCGCAGGAGCTCGGTGCGTGCAACCGGTAAGCCATAGGCAGCAAGAATCTCCGAGCACAGCCACTCGTTCTCGACCGACTCACTCAGGTCGAACTTCATGTTGGCAACCAACCCCAGCGGCAACTTGAAGATATGGGAGGTTGGCGTCGCGCCATGCGGCCGGCCCCATTGACCGTTGAACCACAACAGGGCTGTCTTTTCCTGCGCGCCGGCAATAGAAATGCGGAAGCCCTCATCGTCGAGCTCAGGGCCGCCCATTTGCGCCGGCATCGCTACCCCACGCAGCCGTTGCGCCACCTCGGCGTCGCTCATGGGCGTTGCCTGTACAGACGTCACGCCAGCGGGCGCGACACCGTCGGGCAGTATTTGCAACGCCCCCGCACAATCCCTGCCAACCTCCGCCAGCAAGGTGAAGGCATCGGTAGAGCCTGTCCGAAACCGGCGTGCAACACGCTCGCGTATAGCCTTGCTGTCTGGCAGCAAGTTCTCGAAGTAGGCCCGAACTGCTTCGCCGCGATGGGGTTGGTTGCCTGGAGTAAAGGGCAGAGACAGCGACAACGGCCGCCCCTGCTCGGAAGCCACCCAGCCATGGTCGTATTGGAGGGCCTCACCCATATGGGGCTGAATGCTCCACGTGCCAACGAAGGCGCCGTTCATCCAAAGGCCCAGGGCCCGTGTACGGGAACGTCGGCCCATGAGCTCACCATACCGGGCCGGAGGGGCTCTGACGCGAGGGGGGGGCACCTGCCTGACGCAAGACAAGCTCCACCCCATAAATGTTCAACACCTGCAGCAGACGGTCAGCGCTGATTTTCTCCGCATTACGCTCCAGCGCGGAGAATGTCTGCTGTGTAACGCCCAGCCGCATTGCAATGGCGGCCTGTGTTAAACCGGCCTGCTTGCGAAAGCCTTGAAGCAGCGCCGGCAGTTGCTGCGCGGTATGGACGGTGAAGTCAGCCATACAAACCTCAGACTGTGTTTATGATCTACAAATCATAATGCGTAAATCTAATTTACGCAATATACTTTGTAAAACATCACTCGCTGGCCAGTAACGCGTCCTGCTCCGCAGTCAGCGCGGGAATGCAATAGCCGAACCGCGAGGAGATCGCCCCGCCTGAGCCGCCTTCGGCCGTGCCCCTGCCGAACGCTTCGAGCAACATCGAAGTACCGTAGGGGTTACAACCCATGCGACGATCATTCATCCACGCGCAGCATCGTCTTGATGGCACGGCGCTCGTCCATTGCCTTGTAGCCCTCGGCCACTTGGGCGATGGGCAATACCAGATCGAACACCTTGCCAGGCTGGATGCCGCCCTCAAGCACGCGATTCATCAGGTCGGGCAGAAAGCGGCGTACCGGAGCGGGGCCGCCCAGCATACGCTGTTGCCTGAAGAATAGTTGTTGGCCATCGAAGCTCACGCCATGCGGCACGCCGACATAACCAATGGTACCGCCGGGACGGCAGACCCCTACTGCCTGCTGCATGGACGTTTCCATACCCACGCACTCAAGCACCGATTCGGCGCCGACGCCGTCGGTGAGTTCCATGATGCGGGCGATGCCTTCCTCGCCGCGCTCTTCAACGATGTCGGTGGCGCCAAATTCACGGGCCAGCTTCTGGCGGTCGGCATGGCGGCTCATGGCGATGATGCGGCCGGCCCCCATCTGGCTGGCGGACAACACACCCATCAGCCCGACGGCGCCGTCACCCACCACGACGACCGTGCTGCCTTCGTGTACCTGTGCCGCATTGGCCGCATACCAGCCGGTGCCGAGAACGTCCGATACCGCCAGCATGTGCGGAATCATGTCCGCGTCCGGCATTTCGGCGGTGGCGACCAGGGTGCCATCGGCCAGGGGCACGCGAGCGTACGGCGCCTGCGCGCCGGTCATGAACTCACGCTGTTCGCAGGACGACTGGAAGCCGAACCGGCAGTGCGGGCAGGTGTTGTCAGACAGACAGAAACTGCCGACGACGAACTGGCCAGGCCGGACGGTCTTCACGTCGGAGCCCACTTCGACCACGACACCGCAGTATTCATGCCCCATGTGCATCGGCGATTCGATTTCGTTGAGGCCGCGATAGGGCCACAAATCCGAACCGCAGATGCAGGTTGCGGACAGTTTGATGATGGCATCAGTCGGGTGAATGATTTTGGGCTCTGGAACGTTTTCGAATCGAACGTCCTTTGCGCCATAGAGCACGGTGCCTTTCATGGAGTTTCTCCTGTTGGGGGTTGACTCACTGCGGAGCCAGCCGGTCAAACTGTAACGACGTAGCCTCAGGCGAGGTATTGCTCGTCGGTGACTTGCTCCATCCAGACCACGGCCTGGCCGTTGGCATCGGCTTGAACGATGGACAGATGAGTCATGGCCGTCGTGGCGGTCGCGCCATGCCAGTGCCGCTCGCCGGGTGGGCAGGTGATCACATCGCCCGGGCGGATTTCTTCTTTGGGCCCACCTTCGCATTGATGCCAGCCGAGCCCGGAGGTGACGACCAAGGTCTGGCCGCAGGGATGGGTGTGCCAGGCCGAGCGTGCGCCCGGTTCGAAGGTGACGTTGGCGCCCTGGACGTTTGCGGGGCCGGGCGACTGAAACAAGGGCTCAACCCGCACGCTGCCGGTGAAATATTCTGCCGGGCCCTTGATGGAAGCCTGCGAACCGTTGCGCTGGATGTGGTTCATGATCGTATTCCCATGTTGTATTGCGATGACGATGTCATGATGCGCTCGGTTGGCCGGCTAGTAATAGCATGATTTGGCAAAATTCTTGCCTAATCGTCCAGAATCCTGGATTTCCTCTCGACGGTACCCGCTCGAACGTCTAAAGTTCAAGCAGTACCATCCGGAGACCGCCATGCCAACGCAAAGCCCTGCTGACCCCCTGCCGCGCAAGACGCTCACGGCCATGCAGACCGAGTTGGCCGAAGCCATCGACCGACGGACGGTAGGCCGTGAACATTGCACCACCGCCATCAAAAGCCTGAGCTTGTCCCGCCGGGAATCGGTCACGGAACCCTGTGCCTGTGTCGTGGAGCCCAGCCTGGTCATCGTCGTTCAGGGCGCGAAGCAACTGCTGATCGGCGATCACGCCTATGCCTACGATACCGAGCACTTCCTGGTCACTTCGCTGGATCTTCCCGCCAGTTCCCAAGTGCTCGAAGCCAGCCCGGACAAGCCGCTGCTTGGGTTGGTGCTCAAGCTCGATCTGAGCCTCATTGCCGAACTGATCTCGCAAGCGCGATTGCCCTCACCCGGCAAGTGCTCCGCCGAGGCGAGTGTCGGCCTGGGCAGGATCAGTCCAACCTTGCTGGAGGCCTGCTCTCGCCTGATGGCGCTGCTGGACGAACCGGCGGATATCCCTGTACTGGCACCGCTGGTTAAACGCGAGATTCACTATAAACTGCTGAAAAGCGATTTGGCCGCACGCCTGTGGCAGATTGCCTCGATGAGCGGACAGCGCCAGCGCATCGCCCGGGCCATCGACTGGCTGAAGACGAATTACGCCGAGCCGCTACACACTGCCGAACTTGCCGCGCATGTGCAAATGAGCACATCCAGCCTGCACCATTACTTTCGCCAACTGACGGCAAAGAGTCCGCTGCAGTACCAGAAATGGCTGCGCCTGAGAGAGGCGCGACGCCTGATGCTGAATGAAGACATGGACGCGGCAGGGGCCGCGTTTCAGGTCGGCTATGAAAGCCCTTCCCAATTCAGTCGGGAGTACAGCCGCCTTTTCGGGGCGCCACCAAAGCGCGACATTGAAGGCCTGCGACAAACCGGGGATACCCGTGCGGTTGCGTAAGCGATGGCGCGACATGATGTGGTGGTGTTTCTACAACCACAATATAAGGCCAGGAATCTGTAACACGACGCAAAGGGACTGTCGGTTGCCGTTCAAGTCAATTTCACGCTATTCGCGGAAATCCAGCTGATGCAGAGCAACAAGCTACCAGGTAGCCGTACCGTCAGCGCCCTCAAGGTTTTTTCTTTCCCAGCCGCTTCTTCGCAGACTCTATCTGCTGGATACTGGTTTCGGGCTTGGGCAGGTTCTCGGGCATAGTGCCGCCAAGTTCATGAATTGTCTGGCGAACCTTACGACCCACGTCATAGTGGGTTTTATTGGCTTGAGTTTTACCTTGGACTTGATCGCGACGTAGTTTCTCTTCAGTCTGCGTGGCGCGAAACAGGTTAGCGGCCAGTTCGGTGCTGCCCATATGATCCAGAATTTTCTGGCTTTTCTTGAGGCTCTTCCTGGCGTGGATCTCCTTGTTGCTCAGACCGCCATACAAACCCTTGTAACCGTGATCCTGGAAGATGGCGTAGTCCAGTGGTGTCGCAACGCCTGCACTCTTGGCAGCCGCCGCCAAGTGCTTGTTGTGGGTGGCCAACTCGTTGCGAATGGCTAAACGCTTCTCGTCTTCATTGAGCAGAGTGAACGTAGCATCACCAGTCAGTTCCTGCCGCCGTGTCTGCATTGCAAAGTAGGTTTGACCATTGGCAATAACTGACTTACTTGGGTCGCCATTCTGGACAATCAGGTAACAGGCGTAGCGGGACAGACGGAAATCTTCAACCTGCCTCTTTGCGCCCGAGCCGATGTCGACCATTGTGAGGACATCCTCAATATGGTCCTCGACTAACTGGCCACTATTGCGACAAGCTTCCTTGGCCCGCTCAACGACAGGGAGAAAATGACGGTACTGGGAATAGTCCAGCACCGCAGCCAGCTGTCTCGCGAGCCAGAACTCATTACCTTGATCATCGACGTGGCGGATGCCCTCAAAGGTAACGTGATGCCGATGAGCGATCGATTTTTCAGACATCTTTGGCATCCTCTTCGAAATCAAGAAACTGCATCAGAAAGGGTTGCAGTGACGGCGTGAGTTCAACCTGTAGTAGAACCAACATGCTTCCGCTCGTCGACCTCAAAAAACCAAAGAGGTTATTTTTCAAGCGGCCTCTCTCTCGGAATCCGGTTTTATCTGAAAAAATCTAAACGCCAACGAATCCAATACACTCAAATATCAATATTCCCCGCCTGCAGCGCATGCTGTTCAATGAACGCTCTACGCGGCTCAACGTGATCACCCATCAGCGTGGTGAAGACCTCGTCCGCCGCGATGGCGTCTTCGATCTGCACCCGCAACAGGCGGCGCACGGCGGGATCCATGGTGGTTTCCCACAGCTGCTCGGGGTTCATTTCGCCCAGGCCTTTGTAGCGCTGCTTGCTGACGCTGCGCTCGGCTTCGTTGCGCAGCCATTGAACGACCTCGCGGAAGTCGGCCACGTATTTTTCCTTGCGCTTGTCGCCTTCGCCGCGCGCGACCAGCGCGCCTTCGCCCAGCAGGCCGACGAAGGTCTTGGCGGCCTTGGACAGGACCGCGTAGTCGGCGCCGCGCACGAAGGCGCGGTCGAAGATGCTGACGCGCACGTTGCCGTGGTGCATGCGCCTGACCACCAGGCGCCACGAGGTGGCGTCTTCGTTGGCTTCCACCGTTACCGTCACGCTGTTGGGCATGGAAGGATCGTCGATGGCGGCCTGCAGGCGCTCGGCCGATGCCTGGGCCTGTTCCGCGTCGAGCAGGCTTATTTCCACACCCTCGGCCATGGACGACAGCGCGGCCAGGTCGGTATGGCGTGACAGGCGGTTGATGACGGTGTCGGCCAGGATGTACTGGCGGGCCAATTCGCCCAGGGCGTCGCCCTCGATGGGGTTGGCGCCCTCGCGCGGGAACAGCTTGGCGTCTTTCAGGGCCAGCTGCATCATGAACTGGGCTTCTTCCTGGTCGTCTTTAAGATAGCGCTCGTCGCGGCCCACCTTGACCTTGTACAGGGGCGGCTGGGCAATATACACGTAGCCGCGCTCGAGCAGCTCGGGCATCTGGCGGTAGAACAGCGTAAGCAGCAGCGTGCGAATGTGGGCGCCGTCGACGTCCGCGTCGGTCATGATGATGATGCGGTGATAGCGCAGCTTTTCGATATTGAAGTCGGGGCCGATACTGGTGCCCAGGGCGGTGATCAGCGTGGTGATCTGCTCGCTGGAGATAAGGCGGTCGAAACGCGCTTTTTCCACATTGAGCACTTTGCCGCGCAGCGGAAGAATAGCCTGGAACTTGCGGTCGCGGCCCTGCTTGGCCGAGCCTCCGGCGGAGTCGCCCTCGACGATGTAGATTTCGCTGAGCGCGGGGTCTTTTTCCTGGCAGTCGGCCAGCTTGCCGGGCAGGCCGGCGCCTTCCAGCACGCTTTTGCGGCGGGTCATTTCGCGGGCCTTGCGGGCCGCGTCGCGCGCGCGCGCCGCATCGATGATCTTGTTGCACAGCGCCTTGGCGTCGTTGGGGTTCTCGAGCAGCCAGGTTTCCAGCGTGCGGGCCACGGCTTCTTCAACCGCGGGACGCACTTCGCTGGAAACCAGCTTGTCCTTGGTCTGGCTGCTGAACTTGGGATCGGGCACTTTGACCGACAGCACGCAGGCCAGGCCTTCGCGCATGTCATCGCCGGTGGTGTCGACCTTGGCCTTCTTGGCCATTTCGTTGTCGGTGATGTACTTGTTGATCACCCGCGTCATGGCGGTGCGCAAGCCGGTAAGATGGGTGCCCCCGTCGCGCTGGGGAATGTTGTTGGTAAAGCACAAGACCGTTTCGGTGTAGCTGTCGTTCCATTGCATGGCGACGTCCACGCCGATGGTGGAATCGCCCACCACCGAATTGGTGCTTACCGAAAACACATTGGGGTGCAGCACGGTTTTCGTGCGGTTGATGTATTCCACGAACCCCTTGACCCCGCCCAGGAAGGCGAAGTTTTCTTCTTTGTCCTGGCGCTCGTCGATAAGGCGAACCTTGACGCCGTTGTTCAGGAAGGAAAGCTCGCGCAGGCGCTTGGCCAGGATCTCGTAGTGGTATTCGACGTTCTCGAAGATTTCCGCGTCGGCCAGGAACTGGACGCGCGTGCCGTGCAGTTCCGTAGGGCCGGTAACGCTAAGAGGCTGGACGCGCTCGCCGCGGCGGAATTCCATCTCGTGGGTTTCGCCCTGCCGCCAGATGGTCAGGCGCAGCCATTCGGACAGCGCATTGACGCAGGAAACGCCTACGCCGTGCAAGCCACCCGACACCTTGTACGAGTTGTGGTCGAACTTGCCGCCCGCATGCAGCTCGGTCATGACGATTTCCGCGGCGCTGCGGCCGAACTCGTCGTCCTTGTGGATGGCGGTGGGAATGCCGCGCCCGTTGTCGGAAACAGAAATGCTGCTGTCGGAATGGATCATGACGACGATGTCGTCGCAATAGCCGGCCAGGGCTTCGTCGATAGCGTTGTCGACCACCTCGAACACCATGTGGTGCAGGCCGGTGCCGTCGGAAGTGTCGCCAATGTACATGCCCGGGCGCTTGCGGACAGCCTCCAGCCCTTTGAGCATTTTGATGGAATCGGCACCGTATTCGGTATCGGGGGTATTCGTGGCTTGATCTGACATAACTAATATAAAACCCTATATAAGCCTTGCGGCTGGCGAACCGGCCGCACGCAACCGCGTGCCGGCCGGCTCATTCGGCATGAACCCGGGGGGATTGATGCGTATCGACATGATCCGCGCGTAAAAGCAGCAAACCGCCTTGCAGTCCATATCGAAGATTAAATGCGCATCGGCATGACGACATACTTGAACTGCTCGTCGTCGGGCAAGGTGATGAGCGCCGATGCGTTGACGTCGGGCTGGACCGACCACTTGACCGTCTCGGTCTTGACGTTGGCCAGCACGTCGAGCAAATAGCTGACGTTGAAGCCCACGTCCAGCGGCTCGTGGCCGTAATCGATGTCGAGCTCTTCCTGCGCCTCTTCCTGCTCGGCGTTGGTCGACGAGATTTTGAGCAGATGATCGGAAAGTTGAATGCGCACGCCCTTGAGCTTGTCGGTGGTAAGGATGGCGGCGCGCTGCAGGCTGCCCTGCAGGGCTTCGCGATTGACGTCGAAGTGGCGCGTGTAGTTGTTGGGAATGACACGGGTGAAATCGGGGAACTTGCCTTCGACCAGCTTGGACACGAGCTCGACGTCGCCAAAACGGAAGCGGATCTGGCCGGGAGCGACGTCGATGGACACCGGATCGTCCGAGTCGGACAGCAGGCGCTGCATTTCCAGGACCGTTTTGCGCGGCACGATGACATCGTGTTTTTCGGCAATGCCTTCGGCGGCGGCGCCGCTATGCGCCAGGCGGTGGCCGTCGGTGGCTACCGCGCGCACGAAACCCGGTTCGAAAACGAACAGCAAACCGTTGAGGTAGTAGCGGATGTCCTGTTGCGCCATGGCGAAGTGCACCATGTTGAACAGGTGCTTCAGGGTTTTTTGCGACAACGACAGCGACACGTCCCATTTCTCGGGCTGCGACAAGGTTGGGAACTCGGCGGCGCCCAACGTTTGCAGGGCGAAACGGCTTTTGCCCGATTGCACCGACAGCTTGCTGCTGGCCAGGCCCAGGGTAACGTCGCCCGACTCGGGCAGAGCACGCAAAATATCGAGCAGCTTGCGGGCTGCGACCGTTGTCGACTCGTTCGAGTCGCCCACGCCGAATTCGGCATGGGTGGTGATTTGCACTTCGAGGTCGGTGGCGATGAAAGCAACGTTGTTGCCTTCCTTGCGCAGCAGAATATTGGCCAGGATCGGCAATGTATTCCTTCTTTCGACAATTCCCGCCACCGTCGACAGCGGTTTCAACAATGCATCGCGAGTCGTTTGTACGAGTTGCATGGTTATCCTTTTAAGGTTTGTTCTAATACGTGTAAAGCATGATTGAGCTCGGTCTGTTTGGACCGGGCATCGGAGATCTTGCGTACCGCGTGCAGCACCGTGGTGTGATCGCGTCCCCCAAACAAATCTCCGATTTCAGGCAGGCTTTTTTGCGTCAGCTCTTTGGCCAGATACATGGCTACCTGCCTGGGTAAGGCAATATTGGCAGGCCGGCGTTTCGAATACATGTCGGCCACCTTGATCTTGTAGAAATCCGCTACCGTCTTCTGGATGTTCTCGACCGTGATCTGGCCGTTGGACACCGACAGCAGATCCTTGAGCGCATCTTTGCAGACTTCCACGCTTAATACTTCGCGGCCATGGAACCGCGCGTACGCCGACACCTTGCGCAGCGCGCCTTCCAGCTCGCGCACATTGCTGCGCAGATGCTTGGCAATGAAAAACGCCACTTCCTCGGGCATGGCCACGCCTTCGGTTTCCGCCTTGCGCAACAGAATGGCCACGCGCATTTCCAGCTCGGGCGGCTCGATGGCCACCGTAAGGCCGGAATCGAAACGCGAAATCAGGCGGCTGTCGATATTGGACAATTCCTTGGGGTAGGTGTCGGAAGTAATGATGATTTGCTTGCGCTGGGCCACCATGGCTTCGAACGCATAGAAAAACTCTTCCTGCGTGCGGTTTTTACCGGCAAAGAACTGGATATCGTCGATCAGCAGAAGATCCAGCGAATGATAATACCGCTTGAACTCGTCGAATGCTTTGCGCTGGTATGCCTTGACCACGTCGGACACGTACTGGTCGGCATGCACGTAGCGCACCCGCCTGCCATTGCCGCCGCCCAGCAAGGCATTGCCGATGGCATGGATGAGGTGGGTTTTGCCCAGGCCCACGCCCCCGTACAGGAATAGCGGGTTGTACGACACGCCGGGGTTCTCGGCCACCTGCAGCGCGGCGGCGCGCGCCAGCTGGTTGGCCTTGCCGGTTACGAAATTGTCGAAGGTAAGCTCGGTGTTCAGGCGTGAACGGTCGTGCACCACTTCGGCGGCCACGGCATTGACCACCGCCGCGGCAGGGGCCGGTGCCTGGGCCGCCGGGGGCGCAGCGGCCGGCGATGCCTGGCCGGAGGCCTCGGGGGCGGGCGCGGCGCTGCGCGCCACCGGGGCCGGGCGGCTGGGCGTGGCCAGTTCGAAAGCCACCTGTACCGGCCGCTTGTACCATTCAGTGGCCAGGTCTTCGATTTGATGTAAGAAATTCTTGCGCACCCAATCCAGCTTGAACCGGTTGGGCGCGGACACGCGCAGCACCGCCTGCGACTCATCGAATGCAAGCGGAACCAGGGGGCGTATCCAGGCGCTAATCTGCTGGGGAGGAAGTTCTTGCTCTAGCTGACGCAGGCAAGTCTGCCAAAATTCGTTCATGTCCACCACTTCAGTAAACCTCGATTCTACCCTGTTGAACGGCAAGTTATCCACAAGCCGGGATACAAAACGTTCCTAGTATTTATGCTAAGCAGTTGACTAATTTCACAAAGTTTGCTGAAATAGTGGGCTTTCTCACAGTTTACAGGTCGCGCCAGCGCATTTTGCGCGGCTTGCGCCTTGGCGCCGCCGCTTTGCTGCGGCAAGCATGGCAACAGCCATGAGCAACCGCTTTTTAGCTCTTTTATATTTGGATTATCCATGAAACGCACATTCCAGCCTTCCGTTACCCGCCGCAAGCGCACCCACGGTTTTCTCGTACGCATGAAAACCCGCGGCGGTCGCGCCGTCATCAATGCGCGCCGTGCCAAGGGCCGCAAGCGCCTGGCCGTCTAAGCCAGCTTGGCTCAGCCAAGGCTGTCCCCTTGGCTACGATTCAGCCCATGCGTGCCACGTTCACTCCCGCGGCGCGCCTGCACCGCCCCTCGGAATACGCCGCCGCCCTCAAGGGCAAACGTATCGCCAGAGGGGCTTTGTTCGTTGTAACAACACCGCGCAACCCTGTGGAAGAAACCGGGCAGGCACGTCTGGGGCTCATCATCGCCAAACGTTTTGCCGCCAGGGCGGTCACCCGCAATGCCATCAAACGCGTCATCCGCGAAGCATTTCGGCTGCGCCGGCATAATCTACCCCTGCGCGACTATGTATTTCGGCTGCACAGCAAAGTCGGGCCGCTTACGCTGACCGAGCTGAAAAAGCTGGTGCGCGCCGAAACCGACCTCCTGCTGGACAAGGCAAGGCAATGAGCCGCACCATCGCTCAAACGCTGCTTATCGCCCCCATCCGGTTCTACCGGTATTTTCTTAGCCCCTGGCTGGGCCGCAATTGTCGCTTCACCCCGACCTGCTCCGCCTACGCCATCGAGGCCATCGAAATCCACGGACCGGTACGCGGGCTTTGGCTGGCCATATGCCGCATTGCCCGCTGCAACCCGTGGTGTCACGGCGGCTGCGATCCCGTCCCGGGGTCGAAGCATTTGTGCGAGTAGCCCTTTCATGGGCATACCCGCTTTTTTTGAATACCGCAGGCTCAACTGTCATTCAGTTGGGTTACGTTAAACTAACCAGCTTTTGCTCGGCTTTAACTTGAAACAGGCGCTATGGATATCCGACGCACCGTCCTCTGGATGATTTTCTCCTTCTCGCTCTTGCTGTTGTGGAACAACTGGCAAGTGCATACCGGCAAGCCGTCGTTATTCGGCGAGTGGGGCCAGACACAAACCAGCAAGACGCCCGCCAGGCCAGGCGCCGCCAGCGCTCCGGCCAAGCCGGCCGACACCAGCGTTCCCACGGGCGTGACTGCCAGCGCGGCTCCCGCCGCCACGGGCGGCGTGCCGGAAAACGCCAGGAAGGCCGCCAGCCCGTCGGAAAAAATCAACATCAAGACCGACGTCTACGACCTGACCTTCGACACGACGGGCGCGCAGCTGGTCAAGGCCGAACTCACCAAGTTCACCGACCTGGAAGATCCCAGCAAGCCCATGGTGCTGCTGGACGATTCCGCGCATTCCACCTACATGGCGCAAACCGGCGTCGTCGGCGCGCCGCAGGGGCAAAGCTTCCCCACCCACCTTACTCCCTTCCGCCTGGTTTCGTCCGAGCGCGTCATGTCCGGCGACAGCCTCGACGTGGTGTTCGAGGCCCAGTCCGGCGACGTCAAGGTCGTCAAGACCTACACCCTGCACAGGGGCCGCTACGATATCGGCGTGCGCAACGACGTCTACAACGTCGGCAACAGCCCCGTCACCCCCTCGCTGTATTACCAGCTTACCCGCGACGGCAACGACCCCCCCAATACGTCGCACTTCTACAGCACGTTTACCGGCCCGGTCGTCTATTCCAGCGAAGACAAGTACCAGAAGGTCAAGTTCTCGGACATCGACAAGAACAAGGCCAGCTACGTCAAGCAGTCCAACGACGGCTGGATAGGCATGGTGCAGCACTATTTCGCCAGCGCCTGGGTACCGCCCGAAGGCCAGGCCCGCCACAACGAAATCCTGCGCGTCTCCGACAACCTTTACGCGGTACGCGCCATCGAAGCCCTGGGCGCCATCGCTCCGGGCCAGCACAAGACCATCCAGTCCCAGTTGTGGGTCGGCCCCCAGGACCAAAGCGCCATGAGCCGCGTGGCCCCCGGCCTGGACGTCGTGGTCGACTATGGTTTCCTGACCATCATCGCCAAGCCGCTGTTCAAGCTCATGACCTGGATCCACAGCTTCGTGGGTAACTGGGGCTGGACCATCGTGGTGCTGACCCTGCTGATCAAGCTGGTGTTCTACCCGCTGTCGGCGGCCAGCTACCGATCCATGGCCAAGATGAAGCTGGTGGCTCCCCGGCTGCAGGCCCTGCGCGAGAAGTTCGGCGGCGACCGCGCCAAGATGAACCAGGCCATGATGGAAATGTACCGCACCGAAAAAATCAATCCGCTGGGCGGCTGCCTGCCCATGATTGTCCAGGTGCCGGTGTTCATTGCCCTGTACTGGGTGCTGCTGGGCAGCGTCGAAATGCGCGGCGCACCCTGGATCCTCTGGATCCACGACCTCTCGGCCCGCGATCCGCTGTTCATCCTGCCGGCCATCATGATGGCGACCATGTTCCTGCAGATCAAGCTGAACCCCACGCCGCCCGATCCCATGCAGGCCAAGATGATGATGTTCATGCCCTTGGTCTTCGGCGGCATGATGTTCTTCTTCCCCGCCGGCCTGGTGCTGTACTACTGCTTCAACAACGCCGTGTCGATCGCCCAGCAGCGGTTCATCATGCACAAGCTGGACAAGGAGAACGCGGCGGCGCACCGCTAGTTTTCCAATACGCCAGCGCGCCGCCCAAACGGCGCCACGCCCCCGATCAGGCTTCCGCCGATCGGGGGTTTTTCTTGGCCGGCCGCAAACCACCGCTTCCACCTGAAACCTCCAGGCGCTCAATCATCCGGCCCAGGCGGCCTGATTTCCACCGCCCATCGTCTTGCTCCCTGATGGAGAACCGCTCGGTGCCCAAACCGAGCTGCACGGTAGCCGCTCACTCATTTTGAAATAGTTTTTAACTATTAATATATTTATATTAATTATCTTTGTTTTGGCCGTTCAGCCACGTAAACTTTGCCAGGAGTGCCTGATCACCCCGCCGAACCTGGCAATTGCCCGGCAGACAGCCTGCGTGCTTGCCACCGATGCGAAGGGCCTGCTCAAGGCATTGCAAAAAAGACGCGGCCGGAAACAACACCCCGGGGGCCTCCCGCACAGTTTTCCAGGCTATAAAGCGTTATGGAACAGTAGTGTCAACCTCAACTGCCAAAAGGACTGCCATGAAGAAACTGACCACCGCTGCCGGCGCACCCGTCGCCGACGACCAAAACATCATGACCGCCGGGCCCCGCGGGCCCGCGCTGCTGCAAGACGTCTGGCTCATTGAAAAACTCGCCCACTTCGACCGCGAAGTCATCCCCGAGCGCCGCATGCACGCCAAGGGCGCCGGCGCCCACGGCACATTCACCGTTACCCACGACATTACCAAGTACACCCGCGCCAAGATATTTTCGGAAGTCGGCAAAACCACTCCCATGTTCATCCGCTTTTCCACGGTCGCCGGCGAGCGCGGCGCGGCGGACGCCGAGCGGGACATTCGCGGCGTGGCCATGAAGTTCTACACGGAAGAAGGCAACTGGGATCTGGTCGGCAACAACACGCCGGTCTTCTTCATGCGCGACCCGCTTAAATTTTCCGACCTGAACCACGCCGTCAAGCGCGACCCCCGCACGGGCCGGCGCAGCGCCCAGAACAACTGGGAATTCTGGACCGGCCTGCCCGAGGCCCTGCACCAGGTCACCATCATCATGAGCGACCGCGGTATTCCCGCCGGCTTTCGCCACATGCACCTGTTCGGCAGCCATACCTTCAGCTTCATCAATGCCAAGAACGAGCGCCACTGGGTCAAGTTCACCTTCAAGACGCAGCAGGGCATCAAGAACTTCACCGACGCCGAAGCCGGCGCCGTCATTGCCAAAGACCGCGAAAGCTCTCTGGCCGACCTGTACAACGCCATCGAAAACAAGGACTTCCCGCGCTGGAAACTGTACGTCCAGATCATGCCCGAGGCCGATGCCGGCAAGTACCACCTGAACCCCTTCGACCTCACCAAGGTCTGGCCGCACGGCGACTACCCTCTCATCGAGGTCGGCGTGCTCGAGCTTAACCGCAACCCCGAAAACTACTTCGCCGAAGTCGAACAGGCCGCCTTCACACCCGCCAACGTCGTTCCGGGCATCGGTTTTTCGCCGGACAAAATGCTGCAGGCCCGCCTCTTTTCCTACGGCGACACCCAGCGCTACCGCCTGGGCGTCAATCACCACCAAATCCCCATCAACGCCGCCAAGTGTCCGGTGCACGCCTATCACCGCGACGGCGCCATGCGGGTCGACGGCAACTACGGCGGCATCACGGGCAACCAGCCCAATGCGCAGGGCGAATGGCAGGATCAGCCCGACTTCCGCGAACCGCCGCTGTCCATCGAGGGTGCGGCCGACCACTGGAACCACCGGGTAGATGAAGACTACTTCTCCCAGGCCGGCAACCTGTTCCGCCTGATGAACGACACGCAAAAGCAGGCCTTGTTCGACAACACGGCCAGGGCCATTGCAGGCGTCACCAAGGAAGTTCAGGCCAAGCATATCGAACACTGTCGCCAGGCCGACCCGGCCTATGGCGCAGGCGTCGCCGCCGCCATCAAGGCCCTGGGCTAAGCCTGGAACAATAGCAACGTAGCTACCCGCCCCGATAAACACGGGGCGGGTTTCCAAAAGCGCTGAAGGCGGATGCAGTTTCCACTTTCAGCGCTCTTACTTTGCTGCCTCCTTATCCGCATGCACGCAAGCGTCGAGCGTAGCGCCTTGCGCAAGTCGCCCCATGAGGTATTGACTGCCGGCCGCGGCATCGCGCCGAGCAGGCAGTGCTACAAATAGCATTTGCCGTCCAGATATGCCTTGCGCCAGCGCGTAATGCTGATCCGTTCGAACAGTCCGCCTTTCGCGAACGGGTCGTCGTTGATGAACTGCTCCGCCTCCGCCCGGGTTTCCACGTTCAGGATGTACAGGCTGCCCGAACTGCCGATGCCGTCGTCATCCAGCTTGGCGCCGCAAGCCAGCAGCAAGGGGCGATGCGCTTCAAGATAATCCAGATGCTTGTCCCGCAGCGCCTGGCGCAAAGCGTGGGTGTGTTCCTTGTCGTCGGTTTCGATCAAATACGGCATGATGCTTCCTTGATATGTGGATAGGCCCGACACCATGTTAATCGCGCCCGATCCGCGCGCCAATGGGTACAGGCCAATTCACCGATACGTCCCCGCGCCCACTACAATGTAAAGGCCGCCTCCGGCTCCCATTCCTGCCGGCCGTCTCACCCCCCCTACGCAAACCGCTTATTGCCATGACCACCTATTCCCACCAGCCCATCGTCGCCATCGCCACGGCCCCCGGCCGCGGCGGCATCGGCGTCGTCCGCGTTTCGGGCCGCGACCTGAGCCGCCTGGTGGAAGCCCTGTTTTCCGCTCCATTGCAGCCCCGCCACGCCCACTACCTGCCGTTCAACGACGCGCAGGGCCTGCCCATCGACGCCGGCATCGCCCTGTACTTCAAGGCGCCGCACTCGTATACCGGCGAAGACGTGCTGGAACTGCAGGGCCACGGCGGCCCCGCCGTGCTGCGCCGCCTGCTGGAGCGCTGCATCGAGGCGGGGCGGGACATCGAGCTGCGGCACGCCGAGCCCGGCGAATTCACCCGCCGCGCCTTTCTCAACGAACGCCTGGATCTCGCCCAGGCCGAAGCCGTGGCCGACCTCATCGACGCCTCTTCCGAAGCCGCCGCGCGCAGCGCCATGGCCTCGCTCAGCGGCGAGTTCTCGAAGCGCGTCAACGCGCTGGCCGAACGCATCGTCCACCTGCGCATGCTGGTCGAAGCCACCCTGGACTTCCCCGAAGAAGAAATCGACTTCCTCGAAAAATACCAGGCCCGGAGCGCCCTGGAGGGAATCCGCCAGGACCTGGCCGCGCTCGTCCGCCAGGCCAGGCAAGGCATGATCTTGCGCGAAGGCCTGCAAGTGGTGCTGGCCGGGCAACCCAATGTCGGCAAATCCAGCCTGCTCAACGCCCTGGCCGGCGACGACATCGCCATCGTCACCCCCATCGCCGGCACCACCCGCGACAAAGTCGCCCAGCAAATCCACATACAAGGCGTGCCCCTGCACATCATCGACACCGCCGGCCTGCGCGACACCGAAGACACCGTCGAAAGCCTGGGCATCGCACGCAGCTGGGCCGAAATCGAAAAGGCCGACGTCATCATCCACCTGCAGGACGCACGCACCCACAACGACGAACTAGACTCCGCCATCACCCAGCGCCTGCCCCCCCGCACCCCCGTGCTCAAGGTCTACAACAAAATCGACCTGCTGGAGGCGGAGGGCGTAATGGCCCTGCCCGGCGTGAACGCAGGCGCAAGCCACGAATCCAGCCTCGGCATTTCCGCCAAGACCGGCGCCGGCCTGGACGATCTGCGCCAGCGGCTTCTGGACATCGCCGGCTGGAACCCCAGCGCCGAATCGCCCTGGCTCGCGCGCGAACGCCACCTGCGCGCCCTGACCCTCGCGGCCGAACACCTGGACATCGCCGACGAACACGCCAGCCACAACGACCGCGTGCTTGACCTGTTCGCCGAAGAACTCCGCTTGGCCCACGACGACCTTTGCACCATCACCGGCCAATTCACCAGCGACGACCTGCTGGGCGAGATTTTTTCCAGCTTTTGTATTGGGAAGTGAATCACCCCCGCTGCGCCCGATAGTCGGCCGCAACCTTCCGGACGGCTTCCAGATACGCGGAGGTGGCCGCATTGAGCGGGGCCTCGCTTACCGTGATGATGCAAACGGGATGCAGGTTGACCGATAGCGGCAAGGGCAGGATGGCCAGTTGCCCCGCCCGCACGAACCTGTTGGCGACGCCTTCGGGAATTGCCGAGAGCATCGAGGTCTGCCTGATGATCTCCAGGATCATCAGGATGGACGAGGTTTCCACCGACACCCTGGGAGCAGCGGCAGAATAGGCGGCGAGCCCGGCCGTTACCAAGGCATACAGCGGCGCTATCGTGGAAGGCAGGACCCAGTCGTAGGCGTTCAGCTCGCGGGCTTCCCAGCTTGGTTTTCCAAGCAGCGGATGATTGGGCCGGCAGACCACGACCGTGGGTTCTTCAAACAATATTTCCGTGGAGACCGAACGCGAATTCGGCTGGGACGTCATCCGTCCGATGATGCAGTCAAGCAGCCCTTTTTGCAGCATGGGGATCAGGGTGTCTTCCAGCCCTTCGTGCATGCTGACCTTGATTTGCGGACGGGTGTCGCGCAGCAGGACGATGGCGTCGGGAACGAGCACGGGTGCGGCAACGGGGAATACGCCCACTCTTACCCGCCCCGCCCATCCCTCCGTCAGGGTCTCGATTTCCGTTTGCGCGGCGTCCATGTCGGACAACGCTTTTACCGCCCAATGCAGCAAGGCTTCGCCCTGCGAAGTCATTTCCACCCCATGCGCCGTGCGCTCGAAGAGCTTGGCATCGAATATCGACTCGATCTCGGTCAACAGCTTGCTGGCCGCCGGCTGCGTGATGAACAGGTCTTGCGCCGCCTGCCTGATATTCTTGCGCCGCGCCAGCGCCTCGATGAAGACAAGGTGGCGCATCCGCAGCCGGGAACGTACGCGGTTCAAGGCTACAGGAGGGGTCTGCATGCCGGCTTGAGTCATTGCAATACGGATTTGGTTATACGCATATGTAATTTTTCTCGAAAGCGCCCACGGGGAAAAGCTGCTCCTATCATAACAACCATACATCACCAATAAAGGAGACGACCCGTGAAATCCAGCACTAAATCTCTGTTCGTGCTTTCATGCCTTACCCTCTTTACCGCCGCCACACCCCTGGCCCACGCCGACATCGCCGTTGGCGTCGTTCTTAGCGCCACGGGTGGCGCTTCCTCGCAAGGCAGGCCGGAAAAGAACGTGATCGACATGCTGCCGCCGACATTGGCCGGGGAACCTGTCAAATACATTGTCCTGGACGATGCCACGGATCCTTCGCTTGCCATCAAGAATGCAAAAAAGCTGATCTCCGAAGATCATGTCGACGCGCTGATCGCGGCGTCCAACACGCCTTCCGCTATCGCGATTGCCGGCGTCGCGGCGGAAAACAAAACTCCGCATATTTCGATGGCTCCCTTCACGCCCGCACCCGCCCAGTTTCCCTGGGTGTTCGTGGTGCCGCAGCCCGCCGGCCTGATGATCGAGGCCATACTTGAAAACATGCAGGCCACCGGCGTGAAAACCGTGGGCTACATTGGGTACTCGGACTCCTGGGGCGATCTTTGCTACAAGACCCTTACCTCGCTTGCCGGCAAGTACGGACTCAAGGTGGTCAACAACGAACGCTATGCCCGCAACGATAGTTCCGTGGTCGCGCAGGCCCTCAAGACAAAGTCGCTGAACCCTGACGCCGTATTGATCGGCGCCGCGGGAACCCCCGCCGCCCTTCCCCAGATCACCCTGGCCGACAACGGCTACAAGGGCAAGGTCTATCAAACCCACGGCGCCGTCAATGGCGATTTCCTGCGCATCGGCGGTAAAGGCGTGGAAGGCGCGCTGGCGCCTATCGGTCCGGTCGTCGTGTACAAGGATCTCAGCGATTCCGACCCCATCAAGAAAGTCTCGGCCGATTTCATGGCCAAGTATTCAAAAGCCTACGGCGACGGGCCGGTCAACGCCTTTACCACCTGGGCCTACGACGCCTACCTGCTGCTGGATAAAGCGGCCGGCGTCGCACTGAAAACCGCCAAGCCCGGAACCGAGCAATTCCGCACCGCAATCCGCGACGCATTGGAAAACCACACCGCCGGCCTGGTTGGCACCAACGGCATCTACAACATATCGGCAACCAACCATAACGGGCTGGACCAGCGGGCCCGCGTCATGGTTCAGGTCAAGAACGGGCAATGGCGACTGGCGAAATGACATCGGCCTATATTCCCTACGGCGCCTACTGGAGCACGCCCTTCGCAAAGTGGCAGGGCAGCTTCGCCCACCTGCATAGCCTGAAGTTCGCCGCCCACGTTGCCCGGCACGCGCTTGCAGAACGCAACATCGACGCATCCCGCATCGATATGGGCGTCCTGGGTTCAACCGTTCCCCAGCCTGGCGCTTTCTATGGCCTGCCTTGGGTCGCCACGATGATGGGCGCCCCCCATCTGGCGGGCCCGCATATTGCCCAGGCCTGCGCAACATCCGCAAGATGCCTGGCTGCCGCCTCGCAGGCGATCGCGGACGGCACCTCGGAATGCACGCTGGTGATTGCCGCCGACCGGATTTCCAACGGCCCGCAAATCTATTACCCCAATCCCCTGGGCCCTGGCGGCACGGGCGAGAACGAAGCCTGGGTGCTGGCCAACATCGAGAAAGACCCCGCCACCTCTCTTTCGATGCTCACCACCGCGGAAAATGTCGCCTCCAGGTTCGGCATTTCCACCCAGGAACAACACGAGGTCGTCCTGCGCCGCTACCATCAATACCAGGCCGCGCTTGAAAACGACAGCGCCTTCCTTGGACGATTCATGGCATTGCCGTTCGACGTGCCCAACGCCGCTTTGGCCAAAACCATTAATCGCATCGACGGCGACGAAGGCATTTTCGCATCAACCGCCGAAGGACTCGCCAGGCTGCGGCCCGTGGCCCCGGGCGGATCTGTGACCTACGGGGGGCAAACCCATCCCGCCGATGGCAATGCCGGAATGCTGGTGACATCCCGGGAACGAGCCCGGGAACTCAGCTCGCGCCCTGAAATCCAGGTGCAAATCCTCGGCTTCGGCCAGGCTCGCGCCGAGCCGGCCTTCATGCCCTACGCGCCCATTCCCGCCGCCAGGCTGGCGCTGGAACGCGCGCAAGTGAATATTGCCCAGTTGAACGCCGTCAAAACCCACAATCCCTTCGTCATCAACGATATCGCCCTGGCCAGGGAAACCGGGCTCGACGTCATGCAGATCAACAACTACGGCAGCTCGCTCATCTGGGGTCATCCTCAGGGGCCCACCGGCTTGCGTTCCGTCATGGAACTGATCGAGGAACTGGAATTGCAAGGCGGCGGCATCGGCCTGTTCACGGGATGCGCGGCGGGGGATTCCGCAATGGCCGTAGTCGTCAGGGTCGAGGATGCCCCCCGATGAGTGTTTCGCTGCACCAATTGAAAGATCGCTTTGCGGGTTCTGTTGTCGAACTTCTGCTGGACGCCGCCATTGCCAGTCCAAATCGTTGCGCGCTGGTCTGCGACGCCAAAGAGATCGACTACCGCACGTATGCGCATGCCTCGCTGGGCCTGGCGGCCGAGCTTCTTGGCCACAGGCCGGTGAAAGGACGGATCGGAACCATTATTTCCAACTCCATCGACGCATGCGTTGCCCACTTTGCCGTCATGGCCGCCGGCGCCCAGCTGCTGCCGATGAATCCCGCCTACACAGTACGGGAACTGGCTTACCAGCTGGAAGACGCCGATCTCGATCTCGTCCTGGCCGACGCCGTCCTGCAGCCTGTTATGCAGCCGCTGTTATCCGGCCTTGGCATCCCCGCGATATGGGTTGGCCATGAAGGAAGATGCCTGGCGGACACCCCATTTGCCGATGTCTCGACCTTGCCGGGCATAAGCGCGGGTTCATTGGGCATTTTGCAATACACGGGCGGCACTTCTGGAAAACCCAAGGGCGTGAACCTTACCCATGCTTCGCTGCGCGCAAATGTAGAGCAGCGCGAAGCCGTTCTACCCACGCGGGAAGATGAAGAGCGAATTCTTTGCGCCATGCCCTTGTTTCATTCCTATGGAATGGCAATGGGTCTGTACCTGTCCGCGCGCTGCCGGGGCACTCTGGTCATATTGCCCGCCTACCGGCGCGAAGCGTTGCTGGAAGCCATCGAGACGCACGCCATTACCATTTTTCCCGGCAGCCCCACCATTTATATCGGCCTGCTCGATCATCCCAAGGTAACCACCACGAACTGGCATTCCGTAAAGACATGCTATTCCGGCGCTTCGGCCCTTCCCGTCGAAGTGCTCAACCGTTGGCGCTCCATTGTGGGTGTTCCCATCTATGAAGGCTATGGGCAAACAGAAGCCGGTCCCGTGCTGGCGTATAACGGCCCGCAAGGTCCAATCAAGGCTGGGTCCGTGGGACGCGCGCTGCCAGACACCGAAATCGAAATCGTCGACGTTGAAACTGGCCGCTTGGCAATGCCCCAAGGAACGCCTGGCGAAATTCGCGCCAGGGGTCCCCAGATCATGCAAGGCTATCGCAACCTCCCGCTCGAAACCTCCGAGGCCCTGCGTGAGGGCTGGCTGTACACCGGCGATGTCGGTGTCCTTGACGAAGACGGATACCTGTATATCCAGGATCGCAAGAAGGACTTGATCATCGTCGGCGGATACAACGTTTATCCGCGCGAAATCGAAGAGGTTTTATTGCTTCATCAGGAAGTCATCGAAGCGGCGGTCATTGCCGAAGCCGACAGCTATCGGGGCCAGTCTTTACACGCCTTCGTCGTTCTGCGCCGCAACGGCACCTGCCAGGCGGAAGAACTTCTGGAGCATTGCGCCAGGAACCTGGCCAAATACAAACTGCCCGCGCGCATCAGCTTTATCGACGCCATGCCGAAGACATCCGTCGGCAAGACCGACAAAAAGGCCTTGAGACCCGCATTCGAGCCCGCCGCGGCGCGCAATGACATTTGACAAGGAGACGACAAATGCTGGTATGTATTATTGAATTTGGAACGGTTCCCGGCAAGGAAGAACAAAACCGGGCGTTGGTCACGGAACTGCTGGTCGAAGCCCGGACCATCGACGGCTTTATCTCAAAGGAAGGTTTCGTCAGCCGCGATACACCGGGCAAGGTCATTACCCTTTCCTACTGGCGGGACGCCGAGTCATTGCGCGCCTGGATGAGTAACGCGGAGCACCGCAAGGCGATCCCCCTGGGAAAGAAAGAGCTGTTCACCCACTACACGATCCAGATCGCCGAAATCAAGTCCGATCGAAGCTGGGTCAAGCCCTGATCTCGACCTTCCCGCTGCGCCGCCGGTATATTTCAGCAAATCAGGCCGAACGCGGTTAGCGGGTCGCCTTGTGGCGCGCGTTCAGTTCTGCGAAGCATGCACCTTGGCAAAATGGGCGAGATGCCGCTCGTAAGCCAGCTTGGTCACGGTATGCAGCATTTCGATTTTCTGGCCCATTTCCCCGCCTAGCCATAAGGAAAGCTGCCTCATGTTCTTGAGCATGGTGTCCAGCTGCAGCATTTCTTCCTTGCTATACACCGCCGGCGCGTCCTTGGACAGGTCTTCGGCGCTCTTGACCATTTTTGTGCTGATACGCTCCCAGGCTCGATACTGCGCCTCGATCTGGGCGCGGGTTTCGTTGCTCCACGACGTCATGCTCGGCGGCTTCCCATTGGCGGCGCTTTGAACCTGCGGGTCGATTTTCCTGGGAGGGTTCATGCTTGATGCACCTTAAAAAATGGTTCTCGTTGAGCAAGACATCCGCCAATTATAAAACCTGTTGTTACTTTTCAATACTTACATATATTAATAATTGTCAGTTTTCTCTGAAATGAATCCAAAAGTGTTGTGTTTTATCAATTTTGTCGCCGCATCACCACGTTTTCCACGACATACCGCAACCCTGGGAATATGGCCACACAGCCCACGTCAGCGCAGCGTTCGGCCAATCCACATTTTCTTGATTATTCCCCGAAAATATTTATAATTAATAACTATTATTTTTTATAACTAAATTAGCCCACTTTTATGAGCCCTGCCACCATGAGCCAGCCCGATTACTCCCATCTTCTGTCCGTCACGCACGTTGGCGCCATCGCCCAGGTAAAGATTACCCGCCCCGAAAAACGCAATGCGATCAACACAGAACTGGTCATGGCCATCAACGCCTGCTTCGAATCCATGCCCGAATTCGTCAAGGCCATCGTCCTGCACGGCGAAGGCGATCACTTTTGCGCCGGGCTGGATCTTTCCGAGGTAAGCGCCATGAGCGTGCCCGAATCCGTCCTGCACTCGCGCAGGTGGCATGCCGCCTTCGAACATATCCAGTTCGGCCGCGCACCGGTCATTGCCGTACTGCACGGCGCCGTCGTGGGCGGCGGGTTCGAGCTGGCATCGGCCACCCACATACGCATTGCGGAACCCTCGGCCTTTTACGCCCTGCCCGAAGGCAAGCGCGGCCTGTTTGTGGGCGGCGGCGGCTCGGTGCGCATTTCGCGCCTCATCGGCGTTCCCCGCATGACCGACCTCATGCTGACCGGCCGGGTGCTCAGCGCCCGGGAAGGCCACGACATCGGGATCTCGCAGTATTCCGTGGGCGAAGGCGAAGGCTTGGCCAAGGCCATGGAGCTGGCCGAAAGCATCGCCACCAACGCCGCCATGACCAACTACGGCGTCATGCACATGTTGCCGCGTATTGCCGATCAAAACATCCAGGACGGCCTGGCCACCGAATCCCTCATGGCAGCCGTCGCGCAAACCGACCCGGCCACCCTGGATCTTCTCGCCCAGTTCCTGCAGGGCAAGAAAAACAAGGTTCAGTTCAAGTCCTGAGCTCGGCCGCCGCGCACGCAATACCTACTACATCGGATTCTTCACCATGTTCACCTACCAGGCCCCGCTCAAGGACATCCAGTTCGTGCTGTCCGACCTCCTAAACGCGTCCGAGTCCTTGCGCACCATTCCCGCTTTCGCCGAAATCGACGACGACTTGATGCTCCAGGTTATAGAGGAAGCGGGAAGGTTTGCCAGCGAAGTCCTTTTCCCGCTGAACGCAGTGGGCGACCGGGAAGGCGCGCGCTACAGCGAAGGAACGGTCACCACGCCGAAAGGCTTCGCCCAGGCGTACAGGCAGTTCCGCGAAGCCGGCTGGCCCGCGCTGGCCTGCGATCCCGAATACGGCGGCCAGGGGTTGCCCCATACGCTCAACAGCGTCCTGTACGAAATGCTCAGCGCCACCAACCATGCCTGGACCATGTTTCCCGGACTGCTTCACGGCGCCTACGCCTGCCTGCACCGCCATGCTTCCACCGAACTCAAGCAGCGCTACCTGCCCAAGATCGTAAGCGGCGAGTGGCTGGCCACCATGTGCCTCACCGAGGCCAATGCCGGCAGCGACCTTGGGCTTCTGCGCACCCGCGCCGTGCCCCAGGCAGACGGCTCATACCGCATCAGCGGCAACAAAATCTTCATTTCGGGCGGCGAACAGGACATGACAGACAACATCGTGCACCTGGTTCTGGCCCGCCTGCCCGATGCGCCGGCCGGCAGCAAAGGCATTTCCCTGTTTCTGGTGCCCAAATTCCTGCCGGACGGCAATGAACCGGGTGCGCGCAATGCCGTCGAATGCACTGGCATCGAGCACAAAATGGGCATCCACGGCAGCCCGACCTGCAGCATGCAATTCAACGAAGCAACTGGCTGGCTGGTCGGCGAACCCAACAAGGGCCTGGCCGCCATGTTCGTCATGATGAATTCCGCGCGGCTGGCAGTCGGCATAAACGGGGTTGGAATCTCTGAAACCGCCTACCAGAACTCCCTGTCGTATGCTCAGGAAAGGCTGCAGATGCGGTCGGTCAGCAGGTCCGCCGACCGCAAGAGCGCAGCAGCAGATCCCATCATCATGCATCCGGCCGTGCAGCGCTTGCTCATGACGCAGCGCGCCTATCTCGAAGGCGGGCGTATGCTCACCTACTGGAATGCGCTGCTGCTCGATCATGCCGAACATCATTCCGATGCCGAAGTCCGAAAATCCATGGAATCGCAGCTGGCGCTCATGACGCCCATCATCAAATCCATGCTGACGGAGCAAGGGTTTCAAGGCGCCAGCCAGGCTTTGCAAATATACGGCGGCCACGGCTACGTCGCCGAAACCGGCATCGAACAATACGTGCGCGACTCGCGCATCACCATGGTGTATGAAGGCACCAATGAAATCCAGGCGGTGGATTTGCTGATCCGGAAAATCATTGCCGACGGCGGCCGCGGCCTGGATCGATTCCTGGGCAGCATCGACGCCACCGTTCAGCAGCATGCGCAAGGCCAGTTCGCCGAATACGCCAATCAATTGAAGGCCCTTGTCGAACGCATTCGCAGCGCCATTGCCGGCATTATCGAGACCAGCGCCCAGTATCCGGAACTGCCCTACCAAATAGCGCCGGAAGTGTTGCGGCTGGTGGGACACAGCGCGTTCGCCTGGCTCTGGCTGCGTGCCGCGCATGCGGCCCAGGCCAATCTGGATAAAGACCTCGGCTTCCATACCGAAAAACTGTCGACCGCCGACTATTACTACTCGTTTGTCCTGCCCGAAACCGAACAGCTTTTGTCCGTTATTGAAAGCAGCCTGAAAAACAGCGCCAAAGGCAGGCAAACCACATTCTTCGCCAAGGCTATTCGCGATGCCTGCCGCAACAGTTAAGCAGACCTCCACGGCCCGTGACGTGGCGCCTCCCCCAATAGACCAAAGCGACTTGCTGAGTCTATTGGGCTACAACTGCCTGCAGGCTTATCTTGCAGTCATTCCCGTTATCAAAAAGCAGCTGGCCAAGCATTCCCTGCGGCCGGTTGAGTTTACGGTGCTGTCTTTGGTGAAGGCCAATCCGCAGATCAATCAAAAGCGCCTTGGACAAACCATAAATGTGTCGCCGCCCAATCTGGCTACCCTGCTCGACCGCATGGAGGCGGACGGTTTACTGGTGCGCCAGCGCAACCCGCTGGATAAACGCTCGCAAATTTTGGCCCTTACCCAAAAGGGCGCGAAATTATGCGCCAAAGCCCAGGCTGGCGCCGAAAAGCTGGAAGCCATACCGCAATTGACCAAGGCAGAGCGCATGGAACTGATGCGGCTGCTGCAAAAAGTATTTCTGCACGATAATAATTAATCGACAGGCCTGGGTTATATCAAGACCACGGGCCTATGACGGCTCAAGGGTTTTTGGGGGTATCCAACCCGAGTGCTTTAAAATAAAAAGTCTTTTTCCATTTGCCGAATGGGCGCCCAACCAGTCACCTGCATAAGCGCCGATCCGTCTTTTTGCCCTCCGCATTCATGATTGCATGTACTTAGTCAAACAACTGCCAGACAACCCTCTTGATATTGTCGGAGACATCCACGGCGAACTTTCGGCATTGCAGGCCTTGTTGCTTCAACTTGGCTACGACGAGCGCGGAAACCACCCCAAACACAGAAAGCTGGTTTTTATCGGCGACCTGGTCGACAGAGGCCCGGACAGCGACGGCGTGCTTGCCCTAGTTCAATCGCTTATTGCCAATGGCAACGCCTATTCCATTCTCGGCAATCACGAAATCAATTTGCTGATAGACGACATCAAGGACGGTTCAGGCTGGTTTTTCGACGAGCGTTACAAGGCGGATCTCAAGAATTACGCCCCGTTCCAGCGCACCGCGCCGGAGCGCCGGCAGGCGGTGCGCGACTTTCTGGGCAATTTGCCCATAGCCCTGATACGCGACGATATCCGTGTCGTCCACGCCGCCTGGACCACTTCCGCCATCGAAGCCATCCAGGACGTCCCCATAGGCAGCGTCACCCAGCAGTTCAAGCTATGGGATTCCATCGCGCAATCCAAGGCGGAAGCCTCTGGTCTATTTCAACGCTGCCAGGCCGAGAAAGCCCGCTGGGCAGCCCAACTCGAGGACGAACACAACCCTCCGCCATTCCTGTATTCCATTGCCGAATACGAAGCTACCCAGCAAATGATCAACCCGCTCAAGGTCTTGACCTCGGGCGTCGAGCAGCAGGCCGACACGCCGTTCTTCGCCGGCAACCGCTGGCGGTTTTCAGACAGGGTCAATTGGTGGGACCATTACGACGACCGGGTTCCCGTTGTCATCGGTCATTACTGGCGCCTGCTCAAGCCCGGCGCTTCCACGCAGACGCCGCGCTACAGCCAGCTGTTCCGCAATATCCCCCCCACGGCCTGGCACGGCAGGCATCGTAATGTATTCTGCGTTGATTACTCCGTAGGAGCTCGCTGGCGCGATAGAAAGGCGCGACGCTCCCCTCCCTCCCGGTTCAGGCTGGCAGCGCTCCAGTGGCCTGAAAACCGCCTTGTATTCGACACCGGCGAAATCATCGCCACCGAATAGCAACAGCACGAATACCTCGCATGAGATTGGCAGGCAGCAGCCAGGCCGGCTCCTGCCTGTTCAAACCAAACAGCCGCACAGCACAAAACGCTACCAGGCAAAACTCGCCATCATGAAGAGTTTTTTGCCGCGGCAATGGTTCCACGGCAAAAATAAGGGCCCAGCAGTGCCGAGCCCCCCTATCGTAGATGGTTATTTACAATATATTACATTGTGGATAAGTACTGGAAGGCTGGTTTGTGGATAGCTTGTGGATGGAAGGCTAACAAGCTATCGTTATTTTCAACAGCCAAAAGTTGTCCAGAATCCATCCTTTTGCTAAACCCGACTTATCCGCAAAAAAATTGCTTGTAGGCTGTTGAAAAAACATCAAAAGATTGGCTTGTTAGAGTTATCCACAGACACCCATCATTCTTACCAATTTAATATATAAAAAAGATAAACAACCAAAAACATCAACCCTTTTCGGCCTGCCATCCTGGCTTCACACCCTCTTCCATTCCTGGCCTATACTTCGATCCACGGAAGTTTTGGCCGTCTTGGTGGTTCCCGGAAGAGCGTTCCGGGCTTTGGCAGGCAGGTTTGATCAGTTGGCCCCGGAGGTGGTTTGCGGACTTTAGATTTGTTTCAATCGTTCAAGGGCGGCATCGAGCGTTGCGTTTTGCTTGGCAAAACACAGGCGAACGAGCCCGTGATTCGATTTGGGTGCTTCGGGATTCTGGTAGAACGCGGCCATGGGGATAGCGGTTACACCATGTTCCTTGGTCATTTTTTGCGCAAACTGCATTTCGGTTTCATTGGAGATGCTGCTGTAGTCGGCCAGCAAGAAAAACGTACCCTGGCTTACCAATGGTTTGAACCTGCTTGTTGCCAACGCACTCGAAAAATAGTCCCGCTTTGCCTGGTAAAAGCCGGATAAATTCATATAGTGCTGCGGATTTTCCAGAAACTGGCCCAATGCATATTGCATGGGGGTATTTACGCTGAAAACGCTGAATTGGTGCACTTTGCGTATTTCGGCGGTTAATTTTGCCGGTGCTGTGCAGTAACCGATTTTCCAGCCTGTTGTATGAAACGTTTTGCCAAACGAAAAAACCACGATCGCATTGTTTGCCAAAGCGCGTCTCGTGGAAATGCTTCGATGCGGTTCTCCGTCGAAAACAATATGTTCGTAGGCTTCATCGGACAATATCAGGATGCCTGTATCGTGAACAATGGATTCAAGAATATCCAGTTCGTGTTCGGCAAGAATGTTTCCGGTTGGGTTATGAGGAAAATTCAGGATAATCATTCTTGTCTTGGCAGTTATAGAGTCACGAACGCGTTGCCAATCCATGCTGTATTTTGGCTGCTCTTCATTCGGGGGAATCATTGGAACGACTACGGGAATCCCTCCTGCCAGTGCGATTGCAGGTATATATAGGTCGTAAACCGGCTCGATGACTATGACTTCATCACCTGCGTTGACCAGAGCAAGAATGGTGGCCATTAAGGCTTCGGTTGCACCGCTGGTAACGGTAATTTCCGTATCCGGATCGTAATAATGGCCGTATAGAGTTTTTATTTTCTTGCTGATCTGATGACGAAGTGCGGGCACCCCTGACATAGCGGCATATTGGTTATGCCCCTGTTCCATGGCCTGGCTTACCAGGTGAACAAGCTCCGGGTGGGGATTGAAATCTGGAAAGCCTTGGCCGAGGTTGATGGCATTGTTGTCGATGGCCATTTGGCTCATGACGGTAAATATGGTGGTTCCCACGTTGGGTAGTTTGGATTGAATGTTCATGCCGCTAATATATTGATGGCTGAAAAAGGATATTGTTGGTGGGTATTAATGCTGTTTTCCATTCGGATGCATTTATTGCCTGGGTCCTGGAAAATAGCTTGTAGGTATTAAACCGCTCTATATTCAAAATAATCAAAAGGTATTTTTATTCGTCATTTCGTATAACTCTAATTTGACAGTCTTTATATTAATTTTTATTTGACGATAAAAAACCACATTGGGGTTAATAAGTATTTGAAAATACCAATCCCTATAGGTATGCTCACATCTGCATTTGAAACAGGCCGCACGCAAGCTTCCGCTATGGGTATTTGCGCCAGGCTTCAATCAATATTGAACTCCTGTTGCAGGTTTCAGGCTGTTGATGTGAGCGTCTTGATTCATTGCATTTTTGTTTATTTTTTTGGACGCTACGCATTATGGCTCAGAAGGGCAAAGTTAAATGGTTTAACGCTGACAAGGGTTTTGGTTTCATTACCCCCGATGAAGGCGGAGCAGATGTATTCGCTCACTTTTCGGAAATCGAAGGCCGCGGCTATCGCAGCCTCAACGAAGGTCAGGAAGTTGAATTCGAAGTAAAAGACGGCCCCAAGGGCCCGCAAGCAGCCGGAATCCGCGCAATCTAAAGCTGTTTGGTTTGTGTGGCATCCGCACAAATTAGGGAACGTCCCACTTCGGTGGGACGTTTTATTTTTGGCCTTGTGATTTCTTAGTCAGGGTCAGACACTTCATATTCGCTGCTGACCAGGTAGATATTGGCCTCTTTTGTTGAACCTTTCGTTCTAAGAAGGCCTTAGGTTTTACCTGGCTCTTGCATTTCTATGCACCGGTTTCCCACCTTGTTATACACAAGGTTGTTCACAATTTACTGGATAACATTTACCTGGTTCGATCGTGTTTGCCTGTACCCGTTTTCGGATTTGAGTCCTCGGAGGGATATAGGGACATTTGGGTGCGCTGTCGGTGAAGATAGCCTGTAGCCTTGAGCAGCCCGAAATTATCAAGCTTGAAATCACAGGGTTATGCACAGAGTTATTCACAGAGATGGTTTAGGCATTTTAGGCTCAGCTTATTTTTGTTTCACGTGAAACATGATCTGATGTTGTTTGATTTAATAACTGTGTTTTTCCCGACTTTTTGGCACTTTGTTATTGGGCGGTTGGCTTCGACCTAGATCCTTGTTATTGGAGTGGGTGTTTTTTAGGTTCTTGAACGGCCGGGAAGCGCCTGCACCGGTGCGCTCAGGTCGCGGCGGCCCCGGCAGCCGGGGCTACCCATGGCGACAGCCGTTTTCGGGCGCTCGCCGAACTCGGACGAACGGCCAGCCCCCGGCTGGCCGTCAACGCCGTCCTCGAACAACGGCTCGCTTGCCTCCCGAAAACGGCCGCCGCCATGGCTTGCTCCAACTTCGCTTACCGGCACAGGCGCTCCCCGGCCTTGCGGTAGTGATTAGCGGCGAAACCCCTTCTTCGAACTTAGGCATTGCCGCCAGTGTAAATACTTAAGCTGAAATTGTTCTAGTAGCAAAACCCTATTTTCTGAGCCTGGATATCTGTTGGTCAGTGAAATATTCGAATTAAAATTACTCTGGGCTATCTATTGGCCGAGATCGCAAGTGTTGTGTTTCACGTGAAACACGGCGAGATTTACAAACAATAAAGTTGTTCCACGTGAAACGTCGAGAACGGGGAAGTATAATTCGGACTCTATTCTGCTCTACCTATCTTTAAAATGATCTACCCCGATGAATTCGATGTAATAGTTGTTGGCGGAGGCCATGCCGGCACCGAGGCTGCTTTGGCCTCGGCGCGGTCAGGCGCCAAAACGCTATTGCTTACTCATAATATGGAAACACTGGGACAGATGTCTTGTAATCCATCCATTGGGGGAATTGGTAAAGGCCATCTCGTTAAAGAGGTGGATGCGTTGGGTGGAGCAATGGCCTATGCCACCGATCAGGCAGGAATACAGTTTCGGATATTGAATCGTTCCAAAGGGCCGGCTGTTCGTGCTACCCGTGCCCAGGCTGACCGTTCCTTGTATCGCAAGGCGATAAGAACCATTTTGCAGAATCAGCCAAATCTGATGATCTTCCAACAAGCGGTAGAAGACTTGATGGTTGAGGGCGATAAAGTGGTTGGGGCAGTCACTCAGGTAGGGATCAAGTTCAAGGCGAAAACAGTTGTCTTGACCACAGGTACGTTCTTGAATGGGCTGATTCATGTGGGACTGGATCATTACTCCGGCGGGCGCGCGGGGGATCCTCCGGCTATATCCCTGGGTCAACGGTTAAAAGAATTGCAACTGCCCCAAGGGCGGCTTAAAACCGGCACGCCGCCTCGTATCGATGCGCGTAGTATTGATTTCAGCAAAACCGAAGTCCAACCGGGGGATCTGGACCCCGTACCCGTATTCTCGTACATGGGTTCCGCTGATCTGCATCCGCAGCAAATGCCGTGCTGGATTACGCACACGAACGAAAAAACCCATGACATCGTTCGGTCTGGCCTGGATCGGTCGCCCATGTATAGCGACAAGGGCGAGATCGAAGGTATAGGTCCCCGGTATTGTCCATCCATTGAAGACAAGATCCATCGTTTTGCTGATAAAGCCAGCCACCAAATATTCCTCGAACCGGAAGGGTTAAGCACCAACGAGATTTACCCAAATGGCGTCTCTACCAGCCTGCCGTTCGATATCCAGCTTGCTTTGGTCCGTAGCCTGCCAGGTTTGGAAAATGCAATCATCATGCGTCCGGGCTACGCGATCGAATACGATTATTTCGATCCACGTGGATTGCATGCAACCCTGGAAACCCGTGCGATCAAGGGTCTGTTTTTTGCCGGCCAAATCAACGGTACTACGGGCTACGAAGAAGCTGCCGCACAAGGTTTGCTGGCAGGGATAAACGCAGCAAGGCAAGCTGCTGGTCAGGAAGGCTGGACACCTAAACGCAGTGAAGCCTATCTGGGTGTTCTGGTAGACGATCTGATTACACGCGGGGTTACCGAGCCATACCGAATGTTTACTTCGCGGGCGGAATACCGTTTAAGCCTGCGCGAAGACAATGCCGATCTGCGCCTTACCGAAACCGGCCGAAAATTAGGCTTGGTCGACGATATTCGATGGGATGTTTTCAATCGCAAGCGCGATGCCGTAGCTCAGGAAATCGAGCGCCTGAAATCAAGCTGGGTGAACCCCAGGATACTAAGCGTTCAGGCTTCGGAAGCATTGTTGGGGAAGAAAATAGAACGTGAGTACTCACTTTACGATTTGCTGCGGCGCCCGGAAGTCTCCTACAAGGCGTTGACCGAACTCAAGAATATCGAAGGCCAAAATCTGGGCGGGCCGGGGCTTTCCGACGAGGTGGCGGCGGAGCAGGTCGAGATCCAGGTCAAATACGCGGGCTATGTGGCTCGCCAGATGGACGACGTGCAAAAGCAGGCTGAACAAAACGAGCAGCCTATTCCCGAAGAGCTGGATTACGACGCCATCACCAGTCTTTCCATCGAGGTTCGCCAGCGCCTGAAAGCCGCGCGGCCTACCACGGTCGGCCAGGCTGGCCGAATCTCGGGCATAACGCCCGCGGCAATATCTCTGCTGCTTATCCATATAAAACGTTTGCAGTACGGCAAGAAAGCGGCGTAATGGCACAAGATGATTTCGAGCGCCGCCTGAATGGCGCGGCTCAGGCCCTGGGCCTTGCCATAACGCCTCGCGAGGCCCAGACGCTGTTGATGTATATGCAGCAAATGCAGCGCTGGAACCGCACTTACAATCTTACGGCGCTGCGCGACGCGGGGCAGATGCTGGTTCAGCATGTCTTTGACAGCCTGGCCGTCATCCAGCCATTGCGGCGGGCCCTGGGCGATGCTACTGTCTCGTCTGGGAGGCTTATCGTCGATGTCGGGTCGGGTGGCGGCTTGCCGGGCGTGGTAATCGCCGTCATGGAACCGCAATGGCAGGTGCGTTGCGTCGATGCCGTCGAAAAGAAAATGGCGTTCGTACGCCAGATGACCGGCGTGTTGGGTTTGCCCAACCTGCATGCGGAACATGCCCGGGTCGAAAGCCTGCCGTCCCTGGATGCCGATATCGTGGTTTCAAGGGCTTTTGCATCGCTCGATGATTTTGCCGCGCTTGCGGGCCACCATGTATCGCAAAATGGCCGTCTGCTGGCCATGAAAGGGCGTGAGCCCACCGAGGAGATTGCTGCGTTGCAGCAAAAAACCGGCTGGCTTGTCGAACGTATCGAACCGTTGACGGTGCCCGAGCTGGACGCCCAACGTTGCTTAGTCTGGATGAGTCGTCAAGGAAACCCATGAATCAAAATAGCGCCGTCGAAATAGCAAAGGTTTTTTGCATTGCGAACCAGAAGGGGGGCGTCGGCAAGACAACAACCGCCATCAACCTCGCGGCGGCTCTGGCCGCACTGAACAAGCGTGTGCTGCTCATCGACCTCGATCCCCAAGGCAACGCAACCATGGGCAGCGGGATCGATAAAAACAAGCTCAAGGCCAATCTTTACCAGGTGCTTATCGGCGAAGCCAGCATCGCCGAAACCGCCGTGCGGTCGGAGTCCGGCGGCTACGATGTCCTGCCGTCCAACCGCGAACTTTCCGGCGCCGAAATCGACCTCATTCAAATGGACCAGCGAGAGCAGCAGCTCAAGCAGGCCATTACGCTGGTGCTGGACGAATACGATTTCATCCTCATCGATTGCCCGCCGACTTTGTCCCTGCTGACGCTCAATGGCCTGGCGTCGGCGCATGGCGTCATCATTCCCATGCAGTGCGAATACTTTGCGCTGGAAGGGCTTTCCGACCTGGTCAACACCATCAAGCGCGTGCACAACAACATCAATCCCGATTTGCAGCTCATTGGTTTGCTGCGGGTCATGTTCGACACACGCGTCACGCTGCAGCAGCAGGTGTCCGATCAAATCGAGTCCCACTTCGGAGATCGGGTCTTCAAGGCCATTGTTCCACGCAATGTGCGCCTGGCCGAAGCGCCCAGCCATGGCATGCCGGGAACCGTCTACGACAAGAATTCGCGTGGCGCCAAAGCATATATCGAGTTTGGCAACGAACTGGTAAAACGGGTAAAGAAAGAAGCCCTGAAGGCTGTTGCCCGGCCGCCCCAACAGGCAAATATTTAAAGGAATACCGTCATGGCAACAAAGGCAGCGCCGAAAACGGCGACGAAACCCGCGGCAAAAGCCCCTGCGAAAAAACCAAAAGGTCTGGGCCGCGGCCTGGACGCCCTGCTGGGCGCCGACGCTCCCGTCATCGGCACGCTCGGCAAGGCCGCCGAAGCCGTTCCGGAAGCTCCGCCCGCGGTGCTCAAGGTTGGCGTCATGGTGGCGGGCAAGTATCAGCCTCGTACCCGCATGGACGAAGGCGCGCTCAACGAGCTGGCCGATTCCATCCGCACGCAGGGCATCATGCAGCCCATTCTGGTTCGTCCCTTGCAGGGCGCGGATGCCGGTAAATACGAAATCATTGCTGGCGAGCGCCGGTTTCGCGCCGCGCAAATCGCCGGACTCGCCGAAGTTCCGGTGCTGGTTCGCGAAGTGGAAGACGAAAACGCCGCGGTCATGGCGCTTATTGAAAACATCCAGCGCGAAGATCTCAATCCTCTTGAAGAAGCCCAGGGCGTGCGGCGCCTGCTGGACGAATTCGGCCTTACCCATGAGCAGGCGGCGCAGGCCATCGGCCGCTCGCGCTCGGCCACCAGCAATCTGTTGCGCTTGCTGAACCTTACCGGTCCGGTGCAAACCATGCTGCTGGCCGGCGACATTGATATGGGCCATGCCCGCGCACTGCTGGCCACCGATGCTGCGCAGCAAATCCTGCTTGCCAACGAAATCATCGCCAAGCGCCTGTCGGTGCGGGAAACGGAAAAGCTGGTGGGCCGCAGCATCCGCGCAGCCGAAGAGCCTCCCACCCGCTCTGCGCGCGCCGTCGTGGCGCAGTCGGGCGACGCCAAACGCCTCGAGGCCGCGCTGTCCGACCATCTGGGCACCAAGGTGACCCTGAAAATCGGGCCCCGCAACCGCGGCCAGCTGCTCATCGACTTCCACGACTGGGAACATCTTAATTCCCTGCTCGAGCGCCAGGGCCTGGCCGGCGTCGTCGATGCCTGATCCCGTCAGGCCCCGCATTGCCGTTCTGGGAACGGGCGGCACCATTGCGGGCTTGCCACTGCAGGGCGGCCTGGGCTATCGGGCCGGCGCTTTGTCCGTGCAGAATATTCTTTCCGCCTTGCCGGATGTCGACGGCTGGCTGCAGCTGCATTGCGAACAGCTTTCCAATATCGGCAGCCAAAACATCGCCTATGCCGATTGGCTTCGGCTGGCTGCCAGGGTGCAGACCCTGGCAGATGGCGAAACGGTCGACGGCATCGTCATCACGCACGGCACTGATACCCTCGAGGAAACCGCCTATTTTCTGGACCAGACGCTTTGCTGCGGGATTCCCGTCGTGCTCACCGGCGCAATGCGTCCGGCCCATGCCGTTGGCGCCGACGGCCCCGGCAACGTATTGGGTGCGCTGGCGGTGGCCGCCAGCAGGCAATCCGCCGGACGCGGCGTTCTGGTCGTCATGAACGAGCAAATCCACAGTGCGCGCGACGTGCAAAAAACGGCCGCCACAGGGGTCGATGCCTTTGCCTCGCCCAACAGCGGTCCGGCAGGCTGGGTGCAGGGCCGGGATCTGGCCTATTACAGCCCGGCTCCGTCCGCCTCGGCGCCGATGTTCGGTGTCTTGCCCGAAACGCCTCCCAGGGTATTCATTTTGCATGTCCACGCGGACGCCGATGTTGCCATGGTGCGAGCCTGTGTAGGCTTGGAACCGGACGGAATCGTCATGGCGGGGGTAGGCAACGGCAATGCCCCCGACGACGTGCTTGCCGTGTTGTCCAAGGCCGCCGCAGACGGCGTCGCGGTGGTTCGCGCCAGCCGCACAGGATCGGGGCGGGTCGTCCGCAATGCCGAAATCGACGACGACAACGAGGGTTTCATTGTTTCGGGCCATCTAAGCCCACAGAAGGCCCGGATACGGTTGATGCTCGCGCTGACCCAAAGCCGCGACCCCGCAGTGTTGCAAACCTATTTCATGCCCGAATGAGGCGTCTGCATCGTTTGACAAGCAAAGAAAAACCCTTCATAATCCGTGGTTCTCTTTTGGTGGGATGCCCGAGTGGTTAAAGGGGGCAGACTGTAAATCTGTTGGCCTTGCGCCTACGTTGGTTCGAATCCAACTCCCACCACCAGGGCTTTGGCTGGTTGCCGAATGTTTTTGCCCCTTTCCTGCGGCAAAAGGCATAGGCGGCCGGCTGTTTAAGTATCAAGCCGGGAAAGAATAGAATCCCCTCGCGGGTGTAGCTCAATGGTAGAGCAGAAGCCTTCCAAGCTTACGACGAGGGTTCGATTCCCTTCACCCGCTCCAGTTTTTTGATGTCCGCGCCTGGTTATAGGGGCGGGCAGTGTCAGAAAAGCAGTTGCCCATGTGGCTCAGTGGTAGAGCACTCCCTTGGTAAGGGAGAGGTCACGCGTTCGATCCGCGTCATGGGCACCACACCGATTATTTATTTTTTACAGCGTAATTCCATAGTCAGGAGTAAGCCATGGCAAAAGGTAAGTTTGAGCGGACCAAACCGCACGTAAACGTGGGCACGATTGGCCACGTTGACCACGGCAAGACGACGTTGACGGCGGCGATCACGACGGTGCTGGCCAAGGCCGGCGG